>ERZ827512.28-NODE-28-length-235131-cov-31.006117_pt1 | contig 235131 bp, 224 predicted proteins | sample MGYA00519916_ERZ827512 | MGnify/ENA primary metagenome ERZ827512 (study PRJEB31778, sample SAMEA3449335) | human gut metagenome | biome: human gut; feature: human-associated habitat; material: faeces | place: United Kingdom | collected 2010/2012 ...
AAAAATTGAGCATAATCTTGCGTATATGGATTATGCGATGATTTTTTTTCTATAGTTTTATTGGTGATTAGTATTAAATGCAGGTGCCCTGCGTCATTGGAGCACCTGCATTATTTTAAAGCTATGTTATCAGAGCTTGATAATTACCTTGCCGCCTGCTGTGGGATTTACCTTAACAGCCTCGTCGCCTGCAACCTTTACAGAGAAGCTCTTGTCGGTGCCTGTGTAGGAAACCTCGACCATATCGCCGTGACGTACTGCGGTAATGGTGAATACCTTGTTAGCCTCGGCGTCATATACGTTTGCGGAAATTTCCCTGCCCTCCTCGGGAGCGTAGATAACGAACTCGGTGCCCTCGAGATAATCGTACTCGAAGTCTCTCTTGAAGCTGCCGTAGCCGATGATGGAGTTGGGCTTTGCAAGGCAGGGCAGACCGAAGTAATCGTATGTCTGGGTGTAGAACTTGCCGCCCTCATATACCTGACCGCTGATGATATCGGTCCATGTTCCCTCGGGAACGTAGAACTCGGCAACGCCCTTGTCGTTCAGGATAGGTGCAACGAGAATATTGTCGCCGAACATATACTGCTTGTCAAGTGTGCGGCAAACGGGATCCTCAGCGTAGTCGATGACCATTGCTCTCATCATGGGGATACCTGTCTCGTGGGTCTTGATAGCCTGTGCCCAGATGTAAGGCATCAGCTTGCCCTTGAGCTTGGTGAAGAAGCGGAGAACGTCTGTGCACTCGGTGGAGCCGTCCTTATCGAAGAGCCAGGGCACTCTGTAGGAAGAGTTGCCGTGAAGTCTGGAATGTGTGGAGAAGAGGCCGAATGCTGCCCATCTCTTGTAGATGTCAGCTGTTGCGGTAGCCTCAAAGCCGGACATATCGTGGCTGAAGAAGCCGAAGCCGGACATACAGAGGGAAAGTCCGCCTCTGATGGTCTCTGCCATGGAGGTGTACTCTGCGGAGCAGTCGCCGCCCCAGTGTACGGGGAACTTCTGACCGCCTACTGTTGCGGAACGTGCAAACAGGCAAGCCTTGTTTTCGCCGTAGTATTCCTTGAGAACGTTGAATACGGTCTTATTGTAAAGGTATGTATAGTAGTTGTGCATTGCGATGGGGTCGGAACCGTCGTAATACTTTACATTGGTGGGTATTCTCTCGCCGAAGTCGGTCTTGAAGCAGTTTACGCCCATCTCGCAGAGAACACGGAGCTTGGAAGCATACCACTCGCAGGCTGCGGGATTTGTAAAGTCAACGATAGCCATACCGGGCTGCCACAGGTCGCCCTGGAATACGCTGCCGTCGGGATTCTTGATGAAGTAGCCGTTCTTTGCGCCCTCTTCAAAGAGCTGGGAACGCTGTGCGATGTAGGGGTTGATCCATACGCAGATCTCAAGACCCTTGTCCTTTTTAAGTCTGGAGAGCATTGCTTCAGGCTCGGGGAACTGTCTCTTGTCCCACTCAAAGTCGCACCACTGGAATTCCTTCATCCAGAAGCAATCGAAGTGGAATACCTGGAGAGGAATGTCACGCTCTGCCATGCCGTCGATAAAGGAAGTAACAGTCTCCTCATCGTACTTGGTGGTAAAGGAGGTGGTGAGCCAGAGGCCAAAGGTGTATGCAGGAGGAAGTGCGGGCTTGCCTGTCAGTGTGGTGTAGTTTGAAAGCACCTCGCCAATGTTTGCGCCGCCGATAACGAAGTATTCAAGCTTCTCGCCGGGAACGGTGAAGGATACCTTGGAAACGGTGTCGGAGCATACCTCAAAGGAAACCTTATCGGAGGAATTTACAAGCACGCCGTAGCCTGTGGAGGAAACATAGAAAGGAATGCACTTGTAGGACTGATCGGAGCATGTGCCGCCGTCGGAGTTCCATGTTTCAACGTTCTGACCGTTCTTTACAAAAGGAGTGAACTTCTCACCGAAGCCGTAGAAATATTCGCCTACGTTCATGGAAAGCTGCTCACGGATATATGTGCTTCTTGCATCCTGAGGATAGCTCCAGAAGGTGTCGTCCTGCATGGAGTTGAGACGTGCGGAGGTCTTGAACTTGCTCTCGTTGATGATGGAAGCTGAACGCCATGCGCCGCCTGTCAGTCTCTTATCCTTATAGTAGTACTGAACGTTCCAGTTGAACTTGCCGATAACAAGCTTAGTATCGCCTGAAACCAGCTCCCAGCAGTCACCCTTTTCGGTGATCTCGGGAGTATAGCCCTGATCTTCCTCAAGCTCGAACCTGGGCTGATTGTCAAGAGTGCCCTTGTAGTGCTCGATAGATACCTTGATAACGTCCTTCTGGGTGGAAGTAAAGGTGATGTCCAGGCAGGGACCGCCAAGGGTCATACCTCTGTTCTGAATGTACTGGGAAGTTGCGTAAACGTTGAGGCCATTCTTAACGGGAGTGATCTCGTAAGCCTGCGAAGCATAGTTTACCTCGTAGCCTCTCTGATTGAGCCAGAAACCGTCTGCGAATTTCATGTGCATTTCCTCCTTGAAAAATTATATGTTCATATTATTTTTTATCACTCTAACATTGACAAGGATATCAAAATCCTTGTTTTGTGTTAACGATTACATTGTATAACATCAACAAGGCTTTGTCAAGAGCTTTTGTGAATTTTACATTTTATTAACATAGAAAAATTCCCCTTGTGATGTGCCTGATACGGTTCATTCCAGCGTGATGTCCTCCGCAGGATATACCGCCGTCATTCCGCAGAAAGTGACAGTCACCTTAAAGCTGTAGTCCGTGCTGCATTCAATGTGCGTGCGGTTGATGACCACCTTGTCTTCATAGGAGACAAGCTCGGAGAGTACATTCGGGTCAAGAGAGCTGTCTTCTGCGCTGTAGCCCTCGAAGCCTGTGGAGAAATCATAACCCATGACCTCCTGCTTGGTGATGTAGGTGGCAGCGGCAGTATAATAGTTCTTTGCCGATCGGGTGAAGTGTACAAGAAGCTCGTTCTTTGCATCATCAAAGGACGGGTCGGAGCTTTCCTCGGGGTTGTCCTCCATAAGCTTCACAGCCTTTCCGTATTCGTAAAGGTATATGCAGTTGTTCACCCTGTCAAGCAGGGGAGCGGAGTCGTCCTCTTCAATTACAACAGGCTCGGTGGGAGGGAGAACTATCCTGGCGCTTGTTTCGGGGGTATCAACCTCCATGCCGCCCTCGGAAACGCCGACAGTGATAATGTCCGTCTGATCGGGATCAGCTGCGGGTGTGGAACCGCAGGACGAGAGAACGGCCGATAAACCGAGAACAGCCGCACACATAGCAGTGCGCTTAGAAATATGCTTCATTATAATATGTCCTTTCTTCGATTTTGACCAATAATATGTTTTATTCATTATACCATAATAATGGGCATTTTTCAATAGTATGATGATACAAAAAGCACAAAGGCAAATAGACAGAAGTAACAGACATAAATAACGGACGAAAATAACAGATGGAGAAGCAAAACAAACAAGTCAACGCTATCAAACACAAAGGTAAAAAGTTTAGTCCGGCTTTTCAAAGGTGGCGGGAGTCCGGAGGGCGGAGCCATCCGGTCGCTGCTCGCAAGCAGCGAAATCTCTTTGCTGACGGTCAATGCAATCAAAGATAAAGCCGACAGACTAAAAAATCCTAAAAGCCGCCTGCACCGAAAATTCAAAATCTTGCAAATGAATTTATTTTCTCAAATCATCTTAAAACTATTCAATGCAGGCGGCTTGAAACCAAGAGATGTTCCGTCAGGAATGGCGATTTTGGTTTCCGCCGATAGACGCAGGTACGGACAAACTAACGTATCAATTTAATATGTCCGTACCATGCAAAGGAGACACCACCAGGGGGAAGTATTAACCAAAGGTTAATTAAACTAAAGCAAGGGCAAAAAACGGCGTTCCCCTTCCCCCTGATGGTTTCTCCATGCCTTGTAAAAGGCAAGCACTCATCTCTTCCCTACCCCCTCACCCCAACTAATACTAAGCACCAATTAAAAACTATACAAAAAATTGAGTATAATCTTGCGTATATGGATTATGCGATGATTTTTTGTCTATGGTTTTATTGGTGATTAGTATAAGCCCGCTTTTGCAGTTTGGCTTTAACTTTTTGTTTGGCTCCTGTATCGAATATTGTTTCGTGCCTTTCTGCATTTTGCAACTCGCATTGTTTTGACTTTCATTTTGTAAAATCACTCTCCGAGCGCTTCCCCGCTGCCCTATACGTCCGCACGCCGACACGCAATGTTAACATTTAAGCAAAATTACGCAAGAAAATATTTTGACGTGTCATATTGCAACGCATTTTCGGCGTCTGTTTTGTGTAAAACTGTCATATTTGCAAGTTTACGGAAAAAATCTTGCAAAAGCCTATTGACAAATCAGATAGCCTGTGCTAAAATAATATCACTAAAACAGCAATGCAGTTATTTTTAGGAGAGTGAGTATATGCTTTTAAAAGAAGGCGAAATCAGGATCCCTGCCGGATGTGCCATTTCCGGCTTCATCAGCCGTGACGGCAACCGCATGAACGGCGGAGATATCGTAAAATCCATTTCCTATATGCACGACCGTTCAAACGGTCTGGGCGGCGGTTTTGCAGGATACGGAATCTATCCCGAGTACAAGGATTACTACGCATTCCACGTATTCTACAACTCCAACGAGGCAAGAGAACAGACTGAGCGCTTCCTTGACCGTCATTTTGACGTCATCAACCTCAGCCGTATCCCCACTAAGAAGACCCCCGCAATCACCAACGAGCCTCTTATCTGGAGATACTTCGTTAACCCTCTGCCCACTAAAATAGCTTCCTCCCAGCTGGACGAAAAAGAGTTCGTTGCAAAGTGCGTTATCAGAATAAACAATGATATCGACGGCGCTTACGTTTTCTCCAGCGGCAAGAACATGGGCGTTTTCAAGGCTGTTGGATTCCCCGAGGACGTTGGAGAGTTTTACCGTCTTGATGAATACGAGGGCTACGCATGGACCTGCCACGGCCGTTATCCCACAAACACCCCGGGCTGGTGGGGCGGCGCTCATCCCTTTGCGCTCCTTGACTATACAATAGTACATAACGGCGAAATTTCCTCCTACGACGCTAACCGCCGTTTCATCGAAATGTTCGGCTACAAATGTACCCTCCTTACCGATACGGAGGTCATCACATACATCTTCGACTGGCTCAACAGAAAACAGCAGCTTTCTCTCGAGGATATCGCTTCCATCATCGCAGCTCCCTTCTGGAGCGAGATAGACGAGATCGAGAAGAAGGATCCCGAAAAGGCTGCAAAGCTCAAGTATTTCAGAAACGCATTCTCCAGCCTGCTCATCACAGGCCCCTTCTCCATCATTCTCGGCTACACAGGCGGAATAATGGCGCTCAACGACCGTCTGAAGCTCCGCTCCATGGTAGTTGCCGAAAAGAAGGATATGGTCTATATCGCCAGTGAGGAGTGTGCTATCAGAGCTATCTGTCCCGATGTTGAAAAGGTATGGTCTCCAAGAGGCGGCGAGCCTGTAATTGTAGAACTTAACGAGGAGGGTAAAAGGAAATGCCTGTAAATTTCTTTCCTGCTGAATTTGAAGTGATCCGTAATACGGATAAATGTATAAAGTGCCGTGCCTGTGAGCGTCAGTGCTCCAATGAGGTGCATTTCTATGACCCCGATTTTGACAAGATGCTTACCCACGACAATCAGTGCGTTGACTGCCAGAGATGCGTATGTATCTGTCCCACAGGCGCTATTAAGATAGTACCCAACGAAAACGCTTTCAGAAAGAGCGCAAACTACACCCAGCAGCTGATGATAGAAAACTACCGTCAGGCAGGAACGGGAGCTGTTCTCCTTTCCTCCATGGGCAACCCTCAGGATTATCCCGTTTACTGGGATAAGATACTTATCAACGCTTCTCAGGTAACAAACCCTTCCATCGACCCTCTGAGAGAACCTATGGAAACAAAGGTGTTCCTCGGCAAGAAGCCTGCGGCTATCAAGAAGAACCCCGACGGCACCGTTGATACAAGAATGACACCTTATCTGGAGCTTAACACTCCTATAATGTTCTCCGCAATGTCCTACGGTTCCATTTCCAAGAACGCTCACGAGTCGCTTGCCCGTGCGGCTACAGAGCTTGGAACCTACTACAACACAGGTGAGGGCGGACTTCACAAGGACTTTTATCAGTACGGCCCCCACACCATCGTGCAGGTAGCTTCTGGACGTTTCGGCGTATTCAAGGATTACCTTGACACAGGTGCGGCTATTGAGATCAAAATGGGTCAGGGCGCAAAGCCCGGTATCGGCGGCCATCTTCCCGGCGCTAAGATCAGAGAAGATGTTTCCAGAACACGTATGATACCCATGGGCACAGACGCTATCTCCCCTGCTCCCCACCACGACATCTACTCCATCGAGGACCTCCGCCAGCTCATATTCTCGCTGAAAGAGGCAACGGAATATACAAAGCCCGTTATCGTAAAGATCGCAGCAGTTCATAACGTTGCGGCTATCGCTTCGGGTATCGCACGTTCGGGTGCGGATATCATCGCAATAGACGGTTTCAGAGGCGGTACAGGTGCGGCTCCCACAAGAATACGTGATAATGTGGGTATCCCCATTGAGCTTGCTCTCGCAGCCGTTGACCAGAGACTTCGTGACGAGGGTATCAGAAATGAAGTTTCCATCGTTGCGGCAGGTTCTATCAGAAGCTCCGCAGACGCAGTAAAGGCTATCGCTCTCGGTGCCGACGCTATCTACATCGGAACTCCCGCACTCCTTGCAATGGGCTGCCACCTTTGCAGAAGCTGCCACGGCGGCAAGTGCAACTGGGGTATCGCTACACAGCGCCCCGACCTGGTAAAGCGTCTTAACCCCGAAGTAGGCTACAAGCGCCTTGTAAATCTCGTTCACGCATGGGATCACGAAATTAAGGAAATGATGGGCGGTATGGGTATCAACTCCATCGAGTCTCTCAGAGGCAACCGTCTTATGCTCAGAGGTATCGGTCTTTCTCAGAAGGAGCTTGATATCCTGGGAATACAGCACGCAGGCGAATGATCTCATACTATTATAATCGGAGGTAGTAAAAGCCCATGAAAAGAGTTTATGTAAACGAGGACTGGTGTCTCGGCTGTCATCTCTGCGAATTTTACTGCGCATTCGCCAACAGCGGCGAAAAGGATATGTCCAAGGCATTCAAGCTCGGTAAAGATGCCGCTCCCAGAATCAGAGTTGAGGAGGGCGACGGAATAAATTTCGCCGTTCAGTGCCGCCACTGTCAGGATCCTGCCTGTGTAAAGGGCTGCATTGCAGGCGCTCTCACCAAGAACGAAAACGGAGTTATTGAAATAAATACGGATAAGTGCGTAGGCTGCTACACCTGCGTTCTCTCCTGCCCCTACGGCTGTATCGTTATCGACCCCAAAAATCAGGGAAGAACAGTTACCAAGTGCGAGCTTTGCACAAGAAACAGCGCTGGCGAGCCTGCCTGTGCGGCTAACTGTCCCAACAGGGCTATCGTCTTTGAGGAAAGGGGAGAAGAATGATGAAATACGTTATTATCGGAAATTCCGCAGCGGGCATCGGTGCGGTACAGGGAATAAGAGAAGTCGATAAGGACGGTCAGATCGTTCTTATCTCCGATGAAAAGTATCATACATACTCACGCCCCCTTATCTCTTATCTGCTTAAAGGAAGAGTTACGGAGGAGAGCATGATATACCGTCCCCTTGATTTCTACGAGAAGAACAATGTGGATACTCTCCTTGGCACAAAGGTAGTTTCCGTCGATTCCGCAGCAAAGAATATCACCCTTGAAAACGGAAACAAGGTGGATTACGACAAGCTGCTCATCGCTACAGGCTCCAAGCCCTTCGTTCCTCCCATGGACGGACTTGACAACGTTAAGGACAAGTTCTCATTTATGAAGCTGGACGATGTTAAGGCTATCGAGGGCGTTGTAAAGCAGGGTTCAAAGGTGCTCATCGTGGGCGCAGGTCTTATCGGTCTGAAAGCTGCCGAGGCTCTTGAACATTACGGTGCACAGATGACTGTTATCGACCTTGCAGACAGGATCCTTCCCTCAATTCTCGACAACGAGGCTTCCGATATCATGAAGGCTCACATCGAGTCCAAGGGTGTAAGATTTATCCTCGGCACCAGTGCAAAGCACTTTGAGGCTCATTCCGCCGAGCTTACCAACGGCGAGACCGTTGACTTCGACTTTGTTATCCTTGCAGTAGGTGTTCGTCCCAACACCGAGCTTGCCGAAATGGCAGGCGGCAGCGTAAACAGAGGAATCGAAACAGATACCCGTCAGGCTGTAAAGGGCGTTACCGATATCTACGCCGCAGGCGACTGCACCAAGTCCTTCGATATCTCATCGGGCAGCGAAAAGATACTTGCCCTTCTTCCCAACGCTTTCATGCAGGGAAATATCGCAGGAAAGAACATGGCAGGAATGGAAAGCTACTATCTCAATGCTATCCCCATGAACGCTATCGGCTTCTTTGGTCTGCACATCATCACCGCAGGCTGCTACGACGGCGAGGCTTATGTGGAGCATGACGGCAACAATTACAAGAAGCTCGTTACCCGTGACAACGCTCTCAAGGGCTTTATCCTCATGGGCAACAAGATAGACAGAGCGGGAATTTACACTTCACTTATCAAGGAGCACATTCCCCTTGATGAAGTGGATTTTGAAGCCCTCAAGAGAAATCCCATGCTTATGGCATTCTCAAGGACGAGAAGAAATGAAAAGCTTGCAGGAGGTTTCGGAAATGACTAAGATTACTGCGGGAGATCTGCATTACAGACTTCTTAATCAGGAAATAAGGCTGTCCAAGGACAAGGACATTGTTATAGAAAACTGCCTGGGTCAGAGATTTATCGGAAGCGGCTGTATCGGCAAGAATATTGAGATACACGGCGTTCCCGGCAACGCTCTGGGCGCATACCTTACCCAGTCCAATATCACCGTTTACGGCAACGCTCAGGACGCAACGGGTGATACCATGAACGACGGAACCATTACCATTCACGGCAACTGCGGTGACGCTCCCGGCTACGGCATGAGAGACGGAATGATACTCATTCAGGGCAATGCAGGCTATCGTGCAGGCATTCATATGAAGCAGTATATGGAAAAAGTCCCTGTGCTGATCATCGGCGGCAAGGTAGGCGACTTCCTTGCGGAATATCAGGCAGGCGGACGCATAGTAGTGCTGGGTCTGGGCTATGAGGACATCTGCCCCGTTGGCTCATTCTGCGGCACAGGAATGCACGGCGGAGCAATTTATATCCGCACAGATGTTGTTCCCCACGTTCCCGCTCAGGTAATGGTAACTGACGCTACCGACGCTGACAAGGAAGAGATAAGAGCCGATGTTGACAAATACACCGCAGCTTTCGGCGGCAATACCGATGATATCCTTTCTGCTCATTTCTTCAAGCTTATCCCCAACACCCAGAACCCCTACAAGCAGCTGTATGTAAACAACTGATTTGCTATTGCATATTTTCCCGTTTGGCTGTATAATGTATATAGTATGATGATGCGGAGATGTCGCCCATATATATGTGCGTAAAGCCGACATCTCCGCATTAAAATGAAAGGAGCTGCCCTTTATGACTGCTAACAAAGCACTGATAGCCGCCGTATCCGACGATACAAAGGCAAGCCTTTCATCAATGGTACTTGAAGCAGGGCTTACCGATGTTTCCGTTACAAGCGGAAAAAATCTCCGTGACCTCTGCGCTGAGCATGATTATGACGTGGTCATCTCGGTGTTCCCCTTTGAGGGGGAGTTCGGTGTCGAGACTGCCGCTTATATAAGCAAGACATTCGATGTCTGTCAGGTGATATTCGTTCCCTCCAAGGTATATGACGAGGTGTGCGCAAAGCTTTCGGGCACAGGGGCAGTGATACTTCCCAAGTCATCTCCCAGGGAGCTGGCTGTGAACTCCATACGCTGCGCCGCAGCTATGAAGAACAAAATGGACGACCTGCGTTCGGAAAACAAAATGCTCCGTGACATGGTAAATGAGATGAAGCTTGTGAACCGTGCAAAATGCGTTCTTATCGAGTATCTTAAAATATCCGAGAAGGAAGCTCACCGCCAGATACAGAAGCGTGCCATGGATCAGCGTGTAACCCTAACCGAGGTGGCAGCGGATATCCTAAAGACATATGAATACAGATAACGAAAGGACTTGCAGTTATGAAATTTACAAAAATGCAGGGCATCGGCAATGATTATGTTTACGTGAACTGCTTTGAGGAGACCGTGGCTGACCCCGAAAGAGTTTCCGAGATCATCAGCGACCGCCATTTCGGCATAGGTGCCGACGGACTTGTGCTTATAATGCCCTCCGACAAGGCGGATTTCAGAATGAGAATGTTCAATGCCGACGGCAGCGAGGGAAATATGTGCGGAAACGCCACACGCTGCATAGGCAAGTTTGTCTATGATAACCACCTTACCGATAAGACAAACATCACTCTCGAAACAAGAAGCGGAATAAAGAAGCTGACCCTTTATCCCGAAAACGGCAAGGTCAAGACCGTGCTGGTGGATATGGGCAAGGCTGTTCTGAAGCCTGCGGACATTCCTATGAATGTAAGCGGCGATACATTTATAAACAAGCCCATTACCGTTGACGGCAAAGAGGTATTCATCACCGCCGTTTCCATGGGCAACCCCCACGCTGTCACCTATGTTGACGATGTTGACAGCTTGGAACTTGAAAAGATAGGTCCTTCCTTTGAAAATCACCCCCTGTTCCCCGAAAGAGTGAACACCGAATTTATAAAGATTCTTGATGAAAGCACCATGCAGATGAGAGTCTGGGAAAGAGGCTCGGGAGAGACATGGGCGTGCGGCACAGGTGCTTGCGCCGCAACAGCTGCATCGGTACTCAACGGATATTTCCCCCACGACAAGGAGATAACCGTTAAGCTCAGAGGCGGCGACCTTTTCATCACCTACAAATCTGACGGCACTGTTCTTATGAGAGGCCCTGCGGAAACCGTATTCACAGGCGAGATAGATGTCTGAACGAAAGGAAAAATCACAATGGTAAAGATCAACGAACACTTCCTTACAATGAAGAAAAATTACCTTTTCATTGATATCGCAAAGAAAATAAAGGCATATTCCGCAGCTCACCCCGATAAGCCCCTTATCAGAATGGGCATCGGCGACGTTACCCTGCCCCTTGCTCCCGTTGTTGTTGAGGCTATCAAAAAGGGTGCCGACGAAATGGGCGTTAAGGAGACCTTCAAGGGTTATGAGGACAGCGGCACAGGCTATGACTTTTTAAAGCAGGCCATCGCCGATTATTACAAGAGCTTCGGCGTTTCACTGGAGCTTTCCGAAATTCGTGTGAACGACGGCGCAAAGGCAGACTGCGGCAATATCGTGGATATCTTCGGCGACGGAAACACCATTCTCGTTACCGACCCCGCATATCCCGTTTATGTTGACTCCAACACAATGTGCGGCAGAAATATAATCTATGCGGATTCCAACGAGGAGAACGGCTTTGCGGCAATGCCCGATGAGAATGTACATGCGGATATCATCTATCTCTGCTCACCGAATAATCCCACAGGCTCCGTTTATACAAAGGAGCAGCTTAAAATATGGGTGGACTACGCACTGAAAAATGAAGCAATAATCATCTTCGATTCCGCTTATGAGGCATTTATCTCCGACCCTGCGCTCCCCAGAAGCATCTTCTGCGTTGAGGGAGCAAAGAAGTGCGCTATCGAGATGTGCTCGCTCTCCAAAACAGCAGGCTTTACAGGAACCAGATGCGGATATACCGTTATCCCCGAGGAGCTTATCGTAAAGGCTTCCGACGGCTCCGATGTAAGCATAGCACAGCTGTGGGGACGCAGACAGGGAAGCAAGTTCAACGGCGTTTCCTATCCCGTTCAGTGCGGCGCAGCAGCCGTGTTCACTCCCGAGGGTCAGAAGCAGACCCACGAGGCGATCGACTACTACAGAAGAAACGCAAAGCTCATGGCAGATACGCTCACCGAGCTTGGCATAAAGTTCACGGGAGGAATAAATTCTCCTTATATCTGGCTCAAGTGTCCCAACAATATGGGCAGCTGGGAGTTCTTTGATTATCTGCTTGAGAAAATTCAGGTGGTAGGCACACCCGGAGAGGGCTTTGGAAAGAACGGCGCAGGCTGGTTCAGGCTCACCGCATTCGGCACCTATGAGAATACGCAGGAAGCTATGAAGAGATTCAAAGAGCTGCTTAAATAAGACAACCCCTTATACCTTATTATACTCATTCTATTTTCCAAACAAGATCCGCACCGAAAACACGGTGCGGATTTTGTTTTGGATAAAATTTATGTGTGAGAAGCTAATTAAAAAGTCCGCACCGAGCTTTCGGTGCGGACTTTGTTATTATTGATGTGATTTTGTTTAAGCAATATCAGGTAAGCCGATATCTATATCTTCAATGCCGATATCAAAGATATCATCGGAAATAAAGCTTTCGGTGTCAGCATACATCACGTCTGCCTTGTCGGCAGTGGGGGTGGCATATACGATGTCGGAAGAAACGATGTTTGTCCATGCGCCGTTTACATAAGCCTTTACCGCAAAGCCGTACTTAACGCCGTTGGTAAGACCTGTTACGTACATTCCGTTGGCGGTTCTGTAGCCTGCCAGCGACCATTTGCCATTAAGGTAGGTGTAAACCGCATAGTTTGTAGCTCCGTTAACGGAAGTCCAGTTCAGGGCAACTCTGCCGTCCTGACCCTGCGCCTTGGTGATAACGGGTTTTACCGATGCTCCGACAGGTGTTGCATAAACAATATCTGCGGAGGTTATGCCCGACCAACTGCCGTTTACGTAAGCCTTTACCGCAAAGCCGTACTTAACGCCGTTTGTAAGTCCTGTTACATACATACCGTTGGCGGTTCTGTAGCCTGCTACAGACCACTTGCCGTTAAGATAGGTGTAAACTGCGTAGTTTGTTGCACCGTTAACGGAAGTCCAGTTCAGGGCAACTCTGCCGTCCTGACCCTGCGCCTTGGTGATAACGGGCTTTGTTACCGCAGCCTCGGGTGTGGCATAAACAATATCTGCGGTGGTGATCGCCGACCACTTTCCGCTGACGTAAGCCTTTACAGCAAAGCCGTATTTTGTGCCGTTTGTAAGTCCCGAAACGGTCATTGCAGTGGCAGTTGTTGTTCCGGCGTTGTACCACTTGCCGCCTGTGATGTAATAAACTGCGTACTGTGAAGCTCCGCTGACGGTGCTCCAGCTGAGCGAAACTGAGCTGTCCTGAGCCTTTGCCGATGTTATTGTGGGCTTGGGTATCTCACAAGCCTTGGGTGTTGCATATACCTTATCGGAGGGGTCTGACCACTCGCCGTTAACATAAGCCTTTACTGCAAAGCCGTAGCTTGTGCCGCCTGTAAGGTTCTTGACGGTCATATTGCAGGCTGTGGTGGTTCCTTTAAGTTCCCACTTATTATTAAGATAGGTATAGACTGCATACTGGGAAGCGCCCTGAACTGCGCTCCATGTGAGAGCAACTTCCTCGGTGCCTGCATTTGCGCTTGTGATAACAGGTCTGGGAACAGCTGCCTTAACGGGAGTTGCATATACCATGTTGGAAATGCCCGACCAGCTGCCGTTTACATATGCCTTTACAACAAAGCCGTAGCTTGTACCGCCTGTAAGGCTCTTGACGGTCATATTGCAGGCTGTGGTGGTTCCGTGGGAAGTCCACTTGTCGTTAAGATATGTAAATACCTCGTACTTGGTGGCTCCGCTGACAGCTGACCATGCAACAGTCGCCTGCTCGGTGCCTGCGGTAACGCTTGTGATAACGGGTCTTGTGGAGTCAAGCTTGGGAACGGTAACTATCCTGTAGGCTGTGCAGCCGCTTACGGAGCAGTATATCTGCTTTCTGCCCTTTGTGTAGGCGGTGGCTTCAAGGGCAACTGCCGATTTTCCGTTATAAACATGAGTGTGAGCAGTGCCGCCGGGAACATACACCTTTGTAACGGTAAGAGAAGAGCCTCTGTCGCCGATGTATGCCTTGCCAAGACCTGAGAAGGAGCCGCCGAATGCGCTTTTGAGACTTGATACTGACCATACCGCTGTGCCGTTGGATGCGCTGTCGGGAGCTACCTGTATCCAGCCTCTGCTGCTGTCGGTAAAGCTCTGGAGGATAAATTCGATATCCCCATAAGATGAATATGAGCAGTATATCTTGTCGCTGCTTGAAAGGCTTGTTATTGCGCCGGGGTCAAAGGATACTGCCTGACCGTAATTTGAGCTTGTGCCTGTGCCCGAGAAAAGCACGTTTTCTCCGCCTGTGGCAGTCTCATACTGAGGGTCGCCGTTGTATGCGGCAACAAGCGCATCGGCAATGCCGCCGTAGGTGAAGCTTCTGCTGCCTCTGTTGAAGATGCCGAAGTTCTCGCTGCCTGTGCCGAAGCAGTTGTTGTCCCACCATACGCAGGGGATATCCTGTGCGGCGAACTGCCTTGCCAGCGAAGCATATATGCCTGCATACTTTTCTCTGTAGGCGGTGTTGCTCTTGTTTGTGGCGCCGAACTCGCCGATAACAACGGGAACGCCCTTGCTGATAAAGGTGTTGTACATACGTGTAAAGAAGCCGCTCAGCTCGGTAAGGTCGGAAGCCTGCCAGTCCTTGTGACCGTCGCCCGAGAACGCAAAGTCAAAGGGAAGATATGCGTGGATAGAAGCGGCGATCATGCTGTCACCCGATGTGTTCGACCATGCCTCAGCCTTGGCAGCATCGCCCGATGCGCAGTAGGTGGGGAGCATGATAAGGCGCTTGGCGTTGTTTCCGCCTGTGGCTCTGATAGCTGCACGGGCAGCCTCATTGTTGGCATTTACGCACTTGTAGTAGCTTGCGTTGCCTGTCCAGTCCTCGCCGCAGCGTGGCTCGTTGTTTACCTCAAAAATGAGCTTGTCGCCGTAGTTCTTGAAGCGTGTGCCGATCTGCTTCCAGATAGCAGCCAGCTCCTCGGATATCTTGTTCTGAGCCGATGTGCTTGATGAAACGGCGGCCTGGAGGTCGTTGTGGTGAACGTTAAGGATAACGTACATTCCGTTTGCAAGGCCATAGTTTACCACGGTCTCAACTCTGTCCATATACTCGGCGCTGATTATGTACTTGGATGAGTCGGAGTAGTGGTCGTCCCATCTTACGGGTACACGCAGGGTGGTGAAGCCCTTTGCTGCAATAGCGTCTATCATGGACTTGGTGGTCTTGGGATTGCCCCAGTTGGTCTCGCTGTCGGACGATTCAAGGGAATTTCCCAGATTCCAGCCTGCGCCCATATCGGAGACTAACTGGAAAGCGGTAAGCCCTCTCATCTGAGTGGGATACGAGTATCCCGAAGCAAATTCCGACGTGTTCATTGCTGCCTGAACGGTGATATCCGAGCCGAATGCCGTTACCGAACCCAGTGATATCACAGCGGCAGAAAGGAGAGCCAGAAATCTTCCTTTTCCTGATCTTATCATGATCTTCGTTCCTTTCGGTGAAAATTGCCTTACACGGTAATTTTCGCATATTTGTTTAATTATAACACATTACGGCACCGATTTCAAGAACTAACGGTCAATTTTGTCATGATTTCCTGCATAAGAATATGAAAAAAGCCGTCCACAAGGACGGCTTTTCTATTTCACTCATCACTTCAGCTCAAAATAAGCATACACATATCCGCCGCTTGCGGTGGGGAATTTCATGCAGTAGCTGCCGCTTTTAAGGTCGGAAGCACTGTAATATTTATTGAGCACCATGGTCTTGTCCCACTTGTGCATGGCAGGAACGGTAACCTCGGTATCCAGAGCCTTTCCTGCTGTGACAGTTATCCACTTGCCCCTTACCTGGCGCATAAGCTTGCCATAGCCCTTTACGGTGATGTCGCTGTCGGTGGTGTTCACAAAGGTTATGACGATTTGCTTCTTGCCCCTTTTCTCAGGCTCAAACTGCTCCGCATAAACGTCATAGGGATTGGTCATCTCAAACTCACAGGAGATATTATCGGCGATAAGCGCACGGTATTTGCCCGATTTCAGCCTTGTGCGGCTGTAGCGGGTAAGGTCAAGGAAGCAGTTTATGCTGTCACCCGATGATAAAAGCACATCGGAAACGAAAGGACGGTCGGTCTCTTTAGGCTCTACTCTGTCCCATTCATCGGTGTCGTCATTATACACATAAAGCCCCTGCGCCTCGGCATAATACTCCCCTGCATTGACGGCATATCCGCTGATATCTATTCTCTCGGTTGACATAATATCATAGCTTGGCTGAGAAGTGCTTACCGCTGCCCGATCTGCGATGCTGAACTCACAGAAAAGCCGCTTCTGACCGTTGTCGGTATAAATAGTCTGGGCAATGCGGTATTTGCCCGCAGTAATGTTATTGGAATACGCCTCGGGAGTGAAATACACATCGGCTGAACCATTATAATAGTATGGGTCGCCCACATTTCCCAGCTCATATGCTACATCATTAACGACATAGCTGTCCGAGGGCTTTACCTTGTACCACTTGCCGTCGGAATATCTTTGCAGCTCGGTTATCTCGCCCATGTAGGCAGTGCCGCTGATGTTTTCTGCGGTGAATGTAAACTTTATCTTATCACGGTTTCCCATAACGATAAGCTGCTTGTCGGCAGTCACGGAAAAGGGATTGACGGAATCGGTGAGCCTGCCGTCGGAACCGAAATTGTACTGCTTGCCGTCTATGGTCACAATACCCACAGCTCCCACGCCGTTCCGGTCAAAATAATATGTGCCGCCCGAAAGCTTCAGCCAGCCGCCTGTGAACATAATGCCGTCCCGGTAATAGCGGATAACTCCGTTTTTCCTGCCGATGCCGGTGTATCTGCCAAGGCAGCTGCCGTAAGAATCAAAGCGATATACCACGCCGTCGATGTTCATAACGCCTGTGGCTGCCGCTCCGTCATGGAGGATATATCTGCCTGTTCCCTCGCCGCTTTCCCAGCCGTGCTGCACTGCGGACACGGGCACTGCGGACACGGGCACTGCGGATATGCACATAACAGCCGCCATTGCAGCGGCAATAAGTCTGAATTTTTTCATATCGGTATCCTTTCTTTATGACTGAGTTTATGTTATATTCTGATTATATCATCTGCATGAAAAAGTATCAAGAGGAAAAGAATACCTGTAATCAAATGTAGGCAATGGAAATGGTTTTGTAACCGTTTGTTGGGAGTAAGAACCCGTGTTCATTTCATGATCGACCAACTTACCAACTTAACGATGAACAGATCGAAGCACTTATGATGCTTTTAAAGAGCTTCGGTATCTCAGATGCTCCAAATGCGGATACTAAAGCAGCGATAAAAGAAAGCGAACAACCGCTCAATAAATAAGCGCTCTGTCTTTTATAAGGCAAAGCGCTGTTTTTATATCATATAACAAAAGATCCGCAAACCGAAAAGGCTTGCGGATACATTGGTGAGCCATTGGGGATTTGAACCCCAGACCCTTTGATTAAAAGTCAAATGCTCTGCCGACTGAGCTAATGGCTCATCTCAACAATGCTTATTTATTATATCAAATAAAAATTGCCTTGTCAACAGGATTTTGCCAAAAGCCCTTGAATTTACATTTTGTTAACATTTCACCTGAGCAGCAGATTTACCGTAAGCACGCTGAAAATAAAGCCAGTCAGGTCTCCCGTGAGAGAAGCCGCAAGGGTGTGGCGGGTCTTTTTTATGCCTGCCGCCCCGTAATAGACCGCAAGGGTGTAAAAAGTCGTCTCGGTGGAGCCGAGCATCACGCTTGCCACCTTGCCCGCAAAGCTGTCGGGGCCGCTGTCCGAGATGATGCTCTCATACACAGCCAGCGCTCCGCTGCCCGAAACAGGCCTTATCAGCGCCAGCGGCAGGCACTGCGAGGGAAAGCCGATGCTGTCAAAAATCTGTGCCGATACGTTTGTTATCAGCTCCATTGCCCCCGATGCCTTGAACATTCCCACCGCCGTTATCAGTGCAATAAGAGTGGGCAGCAGCTCTGCACAGGTTTTCAGATTATCGGCAGCACCCTTTACGAACTCGCCGAAAATATCCGTACTTTTATATATCCCCCACAATATCACTATGGCGGCGCATATGGGTATCACAAGGCTTGTCATGCTCGGTTCTCCTTTCATTTTTCCGTCTGATAAAGGGAAGCACCGCCGCTGTAAGGGAGAATGCAAGTGCGGCTGCCGATGTTATCCACACGGCGGGAATTATCTCCAGCGGCTCCGCAGAACCGTATTTCATGCGTATGGAAAGGGCTGTTGAGGGGATAAGGGTAATGGAAGCGGTGTTCAGGACGGTGAATATCACCATTGAGGGAGTGGCGGTGTCCCCTGCTTTCTCCTCTTCAGCAAGGGCTTTCATTGCTTCTATCCCGAAAGGCGTGGCGGCATTGCCCAGCCCCAGCAGATTTGCGGTAATGTTCATGCAGATGGCATGGAACGCCCTGCCGTTTGTGTCGATATCACGGAAAAGTCTGCCGAGTATAAATGAAAAGCCTTTTGCCAGCACATCGGTAAGCCCCGATCTTTCCGCAATGCGCATAAGTCCGCCCCAGAAGCACATTCCGCCGCAAAGATATATGCACAGCTCCACCGCATTCACAGGCTCGGTGAGCACTGCCTCGGTAAGCTGCCCGGACGTGCCCGTAAAGACGGATACGGCTATGGAAACAAGTATAAGTCCTGCAAAAATAATGGTAAGCATATCATCACTCCGAGAAAAATATATGTATCGTGCAGGCGGATTATTACAGTCCCACACGTCAGCGAAAACGATTTATGCGTTAGTTTTTACCATTATCTAAATTTTTTCTCAAAAGCTATTGCAATTTCAGAAAAAGTATGATATAATATGTAACATCTAAGTTGGATGTAATCCGATATATAGGTGTGCGGGCCCTGTGCAACAAAACACCGTGAACCATGTCAGGCGGGGAACCGAGCAGCATTAAGCGGTACGTTTCGTGTGCCGCAGCAAGCCTGCACACCTATGTATCGGATTTTTTATAAAACAGAAAGATGGCCAGCTGAATGAAGAGATTACTGAAATTTTTCTCTGCGCTGAAACGGCTTTATGTCACCTCGGCACCTGCAGGCGCCGCTGTGCCCTATGTGCTGGGTCTGATATTTGTATTTTTCTATTTCGTCGATCACACTCACCCCGATGAAGCATATTTGATATGCGGAGCGGTCATGTTCCTGGCGGGGCTTTTCATACAGATAGGCTTTTCAGTTAACAGGGGCATAAACGGCACCCCCGCCGACTACCTTTCGGATTACGATAAGGACGTTATCGGCACAGCCTTTATGTACGGTGAGAAGAAGCGAATGTTTTACTCCGCTCTGGAGCTGCTCCTGGCGGAAAATAATTATAACGATGCCCTGGATATTTTCAGGGACCTTAAAGGCAAAAGCCTGACAGACAGCGAACAGGGCGTTCTGGGCTTTTACACCTCCATCTGCTACAGCAGAATGGGATATTCCACCAACGCCGCTCACTGCGCAGTTATCGCAGCCGAAAAGGAGATACATCTCCCCGAATCGCTGCTTATGGCGGCAAGGAACTTTTCCCTCTCCGCAAGCTACGGCTCTGCGGCTGAGTATTACGAAAAGCTCGTTCCCATCGCCGAGAGCAAGGGCATTTTCCCTTTCATCTACAACGAGATAGGCAGAATGTTCCTTTCGGCAAATCTCCCCGAAAAAAGCAGATATTACTTTGAAAAATCAATAGAATACGGTCTTGACCCCATAACCTCTCAGGGCGGTCTTGCGCTGGCAAGCCTGCTGGAGGGCAAGGAGGACGAAGCCTGTGAAAGGTACCGCCTTGCGCTTATCGCACGAATTGGCGATATGGAGGGGTTCAAGTCATACTGCGCTCAGATATGCACCGCAGGCGGCTATCCCGAAAACTTCTTTGAGGAGCACCTGAGGGAGCGCTACGGCAAAGCAGATTCCCACATCAACGGATAATTATAAAAGAGGAAGGATTTTATGTATCAGGCGTTATACAGGAAATACAGACCCGCCACGTTTGACGATGTAATCTCCCAGTCTCATATTACCACAACGCTGAAAAATCAGATAATGAGCGGCAAAACCGCTCATGCCTACCTGTTCACAGGTTCAAGAGGAACGGGTAAGACCACCTGCGCCAGAATTTTTGCCAAGGCGCTCAACTGCGAGCACCCCGTAAACGGCTCGCCCTGCTGTCAGTGCGATATCTGCCGTGACGCAGACAACTTTGCTCTCGCCGATATCATCGAGATAGACGCAGCCTCCAACGGCTCCGTAAACGATGCCCGTGAGCTGAGGGAAGCTACCGAATACACCCCCGAACGGTGCAGATACAAAATATACATCATCGACGAGGTCCATATGCTTTCAAAGGAAGCGTTCAATGCTCTGCTGAAGGTCATTGAGGAGCCTCCCCCGTATATAAAGTTCATCATGGCGACCACCGAGCTTCACAAGGTGCTGCCGACCATTCTGTCAAGATGCCAGCGGTTTGACTTTATGCGAATAAAGACCGAGGACATCGCAGCACGTCTCAGCGACATTGCGGTAAAGGAAAACATCACCCTCGCCCCCGACGCTGCCGAGCTTATCGCAAAGGCTGCCGACGGCGGTATGCGTGACGCTCTTTCCATTCTCGACAGATGTATCGCATTTTCCGAAAACATCACCGCCGATGTGGTATCCGAAGCGGCAGGCATCGCAGGCCGTGACTACCTTTTCGCTCTGGCGGAAGCCGTTGCGGACAAGGATCCCGCAAAAGCGCTGGATATCATCTCTCAGCTGTATGACCGCTCAAAGGATATGCAGCGGCTGTGCGAAGAGCTGGCGGCACAGTTTCGGAACATTATGATTGCCATTTCAGCCCCAGAGCAGACAAAATCAATGATCTGCCTGCCCTCGGAGCTTGAGACCATAAAGCGGATAGCGTCTAAAATGACTCTTTCCGATGTATTGTCCCATCTGGACACACTTTCCTCCTGCGCAGAGCGTATGTCCCGTTCCCTCTCAAAGAGGATAGATATGGAGATGTGCGTTATCAGAATGTGCAGCGGAGCGGCTATTGTCACCGCCCAGGCCCCTGCTCAGGCAGCGGACAGAAGTGAGATCGACAGGCTGAACGCCAAGATATCCGAGCTTGAACAGAAGTTGGAGCAGAAGGCTGACAGTTCATCGAGACCTCAGCCGCAAAATCAGAAATATCCTCCCGCATCGGAGCGTGCCGCCGAAATGGCAGCCGCAGCATCGGGAAGCTCGTCCATAAACTATATCGACCGCTGGTTCGATATCATAGACAAGCTGAAGGAGACCTGCCCCTCAGTCGCCCCTGCCCTTAACGGCACCTACGGCTACGAGTGCGGCGGAAAGCTGCTCATAAACACCAAGGACAAGCTTATCGGCGTGCTTACACGCTCCCCCGAAAACTGCGTCAAGATACTGTCCGCCATAAATCAGCTGACAGGTCTTACCCTTTCCAACAAGATACTTGTGGGCTACAGGGAAAATCTTGACCGCTCACTGGCAGGCGGCGGTGAAAGCAAGGCGGAAGCGAAAATATCCCCCGAGGAAGCCCGGAAGGCTCTGCTTGAAAAGGCAGAAAGCGGCGGCGTTCCCGTCGAAACTATCTAAGCTCAGTATCCGTCGGTATCCGTCGGATAATTGCTGCGGCACAGGCTGCGGCGCATAAATTTGAATACAATTTTTTCAAAGGAGTTATCACTATGAAAGCAAGATTACCACAGGGTATGGGCGGCGGCGCTCAGAATATGCAGAACATGATAAAGCAGGCTCAGAAGATGCAGGCTGAGATCACCAATGTTCAGGAAGAGATCGAGAACGAGACCTTCACCGCTACCACAGGCGGCGGAGCTGTTGAGATCACCATGAACGGCAGAAAGCAGGTCCAGTCCCTTAACATCAAGCCCGAAGTCGTTGACAAGGACGATGTTGAGATGCTCCAGGATCTTCTTATCAGCGCTATCAACGAGTGCGTAAAGCAGATCGAGGATACCTCCGAGGCAAAGATGGGCGCAGTAACAGGCGGCGTTTCTTTCCCCGGCCTTTTCTGATACCCCATAAATAAAAAGCTTGGCGGGGACTGGATAATAGTCCCCGCATTTTATCGAAAGGAGCATTTGCAATGGCAAACAGCACAGCACTGCCTCTGGTGCTCCTTGCGGAGCAGTTCGCAAAGCTTCCGGGCATTGGCATGAAAACCGCACAAAGGCTGGCTTATTTTGTAATGGGCATGAGCGACGAGGACGCACAGGCCTTTGCAGACGCTATAATCAACGCCCACAGCACGGTAAAGGAGTGCCGTATCTGCTGCAATCTTACCGATTCGGGTGTGTGCCCCATATGCAGCGATGATATGCGTGACCCCTCCACTATCTGCGTGGTGGAGACACCCAAGGACATTACCGCATTCGAGCGCACAAACGAGTACAAGGGCGTTTATCATGTACTCCATGGGCTTATCTCCCCACTGGACGGCGTTACTCCCGAGCAGATACGCATAAAGGAGCTGCTGAACAGGATAAAGAAAGGCGGCGTGAAAGAGGTCATCATGGCGACCAACCCCACTGTTGAGGGCGAAGCCACTGCCATGTACATCTCAAAGCTTTTAAAGCCCCTGGGAATAAAGGTAACACGCCTTGCATTCGGTCTGCCCATAGGCGGAACACTGGAATTTGCGGACGAGGTCACTCTTTTCAAAGCACTGGAGAATCGCAGTGAGATTTGACATATCTGTCATATAAATCACTTTATATTTGTGAAATGCCACAAATATAAAAAAAGGTATTGACTTTTTAGGATGAATGTGGTATGATATATAAGTCGTCAGGGAACGTTACCAATTCCGATTAAGTTAAACCTTTACTGGGATATAGCCAAGCGGTAAGGCAACGGACTTTGACTCCGTCATTTCGCCGGTTCAAATCCGGCTATCCCAACCACACTGGGGTGTCGCCAAGCGGTAAGGCACTTGACTCTGACTCAAGCACTTCCGGGGTTCGAATCCCTGCACCCCAACCACAAACCTGTTCACATTGTGAGCAGGTTTTTTGTTTTGTGTATGAAAAATCGGCAGCTCATATGAACTGCCGATTTTGCTTTATACTAATCTTTAATCGTTCTATAGACAAAGCCGACAGATGAAATAAGACCAGTCTAGGAAAGCGACTGCAGGCGGGCTTGTCGCCCGGCAAGGGAGCTTGACGAAGAATGGGCTTATTTCAGCCGAGGATTTGTCTATAGGTTGATTGAGGATTAGTATTATACTAAGCACCAATTAAAAACTATACAAAAAATTGAGCATAATCTTGCGTATATGGATTATGCGATGATTTTTTGTCTATAGTTTTATTGGTGATCAGTATTATTGCCACTCTTTAAGAAATTCCACCATTTTAAAATAGCTCTCCTGTCTGGCTTTTGCGCAGGCAGCGGGGTTTTTCTTTTCTGTGGGAAGAATGTATCCCATCACCTTGTTCATCTTGTCCAGCGCCTTTTTCTCCTCTTCACTGCCGCAGCGCTGGTCAAAGGCAAGGGCATGGCTGCCGTTCTCATAAATAGCGCACTCGTGCCTGTGTGGAAAGCCCTTATCATCCAGCACCTTCATAATGCGGCGTGAGGCTATCTCCGAGGGCCATGTATCGTCAAATCCCGGGGCAATGAGCAGGATATCTCCGTTTATGTTCTCCGCTTTGATGCGTGAATCCTCAGTGTAGTTATCAATGCACTCGATGTAATAATATCTGTTCATCCGGCTCATATTGTAATTGGGATTTTTTCTCAGCGCCGCAAGGGTCGAGGGGATATGGGAAAGGCATTCGGAAGACGAATATGGCAGGTCATGACCGTGATAATTGAACATTGCACAGTGCTGACGGAAGAACATATTTTTCGTGCCCTCCACCACATAGTCATAGCCCGAAACGGGTATGGCGCAGGTTATGTCGCCAATGAGCGAGGAGCAGAGCAGCGTATATGCTCCACCAAGGGAAATACCCGTCATGGCGATCTTGTTTATCTTCACGGGGCAGTCGTTTTTCAGCCACCCCACAGCCCTTTCGCAGTAATCCACGGGGATAGCAAAATTATTTTTGCTCAGCCCCTCCCACAGATAATATCCCAGCGCAAAAACGCTGAACCCCTCACGCCTGCACAGCTTCGAGGCACGTTCCTCCACAGTGCTGCGGTTCTCGCCTGTTCCGCCCACGTATATCACGGCTTTGTCGGCGTAGGTGCTTCCCTCGTAGAACGTGCCCAGAAAGCCGTTTTTTTCAAGTGTTGTTTTTATTATCATATGCTGCTTCTCCTTTTGTGTAAGCTGCAACTAACTCATATACATATTTTCTCCGATATAATTATAGCACGTTGTTATGCGGATTTCAAGTATCAGATCTGCGGCAAACTGCCTGCCGCCTTGATTTTCAAAGGAAAATATGATATAATTTACAAAGTATCTTATTTGAAAGGACAGTTTATCTTGAAGCCCGTAAATCTTAAATTCAAAGGCCTTGGCTCATATTTTGGGGAGAGCGAGATCAACTTCGGCTCCCTTGATGATGTTTTTCTCATCTGCGGCGAAACAGGTTCGGGAAAGACTACCATTCTCGATGCAATGATGTTCGCACTTTACGGCGAAAGCAGCGGCGGAGAGCGCAGCGAGCTTTTAAATGGTCATTACACAAAAAAAGACGGCGAGGCTTATTCTGTCTTTGAATTTGAGCTGTCGGGCAAGCGGTACCGCTTTTCACGGACATTTACGCCCAAAGCCCGTGCCGAGGGCTGGAACGAGTATCAGGACTGCGCATTTTACGACACGGAAAAGGAAATGTGGCAGCCGTATTTTGATAATCCCCGCCAGAAAGACGTAAATGCGCAGGCTGTAAAGCTGCTGGGGCTTACCGCCGAGCAGTTCAGGCAGGTGGTGATACTCCCGCAGGGCAAGTTTGAGCGGCTGCTCACCTGTCCAACAAAGGAAAAAGAAGAGCTGCTCAGGACGCTTTTCGGCGCAGAGCGCTTCACACGCATATCCGAGCAGCTGAAAAAGCTGGCGGACGATGAAAAGAAAAGCATCGAATGCGAGCAGATGAAGATAGACGCTGACCTTTCTGCCGCAAAGCTCGCCTCCCCCGAAGCGGCTGACGCTCAGGTAAGCGAATACAAAGCGGCTCTTGAAGAGATGAAGTCCGCCCATGCCGCCGCCGATGCCGAGAAAAAGCGTGCCGATGAAGCCCTTTCCGCAGGAAGCCTGCTGTCTGAAAAATTTGCCGAGCTTGATAAATCTGAAAAGTCTTTTTCGATGCTGAAAGAAAAGCAGCCCGAATTTGACAGGCTGGCTGAAAAGATAGACCGCCTTGAACGTGAAAAGGCAGTCCTCCACGAAACGGACAATTACCATGCCGCCCGTGAAGAGCATCTCCGCAGAAGCAAAGCCGTTTCCGATGCAAAAGCCACTCTCACGGCTGCCAATGCGGACAATACCGCTGCGCAAAAGCGCCTGCAGGAACACAAAAACGACGAGCAGGAGAATATCTCACGCAGGGAGGAATATATCCGTCTGGAGGGGCTGAGGTCGGTATATGCTGCTGCCGAGCCACTCCGCAGTGAAACGGAAAAGGCCCTTATACTGGGCAAAAAGCTGCGCACCGAATATGACAATGCAGGCAAAAAGGCAGCCGACCTGAAAGCCGCCGCCGACAAAAAAAGCAAGGAAGCGCAGGAAAAGGAAAAATTCGCCGACAGCGTTCTGCGGCTTTATAACGAGCTGAAAGCCCTTGAAGATGCAAAAAAATCCCGTTCCGAAGCCGACAGGCTCAACAAGGAAAAGGCAGAGCTTTCGGTCAGGGCGGACACCCTTGCGGGCAGGATAAAGCAGGCAGAAGATCAGGAAAAGAATTATCAGGCGGAATATGAAACCGTCCGCAGAGCCTTTATTGACGGCATATCCTCCCGACTGGCAGCAGAGCTTGCGGAGGGCACTCCCTGCCCCGTCTGCGGAAGCACCCATCACCCCGAAAAGCACTCAGGCGTGCAGACTGTCTCCGACAGCGACATGGAAGCGGCAGAAAAAAAGCTCCGTCAGGTAACGGAAGAGAAAATAAAGCTTACCTCCGAGCAGATAACCGCCGTGCAGAAAATATCCGAGCTTGATGAGCAGATAAAAGCCCTTGAAGCCATTATCCCTCAGGGATATTCCGAGGAAAATTATATCAAAGCAAAATCCGCTTATGACAATGCCTACAAAGAGCAGCAGAAGCTCCCCCAGCTGCGTGAAGAGCTTCATGAGATAAACGTTCAGCTTGACAGGGCAGAGCAGGAAAATAAAATTATATCCGAAAAGCTCATCGAAGCAAGGGAAAACTACAGCAGTCTGGCGGCGCAGTACAAGTCCGCCTGCGCACAGATGGAAAAGGATATTCACGACACATCTGCACTGGAAAAACGCCTTACGGAGCTGAAAAGGCTCACCGATGAATACAGTCTGGTCTCCGAAAAGCTTTCGCAGGAAGTGTCATTAAGCGCACAAAAGCTGGCGGCGGCAAGCACAAGCCATGAGGCCGCTGTGAGCGAAGAAAAAGCAGCTGTACAAAAGCTTGCCCTGGCAAAGGAAGCGGCTGAAAAGGTGCTGGCAGAAAATAACCTCCCCCCTGCCGATGAATTTGTCCCCGACCGTGAAAATATCTCCCGCCTGCCCGAGTTGAACGAACGGCTGAAGCAGTTCGTATCAGCCCTTTCCGATGCCGCAAAACGGCAGGAAGAGCTTTCCGGGGAGCTTTCGGGAAAAGAACGTCCCGATATCGCATCCCTTAAAAAGCTCCGTGACAGTGCGGACGCAAAATGCAGCGAGCTTGACTTCAATATCCGCAGCACAGAAGAAAATATCAAAAGGCTCACCGACCTTGCCGCAGACTGCCGCAAGCGCATGGAAGCACTTAACGCAAGGCGTGAGATCTATGCCCGGCAAAGGGAATTTGCCGACATGATGTCGGGCGCAAAGGGAATTTCCTTTACCCGCTACGTTCTGGGCGTAATGCTCGACATGGTTACGGACGAAGCAAACAATATGCTTGCAAATATGCTGGACGGCACTTTCAGGCTGGTGAGAAGCAAGGAAGTGGGCGGCGGCTCCAAGCAGGGGCTTGACCTTATGGTGGAAAGCGCCCTTGCGGAACATTCTGCCAGCTACCCCACGGCGCAGCTTTCGGGCGGCGAGAAATTTCTCATCTCCCTTGTGCTGGGCGTGGCACTGTCAACAGTGGTGCAGAGCCGTTTCGGGGGAATAAGCATTGACGCTATGTTCATCGACGAGGGCTTCGGCTCCCTTGACCCTGCCGCTCTGGCGGACGCTGTAAAGGTCATCTACACCATTCAGGGCAGCCGCCGAAAGGTGGGCATAATATCCCATGTGGATAAGCTCAAAGAAGAAATACCCTGCTGCATCAACGTGAAAAAGGACAGGCACGGCAGCTCATTATCATACTGAGGAGGCAGACTATGAAGCTGAGATTTTACAATGCACGCTATCTTGACTCCAACGAAATGACCGTGAAAAAAGGCACAGTCTGCACCAATGGGGAACGGTTTTCATACGTGGGAAGCACTGAGAATGCTCCCGAAAACGAAGTTTATGACAGGGATATAGACCTGAAAAACGACCTTATTATCCCCGGCTTCTGCAACGCTCACACCCACTCGCCCATGGTTTTCCTGCGCTCCTTTGCGGAGGATCTTCCGCTGGACAGATGGCTGAATGAAGCGGTTTTCCCCAATGAAGCAAAGCTTTTGCCCGAGGATAGCTATACCCTTACAAAGCTTGCGGTGTGCGAATATCTGTCGGGAGGAACGACCTCCTGCTTTGATATGTATTTTTCAGCTCCCGAGCAGACCGCAAAGGCATTCATCGACACGGGGTTCAGAGGTGTGTTCTGCGGTGCGGTGAATAATTTCTGCGGGTCACCAAAGCTGCTGGAGGAGCATTATGTTAAGCTCAACAGTATCTCCCCTCTTATTTCCTACAAGCCGGGCTTTCACGCCGAATACACCACAAGCCTTGAAATAATGGAGCAGATAGCGTCTCTGGCGCAGAAATATCACGCTCCCGTATGGTGCCACAACAGCGAAACAAAGTCCGAGACCGAGGGCTGCATTTCAAGGTACGGCAAGACCCCCACCGAGCTTATGGAAAGCATAGGAATGTTTGAGTACGGCGGTGGCGGATATCACTGTGTATATTTCACCGAAAATGATATGGATATCTTCCGCCGCCATAATATGACCGCCGTGACCAACCCTGCCAGCAACTCAAAGCTTGCCAGCGGCATTGCGGACATATCCTCGCTGATGTCCCACGGGATAAACGTTGCCATAGGCACTGACGGCGCCGCAAGCAACAATGCCCTTGATATGTTCAGGGAAATGTACCTGTGCACCGTTTTGCAGAAGCTCAGATACTCCGACGCTGCCGCCATGCCTGCGGAAAATGTTCTCCGTGCCGCAACACTGGGCGGAGCAAAGGCAATGGAGCTGGACTGCGGCAGCATTGAAGCGGGAAAGCTTGCAGACTTTGCGGTGGTGGATATGCGCCGCCCCTCAATGCAGCCTGAAAATGACATTGTGAAAAATCTTGTTTTCAGCGGTTCAAAGGACATTATCCGAATGACTGCCGTTGGCGGAAAAATACTCTATGAAAACGGCGGATTTGCAGGCATTGACACTGAAAAATTATACCATGACTGCGCACGGATATGCGAAAGGATATTTGCCAAATGAAGCTAACGGATAAAATAACCGCCCTGTCGGGAGTGGCTGCAAAGCGCAGCGAGCTTTACGCAAAAATGGGCATAGCTACTGTGGGCGACCTGCTGGATCATCTTCCAAGGGAATATATTGATTTTTCCGAGCCTGTGAACATTGCCGATGCGCCTTTAAACGAGCAGGCTGTGGTAAGCGGCACGGTCACGGCGAAAATTCCTGCCGCAAGGATACGCCAGGGGCTGGTGCTTTACAAGGTCATACTTGATGACGGCACAGACACAATAACCGTGGTCATATACAACAACCGCTACGCCTATGATGCTTTTGCAATGAATGAGACCTACCGTCTTTTCGGACGTGTCACAGGGGGATTTGTGCGCAAGGAAATGAACTCGCCGCTGGTGATAAAAGCGGACGAAAAGTGCCTTATCCGTCCAAAATATGCCCTTACCGAGGGACTTACGGCTCAGATGCTCATTATTAACATGACACAGGCGCTGGAAAGCGTTTCCGAGCAGATAGAAGAGCCGCTCCCCGACTTTATCCGCCAGAAATTCGAGCTTTGCACCGAGGAATACGCCTACCGCAACATACATTTTCCCGAATCCATGCACGGTGCGGAGATATCACGGCGGAGACTGGGCTTTGATGAGCTGCTTACCATGCAGTGCGGACTGGGGCTTATGCGCAGCCTATCCCACGAGGTAACAGGCTGCCCTATGAAATATTACGAGCCGTCGCCGTTTTACGGATCTCTCCCATTTGAGCCTACAAATGCGCAGAAAAAAGCCTGCGAGGACATTTTCAGGGACATGAGCAAAAGCTCCCCCATGAACCGCCTTGTTCAGGGTGACGTTGGTTCAGGTAAGACTGCCGTTGCCGCAGCTGCCTGTTGGTTTGCCTACAAAAACGGCTGCCAGGCGGCGCTGATGGCTCCCACGGAAATACTTGCCCGTCAGCATTATGCCACTCTGAAAGGCTTTCTTGAACCTTTGGGAATAAATGTGGGCTGCCTGACAGGCTCCATGACCCAGAAGCAGAAAAACGAGATAAAAGCACAGCTTTTAAGCGGAGATATCTCCGTGATAACGGGCACACACGCTCTTATTTCCGAAAGCACGGAATTTAAGCGTCTGGGACTTGTCATCACCGACGAACAGCACCGCTTCGGAGTAAATCAGCGCAAACTTTTTGCAATGAAAGGCGAAAAGCCCCACAAGCTGGTAATGTCCGCAACACCCATACCACGAACACTGGCGCTGATAGTTTATGGCGACCTTGATATATCCGTTATCAACGAGCTGCCAAAGGGCAGGCAGCCTGTGGAAACGTATGCGATAACGGGCAAGCTCCGCTCCCGTGCGCTGGGCTTTGTGAAAAAGGAGCTGGACGCAGGCAGGCAGGGCTACATCGTGTGTCCCATGATAGACGATGAAAACGGCGAAAGCGAGATCCAGGCGGCGTCGGCATATGCAAAGAAGATATCGGAAAATGAGCTGAAAGGCTATTCAATAGGGCTGCTCCACGGCAAAATGCTCCCTGCCGAAAAGGACGCTGTAATGGCTGACTTCAAGGAAGGGAAAATAAGCCTGCTGGTCTCCACCACCGTAATAGAAGTAGGCGTGGACGTGCCCAACGCCACAGTTATAATGATAGAAAGCGCCGACCGCTTCGGTCTTTCCCAGCTTCATCAGCTGAGAGGACGTGTGGGCAGAGGAAAGTACAAATCCACCTGCATTCTCGTGACGGACAACGCCACCGAGGAAACACGGGCAAGGCTGAAAATAATCTCCTCCACCTCGGACGGATTTGCCATTGCCGAGGAGGACCTGAAGCTCAGAGGCGCAGGAGACTTTTTCGGCAGCCGCCAGAGCGGACTTCCCCCCCTTAAAGCCGCCGACCTGTACAATGACCGTGAGCTGCTGGCGGATACCTCGACAGCGGCAAAAATGCTGCTTGAACGCTCCCCCGACCTGTCGGAATTTCCGCTGCTGAAAAGGCGTGCGGAAACGCTTCTCTCGCAAAACGGCGCAGAGGGAATGAACTGATAATGCGCAAACAAGCTTTTTCATACCCGAACTACTTTTTTATTTTGTCCTGCATTATATTACATTTTTTTAAATTCAATGCCGTGCTTGTGTAAAATCAAATGAAAATCACAGCAGGAATGTTGTGCGGATATGTGTAATTTAACAATATTCCACTTGAAAAAATCCTCGAATGATGTATAATAGATATGTATGACACTGCGCTCACAGTCTTATGACAAACACCTGTTATAAGCCAACAAATAAATTTCCATGAGGAAAGGAATGGTCATAATATGCCCGAAAAGAAATTCAGCGTGACCCTTAAAGAAATCATAGACGAATTCAGCCTTGAAACAATCCACCTGCCTATGGACGCTTCCAAGCTCCTTGTTATCGAAACGGAGATAAACCGTCCCGGTCTCCAGCTTTCGGGCTTCTATGAGTATTTCAACAATGAACGTATCCAGATAGTGGGCAAGGCAGAGTTTGCTTACCTTGCAACTATGGAAGAGACTGTCCGCAAGGAGCACCTTGAAATGCTCTTCGCCCAGCACGTTCCATGTATCATAATCACCCGTGAGCTGCCCTATTTCCCCGAAATGCTCGACCTTGCCCAGCAGTATGAGATCCCTCTCCTCCGCTGCAAGGACAGCACTTCAAGCTTTATGTCCGCACTTATCGCATACCTTAACCTCCACCTTGCTCCCAGAATAACCCGCCACGGCGTTCTTATCGAAATTTACGGCGAGGGCGTTCTCATTCTGGGCGAAAGCGGCGTCGGTAAGAGCGAGACCGCCGTTGAGCTTATCAAGAGAGGTCACAGACTTGTTGCGGACGATGCTGTTGAGATAAGAAAGGTATCGAATATTAGTCTGGTAGGCTCATCTCCCGAAAATATCCGCCACTTCCTGGAGCTTCGTGGCATCGGTATCGTCAATGCCCGCCGCCTGTTCGGTATGGGCGCCGTAAAGGTAACAGAGAAGATAGACATGATAGTTGAGCTGGAGCCTTGGGATTCGGAAAAGGTTTACGACAGAATGGGCGTTGACAGCGAATTTACCTCCATTCTGGGCGTTAAGGTCCCCTGCTCCACCATTCCCGTAAAGCCCGGACGTAACCTTGCAGTTATCCTTGAGGTTGCCGCTATGAACAACCGTCAGAAGAAGATGGGCTACAACGCCGCTCAGGAACTGCTTGACAAGCTGGGTCTTGAAATGGAACATAAGGACACCATCAAAAAATGGGATATTTATTGATTTTTGAAAAGGCATTAAAATGAAAATTATCGCAGATATGCACACCCACACGGTAGCCTCCACCCACGCATATTCCACCATAAAGGAAATGGCGGAGGCTGCCCGTGACGCAGGTCTTGAGTACCTGGCGATCACCGACCACACCCCCGCCTCCACCGACGGCCCTCATGTGTGGCATTTTCACAATCTCCACAAGGCTGTGCCCCGTGAGCTTTTTGGGGTAAGGATAGTTTACGGCGCAGAGTCAAGCGTTAGCGACTATGAGGGTCATCTGGACTTTCCCGACAAGGAATGTGCGGCGCTGGACTGGATAATAGGCTCCGTTCATCTTGATATTCTGCAGTCCGGCACCCTTGTGCAGAACACCGAGACCTATCTGGGACTGGCAGAAAATCCCCTTGTTGACGTGATAGGCCACTGCGCCGCCACAAAGTTTGTTTTTGACTATGAAACGGGAATAAAAGCGTTCAAAGAGCATGACAAGCTTGTAGAAATAAACGAAAGCACTCTGCTCTGGAAAAACGCCGAGGGCAATTACAGAAAGATCATTCCCCTGTGCAAAAAATACGGGGTAAACGTCATTGTGAACACCGACGCTCATTTTTATGCTTCCGTAGGTCAGGTATCACAGTCAATGAAGCTGCTGGAGGAGTATGACTACCCGGAAGAGCTTATAGTGAACCTCAGCGGAGAGCGTATCCTTGAACGTCTCAGGCGGAAAAACAAGGAAATATTCCGCTGACTTTCACTGTTTCACCAGATTTTTCAATGACGAAGGAGTATTATATTGGGGGAGCGTGATAATATGACGAACGAACAGATAAATAAGATAAAAACAGCTGCCAAGGACTGCGGGTGCAGATGCGATGAAAATATACTTCTCAGCGGATTCACCACCTTCGGCATAGGCGGAAAATGTCCGCTGATGATAGAAGTAAACGGCGAGGAGAGCCTTAAAACACTGCTGCCGATGATGAATGATATTCCTTTTTACGTTATCGGCAAAGGCTCCAATCTGCTCATAAGTGACAGGGATATTGACATGATATTCCTTCACATAGGCAGGGATATCAGCAGCATAAGCTTAAACGGAGATCATCTCACCTGCGGTGCGGGTGCATCACTGTCGCTTGCAGGCACATTTGCCAAAAACAACAGCCTTACGGGGCTGGAGTTTGCCTACGGTATCCCGGGGAACATCGGCGGAGCGGTGTATATGAACGCAGGCGCATACGGCGGCGAGATGAAGGACATCGTGCAGTCCGTAAGGGCTGTTGATTACTCGGGCAATGCCCATGAATTTTCCGCAGAAGAGCTTGACTTCGGCTACCGTCACAGCAAATTCTGCGGCGGCGGATATATCATCACCGAAGCCACTCTAAGGCTGGCTCACGGCGACATGGACGAGATATCCGCAAAAATGGCGGAGCTTACCGCCAAGAGAAAAGAAAAGCAGCCCCTTGAATACCGCAGTGCGGGCAGCACCTTCAAGCGCCCTCAGGGAACATTTGCAGCGCTCCTTATCGAGCAGTGCGGACTTAAAGGCTACTCCTGCGGAGCGGCACAGGTCAGTGAAAAGCACAGCGGCTTTGTGATAAACAAGGGCGGCGCAAGCTTTGACGATGTAATGAGCGTTATCAGCCATGTTAAGGAAACAGTCTATGCAAAGACGGGGATAATGCTCGAATGTGAGCCTGAAATTATAGAATAGAGGATAAAAATGCCCATTATTGAAATAACCGACTTTTCCATGAAAGGTCCCGACGTTTATGCAAATCTTACGGAAGCTCAGCTGAGAAACCGCCTTGAACCCGAAAAGGGAATTTTCATTGCCGAAAGCCCCAAGGTCATCGACGTGGCTCTCAGAATGGACTATGAGCCTGTTTCGATCCTCACCGAGCAAAGGCATATCCACGGCGATGCGGCTGACATAATAAGCCGCTGTGGCGATATCCCCGTATATACAGCCCAGCGTGAGGTGCTGTCAAAGCTGGCAGGCTTTACGCTGACAAGGGGCGTGCTGTGCGCAATGAAGCGCCCCAAGCTCCCCACCGTGGCGGAGCTGTGCAAAGGCGCACGCAGGATAGCTGTGCTGGAAAACATCATGGACGCAACCAACATCGGCGCCATATTCCGCTCGGCGGCGGCGCTGAACATTGACGGAGTGCTTGTCACTCCCTGCTGCTGCGACCCTCTTTGCAGGCGTGCAGTGAGAGTGAGCATGGGAACTATTTTGCAGGTGCCATGGACAAGGATAGGCGAGGAGCAGTCCGACTGGCCCGAAAAGGGCATTGAAATGCTCCACAAGGCAGGTTTCAAGACTGCGGCAATGGCTCTCAGCGACCGTTCCGTAAGAATTGACGACCCTGTCCTTATGGCAGAGGAAAAGCTTGCCATAGTTCTCGGCACTGAGGGCGACGGCCTTTCCGAAAACACCATTGCGACCTGCGATTACACGGTAAAGATACCCATGTCCCACGGTGTGGACTCCCTTAATGTAGCTGCGGCTGGCGCTGTTGCGTTCTGGCAGCTGGCGGCAAAGGACAGCGGGAAGTGATATTTCCCGCTCAGTTACTTTAGAAGCGCCAAGTTTTACAAATCAAAGCTTTAAGGGGGAAATGCTAATGAAAAATAAAATTGACTTTATATGCTGTTTTTATTCATATCCCCTCAATAAAAAATATAGATGATAATTTTATTGAAAATATTAAACTTGCATTAGGTTAACTTCCATTTGGCGGTGTGTAGCCGCTCCCAACTCGTTGATACAGTTAGTTTGTAAGAATAATAAATTGTAATTCAACGGCGTGTCGCCGCTAAATCGTGACTTGTGAGGTTTTAAAATGAATAAAATTAAGCTGACTGCACTCCCTTGTATATGCGCAGATGTTTTTTATGGTACTGAAATAATCAGACCGGGAGGAGAGGCATTGAATTTTGCTGTTCACGCCTCGCACTTTAAGGATATATGTGTTACGCTTCTTGGTGTTGTCGGAAAAGATAAATATGCAGAAGCGATAATGGATTCAATAGCAAAATTCGATATTGATAAAAACCATATACGCATTGATGAAAGGTATCATACTGCAAATAATATGACTTACCTTACTGAATCAGGCGATAGGTATTATAAAGATGATTCATGGGACGGAAAAATTCTCGATAACATCGTACTGAATGATAATGAAATCAAAATCTTGTCAGGATCCGATGTAGTCTTTGTTCATTTCTGGGCTTCGTGTTTTTCGCAGGTAGTTGAACTGAAAAAAACACTTGGCTTTAAGCTTGCAGTAGATTTTGATGTTTATAGAGATTTTGCAGTTATGGAACGATATGCTCCGTATGTTGATTTCTTTATGATAAGCGGCTCGGAAGAGCTCCTGCCGAAGTTCAAAGAATTATCTAATAAATACCGCTGCCTGTTCAACGTATCACTTGCAGAACGAGGAAGCGTTACGTACTTTAATGGACAGGAATTCAGAGTACAGGCTGTGAAAGTTGAAAACATAATTGACACGACCGGATGCGGCGACAGCTATCACGCCGGATTTGTCTGCTCATATATGCTTGAAAATGATATTGAAAAGGCTATGAATGTCGGCTCCGAAATTGCAGCAGAAACCTTAAAACATTATGGAGGATTCTGAATACACAACTTTCATTTTTGCGGTGTGCCGCTGCTGCCGCCTCGTTGAGATATTTTTGAGCAAAATTTTTTATTTGCAGCTTGGTAACGTTAGTTTATGTGAACAATGGAGTGATATAAATGAATGTAACGATCGAAAACGGAAAAATTATTTTCAGCGAAGATAATAGGAAATACTCATTTGATGCTCACGGAGAATATCCCCGTCCGTCATTCATGCCTGCGATAAGTGTCGGCGGAAAGCATTTATCAAACAGAAGTGGCGATATAAAAATTGAAAAGCATACAGCAGTGCAGGATGTGGCTATCGGAAACAATATGGCTGCATGGTACATTCAGGAATTTCTGCCGGATGGGGTCGATTACAAGCTAAGCAAAAATGCGGCAATATATATCGGGGATTTTTCTGCGGGGACAGAAAAGCAGATATATAAAGGAGAATGTTACGGCGACCTTTGCTTTTATGAAAATGATCTGTTCTTCAATATGGGCAACAAGGTAGCTGTATATCACATAAACAGCGGAGAAACCGAAGTTCTTTTCAAGCATTCGGGCATAAAGAAAAGCGGACTTGAACTGCATATTACGCCAAAGCGCATTTTCTTTCAGCACTGGACACACAGCAATAACAATACAATGTGGTATGACCGTGAAACACAGCAGGTAATCAATCCGCATTTTAACGGTGCTGTTATGTTTTTCCTTGACGATGAAACTATTATTTACAGAGGTATTGATCATACCTGGATCTATGATGTTGATTCAATGAAAAAGAAACGCTTTTTCAATAATAAAAGCCGTAACATGATAATTGATATGGTGGGAACGTTTTTCGATATTCCTAAAGAGCATATCTCTAAATACACCTCTGAATGGACACATATAACGCTTGAAGGCTTTGAGAATGGCAGGTTGTATTTTAAGTGTTTCCTTTATTATTTTGAAGGATACGATGTGCCTTTTGAAGAAAAAGAAAGTAATTGTCATTCTTTTGGACTCCCTTCAATAGTTCAAACGCAGATATCCTGCGACATATCCGGAAAAGATATTATAATAGAAGCTGACAGATCGGACATTGTAACTGAAGAAAGTTCTTACAGCTCAATCACCAAGGCAAAACTTGATTTTCTGCAGGTTACAAAAAAGGCTTTCCGAAACAGGCAGGAAGTTAACCAATAATCTGTTAGCAGTTGTTTGTTATAGCAATAATTTCTATTTGGCGGCGTTTCGCTGCTGATGCTCGTTGAGATATTTTGAGACAAACTTCTTGCTTATGGCTCGGTTACGTAAGACATCAGCAGGCACAGCCTGCGAATACGTGGGAGGAACAAATGGAATACGACTGCGGATTTAAAAATGGCAACAACTGGTTCAGGTATCGCACAGGCGGTATTCTGATACATGATAATAAAATGCTTTTCGTAAAAAGCATTTTCGGCGATTATTATTACATGATCGGCGGCGGAGTACATCTGGGAGAGACTTCCGAAAAATGTATTGAGAGGGAAGTGTTTGAGGAATCGGGTCTCTGCGTGCGTGCAGATCATCTTGCAGTTGTGTGCGAAAACTTTTTCAAAGGTGACGGCGGAACCACCGACGGGCTTCATTGTCACGAAATAGAGTTTTATTACCGCATGAAAATCCTTGACGATGACCCGAACATTTGCAGGCACACCACAGATGACGGCGAAAAGCTGGTATGGCTGCCGCTGGATAAGATCAGTGAAAGCAATATCAGACCCTCATTCATAAAGCACACCATTGACAGGATAATCGGCGGGGATCAGATAATTCATGTTATTCAAAACGATGATAAGTGAGCCTGGCAGTGGGGTAAGCTGACAACATCAGACTAAAAACCATCATTAAAGGAGAACATCAATGGACATCACAATTATCCGCATCGCAGGAGAAATTTTAGTCACCGCAAGCATATTGGGCATCATATATTCCGTGATACGCTATCTGGGCGTTTTCATCGGGGACAGAAAAAATATCGGCAGGAGGAAAAGATATGCTCATATCTGCCTGATATGCACAGCTATGCTGGCGGCATTGTTTGTTATCAGCATTTTGCTTAGCCTGAAAAGTAATAATATGTAATCAATATAGGAAAATTTTTACGCAGAGCTGTCTGATCCGTCCGAAAAATGGCGGCGTGCGGAATATGTCTATGCGGTGATAATAATACTAATCACCAATAAAACTATAGACAAAAAATCATCGCATAATCCATATATGCAAGATTATGCTCGATTTTTTGTATAGTTTTTAATTGGTGCTTAGTATAAAATAAACGGCAGGGATATATTTTTCCTTTTTAATGCTGAATAAAGAGCAGGCAATAGGTCTGCTCTTATTTTTTTGTACGATACATTTCAACGAATCGGCTCAGGCACAGCCTATTTTATCTGTCGGGACAGACAAGATATCAGGTACCGAGCCTCAAATATGATTATTTACACAAAACATCTAAGCGAATAGGCTCAGGCACAGCCTATTTTATCTGTCGGGACAGACAAAATATCAGGTACCGAGCCTCAAATATGATTATTTACACAAAACATCTAAGCGAATAGGCTCAGGTTCAACCTGAATAAAATTTCTTTTAAGCAGAATACTAATACAAAATCTGCGAAAGGAAGATCTGTATGAGTTTATTTGAAAGAGCAATAGTTATGGCAAAGGGCAGGGAGATACTTGATTCAAGAGGAAATCCCACTGTTGAGGCGGAAGTCCTGTTGTCGGACGGAACCGTTGGCATCGGCCGTGCTCCCAGCGGAGCCAGCACGGGCAAGTTTGAAGCGCTGGAGCTTCGTGACGGCGGAAAGCGGTACGGCGGCAAGGGCGTTCAGACTGCTGTGAAGAACATCGACACAATCATAAGCGGCGGTATCTCGGGCATGGACGCTGCACGCACAAATGATATCGACAGCCGTCTTATCGAGCTGGACGGCACCGAGGACAAGGCAAATCTCGGCGCAAACGCAATTCTTGCCGTAAGCCTTGCCTGTGCCGATGCAGGAGCAAAAAGCCTGCATATCCCCCTATACCGCTTCCTTGGCGGCGCAAACGCACATGAAATGCCTGTGCCTATGATGAACATTCTGAACGGCGGCGCTCATGCGGGCAACAATCTTGATATCCAGGAGTTTATGATTTTCCCCAAGGGTGCACAAAGCTTTCCCGAGGGCATAAGAATGTGCTCCGAGGTGTTCCACACGCTGGCAGCCATACTGAAAGAAAAGGGACTTAACACCGCTGTGGGCGATGAGGGCGGCTTTGCCCCCGAGCTTACCTCCGAGGGTCAGGCGCTTGACCTTATCATGGAAGCCATTGAACGTGCAGGCTACAGCGCAGGGCAGGATTTCCTAATCTCCCTTGACGCTGCCGCCAGCGAATGGAAGGGGCAAAACGGCGGATACTATATGCCAAAGAAAAAGCTCTCCAGAACTGCGGAAGAGCTTATAAACGACTGGGAACAGGTATGCGCCAAGTACCCCATTTTCTCCATCGAAGACCCTCTTGACGAGGAGGACTGGCAGGGCTGGCAGGATATAACACGCAGACTGGGCGGAAAGGTGCGTCTGGTGGGCGACGACCTTTTTGTCACCAACACAAAGCGGCTTATCAAGGGCATTGAGAACGGCTGCGGAAACGCAATCCTCATCAAGCTCAACCAGATAGGCACTCTCAGCGAGACAATGGAAGCAGTGCGGATCGCCCGCAGAAACGGCTTTGACGCTATAATCTCCCACAGAAGCGGTGAGACCGAGGACGCTTTCATCGCCGACCTGTCCGTTGCCCTTAACACGGGACTTATAAAAACAGGTGCGCCCTCCCGTGGAGAACGCACCGCAAAATACAATCGTCTGCTGAGGATTTACGAAGAGCTGTAAAGCTTCATCAGCACAAATATTATCAGCACGCACTGGGCAGCCATTATCAGCGGAATCCCTATCATGAACCGCTTGTGCAGGGTCTTGTGGCGTATCTTCCGCATGGTGATGTACATTCCAAGAGAGCCGCCCAGTGCCGCTGTGATAAAAAGCTTCTTCTCGGGGACACGCCTTGCCCCCGACTTTGCAAGCTTTTTGTCGCTTACCGTGATAACCACGGCGTAAAAATTTATTACCAGCAGATATATCAGGAAAAGTATCAGATAATTTTCCATTTACTTACGTCAGATGACTTCAGTGCCGCCAACGGGACGGATATACAGCTTGTAGCAGCTGCCCTTGCCGAATACCTTTTCCATCTTCTCGGCATATTCCTCGGTCATGTCGGAGGGAACGAATGCCTGAATGGTTCCCGCAAAGCCGCCGCCGTGAACTCTCACTGCTCCCCTGCCTGCAAGGATATTTTCGGACATATAAAGACCGATGACCAGACCCTGCTCAGCAGGAGCCTTGGTGGCAAAAATGTTCTGGAGATACTTGAAGGAGCTGTTTCCGCTTTCGGTAACAAGCTTTAAGAAGCCGTTGATATCGCCGCCTCTGAGTGCAGCAGCTTCCTTGCCAACTCTCTCGTTGTCGTCAAAGAAGTGAAAAGCTCTTGCAACGGCTCTGTCGCCGCAAGCCTTTCTTACTTCTGCAATATTTTCGATAAGCTGCTCCTTGGTGATGTCTCTCAGCTCGCTCTTGCCGAAGAACTTAGCCACTGACTTCATCTCAACGGGAATAGCCGCATATTCGGGTGTAAGGTCAGCGTGATTGCCCTTGGTATCAACGATGCAAAGGTTATAGCCCGATGCCGCAAAGTCATAGGAAATAGCATCGATAACAGGGTTTTCGGTGTCTTTGAAATCAATGGTGATAAATCCGCCGACGGAGGAAGCCATCTGGTCCATAAGTCCGGAGGGCTTGCCGAAATAAACGTTCTCGGCATGCTGAGCTATCTGGGCGATCTTGACTGCGCTTACCTTGCCTTCATTGTAAAGGTAGGAGAAAATAGTTCCGATAAGCACCTCAAATGCCGCAGAGGAGGAAAGTCCGCTGCCCTTGAGCACGTTTGAAGTGGTATATGCCTTAAATCCGCCGACCTTGAAGCCTGCGTTCTTAAAGCCTGCCGCAACACCTCTTATAAGTGAAGCGGAGGAGTTCTTCTCGCTGTCCTTTACCTCGGTATCGGAGATATCCACCACGTCCTCGGGGAAGCCCTCGGACTTGACGGAAACAACGCTGCCCTCGGCCATGGAAACTACAGCGATAACGTCCAGACCAACAGCCGCAGCCATTACGCAGCCCCTGTTATGGTCGGTGTGGTTTCCGCCTACTTCCGTTCTGCCGGGAGCAGAGAAAATTCTTATATTGTCAGCCTTGCCGTAGATATCCTCAAAGGCTTTTTCGGCAGCGGCATAGCGCTCCTTCTGCATTGAAACGGCAGCAGCGCCGTAAAGCTTTTCAAGAGTTTTTTCACTGATATTCATATTATGCCTCCATTATCAAAGGTATTTTTCCACATCTATCTTTTCTGCCTGATTGTTCAGAAGATATTCCAGAATATTCTTATAAGCACCCATGGGATTCGCCTTTATCCTTTCGGAGATAAGCTCCGCCTGAGAATGGTCGGGAGCATAGAAGCTCATGCTGATAAGCTCGGTATTTCCGTCACGGAGCCTGAAGCTTACAGTGCTGCCGTCCTCATTATCGCTGATATCGCAGCTGCACATTCCCTCGTTTTCCTCTCTCACAAAGAAAGAAAATGCGGAGTGGAGCAGTTTTTTTCTGAACACCAGCGGAATGTAGCGGTTAAAATACTCCGAACCTAACCTGCCCTTTTCTGTGATGCTTATTATCCGCCTGCCGTCCTCCTCGGTAACTTCAACGGAGCCGTTGGCGATAAGCTCTTCAAGAGCGTCGGAAAAGAAAAAGTAGCTGATAACGCCGCTGTCCTCGGAAATGAGCCTGAGCTGCTCCTCGGTGACAGTGCGGTTGAGCTTGTCAAGTATGTAGCACAGCAGAATTTTAACGCTGTGGACTGAATTCATTTCAGGATCGGGACGATGACTCATCTTGAGCTTCCTTTCTCTTGTTCCCTGCACCCCTTCAAAAGTTGGGGTAATCCAGCATATGGGACAGGATAGCGATATTTGCCGCCGCCTCCACAACGGGTACTGCTCTGAGCACCACGCAGGGGTCATGCCTGCCCTTTACCTCGATGACCTCGTTGGAAAGGCTGCTGTAATCAATGGTCTCCTGGGGCTGTGCGATAGAGGGAGTGGGCTTGAAAGCCACTCTGAAAACAATGGGCATTCCGCTGGAAATGCCGCCCAGGATACCGCCGTGGTTATTGGTCTTGGTCTTTACGTGGCCGTGGTCGTCAACATAGAAATCGTCGTTGTTCTGGCTGCCCAGCATTTTTGATGCGTTGAAGCCTGCGCCGAACTCGATTCCCTTTACTGCGGGAATGCCGAAAACCAGCTGTGCGATAGTGTTTTCCAGTCCCTCGAACATGGGCGAGCCTATGCCTGCGGGAACGTTTGTTATAGCGCACTCCACAACTCCGCCAACGCTGTCCATGCACTCTCTTGCCTTGGCAATATCGTCGTACATAGCCTGTCCCTTTTTGTCGTTGAGGACAGGTATCTTCTTGTGGCGGACTTTAAGGATAGTCTCCCTGTCGATATTGCAGGGGTCAAATGCAGTGTCCTTGATGTTGTGTATCTGTGCGATATGTGCGCCCGTGTATATGCTTCTGCGCTCCAGTATCTGACCGCAGACAGCGCCTGCGAATACCAAAGGAGCGGTAAGTCTGCCTGAGAAATGGCCGCCGCCTCTTACGTCGTTAAAGCCTCTGTATCTTACTGCGCCTGTATAATCCGCATGGCCGGGGCGTGCAAGGTGGGAGATGTTTCCGTAATCCTTGGAATGCTGGTCGGTGTTCTGGATAAGCGCCATGAGAGGAGTTCCCGTGGTGCGGTTATTGAGCATACCCGACATGATGCTGGGCAGATCGGCTTCCTTTCTGTGGGTGGAGGTTGCGTCCTGACGGGGCGCACGCCTTGCCATAAACTCCCTGAGCTGCTCTAAGTCGATATACTCCCCGGGAGGAAGGTTGTCCATAGTCACGCCGATAGCGGGACCGTGGGATTCCCCGAATATGGAGATGCTGATGTTATGGTTCCAGAATGAGGACATTGTGGTTCTCCTTTCGATCTAAACGGCTCACAGGACTTCAAATTCTCCGCCCAGAGCCTTAAAATCCTCGAAAAATCGGGGATAGCTTTTATTGACAGCCTCCGCACCCCTGATGATAACAGGAGCGTCCGAAGCGGTAGCGGCAATGGCAGCAGCCATAACGATGCGGTGGTCGTTGCAGGGATCCACCTCACCGCCCGTGAACTTATCAACGTGCTGCATTTCAAGGAAATCATCGCCTGCCGTGACCTTTCCGCCGATGGCGTTAAGTGCGTCGGCAATGGCAGTGATGCGGTCGCTCTCCTTTATTTTAAGGCGGGCGGCATTCACAATCCTGGACGTTCCCTTTGTAAAGCAGCCAAGCACCGCAAGAATGGGCACAAGGTCGGGGATATCGCCCACATCAACGGTGAACGGCTCCAGACCATCTCCTGTGCTGCTTTTTTCGATTATATCAACGATAGCCTTGTCGCCCTGAACAGAATCGGGGATAAGATTTTTCACTCTTATCTCTGAGCCGAGGGCATTGGCTGTGAAGAAAAACGCCGCCTGAGAATAATCGCCCTCAACGCTTACACGGCAGGGAGAATACTTCTGACTGCCCTTGATAAGGTACATGGGCAATCCGCCAAGCTTTGTTTCGTATATGTTTATGCCAAAGTTTTTCAGCGCCGCTATGGTCATATCCGCATAGGGCTTTGACTGCAAAGGCGAGGTGAGCTTTATTACCGAGTCCTCCTCGCACAGGGGCAGGGCGAACATAAGTCCTGTGATGAACTGGGAGGAAACGTCCCCCTCCAGCAGATACTCCCCTGCTGTGAGCCTGCCGCTTATTGTCATGGGCAGACCGCTTTGGGGCTCAAAGGAGATCCCCTTTTTTGAAAATTCTCGGACATAGGGGGTGTAGGGCCTTTCGGGCAGCTTTCCGTGACCTCTGAATGTGGCATTTGTGCCCAGTGCCGCCGCCACGGGGATAATAAAGCGCAGTGTGGAGCCGCTTTCGCCGCAGTCGATATCAGCCTTTGCAGCAGGAGCTTTTATTCCACGGACGGTATAAACATCGCCGTCCGCCAACACGTCAGCCCCCAGAGCCTCCATTGCACCTGCTGTCACCTTTATATCGTTGGAACCTGTTACATTGGATATCTCAGAAATGCCGCCTGCAAGAGCCGCAGCGATTATCATTCTGTGGGAATAGCTTTTTGAAGAGGGGGCGTTCAGGGTTCCGATAAGCTTTGAGGGGTATATTTTAACGTCCATATCTTAAACCATCTTTCCGAAAAACTTATGCAAGGAAATCATTGAAATCGGCTACTGACATTTTCACTGCCGATGACTTTCCTATATCCGAGCAGATTATCACATGGATAGAGCTGCCGTCACGCTTCTTGTCGTTCATGCAGGCGCTTCCCAGCTGTGCGGGAGTAGGTCCGATGTCCCTTGTAAGCTCATATTTTTTCAGGCAGCCGCAAAGGTCAGCTGTAAGTCCCTTTCGGCACATTCCACGCTTTTCGGCAAGGTCAGTGATTATCTCCATGCCCTTTGCAACGGCTCTGCCGTGGGAAATTCCCGTGTAATGGTAATACTGCTCGATTGAGTGGCCAAGAGTGTGACCGAAGTTCAGGAGCATTCTCTCGCCCTTGTCAAACTCGTCCGCCTCAACAACATCTCTTTTTATGGCAACACAGCGGGCGATAATATCGTCCATTACCTCATGGACTGTGTTGATATCGTGGTTCATAAGAATGCCGAAAAGCTCGTCCGACTTTATCATGCCGTACTTTACCACCTCGCCCATTCCGTCAACTAAAAAGTCATGAGGAAGCGACTTCAGCGCACCTGTGTCACAGAGCACCAGCTTTGGCTGCTTGAATGCGCCCACCAGATTTTTTCCCTCTGGGATATCAATAGCCGTTTTTCCGCCAACTGACGAATCCACCTGAGCCAGCAGGGATGTGGGGAGCTGAATGAAATCCATTCCCCTGAGATATGTAGCGGAAGCATATCCTGCCATATCCCCTGTTACTCCGCCGCCAAGGGCTGCGATGCAGTCGGTACGGGTAAAGTGGTTTGCGGCAAGGAAGCTGTATATCTTATTAAGTGTATCGGAGCATTTTGAGGCTTCTCCGTGAGGGAAAACGAACTTTCTTACATCAAATCCGCTTTCTTTAAGTGACTTTTCAACTGTTCCCGAATATATTCCGTCAACATTATCGTCGGTTATAAGGGCGATTTTCTCGGCTCCCGTTACGCTGCTAACGTATTTTCCGCAGTTTTCCAGGAGTCCGCTTCCGATAATTACATCATATTTAACAGATGCGTTTACGGTAATTGTAATCATTGTGATCTGTCCTTTCGGGAAAAATAAACGGCTCTGCAAAAGCAGGCAGAGCCGTAGCTGTTATTACTGCATATCCTGCAAAGCGGCCTCGGCGTCAGCAATCTGCTGTTCACGCATATCGCCGATGCTCTCCATCTCGGAGGATTCCTCGCTTACATATTCGGAGCCCTGCACCACAGGGTTATCCTCTTTCTGGCAGGCAGACAGTGTAAGTGCAAGCAGAGCAGCTGCAAATATCATTGTTTTTTTCATAACATACCCTCCCATACACGATTTTTGACGCATTTATACTCTTACATTATAAAATATTTTTGCAGCTATGTCAATAGTTTTGGGGTAATTTCACGATGTAAAGCAGCAAAACAAGGCAGCAAAAAAAAGCGGACCGCCGAAGCGATCCGCTGATGTTTCACACAAAATGAACAGAGATTATTCTTCCTTCATCTTTGCGAAGCACTCGCTGCAATATACAGGACGATCCTCTCTGGGCTTGAAAGGAACCTTTGCTACGCCGCCGCAGGAAGCGCAGGTAGCCTCGTACATTTCTCTTTCAGCCTTAGCGCCGTTCTTACGTGCGTTGCGGCAGCTCTTACATCTCTGAGGCTCATTCTCGAAGCCCTTTTCAGCATAGAACTCCTGCTCGCCGGCAGTGAAAACGAACTCTGCGCCGCATTCCTTGCATACTAATGTCTTGTCTTGGTACATTTGATTTCCCTCGCTTAAATAAAAATAATTTGGACCTGAGGACGGACTCACACCGACACCTTTGATAAAACAACGCTCTATAAGATTAAGCTACTTGGCCATATGATAAGAGCCATGCTCTTATGTTCATTTCTCGTCCGCAATCTTTCCTTTGAGCTTGCGGCGTGCTCTTGAAACGGCATTTTCAGCCGATTTCACGGAAATGTTCAGCTTCTTTGCGATCTCCTCTGAAGTAAGACCTGTGATGCTGAGCCTGAATATCTCATACTCCATGGGAGAAAGGGTATCCTCCAGCTCCCTGAACAGTTCACGCTGGATAATGATATTTTCGGGAGTGAGGTTATCTTCCCCCTTGTCCTCATCGCTGCCCTCCTCGGTGCTTTGCAGCCTGGAAAGCTTTGCGGCGGCGGTCTTCATACGGTTGACCACGCAGGAATAGGCATATGATGAAAATGCTGTGCCCTTATCGCTGCTGTAGTGGCGTATGGCGCCGAGGAACCCCAGCACGCCCTCCTGCACGAAATCATCGCACACAGATGCAGAACCGCACATTGAAGCGGCTTTGCTCTTGATAAATCCGAAGTACCTATAGATAAGCTCGGACGCTGCGGGAACGGAAAGCCGCCCTCCACGGCATCTTTCAACCAGCTCCTCATCGGAGCAGGACGACAGGCTGTCGCATGGATCTTCGCTGCGACCACCAAAGTCAGCACGGTCAGCGGTCATATAAGGCCTCCGAAATCATCATAATTGTATGAAAATATATATTCACTTTTAATATTGTACCCGAAAAAGCTTTTTTTGTCAAGGGGCTTTTTAATAAATTATAAACTCAATACAAATATTTGTTGTAAAACATATTATTTCAACTTGTTTTTTGGCTATTTTGCTCACACAGGAAAAATATCAAGGTAAAATTTAGTAAAAAATATAACAGCCCCGCCGCCGTTAAGCGACAGGGCTGAGAAATATGCTTATGAAAATTATGCTACAACTGAGATATCAAAGATATCAACTATGCCGCTCAGATCCTGAGAATCAACAAAGCTGATGTCGCTCTTGTTTGCGGTAGGAGTTGCATATACGATGTCGGAAGAGCTGATGGAAGTCCATGCGCCGTTAACGTAAGCCTTTACTGCAAAGCCGTACTTAACGCCGTTGGTAAGACCTGTTACATACATACCGTTTGCGGTTCTGTAGCCTGCTACTGACCACTTTCCGTTGAGGTAGGTGTAAACTGCGTAGTTGGTTGCACCGCTTACTGTTGTCCAGTTAAGTGCTACCTGACCGTTCTGACCCTGAGCCTTTGTGATAACGGGCTTTGCGGAAGCTGCAACGGGAGTTGCATAAACGATGTCGGAGGAGCTGATAGCAGACCATGTGCCATTTACGTATGCCTTTACTGCGAAGCCGTACTTAACGCCGTTGGTAAGACCTGTTACATACATACCTGTTGCTGTTCTGTAGCCTGCTACTGACCACTTGCCGTTGAGGTAGGTGTAAACTGCGTAGTTTGTTGCTCCGCTTACTGTTGTCCAGTTAAGAGCCACCTGACCGTCCTGAGCCTGAGCCTTTGTGATAACAGGCTTTGCAACTGCTGCTGCGGGAGTTGCATATACGATATCGGAAGAACCGATGTCGGACCATGCGCCGTTTACGTAAGCCTTTACTGCAAAGCCGTACTTAACGCCGTTGGTAAGACCTGTTACATACATACCTGTTGCTGTTCTGTAGCCTGCAACTGCCCACTTGCCGTTTACATAGGTATAAACTGCGTAGTTGGTAGCACCGCTTACAGCAGACCAGTTAAGTGCAACCTGACCGTCGCCTGCCTTTGCGGAAGTGATCTTGGGCTTTGCAACTGCGTTGCCCTGAACGTTTGCGTAAACGATGTTTCCGCCGGTGATGCCTGTCCATACGTTAGTCTTGGTAACGGGGTTGCCGAAAAGTGCTCTTACAACGAAGCCGCATCTGCCGCTTACTGTCATGTTCTTGATTGTGTAGGAAAGGTACTTGGTGTTTGCGTTATTAACTGCAGCAACCTTGCCTGCGTATGTATATTTGCCGTTTGTGTAGGTGTAGATAGCGTACTCGGAAGCGCCGAGAGCATTCTTGAAGTAAACAGTTGCCTGACCTGCCGCATTGGACTCTACTCTGGTGTAGATGTTAAGGGGCATATCAGTTGCATAGGTGGGGTAAGTAAAGGTCTTCTTCATGCAGTCCTCTACAACATAGCCGCCTGATGTTGCGCCGTCATCAAAGATAGCGTGGAGAACGCCGGGGCCTCTGTTGAATGATGCGTAATATACATAGTCGTAATTATAGTATGCGGTGTAGGACTGGTTCATTGCTGTAAGGCAGGTCTCATACCACTTGCCGTTGATCTTTACCATATTCCATGCGTGGTCGTCACTTACAACGCCTGTGCAGTCGATGCCTGCCTTGTGGCAGAAGTATGTGAAGGTCTTGGAGAAGCCTGCGCATACGCACTGCTTATCCAGGAGGCAGCCTACGATAGTCTGGTTTGCCTTTTCGGCAACAATGCTGCCATCGTTTGCAAGGTGATACTTGGAGTTTGCGCAGATAAGCTCAGCGATCTTGGTCTCCTTTGCAAGTGCATCGGGGCAAGCGTTGATAGCCTTCATCCAGCTGTTTGTGATATCATCGAGCTTCTGCTTTGCGGCTGTTCTTACAGAACCGTTCTGATAGTTGTTGTAAGTAATGAACAGAATATACTTTGTACCGTCGGTACCGGTACCTGTTGCCACAGTATCATTGAAGAAATACTGGGGATTGGAGTACATGAAAGCATATGTCATTGCCATTGACTTGTCAAGATCGGTGTAGGGAATCATGTAGAAAATATCATAACCTGACAGTGTTGTTACCGAAAAGTTCTTTTTGCTTGAAAGAATGGTATCAAAGTCAGAAGCCAGCTGCTGATATGTTTTCTGATATGCAGCGGGGAGCTGAGCGTAATAATAATCGGAAGTGTAGTTATAAGATGCGTCCTGAGTCTCGGTGAAAGCCTCAGCGCCGTCTGCCTGCTCTGCTCTGAGCTTATCCATGCTTGCTTCCAGAGATGCAAACATCTCGTCAGTGTCAACGTTGGAAAGGTCGATCTCAATGCTGGGAGCAACGCCGCCCATAGTCTTGTAAGCCATAGGAAGCTCGGTGTAAGCGTCATCATATGACACGTCATAAGCTTCGTCCATAAGCTCGGTGCCGACAAAATCGCCCTCGCCCATATCCTGAACGTCTGTGTAATCGAAGCTGTCAGCAAAAACTGCTGCGCTGCACTGAGCCGCAAGAGCTGCCGCTGCCAATGCCGAAATTACCTTTAATGTTTTCTTTTTCAATTCGTATCCTCCGTCCATAACAATATTAACCTGTTGATGCTTCTTTACTCTGCTAAACCGCAAAATATAATTTTATTATAACTTATTATCCTAAATATGTCAAGAATATTTTATCAAAATTTATTATACTTATTCTCTTTATTTTTATATAAAATATATCAAGAAATGCTTATGCTAAAATTTATAAAGAAAGGCGGCATGAAAACCGTGCCGCCTTTAAAATATGAACTTTTGTAAATGTATTCGGAATTACTTCTTGAGAGCCATTGCCTTTTTAACATTGGCAATGATATTATCAGCTGTGAGACCGAACTCCTTGAGCAGCTCAACAGCAGGACCTGAGTGACCGAACACATCGTTTACGCCAACCCTGATAACGGGAATGGGGCACTCTTCTGTAACAACATCCGCAACAGCAGAGCCGAGACCGCCGATAACGCTGTGCTCCTCAGCGGTAACGATAACGCCTGTTTCCTTTGCAGCCTTGACAACAATGTCACGGTCAAGGGGCTTGATCGTGTGGATATTGATAACTCTTGCCTTGATGCCCTCTTCAGCCAGCTTGTCGGAAGCCTGAAGAGCCTCGTTTACCATAAGGCCTGTTGCGATAATGGTAACATCGTCGCCGTCACGGAGCTGAACGCCCTTGCCAAGCTCAAACTTGTAGGTGTCCTTATCGTTGAAAACGGGAACGGCAAGTCTGCCGAAGCGCATATAAACAGGTCCCTCGAACTCGAGAGCTGCTCTTACGGCTGCCTTTGCCTCAACATCATCGGCAGGGTTGATGATAGTCATTCCGGGGATAGTTCTCATAAGTGCGATATCCTCGTTGCACTGGTGGGTAGCGCCGTCCTCGCCTACGGAGATACCTGCGTGGGTAGCACCGATCTTGACATTAAGGTGGGGATATCCGATAGAGTTTCTTACGATCTCAAAAGCACGTCCTGCCGCAAACATTGCGAAGGAGCTTGCAAATACCTTCTTGCCAGTGGAAGCGATACCTGCTGCAACACCCATCATGTTAGCCTCGGCAATACCGCAGTCGAAAAATCTTTCGGGGCAGGCTTTCTTGAAAATGCCTGTCTTTGTAGCCGCAGCAAGGTCGGCATCGAGAACGATAAGATCGGGATATACGCTGCTCAGCTCAGCAAGAGCCTCGCCGTAGCTTTCTCTTGTAGCCTTTTTAATTACATCTGCCATTGTTTCAGCCCTCCAGTGTCTTTAACTGAGCGTTAAGCTCGTCCATAGCCTGCTTGTACTGCTCTGCATTGGGAGCTGTACCGTGCCAGCCGACCTGATTTTCCATAAAGGAAACGCCCTTGCCCTTTACGCTCTTCTGAACGATGGCAACAGGCTGACCGTTGATCTTCTCAGCCTCGTCGAAAGCTCTCTCGATATCGTCGAAATCGTGAGCGTTCATGGTGATAACGTGCCAGCCGAAAGCTTCAAACTTGTCGGTTATAGGCATGGGAGAACATACCTCGGTGATCTTGCCGTCGATCTGGAGACCGTTGTTGTCGATGATGGCAACAAGGTTATCAAGCTTGTTATGAGCCGCAAACATAGCAGCCTCCCAAACCTGTCCCTCTTCGATCTCACCGTCGCCGAGAACGGCATATACCTTGTAGTTATCGCAGGAGATCTTGCCGGAAAGAGCCATGCCGCAGGCAGCGGAGATGCCCTGTCCCAGAGAACCTGTGGACATATCAACACCGGGAATGTGCTTCATATCGGGGTGACCCTGAAGTCTTGAACCGATCTTTCTGAGAGTTTTCAGCTCCTCAACATCGAAGAAGCCTCTCTGTGCCAGAACGGAGTAAAGTGCGGGAGCAGTGTGACCCTTGGAGAGAACCAGTCTGTCTCTGTCGGGCATTTTGGGATTCTTGGGGTCAACATACATTTTGTGGAAATAAAGATAGGTGAGCAGGTCTGCAACTGAGAGAGATCCGCCGGGATGTCCCGATTTAGCGTTATATACGCCTTCGATAACTCCCATTCTTACCTTGCAGGCTGTTATTTCAAGCTGCTTTTTGAGTGATGCGTCCATGACTCTTGATCATCCTTTCTTGTGTATAATAATTCGCAAAGAATTATTTGCTTAGTATGTAGTCTATAGTCTCGGCAACGGCGCCCTCGGTACAGTCCGCCCTGCAGACCATATCGCACACAGCCTTTACCTCGTCTATAGCATTTGAGGGACAAGCGGCAAAATCCGCATATTCCAGCATTGCCATGTCGTTATTATAGTCACCCATGGCGACTGTTACACAGCCGTCAAAGCCGTACAGCTCCTTGAATTTCTTCACGGCATAGCCTTTGGAGCAGTCCTTGGGGAGCATTTCATGAAATATTGTGCTCGATGTGACAAATTCAACGTCCCCCGCAAACTCCAGCGTCTTTGCGTATTCCGCAAAGGGAACGATAGAGGTCTCCGGCATGGCAAAAAGTATCTTGCACCAGTCGCCGTGGGGAACATCGTCAAGGGACTTTACAATATTTGCGGTAAAGCCGCCTATCTTCCAGTGATGCCTCTCATAATCGTTGATATTCACATCGTATATGCCCTCGGGGCGGCATATCTCAGCACACGCCTCGGGAAATTTATCAAGCAGCTGTGCCACCATTGCCCTTGCCTTTTCCTCGGGCAAATATTCCGACCACTTCACGGAATTTGTTCCGCAGTCGTATATCATTCCGCCGTTGCAGAGGATAACGGGGCAGTCAAGTCCGATGGGCGTGAAGTAATGAGCCGTTGCCTGAAGCACACGTCCCGTTGCCACAACGAACATTCCGCCTGCCTGTCTCAGCCTGACGATGGCGTCGGAATTTCTCTTTGAAAGGGTCTTGTCCTTGCTGAGAAGAGTTCCGTCCATGTCGCTGAAAAATATGATCTTTGATTTATCCTTAAACATATGACCTCGCATCAAAGCCTGCGCACCTTTTCCAGCACCTGATGAAAATACTGGGGAAGCTCGCTCTCGAACTCCATATATTCGTAGGTGATAGGGTGAACGAAGCCGATTTTGCCTGCGTGGAGGCACTGACCGTCAATGCCCTTGAAAGGCTTACCGTAAACATCATCGCCCAGAACAGGATGACCGATGTATGCCATATGCACCCTTATCTGGTGAGTTCTGCCCGTTTCCAGCCTAAGCTTTATGAACGAGTAGCCGTTAAATTCCTCCAGCACCGTGTAATGGGTAACTGCGGGCTTGGAATTTCTGTCGGTAACGGTCATTTTCTTGCGGTCAACGGGGTGGCGGCCTATGGGAGCGTTCACCGTTCCCTCAGGCTCCTTGAACCTGCCGCAGACCACAGCACGGTATTCTCTTGTAAAGCTGTGCTCCTTTATCTGCTCCGCCAGACCCCTGTGGGCAGCGTCAGTCTTTGCGACTATGAGCAGACCGCTGGTGTTCTTGTCTATGCGGTGGACTATTCCCGGACGGATAACTCCGTTTATGGAAGAAAGCCTGTTGCCGCAGTGATACATGAGTGCATTTACCAGCGTTCCCGTATAATTTCCTGCAGCAGGGTGGACTACCATGCCCTTGGGCTTGTTTACCACCAGCAGATAATCGTCCTCATAGACTATTTCAAGGGGGATATTCTCCGCCTTGACCTCCAGCACCTCAGGCTCGGGGATAACAGCCGTTATTTCGTCCCCCTCAGTGATGACGCAGCTTTTGTTAACAGGCTTGCCGTTGACAGTGACCTGTCCCTTTTCGATAAGCTTCACCGCCATGCTGCGGCTGATGTCATTGCCGCACAGGGAGATGAGCTTGTCTATCCGCATACCGTTCTGGCTTTCGTCAGCGGTAATGAAAAGAACGTCACTGCTCATTGCTCTTCTCCTCTTCAAATTGCTTCATATATTTTCCTTCGATGAAAAGGTAAAACACGATAAGCAGTATAGCGCCGAAAACCACACATATATCGGCAAAGTTGAAGATGAAGTTAAAGGGAAACAGCCTGATGAAATCCGTAACATAGCCCTGAAAAACACGGTCGATGAAATTGCCTATGCCGCCTCCTACGATAAGCCCGAAGGAAACGGTCATAAGCGGGTGCTTGTGCTTCTGCTTATGGAAATAAACAGTGATGAGCACCATTGCAATGGCGGTGACTATCGCCAGCGCCATTGTTTTTCCCGTAAAGCTGCTGAATGCCGCACCCGTGTTCTTGTGCAGGGAAAATGCAAGGATATCAGTATCCCCGAGGGTTATCGCCCTTATGAGCTGCCCCTCGGAAATACCCGATTCCGCAATATATTTTGTTATCCTGTCGATAACTACCGACAGCACCGTGATCATCCAGAAAAGTATTATCACGCCTTTGTTACCTGCTCAACGCAGCGCTTGCAGAGTGTGGGGTGATCGTGATCCTCGCCCACGGTCTCGCTGTAGCACCAGCAGCGCTCGCACTTTGCGCCGTCAGCCTTTTCAACGCTGAATGAGAGCTTGCCCTCAAATGCGGGATCCTCGCACTTGAACTCGCCGTCGCCGTTGTTTACAACGCTTGCTGCGGATACGATGAATACTGCCGCAAGGGTGTCCTCAACTGCGGAAAGCTTGCTGTAAAGAGCCTCGCTGTCAGCGTGGAGAGTTACCTTTGCTTCAAGGGAAGCGCCGATGAACTTTTCAGCTCTCTTCATTTCAAGAGCCTTTGTAACGGAGGAACGAACGCTGTAGATCATATCCCACTTTGCTGTGAATGCGTCGTCAGCGCTTACATCGAGCTTTTCGGGCATCTGGTTGAAGAAGATGCTCTCCTTGTCGTCAGCTGCGCCGTGTGGCATATGCTTCCAGATCTCTTCCGCTGTGAAGGAAAGGATAGGAGCGATCATTCTTGCAACAGCGCTGAGGATAATGTACATTGCGCTCTGTGCGCTTCTTCTTTCGGGAGACTTCTCGCCTGTGCAGTAAAGTCTGTCCTTGATGATATCAAGGTAGAAGTTGGACATTTCCGTTACGCAGAAATTGTGGATAGCGTGAACGGCAACGTGGAAATCGAATGCGTCATAAGCTGCCTTTACCTTGTCGATAAGGGCATTGAGACGGATAATCGCCCACTTGTCGATCTCCTTCATATCTGCGGGAGCTACCATATCCTTGTCAGGATCGAAGCCGTCGCCGTTGCAGATGTTGCCGAGAATATATCTTGCAGTGTTTCTGATCTTCTTATAGGTATCCGCAAGCTGCTTGAGGATATCCTTGGAAATTCTGATATCGGAGTGGTAATCGGAGGAAGCTACCCACAGACGGAGAATATCTGCGCCGTTCTGCTTGATAACATCCTGAGGGTCGATACCGTTGCCGAGGGACTTGTGCATTGCTCTGCCCTCGCCGTCAACTACCCAGCCGTGTGTGCAGACTGCCTTATAGGGAGCCTTGCCTGTTGTTGCAACGGAGGTGAGCAGTGAGGACTGGAACCAGCCTCTGTACTGGTCAGCACCTTCAAGATAGAGGTCAACGGGAACGTCAAATCCTCTTTCCTTCATAACGGCTCTGTGGCTTACGCCGCTGTCGAACCATACATCGAAGATGTCCTTTTCCTTGACAAATTCGGTGCAGCCGCATTCGCACTTTGTGCCTGCGGGGATAATATCCTTAACGTCCTTGATGAACCAGGAGTCGGAGCCTTCCTTGCGGAACATATCGGAAACTGCCTTGACAGTCTCGTCGGTAACAACGGGCTTGCCGCAGTCCTTGCAGTAAACAACGGGAATGGGAACGCCCCATGTTCTCTGACGGGAGATGCACCAGTCGCTGCGGTCGTTTACCATACCCTTTATTCTGTCCTCGCCCCACTCAGGGATCCACTGAACATCGCTGATAGCCTTAACAGTCTCAGCCTTGAAGTCCTTTACGGAGCAGAACCACTGCTCGGTAGCTCTGAACAGAACGGGGTTCTTGCATCTCCAGCAGTGAGGATACTGGTGGACGATCTTTTCCAGTGCGAACAGTGCGCCTGATTCTTCCAGGTCCTTTGCGATGACCTTGTTTGCGGCATCGGTCTTGAGGCCCTGATACTTGCCGGCTGCCTCTGTAAGGATACCCTTGGAGTCAACGGGAACGGTGATGCCTACCTCGGGATACTTCTTGCATACCTCGAAGTCGTCAACGCCGAAGCCGGGAGCTGTGTGAACGCAGCCTGTACCGCTTTCAAGAGTTACGTGGTCGCCGACGATGACAAGTGACTCACGGTTCATGAAGGGGTGTGCGGTCTTCATATATTCAAGCTCGCTTCCCTTGAAGGAGCCTTCTGTTGTGTAGTTCTCAACGCCTCTTGCCTTCATAGCAGCGGGAACAAGCTCTGCTGCCATGATGTAGTTCTCGCCGTCAGCCTTGACAACGGTGTACTCATACTCGGGGCCTACGCAGATAGCAAGGTTTCCGGGGAGAGTCCATGTGGTGGTTGTCCAGATAACGAAGTAGGTCTTGTCAAGATCAAGTCCCATAGCGGTGAACTTGCCCTTGTCGTCAGTTACCTTGAACTTAACGTAGATGGAATGGCAGGGGTCGTTTGCGTACTCGATCTCAGCCTCTGCAAGAGCAGTCTGGCAGTCGGGACACCAGTAAACAGGCTTCAGTCCCTTGTAGATGTATCCCTTCTTGTACATCTCGCCGAAGATCTCAACCTCTCTTGCCTCAAACTCGGGCTTAAGGGTAAGGTAGGGGTCGTCAAAATCGCCCTGAACGCCAAGACGCTTGAACTGATCCATCTGGTTCTTTACCTGTGTGTGAGCATACTCAGCGCAGTGCTTTCTCAGCTCGGGAGCAGGAACAGCACCGTTTTCAACGCCCATCTGCTTAAGAACCTTAAGTTCAATGGGGAGACCATGGGTATCCCAGCCGGGAATATAAGGAGAGCAGTAGCCGCTCATATTTTTCTGCTTTACAATAATGTCCTTGAGCACCTTGTTGAGTGCTGTTCCAAGGTGAATGTCGCCGTTGGCATACGGAGGTCCGTCGTGAAGAACATAGCGGGGCTTGCCCTGGTTCTTCTCGATCATCTTGTAGTACATTCTGCTGTTATCCCAATCCTCGATCATGCCGGGCTCTTTCTGAGGGAGGTTTCCTCTCATGGAAAAGTCGGTCTGAGGAAGATTAAGAGTGGTATTGTAATCCTGTGCCATTTTCCTAACTCTCCTTAAATGGAATATTTATGCTGATAAACAGCGTTTTTTACTTATTGAACGGAAGAGGTGTCGATAACTCTTGTAGCTTCCATGTCCTCTGCCTCGGCAGGCTGGGGCGCAGGTGCGGGAGCCTCTTCCTCGACAGGCTCATCGTTTTCGGGAAGTGCTGTGATAAGCTCCAGGTGAGATTTGTACATTGTGAGCAGACGGGACTTGAAGTCGATAACAGCGTTCTGCATCTTTTCAAGCTCAGCCTTTTCTCTCTGAGCACGGATAGCTGTGGTGCCCACGATCTCATCAGCCTTGACATTTGCGGCGGAGATGATCTGCTCAGCCTTCTGCTGTGCCTCGGCAACAATGGTCTCGGCCTTGCCCTTGGCTTCCTCGATAACGGCTCTGCCCTGCTTCTGAGCGCCTATCATAGCGTCCTTGAGGGCTTCCTCGTCAGCCTTGTATCTGCGAATGCTCTCGACCAGTACCTCGATCTTCTTCTCGGTGTCCTCCTTGTCCTTGAGCATTGCGTTGATCTGGTCGGCGATCTCCTTTAAGAATTCATCGACCTCCTCAGGCTTGTAGCCCGGCTTGGCCTGTTCAAATCTTCTGGTGTTAATGTCCTTGGCAGTTATCATAGCCGATCCTCCTTCTCCGCAGATCTCATATTTCCGAACAGCGCTGCGGTCGCCGTGCGGCAATGGTCATATATACTTTTTTATCACTATATGGATACGGTCTTTTTTAGTCCTGTCTCCGACGGAGCTGAGAATATATCTTCCGAAGCCCCTTACGGACAGCACGTCCCCTTCCTTAAGTGTGTCGGATGCGCTTTCCGTAACCCCATGGTTTACCGAAACCGAACCCGAACGGATAAGAGCGCATGATTTTTCACGGCTGAGACGGGTCGCTGTTCCCACCACGCAGTCAAGTCTGAGCGATGCCACAGTTCCGCTTATCTCGCTGAATTTATCGTTTCTGACGATCTTCTCGTCACTGTCGGCATAGGCGCATTTTACCCCTACCCTGCCTATTTTTTCGATAAACACAGCCTGCTCCGCCGCAGCTCTTGTGAGCAGCGCATATGCCCTGCCCTCCGAGCAGATGATATCCCCTATCTGGTTCCTGGTTATCCCCAGTGACATAAGGCTTCCGAGAAAATCCCTGTGGGAAAGGCTGTCGCACTCCCTGAAACGGAATTTCACCGCTGCCAGAGGGAATTCCTCCGCCATCGGCTCCTCATATTCGCCGAAAACGCCCAGCATTACCCTCTGAGCGCCCTCAAAGCCGCCCCACATCATAAAATGCGAAAAGCCCTCATATCGGAGGAACCTCTCCGCCAGAGCAGCCTCGCCTTCGGTAAGGAACGCCGAAAACCTTGATGAGCAGGTCCTTTCGCATATGCTCACCATATCAGCAACGTGGGAAACAAGGAGCTTGTCCTCACCGCCCAGTCCCTCGCCCGAGATGAAAGAATTTTTGTCGTTAGCCATAAAGCGTTGGGATATCCTCAGTCAGATCAGAGTAATACTCCGTTGCTTTCGAGTTCCGCCGAAAGCTCATCTCCCTGAAACCCAACGTTATAGGGGGTGATGATAAAGGTGTTGTTTGCAACGGGCTTGATGCTTCCGCCGTTTGCATATGCAACGCCGCCCAGGAAGTCGATAATTCTTCTGGTAACGTCGGGAGTGGTAGCCTCAAGGTTCAGCACAACAGTCTTTTTGTTGCAGAGGTGGTTTGCGATCTCCTTTGTGTCGGAGAACTTTTCGGGCTTTACAAGAATGACCTGGAGCTGTGCGGTCACACTGATATTCATTCTCTTGTTTCCGTTGTTGTCACCCATATCGTTTCTGGGCTGATAATTGTCGTTCTGGGGGAAGCCGCCCTGATTCTGAGGCTGCACCTGGTTCTGCTCGTTCTCAGGCTCGTCGTAATCATAATCCTCATCAGGTCCCATACCCAGCGCATTTTTAATAGTATCGAAAAGTCCCATTTTCTTCTTTTCTTCCTTTCATATATTTATCTTTTTATTTAAAGAGATGATCTCGCAGGATAGCTTCTTGCGCCGAAAAGAGCAGTGCCCAGACGAACCATTCCCGTGCCGAATCTTACGGCATCGGTATAATCCGCAGACATACCCATAGACAGAAGCTTTATATCAGCATTTTTCGCTTTAAGGTCCTCGAAAATACGCTGCATTTTCTCGAAATATACGCAGCTCTGACCCGGAGGGGGAATAGTCATAAGACCGCACAGCCTTACACCCTTCATCTCGGCGATCTGCGGAACAGCCTCGTATATCTCCTCGGGAGAAAATCCGCTTTTGGACTCCTCGCCGCCGATATTCACCTCGCACAGGATATCCATTACCTTCCCGTGCTTTTCGGCCTGCTTCGAGATCTCACCGGCAAGGGCAATGCTGTCCGCCGACTGGATCATAGTCACACTATCTATAATATACTTTATTTTGTTGCTTTGCAAGTGCCCGATAAAGTTTATTTCGGCATTTTTTACATACAGTTCTTTTTTCTGCAAAAATTCCTGCACCCTGTTTTCACCCAGAAGCTCAAAGCCCCGGGAAACGGCGAAATTCACCTTTTCGGCAGGCACTGTTTTGGTGACTGCCATCACCTTGATATCATCATTTTCTCTGCCGTATTTTACCTTTGCTTCCTCCATATTGAAGCGTATCTGCTTGATATTTTCGGCAACATCGGCAAAATTGTTCAGTTCGTTACTCAAAATGAACATCTCCTTCCGAAGCAGCAGTCTCTGCAGCGGCTGACGTTTCGGCAGCCGTAGTTTCGGCAGCTGAAGTTTCGGCAGCTGAAGTCTCAGCCGCTGAGGTCTCCCCGGCAGATGTTTCCGCACCCGCCTGCGTCTCAGATACCTGCGTCTCAGATACCTCCGCAGCAGTCTCGGACGTTGCCTCAGTCTGCTCCGTGACGCTTGCAGGGGGATAAAGCTCCTCCTCATCATTCTCCGCAGCAGTTACAACTTCGTCCGAATTGGCCATATAGGCCGCTGTATCAACACCCTCAATGATAATGTCGTCGTAAACGCAGACATAGCTCTCATCGGAGGTGATGCGTGACAATATATAATCGTTGTCTTCAAAAATAGTATCGACCTTTTTGAAAAGCACTCTCTGTCCCCAAAGGACATAGCAGCCCTTTTCGTTGTTCTTGTTAAAGCGCAGAGCTTCTCTGGGAACTCTTATTCCCTCAAAGTCGTTAAGAGTCATCTCGACCCTTTCAACACGCTTCTGAACAAGGTCATAGGTCATCTCGTCGCAGCGGAGTATGAGCACCCATTCCGACGGATCGTCCGTAGGTTCAAGGGATTCTATCACCGCAGTGACCGTATCGGGGGTGGAAGCAAAGCTGAGCTTTACCGAATCTCCGGGGTTATAAACGCTGTCGGAGTTGTCGATAATGCCTGCGATCTTCCAGTTATAGCCCTTTATGAGCTTTCCTATCTCGTTTTTGCTCCTGCCTGCCCTCATGGACTTTTCGTTTGCTATAACGTCCTTGATAACGTCGGCAGTGATGTCGGACGTATCGTCAAGGTTCAGCTTTTTCTCATAGCCGTCGGTGTAGCTTACAAAATATCCCGAGTCATCGGAGGTGATAGCCTTTTTGTATGTTTTTCTGTTCTTCATCAGCTCGTCTATCTGAAGCTCCAGCGAGGCGATACGGTCATCATAACCGTCCTCCTGCTTTACGGATATCTGATAGATGCTCATGAGCGTCAGCAGGTCATCACGGCTGCTTTTTATATCCGAAACGTCCTTTTTCGCCAGCTGCGTTGCCAAAGTCTGGTACTTCTCGCTGATAAGCGACGAAATAAAATCAGGCTGGGCAGTAAGAACCGTTCCGGGATTCTGGGCGGCTTTCAGCAGGTCGATCTCGTCGGAGATCTCCTGTATCCGCCTGTTGGTCTCTATATCGGACTCATTGGCATAAACATATGCCACAATAGAGCCGTTTGCCACCTTGCCGCCGTCAGTCACGGGGTAGCTCAGCACGCCTGTATAGCTGCTGCGTATGACCGACTCGTTTCTGATATACACCCCTCGGAAGGACACCTTGTCCGCAGAGGAATATATAACAGCCGTCTCGGTCCTGTAGTCCTCCTTGACTCCGGCATAGATCTGATAGCCCACCGTAGCCAGAACGAACAGCGCAAGTATCACCCCAAGAACACGCAAAACACCGTTTCCCATTGGCACCTGCTCCTTCCGCTAAGGGATCACTTGTTATCCTGCTCTGCGTCGAGGATAGAAATGGGCTTTGCGGGAACTATTGTAGAGATGGCGTGCTTGAAAACAAGCTCCTGCTTGCCGTCAGCATCAATAATGACCGTGTAGCTGTCAAATCCCTTGACGATCCCCTTGAACTGGAATCCGTTTGTAAGGATACAGGTTATGGGAATACGGTCTTTTCTCGCCTGATTAAGGAAAACATCCTGTAAATTAAGCGCCTTGTTCATTAAGATCATCCTTTCAGTTTTATCGTCCGCAGCGGTCGTCCGTTTACGGACGGGCTTATTTTCTATGTATTGTAAAGCCGTTCTGTAAGTGCATTTTTACACTCTTTTTAATTATATCACATTATTTTCGATTTGGCTACTATATTCCCGCAATTTGCAATAATTCCGTCAAATTGTTGACTATTTGCGGTATCAACCCACGTAATTCGTACATCTCGACGAAACCATGTAAGCTGCCGTTTGGCGTATCTTCTGGTTTCCTGCTTTATCCTGTCAGCCGCTTCTTCAAGGGAACATTCCCCATTGAAATAGGGTATCAGCTCCTTGTAGCCGATGGCGTTGAAGGCTGTTTTCAGGTGGTAATTTTCATACACACCCCTTGCTTCCTCCACAAGGCCTTCTTCAAGCATCTTATCCACACGCCTGTTTATCCTGTCGTATAATATTTCCCTGTCAAAGCAGGTGAGACCTATCATACACAGCTCATAGGGGGAAGCCTTTTCACGGCTCTTCTCCCTGTTTTCCTCCCCCGTGCGGCCCGAGAGCATACACATCTCTATGGCTCTTATCACACGAATGACGTTGTTGGGGTGTATCTTCTCCGCAGCCTCGGGGTCAAGCTCCGCAAGCTTTGCGTGCATATGCTCCTTGCCCATTTTCTCCGCTTCCGCCTCCAGCTTTTTTCTCAGGCTGTCGTCCGAAACGATATGGTCAAAGGAAATGTTGTCGATAAGAGAATTGATATAAAGCCCCGTGCCGCCCGCAACTATGGGCATTTTACCCTTGCTGCGGATATCTGCTATGCAGTTCCTTGCCATGCGAACATAGTCCGCCACGGAAAAGGGCTGATCGGGTTCAAGGAAATCTATCATATGATGGGGAACGCCCATCATCTCCTCCGCCGTGGGCTTGGCAGTGGATATGGCAAGCCCCTTGTATATCTGCATGGAGTCGGCGGAGACCACCTCTCCGTCATACATCTGCGCCAACCGCACAGCCACGGCAGTCTTGCCCGAAGCCGTAGGGCCGCAGACCACTATCAAAGGTATTTTTTCTTCCATAGCCACCTCAGAATCCGTAAAGCCCGTATTTTCCCTCTTCAGCCGTGGGAGATACAAAGCTGTTTTTTTCAAGACAGGCAAAGCGCCCCTCAGCATAAGCCGAGAGCATCGCTCTGCTCATATTCGTTATATCGGGCCTTGCCGCAGCCTCTGCCGCCGTCAGGAGCAAAACCTCGCTGTTTTCATATCCGTCAGACCTTGGCTCGCCCGAAATATGCTCCATTATAAACACGGCGCACCACCGCTCGGGACGCATCTCCAGTGCCGCAAGAGAACGTGCTTTGCACACTACGCCCGTTTCCTCGTATATCTCACGCTCAACAGCCCTGTCAGGCATTTCGCCCTCCCTGACATATCCGCCGGGAACAAGTATCCTGCCCTTTGCCGTGCCGTAGGTGTGGCGCACAAGGAGTATTTTCCCGCCCATTTCCACAATTCCGCATACCGCAAAATGCCTGCCGTTCATGGTGTACCTCTTATACTATTCGTTTGAACTGCTTTTCAAGCTCTCTCTTGGTGAGCTTGAACATAACAGGTCTGCCGTGGGGACAGTATCTTATGCGCTCGTCCTCCAGTATCTGACCGATAAGGGATTTAAGCTCATCAAGCCCCGTGATGTCGTTTGCCTTGATAGCTCCCCTGCACGCCATGGTGTGATACATATCGTCCAGTATCTCAGGCAGAGGGTCATGCCTGTGGACGGCAAAGTTCTGGGCAAGCTCGGAAACTATGTCCGATGCGTCGTTCTTGTCCAGCATGGAAGGTATGCCCTTTATAAGCACCTTGGGAGCTTCAAGCGGCTCTATCTCAAAGCCGCAGTCGGCGCATACACGGAGATTTTTCACCAGTGCATCATACTCGCCGTAGTCCAGCAGCAGCTCTTCGGGAACAAGGAGCATCTGAGCCGTCAGGTCTTCCCTGCCCGTTCTCAGGCGCTCGAAACGGATACGCTCATGGGCAGCATGCTTGTCAACGATAAGTATGCCGTCCTCTGTCTCCGCAATGGCATAGTTCTTGAACGCCTCACCGATAATGCGGAAATATGTCTCCTTGGGCTCGGGCTTTTCTTCCTTTTCCTCGGGCTGAGGCTTGTTTTCAAACGCCCGGGCATTTATGTACTTGAAATCCTTTTTAGGCTCTTCGGAAGTAAGGCTGTCAAGAACGCCCTCGCTTTCCGTGCCGTATCCGCTCTGGAGATGCTCGGATATATCCGTCTTTTCATTTTCACTGCTCTGTGCAGTCTCGGGAACATCTGCAGCAGGCTCGGGTATATTTTCAGGCTCAGGCACAGCTTCCGCAGGAGCTTGTGGCTGCTCCGAAACGCTCTGTTCGGTCATCGGGCGAACTCCCCAGCTTGCCTCTGCCTTTTCCACAGCTTCCGCCATGCGCTGCTCCGCAGTTTTGTCGCTCTTTCCCGCAAAATCTCTGGGGATATCGTCTATCCTCGTCTCGTGATGATACTCCTCGCTCTGCTTTACGGCAAGAATATTTTCACGCCTTGCGGACTGGTCCTTGCTTATGACCCGGACAGGCTTTATATCCTGCGTGAATTTTGACTTTGAAGTGTCCTCCAGCACTGTCTGAACAGGCTTGGGAGGATCCTTGAACATGGGCATTGCATAGTCCGCTTCCGTTTTTTCACGGGCGGGAATTTTCATTTCCACAGGCTTTGTGTCAAGCATGATAGCGTTCTTTACCGCAAAATAAACAGCCTCGTAGATCAGCTTTTCGTCCGAAAAACGGACTTCCACCTTTGCGGGGTGAACGTTAACATCAACAGTCTGGGGCGGAACGTCCAGAAACAGCACGCAGGCAGGGAACTTGCCCTCCATAATGTTGTTGCGGTAAGCCTCTTCAAGAGCGCTCATGCCCGTAAGGCTCTTTACATATCTTCCGTTGATGAAAAAGTGCTGCATGGTTCGGTTTTTCCGTCCCCATATGGGCTTTACGGTGTAGCCGTAAACATGAATGCCGCCAAGAGTATAGTCAACAGGAATAAGTGACGCTGCAAACTCCTTGCCGAAAACGGAATACACCGCCGAAAACAGCCTGCTGTCGCCGGGAGTAAAAAGCTCCTGCTTGTTGTCACGGATAAACCTGAATGATATCTCCGAGTGTGAAACGGCTATCTTGCTGACTATCGCCGCAATGGCATTACCCTCGTACTTGTCCTTTTTCAGGAATTTAAGGCGTGCGGGAACGTTGTAGAAAATGTCACGGACGATTATTGTGGTTCCCTGCTGGCAGCCGGTTCTCTCGTGTACCTGCTCCTCGGTGCCGTTTATCACATAATGAGTGCCGTACTCCTCGCCCTCCTGGCGTGTGAGCACCTCGCACTTTGCCACGGCGCACACCGAAGCCAGCGCCTCGCCTCTGAACCCAAGGGTCATTATCCTGTTAAGGTCATCCTTAACGTTCAGCTTGCTTGTGGCATGGCGCAGAAACGCCGTGGGAACGTCCTCAAAGCTCATGCCGCAGCCGTTGTCCGTGATGCGGATATATGATATTCCGCCCTGCTTTATCTCAACGGTTATGGCGGAAGCTCCGCTGTCTATTGAATTTTCCACCAGCTCCTTGATAACAGAGCTTGGGCGCTCAATTACCTCGCCTGCGGCAATAAGCTCCGCCAGCTCCTTATCAAGTACGTGTACCTTTGGCATTTTACTTTCAGCTCCATTCGCCTGTTTGGGTTTTATACTAAGAACCAATTAAAAACTATACAAAAAATCGAGCATAATCTTGCGTATATGGATTATGCGATGATTTTTGTCTATAGTTTTATTGGTGATTAGTATTATTATATCATATGCGGCTCTGTTTTTTAGTTTAGGTGATAGATAAGTTGAAATTTGTCATTTACTCGAAGATCAGAGTTTCCTTATGAGAAAAATCTAATTTGATATTTTTGTTTAGATTCATCAGCAGTGTTAAAGTTCCTTGTTCCTTTGTTCCTATTTGCGTTGTCATAGTCAAAGAACGATAAGGTCTAAAGCCGCATTTTGCCTGAACTCGTTTAGAGCGTTCGTTAAAGTTATAATAACCGCAAAGCAGGAAATCATAATCCAATTCATTAAACAAATAATCTACAACTGCTTTTATAGCTTCAGGCATGAGCCCTTTTCCCCAATAGTCCTTACTTAAAACATAACCCAATTCTCTGCCGCAGTGATCTTTGAATTCGGTTAAAGCATCTTCTAACCCATATTTTTCTATGCCGACAGTACCGATCACCTTATTATTTTCCTTCAGGCAAATTGCAAATACTTTATCATTATCGATAAATGAATTCATAATTTCCTGAGATTCATCTATACTTTCATGATGCTTCCAGCCCGCCATCTCACCAACGCCTTCGACGGACGCATATTCATAAAAATCTTTCAGATCTGTTTGCTCGAATGCTCTGAGAATGAGCCTTTCTGTTTCAATTACTTTTCCGTTTATCCTGAAATAAGCATTCATATTCTCACCCTTTTACATTACGGCGTGTCGCCGCTGCCACCTCGCTGAAACATTTTGAGATAAGCCTCTTATTTGCGGCTCGGTAACGTTAGTTTGTGCGGATAGCAAATTTCCATTTAAATAAACCTGATAGTCAGCATATTCACAATAGCTCCCTATAAAGCAAAAAAATACCGGGAATAACAAAAAGTATTATTAAAATAATCAAATCCTTATTTTTAATACTCATTCAGATATCCTTTAACCTCATTCAAGTTTCGGTTTACCACTCTCACAAGCTGCCGTTACCAAGCTGCAAACAAAATATTTCTCTCTCAAAATGTCTCAACGAGACAAAGTTACTTAACGCAGTGAAAATATACCATCGACCCATCAATGTGAAAATCGATTTTTTTGTACATTTTCTGCAAAATACCCCTCAGCTCTTCCTCAGTCTGGAACGGAGGAGAAAACCAGCCTTTCTTTGCAAGAATATTCTTCACAAGCCAGTCTGTTATTTTTGATTTTCCCTTTATGTAAAAGCAGGCAACAAAATCACCGCCCGGCTTCAGAACACGCCATGTTTCGCTGAATGCTTTTTGCTTATCGGGAAATGCGTGGAAACCATTCATGCTGACAACGATATCAAAAGACTCATCATCCATTTGCAGATCTCCCACATCGCCCTGAATGCACTTGATATGTTCATAGCCGCTAAGTCTTTTCTCGGCTTGCTCGATCATATCCGTACTGTAATCGAGACACGTAATGCGGGCATTTTTTAAGGCCGCCCACTTGCGCTCCGTGAACACAGCCGTTCCAACAGGAACATCAAGCAGATCCCCGGAAAAATCGTCAGGGATATATGATAAGACTTTGCGTGCTACCTCATTGTCATCAGTCCCGCTCCAAAACAGCTTTATATACATTCTGCTGAAAAAATTTCCCTGTGTAAGTACATCATCATATATATTTTTTGATGATTCGTAAGCATTTTGGATCTTATCTGCCATATAACTCTCTCCTTAAATTTTAGAACCTGTCTTCATAAGAAATGTGTGCGGATTTTCGAGCATAATTTTGTTGCAGAGTAGGCAAAATCCGCAGGCGGGCTTTCGCCCGGCAAGGATTTTTAACGCAGTCTGCGGCAAAATTTGCCGAAAAGACGTGCGCATATGCTTGTGAAGACGGGTTCTTATATCATTGCCGCTTACCAAGCTGCATATAGATTTTCTCAAAATTTCTCAACACGCCGCATTATTTCAGCATATCGCATATCTCCTGCAAAAACAGCTTTGCGTCCGCAGGGGAAAATTCATCGGGATTGGTTTTTCTGAGCCTTGACAGCACCTCTTCATCATTCAGCGCACCGAAGGATATCTGTCCGTCGGCAGAAGCTTTCCTGCCCTCCGCCTTTTCCTTTTCCATCTCGGAAAGTATCTCCTTTGCACGATTGATGACGTTCTTGGGCAGTCCCGCAAGCTTTGCCACCTCAATGCCGTAGCTGTCGTCAACGCCGCCCTCAACTATCTTGCGCAAAAACTTGATGCTGTCGCCGTATTTCTTGACCGCAACGCTGTAGTTCTTCACGCCGTCCACACGTCCCTCCAGCCCGATAAGCTCATGGTAATGTGTGGCAAACATGGTCTTGCAGCCTATCTTTCTGGTGTTGGCAATATGCTCTGCCACAGCCGTTGCAATGCTTATTCCGTCAAATGTGGAGGTACCTCTGCCCACCTCGTCAAGGATAACAAGGCTCTGCTTGGTTGCATGCTTTAAGATGTCCGCCACCTCGCTCATCTCCACCATAAACGTGGACTGACCTGCCGTAAGGTCATCAGATGCACCCACACGGGTGAATATGCGGTCAACTATGGATATCTTTGCATAATCCGCAGGCACAAAGCAGCCTATCTGAGCCATCAGCACGATAAGTGCAGTCTGGCGCATATATGTGGATTTACCCGACATATTGGGGCCTGTGATAACAGCCATTCTGCGGGACGATGTGTCAAGATAAGTGTCATTCGGCACATAAAGCTCGTCCGTCATAAGCTCCACCACAGGGTGACGGCCGCCCTTTATGTCAATAACGCCGTCAATGGCAATGTCGGGCTTTACATATCTGTTGCGCATGGAAACGTCCGCAAAGGAGCAGAGCACATCAAGGGCAGCCACTGCCTGAGCGGTCTCCTGCACCTCTGCAAGCTTTGATGCGATAAAGTCACGAACCTCCGCAAAAATCTCCGCCTCCAGCACAAGTACGTGCTCGCTGGCACCTGATATCTCTTCCTCAGCCTTTTTCAGCTCGTCGGTGATAAAGCGCTCGGCGTTCGCAAGGGTCTGCTTTCTTATGTACTCCGCAGGCACCAGGTCATAGTAGGACTTTGTTACCTCGATATAATATCCGAACACCCTGTTGTAGCCTATTTTCAGGTTCTTTATGCCAGTGCGTTCCTTTTCCTTGTTCTCGATATCGTCAATAATGCTCTTTCCGTTCTTGATGATATTCCTCAGCCTGTCAAGCTCGGGATTGAAGCCGTCCTTGATAACTCCGCCGTCTTTGAGCAGCGGAGGGGGATCGTCATTTATCGCATTGCCCACAAGGGCGGATATCTCGCTCAGTTCATGGATCTTTCCGCAAAGACCCTTTATAAGAGAAGTCCTGCAGTCAGCCAGCAGATGCTTGATGTCGGGCATTTTAAGGGCAGTCTGAGCCAGAGCTTTAAGGTCACGGGGATTTGCGGTCTTGTACATGACCCTTGTCATAAGGCGTTCCAGGTCATACACGCCGTCCAGAGCATCGCCCAGCTGGGAGAGCCTTATCATGTCCGATGTAAGCTCCTCAACAGCGTCCAGCCTGTCGATGATAGCCGCAGGCTTTATGAGGGGCTGCTCGATGTATGATTTCAGCAGGCGCTTGCCCATAGATGTCTTTGTGCGGTCAAGCACCCAAAGCAGACTTCCGCGCTTTTCTTTGTTGCGCATAGTCTCGCACAGCTCAAGGTTGCGCCTTGCGGTAAGGTCAAGCTCCATGAAGCGCTTGTCGGAATAGGTCTGTATCTCGGTAAATCTGCCCACAGCCGCCCTCTGGGTGTCGCTGATGTAGTAGAAAAGTCCGCACAGTACAGCCACGGCGCAGGCATCCTTTTCGTCGATGCCGATATCGGTGAAGCTGTCCGCTGAGAACTGCTTTAAAAGCACGTCCGAATGAACGGGAGAGAAATCCTCCTCTTTCATTACGGTAACGCCCAGATTCATTCTTGTGCGGATAAACTCCCTTACCTCGGTCATGTCCGCAGCCTCGGCGTTAAAGAGCAGCTCCGCAGGGGAAAAGCGTGATATCTCGTTGATAAGCGCTTCGGTAAGCTCGGGAGCAGTCTTGTCCTTATGGGTAAAAAGCTCCGCCGTGCCTGTGGAGATGTCCGCAAAGCATATAGCCGCATTGCCCTCATGAACGTAAAGCGCACCTATGAAATTGTTTTTTGAATCGTCAAGGAGATTGCTTTCGGTGAGGGTACCGGGAGTGACGATTCGTATAACGTCACGCTTGACGATACCCTTTGCAAGCTTTGGGTCCTCCATCTGCTCGCATATTGCCACCCTGAAGCCTAAGTCGATAAGCTTTTTTATGTATATCTCGGCGCTGTGATAGGGAATGCCGCACATAGGCGCACGCTCCGCCTGACCGCAGTCCCTGCCCGTAAGGGTAAGCTCCAGCGCTCTGGAAACGGTAACGGCATCATCGAAAAACATTTCATAAAAGTCTCCCAGACGGAAGAACACGATATGGTCGGGGTACTTGTCCTTTACCTCGAAATACTGCATCATCATGGGTGAAAGACTGCTGCGGTCAACGTTCATGGATAATAAAGCTCCTTCCTAATTATTGCAAAAGAAGCAAGGCGGAAAAGTCACCTTGCTTCTTGGAATTTCATTATCAGTGGCAGCCGCCGCAGGTAGAGCAGCTTCCGCCGCAGGAACAGGACTGGGGTGCGGATTCGGGGCAGGTCATGGGGTCATCGCCGTTGGCAGCGCTTGTGACGATGAAGTTGATGCTTTCCAGAATGCCGTCCATCTCAGCCTTTGCAGCCTCGAATGCGATCATCTTGGGATTGCTTACCACCTGAGAATAAAGTGCGTTCAGCTCATTGTTGAGAGCGGTGATGGCATTGGTGTCCTTCTCAGCCTTGCCCATCTCGGTGTTAAGGTCCATTCTCTTTGCGTGGAATTCCATTATCTGCTTCTGAAGCTCCTCGTCCTTGTCGTTTGCGAGCTTAGCAGCAGTGTACTGAATATATCTGGGGTCAGCCTGGAGAGCCTTTCCCAGTTCTCTTGCAGCTTCAATTACGTTCATTATTTTTTACCAGCCTTTCATTTATAAAGCCATGCCGCCTGTGGGCAAAGCTGCTTTTATTTTCTGAGAAATAATATTTATTATACCATAAACCTCTTTTTTTGTCAATCATAACATTTATAAAAATCGGCGGTATCCGCAGGTGCAGATACCGCCGCAGGTGTTCTATGTTATTCATTGTCAGTCACACCGGTGCCTCTTATGCTCCTGTTCATTTTAATATCAGATCAGTTCAAAAGCGATATTATGCCGTTCCTGAACACCCTGATAACAGTTATCAGACGGCTGTCTCCTCCGCAATTATCTTACCATACTTTAGTAAAAGCGTTAGTATATCATTATCAAAAGCAAATGGAATTTTCTTTTTAAAAGCGCTTTTATCAAAGCCACCTTATAAAAGCTGTCTTGTCATTTCTGTTAAAGCCTGCACGCTCGTAAAATCTGAGGGTGCTTTCCTCCTTGGAGCCTGTAAGCAGCATTATCTTGTAGCAGCTGCTGCTTTTGGCAATATCCGCCGCATACTCAAGGCAGGCGGAAGCATAGCCTTGCTTTCTGTACTCGGGCATCGTTACTACATTTTCGATAAGTGCATACGGGTTCTGCCTGTGAGTAAGATTCGGGATTATAACGCAAACGCATGACGAAACTATTTTCCCGTCCGCCTCTGCGATTATGATGTGATGATCGTCGTCAGCGCATATTTTTTTCCACAGCATTGTCAGCTTTTCCGAGCTTTCGGGTATTGGATTTCCGTGAAGATGGGTATAAAGCTCCAAAAGTCCGTTCAGTTCATCAGAATGTATCTCACGTATCGTCATAGCGATTCCCCCTTTTTCAGATAATTAAAACATTTTTCGCATCAAATGTCAATAGCAAAATAATTTTTTGTTATAAATCTCCCCATATTATCAAATAATGTGCTATAATGATATCATCACATCTTGGGAGGAACGCTATGAATATTTATTCTGCAAGATCAATTATAAATACCATAAAGCAGCTGAAAGCAAAGCACGACGCAGCCACCATTACATCAAGGGACGACATGATAAAAAAATTCATCGCCTTTGCCATTGAAAAGAGGCTTGGAAATTATCATTTGCAGCTCACTCCCGCAGATGAGCCATGCACTCTTTACAGCTCCAAGCTGGGCGGAACGCCCTATATGCCAAAGAATTTTGATTATCCTGCAAACAGCGGCAACAAGCCTCTCAGGCTGCTGTGCCAGCTGAATTTTGAAAAGCTGCCGCCCATGAAGCCATTTCCCGAAAAGGGCATTTTGCAGATATATCTGTACGATGACGGAAAGCTTGATATGGCAGATCGTCAGACCACATCTGAGCAGGATAATTTCAGGGTAATATATTTTGAAGATATCCTCAGGCGGGAAAGTCTGCTGAAAAGTGCAGAGGAAATGCCTGCATTTGATAATACTTTTCCTTTCACGGAAAAGCTGCTTATTGCCAAATCCCCCACACCGACCATAATTTGCTCCTCCGACTACCGCTTTGATGATACAGTGCTTGAATTTGCCAAGGCATACAAAATGTGCCCCAAATCAGCCCAAAGCACGTACGATATTCCCAATGACGCCGACGAACCGCTGTACAACACATTTACATACGAAAACTTCACCTGCACAGGCGGCAGCGGCATATTTACCGAGCGTGACCCACGAAAGGACTGCCCCCAATACCGTGACTGCGACCTTTGCCTGTTCACCCTTGCCGACGCAGAAAAAGACGGACGGCTGAATTTTCTCATGCCGTCCGCCAATATGATAAAAAAGGATTTTTCAAAAGTGCTGTTTGATACTAATCTTTAATCGTTCTATAGGCAAAGCCGACAGATGAAATAAGACCAGTCTAGGAAAGCGACCGCAGGCGGGCTTGCCGCCCGGCAAGGGAGCTTGACGAAGAATGGGCTTATTTCAGCCGAGGATTTGTCTATAGGTTGATTGAGGATTAGTATTATATGAGCATAGACTGATATTCTATCATTACGGCTTCCTTGATGTAAGGAAGCCGATCGCCCTTTCAATGCTGTCCTTGGAATTGCCCCAATCAGCGTCCTTGCCTGCGCTGCGGTAATCGTACATGGAGCAGTATTTTGAAACGTCAGCGTAAAGCTCGGCGATATAGCTTTCGGTAAGTCCGCCGATAAGCTTCATAAAGCCGTCCAGCTCTTTCTTTTGCAGATACTGGGGAGCAACTGAGGCAAGCAGGTCATAATGGGGCAGGCAGATAAACTCCTGCTCGCTCATGAGCTGCCTTGCCTCGCTGTTTTTGTACATCTCAAAAAATGTCCTAAGCAGGCGTTCCATTCCCCAATCCACCTTTTCACATACAAAACAGCTCTCGTTTATTTCGGAGAGCTTTTTTTGTCTGGCGTTCTTGGGTTCAAAAAGCTTTTTCCTTGAAAACAGACTGCCATGCACCTCGTCCAGATGGGTCTGGAGCATAAGGGCAAGGGAAAGCCTGTTCTTGCATTTGAGCATCTGCGCAAAGTGGGCAGAGCAGAAGCCTGCACGGTTGGTTTCTATCCTCACATCAGGCTCCATCATAGCCGCTCCCATGATATACTCCACCGTGCGCTGCTCCAGCATATCCCGCATTCGGCAGATAGGGCAGCCCTCTCTCGGTTCAAGTATCTCGCTTATAGGTATGGTAAGAATACTTTCACGCATAATCAAAACTCCTGTTAATCATAATTTTCATTGTAATTATCGCCGTTATCAGCCGTGTCGGCAAGCATTGCGGCAGTCTCGTCCTCGGTCATGCCCTCAAGCTTTTCAATGTGATAGAACTCGTCATAGTAGGCGGAGATTATCTCACGTATCATAAACTTTGACCATTCACCGTGCTCCACAAAGCCCGAAAAAGCGATCTCGGGGTCATCTGCGGGATAAAAGCCGATAAATGCCGAGCCTGTGTCGTTCTTGGAGGTCATCTGGGGAGTACCTGTTTTTATGGCTGTCTTTTCGGGCAGATCGGTCAGCAGATAGCTGTCGGTGTAATACTCGCTGAGTGTGGGGTAGGTATATGCCTCAAACGCCCCCGCTTCGACCATTCCCTTTGTTACAGTGTCAAAGGTGTAGCCTGTCTTGTCCTCGATAACAGCCGCCTTTACAGGCTTTGTGCGGGAAACAAGCTCTTCCATATTGTAGGTGTAAACGCTGTCCACCATGTAGGTCTCGTATCTCACGCCCTTGTTGGCAATGGTCATTGCCTGCGCCGCCATTTGCAGGGGGGTGACATATGTGTCCGACTGACCGATAGCCGCCTGGATAACATTTCCTGCCTGCCATTGCAGGCCTCTTTCCTCAAAGGTCTCGGGGCAGGCGATGTAGCCTTTTTTAACGCCTCTGCCTATTTCCAGTCCCATTTCTCCGCCAAGGCCATAATCGGAGGCATATTGTGCGATAAGGTCGATGCCCGTGATACGTCCCACGTCATAGAAGAAGATATTGCAGGATTCTCTCAGTGCCTCCACTACGTTCAGCCTGCCGTGATAGCCCGTACATTCGGGGCTCCAGCCCTCCCAGTAGGTGTAATATTTCTTGCAGGTAACGGTGTCCGTGGGTGTGATTATGCCCTCGTTCAGCGCCGCCGTTGCAGTCACTGTCTTGAAAGTGGAGCCGGGGCGGTAATATGCGCTGGTGACACGGTTCGTAAGAGGGGCATTCTCACCGTTTGCCACAGCGGAATAGTTGTTTATATAGTCGTTCAGGTCATAGGTGGGGGCAGTCGCCGCAGCCAGCAGAGCACCGCTTTTTACATCTATCACGGCAATAGCGCCTGCGTCCGCCTCGGTGCCCTTTGCCTTTGAAGATGTCTGGTGCCGGAGCCAATAAATGTGGTTTTCAAGAATGGTCTGCACCTTTCGCTGATAGTCGCTGTCAACAGTGAGCTTTATGGTATTTCCCGGCACCGCCTCCTCCGTTACCTTGTCGCTGATAACGGAGCCGCCCATTATCTCAATGGTGCGTGTGCCCTTTTGACCTCTCAGGGTGCTTTCCATGGCTTTTTCAATGCCGCCCTTGCCTATAACATCGTTGAGGGCATAGCCGCTGTCCCTGTTCTCCTCGTATTCCTCGGCGGATATGGCTCCCACCGTTCCGATAAGGTGGGGAACAACATCGCCCACGTTATAAACTCTCACCGCTTCTTCCGAGATATCCACACCGTCAAGGTCATAGGACAGCTCCTTTATCCTGACCACCGCCGCCATGGGGATATCCTCCGCAAAGGTGTAGCGGTTGGAAACGGAGAAGTCACGCATCACCATGGTGTAGCGTATCCCTGCGATTATCCTTTTTTGCCTGTCGGTGTAGCTTTTGTCAATGCCGTAAAGGGTCTCCATGGCTTCCATACATTCCTCGGCAGTGCCATATACCTGCACGCCGATGTTTTTTCTCAGCCGTGCCACGTCCCCCTCCCTGTCAGCCTCATATTCAAAGGGAGCGTCGGAGGCTATAGGGAGAATATCCTCCCACTCAACGTTTTCCTCGCCAAGCACCTCTGCCACCGTAAGGATTATGCGGTTCACCGACTTGTCGTCCGAGGGAAAGAACGCCTTTTCTATAACGGCATTGAAGCCTGATTTGTTGCTCACCAGATACTCGCCGTCAGCGTCGGTTATCTCCCCTCTGGGAGCGCTTATCACCTGTGTGGCGATACCCGAGCTTCTGGATTTTTCCAGGTAGCTGCTGCCGTCAACAAGCTGTATTTTCATCAGCTGAACAGCCCCCAATGACATAATGCCAAGGGTGGCTGCCATCAGGAAAACAAAACGGAAATTATCCGCAGCCTTGTTCATAGATACCGCCTTTCTGTACCGGAGTTGGAAGATTAAGATTAGTATATACCTCTGTAATAAAGTCCTCTTGTAAATGTGCCGTGGGGCTTGCCGCCTGTGAAAAAGCGCTTCGTCACCCCGAGAGCCTCATCAGCCGAAAGCCCCTGCATATCAAGATATGCAAAGTCCGCACCCGAAAAGCCCTCCAGCTTGTCGGAGATATCAAGGATATCGCTGTTGTAGATAACGGAATATTCCCTGTTGTCGCACTTTACGGGGAAGCTCCTGCCTGTTCTGTCGGTAAGGCAGCCAGTGCATTTGCCGCAGCCCGTCACCGCTCTCACAGGGCAGTTGCGCACTACCATAAGAGGCAGCCTGCCGTATGCGAAAACGCCCACGGGGATATTGCTTTTAAGTCCGTTTATCTGAGCTTCTTTAAGCTCAAAGGAAGCTGTAATGTCCGCAAAGCCCATATTTTCGCACTGCTTCACCGAGTAGGAGTTTGTAATGTTCATACCCGTTCCGCCGTGAAGCTTTATGCCCTCCAGCTGAGAAAGCACGCCCATATGAGTAAGGTTTCCGCACATAAAATGCACAAATCCCTTTTCACGGAGCATTTTCAGCTGCGAAAGCAGCCTTTCCTCGTCCGAAACAAAATCGGGCAGGCGGACTATCGCCTTGTCAATGTAACGTTCTTCAAGCTCCTCGCATAATTTTATGGGCACCACGAACATGGAAACGCTGCCCTCCAGCGTCCTCAGCACGCTTATATCCGATACCGCCGCACGGAAATCTATCCTGCCGAAGCGTTTGGGTGCATTTATCTTTTCAAGTTCATTTTCGCTGATATGATAAACGGGGGTATTTTTGCGGAGGATAATTTCGTCCCCCATGCTTACAGCTTCTCTTCTCATGCGGTTAAGCTCGGAGGCAGGCAGCATAACGCCCTCATCAATATGACATTCCACGCTGTCAAGATAAAATCTTGTGTCACCCAGCTTCGAAAGCTGCTTTGTTACATCTTCTTCGGAAAGGCTTCTGTTCTTTGCCTCTTCGGGTATCCTGCCCTCGATCTTTCCTACTGCATTGCCATTATCAAAGGAAAATTCCAGCACAGACGGCTCATTTCTGCGGGCCGTGAAAACAAAATCAGCCGCCGATGTCTTTTTCTCCTTGGCGTAAAGTGCGGCAAGCTCGCTCAGAACTCCGTCCGCAGAAACAACGTCCTCTTTCCTGCGGTAGCCGAACATATCCGCCCCACGCCTGTTCATAAGATATCCGTCAGTAAAGCCGCTGCGGGAAAATACCGCTTCAAGCCGCTTCATATCAGCATCGGTGTCACCTGTGCCGTCAACAGCGTCCCTGAGAGCCGTCACCGCCGCCGCCACATATTCGGGGCGCTTCATTCGTCCCTCTATTTTAAAGGAAGCGCAGCCGATATCGCAAAGCTCGTCAACGTGCCGCACAAGGGACATATCCTTCAGCGACAGTGCATATTCCTCCGCAGGCTTTCCGACAGCCGAAAAAGGCAGCCTGCACGCCTGTGCGCACTGTCCCCTGTTGGCGCTTCTGGAGCCGATAACTGCGGACATATAGCACTGCCCCGACAGGCACATACACTGCGCTCCGTGAACAAATACCTCTGTTTCCATGCCCGTTTCGCATATTTTTCTTATCTCGTCCAGTGTCAGCTCACGGGCAGGAACTATCCGACAGATGCCAAGCTTTTTTGCAAATTCCGCTCCCAAGGGTGTGTGAAAGGTCATCTGTGTGGAGCCGTGGAGAGGCATATCGGGCACAGCCGCCCTTGCTATGAGCAGACCGCCCGGATCCTGCACGATAAGCCCATCAATACCCGCTTCCGCCGACCTTTTTACCTCGTCATAAAACTCCTCTGCCTCGCTGTCAAGCACCGCAACGTTCATGGCACGGTACAGCTTTACGCCGTGGATATGGCAGTATTCCGCCGCCGCTTTAAGCTCATCATAGGAAAAATTGACGGCATTTGCTCTGGCGGAGAAGCTTTTTCCTCCGACGTAAATGCCGTCTGCGCCGCATCTTACAGCGGCATATATGCTTTCAGTACCGCCTGCGGGCGCAAGCACCTCAGGCTTGTTATTCTCTTTCATTATCACCGTTTTTTCTTTCTTCCCCTGCGTGACTGCTGTGCAGGCTTTTCGGGGGCGGTCAGGTTATCAGATTGTGTATCGCCGCCATTACCCTGAGCTTCTGCATTTCCTTCTGGGCTTCCGCCAACGACTTCTCCTCTTTCTTCCTGCTTTGCTTCTTCTGTCGCTTTGCCGCAACTGGCACCTTCGCCGTCAGCGGCAGGTTCTTTTTTGTCATTCTTTTCTTTGGTCTCATTAGGCTTGACAGGTTCGTCAGCCGCATCGGCAGGCTTTTCGGGCTTTTCCTCAGCCTTCTGAGCATTCTGCTGTGCCTCAGTGTCAAGCTCATGTGCATAAATGGTCACAGAGGGAGTAACGGTATTTTCAAGCACCAACTGTTCGCAGTCATAAAGTGCAGGGCGCTTTTTAAGCTCCTTGTTTTCCTTTTCAAGGGCAGCTATCTTCTGCTCCAGCTCCTTTACCTTGGCGGTAAGCTTTTCATTTGCGCTTCTTGCCTTGCCTGCTTCGTTCACATAGGTCTTTATCTGACCCCTGATATTTTCAATGCTCTCCTGAGCCTTTGCGGCCTCGTCAAGAGACGTAAGGGCAACAAACACCGCCGCATTCTGTATGCCGAAATTGGGCTTTGCCTTTACCATATCACCTATCTCTTTATCTATTCTGTCGGCAAGGCCTTTGATATATTCGGGCTTTTCGTCGGTCCTGAGGTTATATTCCTTACCGCAGATAACGACCTTAACTTTATTTTCAATATTCATCTGTCCGATCCTTTCCGAAATGTATTCAAATATAATTATACATCATTATCCGACAGATTTCAAGAGATATTATATTCTATTATCGATATGATTTTTACAAAATTATTTATTTGGGTATGTGTATTTTGCGTAAACTTATCGGGTGAGCATTTTATTCATCTTATCGACCTTTATCCTGACAGTGATATATACCGTCAGCCATATTGCCGCAAAGCCTGCCGCAAATATTATTGTGAATATCCAATACATCACAGAAAGAGGCTTGTCATGTTTTTTCGGTATTCGGTCGGTTTTGAAATGTGAAAGGCAAATTATCATATTGTATTGGCACGGCATTAAAAATCAACCGATACGCAAAGCGCACTGATATTCAATTTTGCCACTGTAAATAAGATAATTTTCAAACCCTGTTGTATTCTGTCGTTCCTTGTGATATAATAATAAAAAAGTATGAAAGGAGTCAACAGTTATGAGCGACTTTAGACATCAAATTGAAGAAGACATAGCCGAATATCAAAATCTTCATAAGCATATTCCAAACATAAGCAAGCCTGAATGGGCTTTCAACTACTGGGTACTTGACAAAATGTTTTTTGAAGATGAAGAACTTATTGAAGAGAAAATCGTTGATTATCACGATCTTGGTATTGATGCGTATGAAATATATGAAGATACCAAAGATATTTACCTTATCCAGAATAAATATTATAGTGATTCGTCAACCATCTCTGCTGAATATGTAAAGAATGATTTTTTAATACGTGCCATAACGGCTTTAGAAAATGGTACATATAAAAAATCAGATGAACTCCAAGCAGCATTTAATAAGTATAAGAAATGTGACGACTTTTGTGTTCACCTGGAATTATTTATAACCAACAATAACACTTGTGTTGAGGCTAATGAATATATTAAGAAGTTCAATCTTGAACACCCTAAATATCACGCTACTATTTATTATCTAAACGACATCGAAAACAAATACTATGGAGAACCCGAACCAGTAAAAAAGCAAATAACCGTAAAAATTGAAACAATAGTAAAAGGTACTGCTTTAAATATAAACAACGAAAGTTACAAATTACAAAACATAGTAGATGCCAGATATGTTTATGCCCCGGTTGTATCATTGTACAGGCTATATAGAGAAGCAAAAGAAAAAAATTATCCTATTTTCGATAAAAACATTCGTGAATACCTTGGAAACAAAGGTGTTAATAAGGGGATTTATCAAACTTTGCTTGATAAAAATGAAAGGAAGAACTTCTTTTATTACAATAATGGCATTACAATTATATGTGACAGCATGAGCAAAATAAACACCCAAGCAAACAACCTTTTTTCTGCATACTTTACCATTACAAATCCTCAAATCGTTAACGGCTGCCAAACAGTAAATTCCATTTATGAAGCATTAAATAATATTTCAATAGACCAATTAGAAACAGAATTTAAAGATACATTTGTTATGTTAAAAATACTGGAAATAAACAGAAACAATCAAACGGAAGATACCCTTTACCAGAATATCGTCAAATACAATAATTCTCAAAACTCTATAGATGAGAAAACATTTATCGCAAACACAGATATATTTATCAGACTACAAAAAGAATTTGAAAAGAAGGGCTTTTTATTACTAATTAAACAAAGTGATAAAAACAAATTTAGTTCGGCATATAAATCAACCACCAAATTAAGGACTTTAAATTCCGAGCGTTTAAAGAAATTCGGACTTGATGAAACCAATAAAGCTAAAGATGTTTTTATCCCACTTGAAAAGTTTTTACAGGTCATAAATGCTTTTGCCGACAGCGGATATACAGCATATGTAAAAAAAAGCAATATGCTTAAATTTGGCAGTCAACAGTATAATACAGCTATAAACTTTATTAAATCAAACGACATCACCAATGATGGTTTAATAGATCTGTATTTACTGTATGTCAGATCTGAAATAGAAAGGAAAAGAAAATCGGATAGCAGATTTCCCATTTCTTATTATTTAATAGATGAATTTGCCATTCATGAATGTAATAACAGGCAAAAATCAGAAATTACTCTCGCACTTTCATCATCGGATAAAATCGACCGTATAATCAAACTTTACACCGCCGTAACAAGGTTTTATACAACCCAATATTACAAGGACAATAACATTGATTACAATAAAATGATAAAAAGAATCATTAACTATGATCTGCTTAATTCTGCAAGAGATTCATTCCAATCATCATTTGATGATTGATTCCATCTGATTTGCAACTCAATGCTCTGCTTTAACCATTGGTAATCTAAGCTCAATCTAAAATTTATCTCTTGACAACACCCCCGATATGGAATATAATTAAAAGTAACTGTTAATATACCCCATTGTGGGAAGAAATTTGCCTGCGGGCATAAAAGGTGGTTATTATTATGGCAGCAGAAAAAACTATGGACAAGATCGTAGCGCTCTGTAAAGGCAGAGGCTTTGTATATCCCGGAAGTGAAATCTACGGCGGCCTCGCCAACACATGGGACTACGGTCCCCTCGGCGTTGAGCTGAAGAACAATATCAAAAGAGCTTGGCAGAAGAAGTTCGTTCAGGAGTGCCCCTACAACGTAGGTCTTGACTCCGCTATCCTTATGAACCCCCAGACATGGGTGGCTTCCGGTCACATCGGCGGCTTCTCCGACCCTCTCATGGACTGCAAGGAGTGCAAGACCCGTCACCGTGCAGACAAGCTCATCGAGGATTTTGACGGCACAAACGTTGCAGGCTGGACAAATCAGCAGATGCTCGACTACATCAACGAGCATGATATCAAGTGCCCCCAGTGCGGCAAGAAGAATTTCACCGATATCCGTCAGTTCAACCTTATGTTCAAGACCTTCCAGGGCGTAACTGAGGATTCCAAGTCTGAGCTTTATCTCCGTCCCGAGACTGCTCAGGGTATTTTCGTAAACTTCAACAACATTCAGAGAACCACACGTAAAAAGGTTCCTTTCGGCGTTGGTCAGGTAGGTAAGTCTTTCAGAAACGAGATCACTCCCGGCAACTTCATCTTCCGTGTAAGAGAGTTCGAGCAGATGGAGCTTGAGTTCTTCTGCAAGCCCGGCACCGACCTTGAGTGGTTCCAGTACTGGAGAAGCTACTGCCGTGACTTCCTTCTTGGCCTCGGCGTAAACGAGGAGCATCTCAGACTCCGTGACCATTCCCCCGAGGAGCTTTGCTTCTATTCCAAGGCAACTACCGACTTCGAGTACCTCTTCCCCTTCGGCTGGGGCGAGCTTTGGGGCATTGCGGACAGAACCGACTATGACCTTACCCAGCACATGAAGACCAGCGGCAAGAGCATGGAATACTTCGACCCCGAGACCAACGAGAAGTACATTCCTTACGTAATCGAGCCTTCTCTCGGTGTTGAGAGACTGTTCCTTGCTATCGTATGCGAAGCATATGACGAGGAAGAGATCGGCGACGGCGAAAAGTCCGACGTAAGAACAGTAATGCACCTCCACCCCGCACTTGCTCCCGTAAAGGCAGCTATCCTTCCTCTTACAAAGAAGCTCAAGGAACCCGCTACCGACCTTTACATGAAGCTTGCAAAGAAGTTCAACGTTGAGTACGACGAGGCAGGTCAGATCGGTAAGAGATACCGCAGACAGGACGAGATCGGTACTCCCTTCTGCATCACCTTTGACTTTGATTCTCTCGAGGACAACTGCGTAACGGTCCGTGACAGAGACACCATGGCTCAGGAAAGAGTTAACATGGACGAGCTTGTTGCTTACCTTGAAAAGAAGCTTGAATACTGATATTATATAGCATGATGATGCTCCGATATCCATAAGGATATCGGAGCTTTTTATGTCCTGATACTAAGCTCCAATTAATACTAATCTTCAATCAACCTACAGACAAATCCTCGGCTGAAATAAGCCCATTCTTCGTCAAGCTCCCTTGCCGGGCGGCAAGCCCGCCTGCGGTCGCTTTCCTTGACTGGTCTTATTTCATCTGTCGGCTTTACCTATAGAGCGATTGAAGGTTAGTATAAAAACTATATACAAAAAGTGCCACACACGTTGATTCCGTGTATGGCACTTTTTATTATGCTATGCAGTCTTATTCATAAAGGAAGCAGTAGAAAGCCTTGTAGGTCATGTAAACATCGACCTTTGAAACGATCTCAAAGGGAGCGTGCATGCAAAGAACGGGAACACCCACATCAATGGTGTCAACATTCAGGTTTGCAATGTATGCCGCAACGGTTCCGCCGCCGCCAAGGTCAACCTTGCCAAGCTCGCCTGTCTGCCAGATAACGTTGTTGTCGTCAAGCAGCTTTCTTACTCTGCCCACAAACTCTGCGGAAGCATCGGAGGTGCCCGACTTTCCTCTTGCGCCTGTGAACTTTGTTACGCACACGCCGTAGTTGATGAAAGAGGAGTTTCTCTTCTCCAGAACATCGGGGAATGTGGGGTCAAATGCTGCGTTAACGTCTGCGGAAAGGCACTCGGACTTGCTGAGGACTGCTCTGCCCTCTTCGCCGAAGCACTCTGCCAGGTCGTGGATAAAATACTTGAGATATGCGGATTTAAGACCTGTGTTGCCGTCGGAGCCTGTCTCCTCCTTGTCGGTGAGAACAACAACGGCTGTCTTTTCGGGAACGGTATCACCGTCCATAAGAGCGGCAAATGCAGTGTATGCGCAAACCTTGTCATCATGACCGTATGCACCGATCATGCTGCGGTCAAAGCCGATGTCCTTTGCCTTGAATGCGGGAACTGCTTCCAGCTCTGCGGAAACGAAATCGTCCTCGGTGATGCCGTACTTTTCGTTAAGGATAGCCATGATGTTGAGCTTTACCTTTTCGCTTACATCATCATCTCTGAAAGGACGGGAACCGATGAGAATGTTCAGCTCTTCACCCTTGAGTATCTCGCCGGCACTTCTCTTCATCTGGTCCTGAGCAAGGTGGGGGAGAAGGTCGGTAACGCAGAATACAGGGTCGCTTTCGTCCTCGCCGATGTTTACCTTTACGGAGCTGCCGTCAGCACGGATAATTACGCCGTGAAGTGCAAGAGGGATAGTGCCCCACTGATACTTCTTGATTCCGCCGTAGTAATGGGTCTTGAAGTAAGCGGTCTCCTCGTTTTCAAAGAGAGGGTGCTGCTTCATGTCAAGACGGGGAGAGTCAATGTGAGCGGCTGCAATATGAACGCCCTTTTCCACAGGCTCCCTGCCTATGACCGCAAGGATAACTGCCTTGCCTCTGTTGTTGTAATAAACCTTGTCGCCGGGTTCAAGGCGCATATTTCTCTCAAATTCCTTGTAGCCTGCCTTCTTGGCAGCGGAAACTGTGAAATCCGCAACCTCTCTCTCGATCTTTGAGCAGTTCATAAAGTCCTTGTACTTTTCGCAGAAAGCGTCGCAGTCCTTTATCTGCTCCTCGGTCATTCTGAGAACGCCGTTCTTTCTCTGGGAGCAGAGCTTTTCCTGTAAAAGCTTTGCTTCGGATTTTTCGTTTGCCATAATATAAACTTCCTTTCAAAAGTGGATTTGCCTGTCAATACAGATTATTATATGCGTCATACGCCTGCATAACCTTTTTGACATAATGTTTTGTTACCGATGACGGGATATCGTCCAGTACCAGACCGTCCGAGCTGAGGGAGCTGTCCTCCAGCCATTTGTTCACATTGCCTCTGCCCGAATGATAGGCAGCCAGAGCCGTTTCCTCGTCGCCGTATTCGTTGTACAGCAGCATAAGCAGATATGTGCCGTACTGGATATTGTATTCGGGGACATACATGGAGTCGTAATCCAGCTCCCGTCCGTCCCCCATTCGGTAGCCCACCCAGTCGTAAGCGTCCTCCATGAGCTGCATAAGTCCTCTTGCGCCCACTTCCGACTCGGCTGAGGGGTCGAAATTGCTTTCGGTCTTGATGACGGCGAACACGAGATTTTCGTCCACGCCGTATTCTTTTGAGTATTTTTCCACAAGGTCAGCATATTTCCGTGGATAAACACAGTCCTTGCTGAGCTCGGGCAGCTTGTAGCAGCCTATGACCAGCAGAACGATGATGAGCAGCGGCAGAGCGATGTTCTTACGTCTGCGCACCCGCTTCGCCGTATTTTTTGGCATTGTAGTACTCCTTGATCTTGTCTGCCGCTTCCTCCGCCTTGGCGACCAGTATTTCGGGAGTTTTGTTGTTCTTGATAACAAAATCCGAATGGCTTACAAAGAAATGCTCCGAATACTGTGAATTGAAGCGCTTCCTTGCCGCCTCAGGGGAGATATGATCCCGTGCGGTTATTCTCTCTTCTCTAAGCTTTTCATCGGCGGTGACGCTGATGATAAGGTCGCACAGGTCGTCTGCGTTTGATTCAAAAAGGGTGGGAGCGTCAAGGATTATCAGCTTGCTTCCGCTTGCCGAAAGCTCCTCGATGCACCTTATTATCCTGAAAATGATGTATGGATAGCAGATGCCGTCCAGCTGACGCAGCCGCTCGCTGTCAGAAAAGACGATGCTGCCCAGCTTTTTCCTGTCAAGTGAGCCGTCGGGGAGAAGTATGCCGCTGCCGAATGCCTCGGCAAGCTCGTTCAGGCACGGCTCACCCTTTCGGGTGACTTCCCTTGAAATAAGGTCGGCGTCGATAACGTCAAACCCCTCTCTGCGGAAAACTCCGCATACCGTGGTTTTTCCTGCGCCGCTCTGCCCTGTCAGACCGATAACATATGCACGTCCGCATGGGTTCACAGCCTGATCACCTCAAATCCCGCAGCCCGCAGCAGACGATTATAGACTGCAAGCCCAACTCCTGTTTTTTCGGGGCATCTTGCATATACCTGCTCCATGCCCATATCGTCAAGGCTTCTAAGCACGCCGAAAAGCTCCCTTGCCTGCTCCTCGGAGGTGTCTCCGTAGGTAACGTGGGGATAGGGATATTCTGCGGCATCGGAGCCAAACATCATGGCGCACACCTTGTCGCCCTGATGCTCCTTCATAAAGCCGATAAACTGCTCCGCACTGCCCTCCACAATGGTCACATTTGCCTTGGGAGAATAATGCTTGTACTTCATTCCGGGAGAAAGCACCCTTTCGCCGTCGGATATCTTTTCGGTAACGCCCTTGGCGCAGCTTACATTTTCGCTGCCCACAACGCCTGCCAGCTCCTCAAGGGACACAAAGCCCGGGCGGAGAAGCTTCACCTTTCCGTCCTTTTCAAAGGAGATGACCGTGGATTCAACACCCACATGGCACTCGCCGCCGTCAACAATGGCGGATATTCTGCCCCTCATGTCGTCCATAACGTGCTTTGCAGTGGTTGGACTGGGGCTGCCCGACAGGTTTGCTGAGGGAGCCGCAAGAGGACATCCGCTTGCCTTTATTATCGCCCTCGCAACAGGGTGAACCGGGAAGCGTATGCCCACCGTGTCAAGTCCGCCGCTGGTAACAAGGGGTATTATATCTTTCTTTGGAAGCACCATGGTCATAGGGCCGGGCCAGAAAGCCTTTGCAAGCTTCAGTGCGTTTTCGGGAACTTCCGTTACATATTTATATATGTCCTCAAACTCCGCAATATGTACGATAAGCGGATTATCCTGAGGTCTGCCCTTGGCTTTGAATATGTCCGACACGGCAGCGGGGTCAAGAGCATTTGCAGCCAGACCGTAAACAGTCTCGGTGGGAATGCCCACAACCTTGCCCTCCGCCAGCAGCCTGCCTGCAAGCTTTATATCATCGTCGGAAGCCGACAGCATTTTTGTTTCAAACTCCATAAAAACCATCTTTCACAGCAGCGCAGTTATTCGTCACCCTGCGCCGATAATTTTGCCGCCTGATCGGCAGTTGCCAGAGCGTCTATCACCTCGTCGATATTGCCGTTGAGCAGATATTCAAGGCGGTATATAGTAAGCCCTATCCTGTGGTCGGTAAGACGACCCTCGGGGAAATTGTATGTCCTTATGCGCTCGGAGCGGCTGCCTGTGCCTACCTGAGAGCGCCTGTCAGATGCTATTTTGTCGTTTCTCTCCTGCTCCAGCATATCATAAAGGCGGGAACGGAGTATCTTCATTGCCTTGTCCTTGTTTTTGTGCTGGCTGCGCTCGTCCTGACATTCAACCACAAGACCAGTGGGCAGATGAGTTATTCTCACCGCAGATTCGGTCTTGTTGATGTGCTGTCCGCCTGCGCCCGACGCACGGAAAACATCTATTTTAAGCTCTGTGGGATTTATTTCCAGCTCCACATCGTCCGCTTCGGGAAGCACCGCAACGGTAACGGTGGAGGTGTGGATACGTCCCTGGGACTCGGTCTCGGGAACTCGCTGAACACGGTGAACGCCGCTTTCGTATTTGAGACGTGAATATGCACCCTCACCCTCGATGCTGAAAGATATTTCCTTGAAGCCGCCAAGCTCCGTGGGATTGGCGTTCAGCACATCTATCTTCCAGCCCCTTGCCTCAGCGTACATGGAGTACATTCTGAAAAGGGAGTTGGCAAAGAGCGAAGCCTCATCGCCGCCTGCGCCGCCTCTTATCTCAACGATAACGTTCCTGTCGTCGTTGGGGTCCTTGGGGATAAGCAGTATCTTCAGCTCCTCGGAAACGGAAGCGATGTTCTCCCTTGCCTCGTCAAGCTCAGCACGGGCAAGGTCTTTAAGCTCCCTGTCAGCGCCGCTCTCGTCAAGCATTTCCTGAGCTTCCTGCTCCGTTTTCACATAAGAGCAGTACTCACGGTACTTTTCAACAATAGGGGACAAGCTTTTATATTCTTTCATCAGCTTGGCATAAAGCCCGTTGTCGCCGATGACCTCAGGGTCAGTCAGGCGATTGCTGATGTCCTCAAATTTTTCCTCTGTGGCTTTCAGTTTTTCAAACATGAAACAAACTCCGTAACAAAAAGAATGAACGGTTACTGTTCGGGCTCTTCCCGTTTAACCGCCTTGATATTTTTTTCAATTTTACTGCGGGGGACCATAAATTCATGGCCGCAGCCTGAACATCTGAGCTTGAAATCCATACCCGACCGCAGCACTACCATTTCCTTTGAGCCGCAGGGATGAGTTTTTTTCATAGTCAGCACATCGCCCACACGGATATCCACAAGCATCGTCCTTTCGCAGCAATGGAGGCTGGGGCTCCATTTAAAGATTAGTAATTTTATTATACCACACAGAGGAATAAAAGTACAATATTTTTGCGTCACTTTTTTGAAAATACAGTATAGCACATAAAAACTCACGTTATTTTTGGTAATTCTGACCACTTTAAAAGCGAAAAGCGGCAGGAAAAGCTTCCTGCCGCCAAATATTATGCCGCCTCTGCCGCAGGCTTTGCATAAACAATATCGGCAGATGTTACAGCCGTCCAAGAGCCGTTAACATACGCCTTTACCGCAAAGCCGTACTTTATTCCGTTGGCAAGATTTTCAATGTTGATTCCTATGGCATCAGTATAGCACTGAAATGTCCATGTGCCGTTGATGTAGCTATAGACTGCATATCGGTCAGCACCCTCAACCGCAGTCCATTCCAGATAAACACAGCCGTCGCCCGCTTCCGCCTTGGTTATCACGGGCTTGTCGCTTGTGACCGTGCTGCCCGCAGGCTGAGCATACACCATGTCGGCGCTTGTAACTGCCGTCCATGCGCCGTTTACATATGCCTTTACCGCAAAGCCGTACCTCGAACCGTTTGCCAGACCGCTGACCTCATATGTAAGCTCAGTCGTGTGACCCGCAAAGCTCCACTTGCCGCCGATGTAATAATATACGCCATATTTTTCCGCACTGTCAACGCCGCTCCATGTGAGCTTTACGCTCCTGTCTCCGGCTTCCGCAGATGTGATAACAGGCTTGTCCGCTCCCTTGGGGGATACATACACGATGTCGGAGGATGCAACGCCTGTCCATGCGCCGTTTACATACGCCTTCACCGCAAAACCGTAGCTTGAACCGTTGGTCAGTCCCGTAACGTTCATTGCGAGATCTGTTGTGTAGCCATAGCAGGTCCACCTGCCGTCAAGCTTGTAATACACCGCATATTTTTCTGCGGTATCAACGCCGTCCCATGTGAGCTTTACGCTCTTGTCTCCCGCTTCCGCAGATGTGATAACGGGCTTGTCCACTCCCTCGGGGGATACATACACGATGTCGGAGGATGCAACGCCTGTCCATGCGCCGTTTACATACGCCTTCACCGCAAAACCGTAGCTTGAACCGTTGGTCAGTCCCGTAACGTTCATTGCGAGATCTGTTGTGTAGCCATAGCAGGTCCACCTGCCGTCAAGCTTGTAATACACCGCATATTTTTCTGCGGTATCAACGCCGTCCCATGTGAGCTTTACGCTCTTGTCTCCCGCTTCCGCAGATGTGATAACGGGCTTGTCCGCTCCCTCGGGGGAAGCATACACCATATCGGAGGAGGTGACGTCAGTCCATGCGCCGTTTACATACGCCTTCACCGCAAAGCCATATCTTGAGCCGTTGGTCAGCCCCGTAACGTTCATGTAAAGGTCGGAAGTATATCCTGCGCAGGTCCACTTGCCGTTTATGTAATAATACACGCCGTATCTTGAAGCACCGTCAACGGAAGTCCAGTTGACGGTCATCGACCTGTCGCCTGCAATAAGTCCGGTTATCTGCGGCTTCTGAACGATATTTTCAACGTAAGCCACCGCCGACTGCGAAAAGCTTGTAAGCACATTCTGATATGTCACAGGGTCCCACATCTGCGCCCTTACCACAAATCCGTCGGAATTCTGCAGGTCAGCCACAGTGCAGCCCGTATATGCCGATGAAAACTCGCTTACCTGAGAATATGCGCCGCTGCGGTATCTGTAAAGGGAATAGCCCTGGCAGCCGTTTATAGCCTCCCAGTTAAGGGCTGCGGAGCCGCTTGCATTCCTCTCAGCGTCAAGGGTGATGAACAGAGGGTTCGAGTGGCTTGCATCGGGAAGAGTGATGTTTGTATATCTGCTCTCCTTGGGGTTGTGGTATCCCGAGCTGTCGAGAGCCATAAAAACTCCGCTGCCCCTGTTGCAGAACGGGTAATAATATCTGCCCGTGACCTCGTACCTGTCCATCCAGGTAACGTCCAGGTCATACCAGCTGCCGCCCAGGTTTATGCTGTTCCAAGCGTGGTTGTTGCCCACTATTCCAACGCAGTCGATACCGATAAGGTGGCTGAAATATGTAACTGTCATGGCATATCCGTTGCAGACGCACCTGCCGTTCAGCAGCGCACCTGCAATGGTCTGGTTGGAGCCTGCGCTTATGGCGCCGTTCTCGTCCTTGTTGTATATAACGCTGTCGCACAGCTTTTTGTAGATGATAGATTCTTTTTCAAGGTCGTCCCTGCCCTGATTTATCTCAGCCAGCCACTGAGAAGTCGCAATATCTATCTGATTTGCCGCAGCCATACGTGCGGCACCGTTTTCATATCCGTCATAGGTGATAAGATAGATATTATCGCTGTTCCAAGCCAGCTGTGAAACGAAGAAATACTGGGGATTGGAGTAGAAAAACGCCGTCGCAACGGCAAGTGCCTCGTCCTGGGTGAACCGACCCGTAAAGGGCACCTTTGCAATAACGTAGTGTGATTTCTTTGTACCGTCCGCACTGGTGGTGCTTACCCTGCCCGTGTAGTTCACGGAGTAATTTGCCGCCTGTTCGCAGGCAGCTGCAAACTGCTGATAATACGCCCTTGACTCTGCGGAAAGCTGGGAGTAAAAGAAGTCCGACTGGAAATTGTAGGAAGCGTTCCGATACTCGGTGTATGCCGCCTCCTCCGACTCGCATTCCTCCCGTGCAAGCTCAAGGGAGCTGTCGATAAGTCCGTCCTCTTCCTCGGTAACATCGGCCTCCAGCACCTCAACGGAATAAGGAGAGATACGCTCCTCCAGCGCTGCCATATCCTGAGCTGATATAACATCTTCTGCCGAAAGATCGGCAGTTTTATTATCCTCTGCCATAACGGGAACGCCCCCAAGGGCAAGAGTTCCCGCTGTAAGCACGGAAACTATTTTTATAAAGCTTTTTTTCAAAGCAAGTCCTCCTTTTTCGAAAATATTCATATTGTCATATTATAAATAATTATATCCCAACATATCTTTTTAATCAAGTTACAAAATGGACAAAATTGCAAAGGCAGACAATTCTGTGAACGGAAATTATTAAATTTTGTAATTATCAGCCTATAAAAAAAGTCGGCAAATCACCGCTTTGCCGACTGTCTTGGATATTTTTGTTTTACGTCTGTAAGACCAAGGATATAATCAACGCTCACGTCATAAAAATCCGAAAGTTTGATAAGGAACTCCAGAGGTATATCCCGCCTGCCTATTTCATAATGAGAATAGCTCACCTGCGAGCAGTTAAGTACAGCTGCGATCTCCCTTTGAGTAAGGTCATTGTCCTCCCTGAGCGCTCTCAGTCTGTTTCCGGGAATGGAGTTCATTTGCTTCGCCCTTTCTCGTTAAGATTCCTTTATTTTAATATTATATATTATTTTTTCCAATATTTGGGATTATATAACAAAATGTAATAAAAAAAGCTCTTATCCGCCGAAAAACAATGCTATTTTATCTTGTCCTCCGCTTTCCCCTTGATATTCCCCGCAATGGTCATAAGGAACGGCGGCAGAGGCGTTCCTATATCACGTATATTCTCCAGTATGGATATGACCTCGTTTGCGATCAGCCACACCGCCGCCAGCGAGCCTGCAATATACTCCCCTCCAAGCGATATCCCCACATTTTCCGCCGCATATTCCAGCAGTATATCAAGCATTGCCCCCACCGCAATAAGCAGCCACATACATATTTTCTTTGCTATCCCCCGAAACGACCTGTAGGAGCTTACGTTCTCTTTCCTGTACCCTGCCGCACATATGCCCGTCACATAGTCAATGATATTGCAGGCAAAAAGTATCATTGCAGGCACGTAAAGTATCCCCAGCCACGCAGAAAGCGCCGTTCCGATAACGATAAAAAGCTCTTTTATCCTCTTCAAACAAATCCCTCCTTATATTATTGCGATATTATCCAGCTGTCGGTGTAATTTCCCGCACCCACGCTGTTGTGGTCAAAATCACGCCTGTTTCCTGCGGTGTCACGCTCCGAGCCGTCCTCCCAGTATCTTGTAAGGGAGTAATATATCTTCACCACGCCGCTGCCGTATTCTATCCTTGTTATTTTAAAAAGCGGCTGCTTTGTGGTAGCCTTGTTCCAGCCGTAATTTACCGAAAAGCAGCTGCCCGTTTTGCTCTCCCCCGTCAGCAGGTCTTCCATTTTCCAGTGATAGCTCAGAGTATAATAATCCGCCTGAACAGGGTGAGGCGTCATTTCCGTATAAAAGGATATCCGCACCGAATTTCCGTGGTTTGTTACATCCGGCGGCTCTGTTCCCTTAAATGACAGCAGATAGTCATTTGTATTGTCGGTGCTGCCCGATGCAACCGAGTTCGATAACTCCGCCCCGCCCTCGGTGGAGTTATTCCCGCCGCTGCCTGTGGCAAGGTCATACAGATCCTTGTACTTGCTGCTCACGTTTACCGGGTCAAAGCCGTCGCAGCCGTAGTCAGATGCTATATACGCCCCCGGTTCGGAAATGCTCAGCTCATTTATCGCCGCCTGAGAGCTGACATTCACCGTCACCTTTCCAAAGCCGTCATACTCCTCAGGCGGGAGATACTCGCCGTTTTCCGCAACGGAAATATCCGTAAGAACAGGCTCTCTGCTGTCTGCCAGACCAAGCATATACCCCGCCATGAAGCTCATGAGCTTTCCTCCTTTGCAAATGTGATGTCCGTCTTTTTGCCGCCCTCCGACTTAAAGCTCAGCACATACACGCTGCCGCCGTACTTTATCTTTTTCACCGTGTCCGATACTGACTGCACATATTCGGGCATAATGCCGTCAAACATCACCCCGTCAAATTGGGTTATCCTGTCCGAAAGCGCCGAAAAGAACCTGCCGCTGCCTGCCCTAAGCTCATCGCCCTCTTCCACAAAGCCGATACCACGCTCGGTCATCACCGTGCAGCCGTATTTTCTTCCCTCTTCTATCCTTTTGCGCAGCTCATAGCCCGTAAGGTCGGTGTAGTCCGACTCGTCCTCGCAGATATCCGCAGCCCTTGCCTCGGCATAAGCTCCCTTGCCCGTAAAATGCACCACTGTCCTTGCGGATATAAGCCCGCTTTCATGCCCCGTGAATATGAACTCTGTAAGCCCTTCCGGAGCGCCTGTTATAGCTATCCTTCCGCATGAAAAGGAGCGGTAGCTTTTCTGAGCCACAGCGCCGAGAACTGCCGTAACTCGGGTCTTGTCCATAAGCCTGCCGCTTATTTTCAGCACATTTCGGAAGCTGTCGCTCTGACCCGCACCGTAAACCTCATTTGTGACGGTGTTTTTGCAATACACCGCCGTGAAAGGACCTTTTTCCGAATGAAGATACATTTTTTCGCTCCTGCTGTCCTCCATTCCGATGCTGCACGAGGCGGAAAGAAAAGGCGTGAATTTAAGCCTGTTGTCGTTGGAGCAGTAAAAAGCACCCACTGTATTTTCCGCAATGTGCGCCAGAATTTCACGGCATTTCTTTCCGTGAAGCTCCTCAAAATATATCTTGTCCGTGCAGAAGTTACCGCCGCCGAAGCCCGCAAAGCCGCACTGGGAAGCCAGATCGGCAAGCACCAATGAAAGCACATACGGCTCGTTTGAGCGGTTGTAAAGGCTGTCGTCAAAGTCATTTTCCGTCACTCTCATTCTGTCCATGGCATGGATCTCCAGCAGTCCCCCTCTGCGGCTTATGCGACTGATAAAATGCTCCGAAAACTCCAGCGGGTCTTCTCCCCCTGTTTTTACCGTCACAAGGGCGTTTGGCTCAAAGGTAAGGTCGGTTTTGAGCGCAACTATAAGCTCCGACTGCACAATGCCCTTTATCGGCATATTTTCTGCCGTCCTTATAAGCCTTGCGGACTGTATCCTGTCAGCCGTGATAACATTGCCGCCGATGGTTATAACAGGCGGTCTAAAGACCGTCCTCAGGCACAAAAGCCGCATGGAGCTTTACCTGAGCCGTCCAGAACTTTTCTCCCCTGTAAACACGGTCAAGGGAAAGCGAAAAGCCCGAGCACTGAAATTCCCCTGTTTTCTCCGTGGAAGCAGAATATGATACGCTGCATTTCTCCCCCGAAAGAGCCGCCGACAGCGCCGCCGCAGATGTGTCGTCCACGTCCGAAAGCTCAGCGGATATATCCACCTCATAGCCCGTCTTTTCCCTGACCTTTGCGCCGTAAATGTTCACAAACTCGCCGCCGTTGTCATACACCGACGATACGGAAATGCTGTACTTGTTTTCGGTGATGAACCTGCTCACATCGGTGCTGCCTATTTTCAGATATATTCCCATAGCCCCTCCTTACATCGAAAGCGTAACATCTATAACGTGTCCGAACAGCTCGCCGTCCGATACTGAGATATCCGTAACACCCATGCCGCATATCATAGGCTCCTGACCGTGCCCCGCATATACACAGCGGAGCTTTGAGCCGTTTTCCGCAGCCTTGACTACAGCTTTCTGCACTGCATTTTCCGAGCAGGCAGCAAATTTTATGCGCACCTTCAGGAAATCCGATACCGCCCGACTGCTCCACCCGTCAACAAAAGTGATGAGCTTTGTTTTTCGTGAAAGGTCGGCGCTTATGCCGTAAACCTTTTTCCTTACCGCCGTAAAATCCGAATATTCGGCGGTCTGCCCCTCAGAAAGGTCAATGCCGAAAACAAAGTCCTCCCCCGCAGAAAATCCTCCGCCTGTCAGTGCCATAGCCTGTCCGACCGTCATTCCCATTCCTCCCCTGCAATAATAATTATCTCTCTTTCAAAGCGGAAGCTCCCGTTAAAGTAAAGCACCCCCGGCGACGGCGCAGATATCCTGTAAATTCCGTCTCCACGATATCCGCAAAGCACATCTGCCGCCGTGTCAAGAGCTTCAAGAGCGGCTTTCCTGTCATCGCCTGCGGAGCAAAGCACCCCACGCATCTCGCAGAGCTGTCCCGCCGCCATTTTCTGCGCCTTGCCGCTTTTAAGCTCAAAGGAAAGCCCCTTGCCCGCCGCCGAGCCGCATACCGCTCCGCTTGCGGCGCATATTGCCGAAATTATATTTTCTGTTTTCACACAGCCCCTCCAAGTCCCACTTCAAGATGATGAAGCTCATCGCCGCCGTAAAAATATTTCACCGAGGTTATCTCATATTCTGTGCCGTTGAAAACAATAGTGCCGATAAAATCTTCCCCCATGAACTCAGCGTCCTCCGGGGAGCTGTTGCGGCAGTCATAATAAAGCACACCGCACTTTTTCACATTCCTGCTGTGAATATCCCTCTGAGCCTTGCCGTAAACGCATATCCGCACATTGGAAAGCACCGTCTGCGAAATAAGCTTTCGCTCCCCGAACGCAACCTCCTCAGAGTAGTTTTTCAGCACGCAGGAATGTATGAGCACCTCTTTTGGAATAGGATACATCTTACACCTCCATTCCCCTGTAAAAAAGCCCCGCACTGTCAAGCACAGCCTCCGCCTCGCCGCAGAGAGGTGCGGAAAATCTGTCGCCATGGAAACCGCCGCTCACAGAAAAGCTGCCTATCTTCACCGAGGAATATCCCCCGCAGTCCTCTGCCCTGTCAAGGAAATCCGCCTGAACGCATACTGCAGTCCTGAAAGCTTCATCGGCTTCCGATACATCGACCACACACCCTCTCACGACCCTCTCCGCACTTGCAAGCAGCGGAGAAATTTCGCTTTCATCGCCCTTTCCCCCGTAAATATCCCTGTAATACGCAAAATCTACCGCCATAAACACTCCTTTCCAAGGGAGCATAAGCCCCCTTGATGTTTCGATATAAACTAATTGCTAAGCCGAAAATTCAGCAAACTGATTTGCAAATCAAAGTTACCGAGCCACGAATAAAATATTTCTCACATAACCTCCCCACGGGCGGCTGCGGCGACACGCCGCAATCTCTGTACAAGTCTTTTGCAAACTGCAGTTACCGAGCCGCAAATGAAATATCCCCCACACAACCTCCCCACGGGCGGCTGCGGCGACACGCCGCTTAGGTGGTGGAGTAGTGGCAGTAAATGCCCGCAGCCTTGGAGGGATAAACACTGCACAGACCATAGCTGCGGTAGCCGTATTTCCAGCTGTCCGCATCGGGATTTGCCGCAGGGGAAATGATCTTGGGCACAGCGTGCTTGGTGAACTGGAGCACCGCTCCCTTGTGAACTATCATAAAGTTGATGTTCTTGCCATCAGTATCCTTGGCATAGCCGCCGTCAGTCTCCCCCGATGTGGTGCCGTCATTGAGCTTTATCTTGGTGTAAAATCTGGACTGGGGAACAGTCACTATCTTGTCAAAGGAAGCAAGCACCGCACGGGATTTTGTGGTGTCCATGTCATCAATAAGTCCTTTCAGCACGGGAGTGATGAACAGCACTCTGTCCTCGGAGGGAACCTCCGCCGCATCAAGAGCAGATACCGCAGTTCTCACCGCAGCCACAGCGTCCGCACCTGTGGAAAGCGCCGCAGATGCGGAGCCGATGCCCGTTGTGCCCGCAAAGGAAGCAAAGCGGAAGGCATCAAGCTCAGGCACAGCCTTTGTGCGCACAAACTCCCCCGCAAGGGAACCGAAAGCAATGCTCTGGCTCTCCTCGTTGTCCATAGCATCAACGCTGAACATACGTCCTCTCTCGTAGTTGAACTGAACAGTCTGCCACGAAAGGGAAACATCGCCAGCCACATATCCGCTTGAACGGGAGTAGTCTGCAAGCCCGTCCATGGTGAGCTTGGGAATAACTATCTCGTTGGCATTTGCCCCCTCTCTTGCAAGGGAAGCGTCCGACTCAAGAACAGCAGTTCTCGCATTTTCCTTGTACGCCTCATCAAGAAGCGCAGCGTATTTCTTAGCAAGTGTAATTGTGTTAGCCATAATTTTTACCTTTCCTTTCAAATTTCATTTTGATTTGTCAGTGAATTACTTAAGTCCGAAAGCCCTGCGCAGTACATCATCACCGTTCCCTTCCCTGCGTGACCTTACTCCCGTGGATATCTTCTGACCCGAGCCGCCGAATTTAGATATCCTGCCGAATATATCTCTCGCCGCCTCTTCAAAGCTCACTCCCCCCACAGCACGGGCGGAAGCCGCACAGATAATGTCCTCCGTCAGCTCACGGGGAATGCCCTCCCTCTCGCAGAAAAGCTGATTGCGAAGCTTTGCATTTTCCGCCGTCAGAGCCGCCACCTGCTCTTCAAGGGCATGGATATCAGCTGCATCAGCAACGTCAGCAACGTCAGCATTGTCGGAAGCATCTCCATTGCCCTCATCGGGAGAGATATCCCCACCCATATCTGTAATTTCATTTACAGACTTCTCGTTTTCTTCATTCATACCTTTTCCTCCTTTTTGATCCTTTCTATCTCAGCCAGCGCGTCCTCCTCCGAGCAGTCCAACACAGCCATGACCGCCGAAAGCCTGCTTTTAAGCCCCGCCGACACAAGCCTTACGTTCTGGTCGATTATCTCGCCCTTATCCACCGTCTGCCTGTCGGAAAAAGCCACCCTGACGGAAATATCACCCTTTGGTATCTCGCCGCACAGCATTCCGCATCGGATAATGCTTTTCACCGTGCTTTCGATAAGCTCCGCCGCAAGGCACCTGTTCTGCTGCATTGTGATCTCCGTGCGTGTCTCCATGCTCTTGACCTCAGCCGCCGTTTTAAGTCCGCCCGAGGTGCTGAACGAAAGCGTTCCCGATGAAAGCCCCGTCTGGAAGCAGAGAATATCAAGCAGCGCATTTATAGCGTCAACGTGCTCCGAAACTCTCAGCTCGCAGGTGTTGTCGGATATTTTCAGGTCCTTTTCCTCGTCGCATTTAAGCGCCTGATACACTTCATCGTCCGTGTCGAAATACCTGCTTATCCTGCCCGTGTCGGGGTCAACCACCGTCCTGATGCAAGATGAGGGCACGATTATCCTCTTGCGCCCCAGCACAAACTCCCGTGAGAAGCTGTCAAATGCGATGTCGAGAGCTTTCAGGGTGTCGGTGCAGTTTGCAAAGCAGCTCAGCCCCAGCATGGTCTCATCGGAGAGATTGTTCGCCCCCGCAGGTCGGAAGTACCCGAAAAGCGGCTCGCAGATGTCATACTCCGAATGTTCCGAAAGCCCATCAAACATCGTCTCCACAGGTATCTGCTCCCCAAGATATCCGTCACGGGAGGAAAACAGCGCCCTGTCCGTGAAAATGCCGCTGCCGTCTGCGCCCTGCCGCTCAAAAAGAGTAAACGCCTCGCCGCCTTTGTAAAATCTGCTGCGAAATATGCCCTCCTTTATGCTGCCGCAGAAGCCGCCCACAGGAATAAAGCTGTCCGCCGATATGTAGTCGATGCCAATGTCCCCGTCAATGAAAACCTTGAGCGCACCTCCGCCCAGCGCATAAGCACGGCTGAAAAACGAGGGCATATTTTCCCAGAAGCCGTTGCCCTGGAGCACCCTTTCAACCAGCTCCTGCTGGCGGTGGTCGGCGCAGTAAATATCCGCCTGACTGCTGAACGTAAGCGCCGCCAGACTGTCGCACAGCACCTTTGCGCCGCCAAGCATGCTCATACGCCGCTCGCCCTTGCCGTAAAGCCCCGAGCGCTTCACATACGCCCAAGGCGGCTCACCCTTGTAAATATCGGCGCAGGCAGCTATCACCGTGCGGTAATATTCCTCTTCGTGGGGAATTTTCGCCTGGGGGAACGCCCTCTGCGCCTCCGAAATTATGCCCAATCACATCATTCCTTTCTATCTCATAACATCAAGGATATCCTTCATTCTCCGCTCCGTGGAATACTCCTGAGCGTCAAGGCTGTCAATGTTCACACTGCCGTCGTCCAGCCGCCTGTCAAGGCTTCCGCCCTCCCACACCGCCTGAGAAAATGCGGCAATAGTGTTCTTGCACTGCGCAAGAATTTTGTAGCGGCCGTCGCTTAAAACAGCATTGTAAAACCTTATTCTCTGGCTTATCTCGCCCTTTCGGGCGTTGTGTATCTCCACAGGCAGCCTTTCACGTATCGCAGCATTCTGCAGTCCTCTTATAAGCACCTGCTCCGCACTGTCGCAGTAAATATCCCTGAGCATGGGATATTTTTTCCTGACCCTTTTAACAAAATCCGCAAAATCCCGCTCCAGCTCCGCAGGGGACATTATCCCCTTTCGGTAATACTCTTCCAGAGTGTATATCTGCCTGTACCCTGCCGTGTAGCCCGTCACGTTGAACGCCGTGGCAGAGCCGTTTCCGCCGAAATCCACACCCATGTCCGCCATGATGATGTTCTTTGCCATTTTGCAGATGAATTTCTCAGGGCAGTCCGCAAACTGCCTGTAAATGACCCCCTCAGCATTTTTCCACAGCCCCAGGATAAAGCGGTCGTAATAAACCGTCCCCGCATATTCCCTTTTCAGTGCCTGAGCAAATCCCTTGGGCAGAGCCGGATTATCGTCAATAGTGAAGCCCGATACCCTTACGCTGCCGCCCGGCACCCCTTTGTCAAGGAATTTCTTGAACCAGTGGGAGGGAGACGCAGGATTGCAGCTGCCGTCAAAAACCGAAGTCTCCCTGTCAAGCCTTGAACCTATCATTCTGAAAACGCCCTCGCTCCAAGTGGTTATCTCATCGCCGTAGCAGTAGGAAAGGCTTGACCCCTGGAGCTTGTCCGCATTGCCGCTGCGCCCCGCACCGATAACAAAGCAGTCCCTGCCGAAAAGCCGCACATATCCGCCGCCCTTGACACGCCCCACAAGCTTCTCGCCGTATATCCCACGCATGGGCGAAAGGATATTCCGCTCAACGCTTGCCACCGTGTTGCCCACTATGGCGATCCCGCCCCGAGGGTCGCTGATAAATATTCGCCGGGGAATGCGGTAGTAGTCAAGATACGTTTTTCCCGACCGCACTGCCCCCACCGAGATGTTCCAGCGGCAAGGCTCCCTTATGGTAACGCTCAGCACGCTTTTCTGTTTTTCAGTCAGTCCCAAAGCCGTCCTCCCCGAAAAATTTTTTCAGATTTTCCACCGCTTCCTCCTCAGAGATATCGCCGCCGAACACGCCATAGATCTTGCCCAGAAGCTCCAGCGCACGGAGCTTGTCATAAAGCTTCACCTCAATGCCCTTTGTGCCTGCCTTTATGGAAGCCACAGCCTTTGCCGACTGCCTGTTGAGCAGAGCCGAGTCCGTCACCGTCATGACCTGTCCCCTTTCGGGCAGCGTTTCAAGGGAAACGAACTTGGTGAAGTCGGAAAAAGCCACAGCCGCAATCTCCCCGATTATTTTGTCCTTTGATATTTTCCTCAACAGCGCCCTCCTTTCTTGTTGCACTACGCAAATCAGAACTTAAAAATAATTCTCCCATATGTACTCCCTGAGCAAATGTCCGTACTCCGCAAGAAAATCCCTTATGATATTGTCACGCACATTTTCAACCAGCTCTTCAATAAAGCAGTCCAGACACATTCCGAAGCGTTCGCACTCCTCACGCTCCGTGCTTTCCTCGCACACAGGGCAGTACAAAACCTTTTCCATACGCCTCACCTCCTTATGATTTAGCACTATGCAATTTTAAACTTGTGTCTCTCATTTGCATCTTGCAAAATTATAATACCACACTATCCTGCGATTGTCAATAGCATTGCGCAAAATTTCTGTCGATTTTTGCAGATTTGTGGAATATATGCAAAAAATGCCGGTACACTTATTGCATTATGCAATTATATTTGCATAATACTAAGCAAAACAAAAAAAGCCGAGCTTCCGCCCGACTTTTTTAATCTGATAGTATCTTATACAAATCCCCAATAAAACTATAGACAAAAAATCATCGCATGATCCGTATACGCAAGATCATGCTTGATTTTTTGTATAGCTTTTAATTGGAGCTTAGTATTAACTTCTTTTTCTGATAATGGAATGGCAGGGAAAATCAATTCCCGTTGTGTTGGGCATGGAAAACTTCATCGCCGCATGGCAGGTGTTTTCGACCTGATTGCCCTCAGCGTCGGTTATCTCGGTTACCGTGTATTCCACAGGTCTGCACGAGGGAGCAAGTATCTCCAGCTTGTCGCCCAGCAGGAACTTGTTTCTCTGCTCCGCATATATGCGGCCGTTTTCGCACTTATCCACCACAGCGCACACATCATAGGAGCGGATATATCCGCTGTCCTCATAATACTGTCTGCACTCTGAGGGGTGTCCGAAGAAAAATCCTGTGCAGTAGTCACGGTGGCTCACCTTGAATACCTCGTCCCTGATGTAATCGGGGAGCTTGTAGTCATCGGGATGCTCTTTGTACCAGTCAACCGCCATTCTGTAAGCATTTGTTATCACCGAAACATAGTAGGCGGACTTTGCACGTCCCTCTATTTTCAGTGAGGTAACTCCCGCCTTTACCAGCTTGTCGATGTGGTCTATCATGCACATATCCTTGGAATTGAGAATGTAAGTGCCCTTTTCGTCCTCGAAAATTGGGAAATACTGCCCCTCTCGCTTTTCTTCCATGAGATGATATCCCCATCTGCACGGCTGAGCGCACTGACCCCTGTTTGCGTCACGGTTCACAAGGTAAGAGGAAAGCAGGCATCTGCCAGAGAATGACACGCACATAGCACCGTGAACGAATACCTCTATCTCCATATCCGCAGGGGATTTTGCACGTATCTCCGCCACTTCGTCAAGGCTCAGCTCACGGGCAAGCACCACACGCTTTGCGCCCATGTTGTAAAGCTCATTGGCAGTGACATAATTCACAATGCCCGTCTGAGTGGACATATGGATCTCCATATCGGGAGTGTATTTCTTTATCAGGGATAAAAGTCCCAGATCCGCCACGATGGCAGCGTCAACGCCAACCTCGTATGCGTATTTGATGAACCCCTCAAAATAAGGTATCTCATCATTTCTCGGCAGAGTGTTGCAGGTAAGATATACCTTAACGCCCCGTGCATGGCACTTTTCAACGGCACTTTTCAGCGCCGCTTCGTCAAAATTTTTCGGACCTGCCCTCATGCCGAAGGAGGTGCCGCCCAGATAAACAGCGTCGGCACCGAAATCAACAGCAGCTTCAAGCCGTTCCATATCGCCCGCAGGCGCAAGAACTTCGGGAATGAACAAAGACATAATTTCAACCTTTCAAGTTATTCATCGGGATCTGCCACAAGATGAGCCTTTACAAGATTTGCCTCATGCTCATCAAGAGTGGTGGCAAAGAAGAACTCGCCTGTGTCAAGGTCGGAGCAGAAATAGTAGTAGTCCGTCTCTCTGGGATAAAGCACAGCCTGGATAGCCTCGATGCCCGGGTTGCAGATAGCTCCGGGAGGCAGTCCGCCGCCCTTGTAAGTGTCGTAAGCGTCACACATGGACTGGGAATATATCTCCAGATTGGGCTTGATGACCTCTTCCACATAGTTTGTGGTTGGGTCGGACTGGAGCAGCGGGAACTGGTCGGGATTATTAAGTCTGTTGTGGAAAACAGAGGAAACAAGCTTCATATCAATAGAGCTGGAAGCCTCCGCCTGAACTATGGAAGCAAGGGTGATAGTTTCGTCAAGCGTCATGCCCAGATCCTCCATACGTCCGTACATATCGGGAGTTACCTTGTATTCAAAGTTCTTGCAGACCTTTTTCGCCACGTTCTTGGGATCCTCTTCAAGATAGAACTGGTAGGTGTCGGGGAAGAAATAGCCCTCCATCTTGTAGAACTTTTTGGAGCTGGATTTTACCTGCTTTTCAAAATCAAAGCCAAAGGTGGTGGAGTTGAACACACGGATAAATTCGTCCGCATCGCAGACACCTGCGTCCTCCAGCTTTTGGGCAGCGTCAATTAGCCTTATGCCCTCGGGGAACGTGATGTTCACAAACTCTCTGGGGTTGATAGCGTCCTTCTGCAGCGCCTCGATGATGTCGCCGTAGGTCATGTTGGGGTTGAGCTTGTGGCTGCCCGCTATGTAAGTGCCGTCCGCACCCTTGAGCTTGGAATATATGCGGAAGATAACAGGTCTTTCAATGATGCCCTCGCTCTGCAGAATGTTCGCAATAGCTTCCGTGCCTGAGTTTTCGGGTATCTCAACGGAAAATTCCGTGTCGGAGCGGCCCATTCCCAGTATCTCGGAGGAAACAGTGATGACCGCCACCGCACCCAGTACCGCCAGCGAAATTACCAGCGTTACCATGATAAGCGCAAAAATAAGCCTGCCGTGGGTCTTTTTCTTACGCTTGTCCTTTCTGCGCTTTTCCTTTATTTCAAGGCGTTCAGCCTCAGCTTCTTCGTCCTCTTCACCGTCGCCCTCTTCGTCGTCATATATATCCTCATCATCTTCCGCCACGCTGTCGTCTGTCTCATTGTCAGGGGCAGATTTATTGTCAGCTGATGTATCAGGACTTGACCTGTCAGCAACTTCGGAAGTCTTTTCGGTTTCCTTATCTTCTTCGGGAGTATCGGCAAATTCTGTAACATTGTCCTTTTTTTCGTCCATTTATCATCTTCCTTTCTTCCCGTCTGTTTTATCAGTCCTGCCCTGTTCAGTTTTGCTCTGATCGGAGCATTTTCTCAGATATTTTTCAGTAGCCAGCATATCCGCACAGACATCGAACCTGCCGTGGATAAGCTCGTTGCATGTGCATGAGCAGTAGCACAGCCCCATTTTTACAAGCCTTGGGTGAGCGGAAAGAAACCTGTCATAATATCCCTTACCGTAGCCCAGCCTGTAGCCCTTCATATCAAAGGAAAGCCCAGGGACAATGCACAAAGCCTTTTCAAAGGCATATGCCTTTACGCACTTTTCGGGAGCAGGCTCCAGCACGCCGAAGGTGCCTTTTTCCAGGTCGTCCATGCTTTTGATGAAGTAAAATTCCATGTCCCTTGTGCCGTCAATGCAGCGTGGAACAGCCACACGCTTTTTGTCAGCAAAAGCCTGTTCTATGATCGCCATAGTATCCACTTCAATGGCAGTGGAAACGTAGGTAAGTACAATGTCCGTGTCCCTGTACGCTCCCGATGATACCACACGCTCAAATATTTTTCTGTCCTTGTCCGCCTTGACCTCGGCAGACATTCCTGTCCTCAGCTGTTTGCATTTGCTGCGCAGTTCGTTTTTGTATTCACGTATGTCCCCCACAGGAGCCGTTACTTTTTCCATATGATATCCCCCGCCAGTTTTTCTGCGGCATTCACGCCGATAAGTGCGCTGATAAGCTCATAGGAAAATTCCAGAGCAGCGCCCGCACCTCTTGCGGTGATGATGTTGCCGTCCCTTACAGCGGGAACACTGAGCACCTTCGCACCTGTAAGAGCGCTCTCAAAGCCGGGGTAGCAAACAGCCTTTTTACCGTTAAGAACACCTATGGAGCCAAGCACCGAGGGAGCAGCGCAGATAGCGCCCATAAATATCTTGTTGTTGGTGCAGTATGCGATGATCTGAGCAAGCTTTTTGCTGGCAGCAAGGTTCTTTGTGCCCGGCATTCCGCCCGGGAGAACTATCATCTCCAGACCGCCCACACCGGCCTCGTCAATGGTGATATCGCACTCAACGGGAATGTTGTGTGCGCCTCTTACCACTTTGCCCGTAACGCCTACAGTAATCACTTCCTTACCGCAGCGTCTGAGCATATCAATAGGGGTTATAGCTTCTGTCTCTTCAAAGCCTTCAGCAAGAAATACATATATCATGATCCATTATCCTTTCATTTAAATATAACAGTGTGTTTTTCGATCATAAACGCAGGGTGATAGGAGCGCTTCGCCTTTCTCAGCCCCTCGATGCCCAGATCTTCCTCACGGTTGATGTAGGAAAATCCCTCCGATGCGGAACGGGCAAACAAATAGTTTATTGCGGGATATGCTCCCTCAACGGAAGCCTCTGCCTTTTCGATGTGAACGCCCAGTGTGTCCGAGTTTATCCGCTCGCCGATGGTAAAGGCAGCCACATTTCCGCCGACCCTCAGCACGCCGCCCGAAAGCCCCAGCGCATGGAAATTCTCAAAATAGGTGTTTATGGCAAACTGCTCGCAGACCTTCGACCTGTCATCGTAAGCGTCGCTGCGGTTGTATGTGCCCACAGCATAGGTGATGCAGTCGTCAAAGTCCTTTTCTGTCAGCGGTTCGTAGGAATATTCACCGTCCAGCAGCTTTTTCAGATGATTTCGCTTGCCGTGGTATTTCTTTCCTTTAAGCTCCGCAAGGTCGGAAGCGTTGTAAACATAGTCCCAGTCGCCCTCGTCGCAGGTTATCTCATAGCTGCCCTCGGGGAAATTTTCTTTGAACACAGGGAACAGGTCGGGAGTTACCGAATCTATCACAAGAGGAGAACCGTTTGCCTCCGCAAACCTCTTCATCTCCCCCAGCACCTCGGCATAATCGCCGCCGCCCGCAGGGAACGTGAAATATATGCCGCCGTCAAATGAGCATGAAATGTAAAAGTCCTTAAATCTTGTTATCCTTGTGTCGTGCATTCTCCGCCACGCCATGTTGTTTGCAAAGCAGTATTCGCAGCCCCGAAAGTCGGATATTTTCAGCAAACTGTCTATCCACGGCTTGTCGGAAAGCTCAATAACCTTAAATTCAAGCATCTGAACCGATAACCTCGCCAATAATATTGAGGAGCATCTGAGTGACTTCCTCCTGAGAATAAATGTGTCCGTCCTCATCGCAGCAGCTTATAACGTCCCAGCCGCATTTTTTTGCAGCGTAAAGAGCGCTTTTGCGGCAGGCAGTCATGTAAGCAATGTTGCTCTCGTGGATATCCTTCTTTGACTCATCGCCGTGATAACGCTCCGAAAGGCGCTTCTGAGAAAGCTCCACAGGGATATCAAGGATAATAGTCCTGTCAGGACGGGGAAGCCCCAGCTTGTCATACTCATAGTCCTCCAGCCATTCAAGAAAGCCGTCCCATTCATTTTCGGGCAGCTTTGACATCTGGTGGATAGCGTTGGAACAGACATATCTGCTGGCAAGGATAAGGTCGCCGTTCAGATAATTTTTCTCCCAGCAAAGCTTGTAGCTGGCATATCTGTCGGCAGCGTAGAAAGTAGAAGCGGCATAAGCATTAACGTCCGCAGCGTTCTTGGAAAAATCACCTCTCAAGTACATTTTAACAAGTGTGGCGGAGGGCATATCATAATCGGGGAAGCTGATGCCCTTAACGCTGAACTTGGGGGAAAGGATCCCCAGCAGGCGGTCAAACTGAGTAGATTTGCCGCTGCCGTCCAGCCCGTCGATAACGATAAGCCTGCCGTGTGTGTTGTGATCCATTATAAAAGCATCCTTTACTAAATAAGCGATAATAACATAAAGGTATTATATCACATTTTTCGGATAAGTACAACACATTCGGACAATTTTCTCACGGAATTTCGGAAGCATGAGCTAAGGAAAAATCAGCAGCGCCAAAAAGGCGCAGGTACGAACAAATCAACATTTCTATTTTATAAATTTCCACCAAACGCTCTCCCCTCATAAATCATTGACGTAATGCCAACAATATGTTATAATCAAAGCACTGAACATTGAAAGGACAGAGTAAAATGGCTGTTTATTATATCCTGATGGCGCTTATACTGGGACTGGCTTATCCCATGTGCATAAGAAAGCCGTCAAAAAAGAAAAATATCATCTACATCGCCGTGGTTTTCGGATATATGTTCGTTATGTCCTCGCTGAGATACGGGCTGGGAAACGACTACTTCAACTACCGCACATATCTCCATAACGTTATGGATAACGGACTTTCCGTAATTGATACTGTACGCACCACAGGCATAGAACCCGGGTATGTGCTGCTGCTGAAGCTTACGGGTCTGCTGGGCGGAGACTATCTTATTCTCAACACCATTACCGCCCTGCTCATACTGGTGCCAACCGCATATATCATCATAAAATACAGCAAAATGCCATGGATATCCGCATGGCTGTACCTGACCGTAACATTCTTCTATAACTCACTGAATTTTACCAGACAAAGCCTTTCCGTGGCGGTCATATTCCTGGGCTGGCGGTTCTTCCGTGACCGAAAGCATATCCCAGCCGTGCTGATAATACTTGCGGCGGCAATGTTCCATGTGTCGGCGCTGATATTGCTTCCCGTGTATTTCCTGTCGCTCATAAAGCCTTCCGCCAAAAGCCTCGGCATAATCGGCGGAGCGGGCGTGCTGGCGTTTATCTTTTCAAGGCAGATACTTTCCTTTGTCACCACCTATATCCTGCCCCGATACGCAAAATATATGGACACCATCTACCTGAGAGTGGGTCTGTCATGGGTGTTCCTGCTTATCCCGGCACTGATGATGATACTCACCCTCGCCGCATATTTCACAGGCTGGAAGGACAAGGCTCCCGAAGCGCAGATGCTTGCAAATTTCAGCTTCTATAACTTCTTTATCTGGCTTTTTATCGTGAAGCATTTCATCATCGAGCGCTTTACAATGCCCATATACATCTTTATCCTGCTGGCGATCCCCGAAATTCTGGACTGCTGGAAGAGCTGCCGACTTGCACCCGATAAGAAAGTGAGCGGCATAAAGGACACGATCTACACGCTCAGCAAGGGCGGAAAGCGCATCGCTCCTGCAGCAGCGGCACTGGTGATAGTATCCACGCTTGCCTATAATCAGTTCTGCGTTGGCGAGGGCGTTCACGGCGTTTTCCCATACAGGTCGATCTTTGTGCCCGTAAGCGGACTTACCGACAAAATGCTGGAGACCGATTACCGTGCGCTTTACAACAACGCCGACTTTATGCAGTTTCTGGGGCTTGCTAACAAAGGCAATTACACAATAGTCGCCAGCGTCAACGGCGATACAGGCGATATGCTGGAATTTCAGTACAGGCATCTGCTGAAAAAGCTGGGCTTTGAAACTGATTTCCGCACCCTTGACGGAAAGAGCTACATCGGCGTGGTCAGCGGAGGAAAAGCAGTTTTCGAGAAAACAGGCGATGAACAGCTTACCGAAAATCTCAGCCTTTACGGAGGAAAAATATCCGTCACCATAACCAGCGGCGGAGCTGTCACAGGCCAGCCTGTGGCAAGGATAATCGCAGACGGAAAGGAATATGCCCCCAACGGCAGCGGCATAAACTTTGCGGTGTTTGACAACAAGCTTCAGAAGATAGTGGCGGCGCAGTCCTATGATACATCGGTATATACCTACACTTACAAGGGCACTGACGCTTTTTATGGGGAGATACTGATAGAGGAGTAAGGAAAATATGTGCCATAGTGGCACAGGAGAATGTCGGCTTGCAAAGGGATTTTGCAGATAAGCATTTTTTACCACTGCGGCAACAGCGACCAGAAGGCTCTGCCCTCAGTGGACTTCCCAAACCCTTTACCTTGCTCTTAATAGCACGTACTTTTTTACTTTTTCTTTTTGCCCTTTGTGGTCGTTTTTAGTCTGATTTTGTCTTATGACTTTTCTATTTTTACCAACATCTTCTTATACTAAGCACCAATTAAAAACTATACAAAAAATTGAGCATAATCTTGCGTATATGGATTATGCGATGATTTTTTGTCTATAGTTTTATTGGTGATTAGTATTATTGACTGCTTTAGGAAAATCCCCTATAATTATTATCGGAAGGAAGGATATGCTTGAATAAAAAAATAACAGCTGCTGTGCTTGCGGCAGCCATGCTCACCGCCTGCGGTGCAAAGGATGAAGCCGTTCCCGCAGCAAATTACATTGCGGTCTATGAGGAAGCTACTCAGCCTACCGAAACTTCCGAGGTCTCCGAAACCATTCCCGAGATCGAGATATCTCCTCTGACCCCCGAAAACGGCTTCACATATCTGCAAAACACTCTTTTTATCGGCGACGGCGTTTGCAGCATCATATCCGAAAGCGGACTTCTTCCCGAAGAACAGGTGATATCCTTTGACGGTGCCTTTGCGGACGAGCTTCCCGATCTGTCGGAACAGCTCTCATCGCCAAAGCCTTACATATATCTTTGGTTCGGCGACAAGTCTGTTGCCGATGAAAAAACTCCCGAGGAATACGGCGCTGCCATTCTGGCGCTGGCGGAAAATATCCGCACTGTATGCCCCGAAAGCATGGTGCTTGCCATGAGCTATCCCCCTTTGCCTGAGGAATACGGCAGCAAGTCGGACGAGCTGAACGAAATGCTTCATATGTACATACGCTCCACTCCCGATGAATATGTTATATACCGCAATTTTTCCTATGCTGCCGAAAATGCGGACGGATATCTTGCTCCCGAATACGGCACGGAAGAGATAAACGCTGCGGGAGTTTCCGCCATGCTGAACGCTGTTGAGCATGACCGTTTTTACAGCGATATTACCTCTGACAGCGACGAAAAATACGAGGATATAACCGCTTCACGCCCCGAATACACCGTCACTGACGGCAAGGTGGCATATCTCACCTTTGATGACGGCCCCTCAAAATATACTCCGCAGATACTTGATATCCTCCGTGAAAATGACATTAAGGCGACGTTTTTTATCACAGGCTGGTGCATTGACGGCAAAGAGCACATCTTAAAGCAGGTGGCAGATGAAGGCCACACCATCGCACTCCACAGCTATTCCCATGATTATGACAAGATATACGCCTCGAGACGTGCATGGCTGGACGATTTTGCCAAGGTTTACGGCAAGGTATATGCGGTAACGGGGCAGAAGCCGTGGGCGTTCCGCTTCCCGGGCGGCAGCTATAATTCCTACAACCGTGACACCGCCGACGGCATAATTGCCGAGATGCAGAAGCGTGGCTTTGCCTATTACGACTGGAACGCAGCCACTGCCGATGCTTCAAGCTCCGCCACCTATGACAGCTGCATGGATTATCTGCAAAACAGCATTGATTCCGACCATGAGGTTGTTCTTATGCACGATTCGCTGGAGCTGACGCCTCAGTATCTTCAGGACGTTATTGACTACATCAAGGGCGAGGGATATTCTTTCGAGACCATTGATGCAGCCGATGAAGTACATTTTTGATTTTTATATTGGTACAAGCCATTGTCTGAAAAATCGGCAATGGCTTGTGTTTTTTATTATGGGCTGAAAAAGGAGTAAAAAAGCGGTTTGTTTGTATTGAGTATATGCTTATCAAAATTAAAAAGTTAATTTGTCCGTGCCTGCGCCTTACGGCGGAAACCAAATTCGACGTTCCTGACGGAACATCTCTTGGTTTCAAGCCGCCTGCATGATATAGTTTTAAGATGATTTGAGAAGTTAAGTTTATATGCAAGGTTTTGAATTCACTGTGCAGGCGGCTTTAGGACTTTTAAATTTGTCGGCTGTTGTTTTAAGTGCTTTTGCCGTCGGCAAAAAGATTTCGCTGCTTGCGAGCAGCGACCAGAAGGCTCTGCCCTCCTGTGGACTTCCTAAACCCTTTACCTTGTTCTTATTTGTGCTGACCCCTTCTTTTGTCTTTCGCTCTCTTATATGTAAAAAGCCATTGTCCGTTTTTGGACAATGGCTTTTACAATGCTTATATCATTCATCTTTTAAAGGCTGAGCTTTGATAAGCGCCTCAATATCGCTCTTTTCGGGCATTGCGGGAATAGCCCCCTGCTTTGATGCGCAAAGCGCTCCGCAGGCGTTGGAGAACATCGCCATTTCCTTTATATCATCGCTGTCAAGCTCTTCAATGCTCTTTCCCGTTTCAAGGAACTTATAAAGGAACGCTCCGAAAAATCCGTCTCCCGAGCCCAGTGTATCGACCGTCTTTGTCTTATAAGCGGGGAACCTGTTTATTCCCTTTGGTGTTGCGATTATGCAGCCCTTTGCTCCCTGTGTTACGCATATTATCTTAACGCCCATCTGCAAAAGCTTTGCCACTCCCGGGATAAGCGCTCCGCTGTCGCTGAGCAGCTGAAGCTCCAGCTCCGACACCTTTACTATATCCGCATACTGGGCTGCGCTGCGCATAGTGCGTATGGCAGATTCCTTATTTTCCCAGAGGTGCGGTCTCCAGTTGGGGTCATAGGTAACTATTTTTTCCTGCATCTTTGCATATTCCACTGCGTTGACCGTAGCCGTTCTTGAAGGCTCATCTGTAAGTGAAAGTGAGCCGAAATGGAATATCCTGCAGCTGTCGATAAGCTGCCTGTTCACCTCACCGTACCGCAGATTAAGGTCTGCGCTGGTCTGGCTGCTGCGGTAGAAAACAAAGTCACGATCGCCGTCGGCGCTGTTGCGCACAAATGCAAGTGTAGTGGAATAGTTCGGGTCAAGGATAAGTCCGCTTGTATCCACCTTGTGCCTTGTAAGCACTTCTTTAAGGTAAAAGCCGAACATATCACGGCCTATTTTTCCTATAAATCCAGTCTTTGCGCCCAGCTTTGCAGCCATGCACATAACATTTGCAGGCGCACCGCCTGCATTCTGCTTGTAAAAAGTGTCCCCGTTCTCGCCGCTGACATAAGTAAAATCCACCAGCAGCTCTCCTATACCAACGATATCAGACATAATTACCTCCCATTATCCGAGCATATATTCATCATTCTTTTTTACTAATTATATCACCTGTCGCTGCCGTATTTTAACAAAATTTGTTGCCTGATTACTAATTATCTGTTAAGATGAATAAGACAAAATTTCCAAGGAAAAATATAGGTATATTATCTCTTTGGAGGACGGCAGAATGAAGATACCCAATACCTATGAATTTGAAAATGTTCCCATAGAAAAAAGCCTTGACGCTAACCTTGAAAATATTAAAAGGATACTCGGCAATACCGCCGACCTGCTCATAAGCCCCATAACCGTTTCGGGCGTGCGTGCGGCGGTCATATGCTTTGAGGGAATGGTCTCGGGCTTCAACACGGCTCAGGTGGTGGTAAAGCCCCTGATGAGGGTAGATATCCCCGACTGCACCTCCGAAAAGCTTTACAGCCATGTAAAAGAGAATATGATACTCTCCGTTGACACCACGGAAACGGACAAATACGGCGATGTTATCCGCACCGTGATGAGCGGCTTTGTTATCCTGCTCATAGACAATATCCCCTCGGCAATGTGCTTCGGCATACAGGGCTATTCGGTCAGAGGGATAGACGAGCCCTCCTCCGAGGGAAATATCATGGGCTCCCACGAGGGCTTTGTGGAAACGGTAAGAACAAATATGTCACTGGTGCGCAGGCGCATAAAATCCCCCGTTCTGCAGTTCAAGCTTTTCCCCATATCCCCCCGCAGCAAAACGGACGTTGTTGTGTGCTATATGGCAGACCGAGTGCCCAAAGCCCTTGTGGACAGCATTTGTCACAAGCTCAAAGATCTTGACCTTGAAACAATACTTGGCAGCGGATATGTCACTCCCTTTCTTGACAGCGGTGCGCCCTCGGTCTTTTCGGGGCTAAGCACCACCGAGCGCCCCGATGTGATGTGCGCCAAAATACTGGAGGGACGTGTGGGCGTGATGATAGAAGGCACGCCCTTTGCAATAGTTATCCCCGCCATGTTCACCGAAAATTTTCAGACACTTGATGACTATAACTTCCGCCCCTATTACGCCACATTCCTGCGGTATATCAGGTATATCGCATTCTTTCTTGCTGTGTTCTTCCCAGGCATATACGTGGCAGCGGCGCTTTTTCACCCGGAGATGTTCAACAGCCGCCTGCTGATGAACCTTGCCGCCGCCGAGGAAGCCGCTCCCCTGAACCTTATGTGGGAAGCACTTATAACCCTGATATTCTACGAGATAATACGTGAAGCGGGAGTCCGCCTGCCCAAAAGCGTGGGCGGAGCAGTCTCCATAGTCGGCGGACTTATCATAGGCGATGCGGCAGTCTCCGCAGGCATAATCTCCAACCCCATGCTGCTGGTGTGCGCCATTTCCGTGACCGCCTCATTCGTTATCCCCTCCCTTGACCAGCAGGTAACAGTGTTCAGGCTGGCGGCAGTGGTGCTGGGGGGCTTTGCGGGACTGTACGGCATCGCTCTCCTGACCGCATTTTTGCTGGCAAACATCTGTGCCGCCGAAAATTACGGCCTGCCCGTAATGGCACCCGTCTCCCCCTTTACACGAAAAGCAATGGGCGATGTGGCAGTGCGCCTTGGCTTCAGGCGAATGGGCAAGCGTGGCTTTACCGTTGAAAAGCTGAACGGTGCGGATATAAGGTCCGCCGCAGAACGTGAAGAAAGCGGTGATAAACACAATGGATAACAGATATATCGGAGCAGGTCAGGCGGCGGTGATAATGGCAGCCCTTGGCGTTTTCGGACTGATAATATCCGATTTTACGGACACGGGAGCCATGCTCTCAAACGCCGTCTCGGCAGTCATTCTCATCACCCTTGCCCTTATCCCGCCGGTGATACTCATAAAGGACGGCAGCGGAAGCGTACCGCAGATAGCTGTAATGCGTACAGGCTTTATCGGCAGGCTCATTTCCGTACTCTACAGCATATTTTTCATTTCCGCAGCGGCGGATTTTATCGCAAAATACTCCGTTTTCGTCTCCGAAAGATATTTTGAAGCAAGCGCCGCAGTGTGCGCAGTTTTTCTCGGCTTAATATGCGGGTACATCTCCCACACAGGGGCGGAAACCGTCAGCCGAATGAGCACCGTCCTTATCTTCATGCTCATATTGACAGGCGCAGCATATGTAATAAGCGGCTTCGGTGATATCATCTCCTACGACTATGCAAAGATAGTTCCCGAGACCATATCCCTCTCAGGAGGACTTGAGGGCATATTCCCCGTCGCCGCAGCAGGAGCGGCAGCCCTGTGCATACTCAGCGGAGGGCTTGGCAAACGTACCCGGGCAGGCGTTTTCGGCGGAGCAGCGGCAATGCTCATCGCCCTTTCGCTGGTAATAATCGGCGTGTGGGCAGTGCTGGACGACTTTGTTTTTGCCTCCGACTATCCCATGGCGGACGCAGTTATCTACGCCTCACGCCAAATGAGCTTCCGCCCCGACGGAGCATTTTTCATGCTCTGGACAATTATCGCCGCAGCGGTATCCTCCCTTATGTGCGCCTGCGCAGGCCATTCCCTTACCGCCGCCGTGCCAAAGTTCAGGTGGTGGGGCATACTGACGGCAGCCCTCGCCCTCATCGGCGCCGAAGCGGAGCTGTGGGGAATAAGCGTGGGAAGCATCTACCGCTCCCCCGTCTGCGCATTTATCCTTGTGGGAGCGATCCCCTTGGCGCTTATATTCACACCCGAAAAAAGGAGGAAAGCAAGGTGAAAAAGCTATTTTGCGCAGCCGCAGCACTGTTCATGGCGCTGACCATGACCTCATGCAGCGCAGTTCAGGTAAACGAAAGAATGTTCGTTCAGCTCATGGGCATATCGGAAACGAACGGACTTTACGAGCTGACCGTTCAGGTATATAACAGCACCGACAGCGAGGATTCAGACCCACAATACAAAGCGCTGAGCGGCAGCGGCAGGAGCATAAGCGAGGCAGCGGACATGATAATGCGAAACAGCGGCAGGCAACTTTTTTTCGGTCACTGCACCGCCATATACGCAAATGAAAGCATAATTCGTGACAGCGGCAAACTGAAAGCACTGGCAGGCGAGCGCATATCCGCAGGCTGCCCCGTTTTCTTCACTCATACCCCAAAGGAAGCCGTTTCAGCCGTAAGCGCCGACGAACTGGCAGGCATCGTCAGCCATTACCAAAGCGAGGGTCTGGCGGAAAGAGCCGACCTTAAAACCGTCACCGCCGCCGCCAAAAACAATACCATCGCCATAATACCCATGTGGGACGATAAAATATGCGGCTCGGCAATAATCATGCCAAACAGCACATCGGAGCTGAATATATCCGAGACCGCCGCCCTTGACCTTATGCGCAGCGCAAAGGGCATACGCCTAAGCGTGCTGGGCGGCAGCATGACCCTCGGAGAAGCCGAAGGCTCCGTCTATTATCAAAGCAAGGAAAACGGCGGTGAATACGTCATAGATATGTCCCTCAAATGCCGTATAGACGAAACCGGCAGCTCTGCCAATGCCGAAGAATATGCCCATGAAGCGGAGCGGATTATCTCCCTTTCCTCGGAAGAGATATGCAGGCGTGGGCTAAGCGAGGGCTTTCTTTCCGTTATCCTCCCCCAAAGCCACGCCTCCGAGGGAAACATCACCTTTGCGGTAAATGTAACGGCAGAGGTGTCATAGCATTCCGCATGAGCTTTCATAAGCAAAGCACACCTCTGCAATTTTTTTCAAAAAAGGCTTTACAAACACTGCCCGATATGATATAATATTCATATTGCCGAGGTGTGGCTCAGTTTGGTAGAGCGCTTCGTTCGGGACGAAGAGGCCGTGGGTTCGAGTCCCGTCACCTCGACCAATAAAAGAGGCTGTTGCAGCAAACGCTGCGGCAGCCTCTTTTATATTTATGAGCTGTTTTATCGTTGACATTTCACTTAAGAAAATACCGCAGGTAAAAAGGGAAAGGTTACGGTTTATCATTGAGCTTATGCGTGCAGGATTTACGGATGGCACAAAGGTCAATATGATATCCGCTAGCAGTATCCGCACTGCAATGAATGCAATATCCGTCCTGCTCCTGCGTGACGGTGCAGACGTTGTTTTTATCGCCCCGCCCAGCATTTCGGAAGTTATCTTATACTAAGCACCAATTAAAAACTATAAAAAAAATTGAGCATAATCTTGCGTATATGGATTATGCGATGATTTTTTGTCTATAGAACGATTAAAGATTAGTATGAATTATACAAATATAATTTGACAGATATGATATTTGAACCTTTATGCCCGATACTGCTCAAAGCATTAAATCAAGTTCAGATACAATGATCCCCGTCCAAATATACACCTGAACGGGGATTTTGATACTATTATACTCAGTTTCTGCGCCTGTTTGGTTTCAGGCTCTTCTCAGCATACATTCTTTCATCGGACTGCTTCAGCATGGCATCGAAATCAAAATCAATGCGTGTGCTGCACATTCCTATGCTGGCAGTTATGGGGTAAGGTTTTACATGATCCTTGTTAAGACAGGCAAGGAAGTTCTCAACGTGCCGCCTTATAATGCCCTCCGCTCCATCGCCGACATTATCGGCAGCGGCAGTAACGGCGCATACCACAAACTCATCGCCGCCGAAGCGTCCGCATATCTTATTTTCAATAGGGATACTGCGTATAGCATCCGCCACGGAGCTTATGGCAAAGTCGCCCTCGTCATGGCCGTAATGGTCGTTGATGTTTTTAAGTCCGTCAAGGTCAATGGAGGCAACGGTAAAATTCCTGCCCGCATTCTTCCTCTGGAGCCACGAAAGCTGCTTATAGAAGCCGTTTCTGTTGTAAATTCCTGTAAGATAATCGTTTTCGGATATCTTTTCAATGCTCTTGGCCGTGTATTTCAGGTGCATGGCATTTCGGTATCCGCTGAGAGCGTTGTTGAGAGCATACACATACTGGGGTATCATGCAGTAGCCGTTAACATCAGCCGTGAAATGTACGCACATATATCCCATAGGAATGCCATATGAGCTGATCACATTGAACACAACAGGATTTTTAAGGGTCATAACATAGTCGATGTCAATAAGAACATCTTTGCGCATGATGTTCATGGGATATTTTTTTGAATCATCATCTGATTTATAGAGAATGCACATCTCATCGTCAAAGCCGTTCCATTTTTCCTCCAGTGGATTAAGTGCCTCATTCCAGAAGCTCTGATTTACCATAATACAGATGTTGTAGAAATTATATCCCTTGAGATCTTCCACAATGCAGTCTGCACTGTCTCCCGTAACTATTTCCTGTGCCAGTTCGCACAGAAGAGCATTGTCGTCCTGATACTTGCAAAATCTTTCCCGAACAGTTTTAAGAGTGTTGCCCACATTATAAGGAGAGCGGTCAGGATCGCAGCCGCAGGAATTATATACATCAAGAACAAAATCCACATAGTTATCATGAAGAACTTTCCCGCCTGCAAACACCTTTTCAAGAGCGTCGGCAATGGCTTTTGCCGTGTCGGAATAGCTGCACCTGCAGGTGGTTATGGGCGGAGTGCATTGTTTTGCATCTTCAGTGCCGTCAAAGCCCACCACAGCCACATCATCAGGAACTTTATATCCATGCCGGTTCAATACCGCACAGGCAGTTATCGCCATCATATCATTGGCGCAGATTATAGCCTTGGGCACACGGTTCTCGGCGACCATATCCTCAACAGCCTTCTGTGCAGGGCCTGACCAGTAATCGCCGTAGCTCAGCATATTGTCATTAAAGGGCAGACCATTTTCTGCAAGCACCTTTTTATATACCGCAATACGCTGCTCGGAATGTTCCTCGCCTTTAAGTCCCGCTATCATTGCCGTATCGGTTATGCCGTGATATTCGATGATATGGCGCACTGCCTGTTCAAAGCCCGCCTCATAGTCGAAAATAAAGCTGGTGCATTTCTCTGACCTGTTGCCCAGAATAAAAACAGGCACATTGTGAGCCTCAGCGCCCATACGCAGTTCATCGACGATGGAAGTGTCCCTGAAAGCCTCGCTGAATATCACCACAGCATCTGCAATATTATAATCTATCAGGGAATAGACCTTTTTCTCAGCGTTTTCGAACCTGTTGTTGCGATAAAAATCAGTGCAGGCGTTATATACAAAAAGCCGATAATCCTTGGCAACAAGAGCCTTATTAAGTTCAGCCACTTTGGCAGTGGTTTCATCATTGCTAAGTCTGGTAAGACATAACGCAATTATTTTCCGCCCTTTGAACATCTTACATCAAACCTTTCGGATATGGTTATATCATTTTATATTTTAACACAAGCCAGCGAAAATTTCAATAGTTTTCCCAAAATTGCAATATCATCGCAAAACATTTTTGTGCGCCATGACATACTTTAATATTGACAACCACATTATAAAATGCTATTATTATCATACCAAAAGATATTAACCAAGGAATGATATACGTGCATATGAAAAAATTACTGCCGCCCGTAATGGCGGCACTGCTGCTGGCTTCCTGCGGCAATAATACTCTCGGCACTTCCGAAGGTGCGGTTTCCCAGGAAGTAACCGTTACCCTGGGCACCTCCGATACCATGCAGACATCGGAAGCTGCCACAGTCACGGAGGAAGTCACCGAGCAGACGACGACAATGCCCCAGCTTGAATTTGAGGACACTCCCCAGAACGCCTACACCCGCCTTACCATGTCCTTCCAATCCACAGGCAAGACTGTTTATCCCGATGATTACGGCGGAGTTTACAGCTACGGCAAGAATCTTTTTGTTGCCATCACCGAAAAGGAGCCGTCGGAGTATTACACAAGCCTGCTGTCCGAATACACCTGCGTCCGCTACCAGACAGTAGCTCACTCAATGAATGAGCTTACCGCCATCGGTGAAAAGGCAAAGGAAGTCCTTGACCCGGATTTCGGCGTAAAGGAAGTTTTCATTGATGTTCCCAACAACAGGGCAGCGGTGTCCATCACTAACGGCGACCCCCGTTCCGCACAGGATTACATCAAGACACTCGAAGATGTGGGCTTCACCCTCAACGAAGTGGAAATAAGCATGGCCGATACGGAAGAATAAAAAAACAGCTGCCGCACACAAAGTACGGCAGCTGTTTCATTGTCTGCAAATCCGAAAAATTATTCCTCGGTCTTTTCTTCAGCGGTATCGTCAGCAGCTTCGGAAGCAGCTGCAACGTCCGCATCATCAGCACCGTCAAGAGCCTCAAGCTCCTCAACATCGCTGCTTACATCGTCAGCGTCATCGCAGTCGTCCTTTTCGGAGCATGAGCGGCAGTCACAGCCGTCATCATCGCCGAAATAGATCTCGTCATCATCATCAAAGCTGTAGTCATACTGTTCCAGCTCCTCACGCTTCTTAACGGCGTAAACAGCGGCAGCAGCACCTGCAGCGGCAGCGATCATAGTAAGCAGAGCAACACCGAATGCACCCTTCATAAATATCAGCTCCTTATTTTTTCACAAAGTTATACGAAGTTTTGACTGATGAAAACTTCCCTGTGACATTATTATAACACACTTAATTATGAATTACAATAGTATAATTCAAATTTTCTCCAAATTCACACATTTCACAGGACAGATATTTGGAGAATATTTATAGTACGTCATAAGCCAGCCCAAATTTCGAACCGGTTTTCAGGCATATTTTACGCAGATACTATAATAATTAACACAAAATCTGCCGAATTGTGGCTTTTGCCTCTTGATTTTTGGCACAAATGGTGCTAAAATATTATCGGTATCATCGTTAGATGTAAAAATTGATATAGGTAAGGTGTTATTATGTTAGTTTTAGTAGTTAACGCTGGCAGCTCCTCTCTTAAATACCAGCTCCTGAACATGGACGACGAAAGCGTTCTTGCAAAGGGCAACTGTGACAGAATCGGTATCGACGGTCACATCTCCCACAAGACTGCTGACGGCAGAAAGGTTGACGAGGACTGCAGCTTCCCCACACATACAGAGGCTTTTGAAAAGCTGGTCGAGGTTCTTACCTCCGGCGAGGGCAAGGTCATCGACTCCATGAGCGAGATCAAGGCAGTAGGCCACAGAATCGTGCAGGGCGCTGAGGTATTCAGCGAGACAACTCTCGTTACCGATGAGGTAATCGACAAGATCGACGGTCTGGCAGAGCTGGCTCCCGTTCACAACCACCCCCACGCACTTGCTCTGAGAGCCTGCAAGAAGGTAATCCCCGCAGACTGTCCTCAGGTAGTTGTATTCGATACAGCATTCCACCAGACAATGCCCGAAAAGGCTTATATGTTCGGTCTCCCCTACGAGTGCTATGAAAAGCTCCACGTAAGAAAGTACGGCTTCCACGGTACTTCCCATCGCTTCGTAACAGCAGCTCTTGCTGAGGCTATGGGCAAGGACCTGAAGGATCTTAAAATAGTTTCCTGCCACCTTGGCAACGGTTCCTCCATCACAGCAGTTCAGGGCGGCAAGTCCATTGATACCACTATGGGCTTCACTCCTCTTGACGGCGTTCTCATGGGCACAAGAAGCGGCTCCGTTGACCCCTCCGCTGTTGAGTTCGTTCAGAAGAAGCTTGGCCTCACCGCTGACCAGATGAGCGATTACCTCAACAAGAAGTCCGGCTTCCTCGGCATTTCCGGTATCTCCAGCGATAACAGAGACATTGCCGCTGCCGCAGCTAAGGGCGATAAGAGAGCTCAGCTGGCAGGCGATATGCTCAGATACGAGATCAAGAAGTACATCGGCGGATTCGCTGCTGCTATGAACGGTCTTGACGCTATCATCTTCACAGGCGGTATCGGCGAGAACGCTCCCGAGGTAAGAAGAGACGTTTGCGCAGATATGGACTTCTTCGGAATCAAGCTTGACAACGCTAAGAACGACGAGATCAAGGGCAAGCTCTGCAAGATCTCCGCTCCCGATTCCAAGGTAGAGGTTTGGGTAGTTCCCACCAACGAGGAGCTTCTCATTGCAAGAGATACTCTGGCACTTATCTCCAAGTAATAAAAGCTTAAAATACGAAAAGCCGACAGTATCTGTCGGCTTTTGTTTTAAAAGGAGACAAAAATGGATAGCGAAAGACTTAAAAAGCAGCTGGATTTTCTTATTGAAGCCGATAAGATGAAAAGCCTTTACAGGCAGACATATATCATAGGCAACGAGAGCCGAGGTGCTTCAATGCGTGAGTTTGAGGGCGAGGAGCAGAAGTACAAACGCCGTGAGAACGATGCGGAGCATTCATTTCATCTTGCCCTGTTCGTGATAATGCTTGCCGAGTACGCAAACGAGCCTATAGACGTGCTTAAAGCTGTGAAAACCGTTCTTATCCACGACATTGTGGAGATAGACGCAGGCGACACATATTTCTTTGACGACAAGGGCTATGAGACCAAGCGTGACCGTGAAACAAGAGCCGCCGACCGTCTGTTCGGTCTGCTTCCCGATGAGCAGCGTGACGAATACCGCACCCTGTGGGAAGAATTTGAAGCGGGCAGCACACCGGAAGCACGCTTTGCCTCCTCCGTTGACCGTATGCAGCCCATGCTGCTGAACTATCTCAAGGACGGCATAAGCTGGCGTGAGCACAACGTAAGCTATGAGCAGGTCAAGGAGCGTGGAAAGTGCATAAAGGTCGGCTCCGAAAAGCTTTGGGAGCATATGGACGCTCTTTTTGATGATGTACATAACAAGGGTCTGCTGAAATAATATACTATATAAATGTGATATATGCCAAATCCCGACAGCACACCTGTCGGGATTTTCCGTTTCAATTCGGACAAAATTTGATTACAAATAGTTACACTTATAACGCCTGTTTGCAAAACAACGTATTTTCGGGCATTTTCACCATATCGGTGCTTTTATAATTTACAGAGATTATCTTATTGTCACGTTGACAGGAAAAAAGTTTTGTTGTATAATTTACAGTGTATTATCATCGGCTGGTGTACAGCCGTGTTCTGAAAGGAAGTCGGTTATGGATTCTGACGGGTGTAATATTATATCCGCTGTTGTGAACAGCACTGCCAATGGCAGCAGTCTTACCGCAGGTATCATCATCTGCATTGTGCTTATTCTTATAAGGGCGTTCTTCACCTGCTGTGAAACCGCCTGCACCGAGATAAGCGACGGAAAGGTAAAAAGCTTTGAAAACGAAAAGGGCGGCAAGGGTCTGCTTTACAGGCTCCTTTCTCACCCAAGCGAGCTTATCTCCGCTTTCTCCGCACACCGCATACTTAATGCAGCAGTTCTCACCATAGCTGCCGAATGGACACTTTTTGCACCGTTTTACAGCTGCTTTGCAGGTCTTTTCCCTGCTGAGGGAATGTCTCTCCCCGCATTCATCATCACCGAGCTGCTTATAATCTTCTGCACGGTGCTTGCCGCCGAAGTTCTTGGCGGAAGCGTTCCTAAGAAGCTTATCAAGGATCCCGACAGCTTTGCAGTCCGCTGCACTCCTGCCGTTAAGCTCATATATGTGCTGATGAAGCCCTTTACCCTGATAAGCAGCCTTGCAGCCAGAATAGCGGCTGCCGCATCCGGCAACCCCTCCGAGGACGCTGACGCAGTTACCGAGGAAGAAATACGCCTTATGGTGGACGCAGGCAATGAAACAGGCTCTATCGAGTCCTCCGAGCGTGAGATGATAAACAACGTTTTTGAGTTTCATGAGCTGTCGGTCAGCGATGTTATGACCCACAGAACGGATATCGTTGCGGTGGATATAGATGCCGAGATATCGGAAGCGGTATATACAGCCATAAACAGCGGCTTTTCACGCATTCCCGTCTATAGAGACAATATAGATCACATAGAAGGCGTGATATACGTCAAGGATCTTCTGTGCCTTATAGGTACTCATTCATCTGAAAGCATGACACTGAAAAGCTTTCTGAGAGATGCGGCTTTCGTTCCCGAAAGCTGTATGTGCGGCGAGCTGTTCAAGCGCTTCACCGCCAAAAAGCTCCAGATGGCTGTTGCCGTTGACGAATACGGCGGCACCGCAGGTCTTGTCACCATGGAGGACTTGGTCGAGTCCATTGTGGGCAATATCCAGGACGAGTACGACAATGAGGCTGAGGAGATAACCAAAATATCCGACAATACCTATACCATAAGCGGCACCGCTGACGCTGCCGACGTTATGGAAACTCTGGGCGCTCCCCTGCCCGAGGACAGCGAATATGACACAATGAGCGGATTTATCACCGACCTGCTGGGCCGTATCCCAGAGGACGGCGAGACCCCCTCTGTCATCTACAAAAACATCACCTTTACAGTGCTTCTGGCGGAAGATATGAGAATCGTCAGAATAAAAGCGGTAATAAATAAAGAAGAAAAGGAGATAGAAAAAAATGATGAGATCAGCAAAGAGCAGAAAGATTAGTGCGGTAATGGCATTCGTAATGTCTCTTTCCGTGCTGGCTACAGGCTGCCAGAAAACCAGTGAGGATACAGGTAAGCTCCCCTCTCTCGATGAGGTAAGCATAACTACCGCCGAGACCGAGGAAACAGACGTTCCCGAGGTAACTACCGTTCCCACCGAGACTACCACCGAAGCCACCACTACCACAGAAGTGACCACAGAGGAGACTGAGGAGACCACCGCTCCCACAGAGACCACTCCCGCCGAGACCTCCGCAGCAGAGACCTCCGAGACCAGTGCACAGACTTGGAGCGAGACCGAGATGTCCGCCACAATGTACGTTACCGAAAACTGCTACTCCAGAGAAAAGGCAATAATCGGCTCCACACCTATCTCCCAGCATTACGCAGGCGACACCGTTGAGGTCGTAGCCATCACCGACACCGAATACTATAAGCTTGCCGAGGGCGGATTTATCCACTCCGACTATCTTTCCGATACAAAGCCTGTTGTTACCACAGCAGCTACCACCGAGGCTCCCGCAGAGACCACAAAGTCCGACAGCGGAAACTCCGGTTCCGACAGCTCTTCTGACAGCGGTTCTTCCGAGAACTTCAACGCCGGCGGCGATCTTGATGATGCAAACTACAAGGTAAAGTCCTCCTCCAGATACGCTTATAAGCAGCTCAATGCTACCGAGCAGAAGCTCTATAACAACATCATTTCTTCCGTAAAGAGCCTGAACAGCGTCGTTGACGTTCCCTCCGGTCTTACCACCGATGATGTTGTAAGAGTATATACTATCGTTTACAACAATGAGCCTCAGCTCTTCTGGATGGGCGGAAGCCTTTCCGCAGGCACATCAAGCGCCATCATCTCCTTCAAGACCTCCGACAAGAACGAGATAAAGGCAATGCAGAAGGAGATCGATTCCGCAGCTGCAAGCATCATCTCCAAAGCAAACAACTACAGCGGAACAGTTTCCAAGCTCAAGGTATTCTATGATTCGATCGTCCTCAAGAACGAGTTCAGCAAGTCCGATTCGGGATACAACTGCTCCATCTACAACGGCCTTACCGGCAACGGCGCTCTCCAGTGCGCAGGCTATGCAAAGAGCATACAGTACCTCTGCGACCTGGCAGGCATTGAAAGCACAGTTGTAGTGGGAACCGACAAGAACGACAACTCCCACGCATGGAACGTTGTTTACTGCGAGAACGGCTACTACAACCTGGACGCTACATGGGGCGACCCCATCAACCACTTTGATTCCAGCTACGTTCAGTACGAGTTCTTCCTCGTTCCCGATGCTTGGATACATAACATCACCCACTACAATGTAAATACCATGGTAAGAGGAAACGGCAACAAGATCCACCTTTTTGACCCTCCTGCCTGCACCAAGGAAGCATGCAACTACTTTGCAGCTTACAACAAGCTCTACAGCACCAAGTCCGAGGCTGAGTCCGCAATGTACGCAGCTATTGACGATGCAGCAGCCAACGGCAAGAACGTTGCCGAAATAAGAGTTACCGACAAGTCCATCTATGACACACTTATGAGCGACGATTACTTCAGAACATTCCAGAAGTACGCAAAGAAAAACCACTCCAACGTTACAAAGCTTATGAGACAGAGCTCCTTCACAGGCGGCGTTTACGTTGTACACTATGACCTGGTATATTAAAAGAGAAAAAGAACAATAAAAAGGAAGGTAATTTCAAAATGAATAAAAGAATAATGGCATTTGCAGCAGCTGTACTCATGGCAGCTTCCGTGTTCACAGGCTGCGGCAGCAAGACTGAGGACGATGCTCAGGCGCAGACCTCCGTCAACGTTATCGAAAACGGCACCACTGCTCCCAGCGGCGAGGAAGTGACCACAGCCGAGGGCGGTTTCTCCGACCCCGCAGCTCAGCTGGGTGTTGAGACACAGCCCGGCGATGTTCCTCCCGAGGACGCCGAAAATCAGGAGACCACTCTCCCTCCCAACCATGAAGAGATCGTAAATATGATTGAAAACGGCGGCGGAACAGTCACCACCAAGGCTCCCATTCTCAAGGAGTACAACGTTGACTATACCACCCGCTACGGCTACAGCCAGCTGAACGATGCCGAAAAGAAGCTCTACGGAGAGATACTCGAAGCTGCAAACTCCATCAGAACAAGCCTGAGAGTTGACGACAGCGTTACCGATGAAATGTGGATAAAGGTTTACGGCTGCGTATATATGCAGGAGCCTCAGCTTTTCTGGCTCTCCTCCAAGAAGGTATCAAAGGGCAAGCTCTGGTACTGGGAGATAGACCCCGAGCTTATCGCTTCCATGCAGAAGGAGATCGACGCCACAGTCAGCAAGATACTTGCAGAGGCTGACGGCAAGTCCGATTACGAAAAGCTCAAGGTATTCCACGATTACATCGCACTCAACAACAACTTCGTCAAGGAGTCGGGATACAACCAGACTATCTACGGTGGATTTGTAAACGGCGAGATACAGTGTGAAGGCTACGCAAAGAGCATTCAGTATCTCTGCGACCTTACAGGTATCGAAAGCACCGTTGTTGTAGGCACAAACGAGTCTGGAGACTCCCACGCATGGAACGTTGTAAAGGTTGACGGCAAGTGGTACAACCTGGACACCACCTGGGACGACCCCATTCTCTCCAACGTTGTCAAGACCAATATCAGATACAGATACTTCCTCGTTCCCGACGAGTGGATACACAACAAGTCCCACTTCAATGTAAACAAGAAGACCACAGGAACTCAGGTGACTTATTTCACTCCTCCTGCCTGCACATCTGACGATATGAACTACTTTAAGATAACAAAGCAGCTCTATTCAGATGAAGCTTCCGCAGACACCGCTCTCAGAGCAAAGCTTAAGGAATGCGCTGCAAGCAACACAAGAGCTGTTGAGATAAGAGTCACAAGCCAGGCTGTATATGACGCTGTTACCAAGAACCTGAAGGATTACGCTTCATGGATAAAGAGCGAAAACTCTGCGGTAACATCCGTTTCCTCCAACTGCGACCCCAACACACTGGTGATCGAGCTTGACCTGAGCTTCTGATAGCTGAAAATTACGGAGACGGCATGAAAACACACCAACGAATTGTTATCGGCGCACTGCTGTTTGTGCTGACGCTCCCGAATCTGTCAGGCTGCTCAAGAATTAACGAGGACTATTCATTGTCCGAGACCGTTACTTCTGCGGGCAGCCTGTCTGCTATTACGGGCAATGACCGGCGGTATATCTACAGCTCACTTTCACCAAAGGAGCAGCAGATGTATGATATCCTGCAAAATGCAGCGGAGAATTTTCAGCCTCAGGCGGTGTTCCCCGAAAAGCTCCCGCCCGAAACGCTGAAAAAGCTGTTTCTGGCAGTGTATTATCAGGAGAATATCTTCTGGCTCACCAGTAAGTTCTACCGCCCCGACAGTGACAGCGACACTCTGCGGCTCACCTATCGGTATGACGAGGAGGCCACTCATCAGATGCAGGCGGATATCGGTAAAACATCGTGGGAAATTTCCTCAGTCTTTGATGAAAGCACATCTGACTACGAAAAGCTGAAAGCCTTTCATGACTACATTGTCCTTAACTGCACCTTTTCCGATGATGAAAATACGGATACCACCCTGTACGGCGCTCTCTGCGGCGGATATTCCATGTGCGAGGGCTATGCAGCAGCATTCAATCTCCTTTGCCAAAAGTCGGATATTCCCTGCGTCACCGTAACGGGAACAGGCTCGGACGGCGCTTCCCACGCATGGAACAAGGTAATGCTGGATGGCGAGTGGTACAACGTTGACTGCACATGGGACGACCCCATACTCGACCCGCCCGACGAAAATTTTATCCGTCACTACTATTTTCTGGTAAGCGACAAGGATATTGAGGGCATTACCCATTTCCCCGACAATACGTACTTTTCATATCCGGAATGCAGCTCCGACAACAACTATTTCAGGCGTGAGGGACTGTATGCAGATTCTGCCGACAGCGGCATAGCACTGCTGTCATCAGCTGCGGCAGATGCAATTTCAGCAGGGCTTACCGATGCGGAAGCAAGATTTGCCGATGAAAAAGCGTATTATTCCGCCAAGACAGCACTTTTTGACAGAAAAAAGATACGGCAGGTACTGGAATATGCGGACAGCCGGGCAGATAAGCCTGCCGACAAAACGGTGATGACCAACAAATACGTCCGCTACTGCAATGACAGCCTGCTGATAATCCATATAACGATGATCTGCGAAGATACAAGGTAAATGCAATGATAAAAAGAAAAAGAAATGCCGCTGTCATAGCCGCTGCACTTATGGCGGCAACGATGCTGGGCGGCTGCGACACAAACGATAACACTCCGCTTCCCACCGATACCGTAACCGAAACTCAGGCGGAAACATCTGTAACAACTGCAACAACAGTCAGTGAAAAGCCGCAGGAGACCGCTGTTTCCGATAGTACCGAGACTGTGGCAGAGACCACTGTGCCGGAAAGCACCGCCGCTAACGAAACACCCGAAACAACATTTTCGGAAAGCGAAGCTCAGGAAGAAACATCTGAAACTACCACTGTAAGCATCGCCGTTGAATCGGAGACCGTTTCGGAAGAATCAACGGAAAAAGATATGGACTGGTCAAGCTCAGCCATAGCCTTTTCCGCTGCGGGCAATCCCGTATATTTCCCCGCAAACGGCGAAAAAAGCCCCTATACAGGCAGAAAGACCATCGACCACCCCTACAGCTATTACACCCTGAACGACAGGCATCAGAAAATATACGACGAGCTTGTAACAGCCCTGCTTGACTGCGAAAGCAGCATAAAGTTCAGCTATTACGACGAAGTAACCTTCGATGACCTTTTCAGCATTTATCAGCTTATCTACAACGATGAATACAGGCTTTTCTATATCTCTCCCACCATCGAATACACACAGGACAAGACCACAGGCTTTGTGACCCAGATGCGCCTGCTCTACAATTATGACGCCGATGTTATCGCCGACATGAAAGCGGAGGTCGAGGAGGAAGCTGAAAAGATACTTTCCCAAATAACCCCCGACATGAGCGATTATGAGATAGTAAAGCTTTTCCACGACTCTGTTATAATCTCCTGCAAATATTCGGGCGAGGCTGAAAATCCCAACACCATTTATGGCTGCCTTGTGGATAAGGAAGCCCTTTGCCAGGCGTATTCCCAGACATTTACCTATCTGTGCCACCGTGCAGGCATAAAAACGCTGGTGGTGCTGGGCGTTGCCAACGAGCCGCATATGTGGAACATCGTGGAGATGGGCGGCGATTATTATCACATCGACCTTACCTGGGACGACCCCGACAGAACACGCAATCCCGACTCGGTGCGCTATGATTATTTCGGACTTACCGACGGGCGCATAAGAGAGCTTCGTCAGGTAGATGACTATGAGTATGAAGTTCCCGCCGCAAACGGCACAAAATATCAGTATTACAGCTACAATGACCTTGTTGCCGCCGATACGGAGGAAGCCAAGGCGATAATCACCCGTGAAGCCCTCAAAGCCGCAGAAAACGGCAGCTCAACAGTTCAGTTCATGTGCGCAGACAGCGAAGCATTTGACGAAATAACCTCAGCCCTTTTCAGCAATGCGCAGGGCAACGTCATAACCGTTCTGGAAGCGGCAAAGAAGCAGGCCGCAAGGCTTTTCAACACCGAATCAGTTTACCACAACAGCAACGAAAATACCCTCACCGTAAAAATATTCCTTGATTACCTTGATTGACCACGGAGGCTCCCGAGATGCAAAGCAGCGGTATCTACAACAGAATAAAGCTGATACTGGCAGCGGGCATTGCCATTGTTCTGTCTGCCTGCTCCCGGGAAGGAGTCCCCGACACAGGTGACGTGAGCTACACTATCATCTCAGGCGGAACCGCTGTGACCACGGAAGCTCCCACCGAGACCGAGGATATCTACGCCGATGTTTCCGATACGAAGCTGTATATTCCCGAACACATGGTCACAAAATACGCTTCCCTCGATTACGACAAGCGTATGCAGGACGTTTACGATGACGTGGTGGATACCATGCAGAATTTCCGCACCAAATCCTACGTCCCCCTGACCATAAGCACCGAGGACTACGTTAAGGTGCTGGAAACAGTCCGCTGCGAACAGCTGATGCTATTCTATCTCCAGAACCGCTACGCAGGGGATTTTGACAGCACGGTGCAGACCTATGAGATGAACTTCTCGTATAAGTACAGCATAAAAGAAGTAAACATCATGCTTATGGAAACGGAAAAGGCGGCAAAGGAGATAATGACCCTCACCGACCCGTCCATGTCAGATTATGAAAAGCTGAAAATTTTCCACGATTACCTTGTGCTCAACGTGGAAAGCTCCACCGATGACCCCACTGCCGATTCTATCTACGGCGCTCTGGTAAATAAAAAAGCCCTCTGCGAGGGATATGCAAAGGCGTTCTCCTACCTGTGCAATCTGGCAGGGATAGAAAATATGATAGTCACAGGCTATACGGACGTTGACCATATGTGGAACATGGTAAAGCTGGAGGGCAAGTGGTATCACATAGACGTGGGCTGGGACAAGCCCTCGGCGGCGCTGTCGGAAAGATATCCCGACATGGTGCTGTACCAGTATTTCCTCTCGGAAGACTCGATAATGGAAAACAACAGAATCATAAGCAATATGCTCTGCGACCCGCCTGTGGCGGACAGCTCCGATATGTACTACTTCAACGTGGAAAACAAGTATGCCGAGACCTACGATCAGGCGCTGGAGATAATAGAGCAGTCCTGCCGCCGCTGCATAGATTCGGGAGAGAAGTATTTCATGATAAAGCTTGACTCCTCAAATCTGTATCTGCAAACCACCTCTGACCTGATAAAGCCCGACAGCGAGGGCGTGACGGACATTGACAGGATAGTCCGCTCCCTTAATTTCAAGGGGCAGATAAGCTATATTGACTATTACAAGGCTTATCGGATAATCATATTTGTATTGGAATAAGCGCTCTATGGGTCTCATAGAGCGTTTTTTTATAATCTTATGAGAAAAGTAAGAAAAGCGCACAAATTAAAAAAGCAGCACAAATGAAAGCAAGGCAAAGGTCAACTGGGGACGGAGCCATCTGGTCGTCCTCCGCAGAGGTAAACTACGTTTACCTGCTAAATCCGTTTGATGGCGGACAAAATAATCAAGTTGGTGACGCAATTTAATGCACATTCTTACAAATTTGCTCACTAATTAGCTAAAGAACGCCAGATAAAAAAACGGAGCGAAGCCCAAACCCATAAACATAGCTATAGAAAAGAGTGCAAATAAACGAAAGGGGTTCGGTCTCCGGCGGCAAGCAAAATGTAGGGGGATAAAAAACGGTAGGGAATAGGGGTTCAAGGAAGAGGTGTGCAGAGGAGAAACCATCAGGGGGAAGGGGAATGCCGTTTTTTGCCCTGGCTTTAGTTTCCTCTTCCCCCTGGTGGTGTCTCCTTTGCATTCGGTACGGACATATTAAATTAAAACGATAATTTGACCGTACCTACGCCTATCGGCGGAAACCAAAATCGCCATTCCTGACGGAATGTCTCTTGGTTTCAAGCCGCCTGCATTTAATAGTTTTTTGTTTATATTGAGAAATAATATTTATTTTCATGGCTTTGAACTCACTGTGCAGTCGGCTTTTAGGATTTTTTTAGTCAGTCGGCTAACGTTTTAATTATTCATACAGCAAGTGAAAGGATTTCGCTGTCTGCGGACAGCGACCAGATGGCTCTGCCCTCAGTGGACCCCCTAAACCCTTTACCTTGCTCTCATTTGTGCGGCTTTTCTTATTTGCCCCACACCTAAAAAAATCGCTCTCTGAAACGTAAATCCAGAGAGCGATCTTTATATATTCGACATTATATTCATCATAGGTATCAGAACCGTAAGCATCATGATACCCGCCGCTGCGGTGAGTATCACCGTCAATATAGGCTCTGCCGAGTTGATGATCCTATTGATTCGTGCGTCCGCTTCTTCCGTAAGTCGGGCGCTTATTTTCTGCCATGCTGAGTCAAAAGAGCCTGAGCCGTATGATATCCGCAGTGTCCGTGAATAAAATACAGGCAGCAGCTCCGTCTGCTCCAATGCGTCCGAAAACGGAACGTCATTCATTACCAGCTCTGCGCATTTTTCTATCTGCTCGTTCACCCACTTGTCCGATGATATCCCCTTTACGCTGCAAAGTGCCTCCGCAGGGGCAATGCCGCTGTTTATCATCATGCTGACGGCGTTTGCGAACTGCGCCGATGCTATGGTGCGTGAGGCTGTTTTGGTAAATGGCATCATTGAGATAAAGCCCGATGAAAAGCTTTCCTTTTTCGCTTTCCAGATAATGAACATCACTCCCGCCGCAAGCAAAAGCACCGCACATATAATAAGCATCACTGTGCCTGCCGCCGATGATATCCTTACGCTCCTGCCGATAACACGGTATATCTCAGGGTCAAAGTCGGAGAATATCTGTGCAAACATTGGCAGCACTTTAAGGGTAAGCACCGCAATGACAACTGCCGTCACTGCCAGCATTATAAGGGGCGAGACCACTGCACTGCGCATTTTCTCTCCCAGCTGAGCTTCACGCTCGTAATATTCGGACAATTCTTTCAGCGCCTCGTCCAGCTTGCCAGACATTTCCCCTGCCATGACCGCCTTTATGCAGTAGCGTGGAAATGCTCCCGTTTCTTCAAGAGCGGCATAAAAGGGCTTTTCCATTGAAAGGGAATTTGTCACCGCCTTGAGCAGCTCTATTGCCTCGGGAGAGCTGTCCTTCATCTCCGATGTGATAACGGTAAGCCCGTCATATATGGGAACGCCCGAATCCAGTATCACCGCCGCCTGATAGCAGAAGTATGACACCTCATCGGCAGTCAGCGGACGTATTTTTTTTGACATATTATTCCCCCTTTCGCATATCAGTAATAGTAAACAGCGGAATAGCCGTCCTTGTCGGACATATATTCAGCTGCATCGCTCTTGTTGTCGGCGCTGGCGTAGAATGTGGGGTCAAGCAGATTCCACTTGTTTTTCTCGATGAACAAGTCCAGCGTGATCCAGCCTGTTTCCTTTGTATAGACCTCGTTCCATGCGTGGTACATATTTCCCTGAACGTAGCCCATGACCAGCTTTGTGGGTATGGACTGCGAGCGGCACATCGCCGCAAAAAGGGACGCATAGTCAAAGCAGATGCCAGTACCCTTGGCAAGAGTGCTGTCGGGGTCGGGGATATATCCGCTCTTTACCGATGCCGCCAGCTGCTTATCATACGAGATGTTGTCGGTGACATATTTAAATATGGCGGCGATCTTTTCAGCATCACTGTCACAGCCTGCGCAAAGCTCCGCAGCCTTTTTAACGCAGTTATCCGACTGGCTGAAGCTGATGTACTGGGAGGGCAGAAGATATGGGCTGAAATCGGAAACCTCTGCCGAAAAGCTTTCGTCAAGGGCAATGGCATAGGTCTTGCCCGATATATTTTCCAGCACCTTTACGTTATATTCGCCGCTGCCCGACTGCAGTGGATATACTGCGCTGCCTGAAAGTCCGTAGTCATAAACATTATCCCCCATAGTTATTCTTACCTTAACGTTGCTGCACGAGCCTTTGTAGCTCACCTGCACAACACCGCTGGCGGCATCGGATATATCCACGGAAGCAATGTCATTTTCCAGGGTTTTTGCCCCTGTAAAGTTGCCTGTGGCAATTTTGGGAACGGTCACTTTTACAGGCTTCTCTTCTGCGCTGCTTGTCTTGGCGGAGGAAAATGTGACAGTCTCGCTGCGGATATCATATGCCGCAGTTTCACTGCTTTCGGCAGTGGTTTGTGTTTCGGGCGGAGACGTGGTTTCGGAAGTCTCTTCGGAGATTTCTGACATAACCGAACTTTCCGATATGCTTTCTTCCGAAACGGAATAATCCTCCGTAAGTATCTCACGGACGGTAGTTTCGTCAATTATCTCCGTGGCAGATGTTTCTGCAGAAGTTAAAGCTGCTTCCGATAAGACATCGCTGTTATCAGCTTCGCCGCATGAGCATAAAAGAAGCGCAGCCGCAAGCACGGCAATTTTCTTTACCTGCATATTGACTGCGCCTCCTTTAAAAAGCAGTGATACTGCATAAATGCAGTATCACCTGTTTGTATTATTCCATCTTATCAATAAATTCAAATCTGGGCTTGATGTTGCCGTGGTCATTTACGTCCTCAAGGAACATTTTGAGGGGGCGTACCCAGACCTTGGGCTTGTCGTATATCTGCATATACACTACCTGCTCTTCATAGGTCTCATGGTCATGAGCCACGTTCAGAACAACATAGTCGCCACCCTTGAAATGCTTGTAATGGCCGCCGATAACGATCTTCCTGCCCTCGGGTATTCCTGCGGAGGGTGTGCCCTTGGGAGCTTCCTCCTTTACAGGTGCAGGCTCTGCCTTTACCTGTTCAACAGGCTTTTCCTCAGCCTTGGGAGCCTGGATCTCAACAGGTGCGGGCTTTGCTTCCTCAGCCTTTGCAGCTTCTTCCTTTACGGGAGCGGGAGTATTTGCATCAACAAGGATAACGGAGTGGTTCTTGGGAACAGTTACCCTTGCACAGCCGCCGCTTACATCGTAGTGCTTGCCTGTAAGGCGATCTGCCAGACGGGCATAGTGAGTGCCAACGTTAAAGGTATAGTCTCCGTCGCTGATGTTAAGTCCGATATAGACCACCTGACCGTCCAGCTCACGCTGATAAAGGAAGGTCTGGTTTTTCAGCTCCAGCTTCTTGTAAGAGCCTGACTGTAGTGCGGGGAACTGGCTCCTGATAGCGCCCAGCTCGCAGATATGCTCGAAAAGGGTATCATCTCTGCCGGGGATATCGTCCAGCTCCAGGCAGGGACGGATAGCCATATCCGCATCTGCGCCATTGCCCTTTGCACCCTTGATGCCGAACTCACTTCCGTAATAAACGGAGGGCACGCCGTACATGGTGTAAAGCAGAGTATAGCAGCAGTATATCCTGTCGTAATCTCTCAGATTGCTTGCCAGGCGGGCAACGTCGTGGTTATCCACAAAGTTGTACATATAGATATTGCCATACTGACCAAGCTGATACTCGATAGAATGTGCGATCTCAAAGTAGTTGCGGTCGTTGTGGGAGGAATAAATTCCCTTGTAGCACTGGTAATTGGTAACGCAGTCAAACATTTCGGGATTTGCCCAGCGGCGGTAGTCACCGTGGATTATCTCGCCCATGAGCCAGAAATCGGGCTTCATGCTTCTTGTAAAGCTATGTATGCGCTTGATAAAGTCATTGTCAAGGCAATCTGCGGCATCAAAGCGAATACCGTCGATATCCCATGTTTCTATCCACATTTTTACAGCGTTCAGCAGATATTCAACGACCTCGTTGTTTCTCAGGTTCAGCTTTACCAGGTCATAGCAGTTGTTCCAGCCCTCGTACCAGAAGCCGTCGTTATAAGCGGTGTTGCCGCCGAAATTAAGGTTGCAGAACCAGCCGCAGTATCTTGAACGCTCACGGTTGAGCTTAACGTCCTTAAAAGCAAAATGCTCTCTTCCTATGTGGTTGAAAACGCCGTCAAGGATTATCTTTATGCCGTTTTCGTGGAGAGCCTTGCAGACTTCTGTAAAATCCTCGTTTGTGCCCAAACGTGCATCTATCTTGGTGTAGTCGGAGGTATCATAGCCATGAGCCGCAGACTCGAAAACAGGGCCGAGATAAACGGCATTTATGCTCATTGCCTTAAGGTGGGGTATCCACTCTATTATCTTCTCTATCCTGTGTACCTCGCCCGAGAACTCGTCACGGGTGCGCTCGCAGCCGCAGAAGCCCAGAGGGTAGATGTGATAAATAGCAGACTTTTTGATCCATTCGGGAGAATTTGACATGATAATATCAGTCCTTTCAAATATAGGCTCGAAAGGAGACAGCCCGTCTCCTTTCTCATTCTTATACATTATATCACACAATCGTCATTTTGGCAATAGCATATTTATACAAACTGCATAATGCACAACAATGTCAAAAAAATTTTGTCACCGCATATCCCCATTTCTGCGATTATAAGGCAGCATATGGGAAAATATAATAATTATGATAATACATTCTATGAAAGGAGATCTCCTTGAAACAGAATATAAAAAAGTATTTTTTTCCCTGCCTGCTGCTGTTCCTTGCCCTGTGCCTGCTGCTGCGGCCCGAGCTGCTGTTGTCGCTGTGGCATAAGCTGTGGGGAGCGGCAGTGCCTGTTGTTCTGGGGATAATATTTGCGGCGGTCATTGACCCTGCCGTATGCACATTTGAAAAAGCGCTGGGCAGGCTGCTCAAAAAACCGTTAAAGGGCAATGGGGGGCGTTTTCTTTCCATAACCCTTGTATATCTGCTGATAGCTGCGGTGTTCTCGGCGGTGGTGTGGATAGTCATTCCCCGCCTTATAGACAGCGCCGCCCTTTTTGCAGGCAGCATTGACGGCTATTACCGTGACCTGCGGCTGCGGTATGACAGCTCTCAGGAAGCATCATGGCTCATAACATGGCTCGACAAGCTGCTGGACTATGCCTCCGACAAGCTCCCCGACCTTTTCGGCAGAACATTCAGCGCCACTGCCGATTTCCTGAAAAGTGCGGCAAATGTGCTGCTGGGGCTGGTGCTTTCCGTCTATTTTCTTGCAGGGAAAGAGCATATACTTGATTTTATCCGCAGCGGGGCAAGGTCGGCAATGTCCCCCGAAAGCTTCGGGAAAGCAGCACGGGTAATATCCGCCGTCAACTGCTCACTGGTGAACTTCATCAGCGGTCAGCTGACGGAAGCAGTGGTGCTGGGAACGCTCTGCTTCTGCGGAATGGTGGTGCTGGGCTTTGAATATCCCCTGCTCATAAGCACGATAATCGGCGTAACGGCGCTTATCCCCGTGGCAGGGGCGTTTATCGGAGCGATACCCTCAGCTCTGGTGCTGTTTCTGGTAAAGCCCTCATCTGCACTGTGGTTCATCGTGTTCATAATCGTGCTCCAGCAGCTTGAAAACAACCTTATCTATCCAAAAGTCGTGGGAAAAAGCGTGGGAATGCCCTCAGTGCTCATACTCATCGCCATAATCGCAGGGGCGGAGCTGGGCGGTGCGGCAGGCATAATGCTGGGAATCCCTCTACTATCGGCAGTGTATATGCTCGTTAAGGAGAGCATTGAGGAAAAGGCTTAACCGTACTTTATCTTCTGCGGGATAATTGACATTGCAAATCATAAATGTTATAATATTAAAAACAGCGTTTTCAAAAGGAGGCTGCCATATGAAAATAAAAACATCAATTATCACCGCACTGTGCCTTGCCCTTATGCTATCGGGCTGCGCAGGCAATAACGATTCCCCTGACGAAACATCAGAGACAACGGCAGCGGAAACAACTGTGCAGACATCTGACGAAACAGCGTCCGAAACTGCCGTTTCGGAGGAAACCACCGCACCCGAAACAAAGTTCACCACAAGCAATAAACCAAGCGAAAACACTTGCCCAATCGAAGGTCAGTGGGTAATGAGCGGCGCAGAAGACGGCACACATTTTACAGTTGACAGCAAATGGAACTATACCGCATATTATGACGGCGGCGCTGTGGAGTCACAGGGAACAGTGGCTTTTGACGGCAGCACCTACACATTTTCCGATGAAAGCGGCGAGTTTGCGTCATTCTTCCTCAGTTCCCCCACACGCCTGAGCATGAACAGCCGCCTGAATATATCCTACCTGCGCATGGACAACGTTATGATGGGCATTCGTGACATCTGCGGCACATGGTACGAGGACGGAAACGCCGAAAACAATACCCTTACGCTTTACTCCAACGGCGACTGGGAATACACCGCCCCCGACGGAACTGTCACCGCAGAGGGCACATTCAACATCATAAGCGGCGATCCCTCGGATATTGCCGTCGAGCTTACCGCAGACAATATCGCCGCAGACGTGTATCTGAACGATAGCGTTTTATCCGCAAGCATATTTGACGATACCCTCGGCGGAAAGCGTGAAGCACAGTTCACCCGTGAATTTGACGAAAGCTCCGTTGATGTACCCGTGCTTATGAACGGCGTGCGCTACACAGGAATGACCCCGGAACGGAACGATTCGGGCTACAAGGGCGGATATTTCTACGCTGACAAGACCCAGGACGGGGCAACCGTTGTATCAAACGTGTGCATCAATACTGCCGAACTTACGGGCGACAATGATGATGAGCTTATGCTTGCCGCCGCAAAGGATATCAGCGGAAGCGAGTGCGAGGGCTATACAGCAGCGCTTGACGATACGCTTACCGCACATTTCGGCTATGATACATATATCGCAAAGTTCAGTGCAGACGGCAGCGACTGGTACATGATGATGTTCAGCGCATATGACAATATCTATGCTTTTTCCTTTGCGGTAAAATCGGATTTTTCTGACGGAATGTATGATGTATTTTATTCCGACGCACAGATGACGGGGCTTTCCGAGCCAACTGCCGTGGGATAATAAAAAGGCATTGAACCCTGTGCAAATAAACATAAATGCGGACAAATAAGAAAGTCCACTTAACGAAAAAGGCTGCTGCATCTTGTGCAACAGCCTTTTTGTTATTCACTCTCAAACTTATATCCGCCTATGACCCTTACCGCTCCCGTTGCGTCGTTTGCGGTAAAGATATTGCCAAACCCGCAGGAGGCAAGGATATTTTTCACGTCCTCCGCCTGCTCCGAGCCTATCTCAAATATCATAAGTCCGTCTGCGGCAAGCACCTCGCTCCACAGCCTTGCTATGACACGATAGAACTGCAGACCGTCAACGCCGCCGTACAGCGCCTTATGCGGTTCAAAGGTAACTTCCTTTTGCAGCTCTGCCATTTCCCGCTCCGTGAGATAAGGTGGATTTGATACGATGCAGTCGATGTTTATATACTCGTCAGGCTCCTCGGGATCACGGAAATTTTCCATGATAGCTCCGTTCATCACGTCCCCACGCAGCAGCTTCACATTTGCACCGTTGCGCTTTACGTTTTCCGCAAGATACGGGAATGCGTCCCCCGAAAGCTCCACCGCATACACGTCTGAGCCTTCAAGCTCCTTCGCCAGCGTTACCGCAATGCACCCGCTGCCGCTGCAAAGGTCGATGATACTGTGCTTTTCCGACTTTGAAAGGCGGTTCAGCACCTCTTCCACCAGCACCTCGGTATCGGGTCGGGGAATAAGCACGCCCTCGCCCACCTTAAACTGCCTGCCGAAGAACTCCCACTGCCCCAGAATGTACTGCAGCGGATAGCCCTCAGCACGCTTTTCTGCGGCGCTTATCACCTTTTTTGCAATGTCCTCAGAAACTTCATTTTCGGGGTGGATAAGGCAATTTTCACGGGTAATGCCGCCCATATCCTCCATAATGCAGAACTTGTCGAAGCTTTTGTCGGGGATATCCTTTAAAATGTCATCTAATTTTTTTGAAAGCTGTGTAACGGTCATATTTTCTTCCTTTTATCTGTTTTTTTGCCCATGCAGTATGCGCCTGCACCTATAAGAGCGGACAATGCCATAACAGCCGCCGCATATGAGCGGTTTCCTGTATTGGGTAAGCAGCCGTCTGCGGTGTCCCCGTCGGGGATATCCTCAGCAGGAACTTCCTGTTTCCACTCTTCAACTGTGTGACCAACATAACTGACAGTCTTTTCTGCCATGTTGACTATCCAGTATTTTGTGCCTATCATGCCTGTAACATACTTTCCGTCAACATATGCCATATCCTCAAAATTCACATCGAACTGAAATCTTACAAGCTCTTCATCGGCTGACAGGTCATATTCTGCCAATGTGTTGTTATCTGCGGGAAAATCATCGGGAGAGGTCGGCTCATAAACACCAACCTCCCAGCCGGTGCTGTTATCCTTCCAATAGTACAGAATAAACTCGGAGCCGTCCTCGGTATTTACATTGATAACGTCGCTGTAGTCGATAGCATCATCTGTGTCATATTCCGCAGAAATGCAGTTGTAGCCCACGTACTGAACTGTCTGAGCTTTCACATCGACCACATAATACTTATCGCCCTCTATGCTGATTACGGGATATTCCATATTCCCGCAGCTGAAGCCGTAATCTATGGGGAAGCAATAGGAATCGTCATAGTTTGCGTCAAAATAGCTGTAAAATGTATCGGGATCGCAGTTCGCAAGTGTCGGGTCTATGGCTTCGGGAAAGTCAAAGGGGGAAGTGGGGTCGGTAAAAACAATATCATAGCTCAGCCTGCCGTCCTTGACGGTAACGGTTCCCGCCGAGCCGTCAGCCATAGTCGCTTCAAAGGTGCAGTCATCATATGCTCCCGCCGAAATGCCGAAAGCAGATGTTATCATTATTGCGGTCATTGCCATAACAGATGCTGTGTGTTTCATCGTCATTCTCCTTTTTTGTTTGGTATTACCACTTGTCGTCTTCCTTATTTTCGGGGATACAGGGCTTGAGTGCTGCGATAGCCACTTCTATCTGAGGGTCATCAGGCTCACATGTAGTGATGTGCTGGAGCCATATGCCCGGGGCTGAGATTATTCTTGTAAAAATATTGTCGTAACGTCCCGCAAGCTTTATCAGCTCGTAGCCGATAGATGTTTCGGGGATAAGCATGAGCAGCTGGAGACCAAAGCGAGCCCACAGGTTTTTCCACGGCAGGAACATTCCTATGATAATGCTGAGAAGCACCACAAGGAAAATAAAGCTTGTGCCGCAGCGGGGGTGGAAGCGGATCTGCTTGCGGACATTTTCCACGGTAAGCTCCAGCTCCGCCTCATAGCAGGCAATGGTCTTGTGCTCTGCGCCGTGATACTTAAAGGTCTTATGTATCTCCTTCATGTGGGAAATGAGCCACATATAGCCCACCAGCAGCGCCACCTTGATGATGCCCTCAAAAACGGTCTTGCACCAGTCGGGAGCGCCCAGCAGTCCCAGAGGGAGTGACAGCAGCGCAGGGAAAAACTTGAACGCACAAACGCAAAGTATCATCACCACAACGCACACTACAAGCATTATAGTGTTCATGACTTCCTTGCCGTTTTCGCCCTCGATCTTGGATTCGAGCCACTTGTAGGGTCGTGTCTTGCTGAGGCACTGTTCGAATTTTGAAGGCTCGTCGTCATCATCATCGTCATCGGCGTCAGCCTGCTTTTCGGCGGACTTCATGGTGCATTTCATGCCGTCTATAAGGGAGATGGCAAAGTTGAAGCAGCCTCTGATAAAAGGCGTTTTAAGGTACCAGGGAGCAGTCTTGCCGTTGCGTATCTTCCATGTCTCCACGTCAATAGAGCCGTCAGGCATACGGCACGCCATGGCAGAGGTGTCTATTCCCCTCATCATAACGCCCTCAATAAGAGCCTGTCCGCCTATTTTCGATTTGAATTTCTCGTTTTTTTCGCTTTTTTTGCTCATTGCAATTTCCTTTCAAGATCAGTTCTTCTGTATCAGATAGAAGTTATTCCTTACCTCTGTCATGGTCAGGAGAAGATTATCCTCAGTGTCGCCGAATTTTACCATATACACCGCATTATCATCGGAAGCGGCAGCGGTGTAGCCTTCAAGGGACCTTTGCGCCGCAGAATCACGGGTGCATACCAGTATCCTCATAAGCTCAAGGCGGCTTTCGGCAAGCCTGCTGTTGAATTTGTAAAACACCTTTTCGCCTGTCACGCTGTCCGTCTTGACTGTCACAAGCCCCTCCCACCGAACGGGAAGCATAAAGGCATAGCCCTTGTCCGCCTCGGTAAGGGAAGCGTATTTTTTCACCACGGTATAGTTTTCAAAAACGTTCCAGTTGGTGATATACTGTGCGTCCGAAGGGTCACGGTAGCCGGGGAATGCCTCTCTCTGGGGTATCTCCACAATGCCGTCGCCATCGATATCGCAGCAGTACAGCCCCTGAGAACGTGTGGTCATTACAGGGATATCCGAGCCTGAAAGGTTTGCGGGGTTTCTCAGCTCGCCGTTTACGCAGTAGATTATCTCGGTGGAGAGGTTTCCGCTGACCGTCAGCCCGTCAATGAACAGAGCGGGAGTATTATTGCCGATATATCCCCCGATAACGGAAGGCAGGTCGGCTGTGCTTTCGCTCAGGTCAACGGTGCTTGTGCATTCCGTACCATTTCCCCTGTCGGTCACAAGGGAAACATAGGCGGCATGGTTCTCGTTATTGCAGTTTATGACCGCAATATCCTCGCTGCCGTCGCCGTCCATATCCATGTTCATGGTCTTGTAGTAGGTCTCGGTGTATTCGGTGTTAAGCACACCGTCACCCAGGCTGTATATTTTCAGTGTTTTTTCCGTGGGGGTCATATATCCGTAGCCTATCGCCATGCGAACTCTGCCCGTGCCTCCAAGGTCGGCAAAGAACACCTGCTCAATGTACGAGCCTGCTCCCGCATGGTCATACACCGAACGCCAGCCGTTATTTTCACGGTGAAGTATATTCACCCTGACGCTGTTTTCCGAATCATCGGTATCGTCATAGAACACCACCGCTTCATCGGCACCGTCCATGTCAAGGTCATAGAACACAAAAGCGGAACGGTATGCTCCCCCTCTGGGATATACAAGTGAGATATTGCTTCCTGCCGAGGCGGTGAGAGCGGTATATATGGTCTCCTGCTCGTCGGAAAGCATGGGCGGCAGAAGCAGTGTGTCCACCGATGAACCGATGCCGCAGCCCGTAAGCAGCGCTCCGGTCAGCACCAGAGCCGCAAGCCTTGTTTTTTTCATATTCATATGCAGTATTCCTTAAAAAAGGGCGCACAGGCAATATCCGCCATGTACGCCCCTGTAATTTTTTTCTGTGACGGACAAGCACAGAGCCGAATTACTCGTCGATGCTCTCCATCTGCTGAAATTCCTTGCTGATAGGTGCCTTGCTCCAGCGGCGCTTGCCGAGGTTGAGCTTTGGCATGATGCGGTAAACGTATGTGCTCCAGAAAACCGCAACGATAGTTATTGTCATGAACACGATGCCCACGTCCGATATCTCGGGAATGGACATATCCAGTCTGTCATCATAGTTTGTGGGGATAAGGAGAAGAATGTATCTGGGAATTACCGATACAGCCGCAAGGATAGATGAAACATATCCCATAAAGCACATCCAGAAGCGGGTGTTTTTCTTTTCCATACCGTTAAAGAACCTTGCCGTGCAGAGGAAGAACACTACAGCGGTCATATAGGAAAGCATCTGATATACAAGTCCCGAATATGTGCTGAGAGCTGTGTTCAGAGAAACCATCTTGAATATCTCCACAGTCTTCCAAACAGCATAGGTGGAAAGCGCTGCGCAGTTTGCGTGTGAAAATCCCACGCCGTTGAAGATGTTTATGGCAATGGAAACGAATGTGAGCACAACGAAAAGCATCAGCAGGTGGGTAAAGAACATACCCAGATTATAGCCTGTGAGCTTGTTGAAGTCCTCAGCCTCTTCACGGGAAAGGGTCTTCATATACTCGGTGTTCTTGTGAACAAGGTTAATGAAGTCAAACACTATCTGTACAGCCACAAGGAGTGCCATGAACAGCGAGCTGTAGCCTGCTGCGTGGGGGATCTTCTTGTTGAGCCTGTCATATCTCAGACGCATGGGGTTGATAAGGATACAGGAGCTTATTACCTTATCCCTTGCATTGCCCCAGATAAGAATGGCGGCTATTATCGCAAAGCCCGGTATCATGACAAGCAGCGGATAGTTTTTCATAAACGACGGGTCAATGTACTTGCCCCTGTCAAAGTCCATATTGGAGAAAAGCTGGACAGTACGTGCCGCTACCGCAAGCACAAGCACTATAACATATACGATAAGGGAAGCCTTTTTGTTGATAGGCGCCCTTTTATTTGCTTTGGCTGTATTTTTGGCTCTCTCGAGAGCGTCGCTGTCACTGTGGCTGATCTTCATCTTGCCCATAGTCCGACCATTCCTTTCGGCAGAGGAACTGCTCTGCAATGTCTTTATTTTAATGTTCTTGTGATCCCTGATAATATACTCATTCTTCTGCGGCTATTATGCCCCTTTTCTGCATAATGCTTACAGCGCCGCAATATATATACATTGTACAATAAAATTAACTTTATGTCAAGTATGTTTTATCTAAATTTATTCACTGTTTTTGTGGTTTTATATCAAGAAAATCAGTGATCACATAAGAAACCAAGGGTAATGTGCTTCTCATAATGAAAGGACGGTAAACAAAAAATGAAAAAATTCATAAAATCAGTTATGCTCTGGTCGGCTGTGATATGCCTTATCCCCTTTGCCGCCAACGCTGATAATGCCAGATCAGCCGAAAAAGCCGCTGAGCTGTCAGCCGTCAGCTCAGAGAGCATAAGCGACGCATCGCAGCTGATACTGCCCACGGACAAGCTGAAAATATACACATCAAACGGGATACGCACAGTCACCGTTGAGGAATACACCGTCTATGCCGTTCTTGAAGAGATACCATACATAATGGACACGGAAGCCATGAAAGCACAGGCGTGCGCCGCCAGGACATACGCCGTCCGCCGCATACTTTCGGGAGAAGATCCCTCAACAGGGGCGCACATCACCGATGACGGCGACAAATATCAGATTTGCCTTACCGACGTGCAGGCACGGGAAATATACGGAGAAAGCTACTCCGCAGCCATATCCGCAGCCCAAAGCGCCGCCGAAAGCACCTGCGGAGAAGTGATAACCTATCACGGAAACCCTATCTCAGCACCATTCCACCTCTCCTCGGGTGAATACACTTTGTCTGCGGAAAGCGCATGGGGCAAAGCATTTCCATATCTTGTGCCCGCAAAAAATCCCGAAGCCGCCGTTTTCTGCAGTGAAAAAACATTCACCTCTGCAGAACTTCGGGCAAGGATATCTGCCGATTTTCCCGCTGCGGGAGAGCTTGAACACATTGCTCTCACCCACATTGACGGCACGGAAGCCGTCTCGGAGGCAAGCCTTTGCGGCATAACCGTCAGCGGGGAGGACATGGCACGCATATTGTCCCTTGAAAGCAGTGCCTTTACTGTCAGTGAAGAGGGTGACACATACATCTTCACCGTCACAGGCAGCGGGCATCTTGTCGGCATGAGCATAGCAGGCGCCGATGCCATGTCGCAGGACGGCTGCGGATATGGTGATATACTTGCTCACTATTACACGGGTACTGAGGTGAAAAGGGTGGTTTATGGGGAGTGAGAAGTTTATACCTGCTAATAATTCTTTATAAAACTGCACACCAATCAGCCAAAGAACACCAAATTAAAGAACTGAGTGGAGCCCAAGTATGTAAACATAGCTATAGAAAAATGTGCAAACAGATAAACGGCTAACATCTCAGAGCCAAGCAAAACTAACAGCAGATACTTGATATCGAAACGCCAGACCACAAATGAGAGGGGCGGCGGTGAAAGGTACGAAACAATATTCAATACACGAGATAAACAAAAAGTTAAAGACAAACTGTAAAAGCGGGCTTAGTGGGGGTGAGAGGGTAGGGAAAAGGAGTGCAGAGGAGAAACCGTAGGAGAGAGGGGGGAATGCCCGCTTTTGTTGGGTTTTGGTTTCCTCCCTCTCTCCTTAGGTGTCTCCTTTGCATGGTACGGACTTTATAAAAATGAAAAGTGTATTTGTCCGTACCTGTGCCTTACGGCGGAAACCAAAATCGCCATTCCTGTCGGAATGTCTCTTGGTTTCAAGCCGCCTGCATGAAATAGACTTTGGTTCATATTGATAGAAAAATTTCATTTGCAAGATTTTGAATCCTCGGTGCAGGCGGCTTATAGGATTTTTAATCATTCGGCTAACAGTTTTATCATTTCTGCCGTCAGCAAACGGGTTTCGCAGGTAAACGTAGTTTACCACTGCGGCAACAGCGACCAGATGGCTCTGCCCTCAGTGGACTTCCTAAACCCTTTGCCTTGTGCTTATTTGTGCCGATTATTTTGATAGTGCTTCTGACTTTTGGATCACTTATCCGTACTTTCCTGATTTTCCTGCTTTATACCCAGTCCTCTTTCCATATAGTCCTCTATACTGAAGTATTTTTCCCTTATCTCCTTGGACTTTTCCATTTGTCTTGCATATAAGGGCTTTGCGTCGGGACGCTTCAGATATTCCTCCTCCAGCCAGTCCAGCATCTGCCTATGCCCCTCCTCGCTGAGGGGAAATTCTCTCATCTCCACGCCCTCGCTCTTGTCTATGCACTTATCCCCTGCCCATATATATGCTCTCAGGGACTTATCCCCCTCCTTGGGGCAGTTGGGGACGACCTTATAGTTAAAGTCCTTTTCCGAGGCGCTTCCCGTAAAAATGCCCTTTTCGCCGAAAACGAAAAATTTCGGTATCTCAAAGTATTTTGAAGCCGATGAACCCATTTTTTGCTCCTTTATTCAGTGCAAAGCCTCAGAATGGCTTCGCAGTATATCTCGATATCCTTTTCCAGCTCATACAGTCCGATAAACTCGTCCGCTCCGTGCATATGGTTCTCGTCCGACCATTCTGCGCCGAAAGCCACGCCGTTTTTCGTGTCATGTACATATGTGCCGCCGCCTATCGCAAGGCATTTGCTCTCCTTGCCCGTGCAGTCGGTATAAACGGAGAGCAGTGTCTTGACCATTTCGCTGTTCTCGTCCGCACAATGAGGCTCGCTGACGATTATTTCTTTTCCTGTCATGCCCATATCTGCGGCAGCGGCTGCCATTTTTGCGGAGACCTCCGCTCCCGTAACGGAAACAGGGAAGCGGCTGTCGAAGCCTGCGGTAAGTGTGCCGTTTTCAAGGAAAAGTCTGCTGAGGACAAGCGTAAGTGCGCCCGATTTTTCGTCGGAGCGGTCAAGTCCTGCCGATTTTCCGTCGGTCTCGCCGTATGGGAAATACTTTGCCAGACCGGACAAAGCTTTCTTAACGCTGCCCTCTGCCAGATCAAGGCTGCTGAGCAGAGATATGAGCGCCGTTACCGCATTTCTGCCCTCTTCGGGAGTGGAGGCGTGAACGCCCTTGCCCTCCACATTTATCCTGATATTGTCCGTGCCGTCTATTTTTTCAAGGGTGAACAGCACATCGCAGTCTGCCTTTACCATAGCCGCCTCGATATCGTCCTCGGAAATGCCTGCAACTATTGCCTGAGCGGTCTCGGGAACGGCGTTATAAACGCTTCCGCCCTTTATGGAAACGATATTCTTATCATCGGAACAGCAGCTCATATCGTACCTTATCATACCCTTTTCGATGCTGATAATGGGGAACTCGCCGTCGGGAGTGAACAGCATTGGCGGGAAGCTTTCCTTTGAGGTGTAATATTCCATATCCGTAGAACCGTTTTCCTCGTTGCTGCCAAGGATAAGGCGGAAGTTTTTGTTGACCTTTATGCCGCTGTCCTTTATCATCTTCATGGCAGTGATAACAGCCGCCGCAGGTCCTTTGTCGTCAATGGCGCCTCTGCCGTAGATGCGTCCCTCTCTTATCTCGGGCTTAAAGGGGTCGGAGGTCCACTTCTGTCCGTCGGTGGGAACCACGTCAAGGTGACAAAGTATGCCAAGCTCCGCATTTCCGCCGCCGAAATCTGCTGTTATGGCGTGGTTATCAAAGTTGCGGACGATATATCCCTCTTTTTTAAGGAAATCCTCCGCAAAGGCAAGGCAGTCAGCGCAGTCCCTGCCGTAGGGCATACCCTTCTGAGCTTCGGCAGCCACGCTCTTGTGGGCGATAAGCTCCTTTAAAAGCTCCACGGCATAATCAAGGTATTTGCCTGCTTTTTTCGATATCTCGTTTATCATAATTCTCATTCCTTTATAGAAAAATCGTTCATTTTCCTGCCTGTATATTGCACGGCGATCCTGCTTTCGGGGCTTATATCGCTAAGATACAGCACCGCAAGGAATATCCATTCAAGGGGCTTCATCACTATGTAGATGATATCCGCCCGAAGCTTTGTGGTGATGTGCTTTGAAAGAGGATAGCCGTAATTATCGTAAATATATCTCACAAGCCTGTGGAAGCGTGGTGTCTTTTCCTCGATGACCTGCTCAAAGGCATTTGCCACGCACAGCTGACGGTTAACTCCAATCTTCACGCCCTGACGGACTCCCAGTCGGGTAGGCTTCACAAGCTTTTCGTGACCGTTCACCGCCACGGTGCAAAGGTAATGACCTGTGTAATGCTCGGGCGGCGGAGATATCATCGTTGAATAAGTCCAGTCGGAGGTCTCTGTAAAGGCTTTGATAATGCCCCAAGGTCCCTGCCCGAAAAGGATACAAATGCAGATAAGCAGCCCTGTAAGGGGTATCAGGCAGATGACAGGGAACCACACCCAGCCTGAAGCCTTTGACAGTACGTTCATTGCCCACACGCCAAAGGCGCTGTTGGGGTGTATATCGTTCTCCCTAAAATAAGCGAGGTATCTTTTCACATTGCCGCTGATGATGCGCACCGCCATAAGGAAATAGTTCAGCACATATGTCAGCAGGAACAGAATATAAATAACAACTCCATTTTGGTTAAATACACCACCTATAAGCTGTGATGTGTAGAAAGCACACAGCACTATACCGCCGTATATACCGCCGATGCAGAACGCACCTGCCAACGGCGGAAGCAGCTTATCCTGCCCCGCAATTATCATGCAGGCAATGGGCACAGCCGCATATAACAGCAGCGACAGTGCATAGTCCGATGAAAACGGCTCATGGAGTATGGAAAAGAAATCTCCGCCGATAATTACAGGCTCATCCCAATGATAGTTGCTCATAAGACCGAGCATGATAATAGTAAGCAACAGCCCCAGCAGCAGCGTTGCAATGTCCTTTCTCCGCCGATGCTTCATCATATCCTTTTTGGGCGTAAGGCTTATGATGTTCCAGATCGTCATAACAGCAGGCATAACAAAGGTCACGGAAAATAAAAATGCTAAGATAATAAAGCCGATTATTTTATTGATAATATCGTCGATGTAGATCATGTCAGCTCCCCCTTTTACCCGATTATAGCATAGCAATTCTTAAATGTCAATACATTTATATCGAATTTCAATATTTATTTTCGGATAAAAGGAAAGAGCGATGATTTTATTACTTCACAGGCGAAGCCTCCAGCCACTTTTCGGCAGCCTCGGCAACAGTCCTGAGAGCATTATCGCCAAAGGGAGTATCGAGTCCCGCAGCGGCAACAAGTCCGTCAAAGGTCTCGGTTCCGCCAAGGTCAACAAGCTTCATATAGCGGGTAAGAGCCTCGCTCCTGTCCCTCTGCATAATAGCCCAGAACTCCAGAGCAACGGTCTGTGCAAGGCAGTAATCAATATAATAGAATGGGCGCTCGTAGATGTGGGTCTGTCTCTGCCATGCTCTGCCCTCGCCGTAGAAAGGTGAGCCGTCCAGGTCTATCCATGGCATATACAAAGCGATCAGGCGCTTCCACTCGTTTATCCTGTCCTCAGGGGTATATTCGGGGTGCTCATAAACTGAGTGCTGGAAGTGATCGACCATTGCGCCGTAGGGAATGAACTCTATAGCGTCCGCCAGATGCTTGTAGCAGAACTTGTCCGCTCCCTCGCCGAAGAAATCATCGGCGCTTGCCCAGCCGAAGAACTCCATGGTCATAGAGTGTATCTCGCAGGATTCAAGAGTAGGCTGCCTGTTGTCGGTGGGGAACATATGGCGGGTGGTGTATGCCGCAAAGGCATGGCCTGCCTCGTGAGTGATGACCTCAACATCGCCCTGAGTGCCGTTGAAGTTTGCAAAGATAAAGGGGCTTTCAAAATCTGGCAGCTCGGTGCAGTAACCGCCTGCCGCCTTGCCCTTTCGGCTGAGAACGTCCATCAGCTCGTTTTCCATCATAAAGTCAAAGAACTCCGCTGTTCTGGGGGAAAGCTTGTGGTAAAATCTTCTGCCCGCTTCCAGAATATCCTCGGGAGTGCCCTTGGGAACGGCGTTGCCGTCACGGTAGGTTATGGCGGTATCGGCGTACTTCATGGGATACGATACGCCCAGTCTTGCCGCCTGACTGCGGTACAGCTTATCGGCAACGGGCACAATATACTTGATGACCGCATTTCTGAACTTAGCCACGTCCTCGGCGGTATAGCAGTTTCGGTTCATGTTCAGGTAGCCCAGAGGAACATAATTTTCAAAGCCCATTTTCTTAGCCATAGCGGTGCGGGTCTTTACCATATCGTCGTAAATGCGGTCAAGCTGCTCCTCATGTTCCTTGTAAAATGCGCTTTCGGCTGCCCATGCAGCGTGACGGACATTGTCATCGGGAGACTGCTTGTAGGGTGAAAGCTGTGAAATGGTCAGCTTCTTTCCGTCAAAATCTATCTGAGCGGAAGCAATGAGCTTCTCATACTCGGTGGAAAGCTTGTTATCCTCCTGCATTTCGGGGATAATTTCGGGAGAAAAGCTCTTCAGGAAAATATCGGTGTTGATGAACATTACCCTGCCGAACTTCTTTTCCAGCTCGGGGCGGAAAGCGCTCTTTGCAATGACCTCCGCAACGGTCTGGGCGTACTGGACGAAATCGGGGTTTGCGCTGTCGAAAAACTCGTTTTCTTCATCGTAGAACTTGTCCTCGGTATTGATGGTGTGGCGGATATAGCAAAGGCTGTTCATGGTGGCAAAGGAAGCCGCTGCCTTATCCCAGTCAAGATAAGCGTTTGCAGCCTCATCGGCATTTGCGGCGTTCTTTATCCTGTCCGCAGCGCTTTCTGCCTCCGCTTTGAGCTTGTCCATATCGGGGCGGACGTACTTCATTTCTGAAAATTTCATTGTTATCTTTCCTTTCCTGTCAGGTCGCTGACCATTTTTTCGGGTGAATTTATAAAGTGCTTCATTATATTATAATGGGAGGTTTTTACGTATTCTGTCTTATTTATGCCCTTTTCGGTAATTTCATAAACATCTGCATCGGGAAGAGCGCTTATTATCACCGAATGGGTGGCGATTATCAGCTGGGAATCGTTCCTTGCCAGCTCATACAGCCTTGCAAGCAGTGCCATCTGAGCCGTGGGAGAAAGTGCCGCCTCAGGCTCGTCCAGAATGTACAGTCCATGACCTCGGAAGCGGTTCATTGCCAGCGCCATAAAGCTCTCGCCGTGGGACTGCTCATGGAGTGACACTCCGCCGTAACCGTCTATTATAGGCGGACTTGCCGCAGGGATATTGTCAAGCCGTTCTATCTCGCTGGCGACGTTATAAAAGCTTTCCGCACGCAGGAAAAAGCCGTCCTTGGGATATCCGCCCCGTGACAGTTTCAGGGCGCCGTACAGCTCCGAGTGGGAGTTATAGGTGGAAAATGAAAAATTCCTTGTTCCGCCCTCGGGATTAAACCCGTATGCTGCGGCGATAGCTTCAAGCAGTGTTGATTTTCCTATGCCGTTTTCGCCCATGAAAACGGTTATTCGCTTTTTAAACCCGATGCCTCTGTCAAAAAGCTGTGCCACTGCGGGGATACTGCGCAGATAGGTTGGGCACTTCTTTTTATCGGCTGTGACCTTACATATATAGAGATTATTGTCAAAAGAAAAATCGGTATCCGTCATACAAGCACCTTTCCTGACCTGATATGCTGAGTGTCATTATTATTTTACCGCTTTTCGGGTGATTAGTCAACATTAACATGGGGGTATGGGTTTGCCATTTGTGCATTGGTGCTGAAATCGAAAAGTTTATTTGTCCGTACCTGCGCCAAATGGCTCCGCCCTTTGGAAACCCGCAAGCCTTTCGGGAAAAAGGCTTGACCTAAACCCTTTGCCTTTTATTGGCTTTGTTGTGTCTCCCCCATTTTCATCATAATATCCCCATAAAACTCCTTACCTTTATATCTGAACTCGGCTGTGCCGTTATATTTCTCCACCGCCGCTTTTATTGACGGTATTCCCGTTCCCATTCCCTTATGCTTTGTTGACATAAAGCTTCCGTTCTTTTCCTTAACATTGCCGTCAAAGCTATTGGTGGAAACTATGTATATATACGGCTCCTCGCAGACCACCGAAAGCTGATGATATCTCTCCCCTGTCTGTGCTGTCATGCAGCCGTCAAGTGCGTTTTCCACCACATTTCCCAGCACGCTGCACAGGTCGGGCTGGGATATTCCCGCATCGTCGGGCAGCTGTATCTTCCAGCTGAGCTTTATCCCGTTCTGCTCCGCCCAATGACCGTAGTAGTTGAGCAGTGCATTTACTGAATTTATCCTGCAATAGTCGGTAAGCCCCACCGGCATCTGTGCTTCATACTCGGCAAGATATTTTTTGAGGGTATCATAGTCCTCCTCCGCTGCAAGGGTATTCATAACGTGTATCGACTGTCTGAAATCGTGGCGGAGCTTCCTTGTTTTCTCGATATAGTCCTGAAGTCTTAGATATCTGCTTTCCTGCATTTCCAGCATTCTTGCCTTTGCCTTGGTCTGCTCGTTCTGATAGATGCTCATTGCCGCATAGTAGAATATGACCATAAGGAACATTAGCAGCAGAAGCATTGCGGTTATTATCATAATTGCCAGGAAGAACATTCTGCCCACATACATATTCCTGTAATAGACAGGCTCTATGCTGTAGTTTATCATCAACATGACCAGTGACACGGGGATAGTCAGTCCCCAAACCTTTTCGCTGGTCTGGTGCTCTATAAGCTCCGAGCCTTTTACGCAGAGGGGATAGCCTATCACTGCGGACAATATCAGCGTAAGTACAAGTGAAAAGATATTTGCCTCCATGCTGTAATTTTCCAGCAGTCCGTCGGGGTGTAGGTAAGCGTCATACATAACGGAATACACCGACGGGAACGACATAAGGTTGCACACTCCCACGAACACCGCCAGCGTCTGCATTTTTCCCGTTGTGACCGTTCCCCTGAACATGATATAAAACAGTATGAGCGCAGGAATGAGCAACGTATTTATGGACAGCCCGAACCTGAGGCACAGAAATGCCATTACGGGCGACAGCACCAGAAGTATGCCAAACTCCCACAAAAGTATCTTTTTCAGCGGGAACCGCAGCTTTTTCACCATTGGCAGGTAGCACAATATCGCTGAGGGAAAGATTATAAAAAACTGGGAGACCATTTCCAGAAAGCTTCTGACAGTCATTGTCTGCTCCTTTCGGCACGTATTTTTTCAAAGCGGTACTCATGCCATTTTCTGCGGATATTGCCGTACTCCCTTACCTTGATAGGTAACTTCCTGCCGTCCTTCATAACACAGCAGCCGTCCTCTATATCCGATATGCAGTCCATATTCACCGCCGTGCCACGGTTTATGACCATAAAGCTCTCCACGCCCTCAAAGGCATCGGAAAATGATGCAAAGGAGCCTCTTATCCTGTGCTCCTCCCCGTCTGAGGTGATGAGGATTATGTAATGGTCGGCGCTGTATGCGCACACAAAGCTGCTGCATGGCAGCACAAATTCCTCTCTGCCGTTTGTGAGCCTGATTTTCTCTGTGCTGTCGGAACGGGTGATATCGTTCATGACCCTTTCCAGCCGCTCGTAGGTCACGGGCTTTAAAAGGTAGTCAAAAGCATGGCAGGCAAAGGCGTCGGACATATGCTCAGATGACGATGTAAGGAACACCAGAACATACTTTCTGCCGCTTTCCCAAAGTTTTTTTGACACTTCCACGCCGCTTATGCCGTTCATGTAGATATCCATGAAAATAAGGTCAAAATCCTCTTTTTCAAAGGCTTCAAGGAAGCTTTCTCCCCCTGAAAAAAAGGTAATATCCATATCATGCCCCGTTTTGACCGAATATTCTTTAAGGAAGCCTTCAAGGAGTAGGGCTTCCGACTGCATATCATCGACAACAGCAGTTTTCATAAGCATTACCGTCCTTTTCTGCGTATTATTTTAGTGATATTAAATATTTTTTACCTTAAATGCAACATATTTTTAGATTACTGTTTGATTTTTACGACAAAAATATGACGTTTACGTCAAGAGTATTGAAATCAGCCAAAAAATACGTATAATGATAAAAGTGCTTTAATGGTTCTGAAATCACACACATATGAACACATACAGAGCAACACCACTCAAGGAGAATAAAACATATGAAAAAAACTCTTATTTCCGCTCTTGCCATAATGCTGGCACTGTCCGCATTCACAGCCTGCGGCGGAGATGACAGCACGTCCTACGATGATTCTGCCGACGCAGAAAACGCAGCAGAGGTACAGGACGCTGAGTACGACAGCAGCGACGACACAGACGAAGCTGACACCGAGGAAGACACCGAGGAAGCTGACACCGAGGAAGACACCGAAGCAGCAGATGAGAGCACTGACGAGCTGGGCGATGCAGTCCAGGAACTGGCAAACGCTCTTGACGGCACACTCTGGGTCGGAATGAACCCCGATTATGACTGCTATGCGCTGGGCTTCAACGGAACATACGTATATTTCGCAGCTAATGACGGCTCATCTATCGAGGGTTACTGGGCTATAAGCGACCAGAACCTTTACATCTACAGTGACGAAGCAAATACCGAGCAGCTCGCAGAGATACCCTGGAGCTATGACAGTGAGAACAGTGTTCTCGTGCTCAACAACAACGCCGTAATGGCTCAGACAGACAGCTACTCATTCGATCAGGCAGCGGAAGCTGTTCAGCAGATGGCAGCTGCGTGCAAGGTAGGCGAATACCTGCAGGGCACATACTGGGCAACTGTCGGCGATGGCTCTGCAGAGGCTCTTCATATTACAGACAGCACACTTGAAGCAGTAACAGTTGAGTCTGACGGCTCAGCATCTACTTCCGAGTTCATCTGGGGCATTGACTACAACAACATTTATCTTTATGACTCAGACTATGCGCTCCAGGGCGCACTGGACTGGCAGATCTCCGATGACGGCTCTGCTCTCCAGCTCACAACACCCGATGGAATAGCTTCCATATACACTCAGCTCACCGAGGAAGAGGCTGACGATGTAGTAAACTACATGCTTAGCCTTATCGGCGGCTGACATCAGACCTCCTGATTCCCCTAACCGAATCCCTGTGCTGCCCACAGCAGTGCAGGGGTTCGGTTTTTATTTTACTGCTTTTCAGGGGAATAGTCAAGGTTGAAGGCGGCTTTTTCATATGCGATCACAGACAAAAGGACTGCTGCGATATGCAGCAGCCCTTGCTGTATCAGTCAATATAAAACGAAACTGCTCCGCTGTCATCTACATTAAATGTAACAAAATCGGTATAGCTGCTGTTTCCGAAGATATCCTCTATGCAGAAGCTGTACAGATAGTCCGCTGAGGGCAGGAAGTTGTCATACACCTTTGTATCGCCGTCATATACGTACTCGTCACCTGTCATATCGTCCACATACCCGCCGTTTTCGTCATATGTGTAATATACGGGAGTGATAACATCGCCCTGCCGGAGCTTTCTTACGGTCTTGTCTGCCTGACCGTTCTCGTCGATGCCGTCCCATGTGCCGAGAATAAAGTTATCGTAGCCGTCATCGTGATACTGCTTCTTTATTCGCAGGTTGGTCTGCTCGCCGTTGAGAAGAATTGGTGCTGTATAAATGTCATAGTCCTCGCCCTCTTCAACGATGTATGCAGCAAGTACCTGACCGTCGCCCAGCATATACCAGAGGCCGTCGAACTTATCCTCGACTGTGCCGTTGTCCCAATCTACATTAACATAGTTATCGAGGCCCAGCTCATATAAATAGCCGTTTTCTTCATCTACATAGAAAACGGAGCAGTAAACTCCGCTCACATTGTCAATGCTGCCGCTGTCGAGGGTAAAGGTGAATGTGCCCTCATCATTGAGATAAGGCCCCTCTGCAAAGTTGATGCTGCTGTCATTATCGGTAAAGCTCAGTCCGCCGCCTATAAGGTCATCGAGATATGACCAGAAATCGGTCTCTTCCCAGCTTTCGTCGTCCCAATAGCCGTTCTCTTCGTCAAGCCACATATCGTCGCTGTAGCCGTCAATGCTGCCGTTGGCGGAGCCGTATGCCATTTTATCCACAAAGCTCATATACTGGGGGCTTACGCAGATATCCTTGAAGATATTAAGCTCCTGTGAGCCTTCAATACTGAGGGGATAATATGTTGAAAGTCCGTTGGAGCCGTATTCATCATCGCCGTAAACGTTATATACCACAGCGTCATTCAGAGCGTCCATAACTGCCTGAGCCTCGCTGTCGCCGCAGGCGGACTTGAACAGCTCGCCCAGATCCACCATATTTGTATAGCCCTCGGACTTGTTGTTGCCGCCGTAATTCTTGGCGTTTCTTATGGAGCGGACCATGCCCGAAAGATTTGAGCTGTCGTCCGAAGCGCCGTTCATGGAAGCAGCAGCGTTGTTTATAGCAATGATAAGCTTATCTATCTTTGAAAGGTCGGTAACGGACAATGTTGCTCCCGCTTCCTCGTCGGAAGCTGCGCAGGAGTCATAGAAGCTGTCCGCAGCCACCTTGCCCACCTGTGCGCCTGTGCAGCCGGGGTTCTCGTCCAGATATCTGCCTATCTCGGTGTAATCCCAGCCACGTCCCGGCTCGGTCTCCTCGGAGGCGATCATGTATCTTGCGTGAGGAACAAGGACATTTGCGGTCTCAACCGTTGCCATAAGGCAGGCATCAAAGCCCACGAACTCGAACTTGTCGGTCATTTCGTCAAAGACCGATGTGAAAGCCTTGTCAAGGTCGGTAAGGGAAAGGGAATCATACTCGTTCTTTTCGTCAAAGCAAACGCCTGTAATGCTTCCGCCGCCGTGGTTCCAGAAAACAACGCCCATTTTGTCGGCAGGGTAATTCTGCACGCCCCATCTGAGGAAGTCCTCCAGCGTCTGCTCCTGACCCATATCTGCATCTGATACCTCGTCAACCAGATAAACACCGCCGCCTGTTACCTCGAACCTCTGGAGACTGTCCGCTGAAATATCATAGCCGTTCCACCGGGTGCTTCCGCCTGTCTGCACCACAAAGCGGACATTATCGCCTGTGTATGCGTTCGCCATTTCCTCGATATCATCAACTGCCAGACCGTTCTCGCTTTCAAGGTCGCTTCCGCACATATATACAAACACTGTCCAGGTGTCAGCATCGCCCATGGGAGCGGAATTATCCCTCGCCAGTCTTGTAATGGACACTCCCCCGTTGCTGTCAAGGTTCAGCTTTGAGCCTCTGCCGTTAAAGCTTTCAGATGATCTGTCGCTGAGAGCTTCAGTGACTTCCTCTGAACGGGAAGCAACTGTCTGTTCGGAGGTGTCTTCCTCCGAATAATCGTCATATTCATCAAGATCATCGCAGGCGCATAATGTCGCTGCTGTCATAATTGCCGCAATCCCCGCAGCAATTCGTTTTCCAAGCATTTTCTCCTTCATATCTTTCCTCCGATAAGCAAATATTTTCAAACATTTAGCATAATTATTTTAACACATTTCGTCATAAATGTCAATCAAAATATAATATCATCGGTAATTTTTCACAGGGATATCTCTATTGCAAAAAGTATATCTGTGTGGTATAATTATTGTTAAAGAAGCCTATGGGAGGAATGATGTTATGTCCCTTAAAGAAACCGCCGAGGCGCTTGTTGAATGTCTCGAAAAAATATATCCCGATGCCCTCTGCTCACTTACATACAGGGAGCCTTACGAGCTGATGATAGCAGGCAGACTGTCCGCCCAGTGCACCGACGCCCGTGTGAACATCGTTACAAAGGAGCTTTTCGCCGCATATCCCACCCTGAAAAGCTTTGCGGACGCAGATATTGACGATGTGGCGGAGATAATACGTCCCTGCGGACTGTACAAGACCAAGGCAAAGAGCATAGTTGAGATGACCCACGCCCTTTACTACGACCTGAACGGGGTTATCCCCGACACCATTGAGGAGCTGACCAAGCTTTCGGGCATTGGCAGAAAGACCGCCAACCTTATTATGGGCGATGTTCACCACAAGCCCGCCATCGTTGCGGACACTCACTGCATAAGGATAACCAACCGCTTCGGACTGACCGATTCAAAGGACCCGAAAAAGGTTGAGACCGACCTTAAAAAGCTTATCCCGCCGGAAAAAAGCTCGGATTTCTGCCACCGTCTGGTGCTTTTCGGCAGAGACACCTGCACCGCACGCAAGCCCGACTGCGAGCATTGTGCGCTGAGGGTGTATATGGAAGAGAAAGTGCCTGAGTTCAGGTGCAGGGTATAAAATGAAAGTGGGGTAATTCATGGACAATGTATCTCAGGTAATGCAGACTGCTATTGTTGTCATAATTATCGGATTCTTTTTAATCATCTTTTTCGTTTTCGTTTTTTACCGTGGAAAAAAACATGAAATAGTTGTCCTGAATAAAAGATCCACTTACTATCAGGGACTTAGTCCCACTCGCTCAAAGCAGGTAACAGTAACTCATTATACGGTTGATTGCCTGTATGAAAATTCCTCAAAGGTGCACACATTAGGCTGCTCGTTAATGATCTATGATAGGCTGAAGGTAAATAAAAGCTATACTGTCACTGTAAAAATGGCAGAGATCATTAAGGTACATAAAGATTGACTATACTTTATAAAAAAAGTCCGCCCCAAACGGGACGGACTTTAATTGATTTAATTAAATCAAACGAGCTCGATAACTGCCATCTCAGCAGCATCGCCACGACGGGGACCGATCTTAACGATTCTGGTATAACCACCGTTAACGTCTGCATACTTAGGTGCAATCTCGTCAAACAGCTTCTTAACAACATCTTCCTTAGTAACGTAGGCAAGAACCTGACGCTTGGAGTGGAGGTCGTTAGTCTTAGCTATTGTAATCATCTTTTCAGCCATAGAGCGGACTTCCTTAGCTCTTGTAACTGTAGTTTCAATTCTGCCATTTTCAAGCAGGAAAGTAACCATAGCTCTCAGCATAGCCTTTCTATGGTCGCTTGTACGGCCCAGTTTTCTGGTTCCCGGCATTATGATCACTCCTTACCAATAATTGGAACGGTTATTCATCATCGGCGTTAAGGTCGAATCCCAGGGACTGGAGCTTCTCCTTAACCTCGTCAAAGGACTTCTTACCGAGGTTTCTAACCTTCATCATTTCTTCTTCTGATTTACTGATCAGATCTTCAACAGTATTTATTCCCGCACGCTTCAAGCAGTTAAAGGAACGTACTGACAAGTCAAGTTCCTCAATGGTCATCTCAAGGATCTTCTCCTTGCCCTTATCGTCCTTCTCCACCATGATTTCGGTGATAGCGGACTCATCAGAGAGATTACTGAAGGATTTCAGATGCTCAATGAGGAGATTGGCTGCCTGAGACACGGCTTCCTTAGCGGATACGGTACCATCGGTCCATACCTCAAGGATAAGCTTATCGTAGTCTGTAACCTGACCGAGACGAGTATCCTCGACACGGAAGTTTACTTTCAGTACAGGCGTGTAGATAGAGTCAACGGCGATCACATCGATACCGAGGTTGAAAAGCTGCTTGTTCTTTTCAGCAGGAACGTATCCTCTGCCACGGTCAATGGTGATCTCCATATAAAGCTTAGCGTCCTTGCCCAGAGTAGCAATGTGCATCTCTGGAACAAGAATATCGACCTCAGAATCGGTCTTGATATCTCCGGCGGTGACTTCACATTCGTCCTCAGCCTCAATATAAATGGTCTTGGGGCCTTCGCCATAGAGCTTTGCAGTAAGACCCTTAAGGTTAAGGATGATCTCAGTGACATCCTCCTTAACCCCGGGAATAGTAGATAATTCGTGGTGCACACCGTCAATCTTTACAGAGGTGACAGCAACACCCGGAAGCGAGGAGAGCAGTACACGTCTGAGGCTGTTGCCCAGAGTAGTACCATAGCCGCGCTCGAGAGGAGCAAGAACGAACATACCGTAAGTGCCATTAGGCTCCAGCTTGACGGTCTCAATTTCCGGCTTTTCGATTTTTTCAAGCATTTATAAAACCCTCCTATAGTCGCAATGTGGTGTTGAGCAGACTCAAAGTAGTTATTACTTGGAGTACAGCTCGACGATCAGGTGTGTCTGAGTCTCGTAATCGAGATCCTCTGTAAGAGGCATACGAACAACCTTAGCAGAGAAGTTAGCCTTATCAGCTTCGAGCCAGAGAGGAACTACTCTGTTAGCGGTCTGCTCAACAACATCCTTGAACTTGGCACTGCTGCGGCTGCCCTCGTAAAGAGCGATAACGTCGCCCTCCTTAACACGGTAAGAGGGGATATTTACACGCTTGCCGTTTACAGTGAAATGTCTGTGAGTAACGAGCTGTCTTGCTTCTCTTCTTGTAAGAGCAAGGCCCATTCTGTAAACAACATTGTCAAGACGGGACTCGAGGATAGTGATAAGGTTATCACCGGCCTTGCCCTCCATCTTGGAAGCAATCTCAAAATAGTGGTGGAAAGGCTTCTCAAGAACGCCGTAGATGAACTTGAGCTTCTGCTTTTCCTTGAGCTGAGTGCCGTATTCAGAAACCTTTCTTCTGTTGTTAGCGCCGGGGTTTCTGTTGGACTCCTTGGAAATACCCATAACCATAGGGCTGATACCAAGGTATCTGCATCTCTTTAAGATAGGTTCTTTATTTAAAGCCATTGCAATAACACCTCCTGTAAATTAGACACGTCTTCTCTTAGGAGGACGGCATCCGTTGTGGGGAATGGGGGTTACATCCTTGATAAGTCTAACCTCAAGACCTACAGTCTGGAGAGCTCTGATAGCAGCTTCTCTTCCTGCGCCGGGGCCCTTAACGTAAACCTCGACAGTCTTAAGACCGTGCTCCATAGCAGCTCTTGCAGCAGTTTCAGCAGCAGTCTGAGCAGCGAAAGGAGTGGACTTCTTGGATCCTCTGAAACCGAGTCCGCCGGCGGACGCCCAAGAAAGTGCGTTGCCCTGAGTATCGGTGATGGTTACGATTGTGTTGTTGAAAGTGGACTGGATATGAACAGCGCCATTTTCAATGTTCTTACGTTCACGACGTCTTCTGATGGTAGTAGCTTTTTTACCCTTGACCTGAGCCATTGTTCAATCCCTCCTTACTTCTTCTTGTTAGCGATGGTCTTTACAGGACCCTTGCGGGTTCTTGCGTTAGTCTTGGTTCTCTGACCTCTTACGGGGAGACCCTTGCGGTGACGAACGCCTCTGTAGCAGCCGATTTCAACAAGTCTCTTAATGTTGAGAGCAACGTGTCTTCTAAGGTCGCCCTCAACCATGAAGTTGTGGTCGATATAGTCACGGAGCTTAGCAACATCGTCTTCGCTGAGGTCCTTGACTCTGATATCAGGGTTTACACCTGTGTTTGCGAGAATTTCATCCGCAGATTTACGGCCTATTCCGTAGATATAAGTGAGTCCGATTTCAACTCTCTTATTCTTGGGAAGGTCAACACCGGCAATACGTGCCATTAAAAATGCACCTCCGAATTAAATTTAGACTTTACGTCCATGTGTTTTTATGGCGATATATAATAATCCTTATTTCATGCAGGCATGAAGCTCATGCAGGCATAAGCTTTATGCCAACAACAGCATTCAGCCCTGACGCTGCTTATGCTTAGGATTTTCGCAAATGATCATAACCTTGCCTTTTCTCTTGATAACTTTGCACTTTTCGCAGATAGGCTTTACGGAAGGTCTTACTTTCATGATAATCCTCCTTCTCAAATGGTTGTTTTAGCGGTAAATCCGCATCACTTTGCTCTCCATGTGATCCTGCCCTTGGACAGGTCATAGGGTGACATTTCAACGGTTACCTTGTCGCCGGGAACGATTCTGATATAGTTCATTCTCAGTTTGCCCGATACGTGAGCAAGAATTTTATGTCCGTTTGCAAGCTCAACCTGAAAGTTGGCGTTGGGGAGAGCCTCGATAACGGTACCCTCAATCTCAATTACATCTTCCTTAGACAAGCTGACAGCCTCCTTGGATTTCGGTTTCGGTTAATTATCAGGAATTTTCCGACGAGGAATATTCCGCAATAACGCTTCTGAGCTTCTTATCGGTAAGAGTTTCCGTATCTATGACAGTATTGGTAAAAGCTGTATGCTTTATGCGCTTCTTTTTGGGAGAAGCAAGCTTTCGCTCTTTTCCGTCTGCCAGATAGACGAAATTCTCGTCCGCTTTGATGACAACAAGAAAATTTCCTTTGTCCCTGCCTGCAAGGCTGCGGACTATCCTGCCGGTGATTGCTTCCACATCAGCGTCCCCCTCTTAAACGATTGTGGGCATGGTAAGAATTACCGGACCCTCGGACGTGATTGCGACTGAATGCTCAAAGTGAGCGGAGAGTGAACCGGATTTTGTCAATACAGTCCAGCCGTCGGGAAGAACCTTAACGTCCTCACCTACTGCATTGATCATCGGCTCGATGGCGATCGTCATGCCCGCAACAAGCCTTGGACCTCTGCCGGCCTTACCGAAGTTAGGCACCTCAGGGGACTCATGGAGCTTTGCGCCTACGCCGTGACCGACATAGTTCTTGACGATACCGTATCCGTAAGAAGAGCAGTACTCCTCAACTGCATGGGAGATATCTCCCACACGGTTACCGGGGACAGCCTGTTCAATGCCCTTGAAAAGGCCTTCCTTGGTGACCTTGAGAAGCTGTGCAGCTTCCTCAGAAACATTTCCGACAGCAAACGTATAAGCAGTATCTCCGTGGAAACCGTCTATATAAGCTCCCACATCAATGCTCACGATATCGCCGTCCTTGATGTGTTCATGCTTGGACGGGATACCATGGATGACCTTGTTGTTTATCGAAATGCACGCCGAAGCGGGGAAGCCGCCGTATCCCAGGAAAGAGGGAGTTGCACCGTGCTTAACGATGTAATCGTGGATTATCTTATCCAGCTCATAAGTGGTCATACCGACTTTTATTGACTGTCCTCCGAAGTGGAGCGCATTACCGGCAATAATACCGGCCTTGCGCATTTTTTCCAACTCGGATCTGGATTTAACACTAATCATTGCTGCGCCTTCTTCTGTAATAATCAGGCATTTACTGCTTCAAGAACAAGCTTGGAGGTATCAGCTACCTCAGCCTGACCGATAACAGTTCTGAGCTTACCTCTGCCCTTATAGAAATCTACGAGGGGAGCAGTAGCCTCATGGTATGTTTTCAGTCTGTTGATTACAGTTTCGGGAGCATCGTCCTTACGCTGAACAGCGTTGCCGCCGCACTTGTCGCATTTGCCCTCTACCTTGGGAGGGTTGAACTCAACGTGATAGGTAGCGCCGCAGCTCTCGCAGACTCTTCTGCCGCCCAGACGAGCCTTGATAGCCTCATCGGGAACGGAGATCTCGATTACCTTGTCGATCTGAACGCCCATAGTCTCCAGAGCCTCAGCCTGGGGAACTGTTCTGGGGAATCCGTCAAGAATAAAGCCGTTCTTGCAGTCGTCCTCAGCGATCCTGTCTTTCAGGATACCGATAACAACCTCATCAGGAACAAGAGCGCCTGCGTCCATAAAGCTCTTTGCCTTAAGACCGTACTCTGTACCGTTCTTTACGGCTGCTCTGAGAATATTGCCTGTAGAAATCTGGGGAATGTTAAGAGCATTGCTGATCACTTCAGCCTGAGTGCCCTTGCCTGCGCCGGGAGCGCCGAGCAAAATAAGATTCATACATTTCGTCCTTTCAGAGTTTCGGTGTAAGTGAATTATTCAAGGAAGCCCTTGTGATGACGCATCATCATCTGGGACTCCATAGTTCTGACGGTTTCAAGTACAACGCTTACGATGATCAGTATCGAAGTACCGCCCATGGAGATGTTCATAGCAGGAACTGCCATATGGAACAGAATGGGGAAGATAGCGATGATACCGAGGCATACAGCGCCGATAAGAGTAATCTTGGAAAGTACTCTCTGAATGAAATCGCTGGTAGGCTTACCGGGTCTTATACCGGGAATACCGCCGTTGTTCTGACGGAGGTTGTTTGCGATCTCAATAGGATTGTACTGCATTGAAACGTAGAAATAGTTGAATGCAATGATGAGAATGAAGTAAATCACTGCATACCAGCCGCTGGAGTAGTTGAAGAAGTTCAGGAATCCGTGATAGAATTTCTGACCAAAGCTCCATGTTGCAGGATCACCTGTAGGTGCTGCAACGAACATTTCGATCGTCTGAGGAATGGACATGAATGCCATTGCGAAGATGATAGGCATAACGCCGCTCATTGCGATCTTTACGGGAATGTGAGTGTTCTGACCGCCGTACTGCTTTCTTCCCACAACACGCTTAGCGTACTGAATGGGAATACGTCTTTCAGCCTCGTTCATAAGAACGATGAAGCCGATCATTACAACATAAATGAGAAGAACGAAGATAACGGGGAAAACGTACTTGTTGGGGTCGCTTATTGCGAGCTCAACCATATCCTTTACATCGCTGGGGCATCTTGCGACGATTCCGGCGAAGAGGATAATCGAGATACCGTTTCCGATACCGTTTTCGTTTACCAGGTTGCCGAGGAAAACGATGAGGTTTGAACCTGCGGTGAATACTGCCATAATAACTATAGCAGCGAACACGCCTTCAAAGCCTGAGGTGTAATCAACAGCGCCCATCTTTCTCATAGTGAGGTAATAAGCGTAGGACATAACCAGTGAGATAGCCAGTGCCACATATCCTGTGATCTTCTGTATCTTCTTTCTTCCCTCTTCGCCTTCCTTCTGGAGATTTTCCAGAGGAGGAAGCGCATAGGTGAGAAGCTGCACGATGATCGAAGCGTTGATATACGGCTGAATTGAAAGAGCAAATACTGTGCCCTTTGAGAGAGCGCCGCCCGAGAGCATATCCAGATATCCGAATATGTTTCCGTCCTGAACAATGTTCGAAAGAGCATTGGGGTCAAGGAAGGGAACGGGAATTGCGCATCCGAGACGGAAGATAACGATAATGAGTAATGTGTATAAGAGCTTTTTTCTCAGCTCAGGTGTTTTCCAAGCATTGCGCATGGTCTCGAACACATTACATCACCTCAGCCTTCCCGCCTGCTTTCTCGATTTTTTCCTTAGCTGAAGCGGAAAAAGCTGCAGCCTTAACGGTAAGATTCTTGGTGAGTTCACCATTGCCGAGGATTTTAACGCCGTCGTTGGTCTTCTTGATGAGACCGCTTGCCTTGAGGAGATCAGCGTCAACAACTGTACCGTCAACAAACTGGTCAAGATCAGAAACATTAACAACGGAGTACTTAGTAGCGAAAATGTTGTTGAATCCTCTCTTAGGGATTCTTCTGGTCATGGGCATCTGGCCGCCTTCAAAGCCGGGTCTTACGCCGCCGCCTGAACGGGCATTCTGTCCCTTGTGGCCCTTGCCGGCAGTCTTGCCGTTGCCGGAGCCGTGACCTCTGCCGATTCTCTTGACATCCTTTACGGAGCCAGCGGCAGGAGAAAGTTCATATAACTTCATATCAATCGCACCTCCCTGCAATTTAAGCGTTAGTTACATTAACGAGGTGGGAAATCTTCTTGATTTTACCCTGAACAGCAGCGTTATCCTGCTGAGTAGTAGTATCGCCGATTTTTCTAAGACCGAGGGAATTAGCAGTAGCGATCTGGTCTTTCTTACAGCTGTTAAGACTTTTTACGAGCTTAATGGTAACCATTACTGTCATCCTCCTTAGCCTAAAATTTCCTTAACGGATTTGCCTCTTACTTCAGCAACTTCCTTAGCGCTGCGTAAGCTGGAGAGACCCTGAAGGGTAGCTCTTACAACGTTGCAAGCATTGTTGGAACGAAGAGACTTGGTTCTGATATCCTTGATACCGGCAACTTCGATAACGGCACGAACAGGACCACCTGCGATAACACCGGTACCGGGAGCAGCGGGCTTCATGAGAACACGGCCTGCGCCGAATTCGCCGATAACCTCGTGAGGAATGGTAGAGCCTCTGAGGGAAATCTTGATTAAATTCTTCTTAGCATCTTCGATACCCTTGCGGATAGCGTCAGGAACTTCTCCGGACTTTCCGATACCGAAGCCAACGGTACCGTTTCCGTCGCCGACTACAACGAGAGCGGCGAACTTGAAGATACGACCGCCCTTAACAGTCTTGGAAACTCTGTTAATGGCAACGACCTTTTCGGTGAGCTCGAGATTAGTAGCATCTATCTTAGCCAAAAGTATAACCTCCTTTAAAAGTTATCCGATTTAAAATAAATCAGAAGTTAAGACCGCCCTGTCTTGCACCGTCTGCAAGCTGAGCAACTCTGCCGTGGTAAAGGTAACCTGCTCTGTCGAAAACAACATCGGTGATACCCTTTTCCTTAGCAGCGGCAGCGATAGCCTCGCCAACCTTGAATGCGCCGTCCTTGTTGCCGCCATTGCCCTCGAAGCCCTTGTCCATAGAGGAAGCGCTTGCCAGAGTTACGCCTGCAACATCATCGATAAGCTGCGCATAAATATGCTTGGAGCTGCGGAATACATTGAGTCTGGGGCAGGTAGCAGTACCGCTGATCTTATAACGAACTCTTGCCTGTCTCTTGGCTCTTGCAGCCTTTCTGTTCATCTGCTTAACCATTTAATATTCAACTCCTTATCAAACTGGAGAATAGTAGTAACAACTGTCCCATTCTCTTTCGTATTGAGGGAAAACGTAAATTCGGTAAAAAATTACTTCTTACCCTTACCGGCCTTACCTTCCTTGCGGATGATATGCTCGCCGGTGTAGTGGATGCCCTTGCCCTTATAAGGCTCGGGAGGTCTCTTCTCACGGATCTCAGCAGCAAACTGACCAACAGCCTGCTTGTCGATGCCGTTTACGATGATCTTGGTAGCAGCGGGAACATCAATGGTGATGCCGTCGATCTCAGGAACGATAACCTGGTGTGAATAACCAAGGTTCATAACGAGATTCTTGCCCTGCTTCTGAGCTCTGTAACCGATACCGTCGATATCGAGGGACTTGGAGAAGCCGTGTGTAACACCTTCAACCATGTTGGATACGAGAGTTCTTGTAAGACCGTGGAGTGACTTGTGGAGCTTATCCTCAGTAGGACGCTCAACGATGATTTCATTGCCTTCCAGCTTGATGATCATATCCTTGTGGAAGGACTTGGTAAGTGTACCCTTAGGACCCTTAACGGTAACAACGTGACCGTCGATCTTAACATCAACGCCTGCGGGAACAGCTATTGGCTTTCTACCTATTCTTGACATTGTACGTGTTCCTCCTTACCAAATAAATGCAAGGACTTCGCCGCCAACGTTAAGCTCTCTTGCCTTCTTGTCAGTCATAACTCCCTTGGAAGTTGACACAATAGCAATTCCGAGGCCCTTCATGACCTTGGGCATATCCTCACAGCTGGAGTAAATGCGGAGACCGGGCTTGGAAACTCTGCGCAGGCCGGTGATAACCTGAGATTTATTTTCGCCGTACTTGAGGGTAATTCTGATGATACCCTGCTTGCCGTCGTCAATTATCTGATAGCTCTTGATATAGCCTTCATCAACAAGAATCTGAGCGATTGCCTTCTTCATATTGGAAGCGGGCACATCTACAGTAGCGTGCTTAGCAGTGTTAGCGTTACGGATTCTTGTAAGGATATCGGCAATTGAATCGGTAATTTGCATACCTTTAACCTCCTTGTAAAAATTCAGCGGTTTAAGACGAAATCAGCCTGTGGTAATTTGATTACCAGCTTGCCTTCTTAACGCCGGGGATCTGACCCTTGTGAGCAAGCTCTCTGAAGCAGATTCTGCAAATTCCGAACTTTCTCATGTAAGCGTGGGGTCTGCCACAGATTTTGCATCTGTTATAAGCTCTTGTAGAGTACTTAGGAGTTCTCTGCTGCTTGATCTTCATTGAAGTTTTAGCCATTTAATTAAACCTCCCAATTACTTTGCAAACGGAGCGCCCATGAGCTCGAGGAGCTCCTTAGCTTCTTCGTCTGTGTTTGCGGTAGTGATAATGTTGATATCCATACCACGAACCTTATCTATTTTATCGTACTCAATTTCGGGGAAAATGAGCTGCTCCTTGATACCGGTGGAGTAATTTCCTCTGCCGTCGAAGGAGTTGCCGTTGATTCCTCTGAAGTCACGTACACGGGGGAACGCAACATTGAAAAGTCTGTCGAGGAATTCGTACATCTTTTCGCCTCTGAGAGTAACCTTTACGCCGATAGGCATGCCCTCACGGATTTTGAAGTTTGCCACAGACTTCTTAGCACGGCAAACAACAGGCTTCTGACCTGTGATAAGAGCCAGGTCGTTCATGATAGCGTCGATGACCTTGGAATTGTCCTTAGCCTCGCCTGCGCCGACATTGATAACAACCTTGTCGATCTTGGGGATCTGCATAACGCTCTTGTAGCTGAACTTCTTCATAAGTGAGGGAGCTACTGTGCTGACATATAATTCCTTAAGATTTGCTGCCATGGTAGGTAACTCCTTTCATCAATAAGATTTGCCGCAGTCTGCATTCTTGCAAACTCTGGACTTGCTGCCGTCAGCTTCGATCTTGTGACCAAGTCTGGTAGGCTTGCCGCAGTGAGGGCAAACAGCCATAACCTTGCAGGCATAAAGGGGAGCTTCGCACTTTACGATGCCGCCCTGCTGGCCCATCTGACGGGGCTTAACATGCTTGGTAACGATATTGAGACCTTCAACGATAACCTTCTGCTCCTTGGGGGAAACCTCAAGAACCTTGCCCTGCTTGCCCTTGTCCTTACCGGAAAGGATAACAACAGTATCGCCGGTTTTAACGTGTAACTTATTCATAACTCGGCACCTCCATTAAAGTACTTCGGGAGCCAGAGAAAGGATCTTTGTAAAGTCCTTATCACGGAGCTCACGAGCAACAGGTCCGAAAATACGTGTTCCCTTGGGGTTCTTGTCCTCCTTGATGATAACTGCTGCGTTCTCATCAAAACGGATGTAAGTTCCGTCTTCTCTGCGGAGACCCTTTGCGGAACGAACGATTACTGCCTTAACAACGTCGCCCTTCTTAACAACGCCGCCTGGTGTTGCTTTTTTAACGGAAGCAACAACTACATCGCCGATATTAGCATATCTTCTGCGTGTGCCGCCCAGAACTCTGATGCACATAAGCTCCTTGGCACCTGTGTTATCAGCGACCTTTAAATAAGTCTGCATCTGTATCACAGCGCATTAACTCCTTCCTTAACAGTGAAATACGGAATTAGGCAGGTTTTGACCTGCCTGATACCGATTGATCACATTAAATAAATTATATCGTCTCAACGCTGCCGTGTGTTTCGTAGTAAATGTTACATCCGACCTGTAACGGCAACATTAAGATTATAACATACCGCAAGGCATTTGTCAATACCGCAGGGCAAAATTACCCCTTGGCATTTTAGACAAATTTCAAGCAAAGATTACTTAGCCTTTTCGATAACCTCAACAAGTCTCCATCTCTTATCCTTAGAAAGAGGACGAGTCTCCATGATCTCAACTCTGTCGCCGATGTTGCAGACATTCTGCTCGTCGTGAGCCTTGAGCTTAATGGTTCTCTTGATGATCTTCTTGTAAAGGGGGTGCTTTACATTATCCTGAATTGCAACAACGATAGTCTTATCCATCTTATTGGAAACTACCTTGCCTACTCTTGTTTTTCTAAGATTTCTTTCAGCCATTATAATGTCCTCCCTTCACTTACTGAGCATTGGACTGCTCACGCATAATGGTCTTGATGCGGGCAATGTCCTTCTTAACAGCCTTTAATCTTGCGGGATTGTCAAGCTGGTTTACAGTGTGCTGGAAGCGAAGAGCGAAAAGCTCTTTCTTAAGGTCAACGAGCTTGTTTTCCAGCTCCTGTGCAGTCATATCTCTGATTTCTGAAGCCTTCATTAGTTGCTCGCCTCCTCTTCCTTAGCTACAAACTTGCACTTGATGGGGAGCTTGTGCATAGCGAGACGCATAGCCTCTCTTGCAGTCTCCTCGGGAACGCCGGCAATTTCAAAAAGAACTCTTCCGGGCTTTACGACAGCAACCCAGTATTCGGGAGAACCTTTACCGGAACCCATTCGGGTTTCAGCGGGCTTCTCAGTGATGGGCTTGTCGGGGAAAATCTTGATCCAAACCTGTCCGCCTCTCTTGATGTATCTTGTCATAGCGATACGGGCAGCCTCGATCTGGTTGGAGGTGATCCAAGCGGGCTCAAGAGCCTGAAGACCATACTCACCGTTGGAAACCTTGTTTCCTCTGAGAGCCTTACCGGTAAGTCTTCCTCTCTGAACTCTTCTGTACTTAACTCTCTTGGGAAGCAGCATTATGCATTACCTCCTTCATTCTTATTGGAGCGGGGTCTGTAACCGCCCTCACGTCTCTTGCCGTCATTGTTGCGGCGCTTTCTCTCAGGCTTTTCAGCGGGAGCCTTGTTAACTCTTGCTGCGGAAGCCTCGCCCTTAAGGATCTCACCCTTGTAGATCCAAACCTTTACGCCCAGACGGCCGTAAGTGGTGTGAGCCTCAGCAAAACCGTAGTCAATATCGGCACGGATTGTCTGAAGGGGAATAGTACCCTCGTGGTAAGTCTCGGATCTTGCGATTTCAGCACCTGCAAGACGGCCGCCTACCTTAACCTTGATACCCTTAGCGCCGAGCTTCATGGAACGGCCGATAGCCTGCTTCATAGCTCTTCTGTAGGATACACGGTTCTCAAGCTGAGTAGCGATGTTCTCAGCAACGAGAGTAGCGTTGAGGTCAGGCTGCTTTACTTCAACGATGTTGATGTAAACAGACTTGCCCATCATCTTTTCAACGCTGAGACGGAGCTTTTCAATATTTTCGCCGCCGCGTCCGATAACGATACCGGGCTTAGCGCAGTAAACGTGAATTCTTACCTTATCGGCATATCTTTCGATCTCAACCTTAGGAACACCTGCGTCCTTGAGGCTCTTCTTGATGAAATTACGAACGTTGTAGTCCTCAACAAGAGTGTCGCCGAAAGCAGCCTTATTTGCAAACCAACGGGAATCCCAGTCCTGGATAACGCCTACACGCAGACCGTGGGGATTAACTTTCTGTCCCATAATTTACCTCCTCTTTCGACTTATTCTTTTTCTGCTACAACGAGAGTAACGTTGGATGTTCTCTTGTTGATGCGGAAAGCTCTGCCCTGTGCACGAGGCATAATGCGCTTCATGATAGGTCCGGGGCAAACGAAGCACTCGGAAACAATGAGATTCTCCTTGTTCATTCCGAAGTTATTTTCAGCGTTTGCAACAGCAGACTTCAAAAGCTTCTCCAGGTATTCGCAGGCAGACTTAGGTGTGTACTTTAAAATCGCCATAGCAGTTTCAACGTCCTTGCCTCTGATGAGGTCGAGAACGATCTGAACCTTTCTGGGTGCTATGCGAGCATTAGTTAATGATGCTCTTGCTTCCATTTAAAAATCTCTCCTCTCTACCTTACTTACCGTTGTTGGATGTCTTGGAGCCTGCATGGCCCTTGAATGTTCTTGTAGGTGCGAACTCGCCGAGCTTGTGACCTACCATATCCTCCGTAACATATACGGGAACGTGCTTTCTTCCGTCGTGGACAGCGAATGTGTGTCCTACGAAATCAGGGAAAATTGTTGAGGATCTGCTCCATGTCTTGAGTACCTTCTTCTCGCCGGCCTCATTCATGGCAATAACTCTCTTTAAAAGGACTTCCTGTACGTAAGGTCCCTTCTTGATACTTCTGCTCATTGGTTTTCCTCCCCTCTCAGATGTTTAGAGGCAAGATACTGCTGATTTTGTGCTTGACAAAATCAGCACTTCTCCCCTTTACGAATCCATGAGTATAATAATATTTTGAAGTTTACGCTGCGTCATGCAGCATATGATTACTTACCGTTTCTTCTCTTAACGATGAACTTATCGGAACGGTTATGAGTAGCTCTGGTCTTGTAACCGAGTGCGGGCTTGCCCCAAGGAGTAACAGGTCCGGGACGGCCGACAGGAGACTTACCTTCACCACCGCCGTGGGGGTGATCGTTGGGGTTCATGACAGAACCACGAACTGTAGGTCTGATGCCCTTGTGACGGGTACGTCCAGCCTTACCGAGGTTAACGTTCTCGTGATCGATGTTGCCTACCTGGCCGATAGTAGCCATGCACTCAGCAGCGATCTTTCTCATTTCACCGGAAGGAAGTCTTACGAGTGCGTACTCATCTTCCTTACCCATGAGCTGAGCCATGTTGCCTGCTGCTCTTACGAGCTGAGCGCCCTTGCCGGGATAAAGCTCAAGGTTGTGAATGAAGGTACCTACGGGGATATCAGCAAGTGCAAGTGCGTTACCGGGCTTGATATCAGCATCGGAACCGGCTCTTACAACGTCGCCTACCTTAAGGCCGTAGGGAGCGATGATATATCTCTTCTCGCCGTCCTCGTACTGAACGAGAGCGATGAAGGAACTTCTGTTAGGATCGTACTCAAGAGTAAGAACAGTAGCGTTCATGCCCTGCTTATCTCTCTTGAAATCGATGATTCTGTACTTTCTTCTGTTTCCGCCGCCTCTGTGACGAACAGTGATACGACCATAGCTGTTTCTTCCTGCCTTCTTATCGAGAGAAGCGAGGAGGCTCTTTTCAGGAGCTACCTTGGAGAGCTCGCTGTAGTCAGTAACAGTCATCTGACGTCTTGAAGGGGACGTAGGCTTATATGACTTAATTGCCATGTGATTTCAACTCCTTAAAATGGTTTTGCGAAGAGCAATGCTCTCCATACATTCCGTTTCGGGAAGATCCCAAAAGGATTACATCATGCCGTCAAAGAATTCGATAGTCTTTGAATCAGCAGTCAGAGTAACGATTGCCTTCTTCCAAGCGGGAGTTGTGCCTCTGCTCAGGCCTACTCTCTTAGCACGTCCTCTGCAATTCATGGTGTTAACGCTTGCGACCTTAACGCCGAAGAGCTCTTCAACAGCCTTAGCGATCTCGATCTTGTTAGCATCCTTAGCAACCTTGAAAGTGTATTTGTTTTCCTGCAGTCCGCCAATGCTCTTCTCAGAGATGATGGGCTTAATAACGATATCCTGTGCAGTCATTATGCGTACACCTCCTCAATCTTTGCAACCGCATCCTTTACAACAACGAACTTGTCGTAGTTGAGGATGTCGTAAACGTTGATTGTGTTTACGAGAGCGGTCTTAACGCCGGGGATATTAGATGCGCTCTTGATGACCTTAGAGTCAACCTCGGGCATAACGATGAGAGCCTTCTGTCCCTCAGCGCCAACAGCCTTGAGCATCTTAACGATATCCTTGGTCTTGTACTCGTTCATAGCGATAGCGTCGAGAACGATCATATCGCCGGAAAGAACCTTAGAAGAAAGAGCAGACTTCATAGCCAGTCTCTTGAGCTTCTTGTTTACAGTGAAACGATAGGTTCTGGGCTTAGGTCCGAGAGCAATACCGCCGTGTGTCCACTGAGGAGCACGGATGGAACCCTGTCTTGCGTGACCTGTACCCTTCTGTCTCCAGGGCTTTCTTCCGCCGCCGCTTACCTCTGTACGGGTAAGAGTGGACTGTGTGCCCTGTCTCTGGTTAGCAAGGTAATTTACAACCATTGTGTGCATAGCAGGAACATTGGGAGTAATACCGAAAATTGCATCTGACAGCTCAATGTTGGAAACCTCATTACCTGTCATGTCCATAACTTTGATATTAGGCATTATCGCTTCCTCCTTCCATTAAGCTTTCTTAACGCAGTCAACGATTGTTACAATACCGTTCTTAGGACCGGGAATTGCGCCCTTAACTGCGATAAGGTTGTTTTCAGCATCGATCTTAACGATCTCAAGGTTCTGAACGGTTACCTTTTCAGCACCCATGTGTCCGGGGAGAGCCTTGCCCTTGAAGATTCTTGAAGGGGAAGAGCACGCACCCATGGAACCTGCGTGTCTGTGAACAGGACCGGTACCGTGAGTTTCCTTAAGTCTTGCATTGTTATTTCTCTTGATAGTACCCTGGAAGCCCTTACCCTTTGAAGTACCGCAAACATCAACGATGTCGCCTACCTCGAAAGAATCAGCCTTGAGTACGTCGCCCACGTTAAGGGACTCTGCATTGTCGAGTCTGAACTCCTTAAGTGTTCTCTTGAGAGCAACGTCAGCCTTTGCGAAGTGACCCTTCATAGGCTTGTTAACGAGCTTCTCTCTGATGTCGCCGAAGCCGCACTGTACTGCGCTGTAGCCGTCGTTTTCAACGGTTTTCTTCTGAACTACTACGCAGGGACCTGCTTCAACAACGGTAACAGGAATAACCTTTCCTGCTTCATCGAAAATCTGAGTCATGCCGATTTTCTTACCGATGATTGCCTTTGTCATGATTTTTTCCTCCCTTGGTTAATTGGTTGATCCTGTCGGACCAACATTGACCCCACATCGTCGGGATATCTTAGCTTTAAGCCTGAGATCGGATTACTTGATCTCCATTACGATATCAACGCCTGCGGGAAGCTCAAGACCCTGAAGAGCCTCTGTAGTCTTTGCAGTAGGACGGAGAACATCGATAAGTCTCTTATGAGTTCTGAGTTCGAACTGCTCACGGCTGTCCTTATACTTGTGTACAGCACGGAGAATGGTAACGATCTCCTTGTCTGTAGGAAGAGGAATAGGACCGGAAACTCTTGCACCGCTGCGCTTAGCTGCATCAACAATCTTTGCTGCTGCTGCATCTACTACAGCATGGTCATAACCCTTGATCTTGATTCTGATTTTTTCATTGACTGCCACTTAAATCGCCTCCTATAAAATTTTGCATGGGGACGAGTTTGCAACACCCTTTTCCTGCCAAAACGTTTTACACGCTGCCGTGTGTTCCGCAGGAACCGCTATAAAAAAGCCCGCAGACAATCACTTGTCAGACGGGTTCAGCATAAATACACAAAGCACTCACCTATGGGTAAAGACCCACGGTTTGAGACACTAAACTGTGTTCGGTATTACAGCCGCCCGGTTTAAAATCGGACATACTCTGCGGAAATTCCCTTACATACCGTAAGCAACCTTCCGCTTCATCGCATATCATTCGCAGTCACGCAAGTAGTATTATAACACACGCATCTGCATTTTTCAATAGTCTGCGGAAATTTTATGCGTAGATTTTCTGCGCCGTTTTCCGCATTTTTTAGTTTATTCTGCACAAAAGCCTTATTTCCAGCCCCATTTATTGAAGTACATGAACATGGATCTGAGCTGTATGCGGAAATATTTATTGCTTTTCATATACGCACGCTCCCACAGATGGGTAACGCTTATCTGGGGCAGATACATTGTCCTGCCGTACTTCTGAGCCTCTCTTGTCAGGTCTGCATCCTCGCTGTAAAGGAAGTATCTCTCGTCAAAGCCGCCTATACTTTTAAATATGTCAGTCCTTATGCAGATAAAGCAGCCCGAGCAGAAGCCGCAGTCCACAGGCTCAGTCACATTCTTCCCCCTCATGGTGTATTCGTCACGCCACCTTTTGAAAGGGTTGCCGAATTTCTCCAGCCTGCCGCCCATCATGTACTTCACGCTGGGGGTGAGCTTGGGGGTGAACTGCTCCGTGCCGTCCTCATAAACAAGCTTGGGCACCGCCATGACAACATCGTCATGGCTCTCAAAATAGTCAATAAACTCCCCCACTGCGTCATTGGTGAGAAAGATATCGGGGTTTATTATAAAATGGTACTTTGAATCAAGCATATCCATGACGGCGTTGTGGCCCTTGCCGAAGCCGCCGTTCTCGTGATTTTCCACCACAGTCACCTGCGGGAATTTTTGCCGTATGATATCCGCAGTGCCGTCAGCGGACATATTGTCCGATATTATCAGCCTGAAATCCAGGTCACGGGTCTGCTCCAGAATGGAAGCGACCACTTTTTCTATCTTGTCCGCATTATTATAGGTAACTATGCAGCCTGTGGCTTTGGGGCGTGTATTCATTTATATGCCTTCCTTATTATAGTTTGCTCCTGTACTCCACAGGCGGTATGTGCTCATACTTTTTAAAGACCGCAGAGAAATACGAGCTGTCGGGAAATCCCACAGTCTCGGCGATCTCGGAGATGCTCTTGTCGGAGAATACCAGCATTTCCTTTGCGTGCTGTATCCTTACCTTTGCCAGATATTCCATGGGGCGCATACGGAAGTTGCGCTTGAACAGCCTGCAAAGATGCTGCTCAGTGATGCCTGCAATATCCGAAAGAGTGCTGAGCTTTATCTGCTGGAAATAGTTGTCCTCAATGTACTGAAGAACATCTGCCAGAGCCGCAGTGTTCACTGAGGAAAGCTCCGACTGACGGTTATCTGCCAGCTTGCGGTATTCTATCAGCAGGTCATAGAGATGAACGGAAGCGTAATGATTTCCGTAAAGCTTGTCACTTTTAATAGTATAGTATGCCTTGCCGATGATGCGCTGCATACGGTCAGCACCGCCGTGAACGGCAAAGTGATTTAGTCCCCACTTTTCAAGCAAGGAAGCCGATTCATATCCGCTGAAGGACACCCAGTTGAGCACCCACGGCTCAGACACCGCCTGATAGCTGTGGGGACAGCCCGCAGGGATAAAGCAGACCGAATCCTTGGTCAGCTCATGCTCTGTGCCGTTAATAACAATTTTTCCCGCACCTCTGCGGGTAATGAGAAACTGCGGAAATTCATAGCCTGAAGGGCGGTTTATGGGAAACTGCCTGTATTCAACACCGATTCCTATCACATACAGCGGAAGCTCTTTTTCATCACCCAGAACGGGAAAAACCTGTTGCTGCACTTGTAATTTCTCTCCTTTGCAAATATGGATTCATATATATAAATAATAACACGAGCAGGCGGGCTTGTCAAGGCGGAACACATGGCAGAATTATATAATATAGTATATCCGGACAGACTGATTTTTCCGCATATCGGGGCTGAAAAACGGCAAAATAAGGCATTTCTGCATTTATGACTGAAAAAAAAATACACAAAGAAAATTTGAACATCGGCGTAAATCCGACACATAGCGGGAAAAATTGTCACTAAATTCAATAATCTCGGTTAAAATAAAATGTGCATTTTGACGAACAAGCTGTGCAAATGTACAATATTCCTAAAAACCACTTGATTTTTTCGGTCAATGAGTTATAATAGTAACAAAGTGTAACCACTTTGTAATTATTAAACGTTTTTGAACGTCGGGGCATACCCGTGAGAGCCTGCAAATTCTCCGATATGCTGTGCGTTACAGAGTGCAATCGGTTACATTTTGGCACATAAGCCAAAGATAAAAGAAATCAGTTGAAACCGAACGCATTTTATGTTATAATATCCCACATCTCGTACAAAAGACAGAGAAAGGAGATGCTGTATGAACAACGGAAAGCAGAACAAGCTCGTCCCCATGCTCAAAGCCCCCGTTACCTTCGCCGAAAACGTCGGTGCGCTGGTTTGCAGCTGTACAGAGCTTGCCGTTAAATATGCTGCCGCTTTTATCTGCGGAGCGGGCAGATACGTAAAAAATACCGTTGCACCTCTCGGAAGCAACATTGTACATCTGATAAAAACAGCTTCATCAAAGGCTTCCTCCTCCGCCGCAAAGCGCAGAGAGGATACAGCCGTAAAGCTTTCATCATTTAAAAGAAGAACCAAGATATTCGGCGCATGGCATGCCGCAGTTATGCAGTTCAGGGAGAGCAGACTTGCCGCAAAGAGAAAAGGCGGCTCCGCAAAGGCTTTCCTTAACATCGCATTCCCCGCAGCCTCCATTGCACTGCTTGTTTTCTGCGTAAATACCGTAATGTCCACCGACTACGGCGTTTCCGTTGAGTATGACGGCGCTGAGGTCGGCGTTGTAAGCGGCGAAGAGGTTCTGGGCGAGGCTCAGTGCGTTGTAGCCGACAGAGTAAAGTATTACGATACCGACGGCGATGTTTACGTTACCGCAACCCTTTCCATCAAGCCTCTGGCTTCTGCCGATACCGTTATCGACCAGAACACACTGGCAGCAAAGATGGAAGACCGCATTTCCATGAAATACGACGAAAAGCAGCCCGAGGAATCCGAACCCGAAACAGAGGAAGCAATCCCCGAAGCCATTGAGGGCAAGGTAAAGGCTTATGCCGTAAGAGTTGACGGTCAGGTGATCGGAGCAGTTGAAGACTATTCCTCTATCGAAGAAGCACTTGACGAAATAAAGCAGCCCTATGACTCAGACGAGTACAGCGAGATAAACTTTGATAAGGATATCGAGTACGACCTTGAGGAATACGTTGATCCCGAAGAGCTTGTTGACCCCGAAGATGTTATATCCACACTTACAGGCAACGAAGCAGCTCCCGAGTATTACGAAGTACAGCCGGGCGACAACCTCTGGAAGATCGCCGATGCCAAGGGTATGACCCTTGCAGAGCTGAGCAGCTGCTACGCTACATATAACGGACAGGTCATCGATGACCTTGAAAACAGCATTCTCAGGGTAGGAACTCTTATCAAGATCGAATCCGAGGTGCCCTATCTCCAGGTAGAGTGCAACAAGGAGCAGACTTTCAGAAGCACCATCACCCACGAGACCATCACCATCGAAGATCCCGAGCTTCCCGAGGGACAGACCATAGTCGAGACAGAGGGTCGTGACGGCGAGAAGCTTTCCAGAAAGCTTGTTACATACAGAGACGATACCGTTATCAGGAAAAAGACCATTGATACGATTATTGTTGAGCAGCCTGTTTCCGAGATAATCAGAATAGGCACAGCAAAGGCTTCCGATATTCCCTACGACGCTCCCGAGTTCATCACCGCAAGCGGTTCGGGCGAATATGTATGGCCTGTTGACGGCGGATATATCTCCTCCCACCAGGGCGACGGAAGAAACCACAAGGGCATCGACATCGCGGCTCCCTACGGCACGCCCATTTACGCTGCCGCAAGCGGAACAGTTACCGATGCAGGCACAGGCTGGAACGGCGGCTACGGAAACTGCATCGTTATCGAGAATGACGACGGAAATGTTACCGTATATGCCCATCAGGCAGAGCTTGCCGCAGAGGTAGGCGACTATATCGAGGCAGGTCAGCTTATCGGATATGTGGGCAGCACAGGTGATTCCACAGGAAACCACCTCCACTTCGAGATACGCAAGGACGGCAAGTACCTTGACCCCGAAAACTTTGTAGCACAGTAAAAATAAAAGTCGGATACCGTATGGCATCCGACTTTTTTATATGTCATCATATAAACAAAAGAACAGACCTCCCTGCACCACACGCACGGAGGTCTGTTTTCAGTTCTTATCAAAAAGCGAATTTACACTGTTCAGCATATCATACGCCTGCTTCGGAAGGCTTCCGCTGCCTCCAAAGCTGCTCTCCACCTGAGAAAATGCGGAAAGCACAGCCGATCTCATCATGTCCATCATTTCGCTGTCACCATCGGAAAAAAGCTTTGCAATGTCAAAAATACGCTTTGCAGATGCCTCACCCGTCCAGTCCATGCCGCTCAGGGACTCAAATATGCCATGAGCAGTGGTCAGGTCTATCTCATCGCCGTCAATAAACATTTTCAGCAGGTCATGATTTTCGCAGGCAGTCTCATCGCCGCTGAAAAATTCAGCAAGCATTCTCCGTGCAGTCTCCACATGGGCAAGGCGCTCCTCCAGAATAGCCCCCAGCAGCGATTCATCTGCCTCAGGCTCCTTTTCGGCGGAAGTTTCGGGCTTTGAACCCATAAGCTCGGTAAATCCGGGAAGCTTTTTAAGACTGTGTATCTCATGCACCGCAGAATGTGACTGCGAAGATGCCTTTATGCAGGTATTCTCGATCCTGTCCTGTGAGGACTGCAAAGATATAATGTCTGACAAAGATGCTGTGTCGCTGACATCAGCCTGTCGAACTTCCGCTGTCTGAAATGTCGCATAAGCGCTTGCTGCGCCTGCCAATACTTGTGCTGTCATGTTTACATCCCCCTTTATCAAAAATTACCGCAAAAACCTCGTTATCTTATATATCGGCAGAAAAGATAGATACTTTAACTATTTTTCTTTTGATTATTTCACCACTATTTGTGCGAAAATTACATTTTTGAATTAAAGCTGAATGGCAACGGTTTTACCGATTGACAACTCAATCCGTGTGTGCTAAAATTTTCATTATAGCAATAGGTCAGTAAGGAGGACTTGAAGTGAGCAGATTCAGGGATTTGCTTGACGATATAACAGGAGGAAAATACTCCCCCGTAAAACGAATGTCCTCGGCAAGAATAATCGCCGCAGGATACCTTATACTCATACTCATCGGAACTTGTCTGCTGATGCTCCCCTTTGCATCTAAGGGCGAGCCGCCCCGCTTTGCGGACGCAATGTTCACAGCCACATCAGCCTCGTGCGTTACGGGACTGATAGTTTACGATACTTTCAGCCAGTGGACGATTTTCGGGCAGATAGTGCTGATAATCCTTATCCAGATAGGCGGAATGGGATTTATGACCATAATCTCGCTGGCAGCACTGGCAACAGGCAGAAAGATCGGTCTGAAAGAGCGCAGCGTGCTGAGCGAAAGCGTGAACAAACCCGAGCTTGGCGGAATAATACGCATGGTGAAAAAGATCGCCACAGGAACATTCATTTGCGAAGGCATAGGCGCATTGCTCCTATCCACACGGTTCATACCTAAAATGGGGCTTCTGCAGGGCATAGGCAACTCGGCCTTCCTTGCAATCTCCGCATTCTGCAACGCAGGCTTTGACCTTAACGGCAAATACGGCGCATATTCCTCACTATGCGAGTTCAGGAGCGACCCCGTGGTGAACATCACCGCCTGCCTGCTTATACTTTCGGGCGGCATAGGCTTTATGGTCTGGGACGATATCGTAAAATATAAGCTGAAATTCCGTTCATACAGGCTCCACAGCAAAATAGCCCTTTCCATGACCGCAGCCCTTACCCTTATCGGAACAGCACTTTTCTTCATCTTTGAGCATAATAACACCGCCGCAGGACTGGGCTTCGGCGAAGAGCTTCTGCTGGCATTATTTAACTCCGTTACCCCCCGTACCGCAGGCTTCAACACAGTTGATACGGCAGCTCTCAGCCCCGCATCGACAATACTTACCATCTGCTACATGTTCATAGGCGGAAGCCCCGGCTCCACCGCAGGCGGCGTAAAGACCGTCACCGTGGCAGTGCTTTTCCTTGCGGCGATTGCCAGCATGAGGAACGATGAGGACATCAACCTTTTCGGCAGGCGGCTTGAAGAAGATATGCCCAAGAAAGCTCTTTCCGTGGCAGCGTTCAGCCTTACCCTTATCGTCATCGGCGTTACAGCCATCTGCGGCATACAGCCCGAGCTTGACCCCACAGACGTGGTATTTGAGGCAGTTTCGGCGATAAATACCGTGGGAATGACCACAGGCATCACCCGTGACCTGAACAGCATTTCACGCATCATAATCATGCTGATGATGTACTGCGGCAGAGTGGGAAGTGTTTCCTTTGCGCTCATCTTCACCAACACCAAACGATACAGCGGCGTGAGAAATCCCGAGGAGACCATAAGCGTAGGATAAGGAGACCAATATGGAATTTGCGGAATACGGCAGCAAAAATGCCCCCACTCTTATATTCATTCACGGCTCATGCACCACAGCCGAGATCTGCTATTCAAAGGTAGCCGAAGCACTGAAAGACAATTATCACTGCGTACTTTGCAGGCTGGACGGTCACTATGACGGTTCGCCCGACTTTGTTTCCCTTGATAAAGAGGCGGAGCAGATAGAAGAGTATGTACAGCAAAACCGAAACGGCAGCGTATATGCCCTTATCGGGCTGTCCCTCGGCTCCACCATATGCGTCCATCTGCTCACAAGAAAGAAAATTTCCGTCAGCAAGGTGTTCCTTGACGGCGTGTATGTGCAGAACAAAGGAGCACTGTACGCCAATATGTGTGCGCTGATGTGCAATATCGGCATCGGCTATATGCGAAAGGGTGGAAAAGTCCCCGACAAGCTGATAGAAACGGTTTTCGGCAAGGGCAACAGAAGCGTTGTGGATATGATGTACAGCGGCACATCAAAGATAACGGTAAAGAACGTGTGCAGGCAGGTCTATGAGTATAAGCTTGGCAATATCTCCGCCGACGGCGTTGATATAATCAGCCTGAGAGGCGAATATGAGCCTATACCCACAGCATCATTCAAGCTGCTGAAAGAACATATCCCCCATATCCGTGAAAAAGTCATACCAAACTGCGGTCACGCCCAGTTTCTCAATGAACAGCCTGATAAATATATCCGTCTGCTGACGGAATTTCTGAAAAACTGATGATACAAAAAGGAGAATATCTATGCGTTCTGTACTTATAATCGGTCTTGGAAGATTCGGCAAGCACCTTGCCGCAAAGTTTGCCGAGCTTGGAAACGACGTAATGGTCGTTGATAATAACGAGGACAATATCCGTGCCGTAATGCACAGCACCTGCAGCGCAAAAATAGCCGACTGCACAAAGGAAGAGGCTTTGAGAAGCCTTGGCGTTGGAAATTTTGATATCTGCTTTGTGTGCATAGGAAGCAACTTTCAGGCAAGCCTTGAAATAACAAGCCAGCTCAAAGAGCTGGGAGCAAAAAAAGTAGTCAGCAAGGCAAGCACAGCGATACACGCAAAGTTCCTTGCACGAAACGGCGCAGACGAGGTAGTATATCCCGAGCGTGACCGTGCGGAAAAGCTGGCAGTGCAGTACAGCGTGTCAAACATCTTTGATTTTATAGAGCTTTCCGACGATACGGGAATTTATGAGATACCCATTATCAGCAGCTGGAGCGGCCACAGCATCATACAGCTGAATATACGCAATAAATATAATCTCAATATACTTGCCATCAAAAAGGGTGACGAGCTTATCACTATCCCCACCGCCGAATACGTGTTTGATAAGGACGACCACGCCATAGTCCTCGGCAGGCAGAGAGATGTGGAAAAGATACTGAAAAATATAGGATAAGCAAAAATCCCGTGAAGCATAAGCCTCACGGGACATTTTTTACTATGTATATTATCTGTTGACGCATATGAAGCGCATTGCCGTCCGCTCCTGATCGGCGATGATAACGCTGCCGAAAGCGGGAATGCTTACAAGATCAATGCCCACAGGTGCAAGATACCCTCTTGCTATGGCAATGGACTTGACGGCCTGATTGACCGCACCTGCTCCTACCGCCTGAACCTCAACCTCGCCGCTTGTGCGCATAACGCTTGCAATAGCGCCTGCAACAGAGCTGGGAGACGAATTTGCAGATACCCTCAATACTTCCATATCCGTAACCTCCAAATTTATCTTTATATAGCTTGATTATACACTATAAAAGCCGCTTTTGCAATACTCCCGCCGAATTTATGACGGTTTACCTAATCATTAAACGTTTAATGCTGTGCATTTTGCCGCATTTTTCATCTATGGTCATAAGCACACCGCAGAAAAACGGTGGATTATCCGACTCGGTAAAACGAACGGGACACTTGAAGCGCTGCTTTTCAATGGCAAGCTCACTCTTTACACCCAGCACGGAAAGCTCTGCGCCGCACATTCCCGCATCGGTGATGTATCCTGTGTGGTCATTAAGTATTATCTCGTCGGCAGTCTGCACATGGGTATGTGTGCCTATGACGGCGGACACTTTGCCTGCCAGATAGAAGCCCATGGCTTTCTTTTCCGAGGTGGCTTCCGCATGGAAATCCACAAGGATATTGGGGGTGTGGATATCCTCAAGGAGCCTGTCGATACACTCGAAGGGGTTGTTCAACGGCTCCATGAACGCTGTGCCCATAAGGTTTACGACTGCAAAGCTGTACGCACCCATATCAAGCACGCATACGCCGTGGCCTGCCACGCCGTCGGGATAATTTGCGGGGCGCAGCAGATTTTCCTTGATGTCGTAATACTCAGTGAACTCCTTGCGCCTGAAGCAATGGTTTCCTGTGGTGATAACGTCCGCAAAGCTGAATATCTGCTCCATGGAACGCTTGGTGATGCCGTTTCCGTCGGCGGAGTTTTCGCCGTTTACTATAACTATGTCTATTTTCTCCTTGCCCTTGAGCCGCCTTACGGTGTCCTCGGCAAAATCGCAGCCCATGCTGCCTACAATGTCTCCTGCAAATAATACGTTTATCATTTCATTACTTCTTTCGTATAATAAGTGCTTACCTTTTCAAGCATTTCTCCGAACTCCCTGCGGATATTTTCGGGAGCCATTATCTGCGCTCCTGCGCCGAACTGGAAAAGCCAGCCGTAAAAGGCAGCTCCTGTTTTTACCTTTGTGTTTACTGTAAATCTGCCGTTTCCGTCGGGTATCATTATGATATCCGTGCCGAATTTGTCGATAACGGCGTTAACAAGCCTTTCGTCAAAGCTGAGCTTTACTGTGCTTTCGGCTCCGCTGAACATGGAAAAGCTGGTGTTGGCATATTCCGCAAGGTCGAAATCCTCGGGCATGGGCACTGACTTTTCATCGGTCATCTGCACGCCTTCCATGCGGTCCACACGGAAGTTGGAAAGGTCTCCGCCGTATTTTTCGTAGTGCGCCACAAGATAATAGTTGCCGTCATTCCATGTCAGGGCATAGGGGGAGCAAACTCTTGCACCCTCACGGTACTTTTTCTTCTTGTCAACAGTATAGTCAAAATAGCGGAATTTTATCTGCCTGCCCTCGTCTATAGCCTGAGAAATCACGTCGATGTTGATGTATATCATCTCGTTGCCGGATTTTACACGGTTGGCAACATACACACGGCGGTTTATCTCCTGACCCCTGAACCTGCCTGCCAGAGCTTCCAGCTTTTTGAGAAGCGAGCGTGATTTTTTCTCGGTGATGAACCGTGCGGAGCTTACCGAATCCGCAAGGAGCTTCAGCTCGGGTATCTCGAAGCGGCGCTGGCCAAGATAATATCTGGCGGAGCGCTTTGAGCGGTCGGTGATGATATCCATGCCGAACTGGGTGAGCAGAGCGATATCCTCGGCTGCCACCTTTCGGGAGGAATTTATCTCGTACTTGCTGAGCCTGTCGCAAATGTCGTAGATGGTGAGCATATGCTCCTCATCGGTCTCCTCCTCGAATATTTTTGCCATATACAAAAGCTTCAGCTTCTGATTTATGCCTGCTGCTTTTGGCACAGCCACCCCGCCTTTCGTGATAATGTCAGGAATATTATAGCATACTGCACAAAATAATTCAAGGGGAAAGATGTATTGCTGTCTGCCAATTCGGCGTTAACATTAGGCTGTTTGCTTGACATTCATTGACGCAAATGCTATAATGAAAAAGTATAATCTGTAATTATGCCATTTTGAGGCATGAACGGAGAAGTTTAATATGGTTGATATCCTCATGGCGGTATATAACGGCGAAAAATTTGTTGCGGAGCAGATAGACTCTATCCTCGCCCAGTCGGAAACTGACTGGCACCTTATTATCTGCGACGATATGTCAAAAGACCGCTCCTTTGAAATAATAAGCGGCTATGCCCAAAAATATCCCGACAAAATATCCGCACACAAAAATGCTGTGCCCACAGGCTCGGCTCAGGCAAATTTTATGTCCATGCTCCAATATGCTCAGTCGGAATATGTCATGTTCTCCGACCAGGACGATTTCTGGGAGAAAGACAAGGTAAAGCTCACACTTGCAAAGATGAAGGAGTTGGAAGCCAAAAACGGCAATATTCCTCTCCTTATTCACACGGAGCTTGCCATTGCTGACGGTGAGCTTAACATCACTCACAGCAGGTTCACGGTGTTTCAGGGGCTTGACCCAAAAGCCAACACCCTTAACAGGCTGGCGGCGCAGAACAATGTTACGGGCTGCACCGCTATGATGAACCGTCCGCTGCTGGAGCTTGTAAAGGGCATTGACCCCAAAAATATGCTTATGCACGACTGGTGGTTCGCCATGGCTGCAGCGGCATTCGGAAAGATCGGCTTTGTTGATACCCCTACCATCAGGTACCGCCAGCACGGGAACAATCAGCTGGGGGCGGTGAACAACAGGAGCCTTGCGGGAGCGGCAAAGATAGTCTCCCAGCGTATGAAAACCAAAAAAAGGGTCAGCATAACCTATACACAGGCAAAAAATTTCCTTGACACCTACAGGGACATTCTTCCCGATGAGGCAAGGAAATGCCTGGAAATATACACCGATATCCCAAATCACAACAAGCTTGGCAGGATTTATCTGCTGATAAAACACGGATTTTTAAAGCAGAATTTTCTCACCGCCGCAGGTCAGCTGGTTTTCTGTTGAACAGCAAACCGTTTTTGTTAAGCAAAAAATTTCTGTTAACCTGTGCCGATAATATGAAAGGATGATACGAATGAAAGGCATAATCCTCGCAGGCGGATCGGGCACAAGGCTCTATCCCCTTACAATGATAACCTCAAAGCAGCTTCTTCCCATCTACGACAAGCCAATGATATATTACCCCCTTTCCACCCTTATGCTGGCTGGAATAAGGGATATACTTATCATATCCACCCCCACCGATCTCCCCAACTTTGAAAAGCTGCTGGGTGACGGTTCAAGCTACGGCATAAGGCTCAGCTACAAGGTACAGCCCTCTCCCGACGGTCTTGCTCAGGCGTTCATTCTGGGCGAGGAGTTCATCGGGGACGACTGCTGCGCCATGGTGCTGGGCGATAACATTTTCTACGGCAACAGCTTCGGAAAAATGCTCAAGGAAGCTGCACACAATGCAGAGGAAAATCACCGTGCCAGCGTTTTCGGCTACTTTGTGGAGGATCCTGAGCGCTTCGGCGTAGTGGAGTTCGACAAGGACGGCAAGGCTGTTTCCATTGAGGAAAAGCCCAAGGAGCCAAAGTCCAATTATGCTGTTACAGGTCTGTATTTCTACGATAACAGGGTGGTTGAATACGCCAAGAACCTGAAGCCCTCCGCCAGAGGAGAGCTTGAGATAACCGACCTTAACAGGATATTCCTTGAAAAGGGCGACCTTGACGTAAAGATTCTGGGCAGAGGCTTTGCATGGCTTGACACAGGCACAATGGACAGCCTTATTGACGCAGGCGACTTTGTACGCATGATTGAAAAGCGTCAGGGAATAAAAATTTCCGCCATTGAGGAAATTGCTTACAAAAACGGCTGGATAACCAAGGAAAAGCTTACCGAGTCCGCCGAAAGATACGGCAAATCCTCCTACGGCGCTCACCTTTTAAACGTTGCGAAAGGAAAGTATATATACTGATGAAAGTTCTCGTTACAGGAGCAGGAGGTCAGCTGGGCAGGGAGTTTGCCGAAAACTCCGCCGTCCGCCTCAGCTCGGGGGAGTTCGATATTATCCCTCTGGGCAGAAAAGAACTGGATATTACCGACATTGAAGCGGCACGCAGCACCATGAAAAAGTACAGTCCCGATGCTGTGATAAATTGTGCAGCCATGACCAACGTTGATATGTGCGAGACCGCTCCCGAGAAAGCATACAGGATAAATGCGGAGGGCGCAAGGCTCATATGCACCGCCGCCGCTGAGGCAGGAGCGGACTTTGTTCAGCTCTCCACCGACTTTGTATTTGACGGCAAGGGCACTTCCCCTTACAGCGAGGAGGACAGCTGCTCGCCTATAAACATCTACGGACGCTCAAAGCTTATGAGCGAGGAATATGTGCGCAGCATCACCCATAAGCACTACATCGTCCGCACCTCATGGCTTTACGGCAGATACGGCTCCAACTTCGTTACAGCAATACAGAACAAGGCACGGCGTGACGGCTCCCTTAAAGTGGTGAGCGACCAGACAGGCTGCCCCACCTGCACGGAGGAGCTTATGAGATATATCCTGCTGCTGATAAAAAGCGGCAGATACGGAACATATCACGTTTCGGGAAAGGGCTGCTGCACAAAATATGAATTCGCCTGCCACATTGTTTCGCAGGCCGGGATAGAGGCGCAGGTATCCCACTGTCTCACCTCCGATTACCCAAGCCCCGCAGCACGTCCCACATATTCCGTGCTGGACATATCAAAAGCAGAAAAAGTCACGGGACTTTCGTCACCCGACTGGAAGACCGTTTTTGACAATTACTACAGAATATAAGGAAGGAAAAGAATATGACCATTATTGTAACAGGCGGAGCAGGCTTTATAGGCTCCAACTTCATTTTCCATATGCTGAAAAAATATCCCGACTACAGGATAATCTGCCTTGACTGCCTTACCTATGCGGGCAACCTTTCCACGCTCAAAAGCGTTATGGACAACCCAAGTTTCCGCTTTGTAAAGGCATCTATCACCGACAGAGAGGCTGTTTTCAAGCTTTTTGAGGAGGAGCACCCCGACATTGTGGTGAACTTCGCTGCTGAGAGCCATGTTGACCGCTCTATCGAAAATCCCGGCGTGTTCCTTGAAACAAACATCATGGGTACACAGACTATGATGGACGCCTGCCGCAAGTACGGCATCAAGCGCTATCATCAGGTCTCCACAGACGAGGTTTACGGCGATCTTCCCCTTGACCGCCCCGACCTTTTCTTCACCGAAGAGACACCTATCCACACATCAAGCCCCTACAGCGCATCAAAGGCTTCCGCCGATCTGCTGGTAATGGCATATCACCGCACCTTCGGACTGCCTGCCACCATTTCACGCTGCTCCAACAACTACGGCCCCTATCACTTCCCCGAGAAGCTTATCCCTCTGATGATCGCAAACGCTCTGGCTGACAAGCCTCTGCCCGTTTACGGCACAGGCGAGAATGTACGTGACTGGCTTTATGTCGAGGATCACTGCAAGGCTATCGACCTTATTATCCACAACGGCAGAGTGGGCGAGGTATATAACATCGGCGGTCATAACGAGATGAAGAACATCGACATTGTTAAGATAATCTGCCGTGAGCTTGGCAAGCCCGAGAGCCTTATCACCTACGTTGCCGACAGAAAGGGTCACGATATGCGCTACGCTATCGACCCCACAAAGATACACAATGAGCTGGGCTGGCTCCCCGAAACAAAGTTCGAGGACGGCATCAAAAAGACCATTCAGTGGTACCTTGACAACAAGGACTGGTGGGAAGAGATAATCTCCGGCGAGTATCAGAACTACTACGAAAAAATGTACGGCAACAGGCAGTGAGGTGCAAAAAATGGGAAAGTTTACTTTTATTGAAACAGGCATCAAAGACCTTTACGTTATCGAGCCTACTGTATTCGGCGATAACAGAGGCTATTTCATGGAGACATACAACGACGAGTTCAAGCCTTATATAAAGCATCTGGACGGCACTCCCGCCGAATTTGTGCAGGATAATCAGTCAAAGTCCAAAAAAGGTGTACTGAGAGGTCTGCACTTCCAGAAGCAGAACCCTCAGGGCAAGCTGGTAAGATGCCTGGAGGGCGAGGTTTATGACGTGGCTGTTGACCTGAGAAAGGACAGCGAGACCTACGGCAAGTGGTACGGTGTTCTTCTCTCTGAGGAAAACAAGAAGCAGTTCTATCTCCCCGAGGGCTTTGCTCACGGCTTTGTGGTCCTTACCGACACTGCCACCTTTGCATACAAGTGCACACGTCTCTATGACCCCACCGACGAGGGCGGCATCATGTGGAACGACCCCGACATCGGCGTTGACTGGAATATCCCCGCAGATATGGAAATACTTCTCAGCGAAAAGGACAAGAAAAATCCCCGTTTTGCTGACCTGGGCTTTTCATTTTAACGGAGGCTCCGAATGCTGAAAGCTTATTTTCAGACCTTTAAAAAATATAAGGACCTGATAGTATATCTGGCAAAGAACCAGATATCCCTGCGGTACAGGAAATCCTATCTGGGTATGCTGTGGAGCCTGCTCAATCCCCTGCTCACCATGATAGTTCTTACCATGGTTTTTTCCACCATATTCAAGAACCAGATAGAGAACTTCCCCATATACCTGATGTGCGGCAGGCTCTTTTATGACTATAACTCGGAAGCCACAAAGACAGCTCTTAACTCGGTGGTGTCAAACTCGTCACTGATAAAGAAGATATACATTCCGAAATACGTTTTCCCACTTTCAAGCTCCATTGCGGCGCTGGTGAATATGTTCTTCTCGCTGCTGGCGCTGATAATCGTTATGTTCTGCACTCATCTGCCCCTGCGGTGGACTATGCTGCTCTTCTGGCTGCCGATGGTGTATGTGTTCGTGTTCTCCACGGGACTGGGACTTGTTCTCTCGGCAATAAACGTATTTTTCAGGGATATCAAGCACCTTTACGGCGTTCTGCTCACAATGTGGCTGTACCTTACGCCTATATTCTACCCCTTTGAGTCTGTGCCCGAAATGGTGCAGAACATAATCCGTCTCAATCCTCTTTATCATTATATTGAGATGCTCAGAGGGCTTATAATGTACGGCACTCTCCCCACTCTGCGGGAAAATCTTCTCTGCGGCGGCATGGGCATAGGCATTCTGCTTATCGGCGTGCTGTTCTTCAAGAAGACTCAGGATAGATTTATTCTTCACATATAAGGAGCTTTTCATGGGAAAAGATACTGTTATTGATGTTGACAGCGTTTCCATGGTCTTCAACATCAGCAAGGAAAAGATAGACAGCATAAAGGAATACGCCATAAAAATATTGAAGCATCAGCTCATGTACACCGAGTTCACCGCCCTGAACAACGTAAGCTTCAGCATAAGCAGAGGTGAGGTGGTGGGACTTGTGGGTCTTAACGGCTCCGGCAAGAGCACAATGCTTAAAATAATTGCAGGCGTTATGAAGCCCACCTCGGGAAAGGTAAGCGTAAAGGGCACTGTTGCCCCCCTTATCGAAGTCGGCGCAGGCTTCAACGGCGACCTGAGCGGCAGGGAGAATATCTTCCTCAACGGCTATCTGCTGGGATTTTCTCAGGACTACATCAACGAACATATGCAGGAGATAATCGAATTCTCCGAGCTGGGAGATTTCATTGACGTGCCCCTGAAAAACTATTCCTCAGGCATGAAGGCCCGTCTGGGCTTTTCCATTGCCACCACCGTCAAGCCCGAGATACTCATTGTTGACGAGGTGCTGGCGGTAGGCGACTACAAATTCCAGGAGAAATGCCAGAAGCGTATTTCCGACATGATGGCAAACAACACCACGGTGCTTTTTGTCTCCCACTCGATAAATCAGGTAAGAAACCTTTGTACACGGTGCGTATGGCTTGAAAAGGGCAATCTTGTAATGGACGGCCCTACCGACAAGGTATGCGACGCCTATATGAAAAAATAAGCGATGAAAGGATATCTGTAAATATGGAAAACAGCAGACAGCTAAGGGTCCTGATAACAGGCGCAGGCGGCTATATCGGAAGGTTTGCAGTCAATGCGCTTATGAAAAGGAACTGCTACGTAATTGCGGCTGATATTCGTCCCATCGAAGGCTGCACCGCTTCGGAGCAGATAGTATGCGACATTTTCTCGGGCGATAAGGATATTTTCGCAAAGCTCGGCTCACCCGATGTTCTTCTCCATATGGCATGGCTGGACGGTTTTAAGCACAACAGCCCACGCCACATAGAATATCTCCCCAAGCATATGGAATTTCTCAGGAATATGCTGGACGGCGGTCTAAAGCAGGCTGCGGTAATGGGAACCATGCACGAGGCAGGCTATCACGAGGGTGTGATAGATGAAAACACACCCTGCAATCCCCTGAGCTATTACGGCATTGCAAAGAATGCCCTCAGGCAGGCTATGGCGGTGCTTTTCAAGGATTATCCCGACGCTGTGATGCAGTGGCTGAGAGCTTACTACATCATCGGCGACGATATCCACGGCAACTCCATCTTCTCAAAGATATGCCAGGCGGAAGCTGACGGCAAGGAGACTTTCCCCTTCACATCGGGCAAGAACAAGTATGACTTTATCACCATTGAGGGGCTTGCCGACCAGATAAGCGCTGCCGTTACTCAGAGAGAGGTAACGGGCATCATCAACTGCTGCTCGGGTAAGCCTGTAGCCCTCGCCGACAAGGTGGAGGAATTCATCAAAGAGCATAACTTCAAGATAAAGCTGAACTACGGTGCATTCCCCGACCGTCCATACGATTCACCCGCTGTATGGGGCAGCAGGGAAAAGATAGACATAATACTGAAAAACTGCGGAGAACTTTGATCTGCAAAGCTTGAAAGGAAATTACTGCAAATGAAACGTGCCTGTATCCTGTTCTTTTACGACAAAGACGGCATCGCCGATGAATACAACTTCTACAATCTGAAAGAGCTGCGCACAGTATGCGACTATATTCTTGTGGTCATAAACGGCAAGCTGGCTCCCGAAAGCAGAGACCGCCTTGCGGACGTATGCGATGATATGTTCGTAAGAAAAAACGAGGGCTTTGACGCCTGGGCTTACAAGGACGGCATCGAATATATCGGTTATGACGGGCTGAAGGAATATGACGAGCTTATCCTTACAAACAACACTGTATATGGTCCTCTGCGCCCTCTGAAAGAGCTTTTTGCCGAGGTTGAAAACGTGAGCTGCGACTTCTGGGGACTGCAGATGAGCTACGGCGACCCGGAAGAAAAGGTGTATCTGAACAGGACGCTTCCCTGGGGCTGCCGTCCCGACGCTATAATCAGCAATTTCCGTGTTATCCGCTGCAAATGCCTGCACAGCATTGAATTTGCAAGATACTGGCAGGAGCTTGCACCCGTAAACAACTATACCGATGCTGTTTACATCGGAGAGCTGCAGTTTTCCTATGATATGACCAATGCGGGCTTTGTTTCCTATTCCCTCGACAAGGGCGAGTACAGGGGAGCAAGCCCCTCTCCTACTATCCACAACGCTTATGACCAGATAAGCAGGCTGAAAATTCCTTATTTCAGAAAGAGGATATTCAGCAGCCCTCTCAGCCATTACACCGACTGCATGAACGGCACTGAGCCTGCAAAGGTACTGGCATACGTTAAGGATCACACCGATTATGACACGGATATGATTTGGGAGAACCTTATCAGAACTGTAAACCAGTACGATCTTCACCATATGCTGGGGCTTACAGAGATACTTCCGTATGACCGCAGCAGCCATGTGACAAACAGCAGGATAGCTGTTATTTTCCACGCCTATTACACGGATATTTTCACAAAATATATTCCCTACCTTGAAAGCTTCCCCGCAGGCACGGATATCTATTTCACGGTAGGCTCCGAGGAAAAGGAAAAGCTTTTCAGAGAAATGACTGCGGAGCTTTCCAAAAAATACAAGATAACCTTTATCCCCATTGAAAACACGGGAAGAGACGTTTCCGCTCTGCTTATCGGCGGCAGGGACGTTATCCTGAACGGCGGATATGACTATATATGCTTTATGCACGACAAAAAGGGCATCGGCGCAAGGGGCAGCTACGAATGTGTGGGCTCTGCTTTTTCCGAGACCTGCTTTGACAACACGGCTATTACCTCCGACTATGTAAACAACGTTATTGAGCTTTTTGACACTGACCCACACCTTGGCATCGCTTCTCCTCCTCCACCGACCCATGCCGCATATTTCCGCTTTGCTGACGGCGACTGGGGCGAAAATTATGAGATGGTATGCGACCTTGTGAAAAAGTACGGCTTCAATGTGCCCATAGCCCAAAACAAGCCGCCTGTGGCACCTCTGGGAACAGTCTTCTGGTTCAGGGCAAAGGCTATGGAGAAGCTTGCAAAGATAAACTGGAAGTATTCCGACTTTCCCACTGAGCCCGCTCCCCCTGACGGTTCTATAATGAACGCCATTGAGCGTCTGTATTCCATTGCCGTGCAGGACGCAGGCTATTATCCCGCTACCATAATGAACAGGCAGTATGCCGCATCGGAATTTGCATTTTACAGCCAGACGATGAAAAAATATCATCAGCTGCTTTCACCCGCAGTGGGCTGGGCGCCCAGCTCCACCGCATTCATAAGCGCCTGCCGCTCCTTTGACGGCACTTTCGGAGAAGTCAAAAAGGCAAAAGGTCTGCGTGAGCCGAAAACAACAAGCGGAAAGATATTCGTCCGCCTGAGCCGCTCACGGTTCAAGGACGTTGCCAAAGCCATACTCCCCCACGGCTTATGGGAGGCTATGCGCAAAAAGAAGTGCGAACAGATCGGAGAAAAATACTACAGGATATGATGAAAGGACAATCACAAGATGATAATCCCCTTTATTTTTAATATGTCCACCTATTCGGAAGCGCCATATACTTGGTTTTTCTTCAAGGGTCTGGATATGGCAAAGCATCACGACTGGCCTATAATGGGTCAGGAGATATATGTAAAGTCATCTCTCAAGGATTTTATCAAAATGGGTGAGCGTGCCGCATATGACGCTGATTTTATAAAAGAGCATCTCTGGTATGAAACTCCCCACAGCAAGGATTTCAAGCATTTCAAGGGCTATGCCGTGAATAAAAAGATAATCGACGATCTGGTAAAGGAGACAGGCTCATATCTTGACGCTTATCTGCACATTCTCCGTGCGCCCTATGAGCCGCTTGTGGAGGATATCACAAGGCAGATCGAGGACATAAAGGCAAATTACAGCGAGCCTATCGAGGCTTTCTGCGTGCTGAGCGCAAATCCCAGCCTTTCCGCAGCGGCGGCAAAGTTCAATATCCCCGTGCTTCATTATGAAATGGGCTGCTTCAGAGAGCCTGTTTATATGAAGACCGCTTTTATGGACACCCGAAGCCTGCACGGCGGCAACACCACGGAAGTAAGATTCAAGAAATTTCAGTCCGAGATGAAGGGCTACAGGAACATAATGTCCCCAAAGGAGCTGCTGGCACTGCTGCTGCGCCCCGAAAAAATGGATATGCTGGACAAGTACGGCACAAGGCCTGAGGTAAGATGCGGCGCGGCGCTGGGCTATGCGGTGGTGGAAATATTTCAGGCGCAGTCGGGCTTTAACGACAGCGAGCTGCTGTACAGGCTGGCTCGTAAGTACGGCACCAACAATATGCTCATAAGAATGCACCCCTTTGACCCATACGGCGCTAAATATCCCAAGTATTCAATGTGCGTGGACAAAAAGGATCATTCCACCATTGACTTTATACTTTCCTGCGAGGAGATATTCTCCATAGGCTCAAACGTTTGCGTAGAGGCAATGTTCTGGGGCAGAAAGGCTCACACCATGGTAAAAAGCCCCTCCTATTACGGCTCTGCCCACACGGTGGAGGAAAAGGCTCCCGAGGTTGACCCCATGTATCTGAATTTCTTTGCAATGAACTATCTTATCCCATTCAAGTTCATGATGGATCCCGAATATATCCGCTGGAGGCTTTCAGACCCTTCCGAAAAGGAGATATTTGAAAAGCATCTGGCTGTTCATCTTGCAAACAAAAAGCTGGATATGTCCGTAATGGATCTTCCTGCTTCAAAAAGGCTGAAAGCTTTTAAGGAAGCGAAAGCAGTCTATTAAAAACAAACGGAGGACATAAATAAATGCTTTTTTCATCGCCCATATTCCTGTTTGCATTCCTGCCCGTAACACTGGCAGGATATTATCTGCTGGACAGAAAATTCAAGAACATCTTCCTGCTGATAATGTCCCTTATCTTCTATGCCTGGGGCGAACCTAAGTTCATTTTCATAATGCTCATATCCATTATGGCAAACTGGCTTTTCGGTCTGGCTGTGGATAAATTCAGGGACAACAAGCGTGCGGCTCACGGATATCTTACCCTTATGGTGCTGTGGAACGTGTCGATCTTCTTTGTTTACAAGTATCTGAATTTTACCATAACCAACGTGAATGCGCTGTTCGGCACCACATTCCCGCTGACAAAATTCGTGCTGCCCATAGGCATATCTTTCTTTACCTTTCAGGCGATGTCATATGTTATCGACGTTTACAGGGGCAACGGCTCTGTGCAGAAAAATCCCCTTAACGTGGCGCTGTACATCACTTTCTTCCCTCAGCTCATTGCAGGCCCTATTGTAAGATATGAGACGGTGGCTAATGAGATAAAGAACAGGAAAGAAACTCTCGATGATTTTTCAAAAGGAACAAAGCGTTTTATTATCGGTCTCGGCAAAAAAATAATTCTTTCAAACTCCCTTGCTGTGGCGGCGGACGCCGCTTTCAATATGGAAAGCTACACAAATCTTTCCGCCGCAACCGCATGGCTTGGTGCGCTTGCATATGCTCTACAGATATATTTTGATTTCGGCGGATACTCCGATATGGCTATCGGTCTGGGACTTATGTTTGGTTTCCATTTTGATGAAAACTTCAACTATCCTTATATCACAAAGTCAGTTTCGGAATTTTGGAGAAGATGGCACATCTCTCTGGGAACATGGTTCAGGGATTATGTATATTTTCCTCTGGGCGGTTCAAGAGTAGAAAGCAAGGGAAGACTTGTACTGAACTTGTTTGCAGTGTGGTTCCTTACAGGAATATGGCACGGCGCAAGCTGGAACTATATTCTTTGGGGACTTTTATTCTTTGTGTTTATAACCTTTGAAAAGCTGTCGCAATATCCGAAAAAATTTAAGAGCAAAGCGGCAGTAACCGCTTACCGCATACTTTCTCTGCTGATAATCCTGCTGGGCTGGGTGCTGTTCAGAGCAGAAGATCTTCCCCGTGCATGGGAATATATCAGATGTATGTTCTGTCTTGACCACAACGCCGCAGGAGACGCACTTGCAGCATTTATTCTTAAAGACAGTGCGGTTATCTATATACTCGGCATACTTTTCAGCATACCCATTATTCCCTTTATTGCAGAAAAAACAAAGGACAGCAAATTTAAGCCACTGCTGGACGGACTGGGCTTTGCCTGCCTTATGGTGATATTCGCCGCAAGCATATGTTTCTCCGTTACAGGCTCCTATGACCCATTTATTTACTTTAACTTCTAACGAAAGGAGACACACTTTTGAAAATTAATTTTGAAAAAATAGCTGCTGTCGCCTTTCTTGCTGTGATATTTGCGGGCGCAGGCTTTAACGAATACAGAAATAAAGGACAGCTTTCCAAAAGCCTTTCAGGCATGACTTTGAACAGCGCACAAAAACAGTTTGCCGCTGCCGCTGAGACCTTTAAGACAAATTTTGCAGGCAGAAGCAAGCTTATTGACCTTTACGGAATTTCTCTAAATGCTATGGGCAAAAAAGTCGTAGGCAACTTTGAATTTATCAAAGACAAAAACGGCAATATGCAGAATATCACAATAGATTATAACTATGATACTTTCTTTGACAGCATGACCGAGCTGAAAAAATCTGTGGGCAATGCAGACCTTTTCTTTGTAAATATACCCTCTGCCGCAGGACATGACGCTGTTCCAATAGACAACTGGTTCAGCTTCCAGAACCCTGACAGAACGGAGATATGCGGCAGACTTACAAATGCAAATATCAGTGTTCTTGACCTGTCTGATAATTTTGATGCCTCAAGCTACTATTTCAAGACTGACGTTCACCCCAAGACTGAAAGCGAATTTAAAGCGGCTCAGTATATATACAACCGTCTTGCAGATGATGGAATTGATGTGCAGGACGGTGAACGGATATTTGATATAAACAACTACACTGTTTCACAGCGTGAATTTATAGGCAATCTTTCCAGAAGTTCGGGCAGATTTTACGCAGGCAGTGATATTTTTGAATACTATATTCCCAACTTTGAAACAAGCTACCAGCTGTTGGTGTATAATTCAGGTCTGTTTAAAACAGGCACATGGGAAGATGTAATACTGAACCACAAATTTCCACAGGAAAATATTTACAACTATTATGTCACTGACTACGTTCAGTGGCCGTCACCAGCATACACAATCAGAAACGACCTTACAGCTTCCAATGCAAAGGTGCTTTTCATTGCTGATTCAATGGCGCTTCGTACAATTTCTTATCTTTCACTTTCTGTCAATGAACTGACAGTTGCCGACCCAAGATATTCGACCAATCAGGAATATATCAAATGCCTTTTAGCAAACAATTCTTATGATGCGGTTATTGTCTGTGCCGCAAGCCCAGCATTTATCAATACCCCATTCAGCTCATATTTTTCAGAAGCTGATATATCGGGTTACACCACTCTCCCCACCCAGACCTCAGATGAATGGATAGGCAGCAATGGTATGTGGATAGAAGATCAGGCGGAGGGCAACACAATCTCGCTCAGCAAGGCAAAATCCTATATGGATATGCTGCAGATATCGGGCTGGGCGGCTGATTTTGAATCAGACACACCTCTTACCGACCTTATTGCAGAGGTAAACGGCAAAAAATACCGCTGTTCATACGGCTTTGAGAAAAAAGGCGTTGCCGACAAGTTCGGCGATGGGCTGCTGCGAACCGGCTTTACCCTGTGGATACCGGACGGCATAAGCGCCGGGGACAAGATAACCTTTACCATGGTAAACAGCGGCACGCAGGCGGTTTATGAGCCTGTGACCTACGAATTTACGGAATAATGGAGATAAAAATGGCTGAAAAAAGACTGGGAATTTTCCTGTTCTACGATAAAGACGGCGTTGCCGACAGATATATCGAATATATGCTGAAAGATATCCGCCCCTGCCTTGACAGGCTCATTGTGATTGCCAACGGAAAGGCGGACGAAAATGCTGTAAAGATGTTTGAGAGCATTGCCGACAAGGTGGTAATCCGTGAAAACAAGGGCTTTGACATCGGCGCATGGCAGCAGGGCATAACCGAGATATGCGGCAGAGAGGAGCTTGCAAAATACGACTCCCTCACCCTTTTCAACGACTCTTTTTTCGGCCCCTTTTACCCCTTTGCAGACATCTACAAAGAGATGGAGAGCCGCAGCAAGGACTACTGGGGACTGAGCGTTCACGGCGAAGCCAACGGCTCGGGACTGTGCCCCTACGGCTACCGCCCCAGATATATACAGACCTATTTCATGGTATTTGAGAAAGATCTGCTTCACAGCGAGGATTTTTTCAGCTTCTGGGAAAAGCTGCCCGAATTTAAAAGCTACAACGAGCTGGCGGAAAAATTCGTGGCGGTAATGACAATGCACTTCTCCGACCTGGGCTATGAGTGGGACGTTCTCTGCGACACCTCCGACTTAGAGGGCGAGCGCAGCAAGAATTTTGACCAGCACACCTTTAACATCTATGAGATGGTGGCAAACAGGCGCTTCCCGATTATAAAAAGGCGCTCTTTCCACACGGACAGGGCGGTATATCTGCAGTATTCCAACGGCTCGGAGCTGTTCAGGGCGCTGGAATATATTGAAAAGAACTACGATTATGACATCTCACTGATATTTGAGCATCTGCTGAGGCTTTATGAGCCTGAGACGCTGAAAAACTCCCTTTGTCTCGATTATGTGCTTCCCGACATTGGCAGCACTGAGCTGAAAAAAGGTGAAAGCGCTGTGATAGCTCATCTGGTATATGATGATATGTTTGAAAGGTACGGGCATTATCTCAAAAATATCCCTGCTGAGACGGATATAATCATCACCACCAACACCCCCGAAAAGGAAGCACGGCTGAAAGAGCTGTATGGGGATATAGCTTCAGTGCGGCTTGTGACCAACCGAGGACGGGATATGTCCGCACTGCTGGTTGGGTGCAGGGATATTCTGATGAAGTACGAATTTCTCTGCTTCGTTCACGACAAGAAAAGCTCGCAGAAGGAATTTGCTTCCGTGGGCGCTGAGTTTGACCGCCTGAACTGGGAAAATATGCTCCACAGCGAGGGGTATATCAGGAACATTATAGGACTGTTCAAGGCACACAGCTACCTTGGAATGCTCTCTCCTTTCGGCGTTGACCACGGCTCATATTTTTATTCCAGCGTTGACTACTGGACGGTGTGCTATGACGTTTCCTGTGCTCTCGCACAGCGCATAGGCATAAAAGCTCCCGCAAAGGACAAGCAGCCCCTTGCTATAGGCACCTGCTTCTGGTGCAGGGCAAGCGCAATGAGGGCGCTTTTTGAAAATGACTTCACATATGAGGATTTCCCTGCCGAGCCTGCTGACGGCGACGGCACGTTCAGCCACGCTGTTGAGCGGCTTCTCCCCTATGCGGCCGCAAACAAGGGCTGCGTTACGGGCTGGGTATATAACACGGAATACGCTCGCACGGAGCTTACAAACCTGCGGTACATGACCGACAGCACTGCAAAGGCGCTGTCAAAATACTCGACGGTAAGCTTTGCAAACTTCCGCAGCTATATCTCATCGCTGGGAAAGCTTTCGGGAAGCTCCGCCACACAGCTTTCCATGGGCGAGCGTGCAAAGAAAGCCAAAAAGAAAAATGAACTGCGGCTGAAGCTCAGGAACATGACCCCTGAATTTGCTCTGAAAATTTACCGCAGGATAAAGTACAGATAAATCGAAAGGACACATATGGCCGCTGATAATTTTGAAGCTCTGCTTGAATATGCTTTTGCAAACTGCCCAAAGGGCGAGGAAAACTCATGGGCATATAATGCTTCATGCTCTGCTCTGGCGGAAGAGCTTTGCACGGAGGCGGGCAATGCGGCTCAGCTGTTATCGGGGGGATATGAAAATATTCTTGAAATAAACGGTCATTACGGCGCATTTACGACGGTTCTGGCGAAAAAATGCCGCAGGCTTGTAACTGCAGACAAAAGCGAAGCCTGCCGCAGGCTTATAAAGCTCCGCTGCCCCGAAGCTGAGGTCACGGGCGATATCCCCGATGAAAAATTTGACCTTATCTGGATAAACGGCGCTGATGATAAGCTTGAAAGCTCCCCCGCAGAAATGTTCCGCAGCCTGAAAAACAGGCTCACGGACAAGGGCGGGATGATAATGCTGCTGCCAAACGGAAAGGGAAGCGGCGGTTATGACCCAATCAAAACGGCGGAAGATATCGCTTCCGTAAGCGAAGCAAGCGCATATGTGCAGATAATATATCCATACCCCAAGCTTAAAGGGGCTATGTTTTTCTTTTCGGAAAAGCGGCTGCCAAAGGAAAGCGAGCTGTATTTTGACCCTGTGCTTTGCGGCAAGGGCGCTGTTCTTGACGATATTTTCATGCTTATGATACGACGTGAAAAGCCCGAGAGCGAATGTATTTTCAGCAAAATGTCGTTTTCACGGAAACCGCAGTTTCGCATAAGGACAGATATCATTGAAGAGGGCGGAAAGCTTTATGCCGAAAAAACAGCTCTGCCTGAAAGCATAGAGCACGTAAACAGGCTCATGCGCTCATACAATGAGCTGTCGGGCATATTCTCAAAGGGCATTATTTCCATTGATCGCTGCGAAAAAATATCCGAGGGACGTGTCAGGTTCGATTTTGAAGAGGGCAGGGAGCTTTTTGACATCATTGCGGAGGAAATGGTCAATGATGAAAAAGCCTGCGAACACATTTACCGCTTTGCGGAAAATCTGAAAGCAAGGGCGACGAAGAAATTCCATTTCACCGAGGATTTTTACAAAGTGTTCGGAAAAGGGCTTAAATGCACTGATTTTTACACCATGCCCTACACGGATATCGACCTGTGCTTTGACAACATTATCGTGAACGGCGGTCAGGCTGTGACGGATTACGAGTTCTGCACCGATTTCCCCGTTCCCGTGGATTTTGTGATCTTCCGCTCGGTGTTCTATCTTTTCAGGAAAATGCAGAACGGAAGTGCCGAAACGGAAGAAAAGGTTTATGCTCATCTTGGGATCGACAGGCACATTGACGCTTTCAGGCGCATGGAATACAACTTCCAGAAGCACATCACAGGGGGCAGCACATATTTTTCCGATGTTATGGCAAGGTGCAGGGAAAATGACTATCCCCCCGAAAAGGCTCTGAAAGTGCTGAAAAGTATCGGCAGGAAAGCCATAAAATGAAAAATTTGCCGAATATTGCGTATTATTTTCTATCCCCATTATGTTGACAGAAAACGCAAAAAGGTGTATTATTATATTGAGTATATGTGTTTTTTCGTATAAATGAAAATAATATAGATATAGACTTACTGATAGAAGATAGGAAAGGTGGCCATATAAATGAGCTTAAAGGATAACTTCAACCAGGCCGTCAAAGACTTTCTGAAAAAAGACGGCATGGTGGGCGATGACCCTTTCAAAGGCTCCGTAAATACAACTCAGGAAGACCCCTCCCGCAGCCGGAACAGCTACGGAACTTCATATTCGGACAACCTGCGTGCCGCCGCAAGCAGTTACAGGCAGGACCCCTTTGCTGAAAATGACTTTGACGCTCCCGAGGACACTCCTGCGGGTACATATGTTCCCCCAAGGCAGCCCTCCGGCGGATATATTCCTCCCACGGGCAACTCGTTCAGAGGCGGCAGACCTCCCGAAACGCCCTATTATGAGACTGAGGAGACAACTATCATCTCCCGCAACACTCGCATCAGCGGTGACATAAGCTCTTTTGCCAACGTGAACGTTGAAGGAAGCGTTCAGGGCGATATCAGGCTCACAAAGAATATTTCCGTCTCGGGCAAGGTGGTAGGCAACATCGAGTGCAACAATGCCGTTATGGCTGGCGCTCAGATGCAGGGCTGCATCACCTCCAAGGGACAGGTGCAGATGGATCACGACAGCGTCCTGCTGGGTAATATCGACACCCAGTACCTTGACCTTAACGGCAGGATAAAGGGAAATGTGGAGGTCGGCGGCAAGGCTGAGTTCAAAAACGACGCAGTTATTGTTGGCGACATCACCGCTTCCACCATCTCCGTTATCGACGGAGCCGTTATCAAGGGCTATGTAAACACGACATTCATGCAGGAAAGCACCACAAACGTGTTTCCCGACGCAATCGTAGTAGGCGAATAATTTATCTCGGCGCAATTCTCTTTGAAAGGACTGTTCTTCAATGCCTCAGAATGACATTCTGAATACTAATGGTACAAATTTCGACGACTTTGAGCTTCCCCCTCTCCCCAAGCGCCCCGCAAAGAATATCGACGGCACCGACGCCGATTCAGCTAAGACTGTAAAGCCTGTGGTAAGCGTGGGCGTAGCTGATAACGAGCTTCCTCCGCTTCCCGAAAAGGCTGTAGATAACTCCCTGGACGCTATAACCGATATCCCCGACAACAATGAGCTTCCTCCCCTCCCCGAAAAGACTGTGGATAACTCTCTTGATGCCATAAGCAATATCCCCGAGGCTTCTCTCCCCGATGCGGACGAAAAGAAGCACGAAGTGGACAAGGTAGAGGAAATAGACCTGTCAGGCGATGATTTTGAGCTTCCTCCAATGCCCGAGCGCCCCAAGCCCGAGACTGAGAATGAAGAAGAGATCCAGATATATGACACAAAGGCTGAAGAGGCTGCCGAAAAGGCAAAGGCAGATGAGGAAAAGTTCGTCTTTGAAGACGATTACGACGCTGATCTTGACCATATAAGCACCGACAGCATTATCCTTGAGGATCTTACCGATCACGTTGCGCCTATCCGCACAAGAGAAGAGGAAAGCGCAAGGAACATCAAGGAAAAGATAAAAATGGACGACCTGGAAATGGAAATGGGTCCCGCTCCTATTCTGGAAGATCTGAGCGATGAATATGCCGCTCCCCAGAAAAAGGCTGAGTCGCTGGTTGACAGAGATCAGCTTGACAGCGACGAGAAGCGTGTGCTCAAGCAGCGCCTTGAAGAAGACCTGAGCAAGCGCCCCGAAAACTTCAACGCCCGTGCCAGCAAGAATATGTACAACCGCCTTATGGAAGAAAAGAAGCTGAAGATCGCAAAGAAGGGCTTCGGCATCTCGCTTATCCCCATTGCAATGGGTCTCGGCTCCGCAGTTATCTCCGCAATATTCCTTAACTGGGGTTCGTATCTGTTCTTCCAGTACGTGGCTGTGTTTATGATAGTTGGCGCACTTATGCTGTTTATAAAGTCAAAGCACGTAAAAATGCTCTCCATAGCAATGTATGCGGTAAGCCTGCTGCTTTATGTAGGCGTGGGACTGGGACTTTACGTTGTAAAGGGCAATAACGACATAATCCATCTGGTAACATCTGTACTCGCTTCCGGACTGAACATTGTGTCTATTGTTATACTTACAAAGAGCGAAGCGGTAAATACATATTATTCCAGCGATTTTAAAAAGAAATAATGTCATATAAGCACGAAAAAGCCCGAGAGATGATCTCGGGCTTTTTTGTGGGCAGATGTTTAATACTAAGAACCAATTAAAAACTATACAAAAAATCATCGCATAATCTTGCGTATATGGATTATGCGATGATTTTTTGTCAATAGTTTTATTGGTGATTAGTATTATTATTACTTTATCGCTTCTGCAAGGCTCTTGGTGAATGAGCCGACAGGCTCTGAAGAATTTACTCCGTTTGCTTCCATTATCCTTACAACCGCACTTCCTACTATTACTCCATCACAATAGGAAGCCATTTTCTTCGCCTGCTCAGGTGAGGATATTCCAAATCCTACACAGCAGGGGCAGGACGCATTCTCTCGGATTATGCCGAAGAACTTATCAAAATCAGTCTGAAATTCCGATCTTACTCCCGTTACGCCGTTGGAGGACACGCAGTAAAGAAATCCCGTTGAATCGGAAGCTATTCTCTTTATGCGCTCATGGGAAGCTGGTGAAACAAGATTGATGTTGTGTACGCCGTACTGCTCTGCATAGGGAAGTATCTCCTCACGCTCCTCATAGGGCATATCGGGGACGATAACGCCGTCAACACCCTTTTCCCTGCAGAGTGAGAAAAACTTCTCTGTGCCGTAAACGAAAATGGTGTTAAGGTACATCATAAGGATAAGTGGCTTGTCGGTCTTTTCTCTTATTCTATCCACTGCGCCGAATATCTTGTCAAGCGTGGTGCCGCCGTTCAGCGAGCGCAGTGAGGACTTCTGAATGGTAACGCCCTCGGCGATAGGGTCTGAAAAAGGCACGCCCAGCTCGATGATATCTGCGCCGTTTTCAAACATGGAAAGGGCGGTGCTTACGGTGGTATCCATATCGGGGTCGCCTGCGGTGATAAAGGTTATAAGAGCCTTGGAGCCGCTCTTTTTAAGCTCTTCAAAGCATTTGTCTATACGGTTCATATTTTCTGACCTCCATTATGAGTTCTTGATATCATGGCCTCTGTAGCGGGCTACGGAGTAAACGTCCTTGTCGCCTCTGCCTGAAAGGTTGATAACGATTATCTTATCCTTGCCCATTTCGGGAGCGATCTTCATAGCTGCGGCTACGGCGTGGGCTGACTCTATTGCGGGGATAATGCCCTCGGTCTTTGAGAGATATTCAAAGGCGGTAACTGCCTCTTCATCGGTTATTGCGACATAATCCGCTCTGCCTGTTTTCCAGAGGTTTGCGTGCTCGGGGCCTATTCCGGGGTAGTCAAGACCTGCGGAAATGGAGTAAACGGGAGCTATCTGACCATATTCATTCTGGAGGAAGATGGACTTCATTCCGTGGAATATGCCCACGCTGCCGCAGGAAAGCGTAGCTGCGGTATCGGCTGTGTTTATTCCTCTGCCTGCGGCTTCTGCACCCACAAGTCTTACGGAGGTATCGGGGATAAAGTCATAGAAAGCGCCCATTGCATTGGAGCCGCCGCCTACGCAGGCAACCACGCAGTCGGGAAGTCTGCCTTCCTTTTCCATCATCTGGCGCTTTATTTCCTCGCCGATTATCTTCTGGAAGTCTCTTACCATTTCGGGGTAAGGGTGGGGACCCATTACGGAGCCGATGCAGTAGAATGTGGTCTCGATATTGGTGCACCAGTCACGCATAGCCTCGTTGATAGCGTCTTTAAGGGTAGCTGTGCCGCTTTCAACAGGAACGACCTTTGCGCCCAGCAGCTCCATGCGGTAAACGTTCAGGGACTGTCTTTCGGTATCCTCTCTGCCCATATACACGCAGCATTCAAGACCCATAAGGGCGCATACGGTAGCGGTGGCAACGCCGTGCTGACCTGCGCCTGTTTCGGCAATGATACGCTTCTTGCCCATGCGCTTTGCAAGGAGTATCTGACCAAGAACGTTATTTATCTTGTGAGCGCCTGTATGGTTAAGGTCCTCACGCTTGATGTATATTTTTGCGCCGCCCAGATCCTCGGTCATGTGCTGGGCATAGTACAGCATTGAAGGGCGGTTTGCATAGTCACGGTAAAGGTCAGCCAGCTCTTTCTGGAACTGGGGGTCATTCTTGTACTTGTCATAAGCCTCTTCCAGCTCATGTACGGCGTTCATAACAGTTTCGGGAACGTACTGTCCTCCGAACTCGCCGAATCTTCCGATCTTGCTCATATCATAATTTCCTTTCGTTGTATATTTCCATAATGCGCTTTATTTTTTCCCTGTCCTTGACACCGTCGGTCTCGGTTCCGCCCGAGATGTCGATATTCTGCGAAACGGTGAGCATATCCGCCAGATTTCTTTCGTTTATGCCCCCTGCCAGAAAATAGGGAAGATGTATCTCCGCATTTTTTATCACATCTATATTGCACAGCTTTCCTGTGCCTCCTGCCTGACCCTTTACAAAGCTGTCCAGCAGGAGATATTTGCAGTCCAGCTCTTCGGCACGGTAAATATCCTCTGCGCTCTGCACACGGACGGCTTTCCACAAATCAGTGTCATGCCCCAGAGCCTTTATGTAAGCACTGTCCTCGCTGCCATGGAGCTGGATAACGTCCAGCCCTATGCTTTCAGCCGCCCTTTTTACGGTATCAACGGGAGTATCAACAAAAACTCCCACCTTTTTTATGCGGCTGTCAAGGTTTCGGGATATCCGTGCGGCAAAGTCGATATCTACTCTGCGCCAAAAGCCTTCCGCAAGGATAAAACCCACAAAATCGGGGAGAAATTCGTTAGCGTAGGCGATATCCTCCTCACGCCTCATTCCGCAAAGCTTTATCATACGCCCTCCCTGAGAGCTGCCATGCAGTCGGGAATGCCTGCAAGTCCGCTTCTCATAAGCGTCTCGCCGATAAGCACAGCGTCTGCTCCGCAGCTCTTGGCAAATCTCATATCGGCGTTGTCCTTTATGCCGCTTTCGCAGACAAAGACTGCATTTTCGGGCACAAGCGCCGAGAGTCTCCTTGTGTTTTCGAGGGACACCTCAAAGGTCTTGAGATTGCGGTTGTTTACGCCTATGATGCCAAAGCCTGCACTCACAAGGCGCCTGACCTCGTTTTCATCATGCGCTTCGCCCAGAACGTCCAGTCCCAAGGACTTTGCAAGGTTAAAAAGCGTTTTGAGCCTGTTATCGTCAAGGACTGCCGCTATGAGCAGAACTGCGTCCGCTCCCAGCGCACGAGCCTCATATATCTGGTACTCATCAAAGATGAAATCCTTGCGCAGAACGGGGATCTTGACATTTTCAACTATTTCCCGCAGATATTCGGAGGAGCCTTGGAAGTAATGCTCCTCGGTAAGGCAGGATATTGCCGCAGCGCTTGCCTTTTCATATGCAGCTGCGATCTTAACGGGGTCAAAATCAGGCTGGATAAGTCCCTTTGAGGGGGAAGCTTTTTTCACCTCGGAGATGACCGAAAGTCCGTTTGCCCTTAGCGCCCTGCCGAAGCCCTTTGGAGCGGGAGCTATATCCGCAAGCTTTTTCTGCTCTTCAAGGGATATGCGGCTCTTTTCGGCGGCAAGCTGAATTTTTCTTTTTTCGATTATTTCATCAAGTATCATAATTTATCCTTTTAAGAATTGGTAAAATCCTTCATTTCGTTGAGCTTATCATATGCCTTGCCGCTGTCTATCATCTCTGCGGCAAGCTTTACGCCGTCAGCTATGGTGGCTGCCTTGCCTGCGCAGTAGATTGCGCAGCCTGCGTTAAGCAGAACGGTATTTCTTCTTGCGCCCTTATCCTTGCCTGTAAGGATATCAAGGGTCATCTTGGCGTTTTCCTCGGGTGTGCCGCCCTTTAAAACATCGGCTGTGCAGTATTCAAATCCGTAGTCGTGGGGGTCAATATCATAGGTGGATATCTTTCCGTCCTTTACCTCGCAGACATGGGTCTTGCCTGTCATGGTTATCTCGTCCAGTCCGTCGCTGCCGTTGACTACCATTGCGCCCTTGATTCCGAGCTTTATGAGCACGTTTGCCATAAGTGTCAGGAGGCTTTCACCATAAACGCCCAGCACTATATAATCTGCAAGAGCGGGGTTTGTAAGAGGGCCTAAGATGTTGAAGAATGTGCGGCAGCCTATTTCCTTTCTTACGGGAGCCACAAATCTCATTGCGCCGTGGAACACCTGAGCAAACATGAATGCGATGCCTGTGGTCTCAAGGCACTTTGCTGCCTTTTCGGGAGAGGTCTTGATGTTCACGCCCAGAGCGTCAAGGCAGTCGGCTGCTCCGCTCTTGCTGGAAGCGGCTCTGTTGCCGTGCTTTGCAACGGGAATGCCTGCGGCTGCGATAACAAAGGAGGAGGTGGTGGAGATGTTGAAGGTTCCTGCCATATCTCCGCCTGTGCCTACGATGTCGATAGCGGAGCGGAAGCCCTCGATAACGGAAGCCTTGCTTCTCATGCCCTTGGCAAAGCCTGTTATCTCGTCGATGGTCTCGCCTTTCATTCTCATGGCAACCAGGAATGCGGCTGTCTGAGTGGGTGTGGCAGCGTCGCCCATGATGATGTTCATGGCGCTGTAAGCCTCGTCCTCAGTGAGATCCTTGCGGTCAACTGCCATGGCGATGTACTTTTTAAGAGAAGTTCTCTTATCCATGGGAATCGCAGGAACTGCGCCCTCAACCTTTACGCCCACAACGTTTGTAAGGAAGTTGGAGAGAATGTTCACGCCCATCTCCGCAAGAATAGACTCGGGGTGGAACTGAACGCCGTAAATGGGATATTCCTTATGAGCCACTGCCATTATCTCGCCATTGTCGGTCTCGGCTGTTATTTTAAGGCAGTCGGGAAGCGAGCTTCTTTCAATGATAAGGGAATGATATCTTGCGCAGGAGATTTTTTCGGGAAGTCCCTCGAAAATGGGGCAGGTATTGTCAAGCTTGATAAGCGAAGCCTTGCCGTGCATAGGCTTTTCGGCTCTTACTACCTTTCCGCCGAATGCCTCTCCGATGGACTGATGACCGAGGCAGATGCCCAGAATGGGGAGCTTTCCGGCAAAATGCTTTATAGCCTCAACAGAAATGCCTGCGTCCTTGGGATAAGAGGGGCCCGGAGAGATGACCAGTGCTTCGGGGTCCATCTTCTCTATCCCGTCAATAGTAATCTCGTCATTTCGGTAAACCTTTATATTGTTGTAAAGGCTTGCCATTGCCTGATAAACGTTGTAAGTAAAGCTGTCGTAATTATCTATCATAACGATCATATCAAACACCTCTTTCAATTACATCTGTGCTGCCTGTTCAAGTGCGTTTATTACCGCTGCAGCCTTACGCTTGGTCTCTTCAAATTCACTTTCGGGGTTGCTGTCATATACTATTCCTGCGCCTGCCTGAACGTAAGCCTTGCCGTTTCTGAAAAGCACTGTTCTTATGGCGATGCAGGTATCTATATCTCCGTTCCATGCCATGTAGCCGACTGTTCCGCCGTAAAGTCCACGCTTTACGTTTTCAAGGCTGTCGATTATCTCCATTGCCTTTACCTTGGGCGCTCCGGAAAGGGTGCCTGCGGGGAGGACGGACATCAGCGCATCAATGGCGGTCTTGCCCTCTTCAAGCTGACCCTCAACATCGGAAACAAGGTGCATTACCTTGGAATAGCGCTCAACTCTCATAAAGTCGGTGACTTTTACCGTTCCGGGCTTACATACCCTGCCCACGTCGTTTCTGCCAAGGTCAACAAGCATTGTATGCTCTGCCCTTTCCTTGGGGTCGGTGGTGAGGAGCTTTTCGTTCTCGATATCCTTTTCGGCTGTTGCGCCTCTGGGATATGTGCCTGCGATAGGCTTGTTGAGCACCACGCCGTCGGTAACGCTCACCAGCATCTCTGGGGAAGCTCCCGCAATGCAGTAATCCTTGTGATCAAAGTAGTAAAGATAAGGCGAAGGGTTTGTGGAGCGGAGCATTCTGTAAACGTCAAACGGCTCGGGGGGATTTTCTGCCTCAAAGCGCTGGGAAATAACTATCTGGCTGATATCGCCGCCGATGATATGCTCTCTGCACTTTTCCACCATCTTGCAGAACTCTTCCTTTGTGTAGTTGGAATTTACTTTGAGCTTTGCGGGATTGAGAATCTTGGGAGCAGGCTCGGGAGTGTATCTGCAAAGGAGCTTGCCAAGCTTATCGGCACGCTTTTCAAGCAGCTCATAGTAGCTGTCAGCTGCCTTATCAAAGCTTTCTCCTGATTTTTCTGCCAGAGCTGTTATCTCTTCCTTATCCATGTTGAGGATTATCACTGCTCTGTTGGAAAGGTGGTCATAAGCCACTATCTCGTTATAGATGAACATATTTGCATCCGGCATTTCCAGATCATCGTCGGGGACATTTGTAAGGCGCTTTTCATAATATCTCGCCATATCGTAGCCGAAGTATCCGATAAGTCCGCCTGTGAGCTTGGGACGACCCACGAACTTAGGTGACTTGTATTTTTCCATAAGTCCGGAGAAAAGCTTGATGGGGTCGGAAGCGTCTGTCGATTCTTTTCTTCCGTCTGTGTAAATAAACTCAGCCTTTTTGTCCTTTACCCTTATCTCTGCCTTGGGGTTAAGACCGATGAATGAATATCTGCCCCAGCGGTTGGAGTTATCGACTGATTCAAGGATAAAGCAGTTTTCGTAGTTTTCCTTTAAAATAGAAAACATTCTTACGGGTGTGAAGCTGTCGGTAAGAAGCTCATAGAACATGGGAACTGTGCCATAGCTTTTCAGATATTCCTTTGTTTCGCTGACTGACGGATAGAACATAAAAACGACCCTCTTTCTGATATTGGCGGCAACAAAAAATCCGCCGCCTCTTGAAGCCTTAAAACTTCAAGGGACGACGGATAATATCCACCGTGGTGCCACCCTAATTCGCCTTATCATCGGATAAGACCTTAACGGGTACGGGCGTTTGCAATAAAAAAGCACTACCAATATGGTAATGCTGCACTTTGCTTATAAAATAACAAGTACGCAGCTTACGCATCAATACCCTTTCCCTTTACGCAGGAAATACGGCTCAGGCTACTATTGAAGCATATCTGCCCCAAATTCACCCTGCTCCTCACAAATCCATTCGCATTTACCGTTCGTACCGCACTTCCACCAATGTGCAGCTCTCTGTGCCGCCGTTATAAATGTTACTTGCTTTTGTTCACAGGATTTATTATTAACTTTAAGCACAGTATAGCACTATGATTTTCGTTTGTCAAGGGGTTAACAGAAATTTAACATTTGCTTTCTTCAAAAAAATCCCGCACATCACTGATATGCGGGACAAATATCATCAGCCCAGTCTGAGCATCTCGTCGATGCAGACCTTAGCCTTGGTGATAACATCATCGTCAAGAACTATCTCCTCGCCGTCAGTGCCCTCGAGGCAGTGGAGAACGTCGGTGATGTTGGTGATCTTCATATTGTGGCACACGCAGTCCTTGGAAAGGGCGTAGAACATCTTGTCGGGGCAGTCGATGCTCAGGTGCTGAACTATGCTGTTCTCGGTACCGATGATAAAGGACTTCTCCTTGCTGTCGATAGCGTAATTCATTATCTCGGTGGTGCTTCCCGCAAAATCGGCAGCCTCAACTACCGCAGGCTGGCACTCGGGGTGGACAAGCACGGGAGCGCCGGGGTGAGCTGCTCTTGCAAGCTGGATATCACGGACAGTAAGACGTGCATGAGTGGGACAGCCGCCGCTTATGAGCTTGAACTGCTTTTCGGGGACCATTTTCCGGATATAGCTGCCAAGGTTGCAGTCGGGAATGAACAGTATCTTGTCAGCGTCCATATTTTTGATTATCTTCACTGCGGAGGAAGATGTAACGCACACGTCGCAGAGAGTTTTCAGCTGGGCTGTGGTGTTGATGTAAGCCACTACCTTATAATCGGGATATCTCTCCTTGAGCTGAATGAGCATATTGGGGTCAAGCTGGTCTGCCATGGGGCAGCCTGCCTCGGACTTGGGAAGATATACCTTTTTCTCGGGGGAAAGTATCTTGCAGGTCTCCGCCATGAAGCGGACGCCGCACATAATAACATTTTCGCAGTCGGTTTTTGCTGCCTTTACAGCCAGACCGAAGGAATCGCCTGTGAAGTCTGCGATCTCCAGAATATCGTGGGACTGATAGCAATGAGCAAGAATACAGGCATTTTTCTCTTTTTTAAGTTTCAGTATTTTTTCCTGAATGTCCTTTATCATGATATGTAAGCCGACCTTTCCGATTAAAATGGTATGTTTGGCGGTAACGCCATCCGCCCGAATATGACAAAATATAAGGTTATTATACCATTAAATCCGCTTTATTTCAATAGAAATCCATATATTTTATTTTACAGACTATTTACGAAAACGGCGCTTAAAAATGTAAAAACAGCACAAAACGGCAAAACAAAATGGGCGGCTGCATATGCGGCCGCCCATTTTGTGGTGGGTAAAAAAATATTGTCATTACAGTTCAGCAATTTTGTCACTGCACCTGTCGCCCATGATGTCATTATCAAATGTCTTATCCCGATGTCTGAATATATTATAACACAATAAATCCATTCTGTGAATGCTTTTTTGCTGATTTGCCCTAAAATTCTATCCGATAGGCATTATTTGTTACAAATATATTTCTACGGATTACATTATTCCTTGCCAACAGCATTTCTGAGGGCACGAAGCTCCTCTGCGGTAAGCTCTCTCCATGCGCCGGGCTTGAGCATTCCCAGCTTTACGGGGCCGATGGAAGTGCGGCGAAGTCTTACTACTTCCAGTCCCACAGCCTCGCACATACGTCTTATCTGCCTGTTTCTGCCCTCGTGAATGGTTATTCTCATAACGCTTCTCTCGGGAGTATCAAGCTCCACGCTTACGGTGGCGGGGAGAGTTTTTCTGCCGTCCAGCTCAACTCCGTCGGTAAGGGATATTATCTGATCGTCGGTTATCTTGGAATGAACGGTGACACGGTAGGTCTTGCTTATATGGCGGCTGGGGTGCATGATATCGTTGGCAAAGTTGCCGTCATTGGTGAAAAGAAGCAGTCCCTCGGAGTTGCGGTCAAGCCTTCCCACGGGATATACACGCTCGTCAACGCCTGTAAGCAGCTCGGTAACGCACTTTCTGTCCAGCTCGTCTGCCATTGTGGTAACATATCCACGGGGCTTGTTGAGCATAATGTATATCTTTCTGCGCTTCTTGGTGTAGCGGACTCTCTCGCCGCCTACCATGATAACGTCACGCTCGTTTGCCTTGTCGCCCAGCTTTGCCTTTCTGCCGTTGACATATACCTCGCCTGCGCTGATAAGCTCCTCCGCTTTTCTGCGTGAACAAACTCCGCTGTCGGAAAGTATTTTCTGCAAACGTATCTTTTCCATATCATTCTCCATTTCTCCGTCTCCCGACGGGTCAGCTGCTCAGCTGAACAGCAATTCCTTTATTTTATCGGTTATCAGCTCCGAAAAGCTCTTTTTATGAGACTTGCCCTTTTTCACAGCTGCGTCCTCAGCCGCAATGAGGGGTATCCTGTCTATCTCCCTGCTGCCGTCAAGAAGCACCAGCTCGCCGACATTATGCCCTTTTTCAACGGGGGCATATATCATGCGGGGAACGGTTATCTTCCATGAAATACTTGGCGTTATGCCGTTTATCACGGGGCACATGGGAGTTCTTTCGGGTACGAGCCGAAGTTCGTCCTTTTCGCTTCCCACAAGGCAGGCGGTGTAATAATCATCGGCTTCCAGAGGAACGCACTTTACCCGTGAAAAGCCGTAGTTCAGCATTTTTTCGTGGTCGTTCCAGTCATCGGGTGCGTTCAGGGTCACGCAGATAAGGGTAACGCCGTCCCTTTCCGCCGCCGAAACAAGGCAGCGCCCCGCTTCATCGGTAAAGCCCGTTTTCACGCCGACGCAGCCCTCATATCTTGTCAGCAGCTTGTTTGTATTGGCAAGCCACCTGTCATAGGGCGGATCACCAAAAGCAAGCTTTATGGACTTTTGCGAGCATATGGCTCTGAAATCATCGTTTTTCAGGGCAAATGAGGTCAGCTGCGCCATATCATACGCTGTGGAATAATGCTCATCATCATGAAGCCCCGAGGGAGTGACAAAGTGGGTATTTTTCAGCCCCAGCCGTGACGCTTTGGCGTTCATCATGTCGGCAAAGCCTGCCATGCTTCCGCCCACCTTTACCGCTGCGCAGTTGGCTGCGTCGTTGCCCGAGGGCAGCAGCATTCCTATGCACAGGTCACGCTTGGAAACAATATCCCCCTCCATAAGTCCCATGGAGGAGCCTTCGGTTTTTACAGCTTCGGTGTCAACGACGAACTCGCTGTCAAGATCGCCGCTTTCAAGCGTCAGCAGAACTGACATTATCTTTGTGGTGCTTGCCATTGGCAGCTTTGCGTTCTCATTTTTGCCGAACACCACTCTGCCCGTGCCTGCTTCAATGACCACAGCCGCCTTTGCGGATACCTGCGGTTCATTTTCCACAGCAAAGCATCTGCCTGAAAGCGTGAAAACAAACACTGCCACAGCTATAAGGCAGCATAACCTTTTCATAAACATTCCCCCAAAAACAGTCTTTACAGACTATTTTATGCAGGGGAAAATAATATCAGTCCTCAAAATCGAAATTGATGCCGTCGGTCATGTTGTCATCTGCCACCATTTCCTCGGGAAGCTCGATATCGTCGGTATCGCCCGCAGCGCCTGCATCGGACGCTACTGAGCCTGATACAGCCCTTTTATCGGCAGCGGCGGGCTTATCCTTTTTGAACAGGTTTGCCACCTTGTTGAACACCTCGGGAACCATATTTACGATAGCGGAAGATGTGGAAACGTCCAGATTCATCTGCATGAGCTGAACTTCGCCGTTTGAGATGACCAGAAAGCCCAGAGGGGTAACGGTCACGCCTGCGCCGCTGGCTCCGCCGAAAAGCTCCTTATCGGTCTTGCTGGGCAGGTCGGAACCGCCCCCTGCAAAGCCGTATGATACCTTTGATACGGGGATAATGGTAACGCCGCCGTCCACCTGAACGGGTGTTCCCATGATAGTGTTGGCATCTGCCATCTCGTGAATTTTGTCCATAGAAGCGGTTATAAGCTCTTTTACCTTTGTATCCATCTTTAATATCCTTTCAGTGAAGTTTGATACGTATTATTTGAATAACGCCATAACAGGGGCGTATTTTTCCTTATCCTTTGCGTAGCCGAATACCACCGCAATTATGGCATTCAGCAGGCTTGCGGGTCTGAGCCGTATCTTGCACTCCCCGTCCCACCTGCATTTTTCGGCAGGGGTATTGAACAGGCAGTCTATCTTTATTCCCGTGACGGACACGGGCACAAAGCATCTTACGGCGGAGAGGGCGTTATAAACGGCGGCGTTCACCTTGCCATACAGCATGGCAGCCTCGTATGCGTCCTCATCGGCGGCGGCAAAGTCTATTTTAAGGTCATCTATGCGGACCTTTCCGCCCAGCTTTTTAAGAGGTCCTTTTAAAAGCTCGAATGCCAGCTGGACGGAGCTTTTCTTTTCGTTAAGCTCGTCAAGCTTGGTGTTGAGCCGTTCGATCAGGCTTTTTTTCTTAGGTTTATGCTTTTGGGGGGTGTTTTCCGAGCTTACCTCAGAATTTTCCTCTTCAGAATTTTCCTCTGGGGTTGTATCTTCCGTAAGGGGTTTCTCCTGCTTATCCTCATCGGTTGGAGCAGTGGGTTCTTCGGGAGCATCAGGCTCATCAAAGGATATCTCCTCCGAAGCAGGCTTTGTTTCTGCCTTTTTTATATTTTTCCTGTGCTTTTTCCGCTTCCGTTTCTGCCGCTTTTTCTTTTCAACATGAGGGTAAAGCTGCTTGAAAAGGAAGCTCACCTTTACATCGGCTTCACCGTCATGATACCTGATATAGGCTGTCACGGGAATGTTCACGGCAAGAACGATAAGCAAAATTACCGCAATTATTATGATCCAGATCATATCTCAGGCTCGTCCTCCGAGACTTCTGCCTCATCGGGAACACGTCCGGGGAGTGGGGGGAGGTCGTCCAGACTTTCAAAGCCGAAGCACCGCAGAAATACGGGCGTTGTTCTGTAGGCGATGGGCCGTCCCGGGACATCGAGCCGTCCCGCTTCCTCCAGCAGTCCCTTTTCCACAAGGGAGTTGACCACGCTGGAGCTGTCAGTACCACGGATATGCTCCACAAAGCTTTTGGTCACAGGCTGGTTATAGGCGATTATGGTAAGCACCTCCATAGCCGCAGGTGTAAGGGGAGCGTTTTTCTTGGTCTCCGCCGCAAGCTTTACATACTCGTAATATTCCCGCCGCACAGCCAGCTGATACAGCCCCGAAAGCCGCAGCACAACAAGGGAACTGCCGTTTTCCGCATACGCCTCGTTGAGAGAGTCCGCAAGCTGGGATATCGCACCCTTTTCGATGCCCGTAGCCGCAGAGATACGCTCAACGTCCACAGGGTCGCCGCAGGCAAACAGCACCGCTTCAAGCGCGGCGGCCTTATCGGTCAGCTTCATTTTCTCTCTCCTCCCATTCAGATGACGCATCATAATCGGTATCGGCGCCTGCGCTGTTGAAGGTCATTTCCGTGTTGTCCTCGTTAAGGATAATTCTGCCCGACTTTGTAAGCTCCAGCACGGCAAGGAATGCCGCCACACGCTCGGAGCGGTCGGCCATCTCGGAAAACAGCCCCTCAACGGAGCATTTGCCCTCTTTATACAGCTTTTTGAGCACATATACTATCTTTGATGATACGGAAACGAATTTCCGTGAAACAAGCTTTGAAAATACGTTTGGCACCAGCTCTTCGGGCTTGGCGCTCTTTTTTATCTCCATGCCCTTGTACGCTTTGACAAGCTCCATGGGGTCATGGGTGCGGCTGTAGGTGCTGTCCGTCTCTATCTTCATAGGCGCACGGACGGCATAGGTATCCCCCGAATAAGCGGCACGCATCTTCTCCGCAGCCGCCTTGCAGAGGGAGTATTCTATGAGCCTGCCCTCCAGCTCCTTTTTAAGTGCTTCCGCCTCTTCCTTGCGGGGCAGCAGTGAAACGGTCTTGATATAAATGAGCCTTGCAGCCATTTCCAGAAAATCGCCTGCGACCTCCATATCCTGCTCCGCCATATCCGAAATATAGTTCAGATACTGCTCCACAAGTATCATTATGGGGATATCGTTAATATTCAGCTTATGCTTTGCTATCAGGTGCAGAAGCAGGTCAAGAGGCCCCTCAAAGACCTCCAGCTTGAATGACATCTTCATACTTTATTAAGCACCGCCGAGAAAATGATATCCACCCAGTTTGTAAGGAAGATCATCACATCGGTGACTTTTCCCTGCAAAAAGCCCAGAGGTTTGTCCAGCAGTCCCGAATAAACGAGGGCGATAAGGGCGATGAAGATGAACTGCTCGTACTTCATTATCTTAAAGTATATCTTTTCGGGCAGAACGGCGTTGAATATCTTGGAGCCGTCCAGAGGGGGTATGGGCAGGAAGTTGAACACGCCCAGAGATATGTTTATCATGGTGATGTACAGGAAAATATCGCCGATTATGATAAATGTTTCACCGAAGCGGACATATCCCAAGCCGTACATTATCCTGCACACTATCATGGCAAGGAACGCCATAATAAAGTTAGAGGCAGGGCCTGCCAGCGAGGTGAGCACCATGCCCTTGCGGGGATTTTTGAAGTTATTGGGATTTACATTTACGGGCTTGCCCCAGCCGAAGCCGATGAGCACCATCATAATAGAACCCCAGAGGGACAGGTGCTTGAAGGGGTTGAGGGTTATACGTCCCTGATTTTTTGCGGTATCGTCGCCCATTTTATGAGCCACCCATGCGTGGGCGCACTCGTGGACGGGCAGGGCTGTGAACAGCACCAGAGCATTTATGAAAAGCTCAAATATTTTATCGTTATTCATATCGGTTATCCTTTAAATTTCGTTATTTATCAAAAATTCAACTTTTATTATACAATATTTTCGGCTTGATTACAAGGGATTTTTCTCAAAAAAATACAATAGCAGATGAAAATTCGGAGAAAATTGTTAATATTCTATAAAATTCAAAAAAGGGCTTGCTTTTTTATTTTCTTTGTGATACAATAGAATATGTTCTGAAAATGTGCGGTATTTTCCGTGCATCAAACAAGCTTTACGCCGGCTGAACTTTGCTTCGGATTCCGGTCTATTTTTCACTGTTAAGGAGGTGCGGCCCCATGGCAAAGTGCGATATTTGCGGAAAGGGCGTTACTTTCGGTATTAAGGTTTCCCATTCTCATCATCGTTCCAACAGAACTTGGAAGCCTAATGTAAAGCGTGTAAAAGCTATCGTTGACGGTACTCCCAAGCACATCTACGTGTGCTCAAGATGCCTCCGTTCCGGTAAGGTAACACGTGCTGTTTGATTTTAAACAGCTTTAATAACCGAATTGTACGTACAATAAGGAAGACGCCTACGGCGTCTTTTTTATTTTGTGGGGATTTTTAAAATGGGGCTGCTGCATCTCGTGCAACAGCCCTTTACTTTTATATTTACTTATCATCAATACCTATGCCCAGACCATTATCGCTGTCTGATTTCTCATGTGGCTTGATCGGACGGTTAAAGAACTCGTCCGCATTGTCCTCGGGCTGGTGGAGCTTTGCCATATCGTTCATAAGTGTGGAATCCTGCTCGGGATAGGGCACATCTCCGTACTGCACCGCTTGCGGAGACATATCCGTGCCTGCCACTCTTTTGCTCTTAATGGTAACAAACACCACTGCTCCTACAAGAACTGCCCCGATAACCGCCATAAGCGCTCCCATGCTCAGTGCGCTGTTGCTGCTGTCAGGCTGTACTGCCGTTATAAGGTATGGACACACATACTGCTCATACTCAGATGTGCTTGACTCCTCGTCGCCGTACATGAGCCACTCGTAAAAATACTGCTTCAGCTCGTCGTCCAGGACGCTTACCTTGCCTGTAATTGGGATAGAGGTATAAAGCCCGTCGCTTTCCTCGTCCCAGTAGTCGTTCATTTCGTTTATCATCTGCTCGGCGGCGCTTATCTGGGTCACATTTTTAAGGCACACTGCCGCAAAAACGGGCGTGCCGTTCTCATATGAGGTCTGGAGCGGCATAATATAATAATGTGCCGACACTCTTGAATTTGTTTTTCTGCCCAGCGCTGTTTCGGTGTACTCCTCCATATAGGCAAACTCGTCCCACAGCTCCAGCAGCTCGCCCTGAACGTACTGACCCTTGTAGAAGTCGCTCGCCTGCATCTCGTTGAAGTCCATCATGCCCTTGGCCATTTCTCTTTTTTGTGCCAAGGAATCCCCTGCGCAGGCTATTCCCGCAATGATAAGTATTACCCCGCAGATGAATAATCTGAGTTTTAAAGTATTGCTCAAAATATATCCCCCTTAATTTTATTTACAGCAATGCTTAATATAGTATATATCATTTGTTAAAACTTGTCAATAAGGGAATGGGAGATAATAGCAATGCACTGTCAAAAAAATATTCCTTAAATCGTTTTCATATTTTGAAAATTTATTGACATATATGTTAAATTGTGTTATAATGAGAAAAAATATGAATGTAAACAGGAAGGTGCATTATTATGTCAGCGTCACTATTGATACTTGCCGCAGGTCTGGGGACCCGTTTCAAAGGCGGCATTAAGCAGCTTACCCCTGTGGGAACGGACGGCGAACTGCTGATGGAATATTCCGTGGCAGACGCTGTAAGGGCAGGATTTGACAAGGTGATATTCATTATCCGCCGTGATATAAAGGAACAGTTCGAGGAGCTTATCGGCAGCAGGCTGAGAAAATACGTTAAGGTATGCTGCTGTTATCAGGATATGGACGATCTTCCCGACGGATTTTCCGTACCCGAGGGCAGGACAAAGCCATGGGGCACTGTTCATGCGGTTCTTGCGGCAAGGAAGCTTATCAACGAGCCTTTTCTTATCATCAATGCGGACGATTATTACGGTCAGGCTGCATATAAAAATGTATATGACTTCCTTACAAATCCCGAAAGGAAGCAGGGGCAGCACTGCATGAGCGGCTTTATCCTCGGCAACACCCTCAGCACCACAGGCACGGTAACAAGGGGCATATGCAATGCCGATGAAAATGGTATGCTTGTTTCCGTCACTGAGACATACACCATTTCAAGGCAGGAAAACGGCATAATCCAGGGCACACGGGACGGCGAGATCGTAACTGTGTCACCCGACAGCATTGCCTCTATGAATATGTGGGGCTGCGGACAGGAGATAGTCCCTCAGCTGGAGCGCTGCTTCGGCGAATTTCTGGGCGGCATTGGCAGAAATGAGCTTAAAGCCGAGCTGGCTCTGCCTACTGCATTTGACAAGCTCATCAAGAGCGGCGAAATATCCGTAAAGGTAATTCCCACTTATGACAAATGGTACGGCATGACCCATACTGAGGATATGCCAGAGATAAAGGAAGCCTTTGCGGACATGACCCGAAAGGGTATTTATAATGTTCCCCTTTTTGACGCAAGGGAAGAGATGAATGTGACAGCGTAAAAGCTGCTGCATATAATACTAATCACGAATACAGAGAAAAGGCTGTTGCACAAGGTGCAGCAGCCTTTTTGGTTGTGTGGCAAACGAAAAAAACAGCACTATAAATCCGCTCATAACGAAAAAGGTCTGTCACAGCTAAATGCTGCAGCAGACCTTTTATAATGCTATTTTATGCGCTCAGATCAAACCTGGCTGTTGTTATCGAGGAAGTCCATAACATCATCAACGGTTGTGAATGCAAGTGCGGTGCAGGTATCTGCGCAGCCGTAGTAGATGCAGATTCTTCCGGTGTCAGCGTCAACGAGGTTAGCGCAGGGGAATGTAACTGCGTCGGTATCACCAACGAGCTCATAGTACTCCTGAGGGCTGAGAAGGTAGGAAGCGCCTCTCTTGAGAACCTTCCAAGGCTCGTCCTTATCGAGGAGAGCTGCGGAGAAGCTATATACATAGCCGTTGCAGGAAGTAAGTACACCGTGGTAGAAAATGAGCCAGCCGCGATCGGTCTCTATAGGAATAGGACCTGCGCCCATCTTAGTGGATTCCCAGCCCTTGGAGGGACCCATTACGTGTCTGTGCTGGCCCCAGAATGTGAGGTCGGGAGACTGGCTGATGAACATATCGCCGAAAGGAGTGTGTCCGCTGTCGGAAGGACGGCTCATCATCATGTACTTGCCGTTGATCTTTCTGGGGAACATAACGCCGTTTCTGTTGAAGGGGAGGTATGCGTTCTCAAGCTGTGTGAAGGTCTTGAAATCGTAGGTGTAAGCGATACCGATGGTAGGCTTCCAGCCGTAAGCGTTGCACCATGTTACAACGTACTTGTCTTCGAGCTTGCAAACTCTGGGATCGTAGCCGTACTGCCACTGAGCAACCTCGGGGATATCGCACTCAAAGTGGATCCTCTCCTCGTTGATGTCCCAGTTGATACCGTCCTTGGAGAAGCCAACGTGAAGCTCCATGTTTCTCTCTCTGTCGTCAACTCTGAAAACGCCTGCGAACTTGTAGTCGCCGTTCTCGAAAGGTACAACGGAGCTGTTGAAGATGGAGTTGGAAGGCTCTCTGTAGCCGTTAGCCTTCTTAACCATGATCTGATCTCTCTTAATGATAGGGTTAGCACTGTATCTCCATACAACGTCTCTGCATCCCTCGGGCTTTTCCATCCAGGGGATATTGGGCATGGATACGCCGTTTACAACCTGTGTTTTCATTACGAAATCCGCCTTTCATATGTAAATTTATTTTCGTTTCGCATTACTGCGTTTTTTACTGTAATTTAACTATACCAAAATTTCATTTCATTGTCAATAGTGTTTGATTTTACATTTAGGCACATTTAATTTTGTTAAAACTGCACAACAAAGTCCATTTCAACCGTTTAAGAACGGCTTTTCACGGGTCAAATCCAGCCGTGCAGAGCATTTTAAGAGGCTGATGATGTTAAATTTCCCGAACTTGCCCAACATTTTTGTTGATATCGCACTATTTTCAGCATCAAATTTTTACACATAATTTTTATCTAACCTTGATTTAACTTAATTTAATCTGTTTTCAGATTAAAAATAAGACGCATATTTTTACTTTTCACGGCATATGATTTTCCATATTTACAGAAAGTCGGTCATGCCTATGAATACGCTCATCGAAACCGCAAATTCCCTGCTGTGGGGCAGGTTCACCGTGGCGCTTATCCTCTGCTGCGGCATATATCACACGGTAAAAAGCGGATTTATCCAGCTGAAGCTCCCGAAGCACCTTTTCTCCTCGGACGGAAAGAACAGGCTGGGAGCTGTGACAAGCGCTCTTGCCGCATCTCTGGGAACGGGAAATATCACGGGCTGCGCCGCCGCCATTGCCGCGGGAGGCGCAGGGGCGGTGTTCTGGATGTGGCTCTCCGCCCTTGGGGGAATGGCGCTTGCTTACTCGGAAAACCGCATAGGCGCTGAGTTTGGGGAGAAATATCCCAAGTCCGCCAGAGGGCCTATGCTGTACATTGAAAAGGGCATGGGGGCAAAGTGGCTGGCGGCGGCTTATGCTGTATGCTGCCTGGGGGCGGCAATATTCATGGGCAGCATGAGCCAGTCGGGGGCGCTGTCCGACGCACTTTCGGCGCAAACTCCCCTGCCACGGTACATATGCTCATTGGCTGCGGCTGTAGTCACGGCTGCGGTGCTTTTTTCCTCCGACCGTGCGGCGGAAGGGGTAATGAAATTTTCCGCAAGGATAGTGCCTGTTATGGGGCTGCTGTACGTGGGCGGCTGCATTGGGCTGCTCATTATATCCAAGTGTGATGTCTCAGGCGCATTTGCGGATATATTCTCCCAGGCATTTTCACTGAAAGCGGCAGCAGGCGGAGCAGCTGGCATTACGGTGAAAAAAGCCGTTTCCGTCGGGCTGCGCAGGGGGATATTCTCCAACGAGGCTGGCATGGGAAGCTCCGTCCTCGTTCACTCCGAGGCGGATTTCGGCGAACCGCAGTCTGCGGGAGCATGGGCTGCCTTTGAGGTATTTCTTGACACGATAGTCTGCTGTACCCTTACCGCACTGGTGATAATATGCTGCAAAACCAACGACATCACCGCAGCATTCTCATACGGCTTCGGCAGATGGGGCGGCGGGTTCGTGTGCCTGTGCATATGTATGTTTGCCCTCGCCTCGGTGCTGGGGTGGAGCTGCTATGGGGAAAAATGCCTGTGCTACATCACGGGAAAGCACTGCGGAAAATGGTGCAGGCTGGTGTTCTGCCTTGCATGCGCCGCAGGGGGATTTATCGCCACGGAAAGCGTTTTCGGCATAAGCGACCTTTTCAACTGCCTGCTGATGATAATAAATCTGCCTGTGATAACCGTTCTGACCATGCGCAGCGGCAAATAATACCATTATAACTTTTATCGCCATTTCATATGTACTTAAACCTCACACTTCCGCATACATATAATCATAGCAAAATGCAAATCGGAAAGGATGGTAACAAAATGATGAAATTTTATCCTGAGGGCTGCCTGATAAACACTCCCGAAAATAAAGCCTCAGTCAGTTCACTGGAAGCCCTTGAGGAAGCACGCATAAGCGGAAGGATACTTGAAGCCAAAGCCTCGGTCTGCGACAGCGGACATAACCTTATCGCCGAGCTGCCCTGCGGAAGAGCGGTCATTCCCCGAAATGAGGGCGCTGTGGGCATCGAGGACGGCTCCACAAGGGATATCGCACTGATAACCAAAGTCAACAAGCCAGTCTGCTTTAAGGTCACGGAAATATCGGAACGGGGCATTTTTCTCTCCCGCCGTGCAGCCCAGCAGGAGTGCATAGACAGATACATAAGCCGCCTGATCCCCGGCGATATCATTCCCGCTCGGGTCACTCATCTGGAACAGTTCGGCGCATTTGTGGATATCGGCTGCGGTCTGCCCTCGCTGATACCGATCGACGCAATATCCGTGTCAAGGATATCCCACCCATCGGACAGATTTTACGCAGGGCAGATGATACGTGCGGCGGTCAAGGGCGTGAACGGCAGCAGGATATGGCTCACCCACAAGGAGCTGCTGGGCACATGGGAGGAGAACGCCGCCTGCTTTTCCTGCGGCGAGACCGTTTCGGGCATTATCCGCTCCGTGGAGGATTACGGCATATTCGTGGAGCTTGCCCCAAACCTTGCGGGACTTGCCGAGCCTAAGGCGGGAGTGCGGGCAGGTCAGCATGCAGGGGTGTATATCAAGGCGATGATCCCCGAGAAAATGAAAGTGAAGCTCATAATCGTAGATGTGTTTGACAGCGATGACCGCCCCGAGCCGCCCAGATATTTCATTCCCGAGAACGTGAGCCGGATCGAGCGCTGGCGCTACACCTCAGAGCTTTCGGACAGGGTGATCGAGACGATTTTTGACTGATACTTCAAGAATAAATAAAGACGCATAGTAAAATTTGTCTGATTTTTTTATAAAAAGCCCTTGCCAAACCGAAAAAAATATGATATAATACACTTGTTACAGTTGTGACTAACGTTTAAACATATATTTCGGAGGAAAAAATATAATGGGAGTTATTGAAATTGTCAGCGGTATCGTGCTGATTCTGTGCAGTATTTTCATTGTGGTCATCACACTTATGCAGTCCCAGAAGCAGCAGGGCATGACAAGTGCAATTCAGGGCTCAAACAATGACAGCTTTTACGGAAAGAACGGTCAGAACACAAGAGAAAAAGCTCTTGAAAGACTGACAAAGATCGTTGCTGTAGTTTTCTTCGTTGTAACCATTGCAGCAAACATAATCGCTGTTATAGCGACTAAGGGCTGATAAAAGCTTTGGCTCCCGCACCGAATGCCGTGCGGGGGCTTTTTTATTAGGTAAGGGTATATGGATATAAAGCTTTACTATTCGGAGCATGGCAGCGGTGAGCCGCTGATACTTCTCCACGGAAACGGCGAGGACAGTGGATACTTCAAAGAGCAGATACGCTTTTTCTCAAAGCATTTTCGGGTCATAGCCGTTGACACCAGGGGTCACGGCAGGTCGCCAAGAGGAAATGCCCCGTTTACTCTGACGCAGTTTGCGGAGGATCTCAGGTGCTTTATGCTTGAAATGGGGATAAAAAAAGCCCACATTCTGGGCTTTTCCGACGGCGCAAACATCGCCATGCTTTTTGCGCTGAAATATCCGCAGATGACGGACAGGCTCATACTCAACAGCGGCAACATATTTCCATCGGGAATGAAATTGTCGGTGCGCCTGCCAATCGAAGCGGGATATGTGCTTAACAAAGCGCTTTCAAAAATAAGCAAGCGGGCAAAAAAGCAGGCGGAGCTGCTGGGGCTTATGGCAAACGAGCCCCATATCCGCCCGAAAGAGCTTTCGGCGATACGGTCAAAAGCCCTTGTCATCGCAGGAAACAAGGATATGATAAAAGGAAGCCACACACGCCTTATCGCCTCTTCGCTGCCAAATTCGCAGCTGGCGATAATTTGGGGCGATCACTTTACAGCGGCAAAAAAGCCCAAGGTGTTTGACCGTGTGGTCTATAGATTTTTAACTGAAAAGGAAAGGTCATAAATATGGCAGATATTTCACAGATTTGCATAGCAAGAATACTTAATGTAATGGAGCAGTGCGGAAAGAAAGCTATATCCGACAAGGCTCTTTACGGCAAAGTAAAAGGCAAAAAAGTAACTCTCCCCGACTATAAAAAAGCCGTTTCATGGCTCAAAGAGCGTGGAGATATCGTTGAGATAAAGCAGGGCTACATTCTCACCAATGCAAACGGAATGTTCACCGCCGAGGTAGCACGTATCAACAAAACATTCGGCTTTATAAAGTGCGAGGACGGCACGGAAATATTCGTCCCCGGCAAATTCCTTAAAGGCGCAATGCCCGGAGATACGGTGATATGCCGACTTATTCCTCCCCGTGGTGACTCTCCCGAGGCAGAGGTAACAGCCATTGCAAAGGAGGGCTTCTCCGAATTTACGGGAACTGCCGAAAAGTCGGAGGGTCAGTGGTATGTCCGCCCCGACAGCTTCTGCAAGGATCTTATCGCTGTGAGCGAAAAGTACCCCGATATAAAAGAGGGCGACAAGGTGCTGGCAACTATCACCAAGAGAGGTGAGCGCCATGCCGACCACAGATGCAAGATAAGCGCAGTTTTCGGAAGCTCTGACAAGGCTTACAGCAGCGCTCTGGCTGTGCTGTACATGAACGATGTGGAGACCGAGTTCCCCATTGCCGTGCAGGACGAGGCACGCCACATTTCAGGCATGAAGATAACCGACAAGGACATCTACGGCCGCCTTGACCTGAGAGACAAGATAATCTTCACCATTGACGGTGCGGACACAAAGGATATAGATGACGCAGTTTCCGTTGAAAAGGCCGAGAACGGCTGGAAGCTGGGCGTTCACATTGCGGACGTTTCCCACTACGTAAAGCCAAATTCAGAGCTGGATAAGGACGCTTTTCTCCGTGGAACCTCCATATATTACGCAAACAAGGTAATACCAATGCTCCCCAAGGAGCTTTCCAACGGCATATGCTCCCTTAACCCCAACGAGGACAGGCTCGCATTCTCATGTCTAATGGAGCTTGACGAGGACGGAAAGCTCACAAAGTACAAGTTCAGCAAGACCGTTATCCGTTCCCGTGTAAAAGGCGTTTACAGCGAAATTAACAAGATACTGGACTGCCGTGACGATGTTTCAAAGATCCCCGCTGATATTGCGGAAAAGTATGCGGGACTTACGGACACGATCTTCCTCATGCAGCAGCTGGCGGAGATACTTACAGCCAACAAGCTGAAAAGAGGCGCTCCCCAGATCGATACTCCCGAATGCAAGCTGACCATCGACGAAAACGAGGTCTGCACAGACGTTCAGAAGCGTGAGCGTGGCAGAGCGGAGCTTATCATCGAGGAATTTATGCTCAGCGCCAACGAGGCTGCCGCAAAGACCGCAAGGGAAAACAATATCCCCTTTGTTTACCGTGTGCATGAAAATCCCGCACCCGAAAAGATAACCGAGCTGCTTGAAGTAATAGACAGGCTGAATATCCCCCACCCCAACTTCTCCAGCGTAAAGCCTGCACATCTGGCACAGATACTGGATTCCGTCAGGGATACGGAGCTTTCGCCTGTGATAAACAACATGGTGCTCAGGTCAATGGCAAAGGCGAAGTATTCCGATGAACCTCTCGGTCACTTCGGACTGGTGCTGAAAGACTATGCACACTTCACATCGCCTATCAGAAGATATCCCGACCTTGCGATACACCGTATCCTCACCGACCTGTGCTACAACAAAATGCCACCTGCGGTCATTGCAAAGAGATACGGCAAATTTGCGGCAAACGCATCACTCCAGTCCTCCGAATGTGAGCTGACGGCAATGAGAGTTGAGCGTGACTGCGAGGACTGCTACATTGCGGAATATATGTCATCGCATCTGGGCGAGGAGTTTGAGGGCAACATCAGCGGAATAACCGATTACGGAATGTACGTGGAGCTGCCCAATACCGTTGAGGGACTTGTTAAGATAGAAACGCTTCCCGACGGCACATACGAGTATGACGGACATTTCTCACTTACCAGAGACGGCAAGGCGGTATATTCCGTGGGACAGAATGTGCGTGTAAAATGTGTCAAGACAGATGTTTCGGGCGGAAAGATTGATTTTGTTATTGCATAAAAATAAACGGACTGACGGACTTTTGGAAAAAAACAAAAGTCCGTTTTTTGCTGAAAGAGATAAGCGCACAAATAAAAACATCAGCACAAATGAGATCAAGGTAAAGGGTTTAGGTCAAGCCTTTTTCCCGAAAGGCTTGCGGGTGTCCAGAGGGCAGAGCCATCTGGTCGCTGTCCGCAGACAGCGAAATCCGTTTGCTTGCGGCTAAAATGATTAAAATATTAGCCGACTGACTAAAAAATTTCCAAAGCCGCCTGCACAGTGAGTTCAAAGTCCTGCAAATGAATATTTTCTATCATTATATACAAAAGGCTATTAAAATGCAGGCGGCTTGAAACTGAGAGCAATTTCGCAGAAATTGCGTTTCAGTTTCCGCCGTAAGGCGCAGGTACGGACAAAATAAACAGTTTCATATGCAGCACTCATTATAAAAAGTGCTGTCTTCCTCATTTGTCCATTCTCTCAAACAAAAACGGACTTCCGGATAAAATAACCGAAAGTCCGTTTGTTTTTTATCAGCCCTGCTCCCTAAGCCCCGAAAGGGCGCTTCTTCCGACCTTATCATAAAAGGCGGAAACAAATATAACCGGTGCCGAGAAATGCACCGCAGGTTCATTGGTTGAAAAGCTGTACTCGTTATCGATATAGCACTTTGCGGGGGGCATTCCCTTTTCAATGTGCCACTTGGAATATTCGTCCCCACGCTCGCCGTTTGCTCCGCTGACTATCATTCCCGGGAGAGGTGAATCGGAATTTGAGGATATGGACAGCTTATGTGACGGGAATCGGCAGTATTCCTCGCCTGCTCCTGTCATATACATGATATCCATAGGGTTCTGACCGAAAATGTACGAGAACTGGTCGGTGGCTCCCGAAAGATACCTCTGGTCGCCGCTGATAAGATATGCGGTGATAAAGTCCATGCAGTCGGAAAGCACATCGGCGTTGCTTCCGTAGCAATATCCGCCGCCTGCGCTCCTTGCAGTCCTGTATCCGCTTTCCTTTATGGCGATGAGCATTCTCTCCGCCCTGTCGGTAAGGCGCTTTCTGATGAAAGCCTCCACTGCACGGTCACGGTTATGCTCGCTCAGCAGATAGGACAGCGCCGCATAGCCGCCGCACTGTGTTCCGCCGAAGCCTGTGAAAACAGAGGTCACATATTTGCGGGAGATCATATCGGCAAAGCTGTCGTCCCCCGTAAGGGAATACATCTCGCACATTGCCCACATAAAGTCACTTTCAAGGCGGAATGCGCCCTCTCCGCTTTCGGAACAGCTGCCGTCTTTTCCCGTGTAATAGTTATATTCATCTGACTGGACTATCCACAGCCAGCTTTTTTCCGCTGCGTTCCTGAGCTTTTTCGCATAGCTCATGTCAACGCCCCTGAAGCAGTCCGCCGCAAGTGCGGTCACTGCCGTAAATCTGAGAGCCGCACGGCAGGTCTTATCCTCGATGAAATATTCGTCGTTATCCTCATCGGGGGCAACAAATGTGTCGGAATGGCGTGCGTCAATGCCCGAATACACGCCGCCGTCGCTGTCCTGCATTTTCATGAGCCAGTCAAGTCCCCACCTGCATTCGTCCTCGATAAGAACTCTTTCGGGCTTGGGGAAGCTTCCTCTGAAAAGCTTCAGTGCATAGAGCATATCCGCCGCAGTAAGGCAGGCAGATACGGTATTTCGGCAGTAGCAGCCTGCGCTGTGCCAGCCGCCCGAAACGTTCCTTGTTGCATCGGAATCACTCCTGAAAGCAATGGGATCCATATGGCATTCCCTGCGCATGAAGTCTTCGTCCTCACGCTCGGAAAAGCTGTCGTTTTCAAAATTGAAGCCGCAGCGGTTCAGATATATTCCGTGAAGAATGGTGCTGCGGATATTCTTGTATGGGTTTTCGGATATCTCAAACTCGTCCGAACGCCTGTAGCCTGCCCTGATAAAATATCTTCCCTTAACGTTGTAGTCGGAAAAATCCGCCAGACGGACGGTATCCCCCGACTCCCTGTCATAAAAAGGGTGGGAAAGGCGGCCTGCATAAACGCTTACGCCCCTGACAGCATCTACAAGGTAAAAGATGCCTGCGGTAACGCTGCACACAGCCGATTTGGGCATACCTGTCATATACCCCAGTCGATTGATATGTATTTTCTTTTTCACAGCCGTCACCTCCGCACTTTAATTTACTATAATTATACCCTACAATCCAAGAAAATTTATATCTTTACCTATGACAAATATGGAATATTATTTGTTGTATTTTTTTAATTTTGCTTGAACGGACTTGCGGAAATCGGCGCATCGTGTTATAATAAACGGAGATATGCACAAGCTTGCCGACAGGCGTTAATTCAGAGTTTTACAGGAGTGGTTATATGGAGATAAAATTTAATGACAGCTGTATAAATTACGGCGGAAGAGTCGATATAAAAGATGACGGAGCATATTTTTACTTTGCTTCCTCATATTTGCAGGTGCGCTTTACGGGCACTGAAATATCTGCGGTGATAAACAACAGCAGCGTGTGGGGAACCCTCTGCATAGGATACATTATCGACGGCAGAATGGGCAAGATCCCCCTTTCCCCCACAAACAACGGCAAGGATATCACCTATCAGATAGCAAACAGCCTTGAAGAAAATAAGGAGCACACCCTGCTCATCTACAAGCGTCATGCAGCAAACCACAGCTTTGCGGTAAAGAGCCTTTCATGCAGCGGCGAATTTCTCTCCGCTCCCGAAAAGCCCGCCCTCAGGCTGGAATTTTACGGCGACAGCGTTTCCGCAGGAGAAGTTTCCGAGGCGGTGGATTTTGTGGGCAGATGCGACCCTGCTTCCCACGACAGCTCATACGATAACTCCTACCTCAGCTACACATGGCAGACGGCACGTATGTTGGGTGCGGATATCCAGAACGTTTCCCAGGGCGGCATTGCAGTGTTTGATGACACAGGCTATTTCCACGCTCCCAAGATGATAGGCATGGAGTCGGTATATGACAAGATGTGCTACTTCCCCGAGGGCGGCGAGATAACCGAATGGGATTTCTCACGCTACACCCCCGACGCAGTAGTATTTGCCCTTGGTCAGAACGACAAGCACAACGGTCTGACCGATGCCGATGATATCGACATCTACGACAAAGCCACCCGCACAAAGTGGAAAGAGGGCTACAAAAAGATCGTAAAGGCTGTTCATTCCCATTACCCTGCAAAAACAAAGTACATCTTCCTCACCACTCTGCTCATGCACGACCCTGAGTGGGACAAGGCAATAGATGAAGTCGTAAGCGAACTTAAAGCAGATGGTCTTGATGCACATCACTTTATGTTCAGGCGAAACGGTGCAGCCACCCCCGGCCACCCCAGATATCCCGAGCACACCGAAATGGCTCAGGAGCTTTCAGCATTTATAAAGACTATACTTTAAGGAGACGAAATGGAGCTTATCCAGTCAATAGATTTTTCCGTTCTCGATTTTATAAGGGAACATCTCAACTGCCGGTTTCTTGATATTTTTCTCGGCATTTTCACCACCCTCGGCAACGGCGGCATAGTGTGGATAGTCCTTACCGTGGGGCTGCTCATCTCAAAAAAATACCGCCGACTGGGCTGCGTTATGGCAATAGGTCTTGCCTTCTGCCTGCTTACGGGCAATCTGTTTTTAAAGCTATTGATAGCAAGGGACAGACCTTTCATAGTAAACCCCGATATAATCCTTGCCATATCGCCGCCGTCGGGATATTCATTCCCCTCGGGCCATTCATATTCGTCATTCATATCGGCAGTGATAATGGCAAAATACAGCCGCAAGCTTGCCGCAGCAGCAATTCCCGCAGCTGTACTGATAGCATTTTCAAGGCTGTATTTTTACGTGCATTTTCCCACCGATGTGCTGGCAGGCACGCTGATGGGCATAATTTTCGGACTGGTTATATATAAAATATGTGACGGCAGGATAATCAAAACTGCCGCCGATAAGGAGAATCAAAATGGTTGAGAAAGTTAAGGGCATATGCGAAAAGGCAGTTCAGGGGAAAATATCTCCCGAATCATTTTATGACACTCTGAGAGCTGTGGCTGACGACACCCGCACCGATGACGACCTTGCCTGCCTGCTGGAGGACGTTCTCATGGAAATTGAAATGGAACACGACGGCAACGGCGGCGCAAAGGCAGGAAAGCGCATCATCAAGGAAGCAGCTGAAAGGTTGCTGGAAGAAATGGAGTAACACTATTCTCATGCAGTTTTATCTTGGTATAGACATGGGCGGCTCGGCTGTAAAGCTTATTGCCGCCTCGGTAAATAACGGCACACTTGATGTTCTTGGCAGAACATCATACCCCTCGGGGGAGTCTGCCGAAAGGCTTGAAAATGAAGCAAGAAAGCTTATAAGCGAGCTGGGACTTTCCGAAAAGGATATTGTTGGAGCGGCGCTTACAGGCGTTGGCGCATCTGACGTGGCAGACAATTTCCTTGGCGCACCCGTCACACGCTTCAGCGAGTTTGAGTGCTTCGGAAGAGGCGGACAGTACCTCAGCGGGCATAACAAGGCGCTGGTGGTAAGCATGGGCACAGGCACCGCCTTTGTCAGAGCAGACGGCGATACATATATCCATCTGGGCGGCAGCGGAGTAGGCGGAGGCGCTCTTTCGGGGCTTTCCGAGCTTATCACGGGAGTACGCCGCAGCAGCGAGATAAACAAGATGATCTCCGCAGGCAGCGCCGCAAGGGTCGATCTCACCATAGGCGACATATGCAAGGGCGATGTCGGCGGACTTTCCCCCGATGTCACAGCCGCAAACTTCGGCAAAAAGGTGATGTCCACCGATAAAAACGACATTGCCGCAGGTCTGGCAAACATGGTATTCCAGACCGCAGGGGTCATGGCAGCACTTGCCTGCAAGAACACAGACTACGAACACGTTGTGTTTGTAGGCGCAATGACCGAAATACCCGAGGGCAGGGAGATGCTCCGTGCCGTGGGAAATCTTCACGGAATGACCTTTGATGTGCCCGCAGGCGGCACATATGCAGGAGCGCTGGGAGCGGTGCTCAGGTGCTGTAAGTAAATATAAAAGCAGGGCTGTTGCATAATGTGACAGCCCTGCTTGCTTTTGATAAAATCAGCACAAATAAGATCAAGGTAAAGGGTTTAGGAAGTCCACTGAGGGCAGAGCCAAGTAAAACTAACAGCAGATACTTGATATCATCAAAAGCCGATAATTTAAGGCAGAGAGACATTCGTATAAATTTGCTCACCAACTTACCAAAGAGCCTCAAATAAAAGAACGGAGTGAAATTAAAACCCGTAAACATAGCTATAGAAAAGTGTGCAAATAGATGAAAGGGGTTCGGTCTCCGGCGGCAAGTAAAATGTAGGGGGATAAAAAACGGTAGGGAATAGGGGTTCAAGGAAGAGATGAGTGCTTGCCTTTTGCAAGGCATGGAGAAACCATCGGGGGGAAGGGGAATGCCGTTTTTTGCCCTAGCTTTAGTTTAATTAACCTTTGGTTAATACTTCCCACCTGGTGGTGTCTCCTTTGCATTCGGTACGGACTTCATAAAAATGAAAAGTGAATTTGTCCGTACCTGCGCCTTACGGCGGAAAGCAGAAATGCTATTTTTTCAAAATAGCTCTCAGTTTCAAGCCGCCTGCATGATAAAGTTTTTAGTTTATGTTGATAGATGATATTTATTTGCAAGTTTTTGAACTTAAAGTGCTGGCGGCTTTAGAACTTTTCAATTTGTCGGCTAACGGTTTAATCTTTTCTGCCGTCAGCAAACGGATTTCGCTGTCTGCGGACAGCGACCAGATGGCTCTGCCCTCTGGACTCCCGCCACCTTTGAAAAGCTGGACTAAACTTTTTACCTTGATCTTATTTGTACTAACTTTCTCATTTGTCTTTATTACCACAAAACAGAAACAGAAGCAGCCGCTGCATAAAGAATGCAGCGGCTGCTTTGGTTATTTTATGATCCCATATCCCAGCTTCATCATCAAAATGCGTCTCACATGGCTGTCAATGATATCATCGCTAAGCTCGCCGCTTTCGTATGCGGCTTTAAGGTCATTATATGCCGTCTCATAATCTGTCACGCATATCATGTCATTATCCGCAAGTATGGCTTTTACATAGACCGAGCCGTCGCCTGCGTATTCTTTTATTGCGTCCATTCCCATGTCGTCGGTGATAGCAACGCCGTCGAACTCCAGCTTGTCTCTCAGCACCTCATGTATTGCAGGCGAAAGGGAAGCGGGATAGTCGGGGTCAATATTGTCATATATCGTGTGACCCACCATAACTGCGGGGGTTTTGTCCTGCACGGCGTTGATGCCTGCGGAGAACGGCACAAAATCACGGTTATAGAACTCGTAAAGCTCCCTGCTGTCATGAGCCATGCCCTTGTGAGTGTCGGTGTTCTCGCCGTAGCCGGGGAAATGCTTCAGGCAGGAAGCCAGCTTTCTGTCGGCAGATGCACTGACAATGGCTGCCACAGCCTCGGCAGTATGCTCGGGGTCCTGACCCATGGTTCGGGGATAGATGTATGAGTTTTCGTCCTCGGAAATATCCGCCACGGGTGCAAGGTTCAGGTTTATGCCCAGCGATGTGAGCAGCTCTGCCTTTTCCTTGGCATCTATCTCCAGCAGCTCCGCTCCCCCTCGGCCGTAAAGCACATGCGGGGAAGAAAACGGCTCATCACGGAAAGCGGTGTATTTGCTCACTCTCACCACCGTGCCGCCCTCCTCGTCAACTGCAATGAACGGGGCAATAGTCACGGACGAGCTTATTTCCGCCGTAAGGGCAGTCACAGATTCGGGGCTTGCGTTCTTGAAATCATCGGCGTACATGGTATATCCGCCGAAATTGTATTCCGATATGACCTGCGCCGCATTGGCAGGCATTCTTGCCAGCAGCAGCTGACCTATCTTTTCATCGGCGGACATTTCCGAAAGCAGCTCATCTGCCCTTTCGGCATATTTCTCCGACTTGGACTTCTGAGAAACGGAGGTCTCCGTCTCAGTCACCTCAGCCTCGGTTATCTCGGTAAGGGTTATGCCCACGGCAGGGGCGTTCTTGCCGATGTTTGCGTCATTTTCAATTATATTGTTCACCGATTCGCTGACGGAAGAGCACCCTGTAAGTGCGGCAGCGCAGAGAACGGCAAAAAGCTTTGACAGCTTCAATCATATCAATCCTTTCGGCAGATAATATATCTGATATTTGACAATATCCAATATATAACTATGTCTGATATAATTATACACATATGACCGTTTTCTGTCAATAAGCGGTTATTCTCCCTTAACAGGCAAAGGCTTGGCAGACGCTCTCATCACCAGCAGGAAGGATATTATTATTTCAACAGCGGTCAGTACCGCAAAGAAAGCCACGCCCTGTGCAGCATTGCCCATAGGACCGTTGGCAAAAAGTCCCGCAAGCTTAAACAGACCTGTGTACAGCCACTGAACCTTTTCTATGCCGAAAACAGCCAGCACGCCGAGGTTGGGGCCGAACGCAATAAGGCATATCACAACTGCAGCTATCCAGCCGGGCAGGCGATAAACTATGGAAGTGAACATAATGCCCGCCGCACCCGATGCAAGACAGAACATAAAGCAAAGCAAATATAGTCTGAGATAAACAAGAACTATGTTCATTCCGCTCTCCAAAAGCGCTGATACTCCGCCGTAAATCTCAGCACCCCAGAACGGCTGTCCGCCGCCCATAGCAGCCGTCAGCGGTGAAAGCACGGCACATTCTGCGGTAACAAGCAGTGAAATTATGGCAACGGATATGAGCTGTGAAAGGATAGCAGTCTTTCGAGATGCGCCGTTTGCTGCGGCTGTATTGACAAAATCCTGTGAATAGCAGCACATAAACACAAACATCATTATCATTGAAAAAGCGTCAAGGGCAGTCATCTCTGCGCCCTTAAAGGTAAATGGTGTACGCTCAATAAGAGATGTCAGGGTTGCCCCAAAAAACATTCCGCCAATGCTCATAGCAGGGAGGAATGCAAGTGTCCCTTTCATTCTCATAAGCTGATATTTTACGCAGCCTGTTAAGCTTCTTATTGTCATATTATCTCCCCCTATCAAGAATTCGTCAGTTGGATAAACAGTGCCTGCAAGCTCAGCGGCTCTGCTTCAAGCTCAGGCGGAACATTGTCATTTGCCCTGTTTCCCTTTACGTATGCGGTCTTTAGTCCGCCGATCGAGTCAACGCTCATAACGTCTTTTCCTGCAATGAAGCTTTCCACATCGGAGGCCTTGCCCGATACGCTGTAGCCCATGGAACGAACATTGTCCGCATCCTCATCAAGCAGCAGCTTTCCGTCCTTGATGACCACTGCCCTTTCGATTATCCCCGCAGCCTCCTCAATAAGATGAGTGGAGATAACATATGTGGCAGGGTGATCGTTATAGTGGTTCACCACCTGCCTGTAGAACATATCACGGTGATTTGCGTCCAGTCCCAGCACAGGCTCGTCAAAGAACACTACAGGCGCATTGCAGGCAAGGGCATTAACTATCTTTGCAATGGTGCGGTAGCCTGTGGAAAGCCTGCCAAGCCTCTTTTTTATGTCAAGCCCATATTCGTTGCAGAGCTTCATAGCATAGTCCATATCATAATCGGGATAAAAAAATGAAGCGGTCTTAAACATCTCTTTTACTTTAATGGCAGGATTATACAAAAGCTGCTCGCTCATCATATGTATCTTGCCCACAGCGCTGTCGTTATCCGCCTGAGGCTCGCCGTCAACTGTTACCTCCCCCGAATCCGCAAAAATACGGTTGCTTACAATGTTCAGCAGCGTGGATTTTCCTGCACCGTTCCTGCCCAGCAGACCGTAAATGCAGTTTTCTTTAAGGGTAAGGCTCACATCGTCAAGAGCCTTGTTCTTTCCGTAGGATTTTGAAACGTTTTTTATCTCAATGGTGCTCATTATTGTCACAGCCTTCCTCTATCATGGTGATTATCTCGTCTCTGGAAATTTTCAGCTTTTCAGCCTCGCTGACCAGCGCCCTGATGTATTTGTCGAAAAATTCCTGCTTTCGTTCACTGCGGATCTTGCTTTCCGCACCTGTGCTGACGAACATACCAAGTCCCCTTTTCTTGTAGATGATGCCCTTTTCCACCAGAATGTTCACCCCTTTAAGGGCGGTGGCAGGGTTTATTTTGTACATGGCGGATATTTCCGTAGTAGATGGGATCTGCGTTTCCTCGGGGAAAACGCCTGTCAGAATATTTTCCTCCACCCACTCCGCCATCTGGATATAAATGGGCTTTTCGCCGTCAAAGCTTATCAATACGCTTCACCTCCGTTAGTGTGTCGGTTAATTACTTGTGTAACTAACTATATCACTTGCAATATGATATGTCAATAGGGCAAATATATATTTGTAGGATATGACAACAAAAGGCAGATATGCCCGCAATCTCTTGTATAATTTGCACGCCAAGACATAAAAAATTACCGCATTTTGAAGCTTACCCAAAATGCGGTGATTGCTGAATTTATATTACGAAATTACTTGAGCATTGCTCCGTCGCTGAATGCCTTGCCTACCTTTTCACCCAGAGCAACATAGTCATTGTTTGCAGGGTCAAAGGTAATGGGTCTGAACTTGGAAAGGTCGATCTTTCCGTCAGTGAGAATGTTCTCATCTGCGCTGACGTTTACTATCTCGCCCACCAGACGGCAGCTTTCCTCGTCGTAGCTTACAAGCTTGCACTCGAGAGTCATTGGCAGCTGCTCAAAAACGGGAGCATCTACCTTTTCGCTCTTTACGGCAGTCCAGCCTGACTTTTTCATCTTGTCGGGATCATTGTTTGCGGAAACTATACCTACAAAATCCGCAGCCACAACATTTGCCGCATCAGCAGGGCTTACGGTGAATGCGCCCCTTGCAAGGATATTCTTTGTGGTCTTATGGCCTGCGCTGACGCAGATAGATATCTGTGTACTGTCGCTGATACCGCCCCAAGCGGCATTCATTGCATCGGGTACGCCGTTCTCGTCATATGTGCCGATAATAAGCACGGGCATGGGATAAAGCATAGCCTTTGCACCAAAATCTTTTCTCATAGTAAAATCCTCCTTAATATGAGAATTATCATCATGATAGATTTACAATATAAGTGCAACACATGGAAAAAATAATGACACATAAAGCAA
>ERZ827512.30-NODE-30-length-229651-cov-24.112985_pt1 | contig 229651 bp, 197 predicted proteins | sample MGYA00519916_ERZ827512 | MGnify/ENA primary metagenome ERZ827512 (study PRJEB31778, sample SAMEA3449335) | human gut metagenome | biome: human gut; feature: human-associated habitat; material: faeces | place: United Kingdom | collected 2010/2012 ...
TTCTCTTTCATTCACAATCCAGCACCTCACTAACTTCCGATTTTTCGGTTTCATTCTACATCAAAACTATGAACAATTCAACCACAGAAAGAGAGGTATCAGCCATGTATTACACCCAAGAACAGATAGACCACGCCAACCAAGCCGACCTTGTTTCTTTCCTGCAATCACAGGGCGAGCAGCTTACCCGCGCCGGGAACGAGGACCGCTGGAAACGGCACGACAGCTTGACCGTCCGGGGAAACAAATGGTACAGGCACAGCCAGAGCAAGGGCGGCGGCCCCGTTGACTTCCTCATGGAGTTTTTCGGAAAGAGCTTTACCGAAGCCGTTGAACTTCTCACAGGAGAGAAAGGCGCAGCCCCACCGCCGGACAGCCCCGCGCCCCTCTCCGACTTCCGATTGCCGCCCCGCAGCCCCACCGCCGAACAAGTGAAAAGGTATCTTACCGAAGCCCGCCGCATTGATGAAGATGTGACGGGCTTTTTCATTTCCAGCGGCGATATTTACGAGGAAGCCGCCCATCACAACGCCGTATTCGTCGGCAGAGATGAAAGCGGCATACCGAGATACGCCCACCAGCGCGGCACAGCCGGGAGCTTCCGGCTTGATGTGAAAGGCAGCGACAAAGCCTTTAACTTCTGCTACCGGGGCGAGGGCGAAAGGCTGTTTGTCTTTGAAGCACCGATTGACCTTTTATCTTTCCTCTGCCTGTTCAAAAAGGAATGGCAGAAACAAAGCTACCTTGCACTGGGCGGCGTGGGAGAAAAAGCCCTGCTGCGTTTCCTCTCTGACCGTCCGAACATCAAGACCGTTTACCTCTGCCTTGACAGCGACCAAGCCGGAAACGACGCTTGCAGCCGCCTTGTGAAGCTCACGCCGGAGGGCTTGACCGTCCACCGCCTTGTGCCACTTTTCAAAGATTGGAACGAGGTATTGCAGCACAAGGGGGAAATCACAGACGGGAAGTATTTACGGGAAGCTGTCTACGGCTTGAAAGAGCCGCCGCAGGAAGAAAACGTTGAGATTATCCGCATGAGCGAGGTGGACACGCAGACCGTTGAATGGCTATGGGAGCCGTATATCCCCTTTGGAAAAGTAACCATTGTGCAGGGCAACCCCGGCGAGGGCAAGACCACCTTTGCCCTGCTCCTTGCCGCAGCCTGTACCACAGGCGGGACCCTGCCGGGTATGAAGCCTTTGCCGCCGTTTCAAGTGATTTACCAGACCGCCGAGGACGGTTTGGGCGATACCGTCAAGCCCCGCCTTATCGAAGCCGCCGCCGACCTTGATACGGCTACCTCATGGACGAGGACGAAAACTTCATCATTGACGAGGAAGCCGCACCCGTGGTCAAGCAGATATACCGTCTGTGCCTTGCCGGGAACGGTCCGACCAAGATAGCCCGTATGCTGACCGAGCAGGAAATCCCAACGCCGGGAACGCTGGAATACGCTGGCGCAGCTTGGCGCTATGACTCGTGATGAATACATCACCGCCCAGAAACGGCTCGGCGACACTATGTATGTCGCCGTAGGTGATTACAGCTATGGTGCTAACGGTGTTCTCGGCAACGGCGTTCGCGATGACACCGTGGGCCAAACTCCTGACCACAGCAAAATGAACGCTTATGGCGAAAATGGCTATCTGGGCAATGGGAACGATGGTGCCAACGGCAAAACGGTCGTCTTTGTTGGTAGCTCCATAACCAGCAACACTACCGGCTATACAAGCATCGATAATATCGGCACAAAACTGCTCCTTGCCGTACCGGCTTATACCAATGTTGTATTTAGCGGCATTACTTTCAATGGCGTGATCAGCATTGACTATCAGCTTTACACCAGCCCTTGGAGCCAGCTTGGCAAGGTGGACTTTGAAAACTGTACTTTTAATGGCATTATTGTAGGCGCTATGGCAACACAAAGCCTAGTGTTCAATAGTTGCCGTTTCAATAATTACACCAATACGACTGATGCCAACAATTCCAACCCCACTTGGATCAGACCCGCTTATGGCAACTGGACACCCGGTGATAACGAGGGTCAGGGTAGCGATTTCCGCTCCCTCACCAGTATCACCTTTACCAATAATACCGTAATCAGCACCCGTCCTGTTAAATTCGAGTATATTTCTCAGTGGGATATCAGATCTACCGTCACCGCCATCGGCAATTCCTTTGATATATCCGCACAGGATGGCGATACTAAAACAAAGAATGTTGGCCTGTACCTTGGCGCGCACACAAGTACAAACGCATTTGATCTCACCGTTGATAACAACACAAAGAGCGATAACACAGCGGCTCTTTATACTTTCCCGGAAAGTCATAGCGAACTGCCTGCAGGCTCAACCATTAAGAATAGTGATGGTACTCCTGTGTATCTTACCGATGTAGTGAAGTGGAAAACCAGCGAAAAGCTGACCCTTAACTCGGAAGGTCAAGTAACAGAAGCCCCCCCCGTCCCCGGCACCATCACCATCATCGTCCCCTCTACCGAGGAGACCAAGCCCGCCGAGGATCAGAAAAACCCCACCACCGGTGCCAATGATGTGGTCGCCGCCGCGGTCGCTCTCATGGCTGTTTCCGCTCTTGGCATGGCCGTCCTCGCCCGCAAAAAGTAATCCGTGATTCGCCCAAAAGCTCTCCCGCGCCGGGGGAGCTTTTGCTGTGCTGGCCGAGATGGCGGCGCTGCCTTCCGGCATTTCGCAGGGAATGGAAAGCAGAAATATTGTGGTGGGGCCGTTCCAGGCGCAAGCACAAAGCAAAAGCACCTTTTGTACGAGGCACTCGGAGTGTCAGAGAAGGTGTGGTAAAGAGATGCCCCCTCCGTAACTGGAGGGGGTATTTTACTGTGTAGTTTCTGTGTAGCCTATATGCAAAAAGACCGCAAGAAACAGCAATATTTGCAAAGGCTAAAAAATGCTGAAAACCCGCATGAACAAAAGAAAAACCCGCATTTCTGCGGGTTTTTCTTTGGCGGAGATGGAGGGATTTGAACCCTCGCGGCACTTTCGCACCCTACTCCCTTAGCAGGGGAGCCCCTTCACCACTTGGGTACATCTCCAAGGGCTACGAATTACTGTCGGAGGTGTTGGCGGAGAGGATGGGATTCGAACCCATGGCTCTGATGAGTCACCGGTTTTCAAGACCGGCTCCTTAAACCGCTCGGACACCTCTCCACGGCTTTATATCGTACTCCAATATATTATCATATCGGGAGGGGGTTCGTCAAGCGGAAATTGGATTATTTTTGCGCGGCGGGGGTAAGGGCGGCGCCGGGGTAGTAGTGCAGCAGAATCTCCTGATAGTTTTTGCCGTGCTGTGCCAGGTACTGTGCCCCGGCCTGAGAGAGCCCCACCCCGTGTCCGTAGCCCAGCACATCAAAGGTGAAAAGCTCGTTTTTGTATTCCACGGTGAAAGCGGCGCTGCGCAGCCCCAGCAGGGTGCGCAGCTGCTGGCCGGTCAGCACGCGGTCGCCGGCCTGCACCGCCGTGACATACCCGGCTTCGCTGCGGGTGAGGACCTTGAGCCATTCTTCCGGCTTTTGTCCGGTGAGGATGGACTGGGCGGTCAGCTTTTTGCGCAGTTCGGCGGCGGTGATGGTGACAGTGCTGCGGTACCCGGCGGCTTCTTTATCCCAGTGGCTATCGGCGGGGGTGAGGTAGGGAAGGGGACCCTCCCACACATTTCCGGCGTCTTCGGTGGTTTTTCCGGCGCTGATGGCAAAATACGCTGCCACGATGGGTTGGCCCTCGTAGGTGATGAGGTACCGCATGGCTTTTTCGGCGGCCCGGGTGATTTTTTCACGGTAGGCTTTGTAGTGATCGCCCCACATGGCTTTCATGGTGTCATCGGTGATATAGCCCAGCCGCTTGGCGGGATCGGCTGAAAAATCGGCGCCGTTCAGCTCCTCCGGGGGATCGGCCCGGCGGAGTGCCGCCAGGTAGTGGGCATTGGTGTAGGCGGCCATGCCCTGCGCGATGAGGGCATCTTCTTCGTAGGAGGCGGGCATTTCCGCCGCGATGGCCCCGGCTACATAGTCCGCTGCGGGGATTTCCGCCACCTGGCCGTTGGTTTCATCCAGGATGCGGAAGGAGGGGAGGACAGAGAGGGCATCGGCTGATGGCTCTTCCGGTTCCTCGCGGTCGGTGCCGGGGAGGATATTGCTTTGCTGCGGTGTTGGATCGGATGTGGTTCCGCCGGGCAGACCGGTGCCCAGCGGGGTGCCGCTCCAGGCCAGTACCAGCAGCGGCAGCGCCAGCATAGCGGCGGCAGCGCCGCCCAGCAGTCCCCAATCGGCTTTCATAGGCTTTTCCTCCATGGCTGGAATGTGCGGGGCAGAATCCCTGGCAGGCCGCGCCCCGCGAAGCGGTGCCCCCACAGGGGGTACCGCTTCCTCCGCCCCATAGGGGCGGGCCGCCCGTGCGGGGGCGCGGCGCCGGGATGCTGCACCGGCTGGGGGATGTTTGTCCCCACTACCGGCATGATATGCTGCGAGGGTGTAAAAAATGCAGCGGGGTGATCGCTCACTCCGCCGCGAGGGGAAATCCATTATTCGGTTTTCGCCGTAAACTCAATCTGCAAAATCGCCGAGAGCATCGCCGCCTCGTCCTCATTCAGCACAGTGGCGCACGCTCCGCCGTAATCCACCACCCGGCGCTCCTCCGGGAAGAAGCCGTACAGCGTCTTATCCAGCATAAAATAGTGGGCGCAGCTTGCGGGCAGTTCGCAGCCCTCCCAGCGCTCGCCGCTATCGTAAAACATGGCGATTGCCTGCTCGTAGTCGTTCCCGAAAAGCTGTGAGGAAACGGCAGCCATTGCGTCATAATCCATCATGTCCGGAATGGGCTGTTCTCCTACCGAGACGATCTTACTCTTGAACTCCTCGAACAGACCGCGATCCGAGTCAATCTCATCGGTGGTGTACTCCTTTTTCACGCTGCCGTCGCCGCCTGCTGTACTGGGGTTCGGCGGGGGAGCCATCATCAGTCCGTCGGTCGGCGGCCCGCCGGTCGGCGCGCCATTCCACTGGTCTTGGTTCTCCGCCTCATTCGGCGCCAATGCCGCGTCATAGCTCGACTCGTCCTGCGAGGCCTTGTTTTGCAAGGAGCTGTTCTGCAACAGGAATGCAGTACCTGCCGCCAGCACCAGCACAGCGGCAATGCTACCCCAGCGCCGCCACTGCAGCCATATCACGCCCCCCTTTTTCTTTGGGGCGGCAGCCTGTTGATCTGCGGCGTCCATTCGCTCAAACAGCGCCGCAGCGGAAAGGGAAGCGGGCAGTGCCGGATCGCCCGCATTTTTCAGCTTTTCCCGAAGAAAGTCGCGGTCAGCTTCCGCCTCGTCGTTCCACTCGGTATTCCGTTCTGTTTTACGCTCGTCCTTCACCTTGCCGCCTCCTTTCCATCGGTATCTTGTAATTGCAGCCGCAGCTTTTTCAGCGAACGGGACAGCTTGCTGCTCACCGTACCCTGCGGCATCTCCAGCATGCTCGCAATCTCCCGCATGGTGTAGCCCTCCAGTACCGAAAGCAGAACGATCTGCCGTTCCTCCGGGGAGAGTGTGCCCAGCGCTTCGCTAAGCTCTGCCCGGCGGGTGGCAGTTTCCGGCATCGCTTCCTCGGCGGTTTCATAGTAGCTGTCCAGGTCTATCTCGTTTTTGCGGGCCACGATCCTGCCGATCTGCCGCTTGCACCTGGCCGAGAGGATACGGAACATCCAGCTGCGGAACGCCTCCGGCTCCCGCAGGTTTTTTATGCCCTTCCACGCTTCGGCAAAGGTATCCGCCACGGCGTCCTCGGCATCCTGCTGGCTGCCCAGGGTATACAGCGCCATGCGGTACAGGTCGCCGGCCAGGCTTTCGTACAGCTCGCCAAAGGCAGCCCGGCTGCCTGCCTGCGCCTGGGTCACCAGCTGGGTGATGGTCATAACGCACCTTCCTTTTGTGATGCCGCCCCAACCGGCTTTCACCATAATAGTGTCGCCCACGGCGGATTTTGTTGCATCACATGTTAAAATTTTTGCAGGGTCCCGCTATGCGCCCCGCGCGGCCGGCCCTATGGGCCGGCCTGCCCGCCCCGTAGGGGCGGGTTCGTGCTGCCCCCGTAGGGGGCAGCACGGCGCGGGGCGCAGGAAGCCGGGATGCTGCAGCAAATACCTTCGCGGAAAAACATGGGCCTTGCGGGTGGAGAAAAGCGGGCGCACTGCAGCGGGGAGGGCTGCCCGCAAGGGTCAGCACGACTGAAGCGGAGGGGCGCCCGATGTATGGCCGGTGTCCATACCAAGCGAAGGTTCCTTCTGCCGCTATTTTAGCACACCGGCGCCCAAATGAAAACCCCGCCCCGTGTAAGATAGTGCTTTCCTTTTGCGGGCGGGCGTGGTATAATGGAGCGTAAAGTGAGAAGCTATATCCATTTTTCCCGGCCGCACCCGCGGCGGGGCCGATCCAACGACCGAAACGGAGGGATCTTATGCAGGAACGATTGAACCAATATCGTCCTATTCTTGCGGTGCTGATAGTGGCCTGCGGCCTGATGGCCGCTGTCACCTCCCGCTACGATATGACCCTGTTCTATATCTGCCTGGGGGTGTGGGCATTGCTCTCCCTTGGGTGCATCATCTGGATGACCGTTATCACCCGGCAGAACCGCCGCCGCTTTGGAAGATTGAAGGATTCGCTGGAGCACATCATGAGCGACGCCGTGCTGTCCCTGCCCATGCCGTCCCTCATCGTGCGGGAAAGCGGTGAGGTGGTGTGGAGCAATCCCCCCGCCAAGCAGGGGGTGTTCCCCGGGCAGGAGCTGTTTGGGCATAATATAGCGGAGCTGGTACCCGGACTGGATTGGCAGGCCGAAAGCAGCGCCGAAGGCCGGGATATCGTGATAGGGGAGCGGCACTACACCGTGTTCCTCATACACTCCAGCTCCACCAAGGAGCCGCTGACCATCATCTGTCTGGTGGATGATAACGACCTGAAGCACTATACTCAGGAATACTTTGATTCCCGGCCCTATGTGCTTACCATGCTCATTGATAACTACTCCGAGCTGTTTACCGATGCCAAGGAAAACGAGCGCAGCCGCACCATGGGCCAGATCGAGCATATCATCGAGACCTTTGCCGAGGAAAACCACGGCCTGGTAAAAAAGCTGGACCGCGACCGCTTCCTTGCGGTGGTGGAGGAGCGCTATATGAAGCGGGTCATTGAGGACCGCTTCCCCATCCTAAATGCTATCCGGGCAGTGGATACCGGCGACCGCAACAACGCGACCATGTCCATCGGTGTTTCGCCCATGGCGGCCAGCCTGCATGAGAGCGAGACCATCTCCCGCCAGGCGCTGGATATGGCCCTGGGCCGCGGCGGCGACCAGGTGGCGCTGCGGCAGAAGAACGGCTATGAGTTTTTTGGCGGCACCGGCCGCGGGGTGGAAAAGCGCAATAAGGTGCGCGCCCGTATTATGGCCAACGCCATTACCGAAGTGGCCACCACCTGCGATAATATCCTCATCATGGGCCACCGCTTTGCCGACTTGGACTGCCTGGGCGCGGCCATTGGCATGTACGCCGGCCTTTCCACACTGGGCAAGCCCTGTTCCATTGTGCTGGATACCGAAAAGAGCTTGGCGCAGCCGCTGTACCGCCATATGCTGCAGCAGGATAAACGCTACGAGGACGCCTTTGTTTCTCCGGCGCAGGGGCTGGATATGGTGGGCCGCAATACCCTGTTGGTGGTAGTGGATACCCATATTCCTTCCATCCTGGAAAGCCGGGAGATCTACGAAGCCTGCCGCAATGTTATCGTCATTGACCACCACCGCAAGATGGTGGAGCACATTGATAACGCTATCATCTTTTTCCACGAGCCGTATGCCAGCTCCGCCAGCGAAATGGTGGCCGAACTGGTACAGTATTTCAAAGAAGGCAAGCTGCGCATCAGCGTGGCGGAGGCCGAAGCCCTGCTGGCCGGCATCATGCTGGATACCAAGAGCTTTATCCTGCGCACCGGCGTGCGGACCTTTGAGGCCGCCGCGTTCCTGCGCCGCATGGGCGCCGATACCGTAGCGGTTCGCAAGCTGTTTGCTTCCAGCATGGAAAGCTACCAGGAGCGCAGCCGCCTGGTGAGCGCCGCGGAGGTATACCGTGGCTGTGCCATCAGCTGCACCTCCGGCGCCAATGTGGAGGGCATCCGCGTGGTGGCCCCGCAGGCCGCCGATGACCTTTTGGGTATCAGCGGGGTGGATGCTTCCTTTGTGCTGTATGAGCAGGACGGCGCCGTGAATATTTCGGCCCGCAGTATGGGTGCCATCAATGTTCAGCTCATCCTGGAAGGGATGGGCGGCGGCGGCCACCAGACCATGGCGGGCGCGCAAATTAAAGACATCACACTGGAGGATTGCCGCCAGCAGCTGCTGGTCGCCATCGACCGGTATTATGAAGAAAACCCCAAGGGAGGAAAAGACGCATGAAAGTAGTACTGAAACAGGATGTAAAAGGAACCGGTAAAAAGGGCGAGCTGGTGGAGGTAGCCGATGGCTACGCCCGCAATTTCCTGCTGAAGAGAGGCCTGGCCATTCCCGCCGATGCCGGCGCCATGAACGAGCTGAAAAACCGCGAGGCCGCCAAGGCCTACCGTTTGGCCGAGGAGCAGAAGGCCGCCGAGGAGCAGAAGGCCGCCATTGACGGCAAGACCGTGAAGCTGACCGCCAAGGCCGGCGCCAACGGTAAGCTGTTCGGCTCCGTCACCGCCAAGGAGATTGCTGAGGGCATAGAAAAGCAGCTGGGCGTCACTTTGGAAAAGCGCAAGGTTGTGCTGAAGGACGATATCAAGGCCTTTGGCTCCTACACCATCGAGGTCAAGATCTATAACGGCGTTTCCGCCAATGTATTTGTGGTAGTCGGGGAAGAATGATTCCAGCTGATATCCTTGCCCAGGAGTGCCCCCAAACCACCTACAGAAAAGGAGTGACCCCCATGCCCGCGGATTATATGACCACCGAAAGCCGTCTGCCCTTCAGCCTGGAGGCGGAGCAATCGGTGCTGGGCGCCGCCCTGCTGGACGCCGGCTGCGTGCCGGATCTGGTACGGCTGGTGCGCCCGGAGTTTTTCTACCGGGAGCAGCACCGCAAGATCTTTGAGGTAATCTCCGGAAAGTTTACCCTGGGTGAGCCCATCGATATCGTCACGGTGATGGAGGCCGCTGTGCGGGAGGAGATTTTCTCCACCCCGGAGGAGACCAAGGCCTACTTGGCCCAGTTGGCGCAGATGGTGCCCTCGGTGCGCAATTTGGAGGCCTACACCAATATCCTGCAAAGTAAGTACCACCTGCGGGCACTCATCACCACCTCCCGGGACATCATAGAGCAGGCGGAAGCCCCCACGGCCCAGCCGGAGGGGCTCCTGGAATATGCCGAGCAGCGGATCTATGATATCCGCAACGGCCACAATAACGATAGCCTGATCCCGGTTTCCCGCGTGGTGCTGGAGACCTTTGACCATTTGCAGCGCCTTTCCGGCGAAAACCGGGCCGATTACCTGGGGATTTCCACCGGCTACGGCGACCTGGACCGTACCATCACCGGCCTTAATAAATCCGACCTTATCCTGGTGGCGGCCCGCCCCGGCATGGGCAAAACGGCCTTCGCCCTCAATATCGCCGCCAATGTGGCGCTGCGGGGCAAAAAGACCGTCGCTATCTTTTCGCTGGAAATGAGCCGCGAGCAGCTGATGAACCGTCTTTTCGCTTCGGAGGGCGGTATCGACAGTCGTAGACTCCTCACCGGTGAGCTTTCCACCGAGGACTGGGGCAAGGTAGCCGATCTTTCCCCCCTCTTTGGCGCGGCGCCCCTCTACATGGATGACACCGCCGGTATTACCGTGGTGGAGATGAAGGCCAAGCTGCGCCGTGTGCGGAATTTGGGCCTTGTCGTTATCGACTATCTGCAGCTGATGAGCACCGGTCGCCGCAGCGATAACCGTGTGCAGGAGGTCTCCGAGATTACCCGGAGCCTGAAAATTATGGCCAAGGAGCTGAATGTACCGGTCATCACGCTGTCGCAGCTTTCCCGTGGCCCGGAAAGTCGCAGCGACCACCGCCCCATGCTGTCCGATCTGCGTGAATCTGGCTCCATCGAGCAGGATGCCGATATCGTGCTGTTCCTGTACCGGGAAGCCTACTACGAAAAAGACCGGGACGACCAGTCGGAAGCCGAGTGCATCGTGGCCAAGAACCGCCACGGCGAGACCGGCTCCATCAACCTGCGGTGGGATGGCCGCTATACCCGGTTCTTCAGCGTGGATCGCAACCGCGAATGAGCACACCGCTGGAGCAAAAGGCACTTTTGGCCCTGCGCCAATATTCCCTGTTTACCCAGGGCGACAGGATCGCTGTCGGGGTCTCCGGCGGCGCGGATTCTGTCGCTCTTTTACGCTTTTTGGCTGTCCTGCGGGAGGAATACCGCTGGGAGCTGATCGTCTGCCACATTCACCACGGGCTGCGCGGCGCTGAAGCCGACCGGGACGAGCAGTTTGTGCGGGAGCTGGCCGGGCAGCTGGGACTGCCCTATACTGTCCGCCATATTGATGCCGCCGCCCTGGCGCTGGAAAACCACCTTTCGGTGGAGGAAGCCGGCCGTGACGCCCGTTATGCCTTCTTTGCCGAAACGGCAGGGGAGGGGGGGCGCATCGCCACCGCCCACACCCTGGATGATACCATTGAAACGGTGCTGATGAACCTGATAAGGGGCACCGGCCTGCACGGGCTGTGCGGCATCCCCCGCATCCGGGGCAACATCGTCCGTCCTCTGCTGGATGTGACCCGCGCTGAGGTGGAGGAGTACCTGGCCCTGCTGGGCCAGCCCTACTGCACCGATAGCACCAATCTTTCCGACGACTATACCCGCAACCGCGTTCGGCACGATATTTTGCCGCGGCTTCGCGAATTGAACCCGAACTTTACCGGGGCCATGGCCCGTATGCTGCCACAGCTGGCCGCCCAGTGGGCCCTTACCGAGCAGCTCGCCGAGAGCGCGGCGCAGCAGCTGCAGGGTGCCGCCGCAGGCGGCACCCTGGATCGGCAGGGCCTTTTGGCCTTGCCGGAGCCGGTCTGCGACCGGCTGCTGCTGCGCCTATTGGAGCAGCATGGCCTGCCCCGTTCGGCCGCTGTGCTGGCGCGCATGAAGGAGACCCTCCGCTCCGGCGGCAAGCTGGATATCGCAGAGCGTGCCTGGTACCTCATCGCCGAGGGCAGCTGGGCGCTCTTGAGTTACCAGCCGCCGGGGGGCATCCCGCCGGTTTTGGTGCCGTTCCCCTTGCCGCAAAAGGTTGTCATTCTGCCCTTTGGCCGGCAAAAACGGATAAAACTGACGCTTTGCAACAAAATAGTTGCGAAACAGTCCGAAAAATTTAACATTTCCCTCTTAAAAAATGTGGTGGATTGTGATAAGATAATAGGTAATTCGGTTCTGCGTACCCGCCGCCCCGGCGACCGCATCCGCACAGCCAAAACAGGGAAGCCGCTCCCGCTGGGAGAGGCCTGGGCCGCCGCCGGCATTCCGGCGTCGCTGCGCCCCGCTTTGGCGGTACTGGCGGATGATAACGGTGTGCTGTGGGCCGAGGGCCTCGGCAGCGATTCCCGCGCCGCTGTGACCGAAAAAACCGGACAATATGTGATAATTGAGTGCCAGGAGGAAAAAACACCATGAGAATGGATAAGGACATCTGCAAGGTAATGTTCAATGAGGTGGAGCTGCAGGGCGTATGCAAGCGGCTAGGCGAGCAGATCACAAAGGACTATGAGGGCAAGGATCTTTTGATCGTCGGTATCCTCAATGGCGCCATCGTTTTCGTCACCGATCTCATGCGCCAGATCGACCGCCAGATCAATATCGATTTTATGTCCGTTTCCAGCTACGGCAGCGGCACCACCTCCTCCGGCAATATCCATGTGGCCAAGGATCTTAATTCCGATATCGCCGGCCGCAATGTCCTCATCGTGGAGGACATTCTGGATACCGGCAACACCCTGCACCAGCTCACCAAGATGCTCAAGGAGCGCAATCCCGCCTCCCTGAAGGTATGCGTGCTGCTGGATAAGCCCGCCCGCCGCGAGCAGGAGATCTACGCCGATTATGTCGGTTACACCATTCCCGATGCCTTTGTGGTGGGCTACGGCCTCGATTACGCCGAGGAATACCGCAATCTGCCCTACATTGGCGTCCTTTCCCCCAGCGTTTATTCCCACGAATAATCAAATCTGCCCAAGACAGGAGTGAAGTCATTGTCACCCAAAAAGAGAAACTGGATCGTCCCGGTAGTGCTCATTGCGCTGTTCTTCTACATGGCGGTCCGCATTTTCAGCATGAATACCGCCCAGCCCAAGGTGGAGTACCGCACCATCATCGATTACTTTAAGAATGAGCAGGTGGCGGAGTATGAGCTGGATTTTGGCACCGGCGAGCTGACCATGCAGCTCAATGATGAGAAAAAGACCACCATCACCTACAGTGTGCCGAATCTCAGCCTGTTCCTGCAGGATACCCACGCCCTGGTAGATGAGTATAATGCCGAGCATCCCGATGCACCCATCAAGCAGTACTATGATGCCGCCGAGGCCATGCCCTGGTGGATCGATATGCTGCCGCTGCTGCTCACCGTGCTGCTCATGGGCGGCTTCTGGTATATCCTCATGAAGCGCTCTGGCGGCGGGGGCAACCCCATGGCCTTTGCCAAGCTGAAGCCCAAGCAGCAGGATCCCCACAACCGTGTTACCTTTGATGATGTGGCCGGCGCCGATGAGGAAAAGGAGGAACTGGAGGAGATCGTCCAGTTCCTGAAGGACCCCGGCAAGTTCAATGCGCTGGGCGCCCGTATTCCCAAGGGAGTTTTGCTCATGGGCCCTCCTGGAACCGGTAAGACCCTGCTGGCCAAAGCCGTCGCGGGCGAGACCGGTGTGCCGTTCTTCTCCATCTCCGGCTCCGACTTTGTAGAGATGTTCGTCGGCGTGGGTGCTTCCCGTGTCCGCGATTTGTTTGAACAGGCCAAAAAGAGCGCGCCCAGCATTGTTTTCATCGATGAGATCGACGCCGTGGGCCGTCACCGCGGCTCCGGTTTGGGCGGCGGCCACGATGAGCGTGAGCAGACCCTGAACCAGCTGCTGGTGGAAATGGATGGCTTTGCGCCCAATCTAGGCGTTATCGTTATGGCGGCCACCAACCGCAAGGATATCCTGGACCCCGCTCTGCTGCGTCCCGGCCGCTTTGACCGCCATATCACCGTCAATTATCCCGATGTGAAGGGCCGCGAGGCGATCCTTCGCGTCCATACCCGCAATAAACCCATTGGCCCGGATGTGGACCTTGCCGTGATCGCCCGCTTTACCGGTGGCTTTACCGGCGCGGATCTGGAGAACCTGACCAATGAGGCTGCGCTGCTGGCCGCCCGCAAAAATCGCAAGGCCATCACCATGGAGGATATCCAGGAGGCCACCCTGAAGGTTGCCGTTGGCCCCGAAAAGCGCAGCCATGTCATCACCGATAAGGAGCGCCGCCTGACCGCTTACCACGAGTCCGGCCACGCCATCGTCACCTACTACTGCCCCCAGCAGGATAAGGTGCATCAGGTTTCCATCGTTCCCCGCGGCTGGGCGGGCGGCTTTACCCTGGCTCTGCCGGAGAAGGATGTGAGCTACCAGACCAAGAAGTGGATGGAGGAGGAAATCGCTGTACTGTTGGCCGGCCGCGTGGCCGAACAACTGGTGCTGGAGGATGTCTCCACCGGTGCCTCCAATGACATCGAGCGGGCCACCAAGATTGCCCGCGCCATGGTGTGCCGCTACGGCTTCAGCGAAAAGCTCGGCCCCATGATCTACGGCTCCGACCAGGAGGAGGTATTCCTGGGCCGCGACCTGGGCCACGCCCGTGATTATTCCGAGGAGGTTGCCGGCCAGATCGACGAGGAAGCCCGTCGCTTCATTGATGAGGGATACAATAAGGCTGTTTCCCTGCTGGAAGAGCATATGGATCAGCTGCATGCCCTGGCCGAATTCCTAATGAAGTACGAAAAGATCGACGGCGATCTCTTCGCCGAAGTCATGAGCGGCGTCATCTCCTTTGGCGAGGCCGCCGAGCGCACCGAGCAGGAGCTGGCCTCCGCCCGCGAAAAGGCCGAGCGAGCCCGCCTGCAGAAGGAGGCCCAGCAGAAGGCCGCCGAGGAAAAGAAGGCCCAGCAGGGCTTCTCGGTGGACCCTTTGGATTTCCACCTGCCCCATGAGGAGCCCCCGGCCCCGCCGATGGAGGAACCCAAGGAGGACGAGGATAAGCAGGATCCTTCCGGTCCCGCAGACCTGTAATTTCATCGTTTTTTCCACCCCCGACAGAATCCAAGGTTCTGCCGGGGGATTTCCTTTCCGGGCTTCTGCAGCATCCCGGACGCCCGCAGGGCCGGCGGCCTTCGGCCGCCGTAGGCGGGGGCCCAGCCCCCGCCAGGCCCGCCCCTTTCGGGGCGGGCCGCCCTGCGGGCGGCTTTCCTTCTCCGCTAACTTGCGGCTTTCTCCCCGCGGGGTACCGCACAGGCCAAAAGCCCTCCCTCCCCGCCGGTCCGCGGCCCTGCGGCCGCCCCGCTCCTCACCCAGCACAAAAAGAAAAAATGTTCGCACCGCTTGACCGGTGCCCAAAATGTTGGTACAATATACTTGGTAAACTACGAGATATGGGGGAACTGCCATGGCAGCAAAAGCAAAAAAGGAATACGGCAATGAGAGTATTTCCACCCTGAAGGGCGCCGACCGCGTCCGGAAGCGCCCCGGCGTCATCTTTGGCTCCGATGGTCTGGAGGGCTGCGAACACTCGGTATTCGAGATCCTCTCCAATGCCATCGATGAAGCCCGGCAGGGCTACGGCAAAAAGATCATCACCACCCGCTATGCCGATGGCAGCGTGGAGGTACAGGATTTTGGCCGCGGCTGCCCGGTGGATTATAACCCCAAGGAACAGCGCTACAATTGGGAGCTGGTTTTCTGCGAGCTGTATGCCGGCGGCAAGTACGACGGCACCGGCGACGGCAACTACGAGTACGCCCTCGGTCTAAACGGTCTTGGCTCCTGCGCCACCCAGTATTCCTCGGAATACATGGATGTGGAGGTGCTGCGGGACGGCAAGCGCTACAACCTCCATTTTGAAAAAGGCGAAAATATCGGCGGACTGAAAGCCGAGCCCTATACTGGCCGCCAGACCGGCACCCGCATCCGCTGGAAGCCCGATCTTGAGGTATTCACCGATATCGCCATCCCGCGGGAGTACTACACCGATGTCCTCAAGCGGCAGGCGGTGGTCAACCCCGGCGTGGAATTCCTGCTGCGGGACCAGCAGGAGAAGGGCTTTGCCGAGGAGACCTTCTGCTACCAGAACGGCATCCGGGATTACTGCGAGGAGCTGGCGGGGGAGAACCCCCTCACCCCCGTGCAGTACTGGACAGGGGAGCGCACCGGCCGCGACCGCGAGGATAAGGAGGATTACCGGGTCAAGCTGGGGGTCGCCCTCTGCTTCTCCAACCGGGTCAATATCACCGAGTACTACCACAATTCCAGCTTCCTGGAGCACGGCGGCTCCCCGGAGCGTGCCGTCAAGGTGGCGCTGGTCAATCAGATCGACGCCTGGCTCAAAAATAACAATAAATACCTCAAGAATGAAAGCAAGATCAGCTTCCAGGATGTGCAGGACTGTCTGGTGCTGGTGTCCTCCAGCTTCTCCACTCAGACCTCCTACGAAAACCAGACCAAAAAATCCATCACCAATCAGTTCATCTACGAGTGCATGACCGAGTTCCTCAAGCACCAGATGGAGGTCTATTTCATCGAAAATCCCGATGACGCTGCCAAGATCGGCGAGCAGGTGCTCATCAACAAGCGCAGCCGCGAAAATGCCGAAAAGACCCGCCTCAACCTCAAGAAAAAGCTGGCCGGCAGCATCGATCTAGCCAACCGGGTGGAAAAATTCGTGGACTGCCGCAGCCGGGATACCTCCCGCCGGGAAATCTACATCGTGGAGGGCGATTCGGCCCTGGGCAGCTGCAAAATGGGCCGCGACAGTGAATATCAGGCCATCATGCCGGTCCGCGGCAAGATCCTCAACTGCCTCAAGGCCGATTATGTCCGCATCTTTAAGAGCGATATCATCACCGATGTACTGAAGGTGCTGGGCTGCGGCGTGGAGGTCTCCGCCAAGACCAATAAGGAGCTCAATTCCTTCTCGCTGGAAAACCTGCGCTGGAATAAAATCGTCATCTGCACCGATGCCGATGTGGATGGCTTCCAGATCCGCACGCTGATTCTTACCATGTTGTACCGTCTTACTCCCACCCTCATCAATGAGGGCTATGTCTACATCGCGGAATCCCCGCTTTACGAGATCACCGCGAAAAACGATACCTACTTTGCTTATAGCGATGCCGAAAAGGCCAAGATCTGCCGTGACCTGGATGCCGCCAAGACCAAGTATTCTCTCCAGCGCAGCAAGGGACTGGGCGAAAACGAGGCCGAAATGATGTGGCTGACCACCATGAACCCCGAAACCCGCAGGCTCATCCGGGTCACCCCCGCCGATGTGGAGGAGACCGCCAGGATGTTCGATCTGCTGCTGGGCGATAATTTGCAGGGCCGCAAGGATTACATTGCCGAAAACGGCAGCATGTACCTGGAGCTGGCCGATATCTCTTAAATCCCCCGAAAAGAAGGCGAAACAATGCAGGGCAAAACAGCGGAGATCATCTGTGTGGGCACCGAGCTGCTGATGGGCAGCACCCTGAATACCAATGCCACCGAGATCGCGGCGGCCCTGGCCGGAATTGGGCTCAACCTCTACCACAGCAGTGTGGTAGGGGATAACTCCGCGCGCCTGGCCGAGGCGGTAAAGCTGGCCCTTTCCCGGGCCGATATCGTCATCACCACCGGCGGGCTGGGTCCTACCTACGATGACCTGACCAAGGAAACGGTGGCCGCCTGCATGGGCAAAAAGCTGGTGCTCCACCCGGAGTGCCTCAAAGAAATTGAGGAATACTTTGCCCGCGCTCACCGAAAAATGGCCCCCACCAATGAAAAGCAGGCCTGGCTGCCGGAAGGCTGCACCGTACTGCGCAATCCCAATGGCACCGCCCCCGGCTGCCTGATGGAAGCGGACGGTAAGAAGGTGGCGGTACTGCCCGGCCCGCCACGGGAAATGCGCCCCATGCTGCAAAATGAGCTGCTGCCGCGGCTGATGCAGAAGGGCCAGCGCTTGGTGAGCCACGAGCTGCATTTTTACGGCATCGGGGAATCGGAGCTGGAGTATAAGCTGCACGACCTGATGGCGAAAAGCAAAAACCCCACCATAGCTCCCTACGCCGGCACCGGCGAAGTCAAGCTGCGTGTCACGGCCTCTCTGCCGGAGGGCGAGGACGCCGAAGCGCTGCTTCAGCCCGCGATAAAGAAAATACTGGCCGCGGCAGGGGACTACTGCTACGGCATCGATGTGCCTGACCTGCAAACCGCTGCGGTACAGGCCCTGAGGAAAAAAGGCCTGACCGTCGCTTCCGCGGAAAGCTGCACCGGCGGCCTGGTGGCTGCCCGACTCACCGAGGTCCCCGGGGCCTCCGCTGTCTTTGGCTGCGGCATTGTAAGCTACAACAACACTGTAAAAGCCGAGGTGCTGGGTGTTGATCCGGCTATCATTGAGCAGTACACCGCCGTGAGTGCCGAGACCGCCGCTGCCATGGCGGAAGCCGTTCGCAAAAAATCGGGAGCGGATATCGGCATTGGGGTGACTGGTAATGCCGGCCCCTCTGCCAGTGAAGGTCAGCCGGTCGGGCTGGTCTTTGTGGCAGTGGCCAGCGAAAAATACAGCCATGTCAGCCGCCTTTTCATCGACCGCCACGATGCCGACGCCCGGAATCTGATCCGGCATTTCGCGGCGCTCAAGGCTCTCTCGCTCATCCTGCGTGCGGCAGGGTATTACAAGGAGTAATTTTTGGCCGGTGCAGGATCCTGGCCATAGCCCGCCGGGCAGCCCGCCTTCGGCGGACTCAGCGGACTTCGCCCGCTGGTTCCGGCTGCGCCGGAACGCCCGGCGGGCCCGGCCCAGCCCCCTGCACATACCATAACATATCGTATAATCAAGTCTTGATATAACAAATAGACTAAAGGGAGGAAATAACTTGCCACCCAAAAAGAAAAAGGAACCGCAAATTGACCGCCGTGTGGTAAAGGGCGGCCATATCGAAGGCGCCGGACAGGTCGTCTCGCAGCCCATTACCGAAACGCTGCGGGAAAACTATATGCCCTATGCCATGAGCGTCATCGTCTCCCGCGCCATTCCAGAGATCGATGGCTTTAAGCCCGCGCACCGCAAGCTTTTATACACTATGTATAAAATGGGCCTGCTTTCCGGCGGCCGTATTAAATCCGCCAATGTGGTGGGCCAAACCATGCGGCTCAATCCCCATGGCGATGCCGCCATCTACGATACCATGGTGCGCCTGGCCCGCGGCAATGAGGCCCTGCTGGTTCCCTTTGTGGATAGCAAGGGCAACTTCGGCAAGGCCTACTCGCGCGATATGGCCTACGCCGCCTCCCGTTATACCGAGGTCAAGCTGGAAAAGATCTGCACCCAGCTCTTCGCCGATATCGATAAAGATACCGTCGATTTTGTGGATAACTACGACAGCACGGTAAAGGAGCCCACGCTGCTGCCGGTCACCTTCCCCTCGGTGCTGGTGAATAACAATACCGGTATCGCCGTCGGCATGGCCAGCAATATCTGCTCCTTCAATCTGGCCGAGGTCTGCGAAACGACGGCGGCGCTGATCCGCGACCCGGAGCACAATATCGCCGATACCCTCATCGCTCCCGATTTCCCCGGCGGCGGCATTTTGCTGTATGATAAAGCCGAACTGGATAAAATCTATTCCACCGGCCGGGGCAGCGTGCGGGTACGCAGCCGCTATCATTACGATAAATCCAACAACTGCCTCGAAATTACCGAAATTCCTCCCACTGCCACGGTGGAAGCCATTATGGATAAGATCGTCGATCTCATTAAGCTGGGCAAGATCCGGGAAATCAGCGATATGCGAGATGAAACCGATCTTGGCGGCCTCAAGCTCACCATCGACTGCAAGCGGGGCACCGATCCCGAAAAGCTGATGCAGAAGCTTTTCCGCATGACGCCGCTGGAGGATAGCTTCAGCTGCAATTTCAATGTTCTCATCGCCGGCTCGCCCCGGGTGCTGGGCGTTCGGGAGCTGCTGGAGGAATGGACCGCCTTCCGCCGGGAATGTGTCCGCCGGGGCATCTATTTCGATCTGCAGCGCAAAAAGGAAAAGCTGCACCTCTTACAGGGGCTGAAAAAGATTCTGCTGGATATCGATAAGGCCGTCAAGATCGTGCGGGAAACCGAGGAGGAGGTTGAGGTCATCCCCAACCTGATGATCGGCTTCGGCATCGATGAAGTCCAGGCCGAATATGTGGCGGAAATCAAATTGCGCCACCTCAACCGGGAGTATATCCTCAAGCGCACCGAGGAGATCGAAAGCCTGACCGGTGAGATCGCCGAGATGGAGGATACCCTCAAGAGCCCTCGCAAGGTGGATACCATCATCGTCAATCAGCTGCGCGCCATCGCCAAGGAATACGGCGCCCCCCGTAAAACCGAGGTACTGTACGAGGTGGAGCAGATGGAGGAGGAACCGGTGGAGGAAGTGCCGGATTACCCCGTGCGGGTGTTCTTCACGCGGGAGGGCTACTTCAAGAAGATCACCCCCCAGTCGCTGCGCATGAGCGGGGAACAGAAGCTCAAGGAGGGCGATGCCATCACCCAGGAGATGGATACCACCAATGCCGCCGAGCTGATGTTCTTCACCAATCTGGGCCAGGTATATAAATCCCGCGTAGCAGAATTTGAGGATACTAAGGCCAGCGTGATGGGCGACTATGTGGCCAGTAAGCTGGGCATGGATACCGGCGAAGTGCCGGTCTATATGGCCCTGTTTACCAAATATGAGGGCTATATGCTGTTCATCTTCGAAAACGGCAAGACCGCCAAGGTGGATATGGCCAGCTACGAGACCAAGACCCGCCGCAAAAAACTCACCGGGGCCTTCAGCACCAAATCTCCGTTGGTATATGCCGCCTACCTGCCGCAGGATACCGAGTTGTTGCTGCGCTCTTCAGCCTCCCGCATGCTCATTTTCCATACGGCCATGATCCTTTCCAAGGCCGCCCGCGATACCCAGGGCGTGCAGGTCATGACCCTTTCCAAGAAGGGGGCCCGCGTGGTGGAGGCCGCGCCCTACCAGCCCGGCATGGTGCCCAATGATCACCGCCTGCGCACCAAAAATCTGCCGGCTACCGGCGGCATTGTGCGGGACCTGGAAGTAGGGGAACAGCTCCAGCTTTGATTTTCTGAATTCCTGCCGGGAGCGGGCTCGCTCCCGCGGCAGCCCCCACCCCGGTTTTATGCAGCCGGCGGCTGCGGCCCCGCAGGGACCCGCCCTCCGGGCGGGCCTGGCCGGGCTCCGCCCGGCCTACGGCGCCTGCGGCGCCGCCCTGCGGGGCCCATCCGGCCGGCTGCATAAAAGCCGCCCCGGCGGGCCATACTACCGGTGAGAAATTCCCGGAGGGCGTTTGCGTGGCCGGGCGTTTCCCACACGCCCGGTCGGGAACAAGGCGCCACGGTGCTTTTTCTCCTCCGGGTCTTGTTTTTGCCCAAAAAAGGCTTGCATATCGCCGCGGTTTGTGGTATCATTTTGTAGTCGAATGATGCCCTGTACCGGACAGGGTGCAATTATTGGAGGTAAAAAGATGTCCACTCTCGCTATTATCGGCGCGGTCGCCATGATCGTGATCAGCATTCTTATTATCGTTGTGGTATCCCTGCAGGAGGGCAAGGGCGATGGTATCACCGCTCTGGCCGGCGTCAGCGCTTTCCTCAATGACAGCAATGACCGTTCTGCCAATGCCAAGCTTTCCAAGCTGACCAAGATCCTGGCTATCATTTTTGTTGTGATCACCCTGCTGGTTTACATCCTGCAGTAACAGTCGATCACCCACCGAAAAAGGACGCTGTTTGCAGATGCAGACGGCGTCTTGATTTTTATGGAGAAGAAGGGCCTGCGGAAAAATGCCGCCCATCTCCCAAGTTCTTAAAATAACCAACCGGGATGGTAGATTTGTTCACAATTTAACCGTTATAATGGTTACAGAATCCGCGAAAGGAGGGCGATGCCCCATGAAACGAACGGTTTGGATGATGGCTGCTGTCGGCATCGTCCTATTGGGTCTTGCCGCCTGCGGCAGCGCCGCCCCGGAATCTCCCAATGAAAGTGTGCTTTTTGCCGCCAATGGTCCCGCCCTTACCGTAGTGGAAAAGCAGCCCGACCAATATACCACCGACCCGGAGGACAAAACAGTTCCGCCGGAGCAGTCCCCCGACCTGCTGACCATGAACTCCCAGGAGGAAGCGGGCTTTGCCCTGTTTTATCCCCAGCTCAGTGAAACGCAGTTCCGCTGCCTGATGGATGAGGATGGTGTGGATTTCATCCCCAATCGGCTGGTCTCCTGCGAGGAGGGCGGCCTGGCCTATTACAGCACCGCCGCCGGCGACTTGGTGTACTGCACCGCTGATTTTTCCACAGTGAAAGCTGTCCTCTGCCAGCAGCGTGTCGGCCTTATCATAGATGCCCGTTGGTTGGATGCCGACCATCTGCTGTTCCTTCAGGGAAATGAGAATGAACAGGCCGTTTATCTGTTCCGCCCGGCGGAGGATATGGTGGAGCTGTTGTATCAGTCCCCGGAGGGCCGCCAGATCCTTGGCATCGAGCTGGATGAAAACGGCCAGCCGGTGTGTATCCTCTCCGCCCTGCCGCAGCTGGAGGAGCCCGACCCGACCCCTGCTCCTGAGGAAAACGGGACGGATAATACCAATTCCGGTACCAAATCCGATGAATCCTCCGGGGAGAACCCCGCTTCCAATGCGAAGGACTGGAGCAGTAGCCTGTGGGATGATGAAGAGGACAGCGAAAAATCCGAGTTGGGTGATGCCAATGCCGGGGAGGAGTCGGCGATTCCCACCGAAAAAGTAGAGCTGGATATGACCGCGGCCTCTCCGGATCCGTAATTTCCCGAAAAATCCCGGCTTGCCGAATCCATTTGGCAGGCCGGATATTTGTATTTACAGCCGATGCAGGGGCCTGGCCCGGTGCTCGCTGCCCTTGGCAAACCCTGTGCAGAAGCCGAGTGGGCCCGCTGGGCCGGCGGCTCCGCCGCCGTAGGCGGGGCTGCGCCCCGCCTCTGCCCGCCCTGCCGGGCGGGCGCCCAGCGGGCCCTTCCTCCCGGCAGCCTCCCACCTGCTGCCGACCCCATTTATACAGACCCGAAAGGAGATCTCTACCATGTCATTCTTTCCCCGCCTTATCGTCGCCCTCCGCAAACCGGTCGTTATGGCCGTCAAAAAGCCCACCCCCCTTACCTACATCGGGGCCGGGCGGCTGCGCCAGGCGGCGGAGCTGCTGCGGCAGACCGGCAGCCGCCGGGTGCTGGTGATGACCACCCCCGGCATGATGCGCCGCGGCCAGCTGGATCAAACCCTTTCGGAGCTCAAAGAAAACGGGATGGAAGCGGTGGTTTTTGACCGTGTCAGCCCCGACCCCACCTTTGGAGTGGTGGAGGAGGCCGTAAGCTGTGCCGCCGGCTGTGATGCCATCTTGGCGGTGGGCGGCGGCTCGGTGCTGGATGCCGCCAAAACCGCGGCAGCAGCCATTGCCAACCATAAGCCCGCCGAAAAGCTGGTCGGCACACTAAAGGTGAAAAAGCAGCCGATGCCGCTCATTGCGGTTCCCACCACGGCCGGCACCGGCAGCGAGACCACCATCGCCGCCGTCATCAGTGGGACCGCGACCCACCGCAAGCGCCAGATCCTCGATCCCAAGCTCGTGCCCTTTGCCGCCATCCTCGATCCGGAGCTGACGGTCGGCCTGCCGCAGGGGAATACCATCCACACCGCAATGGATGCTCTGACCCACGCCCTGGAGGCCTATGTTTCCACCTACGCCACCCCGGAGACCGACCGCTATGCCGAAATGGCCGCCAAAATGATCTACGAGGCGCTGCCGGTGGTGCGGGAAGAGCCCAAAAATGTGGAAATGCGGGAGCAGCTGCTGGTGGCTTCCTTCCTGGCCGGTATGGCCTTTACCCGGACCTATGTGGGCTATGTTCATGCCTTTGCCCACAGCATCGGCGGGCGGTATGGGGTGGCCCACGGCCTGGCCAATGCGGTTCTGCTGCCCCATATCATGGAGTACTATCTGCCCGTCAGTACGCCCCGCCTGGCCCGCATGGCGCAAATTTGCGGCATCAGCGGCGATTCCGATGAAAGCACCCGTGCCCGCGCCTTTGTGGAAAGCATTGCCGCGATGAATCAGACCGGCGGTGTGCCGGAACGGCTGGCGGAATTCCCGCGTGCGGGGATAGACGCGGTGATAAAAGAGGCATTCCAGGAGTGCCACGGCACCTACCCGGTGCCCCGCTACTACACTCGCCCGGCAGCCCGTGCGCTGCTGGAGCAGGTTTGCGCGGAATAAAAAATCTCGAAAAAAAGCGGAGGAGCCGGTAAGGGCTTCTCCGCTGCTTTTTAGTATAGGGATTCTTCGTTTTCAGCAAATAACTTGTCATTCACGGCAAAAAGATCCTGGCCATTCAGAATACCGTACAGAATGATGGCATCCCGCCGGTTTTTGGTATAAAGACGGGCAAAGCCGCCTGCGTTTTTTGGTGCGATTTATCAAAAAAAAGAGGGCCTACTATGCTTTCGGTTAATTGTTTTCGAAGATTTCCCGCAGTATGCTATCCCACCGTGGAGGATATCCGCAAGGCGCTGCTGGAAAAAGCCCTTTCCGGCAATTCCACGCTGAAAAAAGAAAATACCAATAGCGTTCTGATGGATGTGTCGCTTAAGATAAGAAATGCGGACGATGAATGGATCCCGGCCGATCCGAATGACTTCCCCGAAGATGGCGTGGAGGTTCTGCTGCCCTATCCCAAGGGCACCAACCGGACCTATACCTTTGTCATTACCCATATGATCACTTCGGGCGAGCACGCCGGTGAAATCGAAGTGCTGAACTACCAGGCTGAAGCCGATGGCCTGCGGGTACACTTTACCAGTATGTCGCCCGTTTGCGTCGCCTATCAGGCCGGGTCCTCCTCCACCGTCACCATTACCGTGGGGGATACCACCTCTCAGAGCGGCAGTAATCCAGCCACCGGTGCCGCCGGCGGCCAAACGCTGCCCGCTCTCCTTTGGGGCGGGGCACTGGTGATGGCACTGGCCGTCCCAAAGAAAAGAAAGTAATATGATCCAACCGTAAAAAGGACCCGTCACAGGAAAAGCTCCTGCAGCGGGTCTTTTGGCATGGATTTATTTCATAAAAAATACAAGGGAAAAACACACAGTAAAGCCCAACTTTTATATAAATCACGCCCAGTATTTCCCTATATTGTAAACCTTTCGTAAATAAAAGTGAAATATTAACCTTTGGACTGCAAAAAAGGGGCGATTTTGCCGTATTAGTGAAAGGACTTTTCTCACCGGCAAAAATTCTTTTCGTGTCGGTTCTCTCCCCGACCAAACAAATCGAGAGCCTTTCGGCCCCACCGGTCAAACAGGGGCGCCGGTCTAACTTTTTCTCCTTCAGCAGACCTCATCGGGCAATTTGGGGGTCTGCCCAGCGGGAACCTGCCTCCCACCAGCACCTTGAAAATTGAATATCTCGGAACACGCAGGGATTCCTGCGGCTCTCTTCCTTCGGCGGCCAGCGAAGGAGCATAGAAAAACACCCCCGTTTAGGCAGGGGTGTGGGGAACTGTTACTTTGCGTAGATCATGCCAATGAGTCCGTTCAGCCAGCGCGCGGGCAATATTTTGGTGAGGAAAACTGCGCCCTTGTAGGCAAGACCGATGGTATAAAGCGGCTTGCGGCTGTTCTTCAGGGCCACATCGGCAATAAACCGCCCGGCCGCGGCCGGATCCATGCCGGTCTGTTCGTCCTTTTCCATGCCGGCCACGCTGCGGCTGATGCGCCCGCCGTAAATATCATCTCCGATGATGTTTTTCTGGCGGGCGGCGGTAAAGCCGGTTTTGATATCGCCGGGCATGACGGCGGCCACCGTGATGCCAAAGGGCTTCACCTCATTGGAAAGGGCCATGGTGTAGCTGTTTACGGCGGCCTTTCCGGCGGAATAGTAGGTCTGGAAGGGAATGGGCACCGGTGCCGCCACCGAGCTGAGATTGACGATGCGGCCGTGGCCCTGCTCCCGCATCAGCGGCAGGATGGCCCGGTTCATGCGCACCATGCCAAAAAAGTTGACATCGAAAAGGCGCTGGACATCGCTTGTTTCGGTGAATTCCACCGCGCCGGAAATGCCAAACCCGGCATTATTGATGAGGATATCGATGCGGCCGTTTTCATCCAGCACCTGGGCCACGGCGGCTTTTATCTGCTCCTCATCGGTGATATCGCATCTCAGGTGGGTAATGCCCTCTACTTCACTGTCCCGGCGGCTCAGCTCGTAGACCTTGCAGCCGCGGTCCCGCAGGGCGGCCGCGGTGCACAGCCCTATGCCGCTGCTGCCCCCGGTGATAATGACTACTTTACTCATACTTTTTCCCCCAGCACGCTGCCAATGATCTCGACCGCTTCATCGATGAGCGGTTCGGTAAGGGTGGCCATGTAGCTGGTGCGCAGCAGGCACTCGGCAGGGGGGGTAGCGGGCGGCAGCACCGGGTTGACATAGACCCCGGCATCATACAGCTGGCGGGCGGCGGTCAGGGTGTTTTCCACGGTGTAGGTATACAGCGGGATGATGGGGGTGGTGGATTCAATGATCTTGACCTTCTTTTTCCGCAGGCCGTCCCGGGCATAGGCCGAAAGGGCATTAAGACGATCCACGATCTCAGGGTGGGCCTCTAGGTAGCGCAGCGCCGCCAGGGCGGTGGCGCAGGAAGCCGGTGTGATGGAAGCCGAGAAGATGAACGGCCGGGAAGCATGGCGGACATATTCGGCGACCTCATGGGAGGAGGCCATGTAGCCGCCCAGGCTGGCCAGCGACTTGCTGAAGGTGCCCATGTAGATATCTACTTCATCTTCCAGGCCAAAGTGGCTGGCCGTGCCCCGGCCGCCTTCGCCCAGAACGCCAAGACCGTGGGCGTCATCCACCATGACCCGGGCGCCGTACTGCTTGGCCAGGCGTACAATTTCCGGCAGCTTGGCAATATCGCCGCCCATGCTGAACACACCATCGGTGACGATAAGGCAGCCGGCATTTTCTGGCACCTTTTGCAGCTGGCGCTCCAGATCCTCCATATCGGCGTGGTCAAAGCGCAGCATCTTGCCGTAGCTCAATTTGCAGCCATCGTAGATGCTGGCATGATTTTCCTTATCGCAGATGACAACATCGCCCCGACCGACAATGGCGCTGATGATACCGAGATTGGACTGGAAGCCGGTGGAAAAGGTGACGACGGCCTCCTTGTGCAGGAATTTGGCGAGCTCCGCTTCCAGCTCCAAATGCATTTCCAGCGTACCATTGAGGAAACGGGAGCCGGAGCAGCCGGTGCCGTACTGCTCAAACGCTTTGATCCCGGCTTCGATGACCTCCGGGCAGGTGGTAAGGCCCAGATAGTTATTGGAGCCCAGCATGATGCGGCGACGGCCCTCCATGATGACCTCCGGGGCCTGGCGGCTTTCCAGCGCGTGGAAGTAGGGGTAGATGCCTTTTTCCTTGAGCTCGCTGGCTAGGGACGGTTTGCGGCATTTTTCAAACAGATCGATCATTCTTCATGTTCCTCCTCATGTTCCAGTGCCGAGAGGAAGGCATCCAGCACGGCGGCGGTGGTATCCAATTGCTGCGGGGTAAAACGGCTGCTGAGCTGGCCCAGCAGCCGCTCGATGCGGCCGGGGGCCTCCAGCGTTTTGCGGCGGTAGTCATCCCCCACCTGCAGGCGGCATTCCCTTTTATCGCGCGGGGAGGGGATCTTTTCGATCACGCCCTTTTGGGCCAGCTCATTGACCCGGTAGGTGGCGCTGGGCTGGGAAATGCCCATCTCCCCGGCGAACTGGGTGAGGGTGGGGCGCTCCAGCAGGTAGATGACATCGGCTGCGATGGCATCGGCAGCGGAGAGCCGACCGGTGCGGTGCAGCAGCCGCCGGTAGACGGTCAGACGCATCCGGTGATAGAGGGCCAAAAAGTGTTTGGCAGGTTCCACGGGTGAGGCCTCCTTCCCAATAAACATAAAATATTTTATATAAATATTTCGATATAATTGTAGCGCAGGAGAGGGGAGAGGTCAAGTGAATTTTGGGTGAAGGGGGCAAGAACGCGGCCGCCCGGCAGCGAAAGACTCCCTTGTGCAAAGGGAGGTGGCGAATGAAATGAGCCGGAGGGACTGATGACGCAAATTATGCCATGATTTCTTCTCGCCTACGGCGGGGCGGGATCACAGGAGGGTGACGGCTGGTACGCCTACCCGGCGGGGAGCCGTACAGGCTATGCCTTTGCAAAAGGCACCGCGACGCCGGGGGCGCAATGCCAAAATCCCCTGCATGGCAGAGGCCACACAGGGGATTTTTAAGGGGGAAGTAATGAAGAAAGCAAAATTTAGGAGAGAAGGATGCGGTCGTTGGCAAATTCTTCGGCGGTGGAGAGGGTGAAGGCGTGCAGCAGGTCATCGACCGTCAGGCGCTTTTTCTCCTCGCCGCTGATATCAAATACGATCTTGCCGGCGTTCATCATGATGAGCCGGTTGCCGTGGGCAATGGCATCCTTCATATTGTGGGTGACCATCAAGGTGGTGAGGTTGCCCTCCGCCACAAAACGGTCGGAAAGCTCCAGCACCTTGGCCGCGGTTTTGGGGTCCAGGGCGGCGGTGTGCTCATCCAGCAGCAGCACCTTGGGCTTTTTCATAACGGCCATAAGCAGGGTAAGCGCCTGCCGCTGGCCGCCGGAAAGCAGGCCGACCTTGGAGGAAAGACGATCCTCCAGCCCCAGGTCCAGCTCCGAGAGGAGTCGGCGGAAATTTTCACGGTCGGCGGGGGAGATGGCCCAGCTGAGCCCGCGGCGTTCGCCGCGGCGGGCCGCCAGCGCCATATTTTCCTCGATCCACATATCGGCGGCGGTGCCCATCATGGGGTCCTGGAACACACGGCCCAAAAAACGGGCGCGCTTTTCCTCCGAAAGATCGGTGATATCCTCGCCATCAATGGTGATGGTGCCGCTATCCACCGGGAAGGTGCCGGCAATGGTATTGAGCAGGGTGGATTTCCCCGCGCCGTTGCCGCCGATGACGGTGACGAAATCGCCGTCATTCAAGGTGAGGGAGAGCCCATCCAGCGCTATTTTTTGATTGACGGTGCCGGCGTGGAAGGTTTTGTGGATATTCTCAAGCTTCAGCATACGGCGGAACCTCCTTTGGCGTGATGATGGGCAGCCCATTTTTTGCGGAGATAGGGAATGGCCAGGAACACGGTGACCACCACGGCCGAGAAGAGCTTGAGATCGGTGGTAGAAAGTCCAGCCCAGATAACAATGGCGAGAATAAAGTAGTAAGCCACAGCGCCCAGGGCGGTGGTAAGAAGCCGCAGGGCGAAGTTTTTGCGCTTACCGAGGAGGGCCTTGCCGATGACGACGGCGGCCAGGCCGATGACGATGGCGCCGCGGCCCATGTTGATATCGGAATTGCCCTGGTACTGGGCCAGCAGCGCGCCGGAAAGACCGACGAGACCATTGGAGATCATCAAACCGAGAACCTTCATGCGGTTGGTGGAAATGCCCTGGGCTCGGGCCATGTGCTCATTATTGCCGGTGGCACGGATGGCGCAGCCCAGCTGGGTGCCGAAGAACCAGTACAGCAGCGCCACGATGGCGATGACAAAGATGCCGCTGACCAAAATGGCGGCGGGCACCTTGGCGCTGGAAAGCAGCAGCTGGTACTGGGTGCGGCTGACGGTGAGATTGCTCTTGCCGCCCATGATGTGCATATTGATGGAGTAGAGGGCCAGCTGGGTGAGGATACCGGAAAGGATGGCCGGAATGCCCAGTACGGTATGCAAAAGCCCGGTGCAAAGACCGGCAAGCGCCCCGGCCAGCACCGCGCAAAGCAGTGCCAGCAGGGGGTTCATGCCGCCGATGATGCACACGGCGGCAACGGCGCCGCCGGTGCAAAGGCTGTTATCTACCGTGAGGTCGGCGTAATCCAAGATCTTGTAGGTGATGGCCACGCCGATGGCCATGATGCCCCATATAAGCCCCTGTGCCAGGGCGCCGGGCAGGGAATTGAGCAGCGTGAGCGGATTCATGGTTTGACCTCTTCAATCGTTAGAATTTGCGGGGACGGGGGAAGATTACTTGAGCTCTTCCGGAATGGTGATGCCGAGCTCGGCAGCGTTTTCCTCATTGACGACGAGGGTGAGCTGGCTGACATCGAAGAAGAAAATGGGGGTAGTGGCGGGATCGGCGCCGTTGACGAGGATATTGAAGGCCTGCTCGCCGGCTGCACGGCCCAGCTCGTAGTAGCTGATGGCGTAGGTGGCCAGGAAGCCGCTTTCGCACATGCCGCCCTCGCCGCAGATGACGGGCTTGCCGGCGGCAGTGGTGATGTTGCTCATGGTGGGGACATTGGCGGCGATGAGGTTATCGGTGGGCTCATAGAAGGCATCGACCTCATTGCAGGCGGCGGTCACAACGGTCTGGATCTCATTGGTATCGGCGACGGAGTAGATCTTGACGGCAAAGCCTTCGGCCTCAAAGGCGGTCTTGGCTTCCTCGGCCTGGATGGCGGAGTTTTCCTCGCCGGAATTGATGACGATGCCGACGGTCTTAACCTCAGGGCAGAGGGTCTTCATCAGCTGGACCTGAACATTGACGGGGTTCATATCGGAAGCACCGGTGACATTGGCGCCGGGGGCTTCATTGCTGGCTACCAGGCCGCTGAAAACATAATCGGTCACGCTGGTGCCGACGATCGGGATATCGGAGGTGGCCTCACGGGCGGCCTTTACGGCATTGGTGGCATTGGCCATGATGAGATCGACCTTGGAGGAAACGAACTGATTGACAATGGTGGTGCAGTTGGTCTGCTCGCCCTGGGCGTTCTGGACATTGAACTGAACCTTATCGCCCAGCTTTTCGGTGAGGAACTCCTTAAAGCCGCGGGTGGCTTCGTCCAGTGCGGGGTGTTCGGCCAGCTGGACAATGCCGATCTGGAACACCTTTTCATCGGGATTGACGGGGGTGGGCTCATTGCCGCAGGCGGCGAGGCCGGCGACCATGAGACAGGCGGCAGCTGCCGCTAAAAACTTTTTGCACTTCATAGTGATTGCTCCTTATCTTTTACTTTTGATTATTGATGTGATCTATCTGAAATCCCCCGCGGCCGGCCGTGCCATAGGGGGAAGCTCAGCAAAAACAGAAAGCCCCTGCTTTTCCAGACTGCTCCGGAAAATACAGGGACGATAAAGGCTTTTATCGCGGTACCACTCTGCTTCGGGCGCTCCTTACGGGTGGCCCCTCCTTGGGCAGCTAACACTGTCCGCACGATGTAACGGTCGAACCCGGCGCAGCCTACTGTCCCTGAAAGGATGTTCGGTGCGCGGCTACCGAAAGGTACTTCATCCGCCGTACTCATCATTGCCTCGCAGCATCCGGCAACTCTCTGGAGATTTTGGGGCGGGTTACTTTTTTTCGGTCAACGCCTGTGTTTTTGTGTTGTCTGTACTTTAGCACTTCTACTTGCGAAAGTCAATAGGAATTTTAGCGGAAATTTTACTTTTGGCGATGTGGGGGGAATTTTGGCGGGCGGGGAGATTCTTTTGGACGATTTGCACGAAAACGGAAATTTGATTTGGGCTAAATGACATTGAACAGGGCGGGATGGTTGAATTGCGGGGGCGATAGGGGTACAATAAGGGTGGAAATTTGGCACAGGCTGAAAGACCCTGTGCAGACCGACAGGATGGGGGCCACGCCCCTGCGCCCGCAGGGCGCAGAGCCCGCCGCAGGCGGGCGGCCCGGCGGAGCCGGGCCGGGCGGGGCCCCATCCGGCCGGCTGCAGGGAGTGGAACAGGAAGGAGAAAAGACGATGGGTAAGATCGTGATCGTGGGTTCGGGGCCGGCAGGATGCAGCGCTGCGCTGTATGCGGCCCGGGCCGGGCAGGAGGTAGTGGTGATCAGTATGGGTATGGGCGCGCTAAGCAAAGCGGAGCTGATCCAGAACTATTACGGCTTTGAGGAGGGCATCACCGGGGCGGAGCTGTACCGCCAGGGTGTGGCCGGCGCCAAAGCGGTCGGGGCGGAGTTCATCACGGCGGAGGTGGTGGGGCTGGATTATACCGGCTCGCTGGTGGTGCAGACCACCGAAGGAGACTACCCAGCGGATGCGGTGATCCTGGCGACCGGGGCGGGACGCATTGCCCCTAAAATAGCCGGGCTGGCCGAGCACGAGGGCCGCGGGGTGAGCTACTGTGCCACCTGCGATGCATTTTTCTACCGGGGCAAGACGGCGGCGGTGCTGGGCAGCGGAGAATACGCCTTGCACGAGGTGCAGGCCCTGCTGCCGCTGGCCGGGAAGGTCATCCTGTGCACCAATGGGGAGCCGCTGACGGCGGATTTCCCGGAGGGGGTGGAGATATGCACCGAAAAGTTGGCTGCCGTGGAGGGGGAGGAGAAGGTCTCTGCGCTGCGGCTGGAGAACGGCGAGCTGCTGCCGGTGGAGGGGCTCTTTGTGGCGCTGGGGGTGGCCGGCAGTGCGGCCCTGGCCCGCAAGCTGGGCGCTCCGGTGGAGAATGGACGGATTGTAGTGGATGAAAGGATGCAGACCGAAATACCGGGACTGTACGCGGCCGGGGACTGCACCGGCGGCCTGCTGCAGGTGTGCAAGGCGGTGTACGAAGGCGCACTGGCGGCCACCGAGGCGATAAAGCAGATTAGGGGGAAGAAATAATGCAACCCCAAGCATCCGCAAAGAAGAAAACGACGGGAGGGAACGGTATGTGGCTGGGTCTGGCGCTGCTTTCGGCCCTGTTCGCGGCGCTGACATCCATCCTGGCAAAGGTGGGCATCGAAGGGGTAAACTCCAATTTGGCAACGGCCATCCGCACCGGGGTGGTGCTGCTCATGGCGTGGGGAATGGTCTTTCTGACCAGTGCGCAGGGCGGCATTCCCACCATCAGTACCAAAAGCTGGATGTTTTTGATCCTCTCCGGACTGGCCACAGGGGCATCCTGGCTGTGCTACTATAAGGCGCTGCAGCTGGGGGAAGCCTGCAAGGTGGTACCGGTGGATAAATTGAGCGTGGTTTTCACGCTGGTGCTGGCGTTCGTGTTCCTGCATGAAAAATTCACACCGAAATCGTTGATCGGGTGTGTGCTCATCGGGGCGGGAACGCTGCTGATGGTGCTGTGACCAAGTAAATGCATCACCCCCGCCTCGGCAGCAATACCGGGGCGGGATTTTTGCTGCCCGGGGCGGGGCGCTTTCCGCAAGCCTGCCCGCACAGCAGCCTGCATATCGCAGCCCCCGCCCTAAAAACCGGCCCCGCCGCAGTACCGAGATACCGGGCGGGGCTGGCTTTTCCGTATTGAGAAGGACAAATAAGCACAAAATAGCGGATCAGATCTTTTCACGGCCGGGCAGCACGAAGTGCAGGATGATGCCGGCGATGGCGGCGAAAGCCATGCCGCTGAGGGTGATGGAGCCGAAGCTGATGGCAGCGCCGCCGACACCCAGGATGAGGATAGCAGCCGCGATGCACAGGTTGCGGGGCTGAGAGAAGTCGACATGGTGGTCAACCAGGGTACGGATACCGGTGGAGGTGACCATGCCGTACAGCAGGATGCCTACGCCGCCCAGAACTGCCTGCGGAATGGAACCGCACAGGGCATTGAACTTGGGGCAGAAGGCGAGCAGGGCCATCCACAGGGCGCCGAAGCGGACGATGGTGGGAGAATACAGGTGGGTAACAGCCAGAACGCCGGTGTTCTCGGAGTGGATGGTGAGGGAGGGACCACCGAGGCAGCCGGAGAGGACGGTGGAAACGCCGCAGGCGAATACCGAGCGGTCCAGGCCGGGCTCGTGGGTAAAGTCCTTGCCGACTACGGTGCCGACCGCCATAACATCACCGATGTGCTCCAGACAGGGAACGATGGCGCAGGGGGCGATGAGGGCGATGGCTCTCCAGCTGAACTGGGGCAGGGTGAAGGAGGGAACGCCGATCCAGGCGGCCTCTTTCAGGGCGGTGAAATCCACCAGGCCGAAGGGAATGGAGATAATAAAGCCGCCGACCAGCGCGATGATGATGGTCATAACGCGGGTAAGACCCTTGGAGAAGTTATTGACACCAACCGCGATAAGGAAGGTGATGATGGCGATGGGCCAGTTGGCCTCGGCTTCCTGCACACCTACGCTGGCGAGGGAAAGGCCCAGTACCATGATGATGGGTCCAACGATGATGGGCGGGAATACGCGGGCTACACGGTCCTTACCCAGGATCTTGAGCAGCAGGGCAAACAGCAGATAAAAGACTGCCATGCCCAGAATGCCGCCCTGCGCGTAGGGGATGCCCATTTCGCCAACGACGGTGGAAACACCGGCGATGATGGCGAAGGAGCCGCCCAGGAACGCGGGGACCATCCTCTTATCGATGAACTGATAGATGATGGTACCGATACCGGCGCAGAACAGGGTGACGGAAACATCCAGACCGCAGAGGATGGGAACCAGGATAACACCGCACATGGCCAGGGTGTTCTGCAGGCCCAGGATGGCCTTTTGCGGGGTGGTAAAGTTGTCGGAAAGGTCGCCGTTAATGCCGACAATCAGTTCCTTTTTTTCTTTTGCCATGGAATAATACCTCCTCAAATATTATTTAGGTTGGGTTCAGCTTGCGCTGTGGTTGCAGTAGAACTCGGCCGCGCAGGAAAACTCATCCATCGGCATCTTATTGATGATGACGCGGAAGGGGGTGTAAGCCTCGGGACCGGTGCGGATCATTTTATCGCCCACTTTTTCCAGCAGCTCCGCCTTGGTGATGGGGAATTTAATATCCCGCATGGCCAGCACCATATAGTGCAGGGTAAGCATGTAGGGCATTGGTTCCATGATCATTTTTCATCACCTCCGAAAGTATAGGCCTTGTACTGGTTGCGGGTCTCGCCGTGGCCGCCCAGCTCTTTGCATGCGGCGCCGCGGTGACGGAACGAGTACAGGAAGGTATTGGTGGTGCTGCTTTCGTGCAGTTTATCCACCAGGCCGGGGTACAGGTCGGCCTTGAGCAGATAGGGGACCATCATAGGCGCTTCGGTAACGATGTTGCCGTCGGGATTGACGATCATGCTGTTGCCGAAGGCGGCGCAGGCATGCTCCATGCCGTAGCAGTTGGCACCGACGACATAGACCTGATTGCAATAGGCCGCGCAGCGGTTGGTGAGCTTCCAGGGCTCCTCCCAGGGGTTCATGTAGTGGGTGATGCGGACGACCACATTGGCGCCGTTATAGGCGGCCTCGCGCCAGATCTCGGGATAGTCGCCATCGGCACAGACGATGGTGGCGATGCGGCTGCCCTTGGGACCGGGGGTGACGGGGCATTCCCAGCCGGGGTAATGGCGCTCGGTGGGAATCCAGGGGTTCATTTTGCAGTACTGGTGTACCACCTCGCCCTCATCATTGATCATGATGGCACAGTTGCCGGGGGCTTCGTGGCCCTCCAGCTTAAGGATGACGCCAAAGATGCCCCAGACCTTCAGGCGGGCGCAGGCCTCCTTTAGGCGGCCAACTTCGGGGGAATCCAGCGTGAGAACGACCTTGAGGCGCTCCAGCGGGTGCATGCCCTGCACGCCGAACTCCGGGGAAACGAACAGATCGTACCCGGGGAAGCCGCGGGCGCCGATCTCCATGTACTGAATGATCTGATCAATGTTTTTGTTGACTTCCTCCATGCAGGTGGCATGGATGGGCTCCAACTGAGCCACTACGGTGGAGAGGACTTCGGTTTGGGTGGGTCCGCCGCCGACGCCGTGGCTGCTGCCGATGATCATAGCGATTACCTCCTCTTGATTTCAGAAACATAATGAAACATGTTTCATAACTTGCAACTTCAAGATACGACAATAATGCGGAAAAGTCAATGGGAAAAGGCGAATCTTAGCGGGATATTGCGGATTTTTAGCGATATGCTAAAAGAAAAGGCATTATTTTTGTGAAACATTTTTCACAGAATGGGAGAGATTGCTTGCGAAATGGAAGAAAATGCGATATAATATAAGAGGAGAGAAAACATTGTTTCATGACGGAGGTGGCGGACATCAATATAAGAGAGTTGGCGAGCCTGGCCGGGGTTTCGATCGCCACGGTTTCCCGTGTCATTAATAACCCGCAGCTGGTGCAGCCCGATACCCGGGAGCATGTGCTGGAGGTGATGCGCCGGGTAAACTACGCGCCGGCCTGGACGGTGGAATCGAGGCTGTCTTCCCGGTCGCGGCTGATCGCTTTTCTATTTAGTGAGGCGGACTATTATTTTTATTCCGATATTCGCAGTGGGCTGGAATCGATAGCCGGGCTGCGCGGCTACACGGTGCTGTTCTGCCCCATAGCGGCGGAGCAGCAGCGGCGCAGCCAGCAGCTGAGGACCATCTTTGAACAGAAGCTGGACGGGGCTATTTGGGCGCTGCGGGATTTTTACCCTGAGGATATTAAAATGATAGATGAGCGTCAGGTGCCGCTGGTGCTGGCCCGTAAATACGACAGTGCCCCCACCGACCGCTACAACTGCTGTTATATCAATTTTGCGGAGGCGAGCTACCGGATGACCCGCCATCTGCTGGAAATGGGGCACCGGCGCATTGGGCTGATGTTTGAGAATGTATCGCAGCAGTTTATGAACAGCTTTTGCCAGGGGTGGGAGCTGGCACTGAAGGAGGAAGCCGCGCCGAGAGAGGCTTCTCTGCTGCTGAACGCCCCAAACAGCATGGCGGGCGGCTATGCCAAGACGATGGAGCTGCTGGACGCGGGCGAGATGCCGGAGGCGGTCTTCTGCGCCAGTGATGAGCAGGCCTTTGGGGTGCTGAAGGCCGCGCACGAAAAGGGTGTGCGGGTGCCGGAGGAGCTGGCTGTGGCGGGCTTTACCGATTCCCCGATGAGCAACCTGTGTGACCCGGAGCTGACCACCATCGACCTGCCGATCTACCGGCTGGGGATCATAGCGGCGAGAATGCTCTTTGATGTGATAGAGGATACCGGCAGTGAGGTGACCCCCGGTGAGGTGGTATTGCAGCCCAAGCTGCGCATCCGCCGCAGCTGCGGCAACGAAAAGCCCATCAATGTACTGTTTGAATAAGAGGAAGGGAAGTTTATGGCCAAGCTGAGTACGCAATTTATGGGAATGGAGCTGAAGAATCCTGTTCTGGCTGCGCCCGGCCCCTGGACCGGGACGGCGGAGGGCCTGCAGGCGGCAATAGACGCCGGCGCGGGCGCGGTGATGACCGAGACCATTTCCCAGGAGGTATATCCCCGCCTGCCGCAGACCTGCTACCATGAGGGCGGGGCGGTATTCAGCACCTCGCTGTACAGCAACCTGACGCTGGAGCAGTGGGAGGTTGAGCTGGAAAAGCTGCACCCCGGGGACTGCAAGGTGATCGCTTCGATAAGAGGGGCGACGCCCAGCGAGCTGGCCTATGTGGCCCGAAAGGCGGAACGCATGGGGGTGGATGCCCTGCAGCTGGACCTGTACGCACCCATTGGGCCGGTGCTGGCGGAGCTGTATACCAGCCCGGATCTCATCGCGGCGCTGGTTTCGGCGGTGAAAAAGAAGGTTTCTCTGCCGCTGATGGTGCGTCTGCCCCATTATGTAGCGGATAATAAGAAGTCCCTGCGGGCGCTGGAGACTGCCGGGGCGGATGGGATTTGTACCATTGAGAGCATCCGGGGCATCAGCGGGGTGGATATTGTGAACGCGCGGCCGCTGATGCCGACCCATGGCGGCTACACCGGCACCAATGTGCGGCCCATTACCCTTTCCGCCATTGCGGCGTTGAGCCAGAATTCTAATTTGCCGGTGGCGGCGACGGGCGGCTTTGACGCGGCGGAAAATGTGATAGAGGCGATAGAGCTGGGGGCCACCACGGTGATGCTGGGTTCGGCGCTGCTGGGCGGGTATGGGATCATTACCGAGACGGTGCGCCGGCTGGAGGAGTGGCTGGAGAAAAATGGCTATGGGGATATAGGGGCGTTGCGGGGCGCGGCGCTGCAGTATCTGCGCAGCTATGAGGAGCTGCACGAACGATAAGAAATAGGCCCCGCCGGGCGATACCGGGCGGGGCTTTTTGATATGCTGGGGGGAGTAAGATGCAGCGGCAAGGCGCCCGCAGGGCGCCCCGGCGCAGCTGGGGCTGGGCGGCCGGAGGCCGCCCTACACAGCGCGGAGCGCTGTGGCCCTGCGGGCGCTTTGCCGGCTGCACGGGCCGGGGATAGGAGGAAAAGGCGGCTTTTGTGCGCCTTAGCCAAAACGCAGGGGCTTTTTTGGGAGGATTTATTTCGTCCTAAGACTTGCAAGGGAGGCAGATATAGTGTAATATATTGTGTAGATAGTGCAAAATAACGCCCATATATTGTGTTTAGGATGCTAAAGCGCCGGACACAGGGGAAAGAGAGGAGAAACCGGCATGAAAGTCATTAAGAGAAACGGCTCCGAGGTGGATTTTGATATCACCAAGATCATTGCCGCGATTACCAAGGCCAATGATGTGGTGGAGGAAAGCGAGCGTATGACGCCCATGCAGATCCGCCGCATTGCGGAATCGGTGGACCTGGCCTGCCAGAAGATGAACCGTTCTCCTTCGGTGGAGGAGATTCAGGACCTGGTGGAGAAGCAGATCATGGCGCACGGCGCCTTTGAGGTGGCCAAGCGCTACATCACCTACCGCTATACCCGCAGCTTGGTGCGCCGCAGCAATACCACCGATGAGAAGATCCTTTCCCTCATCGAGTGCTGCAACGAAGAAGCCAAGCAGGAAAATTCCAATAAGAACCCGGTGGTCAATTCCACCCAGCGTGACTATATGGCCGGTGAGGTTTCCCGTGATATCACCAACCGTATCCTGCTGCCCCCGGATATTGTGGAGGCCCATAATGAGGGGATCATCCACTTCCACGACAGCGACTACTTTGCGCAGCATATGCACAACTGCGACCTGGTGAACCTGGAGGACATGCTGCAGAACGGGACCGTTATCACCGGGACCCTGATCGAGCGGCCGCATTCCTTCTCCACCGCCTGTAACATTGCCACCCAGATCATAGCGCAGGTGGCCAGCAACCAGTACGGCGGGCAGTCCATTTCGCTGACCCACCTGGCGCCCTTTGTGCAGGTGAGCCGGGAGAAGATCCGCCGGCAGCTGCAGGAGGAGATGCAGGAGGTAAAGGCGGACATCACCGAGGAGCAGCTTTCCAACATGGTGGAAAAGCGGCTGCGGGATGAGATCCGCCGCGGTGTGCAGACCATCCAGTACCAGGTGGTGACGCTGCTGACCACCAATGGACAGGCACCCTTTGTGACGGTATTTATGTACCTGAACGAGGCCAAGAATGAGCAGGAGAAGCACGATCTGGCGCTTATTATAGAGGAAGTGCTGCAGCAGCGGTACGAAGGTGTGAAGAACGAGAGCGGCGTGTGGGTGACCCCGGCCTTCCCCAAGCTCATCTATGTGCTGGAAGAAGATAATATCTACGAAAACAGCGAATACTACTACCTGACCCGCATGGCGGCCAAGTGCACCGCCAAGCGCATGGTACCGGACTACATCAGCGAGAAGAAGATGCTGGAGCTGAAGGTGGACAAGAACGGCGAGGGTCACTGCTACACCTGCATGGGCTGCCGCAGCTTCCTGACGCCGTATGTGGACGAAAACGGCAAGCCGAAGTATTACGGCCGCTTTAATCAGGGCGTCGTCACCATCAATCTAGTGGATGTGGCATTGTCCTCCGGCGGCAATCTCGAAAAATTCTGGAAGATCTTCGATGAACGGCTGGAGCTGTGCCACCGCGCGTTGATGTGCCGCCACAACCGTCTGAAGGGAACCCTTTCCGATGCCGCGCCCATCCTGTGGCAGTACGGCGCCTGCGCCCGCCTGAAGAAGGGGGAAACCATTGATAAGCTGCTGTACGGCGGGTATTCCACCATCAGCCTGGGATATGCCGGCCTTTACGAATGTGTGAAGTACATGACCGGCAAGAGCCACACCGATCCTTCCGCCACGCCTTTCGCGCTGGAGATCATGCAGTACATGAACACCGCCTGCAAGAAGTGGAAAGAGGAGCACAACATCGACTTTAGCCTGTACGGCACGCCGCTGGAAAGCACCACCTACAAGTTTGCCAAGTGCCTGCAGAAGCGCTTTGGCATCATAGAGGGCGTGACCGATAAGAGCTACATCACCAATAGCTACCATGTGCATGTTACCGAGGAGATCAACGCCTTTGACAAGCTGAAATTTGAGGCGCAGTTCCAGCACCTTTCCCCCGGCGGGGCGATAAGCTATGTGGAAGTGCCCAATATGCAGCAGAACCTGGAGGCGGTGCTGCAGGTGATGCGGTTCATCTACGATAACATCATCTACGCCGAGCTGAACACCAAGAGCGACTACTGCCAGGTGTGCGGCTGGGATGGTGAGATCGAGATCGTGGAGCAGGACGGGAAGCTCATCTGGCGCTGCCCCAAGTGCGGCAACACTGACCAGGACAAGATGAATGTGGCCCGCCGCACCTGCGGATATATCGGGACGCAGTTCTGGAACCAGGGGCGCACCCAGGAGATTAAGGAGCGGGTGCTGCATCTGTAAACCATAGACGGCAAAAAAGGGACGCTCTGTGGGGCGTCCCTTTGCTGGCGGGAAAATGGAGAGAGTATGAACTACGCGAGTATCAAAAACTGCGATATTGCCAATGGTGAGGGGGTGCGGGTGACGCTCTTTGTGAGCGGCTGCACCAACCACTGTGAAAACTGCTTCCAGCCGGAGACCTGGGACTTTGGCTATGGGGAGCCCTTTACCCCGGCGGTGGAGGACCGATTGATAGAGATGCTGCGGCCCGGTTTTATCAATGGGCTGACGCTGCTGGGCGGCGAGCCGATGGAGCCGCAGAACCAGCGGGCGCTGCTGCCTTTCCTGCGGCGGGTAAGAAAAGAGCTGCCGGAGAAAACCATCTGGGCGTTTAGCGGTTTTACCTGGGAGGAGCTGAATACCCCCGGCAGTCACCCCTGCTGCGAGGTGACGCCAGAGCTGCTATCCCTGCTGGATGTGCTGGTGGACGGACGCTTTGTGCAGGCGCTGTATGATATCTCCCTGCGGTTTCGGGGCTCCAGCAACCAACGCATTATTGATGTGCCAAAGACGCTGGAGAGCGGGAATTTGACGCTGTGGCAGGGATAAATAGCCGCAGAGAGCTGGCGGGCGCACCGGAATGGGGGAGGGCTGCCATCCCGTAAGGGGGCAGCCCGACATGGAATGGAGGGGCGCCCGCCGGATGGGGAGCGGCGGAATATAGAAAAGCCGGGCAGGCGATGAAACCTGCTCGGCTTGTATTTTATGGGGAAGATCAGGCCTTCCACAGGCCATGGAGATTGCAGTAGGCGTAAACGCTTTCCACCTCATCCCCTTCGCAGAGGGCAAAGCAGATCTCGGGAGCGTCGCCGGGGTGCAGCTCCTTGCGCTGGTTGCCCTGCTTGGTGTGGATGGAAACCCACTCGATGTAGTGCTCCGGCAGCATGGGATGGGCCACGGTACTGACCTTGACATGGACGACGCCATTTTCGACCGTCCAAACGGGGAGGTGTTTTTCTACAGCGGCATCGGTGGTATTGGGGATGATCTCGCTCATTTTTTCACCGCAGCAGACCACCGGTACACCGGCATCCTTTACCTTGGCGATGATATTACCGCAATGTTTGCAAATATAGAATTTCTGTTCCATCGTGGTTCCTCCTTTTCCAAATAGATGTTTTATCAGTAGTTTTCCTTGCGAACCTCAAAGTAGCTTTGGGGATGGGCGCAGACGGGGCAGACGGCGGGGGCCTTTTTGCCGATGACGAGGTGTCCGCAATTGCGGCACTCCCACATGGTTTCTTTGCTCTTTTCAAAAACCCTCTGCATCTCGACATTGTTCAGCAGGGCGCGGTAGCGCTCCTCATGGGCCTTTTCGATGGCGGCGACGCCGCGGAATTTGCAGGCCAGCTCGGTAAAGCCTTCTTCTTCGGCCTCCTTGGCGAAGGTATCGTACATATCGGTCCACTCGTAGTTTTCGCCCTCGGCGGCGTGCAGCAGATTTTGGGCGGTATCGCCCAGCTCGCCCAGGGCCTTGAACCACATCTTGGCGTGTTCCTTTTCATTCTCGGCGGTTTTGGTAAAGATCTCGGCGATCTGCTCATAGCCCTCTTTTTTGGCGACGCTGGCAAAGTAGGTGTATTTATTGCGGGCCTGGGATTCCCCAGCAAAAGCGGTCCACAGGTTCTTTTCGGTTTTTGTACCTTTCAGTTCCATGGTAATAGCTCCTTTCACGCAGTTGGTTTTGGTTTACGATGTTATTATAACAGGAATGGTTCCTAAAATCAAGAGGAAATTAAAAATAAATTTGACTGAAATGTGGCAGAGAGGGAATACTACCGGGAAAAGGAGGGGATGTGTATGAAGGAATTTACGGAATGCTGCACCGTAATTGCGGAAGGGGAGATCATAAAGGAGAGCCTAAACCGACTGGGCCGGGACGACCGCTGGCTGCGAGCCCAGCTGCAGCGGCAGGGGATCGCTTCTGCGGGGGAGGTCTTTTGGGGGATCAGCGATGGGGAGGAAGTGGAGCTGCACATGATCTTGTGATTGGCGGATGGGCGAAAGTGTGGTATAATAACGAAGAAAAATCAAAATAATTATACTAAAAGGATAGACACATGAAAAGAGTACTTTTTGTATGCAGTGGGAACATCTGCCGCAGCCCCATGGCAGAGTTTGTGTTCCGGGAGATGGCCCGACGGCGGAGATTGACCGATGTGGTGGACTGTGAAAGCGCAGGGACGAATGTATTTGCGCCCAACAGCCCAGTACATAATGGCACGGTGCGGCAGCTGCGCCGGGAGAACATTCCCTATTACCAGCGGGGTTCCCGCAATGTTACCGTGTCGGATTATGGGCGGTTTGACTACCTGCTGGGGATGGAACGCAGCCATGTGGCGGCGATGGAGCGGCAGCTGGGCGGTGACCCGGAGGGGAAGATGCGGCGGCTGCTGGACTTTACACGGCACCCACGGGATATTGACGACCCATGGTACACCGGGGATTTTGTGACGGCGTACCGGGATATTGAGGCGGGGTGCGCGGCACTGTTGGATGAGATGTTCCCGGGAAGCGGGGAGAAAAAGCGATAAGGAAAGACACCCGGTGGGGTGTCTTTTTTGCTGCGTGGCGACCGAAGGGAGCCCGCAGAGACAGAAATGTGTGGGGGCGTGCGGCTCCGCCGTGAACCGAGATACCGCAGTAATAGGTGGAGGCAATAAAAAGGCACCCGCGAAGGGTACCTTTCGTTAATTACAGATCCAGTTTGCAGTCGCCGGGTTTGATCCAGCCGAGGCGGCGCATAGGCAGGGCAATGAGTGGAGTAAGGACAGCCGGCAGCACAAAGCAGACGAGGATGAGTCCAAGCCAGTGGAACGCGCCGCCAAAGCCATCCCAGCTGAGGATGCCGATGGGACCGACCAGACCGCAGGTGCCCATGCCGCTGGCAATGGCAATGCCGTTTTCCAGGCGGAAGATGCAGGTAGCAACCGGACCGGTAATAGCGGCGGCCAGGGTGGGCGGCAGCCAGATGCGGGGATTTTTGACGATATTACCCATTTGCAGCATGGAGGTGCCCAGCCCCTGTGCGACCAGGCCGCCCCAGCCATTTTCGGCAAAACTCATGACGGCGAAGCCGATCATTTGGGTGCAGCAGCCTGCCGTGGCAGCGCCGCCTGCCAGACCGGTGAGGGTAAGGGTAAAGCAGATAGCAGCGGAGCTGATGGGCAAGGTGAGGACGATACCGACCAACACAGAAACGATAATGCCCATGAGAAACGGGCGAAGCTGAGTTGCCCGAATAATGAGTTGACCGAAGCCGTTCATCAAGAGGCTGACGCCGGGACCGATAAGAGAACCGACCCCCAGCCCCGCAAGAATGGTGACGGTGGGGGTGACGAGAATATCGACTTTGGTTTCGCGGCTGACCGCTTTGCCAAGTTCCGCGGCGACAATGACAGCAAAGAATGACCCCAGCGGGCCGCCGACTGAGTAGGAGCCGAGTCCCACGGCGCAGAGAGAATACAGAACCAGTGGGGGTGCGGAGAGAGAAACACCGATGGCAACAGCAATAGCGATACCAGTGGCGCTGCTGGCGTAGCCTGCGGCGGTGACAAGCCAATCCCAGTGGAACTGATCGCCAAGCGTATCCAGTATGGTGCCGATGAGCAGAGAAGCGAACAGGCCCATGGCCATGGCGCTCATGGCATCGACAAAATAGAGCTTAGCGGAGGGCTTGATATTTTTGCGGGCAAGGAACGCGGAAAATCCGGCGGTGGACATTAATCCGCCTCCTTTGCGTGTTCGAGTGCCAGTTTGCAATAGGTTTCGGCGTTTTCACGGTTATGCTCGATCTGCACGGGGTGCAGATCCGAAATGGCTTTGGCGGGGATGCCTACAATGAGGGAGCCATCCGGGAAATGCGCGCCGCCGGAGACGACAGCCCCGGCCCCGACAATGCTGTTTTTGCCGATGATGCAGCCATTGAGCAGGACCGAGCCCATGCCGATGACGGTATTATCACCGACGGTGGCGCCGTGCACGACGGCATTGTGGCCGATGGAGACACCTTCCCCTAAGGTGATGGGGTAGCCTCGATCGCCGTGCAGGGTGCAGTTATCCTGTACATTGCTGTTTTTGCCGATGGTGATATGGTCCAGGTCGCCGCGGATGACGGCGCCATACCACACGCTGGTGCCTTCGGCCAGGGTAACATCGCCGAGGATGGCGGAATCGGGTGCGATAAAAGAGGCTTTTTGAGTATCGGGGTGTTTTTCTCCCAGGGATTTGATCATGGCAGGGAACCTCCTGTATGGTTTGTAGAAATGGGAAGGAGCGGCCGCCGCGGGCTACGGCCAAGAGCAGCGGCCCATTAACTGTGGGTATTGTAGCATTTTGCGGGACAGCAGTCAAACAAAAGGGAAGCAAGCAGCGAAGTTTTCCGAAAAAAGGGGGCAAAAAGGGATAGCCAAGGCCATTTTTTTCTGCTATACTATATAGGCAATTTGCAAACGGAGAATTTTGCAGAAGAATAAGGAGTGTAAAAACTATGGCTATGGAAAGAACTTATATCATGCTGAAGCCCGACTGTGTAAAGCGGGGCCTGATGGGCGAGGTCATTTCCCGCATTGAGCGCAAGAACTACAAGATCATTGACGCCAAAATGATGACCCTCGATGAGCCGATCCTGCGCGAGCACTATGCCCACATCGCGGATAAGCCTTTCTTCCCGGAGATCGTCACCTACATGACGAGCGGTCCCGTCCTCGCGATGATCGTAGAGGGTGACAACGCCGTAAAGGGCATGCGCATCATCATGGGCGCCACCAAGTTTGAGGAAGCGACTGCCGGTACTATCCGCGGCGACTATGCCTGCTGCACCAGCGAAAACCTCATCCACGGCTCCGACTCGGTCGAAAACGCCGAGATCGAGATCAAGCGCTTCTTCGGTTAAAATAAAAATGACAGGCTGCCGGTATCCGCACAGGGTACCGGCCCTTTTTTACGGCCCAATGCAAAAGCCCCCACCCGCGAAAGGGTGAGGGCTTTCATGTCAGGCCTTATTTTTTCTCGGCTTTCAGGGCCTCAATCATCATGGGAACGACCTTAAAGAGATCCCCGCAGATGCCGTAATCGGCAGCCTCAAAGATGGGGGCGGTCTCGTTCTTGTTCACGGCGATGATGCACTCGGAGTCCTGCATACCGGCCAGGTGCTGGATGGCACCGGAGATACCCAGAGCGACATAGATCTTGGGACGAACGGTCTTACCGGTCTGGCCGACCTGATGATCAGCAGAGAGCCAACCAGCATCCACAGCGGCACGGCTGCCGCCTACTACGCCGCCGCCCAGGGCCTCGGCCAGCTCCTCGGCCAGCTTGATGCCAGTGGGAACATCCTTACCGATGCCGCGGCCGACCGAAATGATGACCTCGGCGCCGGTCAGATCGACCAGATCCTTGGCCGCCTTGACGATCTCCAGGACCTCGGTCTGCAGGTCGGAGGCCGCCAGCTCGACGGGATACTTCTCGACAATGACCTTATCAGCCTTGGCCTGGTCGAAGGGGGCGCGCTGCATAACGCCGGGACGAACGGTAGACATCTGGGGACGGAAGCGGGGGCAGATGATGGTAGCCATCAGATGGCCGCCGAAAGCGGGACGGGTCATCTTGAGGTGGGTGCCCTCATCGAACTTCATGTTATCCACATCCATGGTGGAGGTGGTCTTTAGGAAGGCCTTGTACTTCTCAACATCCACATCCAGGTGGGTGCAGTCGGCGGTCAGGCCGGTGTGCAGGGTCGCCGCGCAGCGGGGGCCCAGGTCACGGCCGATATTGGTGGCGCCGATGAGCATGATCTCGGGCTTCTTTTCCATTACCACATCGCAGATGACCTTGGTATAGGCATCGGTGGTGTAGTCCTTCAGCAGGGGGTGCTCACATACGATGATACGGTCAGCGCCGTAGCCGCCCAGCTCTTTGGCCAGCCCCTCTACCTTATCGCCCAGCAGCAGGCCGCACAGCTCCACGCCCAGGTCGTCGGCCAGCTTGCGGCCTTCGCTGATGAGCTCGAAATCGGTGGGCATCAGCTTGCCCTCGCGCTGCTCGCAGAATACCCATACGCCCTTGAAGGCGGTGGGATCGGTATTCACAAAAGTAGACATAGTCATTTTCTCCTTTCTATCAGATGATGTGCTTCTCTGCCAGCAGAGAAACCAGCTTTTCGCAGGTCGCCTTATCAGCGCCCTCCAGCATCATGCCGGCACCCTTCTGAGGGGGAGAGAAAGACTTGTAAACATTGGTGGGAGAGCCCTTGAGGCCGATGGTATCCAGCTCGATGAGCGGATCATCCTTCAGGGTCTCAAAGTTGTAGATCTCCAGAGGCTTATTGTAGCACTCGAAGATACCGCCGACGCTCATGTAGCGGGGAGTATTCAGCTCCTTGATGCAGGTGAGCAGGCAGGGGGTGTGGGTCTTGATGGTCATGTAGCCATCCTCCAGCATACGCCGGCAGATGACATGCTCCCCATCGACCTTGATCTCGGAAACATAGGTGATCTGGGGCATCCCCAGCTTTTCGGCGATCTGGGGGCCTACCTGGGCGGTATCGCCATCGATGGCCTGACGGCCGCAGAATACGATGTCACCCTTCTCCACGCCGATCTTCTTGATGGCGGCGGCGAGAATCTGGCTGGTGGCAAAGGTATCGGAGCCGCCGAATTCACGGGCGGAAACCAGAACGGCACGGTCGGCGCCGCGGGCCAGCAGCTCACGCAGCATCCCCTCAGCGGGAGGGGGGCCCATGGAAACGACCACAACCTCGCAGCCGGTTTCGTCCTTGAGGGTCAGGGCAGCCTCGATGGCATTGAGGTCATCGGGGTTGGTGATGGTATCCATGGAGGCACGATCCATGGTACCGTCTTCTTTTACAGCAACCTTACCGGAGGTATCCGGTACCTGCTTTACACATACGATACATTTCATAACGGCATACTCCTTCTATCAGTTGACCTTAAGATTGGCGGCGATGACCATGCGCTGAACCTCGGAGGTACCCTCGTAGATTTCAGTGATCTTGGCATCACGCATCATGCGCTCCACGGGGTAATCACGGGTGTAGCCGTAACCACCAAAGAGCTGTACCGCGCGGCGGGTGACATCGCTGGCAGCCTCGGCGGCAAAGAGCTTGGCCATGGCGGCATCCACGCTGTAAGGCTCGTGGGCGTTCTTCTTGCAGGCAGCGGAGTAAACCAAATACTTGGCAGCTTCCATGCGGGTGTGCATATCAGCGATCTGGAACTGGGTGTTCTGGAACTGGGAGATGCGGCGGCCGAACTGAACACGCTCGTGGGTGTACTTGATGACCTCTTCCACAGCGCCTTCGCCAAGGCCCAGTGCCTGAGCGGCGATACCGATACGGCCGCCATCGAGGGTAGCCATAGCGATATTGAAGCCCTTACCCTTCTTGCCCAGCAGACGGTCGGCGGGGATGCGGCAGTCTTCCATGATCAGCTCGCAGGTGGAGGAGCCGCGGATACCCATCTTCTTTTCGTGCTTACCAACGCTGAAGCCGGGATCGGTACGCTCTACAATGAAAGCGGAGATCTCCTTGCGGGTCTTCTTGGGGTTCTTCTTATCGGGGATGATGCCGGTAACGGCAATGATGATGAACACATTGGCAAAGCCGGCATTGGTGATGAAGATCTTGGAACCATTGAGGACCCAGTGGTCGCCATCCAGCACGGCAAAGGTCTGCTGACCCTGTGCGTCGGTGCCGGCGCCCGGCTCAGTCAGACCGAAAGCACCAATCCACTCGCCGCTGCACAGCTTGGGCAGGTAATATTTCTTCTGCTCCTCGGTGCCGTTCTCATAGATAGGAGCGCAGCATAGGGAGGTATGGGCGGAAAGAATAACGCCGGTGGTGCCGCAGACCTTGGAGAGCTCTTCGACAGCCATGACATAGGAGAGGACATCGCCGCCGGCGCCGCCGTACTCTTTGGGGAAGTAGATACCCATCATACCGAGCTTAGCCATCTTTTTGACGGTTTCTTCGGGGAAGCGCTCTTCCTCATCTACCTCGGCAGCCAGGGGCTTTACTTCATTCTCGGCAAACTCACGGTACATCTTCTGCACCATGGCCTGCTCTCTGGTGAGTTTGAAATCCATAACAGATCCTCCTTATCGCTTACTTTCTGTAATCGTAGAAACCAACGCCGGTCTTTCTGCCCAGCTTGCCGCCGCGAACCATCTTGCGCAGCAGGGGGTGAGGACGATACTTATCGTCGCCGGTCTCGGCCTGCAGAACTTCCATAATGGCGAGGCATACATCCAGACCGATCAGATCGCCCAAAGCGAGAGGACCCATGGGGTGGTTGGCGCCCAGCATCATGGCATTATCAATGCCCTCAACGGAGGCAACGCCTTCGGCATAGATGCCGACAGCTTCGTTAATCATGGGGATGAGGATGCGGTTAACAACGAAACCGGCAGCTTCTTCGACCTGTACGGGTGTTTTGCCGATGTCTTCCGCGATCTTCTTGATGGTTTCTACCATCTCAGCGGGGGTATTCAGGCCGGCGATGACTTCGACCAGCTTCATAACAGGAGCGGGATTGAAGAAATGCATGCCGATGATGGGACGATCGAGCTTAGCGCCGATTTCGGTGATGGAGAGGGAGGAAGTATTGGTGGCGAACATGCACTCGGGTTTGCAGATCTGGGAGAGCTCCTGGAAAGTCTGCTTCTTGACCTCCATATTCTCAATGGCAGCCTCGATGACGAGGTCACAATCCTTGCAGATCTCCTTGGTGCCGGTGGTGATCTTGGCAAGGATGGCATCTGCAGCAGCCTGCTCCATCTTGCCCTTGGCCACGCGGCCGTTCAGACCCTTGGCGATCTTGTTTTTGCCGTTAGCGGCAAACTCTTCGTTGATATCGCACAGGAGAACCTCGTAGCCATTGGACTGAGCAAAGGCCTGAGCGATGCCGGAACCCATAGTACCAGCGCCAATAATACCAACTTTCATTTTCAGTTACCTCCGTAAGTATAGTTTTTGGGGCTTTAATTATTTATTGAGGAATGCGTCGACCTTGCGCTTTTCCAGGAAAGCGTTCATGCCTTCTTTCTGGTCGCAGGTCTCAAAGCAGCTACCAAACAGCTTTTCTTCGATGACGATGGCCTGGTCCATATCGACCTGCATGCCTTCATTGATAGCGCGCTTGCAGTTGCGCACAGCAATGGGAGCATTGCGGGCGATGGTGGAGGCCAGCTTCTTGGCGGCGGGCATCAGTTCTTCGGCAGGGTAAACATTGTTCACCAGGCCGATGCGATAGGCTTCTTCCGCTTTAATATTGCGGGCGCCGTAGATCATCTCTTTGGCCTTGCCGGTGCCGACGATGCGGGCCAGACGCTGGGTGCCGCCGAAACCGGGGGTGATACCCAGGCCGACCTCGGGCTGACCGAACACGGCGTTTTCGCTGCAGATGCGGATATCGCAGCTCATGCTGATCTCACAGCCGCCGCCCAGCGCAAAGCCATTGACGGCCGCAATAACGGGGATGGGGAAGGTCTCCAGCTTGCGGAACACATCGTTGCCCTTTTTGCCAAAGGCTTCGCCCTCGGCCTTGGTCAGGGTGCTCATCTCGCCGATATCGGCGCCGGCCACAAAGCTCTTTTCACCCGCTCCGGTGAGGATGAGGCAACGGATGGCTTCCTGATCGACCGCGTCGAGGGTCTTATCCAGCTCATCCAGCACGGCGCTGTTCAGCGCATTGAGGGCCTTGGGACGGTTGATGGTGATAATACCGATCTGGCCTTCCACTTCATAGGTGATAAACTCCATGGAATGTCACTCTCCTTGACTTATTTTGCGGAGCACCGGAGAGCCGTGGCTCTCCGGTGCACTATTGATTTGTGAAAAAGATTAGTCGCGCTTAACAACGGTGGCGCAGCCCATGCCGCCACCGATGCACAGGGTGGCGAGACCGGTCTTGGCGTCACGGCGCTGCATCTCGTGCAGCAAGGTGACCAGAATACGGCAGCCGGAAGCGCCTACGGGGTGACCCAGAGCGATAGCGCCGCCATTGACATTCAGCTTGGCGGGATCGAATTCCAGATCATGGCCGACAGCCAGGGACTGCGCGGCAAAGGCCTCGTTGGCCTCGATGAGGTCCATATCAGCAACCTTCATATCCAGCTTCTTCATCAGCTTATTGACAGCGGCAACGGGGCCTACACCCATGATGGAGGGATCTACGCCGCCCAGAGCGCCGCCAACCCAGGTAGCCATCGGCTTAACGCCCAGCTCCTTGGCCTTCTCTTCGCTCATTACTACGATGGCGGCAGCGCCGTCATTGATACCGGAAGCGTTGCCGGCGGTGACGATGCCGTCCTTCTTGAAGGCGGGCTTCAGGCGGGCCAGGGTCTCCACAGTGGTGCCGGGACGGGGACCCTCATCGGTATCAACGATCACAGAGCCCTTCTTGCCCTTGACCTCTACGGGAACGATCTCGTCCTTGAACTTGCCCTCGGCCATGGCCTTTTCGCACTTCTGCTGGCTGTTGGCGGAGAACTCATCGAGCATTTCGCGGGTCAGGTGCCACTGCTCGGCAACATTTTCGGCAGTGATGCCCATGTGATAGTTATTGAAAGCATCCCACAGGGCGTCATTTACCATGGTATCTACCAGGGTAGCATTGCCCATACGGTAGCCGTAACGGCCCTTCATCATGGCGTAGGGGGCGAGAGACATGCTCTCCATACCGCCGGCTACTACGATATCGGCATCGCCAGCCTCGATCATCTGAGCGGCCATATTGACGCAGTTCAGACCGGAACCGCAGACGACATTGACGGTAACGGCGGGGGTGGTCACAGGCAGGCCAGCCTTCAAGGAAGCCTGACGGGCGACATTCTGGCCCAGACCAGCCTGGATAACGCAGCCCATGTAAACATGGTCGACCTGCTCGGCGGGAATGCCGGCGCGGTTCAGGGCCTCCTTGATAACGACGGAACCGAGTTCAGCGGCGGGAACGGTGCTGAGAGCACCGCCCATGGTGCCGATGGCGGTACGGCAGGCGCCTGCCAAAACGATTTTCTTCATAAGTGTGTGCCTCCTTGATAAAATAAAATGAAATTGAAAACAAAATTATTTTCACGGCCGAAAAGCAGCCGGATGAAACGGGGGAAGATCAGCTTCCTAGTTTTTCCTTTAAGCGAGCGGCTACGCAGGGATTGACGAACTTGGAGATATCGGTGTTATCGTAGTGGGCTACCTCTTTTACAATAGTGCTGCTGAGGTAGGCATAACGCAGGCTGGTGGTAAAGAACATGGTATCGATGGTGGGATCGAGGATGCGGTTGGTCTGCGCCATCTGCATCTCATGCTCAAAATCGGTGACAGCGCGCAGCCCGCGGATGATGATCTGTGCCTGATTGGCCCGGGCAAAATCGACAGTGCGGCCATCAAAGGTTTTGACTGAAACATTTTTGAGTTCTTTGACGCTCTCTTGGAGCATTTCTACCCGTTCTTCCACAGTGAAAAGCGGGTTCTTATCGCGGTTGATGAGCACGCCGATAACCAACTCATCTACTACGCGGGAGGCCCGGCGGATAATATCCATGTGGCCCAGTGTAACGGGATCAAAACTTCCGGGATAAACAGCCCTTGTCATATGGTGTCCTTTCGCCGTAAAACGGCTTTCACTTAATATTTATCCACATCAAAAGCAACTTCAGTATAACTGCAAAAAGGGGTGGTGTCAAACAATTGCTAAAAAATTAACAAATAAAAAATTGGAGAAAAGTGTAAATTAGGAACCCCGAAAATTTGAACAAAAAAAGACGAATTGGAATTTAACTACAAATGAGCCCTAAAATATTGAATAAATGTATTATCTATTTGTTATATAGCACCAATCGCTAAAAACAAGTGCAAAAATTCCGCCTATTTTATGGTGGCAAAATCCACAAAAAGCAAGATTAAACTTTGGCGGGGGAAATCCGCAAAACGAACGGTGTTTATTGTCTTTCCATAATACAGACGCTATAAAAGAGCTAAATTTAATAGGATATTAGGCATATCGAAAGCAAAAACTTGTTTCTTCTCCATAAAGCGTGGGAGGGGATTTGCCAGCCGCGGATGCTTGTGGTACAATGACAATAGAAACAGAATGAAACAGCGGGGAGGGAAAGGGTATGATCCTTTCGACACTGTGTTACATCGAAAAAGACGGCTGCTGGCTGATGCTGCACCGGGTAAAAAAGAAGAACGATGTGAACCATGATAAGTGGATTGGTGTAGGCGGCAAGTTTGAGGAGGGGGAGAGCCCTGAGGACTGCCTGCTGCGGGAGGTGAGGGAGGAAACCGGCCTGACCCTGACCGAATATCGATTCCGTGGTTTGGTGACCTTTGTATCCAATGAAGCGCCCACCGAGTATATGCATCTTTTTACCGCAGGCGGTTATACCGGTACGCTGCGGGACTGCGATGAGGGTACTCTGGAGTGGGTGCCCATCGGGCAGGTGGAAAACCTGCCGTTGTGGCAGGGAGATAAGATCTTTCTGGAGCTGCTGCGGCGAGAGGAAGCATTCTTTTCTCTTAAGCTGCGGTACGCCGGAGATACACTGGTGGAAGCGGTGTGGGATGGCAAGCCCCTGCCGCTGGAGGAGGACAGATGAAGCTATTGGTAAGTGCCTGCCTGCTGGGGGTGCTCTGCCGCTATGATGGCAAGGCGAAAACACATGAGGGTGTGTATTCTTTGCTGGAAAAGCATACGATGATCCCATTTTGCCCGGAGATCTATGGCGGGCTGTCCACACCCCGGTCGGCATCTGAACGGCTGGGGGAGCGTGTGGTGGCAAAAACGGGCGGGGATGTGACGGAACAGTTCCGCCGCGGTGCGGAAGAAGCGCTGCGCCTGTGCCGGATGTACGGCTGTGAGGCGGCCCTGCTGAAGGAACGCAGCCCCAGCTGCGGTCACGGTGTTATTCATAACGGTCTGTTCAATGGCGGACTGGTAGAGGGGGACGGTGTAACAGCTGAACTGCTGCTGCAAAACGGCATTGCTGTTTATGGAGAAAGCGAGTGGGAAGCGCTGTTGTGATTTTTGAGAGCAATAAAGCCGGGCTTGTCGAAAAGGACAGGCTCGGCTTTTCTATATAGTTTATATTCCAAGGAGGCTGTGAATGGCATGTGCGACGCCGTCTTCTTCGTTGGAAAGGGTGATCCAATCGGCAGCTGCCTGAACTTCCGGGATGGCATTGCTCATGGCGACCCCGATACCGGCGGTTTGCAGCATGCCGATGTCATTATCGGCATCCCCCAGGGCCATGACCTGTGCCGTGGGAATGTTCAGCATCTGGCAAAGAGCGGCCAAAGCGGCGCCTTTGCTGCCTTCCCGATCGGTCAGCTCCAGATTGCACTCCATGGTGCTGACGGCGCGTACCCGGTCGCCATAACGCTGCGCCAGCCATACCTTGATCTCGGCCTTTTGTTCCGGAGTCAGGTAGGGCATATTGATTTTCTCCAGGTGGGTGCCGGGCTGGCGGGCGCGTTCCATCAAATCATCGACAATGCTTTCTTCACTGGAAAAGAGCGTTTTGAGATGAAATGCCGGAAGATGGATGAAATCGCGGTGTTCCCAATCGGTACGGGAGAGATACATTTTTTGATCGGCATAAAGCTGCACAGCAAAGTCGCCCATGGTGGTCAAATGCTCCAGGATCTCCAAGGTGGTATCCAGAGGCAGCGGTGCCGCCCGCAGAATATGGCCTTCCCGGTCGGTGGTTATGCTGCCGTTACAGGTGATGAAGTAGTGGAGAAAGGGCAGTTCCAATACCTGTGGTGCAACAGCAGCCAGGCTTCGCCCGGTGGCGATTACGACCTCGATGCCCGCTTTGGCGGCACTGGTGAGTGCCTCACGGTTGGCAGGGGAGAGGGTGAGGTGGTCATCGCGCAGCAGCGTTCCGTCTAAATCAGTGGCGATCAGCTTAATTTCTGTATTCGGCATGGCGGCTCCTTTTCAGGCAGATTTCAGGGACGGCCTTTTTGCTTGGGCTTACGGTAACGCTCGGTGATCTCCTCTACTGTGGTGGGCTGCACCGTCAGCAGTTCCTCCACAAAGGGGGTTAGTACAGGCCGCCAGCCGATTCCCTTTTTCTTCAGTAATGCGGCCATATCCTCCGGCAGGGGAGCGGTAAGGCATAGCTGTTCCCCGGTGATGGGGTGGGTAAAGGCGACCCCGGCACAGTGCAGCGCCTGCCGGGGGAATTCCTCCATGGGGCCGCCGTAAAGCTCATCTCCCAGCAGCGGCCAGCCTTTTTCAGCCATATGCACCCGAATCTGATGGGTGCGGCCGGTGTGCAGAATAAAACCCACCAAGGCGCAGCTTTCATCCGGTGCGGTGGCAAGGACTTTATACTCGGTTACAGCGCGTTCCCCATCGGGGGAAACCACACGCTTCATTTCCAGAGGGATCTCCCGTTCCAACGGCAGGTCGATGAGACCTTCGGGGGGCTGCGGAACACCACTTACTACGGCAACATAACGCTTGGTAACGGCTTTCCACAGCTTGCCTGCGGCAATTTGATGGCGGGCGACTACTACGGCGCCAGTGGTGTCCTTATCGATGCGGTTTACCGCCCGAAAGGTGCCGCTGCTGCCCTCTTTTTCGCACAGGGTGGCATATACGCTGGCCAGCGTGCCGAAGATGTGCCCACCCGACTGATGCACCGGCATACCGGCAGGTTTATTGAAAACAGCGACATCCCGGTCCCAGTAGAGGCGGGGAACATCGATTTCGCAGGGAGGTAGTTTGCGGGCTTGGTCCGGCAGGTTGATCTCCAGCGTATCGCCTTCCCGCAGCAGGTCGATGGTGCGGGCGTGGGCACCGTTGAGCAGGATGCCCTCCGGCAGGTGTTTGAGAGAGATGACCACCTTGCGGCTGATGCCCTGCTTAAAGCGCAGGAAGTGCTGGATCTGATCGCCTGCGTCCTCGGCAGTGATAAGATAGCGAAAGGTTGTCATGGGTGGTATCCTCCTTGGGTGTTTTGCGGAGAGCTGCTGGCTGTGGGGCTATGATACCGGATTATACCACAAAGCGGGCCCAAAGAAAAGTCCCCGATAGCAGTAAGCTGTCGGGGAGATAGAAACGAAAATTATGCCACGCCCAGGTATTCCTCCAGCGTCAGGTTGTTCTCCATGATGTAGGTCGCGATCTCTACGCCGACATAGCGGAAATGCCATGGTTCAAAGATGATGCCGGTCACATCCTGCTTGCCCTTGGGGTAGCGCAGGATGAAGCCGTATTCGGCACAGTGCTCCGCCATCCAGATGGCTTCAGCATCATACTCGAAGGATTCCTCCATGGTGCTGTGGTGATAGTAATAATCACCGGAAAGGATATCCACGGCCAGGCCGGTGTTGTGCTCACTGGTTCCGGGAGGCGCTACACGGGTAGCGGCCACCTGCTCAGCCTTTTCCCGGCTGTAACCATTATATTTCATCTGCGCCTGCACCTCATTTTCCAGCAGAATGGCGCTGCGGGCAAAGGTGCGGTAGGCGCTGATGAGCTGCAGGTCATAGCCATCCGCCTTGGCCGCCGCCAAAAAGTCCCGGAGTGGCTGGGCAATGCGGGCATCAACCTTCAGGTCAAATCCGGCATAGTTGCAGATGAATTCCCGCTCCATATCCAGCTCTTCGGCCAGCGGGTATTTGGCGCTGACCAGAATGGTGCGCCAATCATCGCTGCCGGGGTTGGTCAGGTTGGTGCCGGAAGGCTCCGGATCGGGAGTGGGCTTGGGATCCGGAGTGGGGTCAGGGGTTGGTTCCGGAGCCGGATCGGGAGACGGTTCGGGGTCAGGATCAGGATCGGGTGTTTGATTGTTCTGCTTTTCATCGGTCGTACCGGTCTGCTGACCGGCATTGGGATCCGGGGTGGGGTCGGGCTGTGCGGCATTATGGCGCACCAACGCGGTAATGCCCCAAATGATACCCAGTACCAGTAAAATCAAGATTACGCCGCGCACGCGCTTATAGGTGCGGCTGCGGTGGGCGCGGGAATGTTCTTTTTGGCTCATGGTTTCTCCCTCCGTTTGTTCACGGTAAAGTGATTTATATAGTAAGTGCCGTTTAGACGGCGATTTGCTGCACGTCTTATGCTTTTTGCATTAGCAGAGCGCACCAGCCATCCTGTTCCTTCTCCTGGGTGATGACCATGCCCTCAGTCTCCAATGCGGCGATGACTTCCTCTTTCCGGGGGAGGATAATGCCGGAAGCCACCAGGTGCCCACCGGACTTTAGGTGATGGTAAATGGCGGGGGCCAGCGCGATAATGACATCGGCGACGATATTGGCCAGCACGATGTCGAAGCCGCCGCGGGTCAGCTCCTCTTCCAGCGGCTGGTGTATAAGATCGGCGGTTACAGCGGTAAAACGGTCAGGATCAAAGCCATTTACCTCGGCGTTTTCGGCGGCAGTTCGCACAGCCACCTTGTCGATATCTACCCCAACAGCTTCCTGGGCGCCCAGCATCAATGCGGCAATGGAAAGAATGCCGCTGCCGGTACCCATATCCAATATGCGCGTATGTTCAACGGGGAGCTGCTCCAGCAGCTCGCAGCACAGGCGGGTGGTGTGGTGGGTGCCGCTGCCAAAGGCCATGCCGGGATCCAGTGTCATCACCAGTTCTTCCGGGGTGGGGGTGTATTCCTCCCAGCTGGGGCATACCACCAGCCGTTTACCCAGGTGGGTGGGGTGATAAAAACGCTTCCAGGCATTGGCCCAGTCCTCCTCGGCCAGCGTTTGGTCGGTCTCGATGCGATAGGGAATGCCCTCTGCTTCCAGCCGGTGGGTAAGGAAGGCGGAGGCTTCGGCTGGATTTTCCTCCGGGGGCAGGTACAGGTGCAGGATCGCTTCGGTGCGGCTGCGGGCCAGCAGATCCTCATCGATGAGATCAATGTGGGCAATTTGCGGCACCAGCTCCAGCATATCGCTATAATCCTCGATGTAGATGCCGTAGGGGACGGCCATCTGCGCAATCGCTTCTGCTGTCTCGGCATCCTTGGTGCTTACGGTTATTTTCAGGTCAGTCCAGTTCATGGCGGTTCCTTTCTTACTAGGTTTGTCCCATCTATTATAGCGGGTGATGTAAAAAATCTCAACAGTTTGCGGGAGCTTTTTGCATAGCGGCGGTATAGCGGCCCATACTGCCTGCATAAAGATGGAAAAGGAGGCGCGGGATCATGGCAGAGATGAACCGATGCAGGGAACCGCAAAAGACGGGAACACAGGAGACTCTGCGGGAAGAGCTGAGCAGGGTAAACAAGGAACTCCGCCGGGCGGAGGAGCTTTTTGATGTAGTGACGGAGGACACATTAATTGAAGCTTGTACCTACCGCATCCAGACACTGCTGACCTACCGGACCTACCTGCTGCGCACCGCGCGCCGACAGGCGGAACAGCCGGAACCCATTGCCCTGTAAGCACCACAACAAAAAAGGAGGACATCATGGGAGTTTGGATTATTGCAGGGGTGGTACTTATTCTGGCGCTGCTGGTGCGCTGGCGGCATGCCCTGCGAGGCTGGTTGCTTTCGGCAGCCGGTGGACTGGGGGTGCTGTGCCTGGTGCAAGCTATAGGTGCGCTGCTGCCGGTGAATTTATTTACTGTGGCGGTGTGTGGTATTTTGGGCCTGCCGGGAGCCATTAGCCTGTTGGTGTGCAATTTGATGTGGTGAATCTCCGAGGCAACCGGAACAAACTGCGAATTGTGAGAGTCGGCCGCAGGCGGCCCGGACTAAGCCTGGGCCGATGCCCTATAAGGGCGTTGACGATGCGAAACATCATAGCCTGCGGCCGGTACTTGTGCATTGCAGAGGGTAAAAAGAAAGACACCATCCCGGTATCGAACCTGTGGATGGTGTCTTTCTTTTGGAATGGCTTACATGCCATTCAGGTAGTCCTCCACTACATCAAGCAGGTGGCAGGGCTCCAGATCTTCCTGCTGCATCAAAGCAGCCAGAGCTTCTGCGGCATTGCGGTCATCTGTAATATCAGAAACAGCCTGCTGCAGTTGCCAGCCGTGTTTGGGAAGATAGCTTTCACACACGATACTATAGCAACAGTAGCGGCCCAGCTGCGGGTGGGTGATCCATTCTTCGTAAACGCGGTAGCGGACGGTTTGTGTTCTCATCTTACTTTCTTTCTCTTTTTCCTCTAAAGTGCACAAGGGTCGGATCCTCCTCTTTTTGGTTTATGCTGATTTACTTTGGCTTTGGTATGAGGCTTTAGCAATGCTGCTGGATAGATTTTACCATACTTTTTAAGGAACGGTATGACAAAAATTTCATTTAGATTTTTTACAGAGCGCACAATAGATTGACAATTAAAGTCGAAAAACATCGACCTGGTCTAAAAAGAGGAACCACAGAGGAGAAATGAGGACAAAAACTTAGCAGAAAAAGGGCATGTTCCATAAAATTTGAGATAATTTTTCTAACACCAAAACGAGAACAAGGCGTGAAAAATAGACTCAAAAAACAAAAATATCGGCCTGTGAGATCCAAGATGGAAAAACAGGCCGGTATTTTTTGTGGAAGATGACGAATCAGTCGCAGCGATTTTCCGCGTTCTGCTTTTCGCTGCGGTTCTCCGTGCTGTTTTTGTTTTGAGTATTGTTCTGCGTGTTATTGGTGCCGTTCTGGGCATTATTCTTAGCGTTGTTCTGAGAATTTTTACTCATTTGAATTCACCTCCTTTGTGGAAATATTATGCGCTCCACAATGCCATCTTATACGATAAAAAACAGCCGTAAAAAATGCAAAAAAATTTTTCAGATTAGGCTTGACAAATAAATAGGATATGTTATAATAAAGTTACAGAAACGATAATTATTACTAAAAAGGAGATATTATACTATGGCTAAATATGTTTGCACAGTTTGCGGTTATGTTCATGAGGGCGATGAGGCTCCCGAATTCTGCCCCGTTTGCAAGGCTCCGGCTTCCAAGTTCCAGAAGGTAGAAGGCGAGATGGCCTGGGCTGCTGAGCATGTAGTGGGTGTTGCCCAAGGATGTGATCCTGAGATTCTGCAGGGCCTGCGCGAGAACTTTAACGGCGAGTGCTGCGAAGTTGGTATGTACTTAGCTATGGCCCGTGTAGCCCATCGCGAGGGCTATCCTGAGATTGGCCTGTACTGGGAGAAGGCAGCCTGGGAAGAGGCTGAGCATGCTGCCAAGTTTGCCGAGCTGTTGGGTGAGGTCGTAACCGACTCCACCGAGAAGAATCTGAAGATGCGTGTGGAAGCTGAAAACGGCGCAACCATGGGCAAGACCGAGCTGGCCAAGAAGGCTAAAGCTCTCAATTTGGATGCTATTCACGATACCGTGCATGAGATGGCCCGCGATGAAGCCCGTCACGGCCGCGCCTTTGCCGGTCTGCTGAAGCGCTACTTCGGTAAATAACCAAAAGTAAGTTTTAGAGAGAATGAAGAAAGCCCCCGGTGGAAGACCGGGGGCTTTTGCGCTTTCAATTCACCGTCAAGACAGAAACGGCAAAAAAGAGTTTATCCCCGCATAGTGCAAAACGCAGCCAAATGAAGAACCAAAACCGGTGGAGAAGCCGCCCCTTTGTCGCCACGACGAAAAACAGACTGGAATAGGGGAAAGCGCTTTGTGAACTTTTTACATACTGAAAAATTGCTTCTAAAATTTTTCTCCTAAACTCTTTACAAAATAACGGCCATTTGCTATGATATTTCTGTATTCAACCCCCGAATTTTAGCCAATTTGGGGAATTACGCCGGAAGAACCATAGAAAAAACATACAAAAGGAGAAACTGCTATGTCCAGAATTGTTATCGCCCTGGGCGGCAACGCCCTTGGCAACACCCCTTATGAGCAGCTCGAGCTCGTAACCGAGACCGCTAAGCCCATTGTTGACCTCATCGAGGCCGGCAACGAAGTTATCATTGCCCACGGTAATGGTCCCCAGGTCGGTATGATCAACCTGGCCATGAGCGCTGCGGCTGAAGCCGGCGCTGTAAAGAGCGATATGCCCTTCCCTGAGTGCGGTGCTATGTCCCAGGGCTACATCGGCTATCACCTGCAGAATGCCATTGGCAACGAACTGGTCAAGCGCGGCATCAATAAGCCCGTAGCGACCATTGTTACTCAGGTTCTGGTAGATGAGAACGACGGCGCTTTCCAGAAGCCCACTAAGCCCATCGGTGCTTTCTATACCAAGGAGCAGGCTGATGAGATCGCAGCTACCAAGGGCTTTACCATGGTAGAGGATGCCGGCCGCGGCTATCGCCGCGTGGTTCCCTCCCCCAAGCCTGTTGATGTGGTGGAGAAGGATGTAGTAGAGGCTGTTGTTAATTCCGGTGCTGTTGTGATTACCGTAGGCGGCGGCGGCATCCCCGTTATCAAGAAGGACGGCAAACTGGTAGGTGTTCCCGCGGTTATTGATAAGGACTTTGCTTCCTCCAAGATCGCTGAGCTGCTGCATGCTGATGCTCTGTTCATTCTCACTGCTGTGGATCGTGTCGCCATCAACTGGGGCAAGCCCGATCAGAAGAGCCTGGAGGAGATGAGCATTGCCGAGGCAGAGAAGTACATCGGTGAGAACCAGTTTGCTCCCGGCTCCATGCTGCCCAAGGTTCAGGCTGCCATTGCCTTTGCTCAGTCCGGCGGCCGTGCCATCATTGCTGATCTGCACAATGCTGCCCTGGCGCTGGAAGGTAAGTCCGGTACCGCTATTCACAAGTAATTGCAAGTCATAGCTAAAATGCATAGCGCCCGGCCGTTTTGGCCGGGCGCTTTTGTGTTGTTGTCAGCCATCTTTTGTGGTAAAATAGCAAAAGTGGTAGGGCAGGGTACCCACCCCCAGCAAAAGGAGTGATCATATGCATCTGTTTTTGACCGGTAGCGTCCAGATTGGGAAAACGACTGCCTTGAATAAAACGCTGGAGCTGCTGAAGGTTACCCCCGGCGGCTTTCGCTCCTACTTTGGGGAAGATCGCAAATCTCCCTGCCGGTACTTGTATATGAGCAGCGCCGCGGAACCCCGTGCTTTCACACCGGATCATGCCATCGTAAAATTCGGCCAGGATGAGAATGGCGCCCCGGTACGCACCATCCTGCCCAGTTTTGAGGAGTTGGGGCTCCAATATCTCTCGGAAGCGTCCTCTTATCCACTGATCGTGCTGGATGAGTGTGGCCGTTTGGAGCAAAAGCTTCCCCGCTTCCGGGCGCGGGTACTGGAACTGCTGGATGGCGATACCCCTATACTGGGTGTTATGCGGCAGGATGCCATGGGCTGGCTGGAGGATATTCGCAACCACCCTAAGGTACAGCTGATAACGGTGACGGAACAGAACCGGAATGATTTGCCACTGCAGTTAGCGGAATATTATGCCCCGTTTATCAAACCCATCAAGGAGGAATAAAAATATGAAGCATCAAAATCAATCACTGAGAAACCTGCTGCTGGCGGCTATGTTCCTGGCCATTGGTTTGGTGCTGCCCTTTTTCACCGGGCAAATCAAGGAGATCGGCAACATGCTGCTGCCCATGCACCTGCCGGTGTTCCTCTGCGCTTTGATCTGCGGCTGGCAGTATGGCACCGCTGTTGGTTTTATTATGCCCATTCTGCGCTTCGCGCTTTTTTCCATGCCCCGCATGCCTACTGCTTTGGCCATGGCCTTTGAGATGGCGGCGTATGCGTTTGCAGCAGGTTTTCTTTATAGTCGGGCGCGCTGGCAGTGCACCCGCATGCTGTATCGCTCCCTTATCATCGCCATGATTGCTGGGCGTATAGTGTGGGCGGCTGCTATGATTGTACTGCTGGGGCTTTCCGGCGGTGTGTTTACCTGGCAGATGTTTATTTCCGGCGCATTCCTCAATGCCATTCCCGGTATTATTCTGCAACTGGTGCTTATCCCGGCTATCATGGTGGCGCTGGACCGTGCCAAGCTGGTGCCGTTCCGCCGCAGTGAAGAAAATCCCCACACTCATCGTGAGGAAACAATATGATTTATGACATTGCGGTGGTGGGGGGAGGCCCTGCCGCCGCAACTTTTGCCCGTCGATACTTGATTCTTTGTCCAGGAGCCTCGCTGCTCCTTATAGATGGACAGAACGAGCAGCATAAAAAGCCCTGTGGCGGCCTGTTGGCCCCCGATTCCCAAAAGGCGTTGGCGCATTTCGATCTCACCTTGCCCAAGGAGGTGCTGGTCGATCCGCAGATCTTCACGGTGCAGACCATTGACCTTTGCAGCCGGCAGGTGCGCTATTATCAACGATACTACCTCAATATGGACCGCTACGCCTTTGACCGCTGGCTTTTATCGCTTGTGCCGCAGCAGGCGGAGATACTCCCCGGCCGCTGCACAGCAGTTGCCCGCAGAGAGGACAGCTTTTCCCTGACTGTAAGGACGGATGGGAAGGAGCGACATTTTACCGCCCGCCGGGTGGTGGGCGCTGATGGTGCGTCTTCTTTGGTGCGCCGCACCTTTTACCGGGAGCCGAAGACCCGCTACACGGCTATTCAGCAGTGGTTCCCGGCCGGGGAGAATCGCGCGCCCTTTTATTCCTGTATTTTCGATCCGGTCACCAGCGAAAGCTGTTCCTGGATCATACGGAAAGACGACACCCTGATTTTTGGCGGTTGCTTTTCTCCACAGGACAGCAGGGAAGCCTATAATCGACAGAAAAGCCGACTGGAGGAGTACCTGGGGCATTCGCTGGGCCGCCCCATTAAGACCGAGGCCTGCCAGGCGGTGCGTCCACGCGGCTTTTCGGATTTTATCACTGGCCGGGATGGCGTATATCTTATTGGGGAAGCGGCGGGCTTTATCAGCGCCAGCTCCTTCGAAGGAATCAGCAGCGCCATCCGCAGCGGCAGCGCCCTGGCGGAGGCCATGAGCCAAGCCGATGATGACCGCGAACTTGCCCGCTTTTACCGGAGAAAAACGACTTCATTGCGTCTGAAGCTGTGGCTTAAGACCATCAAACGCTGGTTTATGTATACCCCATGGGTGCGGCATATTATTATGCGACTGGGGCTGGCAGCCATCCATGTAGAGCAGGAGAACAAATAACAAAATCCCCTCCGTCTTGCGGCGGAGGGGAAATTTTATCTTTCAGGTTTATTCGTTGGGGGTATTTTCTTCGACGGGTTGTTCCGCAGTGGGTTCCTCCGCAGGGGCATCGGCAGTGCTTACGGCATCCACTACCACATCAGCGGGAGCATTGCCATTGGCGGCATCCACTGCGGCAGCGATGGTATCAATGGCGGCGGAAGCGGCTTTTTTCAGCACCCGCAGATGCTGCCAAACGACAAAGGCATTCCACAGGTTAATAACGCCATCCAGCAGCATACAGATGCCGATAAAAGTGATGAGTGCCTGTGCCGACTGGAAAGGATTGAGCAGGATGACTACGCCCAGAGCGATCATCAGGACGGCCAAAAGCAGCAGGATGCCCCATTTTTGGTAGCCCTCTTTTTTGATATCAATGGCGGCCTGCAGTTTTACTACACCATCAAAGATGAGGTACAGCCCCAGGATAAAGGGCAGGATGGAAGCAAACAGCTCCGGTTTAACAAAGAAGCAGATGCCCAGCGCCAGCGCCACGATGCCGACCATCAGCGACAGGGTAGCATAGCGCTCCTCCCGATGAGAGATGAAGCGGTATACCTGCCACAGACCATAGGCAGCGGTTACGCCACCCAACACATAGCAAAAGATATTGATGGAGGTTGCGGGCCATACAATGAGAGCAATGCCCAGCGCCACATAGCAGATAGCGGAAAGAATGAAATTCAATACAAATTTTTTCGTCACAGTAAATAACCTCCCTGTAAATGATGGGATTCGCCTGTCTTAACGGCTTTTTGCCGTTTTTCGGCTATTATTATACCACACTCCTGCGAAGGAGGAAAGCCCCGAATTGCCCACGGTGGGGGAAAATATGAGGAATTCAGTCCTCCAGTGGGTACCGCAGTGTAATGGCGGCCGGGTGCTTTCGGTCAAAATCCAGCAAGCCTTCCTGCCTTAGACCGGAAAGAACCCGGGAAAGGGCGCTGCGGTCGGCCCCAAGATAGTCCGCCAAACCAGCCCGGTCAAAGGGCAGACGAACGGTGCGACTCCCCTGGGTATAGCATTCCGTCCGCAGGTAGTACAGTAATCGTTCCCGCAGAGTAGGCTGTGTTAGGCAGATGAGCCGCCGTTGTAAGGAGAAATAGGCGCTGCTTAGCTGACGGCACAGATTGCTCAGAAGCCGTGCGGAAGAAGGCGTTCCCCCACCGGCCAGGAGGTTCTTCATCGGGATCCACAGCACGCGGCAGGGGGTATGGGCAGTTACGGTCACTGGGCTTTCCCGTTCTCCATCCAGTGCCAGCAACTGTCCAAAAAGCTCCCCACGCAGCAGCCGGCTTTGCAGCAGCTGCCGTCCCTGCGGTAATGGCAAAATCGCGTGGAGTTCCCCCTCCAGCACCAGCCCCATCCGACTGGTGGGAGAACCAGCCGCCAGCAGTGTTTCCCCGGCCTTGTATTTTCGTTCTGCTGCCTGCAGGCGGGCCAGTTCTTCCAGTAGTGCCTCTGGAGCGATCCCCTCAAATAATGGACAGGAGGGAAGTCGGATTCGAATAATCATTTTATCGTCGCCTTTCTTGCGGTTCGTTGCAAATGCAACAGAATTACATCTACCAGTGTAGTATAATATAAAAGAAAAAGCAAGCGTTTTGCGCTTCAGCCAACATTTATCCAAAAGGAGAACATCATGAGCAATACCCAAACCAACCGCAGCCTGAAAACACTGTGCCGTACCGCTATCTTTCTGGCGCTGCTTATCGCTGTGCAGTTTGTTACCCGTTCCATAGGTCAGTATGTTACCGGCTCTCTCGTCAATCTGATTCTCATCGCTTCTGGCTTGATGTGCGGTCTATGGGGCGGCTTGGCCGTCGCGGTTCTTTCTCCCATCTGTGCCTTCTTCATCGGCATTGGCCCGGCATTCCCCCAGGTTGTCCCTGCCGTTGCTTTGGGCAATGCTGTTTTGGTATTGCTGTGGGTGCTTATTGCCGGCGCCAAGAATGCCCCCATTGCCCGTCAGGCTATCGCACTGGTTGTTGCCGCCGTGGCTAAATTTCTCACTTTGTACCTTGTCATTGTAAAATGGCTGGTGCCCATGGTGCTTACCCTTAATGAGAAGCAGACCGCAGTGCTTTCCGCCAGCTTCTCCTTCCCGCAGCTTATTACCGCAGTTATCGGCGGCGTGCTGGCTATGCTGCTGGTACCGCCCCTGCGCCGCGCGATTAAAGATTGATACATGATCTTATTACTCAGGGACTCGCCATGTGGCGGGTCCTTTGCCATGTAGGGGACGGCCGGTTCGGCGGGCCGTCTGCCTGGATTTTTTGCAAACCGCCGCCTTTCACTTCCATTTTCCCACAAAGTGCGCTATACTATGGGCAGAACCCCATAAAGGAGGACGATACGAATGGAATATCGTGTAGGCATTGATCTCGGTGGTACCAATGTAGCGGTCGGCGTGGTCGATGAGAACAAACAAATCATTGCGCGCGCGTCTATCAAGACTCGCCCGGAGCGGATGCTGGATGATGTCATCTATGATATTGGATGCTGTGTAAAAGAAGCAGTAAAAAAGGCGGGAATTACCCTGCAGGATTGCGTTTCGGTCGGTATCGGCTCGCCAGGCTACTGCCGCGCCGCAGAGGGCTTGGTTGTCTATGCCAATAATCTCGGCTGGAAAAATGTTCCCCTGTGTGATGAGCTCCGGCAGGAGCTGGGCGTGCCGGTGCGCCTTTCCAATGATGCCAACTGTGCCGCATTGGGCGAGGTGATTGCTGGTGCTGCTAAGGGCGCCAAAAGTGCCATCATGATTACCCTGGGGACCGGAGTAGGCGGCGGTGTTATCCTCAATGGGAAAATTTACGAAGGGGATATTGGTCCCGGCACTGAGATGGGCCATACCACCCTCATTCTTGGCGGAGAGCCCTGCACCTGTGGGCAGCGCGGCTGCCTGGAAGCGTATGCCTCCGCTACTGGCCTGCTGCGGCAGCGCCACCGCGCGGAGCTGGCCCACCCCGAAACCGCTATGAAGCGTTTTAATCCCGCCGATGGCAGTGCTCCCTTTATTTGCGCGGCGGAGGGAGATGAGACCGCCAAGGCTGTGGTGAAGCAGTATATTACCTATATTGGGGCAGGTATTGTCAATTTTGTCAACATCTTCGCCCCGGAGGTCGTCCTCATCGGCGGCGGAGTCAGCAACGCGGGGGAGGCACTGATCGGTCCGCTCAATGACTATGTCCGGGCGAACCGCTATGGTGGCCACCGGGCACCCACCTGTCCTATCCGCCGGGCAGCGCTGGGCGGAGATGCCGGCATCATCGGAGCGGCCTACCTCGATTTTGAGGTGTGACCGGAGGGAAATGTGGCACTGCTTTTAAGCTTTCATGAATTATTCTTAAAGATCGTGCTGCTCTCTTGATTTTTTTGTAGCGGTGCTATAAAATTAACTTAGGGGAGTGGCGTTATCACCCCCAATATGAGATTCAACATCAGGAGGAACAATAATGGGTATTCTGCAGAGATTTAGTGACATTATGAGCGCAAACATCAATAGCCTGCTCAGCGGTGCTGAGGAGAAGAATGCCGGCAAGCTGCTGGAAAAATATCTGGCTGACGCCCGCGCCAACCTGGAAGAACTGAAGTCCGAAACATCCGCTATTATTGCGGATGAGATGGCCGCTGCCCGCCGTGTAGCTGCCAATAACGAAGAAATCGCCAAGTACGACCGCTATGCCGAGCAGGCAGTCCTGGCCGGCAATGACGATGACGCTAGAAAATTCCTGGATGCAAAGAGCCAGCTAGTGGCCAAGAAGGCTGAGCTGGAAGCCGCCTATGAGACGGCCAAGAGCAACAGCGATAAGATGCGCCAGATGACCCGTAAGCTCATGGAGGATATCGCTTCCGCTGAGGGCAAGATGGTGGAGCTGCGCGCCAAGCTGACCGTTGCTGAGCACAAGGAGAAGATGGATGACCTGATGCACAAGGTAGCGGGCCGTACCGATATGTCCGGCTTTGAGAACATGATGGAAGCCGTCCAGAAGCGTATCGATTCCGTGGATGCCAAGGTGGCCCTGAATGAAGAGCTGGCCGATAAGATGGACATCAAGAAGCTGGAAGAGAAGTACAGTGAGAAAGCTGCTGAAGTTTCCGCCTCCGTCGAAGCCGATCTGGCCGCCCTCAAGGCTCGTTTGGGCAAGTAAGCAGTTATGACCACATCGGAGCAAACCAATGCCGCTCTGCGGTGCCCTACCTGCGGCGGAAATATTGTATTTGATCCGGAGGCACAGCAATTTCGTTGTGCCTCTTGTGGTAGTATCCAAAAAGTGACCCCAGGGAAAGATACCGTTGAGGAGTATGACTTTGCGGAGTACCGTGAGCGCGAAGGGCGCCGGATGCTGGAAAACGGCGAAACCGCTCTGCGCTGCGATGTCTGCGGAGCGGAGTTTTTCCAGCCGGCGGAAGGGACCGCGACGGTTTGCCCCATGTGCGGTTCTCCGCAAATCAAACCGGAAGAGGAGCACAACGGGATTCCGGTAGAAGGGGTTGTACCATTTGCTATCGACCGTTATGAGGCCCAAAAGCGTTTCGGCCAGTGGATCCGCAAGCGATGGTTCGCTCCTGCCAGCCTAAAGCGCACCTTTGCTGAGGGCGAGCTGGTGGGCATGTATGTGCCCTTTTGGACCTACGATGCCGATGCTGTGACCCAGTACTGTGGGCGCGGCGGCCGCACCTATACCCGCCGTGGCCGGGATGGCAAGACAGAGACCTATACTCAGTGGTATCCTGTTTCCGGTGTGGTGCGGGGTTACTATAATGATATCCAGGTGTGTGCCAGCAAAACCGCCAGCGGTAATCTCATTCAAAAGGTGCTGCCGTACAATACCATCGGCAATACCAACCCCTATCATTCGCAGTATCTGGCGGGTTACCAGGCGGAGTGCTATACGATAGATGGTATCCAGGGATTTAAGGTTGCGGAAAGCTACATTGACCGTGACCAGCGCAGCCGGGCAGAGAGTGATATCCGTGGGCATGGGTACAGCCAGGCGCAGGTCACCGGTATGAACACCCACTATGATATGGTGCGCTATAAGCAGGTGCTGGTGCCGCTGTGGAAAGCTCGTTATGGTTATGCCGGCAAAACCTATCACTACATGATCAATGGCGAAAATGGCAAGGTTTCCGCTCAGTACCCTAAAAGCGTCGGGAAGATTATCCTGGTTATTCTGTTGGCGCTGGCAGTGTTCTTTGGCGGGTTGATGCTGCTGGAGAGCGGGTCTTCCGATTACGGTGGCAGCCACTATGATTACAGTTATTCCGGCGGTTCTGGCTATGACTACGGCTACGACTACGGTGGATATGACTACAGCTATGATTCTGGAAGCAGCTGGGATAGCGGTGGTTATGATTACAGCTACGACAGCGGAGATATTGACTACGGCAGCTACGATTACGGCTACGATTGGGGCGGCGACTGGTAAGCCACCCCGGGAAAGGGAGATGAATAATGGGACTTTTTAATCAGAAAAAAGATACAGTGGAGTGGATCGAATACCGCCCCGATGTATTGTTCTACAAATGGAAAAATCGTGAGATCAAGGAAGGCAGCCGTCTGGTCATTCGTGCCGGTCAAAAGGCAATCTTCTACTCCGGCGGCCGTATCCACGGCATTTTTGAAAATGAGGGCACCTATGATATCGATACCCAGATCATTCCGTTCCTCACCCACATCAATGCGGCGCTGCATCTGCGCAGCGATACCGGCGAACGCGCGGAGGTCTATTTTGTCAATAGCAAGGACATGACCCTGAACTGGGGCACCACCCAGCGCATTATGATTCCAACCCCGGAGGTCCCCAGCGGAATTCCGGTGGGCATGAATGGCAACATGGTCATCTATTTCCGGGACTATCTGGCCTTTATTTCCAAGGTGGCCGGGATTCGGGAGACCTATTCCCTCAGTGATGTTTCGGAGCGTATCCGTGGTGAGATGAGCGGTGTTGTGGCCGAAGCAATTCTGAACGGTGAGCGGGCCGTGGGACTTAATGTCCTGGTAGGATTGCAGGCCAATAACCGCACCCTGGGGAAGAAGATGGCTGAGGAGCTGGATAAGGAGCTCTTTGATATCGGACTGGGTGTCCGGGATGTGAATATCATTAGTGTCAGCTATCCGCCCGAGGTGGAGAAGATGGCGGAAAAGGTGGCGGCACAGTCCTTCATCACCGATACCAACAAGTATGTTACCGTGGCGGCGGCAGATGGCATGGAAAAGGGCGGCGGTGTAGCCGGCCTGGGTGCCGAAGTCGCCATTGGCGCGCAGATTGCCCAGCAGTTGGGCCAGCAGAACCGGCAGCAGGCAGCGCCTGCCCCCAACGATGGCCTGGAGGATCGCTTCTGCACCAAGTGCCGGAAAATGGTGCGCGGCAACTTCTGCCCTTACTGTGGTACCCCCACTGTATAAAACCGCATTCAAGGGAGCCGAAAAGGCTCCCTTTTTTGCTGTGCAAATTTTTATGCGGAAACGGCAGAAAGCGTATTGACAACCGGGCGATGGCTGGTTATAATATAAAAGCTGATTCTTTCAGCGCTATGGCTCGTTGGTCAAGCGGCTAAGACACCGGCCTCTCACGCCGGTAACGCGGGTTCGATTCCCGCACGAGTCACCATAGTCGGTGTTGATTGCGATGAGGTCCCACCTGTTCCCATCCCGAACACAGAAGTTAAGCTCATTGGCGCCGAAGATACTTGGCTGGAAGCGGCCCGGGAAAATAGGTTGATGCCGACACCCGCAGCATCTTTGCTGCGGTCATATTCCTCCTTAGCTCAGTCGGTAGAGCATGCGGCTGTTAACCGCAGGGTCGTCCGTTCAAGCCGGACAGGGGGAGCCAAAACGCCGCCGTGCATTTTGTCGGCGGCGTTTTTTACTAAGGGTCTTTAGCTCAGTTGGTCAGAGCTCCCGGCTCATAACCGGTTGGTCCAGGGTTCGAGTCCCTGAAGACCCACCAAAAGTCCACCGTAATTTTGATAGAATTACGGTGGATCTTTTCTATGCCCGAAAACCGCTTGATATAAGGCTTTTCTGCTGTTTTGGCACATAAGTGTCCCCGTTGCGGAGCAATTCTGCAGAGGGGTTTCGTGCGTTTTATAGAGATTGCGTCTTTCTGCTCTGCCGTAATCGTTAAACTTCCGGAGAATCGTTGAATTGCCGGGGCTATCGTTAAACAGCCGAGTCCTGATACAACAGTTTTGCGGAGCAATATAAAAAAGCCAAGGCATAACTTGAGCAGCTCCGCACCACAAAGGCGGCACGGGAAGCTCAGGCAGAAGCCATCGGAGCATTTATGTTTGAGGTGCAGGAATTGGATGCCCTCACCGAGTTTGACGAAAAGCTCTGGTTGATCATTATCGACACGGTAACCGTTCACGCCGACGGACGGATGACCTTCAAATTCCATGGTAGCATAGAGATTGATGGATAAAGTAGATCAACGCCCAGCTAGGAAGCAGTCTACTTGATAGCTGGGCGTTCTTAATTTCTTGGCGAGGTTTACTGGTTTTCTTTCCGCTCGGAATAATACTCCGGCACAGGCGGAATCTGATTGATGGCTTCCACGATCTCGTGCATGGTCTGGGGCAGCTTCAGCGGATTGACCTTCGGCAGGTCGCTGACCTCGATCTTGTCCTTGCCTAGCAGGGTCTTGAGCGCCACATTGACCATACGGATATCGTACTGGCCCTGGAACAGCGGCGTGATGGGGCGGTCAAGGTGCAGCAGGCGATAAACGGCGATCATAGCCGTGCGGACAGAGGTCTCCACGGTGAACACCACATCGCCCTCCAGCTCCACGAACTGGCCGATGAACGCAAGGTTCTTGTTGCCGTTGGGAATGACCTCTGGACGGTCTTTCAGCTTGCGGGGCATGAACTGGCTGGTGATATAGGGCATGACCACGGGAATGGCGGTGATATGGGGCATGATTTCGTCGATCTTGTCCTCCAGGCCGCAGTTATTGGCGTGTAGACCGTAGAACCACATGAACTGGACATTCTCCGGCTGGTCGGGAGCCACGGGCTGCAGGGGCACATTGTAGCTGATGAACCACGGCACGTCCACAAAGGTGGAGTAGCCACCCTTGCCGGTGGGATTGCCGGTTTTTTCCGCCAGATAGCCAAAGAACTGCGGATAGTCGCGCACGGTCACAGAGCAGGAAACGAAATTGCTCTTGTCGGGATCAAAGGAAAATTTTTCAGGATGACCGTACTCCGGGCACTTGTCAGCCAGCTTTTCCCACAGGGAGAAGCAGCCCTTGTGGACGGTGTCGCGGTTCATCACGGGAGCTTCGGACATGCTGCCCTGAGTGGAGTTCTGGGTCATGGAGCCATTGGTGAAGAACACGAGATCTTTTTCTGCAACGGGAACGATTTGCGCATCGCTGCCCTCACCGATATGCAGTGCCGTCACGGTCTTATCATTGCCGTCGATGCGGATGTCCATATCCGTGACCGTTGCGCCGGAGACGAAGTTCACGCCGTGATCAGCCAGATACTTTTCCAGCGGCCGGATCAGGCTGCTGTACTGGTCGTACTTGGTGCGCAGGATACCGCGCAGGCTGCGGATCAGGTGGAGCTGGTGCATGAAGCGCACGGCATAGCGGCGCATCTCAATCAGGCTGTGGTAGGGCTGGAATGCCAGCATGGAGCTCCAGTAGTACCAAAGCTGGCTCTGGAAGAACGCAGGGCTGAACCACTGCTTGATGGTCACATCTTCAAGCTGATCTTCTTCCGTCAGCATCATTTTGATCATCTGCTCCTGGGTCTCCGGCGTGACACCCATAGTGGACTCGTCGTGGGGAACGAAGCCCTGCTCCCACAGGCGGTGCTTGGAGTCAATCTCCCAGTTTTTGTTGCACTCACGGGTTTCATCCTGCACGGTGCGGCCTTCCTCATAGAGGGAAGGGATGCTGCCGAACAGATCCCACAGGCACTCCATGTACGGCTCCAGCTCACGCTCGCCACGGGATACATAGCCATTCGCTGCGCTGCCTGCGGCATCCATTGAGCCGCCGAACACGGGAAGCTGGTCATAAACGGTGATGTTCTTGCCGGGCATCTGCGCATCACGGACAAGGAACGCCGCAGCCGACAGACCGGCGATACCGCCGCCGACAATATAAGCCTTTCTTTCCTCAATACCCTCTGTCTTGCGAGGATGTACTCTGTCATAGTTTCTCATAAGTCATAGCTCCTTTCGGTCGGCAGTTGCTTGATTTCAAACAACTGTTGACTTTTGATTTCGATTGCAGTATATTATTTCAGGCAGTGAAACACAACCATCAATTTTAATTATAATATATAAAATCAGACACTTGTATTGAAATTATCGGATATTGGAGGCACTTATGAGAGAAAAGACCGGCGGGAGAGCAGAATACCGCAGTGCGATCCGTTCCCGGCGCATGATTCGGGAAGCCTATACGGTGCTGTTGAAAGAAAAAGACCTTTCTAAAATCACGGTGACTGATATTGTCAATCGGGCGGATATAAACCGAGCGACTTTCTATGCCCATTACCCGGATGTTCGGGGTGTGACCGAGGAAATCGAAAACGAGATCATTGCAAAGATGCTGGAAGTACTGAAAGAATTTGAATTTACAAACTTCTTTCGTAATCCTACCCCACTGCTGTTGCAACTCAGTAGACACTTGGAAGAAGATGCGGAGTTTTACCGTATCCTTATCAAGGCCAACGGCTCCGAGATGTTCATGGAAAAGCTGAAAAAGGTGTTCACCGACTATATGCTGAATGACAGCGATATTCCTGAGGATATGCGCCACTCCAAAATGGTCAGCCTCCGTGTCTGCTATTTTGCAGGTGGGATCGTGAACCTGTATAAGCAGTGGTTCCGTGGCGACTTGAACTGTACACTCAATGACATTGCGCTGGAGGTCAGTAAGTTGCTGCAGCTGGAAGCCAAGCAACTGTTCTGATTTTCATTTTCAACAATGCACCCCTTTGTACGGTTTCTATCAAAATTACGGTTCTTTGCCAAATAAAAAAGACGCCATATGGCGTCTTTTTTATTTGGTGAGGGAGAAAGTCAATCCATTTACCACACCTTTGTGGAGAAGTTGGGCTTTATAGTACAGGATGTTTTTTATTACGCTGAGAGTGTGCATTGAAAAAGAAGAAAAACAATACAAAATGTGAATGAGCCTAAAGGCTCTTTTTTGTTATACAGGATAAGAGAGCGACGGCGGTTTGCTTTTGACGCAACGATATTCTGAAAAGAGGCAAACGAAGAACGAATTATACGGAATAGCAGAGCGACATTCGTGCCAAATAAAGGAGGGCAATGCAGTAAAAATCACAGAAAACAGGTACTTATTTAGTGAGATGTGCTAAAATAACGCTTAGATTTGTGCGGAATGACAATGGAATGCAAATGTAATTGGACATTTTTACGCAGCGCTGTCATGCAAATTAGGTATAACGAATCATTCAGAAACAGATTGAAAAATCTGAATGAACAATTTATAATGGAGAAAATAAATTCCGTATTACAAAATTAAAAGTTCAAAAACAGACAAAATCGGTAAAAAATAATTGTTTGCAACAGGAGAGTGCTCTCCTGTTACAATAGATAAGCAAGATATTATAGGAGGTTAGAAAATGAGAAAGCTGTCCAAAGTATTTGCCGTAGTAATGGCCCTGTGCATGGCTCTGCTGTGCGTGGCCTGCGGCGACAAAAGCAACAACCCCGGCCAAACCAATGAAGACAATGGTAAGACCTACAACCTGGTATTTACCACTCATCTGCCGGAGACCGGTGTTGACGGTGCCAGCCTGAAGTATTTCCTGGAGCAGGTGACCAAGGAGACCAAAGGCCGTGTGACCTTCGAGACCTATTTTGGTGGGTCCATGACCAAATCCGGTGAGACGCTGGAAGCGGTAAGCGGCGGCCTGGCCGATATTGCTTTTGTTCCTGAGGGCTTCTATGAGAGCCAGTTCTATCCGCTGTTCGTTGCCATGTTGCCTTATTCCACCACTTCCGAGTGGGTGGCCAACAAGGCGCTGAAGGAAATGTTCGATACCTATGAGCCCTTCACCGAGATGTGCAAGAAGCAGGGCGTAGTGAACCTGGGCCCTGTCGTTCCCTCCGAGGTTGTTATCGTATCCACAGATAAGGCGATCAATGGCCTGGACGATATGCAGGGTCTGAAGATCCGTGCCATGGGCGCTGTAAACAGCGAGATGACCATGCTGGGCGCTACCCCTGTTGCGCTGGATGCTTCCGAGATCTATGAGGCGTTGGAGCGTGATACCGTTGCTGCTGCTACCGGTATCCCCGTGACTCTGGCTGTCAGCTACAAGCTGCAGGAAGTTGCCGATTACTTCATCTTCTCCGGCATCGGCACCTATACCACCTCCAGCCTGTACATGAATGAGAAGACCTGGAACAGCCTTCCCACTGATATTCAGGAAGCTTTCCGCACCGTTTATGATCGTTTTGTTGATGAGTATTCCAGCGATGACTGGATGGGCGGCGAGCTGAAGAAGAGCATCAAGGCCATTGAGGACGCTGGTAAGACCGTAATCGCATTGGATGAAACCGAGCAGGCCAAATGGGCTGAAAAGCTGGAGTCAACCGTTGCCGACTTTGTTGCCAAGGCTGATTCCTATGGCTACAATGGCCAGGAGATTCTGGATACCTATCGCGCTCTGGTAGAAAAGTATGAGCCGATGGATATTGCCTACCAGGTATACGGCAAATAATTTGACCCGCAAAATTCCTTAGCAAACCCCATCCCGGGAACCGAACAGCCGGGGGAGGCTGCCCCCTCCTCCGGCTGTCGGTCTGTTCGGGAGTAAGACATTCCTGCTAAAAAGCCGTGAAGAAAGACCCTTCTGTAATCTATGAGGAGGCTTTGCCAATGAAAGTCATTAAGAAAATCAGCACGATATCCGGATATGCATCCGGTGTTCTCATCGCGCTTATTTGGGCGCTGATGATTGCCGAAGTAATCATGAGAAATATCTTCCATCATCCCATTCTGGGCTGCAGCGAAATTTGCGTCTTTATGTATGTTTCCGCTTCCTACTTTGGCTTTTCCTTTACGCAGATCTATAAGGGCCACATTACCGTGGATCTGCTTTACACAAATCTGAAACCAGCCGGACAGCGCGCTCTGGATATCATCTCCCTGGTGCTGGAGTCCATTCTGTTCGTTGCCTTTACTTATTGCAGCTGGAAATCCTTTGCAACCTCCTTTGCCGCACGCGAAATTTACCTGGCTGCCATGAGAATGCCCGTATATGTTCTGCGTTTTGCTATTGCGCTGGGTGTTACCATTATGGCGCTGCAGGTCATCGCGGATACCGTTGAGACCATCACCAAGAAAAAGGAGGTACAGGCATGAGCCCTTTGATGATCGGACTGTGCGCGTTTGTAGCGCTTATCGTTCTTATGCTGCTGCGCTGCCCCATTGCCGTTAGTATGTTTATCGTAGGCGCGGGCGGCCTGCTTATCACCAAGGGCAGCCATTTGGCGTTCTATGCCCTTAGCACCACCCCCTACAATGCCATCTTCTCCTTCTCTTTGGTGGCAATCCCTATGTTCATTCTGTTGGGTAACCTGGCCAATGAAGCTGGCGTTACCGATGAGCTGTTCAGTATCGGTAATAAGGTGCTGGGCCGCTGCCCTGGCGGCTTGGGTATGGCTACCGTATTTACCTGCGCCGGTTTTGCTGCCACTACTGGTTCTTCCGTTGGCATGGTGGCTGCCATGACCCGCATTGCCCTGCCCCAGATGGACCGTTACGGCTATGATCGCCGTCTGTCCCTTGGTACCATCGCCGGTGCCGGCACTTTGGGCATTCTTATTCCGCCCTCCATCCCCATGGTCATCTATGCCATCAATACCGAGCAATCGGTCGGTAAGATCCTGATGGGTGGTATTATCCCCGGTGTTATTATGGCGGTAGGTATGTGTGCTTACCTGGCCATTCGCTGCATCATCAATCCCAAGCTGGCCCCTCGTTCCACCGAAAAGTTCACCGCCAAGGAACGCCTAAAGTCCCTGAAGGGCTTGTGGAGCATCGTGGTGCTGTTCGGTTCTGTACTCGGTGCTATCTATGCCGGCTGGGCTACCGCTACCGAGGCTGCCGGCATCGGCTGCCTGGTCGCTATCATTGTTGCGGCTATCAATAAGAAGCTCTCCTTCAAAGCGCTGAAGAATGCTTTCTTTGATACCATCAAGACCACCTGCATGATTATGATGATCTCAGTCGGCGCTGCGGTATTCCAGCTGTTCCTCACCCGCTGCGGCTTCGCTTCTGCCTTTGCCAATGTGTTTATCCAGGCTTCCATGCCGGTATTCTGGATGGTCGTCGTTCTGCTGCTGGTTTACATTCCCCTGGGTATGTTCTTTGATACCATGGGTATGATCCTGCTCACTGTCCCGATCTTCTACCCCGTGCTGAAGGCTGCTGGCGTTGATCCCATCTGGTTTGGTGTCATGGTCGTCATGATGATCCAGATCAGCCTGTTGTCCCCGCCCGTGGGCCTGAATGTATATGTACTGAAGGGCTGTGTGCCGGAAGCATCGCTTGGCTCCATCTTTAAGGCCTCGCTGCCTTGGGTGGGTATCCAGCTGGCTGTCGTTACCATCGTCCTGCTCATTCCGCAGACTGTTACCTGGCTGCCCAGCTTGATGAAGTAGTACCATAACCGTTTTTCAGGAGGAAGCTATGAGTCGATTTGCAATTATCGGGTTTGGCTGTGCGGGGTATAATGCCCTGCGCGCCATCCGGGAAAGCGGCAGCGAGGCTGAGGTGGATGTCTATTCCACCTTCCCGCATCCGCCCGCCAACCCGATGCTGACGACCTATTATGTAAAAGGCAAGATCCCCTACGAGGCCATGTTCCCCTATGGGACGGCCGAGGAGATTCTGGCCAAATACCCCTGCAACCTGCATAGTGGGGTAGGAATTACGGCACTGGATGCTGCCCGCCGGGAACTGACTCTGACGACCGGCGAAAAGAAGCAGTATGATAAGATTCTGATTGCGACTGGTGCAAATGCAGTGAATCTGCCGGTGGGGGACATCCCCGCCGACCGCATTTTTACCATGCGCACCGTCCACGATGCTGAGCGCCTAAAGGAAGCGCTGGATCAGCGCCCCATCCATTCCGCGCTGGTAGTGGGCGCTTCCATGGTCGGTATCAAAATCATTGAATTGCTGCTGGAGCGTGGCATCCATGCCATCTTCTCCGATCTGGCTCCGCATATTTTCCCGACAGCTGCCTATGAGGCTGTAAGCGAGCGAATCGAAGAATATCTGACCGGAAAGGGTGTAGAGCTGCACTTTGGTGCCAAGACCGAGGAAGCCCATCTGGAGGATGGCACCGGGGTCATCGCCATGAGTGATGGCACCACTGTTCGCGCGGATATTGTAGTGATGTGCGTGGGTACCCGCGCGGATATCCGCTGGATCGCACAGGATCAGCTGAAGATGAACCGAGCTATTGTGGTGGATCCCATGATGCAGACCTCTGCCGAGGGCATTTATGCCGCCGGTGACTGCTGCGAAGGCTGCGACCTGATGCTGGGGGATACCCGTAATATCGGATTGTATGCCAGCGCCTATGTGCAGGGCGAGACTGCCGGTCGCAATATGGTGGGTATCCCCACCCGCTGTGAGGGCAATATCCTGCATAATATCACCCACTTTATGGAAATTGACTTTGTCTCTTTTGGGGATAAGAACCTGCCTGGAGATCGGCGTGTATTGCTGGACCGTGATGGCCAGTATATCGAGATCACTGAGCAGAACGGCCATCTGGTCTGCATCAATATGCTGAACTGCTATGCTCTTAGCGGTGTGGTGAAGAATTGCATCCTGCATTACTTTAATCGCCACATGCAGCCTCTGAATAGGGAAGAGGAGGGCGTACTGGCTAAGAGCGGCTTGCCCAATGAACTGATACAAATACTGGGAGGGATGGCAGAATGACAGAACAGGAAAAACTGTTGCAGGCTAAGATCCCTGGCCAGGAAACCGGCATAGAGGTCAAGCGGAGCTTTTGCTCCATCTGCGAGCCTTTGTTCCACTGCGGCATCAATGCCTATGTAAAGGATGGCAAGGTGCTTAAGGTGGAGGGTGTTCCCGGCTATCCCATGAGCAACGGCATGCTGTGCCCCAAGGGCCTGGCCAACCGTGAATTTATGTATCGTGCTGACCGGCTGCAGCACCCTCTGCGCCGGGTAGGCCCCCGCGGCAGCGGCCAGTTTGAACAAATTACCTGGGAGGAGGCCTATGCCGAGATCGGTCGCCGCCTGCCCCAGATTAAGGAACAGTACGGCCCGGAATCAGTGGTATTCTTTTCCGGCTATGCCAAGTGGTACCGCTCTTTCCTGCAGAGGCTGGCGCATGATTTTGGTTCCCCCAATTTTGGCACCGAATCCAGCACCTGCCACATGGCTACCGTAGAAGCCTGGAAGGATATGATCGGACGCTTCTCGGTGAATGATACCAACCGCTCCGCTACCTTCCTTTGCTGGGCGGCCAATCCCTACTACTCCAAATATGTTCAGCTGAAGGGCCTGTATGCCGCTAAGGAACGCGGGATGAAGATTGTTGTCATCGATCCCCGTGTGACTCCCATGAGTACCAAGTTGGCAGATTTGCACCTGCAGATTCGCCCCGGTACCGATGCTGTCCTGGCCTTTGGCATGGCAAAAATCATCATTGATAATGATTGGATCGACCACGACTATGTGGAAAACCATGTTTACGGCTATGAGGCTTACAAGGCTTATGTACAGCAGTTCCCGCTGGAGCGTGTCGCCAAGATCACCGGACTGGATCCCGATGATATCTACCGTGCCACCGAGATGTACGCTACCAATAAGCCTTCTTCCATCAGTCAAAGCGGTGCGCCCATTGTGCACCACCGCAATGGCTATCAAACCTTCAAGGCCATTATGTCGCTTTCTGCCATCACCGGAAACTTTGATACCGAGGGCGGCAATATCCCGGCGGGCGAGACTTACTCTCACCAGTGGGCCAACTTTGATACCCGGGAACATGAGTTCATCCACGCCAATACCCCGGATAATGTAAACCGTCGCATCGGCTATGACCGGTTCCCACTGTGGAACTGCTTTATTCCGGAAGCGCAGATGACCGATTTCCACCGTCATGTGCTTACTGGGGACCCTTATCCCATCAAGGCCATCATGGCCTTCGGCCTTAATCACCGGATGTTCCCGGAACCGCATAAAATCCTGGAAGCGCTGGATACCATGGACTTTGTGGTCAGCTCCGAACTTTTTATGACCGAGACCTGCAAGCATGCTGATATTGTGCTGCCGGTATGCACTTCGCTGGAACGGGAAGAATTTAAGGTTTATCCCGGTGGCTTTGCCACCTACATCAAGCCTGTTGTCCCACCGGTAGGGGAGTCCCGCCCAGATTCCACCATCATCTCCGATTTGGTGGGTGTACTGGGACTGGATGACCCGCTGCTGGCTTCTGGTTACCGCAAATGTGTGGACTGGATGCTGCAGGATCTCCACTTTACCGTGGAGGACTGCCTGGCGGCCGATCTGCCCATCCGAGTACCAGATTTTAAGCCCTATGTGGGCCGGGAGTATACCAACCGTGGCTACGATACCCCCACCGGCAAGTTTGAGCTTTCCTCCTATACCGTGGAGCAGTTGAACTGCGGCCTTTCTCCCATTCCGGATTATGAGGATCCCTACGATCCGGAGCAGACCGGGGATTATCCGTTTACTCTCTCGGTTGGCGCACGGCTGCCATTTGTGCTGCATAGCCGCTTGCACGATGTCCCATGGACCCGCAGTCTGCGGCCGGACCCTATGGTGGATATGAATGAGGATGACGCCGCGGCTATGGGTATTGAGTTGAATGACTGGGTGTGGGTGGAAAATGAGACCGGTCGGATCCATGTTCGCGCCAACCCCAGCAGTAAGATGATGCCCGGGATGCTCCAGATCTACCACGGCTACAAAGAAGCTGACGCTAATGAACTGGTTCCGGAAGCCCATCTGGATGAGTATTCCGGCTATCCCGGCTATAACTGTGTCCGCTGCCGGATCATCAGAGATGAGGAGGTGTCCCATTCATGAAGATGAAACTGGTACTGGATGTGGATAAATGCTGTGCCTGCGGCGCTTGCGCCGTGGCCTGTATGGATCAGAACGATATCGACATCGCCCATATGACACCATTTCGCCGGGTGGCCGATTTTGAACTGAATGGGGAATACCTCTATACCTCTGTTTCTTGCATGCACTGTGATGACGCTCCCTGCATTCAAGGCTGCCCGGTGGGCGTCCTGCGCAAGGACCCTGTCACCAACCTGACCGTCTACGATAACACCAACTGCATCGGCTGCCACAGCTGCGCTATGGCTTGTCCGGTGGGTGCGCCGTCTTTCGATTCGCACAATAAGATGGTCAAGTGTAATGGCTGTATTGTGCGCCAACAGCATGGCATGCAGCCGGCCTGTGTGCTGGTGTGCCCCACCGGCGCTTTGAAAATGGTGGATGTGGAAGCGGAAGATACGAAAAACTAAAATGCATTCTCCTCCTTGAACCCTAAAAGCGATCCCCCGCTGGGTACAGTACCCGGCGGGGGATCGTGTATTTTATTGTCTTAGTGGAACTGGGCGTTGCGGATAGTGTTTGTTACATCGGAGATGAACTTCTCATTGTTCAGGGTATCAAAGTGTTCCGGCTTGGTGGAAAAATTCAGCGCCCCCAGCACCCGATTATCCTGACTGATGACTGGAATGGAGATGCAGGCCACAAAATCATACAGTTCACTGATGACAATGCCATACCCACGCTCCCTTGTCTGGCGAATCTGCTTCAGCAGTTCATCGGGGTCAATGATGGTATTGGCGGTATAGGGCACCAGGTTGTGGCTGCGCACCCAGGTCTCCAGCGTTTCATCATCCAGCTGGGAAAGGAACAGTTTTCCGGCGGCGGTGCAGTAGGCGGGAAGTACCGTGCCAGGCAGGGCGTATTTATCATTGTATACAATAAACTGTCCTACCGTGGCCAGGTGCAGGATGGATTCCTCGTACAGCACCGAAAGGCCTACCTGGCAGTTTTTCTGCTGCGCAAAGTAGTTCATAAAGGGCAGAACCTGCTCGATGAGACCATCGTGCATCATGGAGTAGCTGGAAAGTTCCAACAGTTTATAGGTCAGGGAGTACTGCTTATTTTTCTCCTGCTGGATGTAACCATCCGCTTTAAGTGCCTGCAGGATGCGGTGCACGGAAGGGGAAGAGATCCCCAGTTCCTGAGAAAGCTCCTGGATAGATACCCGCTTTTTCTGTCGGCTCATATATTCCAGTATAGAGAGTGCCTTTGTTAGTACATTGCTGTTTTTTTCCTCAGTTGCCATCGTTTCCCTTTTTATCCTTTCCAAACTCATCATGTTCACCGCTCGGAGGTACCAGGTGCAGGGTTTCCTGTATCATCCGGGCGATCCCCTCCACATCATTGCGGGTATAGTGCGGCAGGCCGCCCTCCCATCCCCAGTCGGAGATCAGCGCCATCGGCTCCCGGGAAACACTGGGCTCGCCCTCCATAAGAATCTCTGCCTTAGGCCATCGGCTGTCCTTAAAGCCCTCCAGCAGCACCAGGTTGGCATTCTGCAGGGCAGCTTCTATTAATTGATCCGCACGATAAACATTTTTTTCATTATACGCCAAAATTTCCCGATTGTAAACCATCACCGGATTAGCCCCGGCCTTTCGCAGCCGCCAGCTATCGGTACCGGGCACATCCGGTTCAAAGCTGTGTCCATCGTGCTTGATTCCGGCTACACGGTAGCCCATTCCGCTAAAGTGCTGAATGAGCTTTTCGCACAGTGTGGTTTTGCCGGTATTATGCAGCCCGCTAATGGCAAAAACTGGCGGTTTGAAGATGGTATAGTAGTCCTGCCAGGTATTGATATTGGCCATCATACGGTCTGGAAAGACTGTATATTGCAGTCCCAGCACATGGCCGCCCGTCGCTGCAAAGCTTTCCGCCATCTTCAGATGGTTCTGTGCCAGCATGGCCTCCAGTGCGGGCAGGGCTGCCTTGGTGTAGATGCCGCACAGATAGTGTGTTCGTCCATCCCGGCTACGCAGGCACCAGGCCGGCCACCCGCTATCCAGGAAGGATAGGAGATAATCTCCCAGCTCCGCCCGGTAACAGGCCAGATCACAGCTCAGTACCAGCAGAGCCTCACTGCGGCACTGGCGCAGGGCACTTACAATGCCGCCCAACGGCCCGCATTCTGGGGTATCATCGGCAATGCGCCAAAAGCCTTCCACCGGCAGGTCTATGGGGGAAGAGAGGATCTTTTCCGGGAAGGCGACGCACTGTTCGGCGATGCGTCGGATCATAGGGACACCATCGTATTCCAGCAGTGCCTTGTTTTGGCCCAGGCGGCTGCTCTTGCCGCCGGCCAGCAGCAGTACACCGCAGCATGTATTACGCAAAATAAACGACCTCCACCATCTCATCATCGGTCAGTGCCGGGCAGTTTTCCGGCACATCTATCATACAGTTGCAGCCCGCCAGTCCGTACAGAGAACCGGAAGCATGGCTGCATACCGGCAGTGTCACAGTATCTTCCTGCGCCATGGCCCGCAGGAAGCGCCGGCGCTTATTGGCTTTGGAAAAGCTCCCCCGCAGCCGCAGGGTGGCCCGGCGGGGGATACATTGCTCCAACCCAGCCAGGTGCAGTAGGGCGGGCAGGCACAGCAGTTCAAAGGTCGCGACTGCCGCAAATGGATTTCCGGAAAGGGAGAAAATAGGCTTGCCTCCAGTCAGTCCGGCTGCCATATGCCCGCCCGGCTTCATGATAACATGGTCAAACAGCAGTGGTTCGGCCATTTGGGAGAGCAATTCCGGCATCAGGTCGGTACTGCCTACCGCACCGCCGCCGATGGTAACCACTGCGTCACAGCTTTTCAGGGCATTATCTATCACCTGCCGCAGTTTGGCCATCTCATCCCGGCATAGATGGTATTCGGTTACAAAGTTCAAGCAGCCAAGCCGGGCAGTCAGCATCGGCCCGTTGCAGTCATATACCTCATTTTTCCCCAGGGGTTCTCCTGGTTGCCGCAATTCATCCCCGATGGAGATAATGGCTACTCGGGGACTGTGCCGCACCATTATTTCAGCGGCACCATCAGCTGCCAGCAGGCCTATATGTGCTGGGATAATGTGTTCACCAGCTTTCAGCAGGCAGGTACCGGCAGCCATCTCACCGCCGCACTGGCATACATTCTGCCCGGCCTTTGGAGCAAAGCGTAGCTGTCCCTTGCCAGCAGTTACCGTAACGGCTTCCTGCTGGATCATGCAGTCCGCGCCTTCCGGCATCAGCCCGCCTGTCGTAATGGGCATAGCATGTCCCGGCAGCAGGGCCTCTGTGGGAGATTGCAGTGAAAGGGTCAGTTCCTCAGTCAAGTCGGTGCTGCACAGGGCATAGCCATCCATGGCGCTGCGGTTAAAAGGTGGTTGAGGCAGTCGGGCCAGCACAGTGTGCGCGGAGATGCGTCCGCACGCCAGGCCAAGAGGCAGTCGCTCCACGGCTTCGATGGGGTGAATTGCCTGTAAGAGCAGAGTAAGGGCTTGTTCCACGGGAATGGGGGTCATAGGGGTCTCCTTTCTATTTTAACAGCAGAAAACTAAAAGCAGCAAAAAATAAATGGGCCTGTATTACCAGGCCCGGAGCACGCCACAGGGAACCGGCACCCCATCGGGGCCGGCATCGTGGTGGGGAAGAGCCTTTTTCCAAAAGTGGGACGGAAGGCTGCCGGATTTCTCCTGCAACCCGGGATCGCTCAGGTCGATCCGGCGGAGCCGCCCTGCCCGGCAGGGTTTAGGCGGAACCGCTCAAGGTTTTCCTTTAATTTTATTTTGCGGAATTAGCATTTCGGCATTATTATATTGTATTTTGCCTTTCTTGTCAATTCTCTTTGCTGCGTGTTCACCAAAAGAAGGCGGCGTAAATTAGGGCGTGATAACACTTATACACTCTTTGCATTTCACATACTATCCAATCGTTACTAAAATGGAAGGTGTAAAACAGCCATTTATAGAAGAAAGGGGAGCTGGTTTGGATGGGCTGGAAAGAGTACCTGGAACAGAACTGTGCCAATTACAAAAACTTTGTGCTGTTGGGTGAAGCCGGCAGCGGCAAAAGCGAGATTGCTCTGAACCTCGCCGCGCACCTGGCTCAGTGCCAGCCGCTACCCGTGCATTTCTTCGATTTGGATATGACAAAGCCCCTGTTCCGCTCTCGTGACTTGGCGGAAGAGATGGAGACCTTGGGCGTCCACTTCCACTTTGAAAAGCAGTTCATGGATGCACCGACCCAGGTGGGCGGCGTCAACCGCCTGCTGCGGGATCCCAAATGCTGTGTCGTTATGGATGTCGGTGGCGATGATATCGGTGCGCGGGCGGTGGGCGGCTATGCTCCGGCCCTCAACCGCGAAAAGACAGCGGTCTATTATATCGTCAATGCTTACCGTCCCTGGTCCTGCGATATTGAACATATCGATGGCACCCTCAGTAAGATTCTGCAAGTGACTCATCTGCAGTTGCCCAAGCTCCGATTTGTGGCCAATCCCAATAATGGGCTGTTTACCACCCGGCAGGAGTATGAGGCGGGTTTGGCCAAGACCCGCGAAATGCTGGATCCCTACTGCACTATGGAGTTCGCAGCCATCTATCAGCCGCTCCACGCCGGAGAAGAGGAGCCCGATGATCTGCCGGTTCTCCCGCTGGAGCTGCATCTCAGGTATCCGTGGCTGCAGGGAGAAAGTTCCCTGCGCTAAAAGATAAATACATATCATTTCGTATCCGGAAGGAGGTTTCATGGTATGGCAAAGGTCGTTGTAATTGCCGAGCGGTGCAAAAGCTGCCAGTATTGCATCAAGTTCTGCCCCAAGAATGTTTTGGCTCTGGGAACTAAGGTAAATTCCAAGGGCTACGAGTATGTGGAGCCGGTCAATGATGACTGCATTGGCTGCTGTATGTGCGCGCGCATCTGCCCGGATGGCGCTATCGAAGTATACAAATAAAAGGAGACTAAAGCTATGGCAAGAGTATTGATGAAAGGCTGCGAAGCGATCGCCGAAGCAGCTGTTCGTGCCGGCTGCCGTTTCTTTGCCGGCTATCCCATTACCCCCCAGAACGAAATTCCCGAGTATTTTGCCCGCCGCCTGCCGGAAGTTGGCGGTAACTTTGTCCAGGGTGAGTCCGAGGTCGCTTCTATCAATATGGTTTACGGTTCCGCTTCTGTCGGTGCCCGCTCCATGACCTCCTCCTCCAGCCCCGGCATCGCCCTCAAGAGCGAAGGCATCAGCTACTGCGCTGCTGCCCGTATCCCCATCGTTTATGCTAATATCTCCCGCGGCGGCCCCGGCGTAGGCGCCATTCAGCCCGCCCAGCAGGATTATTTCCAGGCCACCAAGGCTTCCGGCAACGGCGGCTTCGAGATGATCGTTCTGGCTCCCGCCACCGTGCAGGAAGCTGTGGACCTGACCTACAAGGCCTTTGACCTGGCCGACCGTGACCGCAACCCCGTTCTCATCCTGGCCGATGGCGTTATCGGCACCATGATGGAGCCGGTAGAGCTGCCCGAAATGAAAAGCGAGGAAGAAGTCGCCGCTATCCGTGAGAGCAAGAAGAAATGGGCCTGCATCGGTCACGAGCTGGATCTGCCCAACCGCTCTTGGATCGAGCCCGGCCAGTGGGATACCAATAAGATGCAGCGCGTCAATGAAGAAGCCGCTGCTCTGTATGCTTCCTGGGAAAAGGATGTTATGGTAGAGGAATACTGCACCGAGGATGCCGAAGTAGTCATCGCCGCTTATGGTATTTCCGGTCGTATTGCCAAATCCGTAGTGGAGATGATGCGCGCCGAAGGCAAGAAGGTCGGTCTCATCCGTCCCATCACCGTTCACCCCTTCCCCAAGGCTGCCTTTGATAAACTGGACTATGGCACCTGCCATGCCATTCTCGATGTCGAGATGTCCATTCCCGCCCAGATGGTAGAGGATGTGGATCACGCCGTGCGCGGCCGCTGCCCCATCAAGACCTGCCTGTGCTCCGGCGGTAATGTCATGAGCCGTGAGGCCGTAGTAGAAGCAGTAGAAAAGCTGCTGAATAAGTAAAGGAGGGGAAAGAATGGAAAAGATTTATTCGCGGACAAAAACCATTCAGGAGGATAAAGTTTCCGGTTTCTGCCCCGGCTGTATGCACAGCACTGTTATCAAGCTCATCGGCGAAGTGCTGGATGAGATGAACCTTGTTGATCGCGCTGCCAGCGTTCTCGGCATCGGCTGCTGTGGTCTGCACATGGATTATATCGCCTACGATACCACCACCGCGCCCCATGGCCGCGCCTGCGCCGTGGCCACCGGTATGAAACGCGCCAATCCCGATACCCTGGTGTTCACCTATCAGGGCGATGGCGACTTCGCTTCCATCGGCATGGCAGAGTCCATCCACGCTGCCAACCGCGGCGAAAACATCACCGTTATCTTCATCAATAACGGTATCTACGGTATGACCGGCGGCCAGATGGCCCCCACCACCCTTATCGGGATGAAGGCCTCTACTGCTCCCAAGGGCCGTATTGCTGAGGAGCACGGCTATCCCATGCATATGTGCGAAATCCTCAATCAGCTGACTGCTCCCGCTTATCTGGTGCGCACCAGCTGCAATACCCCTCAAAATGTTATCAAGACCAAGCAGGCCATCCACAAGGCTTTCCAGAACCAGCTGGACGGCAAGGGCTTCTCTATGGTAGAGATCGTCACCAACTGTCCCACCAACTGGGGCCTGGATCCGCTGGATTCTCTGAAGTTCATTGAAGAAAAAATGCTGCCGGAATACCCTCTGGGTGTGATCCGCGATCGCTGATGAAAGGAGAAGCGCATAAATGGAAACTAATCTGTGCGTAGCCGGCTTCGGCGGTCAGGGTGTTATGACTCTGGGCAAATTCCTGGCCTCTGCCACCTGTGATGCTACCAATAAGAATGTAACCTTTTTCCCCAGCTATGGCGCCGAGCAGCGTGGCGGTACCGCCAACTGCTTCGTCGTCATCTCCGATGAGGAGATCGGCGCGCCCCTAGGTGATGTGATGGATGACCTCATCGTTATGAATGGTCCGTCCCTTAAGAAGTTCCTGCCCACTCTGAAGAAGGGTGGCACCCTGTTCATCAATAGCTCCATCGTCAGCGATGACATCGGCCGTGATGATGTCAAGCTGGTCAAGGCCCCCGTTACCGAGATGGCCCTGGAAATGGGCAACGCCAAGGTGCTGAATGTTATCATGCTGGGCGTCTATGTAGGCTATACCGAGGTCGTCCCGCCTGAGGTCGTTTGGTCCACCATCGAGCACAAGATGGCCAAAAAGCCCAAGCTGCTGCCGCTCAATAAAGAAGCCTTTGAAAAAGGCCTCGCCATCGGTCGGGAGCAGAAATAATTCTCATAGGTCCTCTTTTATCCTCTCTTTTTCAGAATAATACCGGCATCCGGCGCAAGGCATTTTGACTTGCGCCGGGTTGCTTTTTTGCGCGGAAAAATCCCCCGGGAAAGGCTCATTTGGCTCTTTTCCGGGGGATTTTATTCTGTTCTATTTATTATTCTACGGGGTATTCCAGGTCATCCTGCCACTTGTGTCCCAGCGCGATCAGCGGCTGCAGGCAGGGGTTATCGTTGTTGATGTCCCACATCAGCCAGCGGCGGAAGTAGGAAACACTGCGCAGCGGCACAAATGCAATACGCCCATTGCTGCGCGGCAGCATGTCCCGGTGCAGAATGGAGATCCCCTGGCCGCAGGCCACCATGGTCATCAAGGTGGGCAGTAGGTCTACCTGCGCCACGATCTGTGCCTCAAAGCCCGCCGCCAGCGATTTTTGAATGATGGATTCAAAGCCAGAGCAGGAGATGGAGCGCGCCATAGCAATAAACTTCTCGTTCTTCAAGTCGCGCATATCCAGAATGTCATTATTGGCGTAAGGATGGTCCAGCGGCAGCGCCACACATTCCGGCAGGTTGGCTATCATCAGGCTGCGGATGGACTCATTGGCAGGGGGGCCGCCGGAGATCACCGCGTCCGCTATCTTCTCCTGCAGGGCGTTGTTCAGCTCGTTGACGCTTAGCGGCAGCAGCTCCAGGGTAATATCGGTGTGGCTGCGGCGGAACAGATTCACGAAGTCCACAATGTAGGTCTCAAAGTTATCCCGCTGAAAGCCGATGCGCACGCTGCCTATCTGGCCAGCCTGGGCAGAGCGTGCCCGTTCGCTGCCGCGCTGGAATTCCTTCAGCATTTTGTGGCACTCGCTGGAGAAGATTTTGCCGGCCGGGGTCAGGGTCACGCTGTGGGTGGTGCGCTGCAGCAGGGTCAGCTGTAGTTCCTGTTCCAGCGAGGAAATAGCCCGGCTAAGCGCAGGCTGGGTTATAAACATGGCGTTGGCCGTTTGGGTAAAGTTCAAGGAATCGGCCAGGGCGCAAAAGCATTCCAACTGAAAAATTGTCATGATGGCATACCTCCGATTTTGGGCTTTTTAGAAGATGCATTCAATGCTGTATACATTTATTCTATCATAATTTGCTGCAAACGACAAATACCTTTTATGCATTTTCCGCAAAAAGATTTATCCATATATAGAGGAATCCCCTGCCGGGGGAGAATGCCCGGCAGGGGAGGGGTGTGCCATGTAAAAGTGACGATCGACATTGGGAGGTCGTAGTGTCTTGACAAAAAAGTGTGGCACCCCAGAAAACCAAATAAGGAGAAGTATGAGGAAACGGTTCAAATCCTATCCGGAACTCTCCCGCTCCAGGAGACTTCCGATGAGTTTATGATACACCTTCCACATGTAAAAAGGAAATGCTGTTTTGGAATGATAGTCATTCCTTAGGGTGGAATAACAGTCATTCAAATGGTGCATTTCACAGGCTAATTTCCCTTTCCTATAATAGTAGGTGGAAAACACTGCCCATAGCGGGCGATCCTAAAAAATATCAGGAGGGACTCTCAATGATCGTTTCTTTTGAACAGATGCTGGAAAAAGCAAAGCAGGGCGAGCCGATGGTGCTGGCCGGCGCCGCCGCGCAGGATGTGGATACCATCAAGGCCATGGCCGCTGCCGAGGAGGCCGGTATGATCCGCCCCGTTCTCGTCGGTGATATCCCCACTATCGAGCGTGTAATGAAGGAGGAGGGCGTCACCTTCCGGAATGCCGAGCTGGTCCAGGCCGATGATATGGTCGAAGCCTGCGCCAAGGCTGTCGAGCTGGTTCGCCTGGGCAAAGCCGATTTCCTCATGAAGGGCCTTGTGGATACCAACATCTTCCTCAAAGCCATTCTCAATAAGGAGACCGGTCTGCCGGTCCACGGCCTGCTCAGCCATGTTATGACCTTCGATACTCTGGGTGCCTATCATAAACTCATGATCACCAGCGATGGCGGTATGGTGCTGTATCCCACCCTGGAGCAGAAGATCGGCCTCATCAAAAACTGCCTGCCGGTCGCCAAGGCCCTGGAGATCGAAAATCCCAAGGTCGCTGTGCTCTGTGCCAAGGAAAAGGTCAATCCCAAGATGCCCGCCACTGTGGATGCCGCTGAGCTGAAGAAGCTGGGCGAAGCCGGTGAATTCGGCCCCAATGTCCTGGTGGAAGGCCCCATCGCCATGGATCTGGCAGTTTCTGCCCACTGCGCCGAGGTCAAGGGCTTCAAGTCCGAGGTCGCCGGTGATGCCGATATCTTCATCGTTCCCAATATTGAAGCCGGCAACATCATGGGTAAGACCCTGGGCGATATCCTGGGCGCCAAGGCCGCCGGCGTCATCGTCGGTACCGATACTCCCATTGTCATGTGCAGCCGTGCCGATAACGATGAGACCAAGCTGTGTTCCATCGCACTGGGCTGCCTGATGGCCGGACTGAACAAATAATCGCAGAAGAAAAGAGGATATCTCCCATGAAAAAGATTCTTGTCATCAATCCCGGCTCCACCTCCACCAAGATCGCCTTCTACCATGATGGTGAGCAGGTCTGGAAGGAGAGCATCGAGCACGATGCCGCCGAGATCAAAAAATATGCCGTGATCTATGATCAGAAGGATATGCGCACCAAGCTGGTCCGGGATGCCCTGGCCGCCCATGGCGAAAAGGTCACCGAGCTGGATGGCGTTGTAGCCCGTGGTGGCCTGCTGCCCTCCTATGTCAATGAGGAGACCGGCGCAGTTACCACCATTTCCTCCGGCGCTTACGAGGTCACTCCCGCCCTTATCGAAGCCCTCCGGGAGCGGCCTATCAATCACCACGCCTCCAACCTGGGCTGCGCTATCGCCTATGATATCGCCAATGAAGCTGGCGTCAAGGCTTATATCTATGACCCCGTCACCGTTGATGAACTTGTGGAGCTGGTTCGCTTGACCGGCCTCAAGGATGTCCGCCGTGTCGGCCAGGCCCATAACCTTAATATGCGCGCCGCTGCCATGAAGGTCTGCCGCGAAAAGGGCGTGGACTACTATTCCAGCAATGTCGCGGTCGCTCACCTGGGTGGCGGCATCACCCTCAGCCTGCACAGCAATGGCCGCATCATCGATATCGTTTCCGATGACGAAGGGCCCTTCAGCCCGGAGCGTGCCGGCCTGATCCCCGATTATCTGATGGTTCGTAAAATTGAAAAGGATAAGCTGGATTATAACGGCGCGATGAAGCTCCTGCAGCGTCAGGGCGGTCTCACCAGCTATTTCGGCACCTCCGATAGCCGTGTGGTGGAAAAGATGGCCGAAGAGGGCGATCACGATGCCCAGCTCGTTTATGAGGCTATGGCCCTGGGCGTTGCCCGTGGGCTGGCTCGCTTGGCCGTCCTCGTCAAGGGCAAGGTCGATTATTTTGTTCTCACCGGCGGCATCGCTTATTCTAAGTCCTTCTGTGAGATGGTCAAGGATTACGCTGGCTTCCTCGGCGAGTTTGTGGTAGTCCCCGGCGAAAACGAGATGCAGGCCCTGGCCGATGGCTGCCTGCGTGTACTCGGTGGAGAGGAGACCGCGCATATTTATGGCTGAGCGTAAACTGCCCACCCGTGCCGCTATTCTGGCTGCGGGCTGCATCATGTTCCTCTTCACCGGTACCATCTACGCCTGGAGTATCCTCTCCTCGCCCTTCCCGGTGGAATTCGGCTGGACCAGCGCGCAGCTGGGTCTCAATTTCACCATCGTCATGTCCTGCTTCTGCATCGGCGGCCTGGCCGGCAGCTTTGTTACCCGCAGGCTTTCCGCCCGTGTTACCGTCCTCATTGGCGCGGTGATGTGCTTCCTGGGCTATTTCCTCTGTTCCCGCATCACCGCCCAAAGCCTGTGGCTGCTGTATATTTCCTACGGCGGGCTCATCGGTCTTGGCGTCGGCTTCTCCTACAATGCCGTCCTCGGCACCGTGGTGGGCTGGTTCCCGGATAAAAAGGGCTTTGCCTCCGGCGTACTGCTTATGGGCTTCGGCTGTAGCACCCTTATCATGGGCAATCTTGCCGATCGCCTCTTCAATTCCGCCATGGGCTGGCGCACCGCCTACCTGCTGCTGGGCGCGGCCACACTGGTTGTCCTTCTCATCGGCAGTCGCTGGGTCGTCCCCAATCCTCAAATGGCCGCTCCGGCCGGTTCGGCGGCGGCTCCCACCCGCAGGGAATACACCGCCGGCCAGATGGTCAAGACCGCTGCCTTTTGGCTGCTGTTCTTCATCATCGTCTGTTCCAATATGATTGGCACCGGCGTCATCGGCCATTCCCGCTACATCGCGGTGGAAGCCGGTGTGGCCACCGGCATCACAGCACTGGTCGTGGGGCTGCAGTCGGTCTGCAATGGCCTTGGCCGTTTGGCGTTCGGCACCCTGTTTGATAAAAAGGGCAACACCTTCGCCATGCTCACCGATGTCGGCTGCTTCATCCTTTCCTGCCTGCTGCTGCTCTTCTCTCTGCGCGGCGGCGGGGCCATTCCGGCGGTGGCCGGCCTGCTGCTCATCGGCTTCTCCTATGGCGGCATGCCCACTATGACCTCCACCGTCACGGCCGATTGCTTCGGTACCAAAAATTACGGCACCAACTTCAGCATCGCCAATATGAGTATGCTGCCCGCTTCCTTTGGTGCTACCATTGTCGGCGCCATCCAGACCGGCTCCGGTACCTATGTTACGGCGTTCCTGGTGTTCCTCGGCGTCACTGCCGTGGTCATTCTGCTGGATCTCGCCTTCCGTGGGGCCGCCAAAAAACTGTAATTTTCCCCCTTGTGCCGCTCTTTTCTGTAAAGGGCGGCACTTTTTGCCTAATTATTTTGCAAAATAGCCAAATGAATAGCATTCCAATAGTCTATATTGTCATAATTGACAAACATTAGACAGAGGTCTATAATAAAGAGGAACAAGCCCCAATCCCCTTAGGGGGATCTCCTGCCTGTCTGCAAGCAGGAGGGCGTCATTGGCCGGTAATTTCCGCATCCGCGGTAATTATAAAGACACTTTAGTTAATGGAGGAGAAACAAAAATGAAAAAAGCACTGTCTATGCTGCTTGCTGTCATCATGGTCCTCACCCTGATGGTCGGCTGCGGCGACAAGAACAACGGCGGTCAGCAGGAAACCAAGACCTATCCTGAGAGCTTCGCTGGCATGGAAGACCTCATCGCTGCCGCGCAGGCCGAAGGTGAGCTCACCGTTTACGGCGGCTGCGAGGAAGAGTATCTTTCCGCTGCCTGCGATACCTTCGAGAAGATCTTTGGTATCAAGGTAAACCATCAGCGCCTGTCCACCGGCGAGATCCAGGCCAAGATCCAGGAAGAAGCCGGCAATCCCTCTGCTGATGTCGCTTTCGGCGGCACCACCGATCCTTACAACATGATGGCCAAGGATGGTCTGCTGGAAGCCTATGAGGCCACCAACGCCAAGCACCTGCTCAAGCCCATGTACCGCGATGCCGATGGTTACTGGTATGGTATCTATCAGGGGATCCTGGGCTTCATGGTCAATACCGATGAACTGACCCGCATGGGTCTGGAAGCCCCCAAGGATTGGCCCGATCTGCTCAAGGAAGAGTATAAGGGCCTCGTCTGGATGTCCAACTACAATACCGCCGGTACTGCCAAGCTGGTCCTCAATACCATGATCCAGATGTACGGCCACGATGAGGGCATCAAGTATCTGGTTGACCTCGATAAGAACATCGAAGTTTACACCAAGAGCGGCTCCGGCCCCTCCAAGAATGTTGGCTCCGGTGAGTGCGTCATCGGCATCGGCTTCCTGCATGATGGTATTACCCAGATCCTCGATAATGGCTATAAGAACATCTCCCTGATCATTCCGTCCTCCGGTACCTCCTTCGAGATCGGCGCTACCGCCATCTTCAAGGGCGCCAAGCACCCCAATGCTGCCAAGCTGTTCATCGAGTACGCCCTCTCTCCCGAGTGCGTCAACCAGGCTGCCAGCACCGGCTCCTATCAGTTCCTGGTAATTGATAACGCCACCCAGCCCGAGGCTGCTACTGAGTTCGGCCTGGATCCCACCAATGTTATGGATTATGACTTCGAGGATGCCAAGCAGAACACCACCCAGTACATCTCCGATATCTTTGAGGCTCTTGGTGCTGCTGCGGATGACCGTTTCCAGACTGAATAATTTCCACCCGCATCACAACTGAACATTCAGTAGAATGAAAAGGGGGACGGTGGGCAAAGCCGTCCCCCTCACCTTTTTTCCGCAGCTCCCCTCATTTTTTCAGCGAAAGGAGGAAGCCACATGACAAAACGACAAGGCGCCGCGCTGGATCGCAAAAAGCTCTTTGCCGATCCCATCATGGTCACTACCGTCGTCGTATTGATTGCGTTCCTCACTCTGTTTATCATTTACCCGCTGGCCATCCTGCTGGTGGATAGCTTTATCTCTCCCGATGGGGGAGGCTTCACCCTCTCTGTTTTCAAGCGTATCTTTGATATGTGGACCTTCCGCACCGCCATTGGCAATACCCTCAAGGTCGGCTTTATGGTAGGCATCGGCTCTGCCCTTATCGGCCTGCTGTTCGCCTATGTCGAAGTGTATGTCAAGGTCCGCGGTAAATTCATGGGCGGCCTGTTCAAGGTAGTTTCCATGCTGCCGGTCGTCTCGCCCCCCTTTGTTCTGTCCTTGTCCATCATTATGCTGTTCGGTAAGTCGGGCATCATCACCCGTTACCTGCTGCATATTTACGATAACAGCGTCTATGGCTTCTGGGGCATCGTCATCGTACAGACCATGACCTTCTTCCCGGTCTGCTACCTTATGCTCCGCGGCCTGCTCAAAAATATCGACCCCAGCCTGGAGGAGGCCGCCCGTGATATGGGCGCCTCCCGCTGGAAGGTATTCACCAGTGTTACCCTGCCGCTCATGCTGCCCGGCCTCGGCAATGCCTTCCTCGTGTCCTTCATTGAATCCATCGCCGATTTCGCCAACCCCATGATCATCGGCGGCAGCTACGATACCTTGGCCACCACCATTTACCTGCAAATCACCGGTGCCTACGATAAGATCGGCGCGGCGGCCATGGCCGTGGTGCTCCTGTCCATTACTTTCATCATGTTCCTGGTGCAGAAGTACTACCTCGAGCGCAAAACAGCAGCCACCCTCACCGGCAAGGCCAGCCGGGCTCGCATGCTCATCACCGATAAGAGCGTTCGGGTACCGCTTACCGTGCTGTGCAGTGCCATCGCCATTTTCGTCATCCTCATGTATATCTGCGTGCCCTTCGGCGCTCTCTTCAATACCTGGGGCTATGATTTCCACCTCACCTTCAAATGGTTCGAGCGTGTATTCACCCGCTATCACGGCCTGCAGGCCTTCACCGATTCCTTTGTCCTGTCGCTCATTGCGGCGCCCATTACCTCGCTGCTCTCCATGATCATCAGCTACCTGGTGGTCAAAAAGAACTTCAAGACCAAGGGCTTTATCGAGTTTGCCTCCATGCTGGCCATGGCGGTGCCCGGCACCGTACTGGGTGTCGGCTATATCCGCGGCTTTGCCAATGGTATCTTCCATACCGGCTTGATGCAGGGGTTGTATGGCACCGGTGCCATTTTGGTCATCGTGTTCATTGTGCGCAGCCTGCCCACCGGTACCCGCAGCGGTATTTCCGCCCTGCGGCAGATCGATAAGAGCATCGAGGAATCCGCCTATGATCTTGGTGCGGGCAGCGGCAAGGTGTTCACCACCGTCACTCTCCCCCTTATCAAGGATTCCTTCTTCAGCGGTTTGGTCACCTCGTTCGTGCGCAGCATTACCGCCATTTCCGCCATCATTCTGCTGGTCACGCCGCAGTTCCTGCTCATCACCGTGCAGATCAACGAGTTCGCCGAAAAGGGCAGCTATGGCCTGGCCTGTGCCTTTGCCACCATCCTTATCATCATCACCTATGGCTCCGTCCTGCTCATGAATACCTTCATTAAGCACTTCGGCACCAGCAAGAAAATAAAGGAGGTCACTGACTGATGGAAAAAGTGAAAAAAGGCGTCCGCCTCGAAAATATCTCCAAGATCTATCAAGATCCTAAAACCGGCAAGGACTTCTACGCCGTCCATGATGCCAACCTCGATATTGCGCCGGGCAGCTTTGTCACCCTGCTGGGTCCCTCAGGCTGCGGCAAGACCACCACGCTGCGCATGATCGCTGGCTTTGAAAGCCCCGATGCCGGCGAGATCTACCTCGGCGGCGAGCCCATCAATGAGCTGACCCCCAATAAGCGCGATACCGCCATGGTGTTCCAGAGCTACGCTCTGCTGCCTCACTATAATGTGTTCGATAATGTTGCCTATGGCCTTAAGCTGCGCCACCTCCCCAAGGAGGAGATCCGTGAAAAAGTCATGCGCATCCTCGATCTGGTGGAGCTCACCGGCATGGAAGGCCGCATGACCAACCAGCTTTCCGGCGGCCAGCAGCAGCGTGTGGCCCTGGCCCGTGCTTTGGTGGTGGAGCCCGGTGTCCTGCTCTTTGATGAACCCCTCTCCAACCTGGATGCCAAGCTGCGTGTTTCCATGCGTACTGAGATCCGCCGCATCCAGCAGGAGGTCGGCATCACCGCCATTTATGTCACCCACGATCAGTCCGAGGCCATGGCCCTGTCGGATCAGATCATCATTATGAATAAGGGCGTCGTTGCGCAGATCGGCACCCCGCAGGAAATTTATTTCCACCCCGTTTCGGAATTCGTTGCGGATTTCATTGGCGAAGCGAACTTCCTGCGCGGCAAGGTGCTGGCTTTGGAGGGCAATACCGCCACACTGGCCATCGAGGGCGAAACCGCCCATGTGGAAGCTACCCGCCCCGTTTCGGTTGGGGAGGAGGTCACCATGGTGCTCCGTCCGGAATCCGCCACCCTCACCGAGGATCGCGGTCTGCCCTGCAAGGTCGAAGTCAGCTGCTTCATGGGTTCCTATCAGAACTACCATGTCCGTGTGGGTGAGACCCTCGTCAAGCTCACCGAGTACAACCCCAAGAATAAGCGCATCTTTGCCCAAGGCGAAAACTGCTTTGTCCACTTTGATGCCAACGCCACCCACATCCTGTAATCGCACAAAAATAGGAGCCGCCCATATGGGCGGCTCTTTTCATCTTCCTTAATATACAATTTGTATTATGCGATTTATATATTACATCATTACATCATTTGCTGTACCTGTTCCTCCGGCGGAACCGCCGCTTCCAAAGCCCGGTAAGCATTGCGCAGATACAGGATATACAGCACCGTGCCAATGATTTGGGCGATTACGGCGAAGATCGCAAGATACCCGGCGATGATGACTGCGATGTTGCCGGGGATCATCCGCAGCAGATAACACACAAGAAGAATAACAGTACACACCACATTCAGCTTCCACACCACGATGCCGCGGTCAATCAGATTTTCCGCAGCAGCCGTTTCTTTCAGTAGGCGATTGGTGGTAATGCATACAAAGTACAGCGAAGCCAGTGATAATACATCGGTAGCGATCGATAGAATATTGCCGCAAATGCCGGCGAACCCCTCGGTGCCGGCATAAGCAGAAACCAGGCTGGCAGCCAGGTTTGTGACCAGCCCAATAATGACCAGATTAAAAGCGGTGCGGTAGCCTTTATCGTCCTTGCGGCACTGGGCTAACCCCACCAGGGATAGAAAAGCCGCCACCAGTATGGCAGCTATCGCGAAAATCTGTACAATGGGGACGATCACCAGCACAATGGAGATCAACCCTACCAGTCTGGCTTGGTACACCGTTTTCAGTCCTGCTGCGGCATTGGGATAAGTCATCATACACATCTCCTTTTTTACTAAAATTCATGTTTCCACATACAATTTAATTGTAACATATAACGCCTATACCGTCAATTCCGCAAAAAAGCACCCTCCCACAGCAGGGGAGGGTGCTAGTGCCTTTATTGCCAAATGGTGTTTACAGCTCCGGTCCTACATATACATCCGCTGCCGGTCCGCCAATGGATTTCAGCGCCGTGGTGGCATCCCGCAGGTACAGGATATACAGGATGGATCCTACGATTTGCGCGATGGCCGTCACCAGTGTCACAACGGCCGCCAGCAGCTGCAGGGAAGCACTGGGGATCAGCGCCAGCAGAGTGCATACCACCTCCACGATGGTGCAGATGACATTGATCTTCCAAACCACTACGCCGCGGTCGGTAATACGCCCATCCGCGCCGATGTTCTTCAGCAGTTTGTTGGTGGTGATGCATACAAAGTACAGCACCGCCAGTGCCAGTGCCTCATTCACCAGATCAAAAATAACGCCGCCGATGAGGGAATTCAGCACGCTGATGACCAGCTGCACGATAATCAAGGTAAAGGCGGTCTTGTAGCTTTCGTCGTCCTTTCCTGCCTCGTTAATGCCGATCATATACAGCACCAGAGAAACAATCAGCGCGATTGCGGCCAGTATATTGATGACCGGAATGATCATCAGTACAGCGGCAACCAGTGCAATGACCTGAGATTGATACACTCGCTCTAGGCCATGGGTGGCGTTGGGATACATCATAATGAGATACAGCTCCTTTTCATGTTTTTCGGGGGCGTTCCCCCTTTTTCTCATCATACCATTTCTGTCGCCGGTCGTCAATCTGCAATAGGGCAGGGGAGAGCCCTCCCCGCCCCGCAGCAAAGCCCCCGGCTTTATTCAATCGGGGGCTTATATTATTTCCTTCAGAGAGTCCGGCGGCTGCAAAAATCGGCGATGGCTGTGCCTTGGCTCACCAGGCATCAGCCCGTCTTGCGCCGGGCATAAGCCTGCCTTCGCCGCGGCCTTGCCCTCCCCAATTTTTCCGCGCCGCCGCGGATCTTCTTACCACCGCAGCTCCAGTGCGTTCTCGGGGCAGATGGCCTCGCACATGCCGCAGCCGGTGCAGCGTGCCGCATCCAGTACTATTTTCCCCGCCTCCATTGTCATAGCGCCGTACAGGCAGCTGCTTACACACTTGCCGCAGCCGTTGCAGCCGCCGGTCAGGTGGGCCGTCAGGGGACGGGGCGGCAGCTCCTCAAAGGCCTGCAGAGAGCCCAGCGCCAGCCCGCACACTTCCTCGATGGAATAATACCCATGGTCCTCCAGCCACCGTTCCAGGTCACCCAGGATGCGTGGGATCGCCTCGTAGCTGTCCCGCAGCAGTACGCTGGCCAGCTGTACGCTTTGGGCCCCCAGCATGATAAATTCCAGGGCATCGTGGGCGGAGTTGATCCCGCCGCAGCCGCAGATGGGGAACCCGGTCGTCTGCTTTAGGGTGGCAATGGTCGCCAGCGCTATGGGCCGGATGTACTGTCCGCTGTATCCGCCGTAGGTGGGCATCAGCGCCCGGTGGTGCTCCAGGTCCACGCCCATCAGCCCCTTTAGGGCGTCTATGGCGGTCACACCGGCTACTCCTGCCTCCTCCAGCGAGGAAGTAAATCCGTTGAAATTAGAGGCCTCATAGCTCAGCTTTACCGAAACGGGGATATCCACCGCCTCGGTCACCGCGGAAATAAAGCCGAAGATCTCTCGCGGCACGGTGCCCACATCCATGCGGGTTCCCAGCGGCGCGGAAAGACTCACCTCCACGGCATCGGCGCCCATCCGCTCCACCTTGCCGGCCAGGTAGGCCAGCTCGCTGGGGGTGTTGCCCCATATGCTCGCGATGAGCTTGCAGTCGCCGCGCCGCAGTGACTCAAATTCCTGCTCCCACTGCTCCAGGTGAATGCCGGAAAACAGCGTTGTGTTGAATAGCTGCCCGCTGCCGCTTAGGTACAGCCGGGGGCTGGGGTTTTGGTTGGCCTCCAGCGTAATGGTTTCGGTCACCACGGCGCTGGCCCCGGCATCTATGGATCGCTGGATCGAAGCGCCATCGCGGGACCACGGCCCCGCCGCCACCACGATGGGATTTTTCAGCTTCAGGCCCATATACTCGGTACTCAATGACATTGCGTTTACCCCCATTCGTTTCCTTTCATCCAAACAGCTCATAAATGGGCTTGGTATTGCCGCAGCTCCGGCGGATCTTCAATTTGGGCTGCAAAATAACTTCCTGCGGGCCTATGCCCTCTTCGCCGTTGTCCTCTATGTTATCAAAGAGCATGCGGGCCGCCACCATCCCCAGCCTTCGGCTGGGCGATTCCAGCGCCGTCAGCGGCGGCTCCAGGATGGCGCAGGTCGAGGAATCGGAAAGGCAGGCCAGTGCCATGCGCTCCGGCACCAGGATCTTCTCATCCTGCAGGGCTTTCAGCACGCCGCTGGCCTGTCCGCTGCTCGCGGTGATCATGGCCCTGGGCAGGGTATCGTTCTGCAGCAGCCGCTGGGTGATGAGATACCCGCCCCGCGGGGTGTCCTGCTCCGTCAGGATCTGCTCTTCTGCGTCGGGTAGCAGCTCCCGCAGGGCCCGCCGGTAACCGGCTGTGATCTGCCTCATTTCCACCAGCGGTGCCTCATCCAGCAGCAGTGTAATTTCCTTTTGCCCCATTTTTATCAAATGGGTTGTCATTTGATAGGCGCCTTCCTCATAGTTTATATAGCAGAGGTTCCTGCATAATCCTGGCTCACCCGGCCCGATGTGCACCCAGGGCAGGTTGGGACCCAGCAGGGCGTTGCGCTGCTCCCGCCCCATCACGGAGGATGCCAAGATCAGCCCGTCCACCTGCCGGCCCACCACCATTTTTAGGTACTCAGCCTCTTCCTCCGGGCTGGCATGGGTATTGCACAGCATCACAATGTGCTGCTTTTTCAGGGCTACCGTCTCCACACCGGACATAATCTCCCGGTAGCGCCGGCTTTCTATGTTCGGCACCAGCAGCGCTATGGTGCTGGTTTTGCCCAGGTTCAGCCCGCGCGCAAACCAGTTGGGGTGATAATTCAGGCTTTCCATCACCGCCAGTACATGGGTCTTGGTTTCGGGCTGCACCTGCTCCGGGTGGTTCAGCACCCGGCTGATGGTCGCTACCGAAACACCCGCCGCTTTGGCTACTTCTTTTATATTGATGGCAGCCTCACCCCTTTCCGCCGGTCCGGCATATAACCGGTTACATTCTCTCTTTTCGGCACTAATTATAGCATATCAGCCTATATTTTGCAAAGAAAATTGCACAAACCGTCAAAATCCATGTAATCGGTTTCGCGGATTCGTCACTTTTCACAAGGAAATCCAGTTATTTTTGTCACCAAACCGCGCAAAAGGGGGTAGACAAAGGGCATTTTGGCGTGATATGATGAAACTGTCAGATGAAACCGGTTACATAAAGGGCGGCAAACCCGATGGGGCTTTCGCCGATTTGCGAGGGTTGACCGGCTTCTGAACAACTTTGAGGAGGTTTTTCACAATGTCTGAAAACACCAAGGCTGCAAAGGCAGTCGAAAAAGTCGATGCTGACTATTCTCTGGAAGCAGTACCCGAGTCGGCACGCAAAGGCTTCTGGAACATGTTCTTCGTAATGGTAGGCTTTACCTTCTTCAGCGCCAGCATGAGCGTCGGCGCCAAGCTCGGTAACGGCCTCGATCTCTCCGGCTTCATCTGGGCGTGCATCATCGGCGGTGTTATCCTTTCCGCCTACTGCGGCGTTCTGGCATTCATCGGTGCTTCCACCGGCATGACCATGGACCTGCTGTGCCGTCGTGCATTCGGTACCAAGGGCTCCTACCTGTCCTCCTTCCTGCTGGGCTTCACCCAGATCGGTTGGTTCGGCGTAGGCGTTGCCATGTTCTCCATCCCCGCTGCCGAGCTGCTCGGTGTCAATGAGTGGGTTATCACCATCATCGCCGGCCTGCTGATGACCGCTACCGCGGCTACCGGCATGAAGGGTCTGGAGATCGTTGCTTATATCTCCGTTCCGCTCATCGTTATCCTCGGTGTTTATTCCATGATCACCGCTGGCGTAGAGGGCGGCGGCCTTTCTGCCATCTTCGGTCAGTCTGCCGGCAAGATCTCCCTGTTCACCGGCGTAGGCTATGTTATCGGCTCCTTCATCTCCGGCGGTACCGCCACCCCCAACTTCATCCGTTTTGCCAAGAACCGTAAGGTCGCTGTTTGGACCACCGTTATCGCCTTCTTCCTGGGCAACACCCTGATGTTCTGCTTCGGCGCCATCGGCGGTGCTTTCACCGGCAAAGAGGATATCTTCTATGTAATGATCGCACAGGGTCTGGCAATCCCCGCCCTCATCGTTCTGGGCGCCAACATCTGGACCACCAACAATAACGCTCTGTACACCGGCGGTCTGGGTCTCGCCAACATCACCGGTAAGCCCATGAAGCACCTCACCTGGGTTGCCGGCATCATCGGCACCGCCCTGGCTATCTGGCTGTACTACAACTTCGTCGGCTGGCTGAACATTCTGAACTGCGCTCTGCCTCCCATCGGCATGATCGTGATCCTCGACTACTTCAAGAACCGCAGCAAGTACGATGGCAAGCACACTGAGGCTGTTGTCAACTGGTTCAATGTGCTCGGCATCATCGCCGCTGCCGCTGTTGCAAACTTCCTGCACTGGGGTATCGCAGCCGTTAATGCGATGGTCGTATCCGCCATCTTCTTCTTCATTGGCGAGCTGACCGGCGCCAACAAGTAAGCTCCGTCTGAAAATGCAATATTATCTCTCAAGGAGGAGTGAAACCCATGCTTTTTAAGAATCTGTTCATCGAAAACGCAACCGAAGCGGTTGATATCCGTGTGACTGACGGTAAGTTTGAGAAAATCGCTGCGAACCTCACTGCCCTTCCCGGCGAAGAGGTCGTTGATTGCGGCGGCAAGCTGGCGCTGCCCCCCGTTATCGAGTCCCATGTTCATCTGGATACCTGCCTCACCGCCGGCCGTCCCCGCTGGAACATGAGCGGCACTCTGTTTGAAGGCATCCAGTGCTGGGAAGAGTATAAGCCCTTCCTCACCAAGCAGGAAGTCAAGGATCGCGTCAATAAGGCCATCCGTATGCAGGCCTCCAATGGTATCCAGCATGTTCGTACCCATGTTGATATCAACGATCCCAAGCTGACCGCTATGGAAGCGCTGCTGGAACTGCGCGACGAAGTCAAGGATTTCATGGATATCCAGATCGTCGCTTTCCCCCAGTATGGTATCCTCAGCTATCCCAAGGGCAAAGAGCTGCTGGAAGACGCCTTGAAGATGGGCGCCGACGCTGCCGGTGCTATCCCTCACTTCGAGTTCACCCGTGAGTACTCTGTTGAGTCCCTCAACATTTGCTTCGATCTGGCTCAGAAGTACAATAAGCTCATCGATGTTCACTGCGATGAGATCGACGATGAGGCTTCCCGTGGTCTGGAGACCGTCGCTACCCGCGCCTACGAGACCGGAATGCGCGATATGGTCACCGCTTCCCACACCACTGCCATGCACAGCTACAATAACGCTTATGTTATTCGTCTGATGCGCATCCTGAAGATGAGCGGCATGAACTTTGTTGCCAATCCCTGCGTGAATGTTCACCTGGGCGGCCGTGCCGATACTTATCCCAAGCGCCGCAGCATGACCCGCGTCAAAGAGCTGACCGCTGAGGGCATCAATGTATCCTTCGGTTACGATGATATCTTTGATCCGTGGAACCCCCTGGGCAACGGAAATATGCGTGACCCCGTCTTCATGGGTCTGTATGCCGGCCATATGCTGGGCTACGATGAGATCTGCAACTCCTACAAGTTCGTTACCACCAATGCGGCCCGTACCCTGCATCTGGGCGATGCCTACGGCATCAAGGAAGGCAACGCTGCCAACTTCGTCGTATTCGATGCGAAAAACTGGTATGATGCCCTCAACTACGATGTATCCGTGCTGTATTCTTACCGCAATGGTAAGCTGGTCGCGGAGACCAAGCCCAAGGAGACCACCGTACATTATTGATCCCGATTAATGTCCTATACTCTTTCATATTTGTCTCTCTTGTGAGGAGGAGCGCCTGCCACTCGGCGGGCGCTTCTCTTTTCTCAGGTTGCTAAATCCCGCCCCATCTGTTATAATCACTGCATAGGCATTTAGACGGTCCTAAAAAATGGGCCCTGGCTGCGTTGCGTCCTCGCCATACAACAGCCCGTCTTGCGCCGGGCATGAGTATGCCATCGGCCGCGCCTTGCCATCTTCCCATTTTTTAGCCGCCCAGTGGCTTGGCCCACTCGCATAATAAAGAGAGCAGCAGCGCCGCCCGGCGGCGCGGTAGGGGAACATCATGGTCAAAATGAAAAAACATATCCTGTATATCGCACTGGGCCTCCTGGCCTTGATTGCCATCATCACCACAGTGCTGGCCATCGGCGGCGTAGTTACCCTGCCTGTTATTGGCCAGCCCGCCATCGAACAGCCTGCCGTATCGGATTCCCAGCCCCACGGCCCCACCGCCGCGGAGGTGGAAGCCCTGATAGACGCCCTGCCGCAGCCGGTCACCAGCGCCGATTCGATCAAGGTTTTGATCGCCCGCTTGGCCTATCGGGAGCTTTCCACCAGTCAGCAGACCCAGGTCCACAATCTCTCCCTGCTGGAGGCCGCGGAGCAGATCCTGGCTGAGCTGGGCCGGAAAAGCAGCGAAAGCGGCTTGACGGTCATTGGGGTGGATAGCCGCGTCACCTTCACCGGCGGCGCGGTCTATGCCTCCTCCCGCGGCACCGAACCCGCCCGCCAGTTTGAGGGCACCAGCACCTGCCGGGTCACCTTCTACGCGGAGGGCGCCGCCCACCCATTCCATCTTGTTTCGGAGGACGGCTCCGGTATCTACGGCTGGGTGGATGAGAATGCGGTCCATTTAGGTTAAATTTTATTAAAAACGACCCCTGCGGCGGCCAACGCCCAGGGGCCTTTTCATGCCCATAGCCTCCCTTGCGTAAAGGGAGAGCGTCGCCCCAACCGAAAGGCTTCCCTGTGTAAGGGGAGCTGGCAGCCGTAAGGCTGACTGAGGGGTTGCCGCCCAAAACTATGGTGGTAGTTTTATCTCGCCTAAAGGCGTCGCGGTGCCTTTTGCAAAGGCATAAACTGTACGCCTCCCCGGCGAGGGGTTACTTTTCTATGAAGAAAAGTAACCAAAAGTCATTTAGGGCTCCGCCCTAAAAACCCGACGCGTCGGTACGCCCCGACCGGAAAGCCAAAGGACGGCTTCCCGGATCTGGGGCTAGACGACGCTTATAAGGTTGATTTTTAATTTGGTTTCTGCTGGGGCCAAAATAAAATGCGCCGCAGGCACCTTGAGAGCGTATCTGCGGCGCCGTACGGACGATGTTTACATCGTTCGTATCCAGCCGCAGCTTAAGCGTTAGGGGGTCTTGGTGCACAGCCCCAAGTGTGTTTTGGTATGGGGTCCCCGGCGGGACGCAAGGCCCGCTGGGGAAAGGAGGAGCGGCGGAGCGTTGGAGGGTTGCCTATCCCATAGGGATAGCGACCCGACATGGAGCAAAGCCCGCGACGACGCACACGAGTAAAAGGAACGCCCCGGCGGCGAGCCGTACAGGCTGTCGCCTTCCGGTGACTCAGTCCCGCCGCCAGGCGCCCACAAACTGGCTCCGTAGGAAAAGAGAGATAAAACTAAGTCATAGTATCTACCGACAATCCCTCCGTCACGGCTGCGCAGTGCCACCTCCCTTTGCACAAGGGAGGCTTTCGCCGCCGGGTGCCCACAAACCTGCCCTCAATTCACACAATAAATCCCAGTTACACCTCCCCAACAAAATCCATCATTTATGCAAATTTCGCCCAACATTTTCATATATTGTAAATCTTCCGTAAATAAAAGTGAAATATTAACCTTTGGACTGCAAAAAAGAGTCGATTTTGCCGTATTAGTGAAAGGCCTTTTACGCACCCAATAAAATACGGCCGGCCCCCCGGTGAAACGCGGGGAACCAGCCGCAGCCGGATCCGTCAGAAAATGCGGACCCGGTACGCACCTTGAAAATTGAATATTCGCTCCCTTAGCCCAGCAGCGCCGCCAGCTCCTCCCGGATGCCGGCTTCACTCTGCTGCATCGCCGTCAGCGTCTTTTGGATCAGGGTATCCAGCTCCCAGCCCAGCAGCTCAGCCCCGTCCTTGATGACCTCCCGGCTGCACCCCGCCGCGAACTTCTTGTCCTTGAATTTCTTCTTGACGCTGGAAAGCTCCATGTCCGTGGTGCTTTTACTCGGGCGCATCAGCGCGGCCGCGCCAATAAGACCTGTCAGCTCATCACAGGCGAAAAGCACCTTTTCCATCTCCTTTTCGGGGGCTACATCGGTGCATATTTTGTGGCCGTGGCTGCATATGGCATGGATCATCTCCTCACCCACCCCGGCCGGACGCAGCAGCTCCGGGGCTTTTACACAGTGCTGTTCGGGCCATTTCTCAAAGTCGATATCGTGCAGCAGGCCGCACATGGCCCAAAAATCGGCTTCCTCGCCGTAGCCCAGGTCGTTGGCAAACCAGCGCATTACCGCCTCCACAGTCAGTGCGTGCTGGATGTGAAAGGGCTCCTGATTGTACTGCCGCAGCAGGGCCAGGGCCGCTTCGCGGGAGATCATTTTTTCCATTTTTCATCGTCCTTTCGGTAGGGGATCACGGCAGCCTTCCGGCCGCTTTGCCACAGTGTAGCACAAAAGCGTTTTCCCCGCAAGTCCCGCTTTCGCCGGATGGGAGCCCGCGCAGATTTAGCGGGCATTTCTGCCGTCCAAAGCGCCGCCGGGCTTTACGGCGGGCCCCGCTGAACGATGGGAAAGAGACCGCTGCGGGGGCAGGGATATAGGCGTTGCCGGCGTAGGAAAGAACGGGATGAGGGGTTCACGGCGGCCGATCATTTGCGCGGCGGAATGGCGCGTTGAGCTTTTGGATACCGCAAAGTGAGGATGCCTTCGTCAAATACTTGACAATCTCTTCCGATGGGTGTAGTATCGGTGAGTATTGCGAGGAAAAACGAGGGAAAAGAGGAACATTGTCCCATGAGATCACGATACGAAACAGCCCGGCGCATCCTTGTCTTTTGGACGCTTTTTATCGGCATCGGCGCCGTGGGCGGCGCTGCCATGATGCTCTTGGACCCCTCCGGAAAAACCATGGGGATGGATGGCATGCTGCCCTACTTCCAGGTGCTGCCCTTTGCGGAGGTAGTATTCCAGGATCTGGCCTTTTCCGGCATCGCCCTGTTCATCGTCAATGGTCTCACCAACCTGGCCGCCGCCGGCCTGCTGCTGGCCCGGAAAAAGGCGGGCGTAGTCCTGGGCGGCATCTTCGGCGTCACCCTCATGCTGTGGATCTGCATTCAGTTCTACATATTCCTGCCTAATTTCATGTCCACCATCTACTTCATTTTCGGCTTTTGCCAGGCGGCCGCCGGCTATGCCGCCTGGGTGTTCCGCCGGCAGGAAAGCTTTATGGTGAACATGGCCGATTACCCCCACATCGGCAGTGATCCCACCCGGCTGGTGGCCTATTTTTCCCGCATGGGCTACGGCAAAAAGCTGGCCTGTGAGGAGGCGGAGCGCACCGGCGCCGCCCTCTATGAGGTCCGCTCCTCCGAACGGACCGAGGGCACGCTGGGTTTCTGGCGGTGCGGCCGCTACGGTATGCATCGTTGGGCCATGCCCATCCGGCCCGTGGAAATTGACCTTTCGGCCTACCGGCATGTCACCATCGTTTCGCCTATTTGGGTCTTTGCCCTGGCGGCCCCCATGCGCAGCTTCTGCCAGGCAGCCGCCGGGAAGATCCGGGAGGTGGATTACATCCTGGTGCACCACACCGGCGGACGGTACCAAAATACCGCCGAAGAGATGGACGCGCTGCTGGGGCTTCGCCACACCGGGCTGCGCAGTTACCGGTGCCGCATGGGCTCCTTCCAAGAGATCAAGGAATAATCAGCGGTTTGTCAGGCAGATAATGCTGCCCCCTAAAAGCCGTAAAAATAATCCGCCGGGGAGCCGAAAAGCACCCCGGCTGTGTTTTTGCCAAAGGGATGGAAGGGCCAGCGGGATAGGCTTGCTTCCGGGTGTCGTTTTTCGGCATGGAACGGCGTATTTCCCGGCTTGGGATGGCATTGTTTCCTCAATATATTGCAAAAACCAAAAGCCGCCGGGGAGCAGGGGAAGCTGCCCGGCGGTTTGCATTTTATTTGCTGGCGGCTGCAGGGACCTGGCCGGGGGCGCACCCCGTGCCCTTGGCACGGTAGGGGGGCGGCGCAGCCGCCCCCCTCAGGGCGGGCGAAGCCCGCCCGGTGCGCCCCCGGAACCCGCGACCTGCGGCGGCCCGTTCAGCGCGCGTAATACAGGGCCGGCCTACCGCAGAAAGTGTTCCATCCTCCGCAGAGCCTCGGCGGTGTCCTCCGGCCGGGAAAAGGCGGTAAACCGCAGCCAGCCCTCGCCCATCTGCCCAAAGCCGGCCCCCGGGGCGCAGAGAACACCGCAGCCCTCCAGCAGGCGGTGGAACCAGGCCCAGCTGTTTTGGGCATCCGGGCCATCCGGACAGCGGACCCAGAGGTAGGGGGCCAGGCAGCCGGGACGGCGGGCGGCACAGGTGAGCCCCAGCTTGTGAAACATTTGCAGCATGGTGGCGGCATTCTGCCGGTAGAGGGCAAGGGCCTTTTGCCGCTGCCGCAGTCCGGTGGGGGAAAGGGCGGCCTCCGCGGCCCGCTGGATGGGATAGCTGGTGCCATTGCTGTGGCTGCCCAGCCAGCGCTGCCAGGCTGCGGCGCAGCCGGTTTCCCGCGGCAGGATGACCCAGCCGCACCGAACCCCGGTAAAGCCATCGGATTTGGAGAAGGAGCCGACCTCGATGGCGCAGCGTTTGGCGCCGGGGACGGCATAAATGCTGTGGGGCAGCTCCTCCCCGGAAAGGAAGGCGGCGTAGGCGGTATCCACCAGCAGCAGGCTGCCGGTGCGGTTGGCCCAGTTCACCCATTCCGTCATTTCCACCAGGGAAAGGGCGGCGCCGGTGGGATTATTGGGGGTGCAGAGGACGATTAAGCCGGGCTTTGCGGCCTCCTCCGGCTGGGGGAGAAAGTCATTTTCCGCCCGGCAGGGCAGCGGGAAAACCGGGTGCCCTGCGGCTTCGGCCTGAGCCCGGTAGGCGGGGTAGACCGGATCGCAGACCCAGACCGGCACGCCGGGCTCCCACAGGGAGAAGAGCGCCCCCAGGGCTTCCTTGCTGCCCGCGGTAACGGTAACTTCCTCCGGCGGGATGGGGCAGGGCAGGTCCGCGTACTGGGCGGCAATGGCCTCCCGAAGGAAGGGATAACCGGCGGCCGGGCCGTAGCCCTTTTGGCCTTTTGGGGTGGCCAGTTCGGCGGCGGCGGTGCGCAGGGCGGCGGCAGCCACCGGGGCAATGGGCTGGGTCACATCCCCGATGCCGAGGGAAATGACACGGCGGTGAGGATGGCGCTTTCGCTCCTCCTCGGCCGCGGCGGCGATTTGGGAGAAAAGGTAATCGGGCTGGGAGAGCAGGGCGGGGTGCAGCGGTAACATGGGGCTTGTTCCTCCTGTGGTTCTGGGATGGTGGGTGCAGGGCAAAGGCCCGGCCCGAAGGGCGGTTCGGCGCAGCCGAACCCAGGGGCCTGCGGCCCCTGAAACCGCCACTTTGGGGGCGGTTTGCCCTTCGGGCCGGACCGGCACCCTGCAGGGACTGGGAGTAGAGGCAGCATCAGCAGGGTTCAGGGTCCTCCGGCCACTCCCCGCGGAACACAAACTCGGCTTCGCCGGTCAGCAGCAGTCGGCCGTCGGTCAGCCAGCGGACGGTAACGGTGCCGCCCGGCATTTCCACCGTAATGGGCTGGCCCCGTTCGCAGTGCTTTTTCAGGACGGCGGCGGTGGCGGCGGCGCAGGCCCCGGTGCCGCAGGCCAGGGTCTCTCCGCTGCCGCGCTCCCACACCCGCATTTTCAGGCGGTTTTTCTCCAGGACCTGTACGGCCTCCAGATTGAGCCGAGCGGTCCTGGCAATTTCGGCGGCGGCCTGGGCCAGCGGAAAATGCTCTATGTCCGGGCAGAACAGCACCCCATGGGGATTGCCGACCGAAAGCCGGGTCAGGGCTTCCCCCTGCCACCGCACCCCGGCCCCGGAAAGGGGAGAGGGCCGCCCCATCACCACGGTGACGGCCTTTTGGGGGCCGTTCCACAAAACGCGTAGCCCGGCTGCGGTTTGGATGCGGAGGGGCTCGTGGCAGGCCCAGCCGCAGTCCCAGGCGTAGCGGGCGGCGCACCGGATGGCGTTGCCGCACATTTCGGCCTCGCTGCCATCGGCATTAAAAATGCGCATGGCGAGATCGGCGCCCTCGGCGGGAAGGAGCAGGACCAGGCCATCGCTGCCGACGCCGAAGTGCCGGTCGCTGACACGGCGGGCGAGCAGATGGGGGTGGGGGACGGATTGGCCGCGGCAATCGATGAAGATGTAATCGTTGCCGCAGCCCTGCATTTTGAAAAAACGGAGCATGGTGTGGCCTCCTGTGGAATAGAGGTAGAGTAGGCGGAGATGGGGCCCGCAGGGCGGTCCGGCGCAGCCGGACCCGGCGGCCGAAGGCCGCCGAAATTGTCCTTTGGACGATTTGCCCTGCGGGCCCGGAAAGCCTGAGAGACCGCAGAACCCGGGAAAGGGCGCTGCCGGAAAGCCGGTGTTCTGTATATATCTATGGCAGAAGGGGAGAAAACTTGCCCCCGCGGGCGGCGATATTTGAACGGAATGTTAAATTTGCAAAGAGGGCAAAAAAGTGCGAAAAACCCCTTGATTTTTTCGTGAAAATGATTACAATAGTATATAGTTAGCACTCAAGAGCAAGGAGTGCTAAAATAATGAAGGAAATCATATCAATTTACGGAGGGATACAGTTATGACAATCAAACCTTTGGCAGACAGAGTCGTGATTAAGATGCTGGAAGCGGAGGAGACCACCAAGGGCGGCATTATCCTGGCACCCAGCGCCAAGGAAAAGCCCAGCATTGCTGAGGTGGTAGCAGTAGGCCCCGGCGGCTTGGTGGATGGCGAAAAGGTAGAGATGTACCTGAAGCCCGGTGACCATGTGCTGCTGGCGAAATACGCCGGTACCGAGGTGAAGGTGGATGGCGAGACCTACACCATCCTGCGCCAGGGCGATGTACTGGCCATTGTGGACTAAATAATAACGCGTGATAAGCGAATAGGAGGCTTTTATTTATGGCAAAGCAGATAGCATATGGTGAGGAAGCCCGCAAGGCACTGCAGGCGGGTATAGATCAGCTGGCGGATACCGTCAAGATCACCCTGGGGCCCAAGGGCCGCAATGTAGTACTGGATAAAAAATATGGCGCGCCCCTCATTACCAATGACGGCGTGACCATTGCCAAGGATATTGAGCTGGAGGACGCTTTCCAGAACATGGGCGCCCAGCTGGTAAAGGAAGTTGCCACCAAGACCAATGATGCCGCCGGCGACGGCACCACCACCGCCACCCTGCTGGCGCAGGCGCTGGTGCGGGAGGGCATGAAGAATGTGACCGCCGGCGCCAATCCCATGATCGTGAAGAAGGGCATGCAGAAGGCCGTGGATGCCGCTGTGGCTTCCATAGTGGAGCACAGCCAGAAGGTGAGCGGCAGCGATGATATTGCCCGTGTTGCTACCATTTCCTCCGGGGATGAGGCCATTGGTAAGCTGATTGCGGATGCGATGGAGAAGGTTTCGGCCGACGGTGTTATCACCCTGGAGGAGAGCAAGACCGCGGAGACTTACAGCGAAGTAGTGGAAGGTATGCAGTTCGACCGCGGCTACATCACCCCCTACATGGTGACCGATACCGAGAAGATGGAAGCTGTCATTGATGATGCTTACATCCTCATCACCGATAAGAAGATCGCTTCCATCCAGGAGATCCTGCCGCTGCTGGAGGAGATTGTGAAGGCCGGTAAGAAGCTGGTCATCATCGCCGAGGACATCGAGGGTGAAGCCCTTTCCACCATCATCGTCAATAAGCTGCGCGGCACCTTTACCTGTGTCGGTGTCAAGGCTCCCGGCTTCGGCGACCGCCGCAAGGAAATGCTGCGGGATATCGCCATTCTGACCGGTGGTGAGGTCATCAGCGAGGAGCTGGGCCTGGAATTGAGCGCCGCTACCATGGCGCAGCTGGGCCACGCCAAGCAGGTGAAGGTCACCAAGGAGAACACCATCATCGTGGACGGCGCCGGCAACTCCGATGACATCAAGGAGCGCATCGCCCAGATCCGCAGTCAGATAGAGACCACCACCAGCGACTACGACCGTGAGAAGCTGCAGGAGCGTCTGGCAAAGCTGGCGGGCGGCGTAGCCGTCATCAAGGTGGGCGCTGCCACCGAGGTGGAGATGAAGGAGAAGAAGCTGCGCATCGAGGACGCTCTGGCGGCCACCAAGGCAGCAGTAGAGGAAGGCATTGTAGCGGGCGGCGGCGTAGCGCTGCTGAACGCCACCGATGCCGTCGCCAAGCTGATCGACAGCGTAGAGGGCGATGAAAAGACCGGCGTTCGCATTGTGCTGAAGGCCCTGGAGGAGCCGGTACGCCAGATCGCCGCCAATGGCGGGCTGGAGGGCTCGGTCATCATCGATACCATCCGCCGCAGCGGGAAGGCCGGTTACGGCTTTGACGCCTACAAGGAGGAATACTGCGATATGATCCCGGCCGGTATTGTTGACCCGACCAAGGTGACCCGCAGTGCCCTGCAGAACGCGGCTTCCATCGCGGCCATGGTGCTGACCACCGAGAGCCTGGTGGCTGATAAGAAGGAGCCGACCCCTCCCGCGCCCCCCATGGGCGACCCCACCGGCGGCATGGGCGGCATGTATTGATGCCAAGCGAATAACTGAATTTGCCTCAAAAAAAGGAGCTGTCCCCACATGGCGTGGGGGCGGCTCCTTGGGTTTTATGGGACAGTGGTTCCGGAATGCTTTTTGCGCGAGGGATCAGAGGGTGATTTTGACGATATCGCCCTTGTGGGTGGTGATATCCACCAGCAGCCAGCCGGGGTGGGTGCGGGCGAAGTCCCGCAGGGAAGTGAGCAGCTGCCCCAGCATCTCCGGCGGGATGCCGCAATTTGGGGCATGCTTGCGGATGGCGGCGATGGCGATGCGGGCGGAAAACCGGCCGTAAAGCAGGCTGCCGGGCAGCCAAAGCCGGAGCTTTTTTTCCTTGGTGCGGACGATGATCTTCATGGGTTACTCCACAAATACTTCAACGGTATCGCCTTTGGCGGATTCGACCTCGACCAGCTTGCCAATCACACCCTGCTCCACCAGCTTGAAAATCTGCTCGATATCGATGCTTTTCATGGCCTCCGCAGCGCTGCTTCCGGTCACCTGCGGCATCTGCATTCCCATTTGCAGTCCCACCTGCACCAGCGTCATGGGCAGATTGACCCGTACCTTATCGCCGTCCTTGGAATTGACGACGACCCGCAGGATCATATCCTTGATGGGCTTGCGCTCCTCCTTGGGCAGCAGGGTGGTCTCCGGATGGCCGGTATTGCCCAGGAGCTCATCGGTGGTGACATCGAACAGCCGGGCCAGCTGCGGCAGCAGGGTGATATCGGGGCAGGAGAGGTCATTTTCCCATTTGCTGACCGCCTGCGGCGTGACGCCGAGTTCGGCGGCGAGTTCTTCCTGGGTCATATTCTTTTTGCGGCGCAGCTCCGCGATGCGGCTGCCGAGAGTCTGATTCATCATAATAATGTTACCTCCAAATGTTGTGTAATGTTTGGGGTGGGAGCTCCGTTCCATGACTAAAGTATAACGGATATGCGGCCCAAAGAAAAGAACGCGTTGGTTGAAGTGGGGGCAAAATTCACAACCGGCGGTTGGAAAACGGCGCAACCGGCGGTTGAGTGGGCAAAAAGCCATAAAAATACGGTCTTTTTTTGGCGGTGTAAAGAAAAACGCTTGACAGAGGAGCGGGAATAGGGTATAATGTGAACTGTAAAGAAATCCGCTTTACAAGGCGGAAGGACGGGAGTGACCGCGGCGTGGCAAAAAACCTGGAGATATCCTTTTTGCTGGATTTTTACGGCGATATGCTGACCGATAAGCAGCGGGATGTGGTGGAGCTGTACTACAATGAGGATCTTTCCCTGGCGGAGATCGCAGCGCACAGCGGCATTACCCGGCAGGGCGTGCGGGATTCCATCAAGCGGGCGGAGGGCCAGCTGCTGGAATACGAGGAACGGCTGCACCTGGCGGCACGCTTTCGCAGGATAGAGAATGTGCTTTCTTCCATCGTGGAGGAGGCCGAACTGATAGAAAAGCTCAATGACCGATTTGGCGGAGCGCCGGAGATAGACCGGAGCGCGCAGAGCATCATCCGGCTGGCCAAGCAGCTGGACGAGGACTGAACCGATAAAAAGGAGACCCTATGGCATTTGAAGGACTGACCCAAAGACTGGCCGGGACATTCAAAAAACTGAAGAACCGCGGCAAGCTGAGCGAGGCCGATGTAAAAGAGGCCATGCGGGAGGTGCGCCTGGCACTGCTGGAGGCGGATGTCAACTACGGCGTGGCCAAGAAGTTTGTGGCGGATGTGACCCAGAAGTGCATTGGCGCGGGCGTGCTGGAAAGCCTGACCCCCGCCCAGCAGGTCATCAAGATAGTAAACGACGAGTTGACCGAGCTGATGGGCAGCACCCACCAGCGCATCAATCTTTCTTCCCGCATTCCCACTGTGCTGCTGATGTGCGGCTTGCAGGGCAGCGGTAAGACCACCCACAGTGCCAAGCTGGCGTATATGTTCCGTCAGCAGGGCAAGCGCCCGCTGCTGGTGGCCTGCGATATTTACCGTCCGGCGGCCATAGAGCAGCTGAAGGTGGTAGGTGAAAAGGCCGGGGTGCCGGTCTTTGAGATGGGCCAGACCGACCCGGTGAAGATCGTGAAGAAGGCGCTGAGCCATGCGCACGATTACGGCAACGATATCGTCATCATCGATACCGCCGGCCGGCTGCATATAGATGAAGCGCTGATGGACGAGCTGAAGGCCGTGAAGGAGGCCGCCAACCCCGATGAGACGCTGCTGGTCATTGACTCGATGACCGGCCAGGACGCGGTGAATGTGGCTTCCGCTTTCGACAGTCAGCTGGGCGTGGATGGCATCATCCTGACCAAGCTGGACGGCGACAGCCGCGGCGGCGCCGCGCTTTCGGTAAAGGCGGTGACCGGCAAGCCCATCAAGTTTGCGGGTGTGGGCGAAAAGATCGAGGATCTGGAGCCCTTCTATCCCGACCGGATGGCTTCCCGTATTTTGGGCATGGGCGATATCCTTTCCCTGATCGAGAAGGCTTCCAGCGGCATTGACGAGCAGAAGGCCATGAAGATGGTGGATAAGCTGCGCCGCAATGAAATGGACTTTAACGACCTGCTGGACCAGATGGATGAGTTGAAAAAGATGGGCCCGCTTTCCTCGGTGATGAATATGATCCCCGGTGCGGCTGGTAAGCTGAGCGACGAGGACGCTGAGCGCAGTGAAAGGGAGATGGCCCGCTCCCGCGCCATTATCTATTCCATGACGCCGGCGGAGCGTGCCAAGCCTTCCCTCATCGACCCGAAGCGCAAGCGGCGCATCGCGGCCGGCAGCGGCACCAAGGTGGAGGATGTGAACCGCCTGCTGCGCCAGCTGGAGCAGAGCCGCAAGCTGATGAAGATGATGAGCGGCAAGGGCGGCAAAAAAGCCAAACGCATGGGCTTCCCCGGTGGGTTCCCCGGCGGGATGCCCGGTATGATGTAACACAGGTTTTTCCCGGCAGGGCCGGAAAAAATATAGGAAACAGTCGGTGTAATGCCGGTTCATTCAAACATTTTTGGAGGTAAACTAACATGGCAGTAAAGATCAGACTTCGCAGAATGGGCGCCAAGAAGGCTCCCTTTTATCGTATCGTGGTAGCGGATTCCCGTTATCCCCGCGATGGCCGCTTCATCGAGGAGGTAGGCTACTACGATCCCACCAAGGAGCCCTCTGTTATCAAGATTGATGAGGAGAAGGCCAAGACCTGGCTGGCTAACGGCGCTCAGCCCACCGATACCGTGAAGGCTCTGCTGAAGATCCAGGGGATCGTAAAATAAGCAGTCCCCTGTTTTTTGAAGCGATAAGGAGACCAACAAATGGAAGAATTGATTGCAACCATCGCCAGAGGCCTGGTGGATGACAAAGAGGCAGTCAGTGTTACCGCTGACCCGGCGGACGAAGAGGGCAATGTCGTTTATCACCTGCATGTAGGTGCGGAGGATATGGGGCGTGTCATCGGCAAGCAGGGGCGTATCGCTAAGGCGATCCGTACCATAGTGCGTGCCGGTACCAATAAGTCCGGCGGCCGCGCGACGGTCGAGATTGACTGAACAAAACTGCGGGGGAGGACGAGATGTGCCTCCCCTACTGTTTTTTACACGGAAAAGGAGAGCCCGATGAAGGAATTTTTGGAATGTGGGAAGATTGTTTCCACCCACGGGGTGCGCGGCGAGGTGAAGGCCGAGGTGTGGATGGACAGCCCCGAGGAGATGACCGCCCTGAAAACGCTGTACCTGGATGGCGGCAAGACCCCGCTGACGGTAAAGGGCGCGCGGGTGCACAAGAACATGGTGCTGCTGACGCTGGCCGGCGTGGAAACCCCGGAGGCGGGCAGCGCGCTGCGGCAGAAGGTGCTCTTTGCCCGGCGGGAGGATATTCCCCTGGAAAAGGGGCAATACTTCCTGCAGGACCTGCTGGGCTGCGAGGTGAAGGACGCCGATACCGGGAAGGAATACGGCAAGCTGTGCGATATTACCGAAACGGGCGCGAACCGGGTGTACCATATCCGCTTTGCTGATGGCAAGGTGCGGCTGGCGCCGGATATTCCGCAGGTGGTGCTGCGGCTGGCCCCGGAGGAGGGCGTGATCGAGATTCGGCCGCTGGCGGGGCTTTTTGACGATGTGACGGAGGACGACTATGAGGTTTGACATCGCGACGCTGTTCCCGGAAATGTGCGAAACGGTGGTGAACAGCAGTATCATCGGGCGGGGCATAAAGGCCGGCAAGCTGGAGGTGCACTGCCACCAGATACGGGACTACACCACCGATAAGCACCGCCGCACCGACCTGCGGCTGCATGGCGGCGGGATGGGTATGCTGATGACCTGCCAGCCGATCCATGACTGCTGGAAGGCCGTGAGCGAGCAGATCGGGCAGAAGCCGTATGTCATCTATCTTTCACCGCAGGGCAAGGTGCTGACCCAGGCCCATGCCAAGGAGCTGAAGGAGAAGGAAAACCTTTTCCTGCTGTGCGGCCACTATGAGGGTGTGGACCAGCGGGTGCTGGATGAGATCGTGGATGAGGAGCTTTCCATAGGGGACTATGTGCTGACCGGCGGCGAGCTGGGGGCGCTGGTACTGGTGGATTGCATCGGCCGGATGGTGGAGGGTGTACTGCCCAGCGAGGAGTGCTTTACCGAGGAGAGCCACTGGAACGGACTGCTGGAATATCCGCAGTATACCCACCCGGTGGAATGGAACGGGAGAAGAATTCCGGATATTCTACTGAGCGGCGACCATGGCAAAATTGCCAAATGGCGGCATGAGATGTCGCTGAGGAACACGCTGATGAAGCGCCCCGACCTGCTGGAAAAGGCCGAGCTGAGCCAAAAGGACCGCTGGCTGGTGGCCCAGATGAAGGCGGAGCTGGAGGCAAGGGACGGAAACGATTCCAATGCGGTCCAAACGGATGGCGAAACGGATAGAAAGTGACAAAAAATTATAGGAATTGTGCACAAATGCGCCCCCCGAAAACCGACGGATATTAGCGGTTCGTCAGAAAAATGGCAAATTGAAAAGTTGAGGGCGGTTTGTAATTGAAAGAGCCGGCGGATTTTGCTATAATGCTTAATGGAGAAATAAGGGACCCCCATTTCTTTAGGCGAAGAGGAGATGTCGATATGTACGCAAAAGAAGTATCCGTTCAGAATCATGTTGGTCTGCACGCGCGGCCCGCGACTTTTTTTATCCAGAAGGCCAATGAGTACAAGGCTTCCGTTTGGGTGGAGAAGGAAGAGCGCCGGGTAAACGCCAAGAGCCTGCTGGGTGTTCTTTCCCTGGGCATCGTGGGCGGCACGACCATTAAGATCATCGCCGATGGCGCTGATGAGCAGGAAGCGGTAGATGCTCTGGTGAAGCTGGTGGAGACTGGTTTCGCGGAGTGATATCTGCCGGGAGAGACAGAGAAGAAAAGGTGCGGAAAGCCATGGGCTGCCGCACCCTTTTATTTTTAGACGGAAAAGGATATTGCGTTCCGGCGTGGAAAGATCACCTGCGGTGAGGCCACAGAGGGAAGATTTGCCGAGGAAAGAGCAGAAAGCAATTGCCGAGATGAAAGAGAGGGTAAGCAGGGATTGGGATAGACATCCCCTCCCCGATAGCGGGGGAGGGGGCAGGGGAGAGGGGGCAGATACGCCTGTGGCTACCTTTGGAGCGCATCTGTGCGCAGTACGGACGATGTTTACATCGTTCGTATCCAGCACAGCCAAGCGCCAAAGGGGATTGCAAAGGGGAAAGCCTGGTTCCCCTTTGCCCTGTTTTGCTTCCTTTTGCAGGAGCAAAAGGAAGTCCCTGCCGGATAGGCATACTGATAATCTAAAAAGGCTGGAGCGAAAACTTTTACCTGGGGCGCATTTATGGTATAATAAAAGCAAAGAGGAGGTGCCGCCGGATGGATATGCAAAAGGTAGCCGAGCTGCGAAAAAAAGCCAATACCCTGCCCATGGAGCCGGGGGTCTACCTGATGCGGGACCGGCGGGGCGAGATCATCTATGTGGGCAAGGCCAAAAAGCTGAAAAACAGGGTGACCTCCTACTTCCGCGGGGTGGAGCGGCACCTGCCGAAGGTCTACCGTATGGTGGAAATGGTACAGGATTTTGATTATATTGTGACCGACAGCGAGTTTGAGGCGCTGGTGCTGGAATGCAGCCTGATCAAGCTGCACAGCCCCAAGTACAACATTTTGCTGAAGGATGATAAGGGCTACCACTATGTGTGCGTGACCAGGGAGGAGTATCCCCGCATCCGGCTGGCGCTGCAGAAGGGGAACGACGACAATGAATACATCGGGCCGTTTATCTCCTCCATGGTGGTAAAGCAGACGGTGGAGGAAGCCAACCGGGCCTTTTTGCTGCCTACCTGCCGCCGTAAATTCCCGGAGGACTTTGGCAAGGAGCGGCCCTGCCTGAATTATCACATTCACCAGTGCATGGGGGTGTGCAGCGGCAAGATCAGCCGGGAGGCGTACCATGAGGCGCTGGACGAAGCGTTACAATTTATCCGCACCGGCGGGATGCAATCGGTGGAGAAGCTGACCGAGCGGATGCAGGAGGCGGCGGAGACACTGGACTTTGAGCGGGCGGCGCGCTACCGCGACCGCATTTCCGCCATTCGGCGCATCACCGAGCAGCAGAAGGTCATCGCATTCCCGCACGAGAGCCTGGATGTGCTGGGCTGGGTGCAGGGGGAGGATAAGATCTATTGCTCGCTGCTGGTGCTGCGGGAGGGCCGCCTGCGGGATAAGAAGGACTTTTCCTTTGACTGCATGGGCGAACCGGAGGAAGTGGTGACCGAATTCCTGCTGAGCTACTACATGCAGGCGGAAACCGCCCCGGCTGAGGTCTTCCTGGAGCGGGAGCTGCCCGACCGGCCGCTGCTGGAGCAGCTGCTGCGGGAGCACCGGGGGAAGAAGATTCAATTTACGGTGCCGCAGCGGGGCGAAAGCCGCAAGCTGTGCCAGATGGCGCAGAATAATGCCGCGCAGGAGCTGGCCCGGGATACCAACCGCACCGGCAAGGAGATAGCGGCGCTGACCGAGCTGGGGCGGCTGCTGGGACTGCAAAACCCGCCGGATCATATCGAGGCGTTCGATATTTCCAATATTGGCGGGCAGACCATTGTGGGCGGGATGACGGTATTCCGCCGGGGAAGACCCGAAAAAAGGCTGTATAAGAAATTCACGATAAAGGACCAGGCAGCGCCCGATGATTACGCCGCGATGGAGCAGATGCTTACCCGCCGGCTGACCCACTACCGCGAAGCGGCCGAGACCGGCAAAAAGGACGGCTTTGAGATCCTGCCCGACCTGTGGCTGATAGATGGCGGCGCGGGGCAGGTAGCGGTGGCCAAACGAGTGGCGGAGCAGTTCGGACTGGAGATCCCCGTTTTCGGCATGGTGAAAGACGACCGGCACCGCACCCGGGCTATCCGGGCGGAAAACGAGGAGATCGCCATCCGTGCCAGCCAGTCGGTGTTCCGGCTGGTCACCAATATCCAGGATGAGACCCACCGGTATGCCATCAGCTTTTCGCGCAAAAAGCACCAAAAAGCGGGCTTTGCCTCCACACTGACAGCGGTGCCGGGCATTGGGGAGCAGCGCGCGGCGAAGCTCCTGAAGCATTTTAAGAGCATGGCGGCGATAAGAACAGCCGATGTGGAGACCCTTGCAAAGGCCCCGGGTATGAGTCGGCCTGCCGCCGAGGCGCTGTATCAGCATTTACATGGGGAAGAAACGGCAGAAAACTGACTTTTTCGACCGATGGGATTGACAGCGGACGGGAAAAAATATACCATTAGTAAAAGGGCAACTGCCCCAAGGAGAAAAACTGTGCGAGTAATAACCGGTACCGCCCGCGGGCGTAAACTGAATACCCTGGAGGGCCGCGATGTGCGTCCCACCACCGACCAGGTGAAAGAGGCCATGTTCAGCATCATCCAGTTTGAGGTGGAAGGCGCCGCGGTGTTGGATCTATTTGCCGGCAGCGGACAGCTGGGCATTGAAGCGCTGAGCCGGGGCGCCCGGCTGGCGGTCTTTGTGGAACAGAGCCGCAAGGCGCAGGAGATGGTGCGCCAGAACCTGCTGACCACCAAGCTGGCGGAGCACAGCCGGGTAACGGCCATGGATGCCATTGCCTACTTGCAGGGCTGCCGCGATACCTTTGATATCGCACTGTTGGACCCGCCCTACCACAGCGGCCTGCTGGAAAAGGCACTGCCGCTGCTGGAGCCGAAGATGTCCCCCGGCGGGGTGATCCTGTGTGAATCGGCGCTGGACGAAGCACTGCCGCCAAAGGTAGGGGCGTTCCAGATTAAAAAGGAATACCGTTACGGGAAGATCAAGCTGACAGCTTATCGCATCCCGGAACAGAATGCTACTGAAGAATGAACGGGAGGAGAACGGATGAATACCATTGAAAGTATCCTGAATGATATTGATGAGCTGCTAGAGGATTCCTGGAGCCTGCCGCTTTCCGGCGGGCGCTGCGTGGTGGACGCCGAAAAGGTGCGTGACCTCATTGATTCCATCCGTATGAATATGCCGGCCGAAATAAAGCAGGCACGCGCCGTGGTGGCCGACCGCAACCAGATCCTTTCTCTGGCCAAGGGAGAGGCGGAAGCATTGATCCGCAAGGCGGAGGAACGGGCCAAGCAGCTGCTGGAGCAGGAGAGTATCGTGCGGCAGGCCAATGCCAAGGCCATGGCCCTGCTGAACGACGCCAGCACCCGTGCCCAACAGCTGGTGGAGGATGCCCAAAAGCAGGCCGAGCAGACGGTGAATGATGCTGAGGCCAAAGCAACGGCGATTCGGACCGAGGCCAGCACCCGCAGCCGGGAAATGAAGCAGGCCAGCTATGAATTTGCCGAGAATATCCTGCGCACCAGCCAGGAGGTAGTGGCCAAGAGCCTGGGGAACATCACCACCACCCGGCAGGCGCTGGCCCAGGCCGCCAGCCAGGCGGGCCTGCGGGAGGAACCGCTGGAAAAGTAAGCCCGAAGAAAACAGAATATACAGCACCGCCCGGAGGAGATCCGGGCGGTGTTTTTTGCTGCAAAGAAGCGGAAAAACGGTACTTTGGAGTAGGGAAAAGCGTTCGACATTTTTAATCAAATTTTGGTGCTGTTTATGGGCAGAATCACCAAGAAACTGGGCATTATTAGGGAAATGCGGCCATTGGGGGCCAGAATGGACAAAAACCGCGCGTGTACGCCCTGCGCGAACAACAGTTTTGTGTTGCAATGTAGGCATTTTCGCTTTATAATCAGCTTGTAAGTGGTGAAAAGTGGGTAGGAGTGGAGCATCTACCCTGTTTCGCCATCATATCAAACCGGAAAGGGGGAAACGATCCGAGATGTTGATGGGACAGTACGAGCACAGCATTGACCCGAAAAACCGGATCAATTTCCCCGCCAAGTTCCGGGAACAGCTGGGCGAAAATTTTATTCTGACCGTAGGGCTGGATGAATGTATTGCGGTGTATTCCGCTGAGGAATGGGACAAGCTGGAGCAGAAGATCAACCAGCTGCCCATGAGCCGCGGACGCAGCGTGAAGCGGTACTTCTTCAGCAACGCGGTGACAGTAGAACCGGACAAGCAGGGACGCATCCTGCTGCCGCCCCACCTGCGGGAATACGCCCACCTGGAGAAGGATGTTATCGTAACCGGCGCTTCCGACCACGCGGAAATTTGGGATGTGGAACGCTGGCAGAGCTACATTGGCCACCTGACCAGCGAAAGCGTGGCCGAGGAGCTGGACTCCTTGGAATTCTAAGGAGGGGCCTATGGAATTTTCGCATTATTCGGTGATGCTGTCCCAGTGCATGGAGGGGCTGAATATCAAACCGGATGGCATTTATATTGATGGTACCGCAGGCGGCGCGGGACATTCCCGGGCCATTGCCGAGCGGCTGACCACCGGACAACTGCTGAGCTTTGACCGTGACCCCGATGCCGTAGCGGAAGCAACGAAGCGATTGGCGCCCTACCCGGCCGCAGAGGTCATCCACAGCGAGTTCGCCCGCATCCCCGAGGTGCTGGCCGAAAAGGGCATCGAGGGCGTAGACGGCATCCTGCTGGATCTGGGCGCGTCCTCCTACCAGCTGGATAACCCGGAACGGGGCTTTGCGTACAGTGTGGATGCCCCGCTGGATATGCGGATGAGCCGGGAAGGCATGACAGCCGCCGATATCTTAAACACCTATGATGTGGACGCTATGGCCCGCATCTTTCGGGAATTCGGCGAAGAACGCTTTGCCTATCCCATTGCCAAGCGAATTGCCGCACAGAGGGAAAAAGAGCCCTTTACCCATACCGGCCAGCTCGTCGAGCTCATCTACGCGACGATACCGGCCGCCGCCCGCCGCGAAGGCGGACACCCCGCCAAACGGGTCTTCCAGGCGCTGCGCATTGCGGTGAACAGCGAATTGGACCAGCTTTCCCAATGCCTGGATACCGCCTTTGACTGCCTAAACCCTGGCGGACGCTTCGTCATCCTAACCTTTCACTCGCTGGAGGACCGGATGGTGAAGCAGAAATTTGCGGGATATTGCCAGGGCTGTACCTGCCCGCCGGAATTTCCGGTATGCGTATGCGGCAAAAAACCGAGAGCGAAACTCATCAACCGAAAACCCATCGAAGCGGATGCCGAGGAGCTGGCACAGAACAGCCGCAGTAAATCCGCCAAGCTGAGAATACTGGAAAAACTGTAACACCGGCGCTGCCGACCCGCGCCGGTGGAAAAAGGAAAGGAGGGACGGCAGATGAATTCCCGTTGGAACAGCACCGAAGCATATGACCTTTCGCTGTATGAAGTCCCGGCCGAGCCGGCCAAGCGTCCGCAGCCCGTCCCGGCGGCCAAGAATAAAGCCCAGAGCAAGAAAGCAGCCCAGAGAGGCGCGATGCGGCGCTTGACCGCCTGCGCCGTGCTGGTGGTGGTTTTCCTGGCGCTGGTGCTGTATCAGAATGTTTCTACCATTGAACTGGGGAATGAGATACAGACCCAGAACGACCTGTATGCCGCCCTGCAGGATGAATACAGCTACCTAAGTGGCAAGCTGACTGCCAAAACCGCGCAGGAGGTGGACAGCTACGCTGCTGCCCAGGGCCTGTGCAAGGTGCAGGATTACCAGGTGAGCTACATCCGGCTGAATGATACCGATGTAGCGGTGCGCACCGAGGCGGCGCCTTCCGGTTCGGTGCTGGAGAGCCTGATGGACAGCATGGATACCGCGCTGGAATACCTGCGGATCAAATAAAATAGACTGTAACGGTGGTGCAGATTCCAAGAGGTAAGATCCTGTCTTACCTCTTTCGCCACATTTTACGGGAGAACGACAAATTCTCCTATTTTCCTCATTTTAGCGGAAAGGAGACTCCGAATGGCCTCGATCCCCAATAAAAAAATGCGCGGACGCGCCATACTGGTGGCGGCATTGCTTATCATCGTCGGTTTTGGGCTGGTCATTCACCAGCTGTACCGGGTGCAGCTGGTGGAGGGAGAATCCTATAAGCAGGAGGCCATGAGCCGCCAGCTGCGGGCCACCACCATCAATGCCAATCGGGGGACCATTTATTCCGCCGATGGACAGATATTAGCCGCTTCCGCCACCTCCTGGCGAGTCATTTTCTCTCCGGCGGATATCACCGACGAGCAGGCAACGCTGCTGGCCGATGGTATGAGCGAGATCCTGGGTGTGGATCGGGAGTTTATCCTGGAGCGCGCCGGCAACAAAAAGAGCTTTTATCAGGTCATCAAAAGACAGGTGGATAAGGAAACCGCCGATGCGGCGTATCAGTTCGCCCTGGATAATAAAATAAACGGCGTGACGCTGCTGCCGGATACCACCCGCTACTACCCTTACGGCACCATGGCCTCCACCGTGCTGGGCTTTGTAAATGCCGATAACGAGGGCGCCTACGGGCTGGAGGCCTACTACAACAGCACCCTAAGCGGCACTCCCGGCAAGGTAGTGACTGCCAAGAACGCCTGGGGCACCGATATGCCATATACCTACCAGGATATCACCAAGGCGGAGGATGGCAATAGCCTGGCGCTGACGCTGGACAGCAATATTCAATCGGTGATAGAAAAGCACCTGGCCACCGCTCTGACCGAGCACGCGGTACAGAACCGCGCGACAGTCATTGTGCAGGATGTGAACACCGGGGCGATCCTGGGCATGACCACCATGCCGGACTATGATCCCAATAATCCGCAGGCCATCGTTTCGGAGATCTCCCTGCAAAAGCTGGCCCAATACGAAGAGGGCAGCGATGAGTATAAGGAGGCCTTTGCCTACGAGCAGCAAATCCAGTGGAGCAATAAGGCAGTGAATGAGGCCTACGAGCCGGGCTCGGTATTTAAGGTCATCACCACGGCCACGGCGCTGGAAACCGGTGCGGTGACGATGCAATCCAGCTTTAACTGTACCGGCAGCTATGTGGCGGGCGGTATAGTAAAGCACTGCTGGAAGCATGCCGGCCATGGTCTGCAAACACTGGCGCAGGCTATGCAGAACAGCTGTAACCCCGCCTATATGCAGATTGGTGAGCGGATAGGCGGAACCAATTTCTATAATTTCTTCACCTCCTTCGGACTCACCGAGACCACCGGTATTGACCTGCCGGGCGAGGAGAGCGGTTATTTTTACAGCGAAGCACAGCTCAATTCCACCCAGGGCAACCTGGAAACGGCCTCCTTCGGCCAGAGCTTTAAGGTGACGCCCATTCAGCTCATCACCGCTATCTCCGCTTCGGTAAACGGCGGCTACCTGTATGAGCCCTATGTGGTGGATAAGGTATTGGACAGCGAAGGCAATGTGGTTTCGGTCACTGAACCGACCATCCGCCGCCAAGTCATCAGCGAGGAAACCAGCCGCCAGGTGTGCAAACTGATGGAAGGTGTTGTGACCTACGGCTCCGGTAAAAACGCGGCCGTACCGGGATACAGCATCGGCGGCAAGACCGGCACCAGTGAAAAGCTGGATTCCGATCGCGGCTACTACACCTACTCCTTTGTAGGTGTGGCCCCGATGGATGACCCCAAGGTGGCGGTACTGCTCATTCTGGATGAACCCTATGAGACCGACCTGTACGGCTCTACCGTGGCGGCCCCTGTGGTGGGCGCTATCCTTTCCGAGATCCTGCCCTATATGGGGGTAGAAACCAACTATACCGCCGCGGAACTGGCGACTATCAATGTGACGGTGCCCAATGCCGTAGGCCAGAGCGCCCATATGGGCATGGCGGCCATGACCCAAAAGCAGCTTTCCGCTGTTATCGTAGGCGGCGGCGATACCGTTATCGCCCAGGTGCCGGCTTCCGGTTCCGTCATTCAAAAGGGCAGCACCGTCATCCTGTATACCGATCAGGAATCGCAGGAAGAAAAGGTGATCGTGCCCGATGTGCGCGGCAAAACCGGGCAGGTGGTCAATACCATCCTGACCAACGCCGGGCTGAACCTGGATGCCGATGGCATCGGCAGGATAAGCGATACCGCGGTAGCCATAGAGCAAAGCATAGAGCCCGGTACCGAGGTGCCGAGAGGTACCCTCATCACCGTGAAATTTTCTAACAGCGTAAAACAGGAAGCATCACCATAACATCCCACAGGAGGACACCATGCCGAACCGACCCGACCGGGAGGTTCAATGCGAAGGACTGCTGCAAGCGCTGCCGCCGGAGATGGAACCCATCTGCGATAGCCGCGGGGAAGTAAAAGATAAAATCTTTGTCTGCATCAAGGGAGACCGCCACGATGGCCACACTGATGCCGCGGGAGTGCTGCGGCGGGGTGCTGCCGCCATAGTGACCCAAAAGAAGCTGGGCCTGCCCCGTGAATATACCGTTCCTGATACCCGCGCGGCGCTGGCTCGTCTGTGTGCCAGTTATTGGGGTGAGCCGGCCAAAGAACTGCGAATCATCGGCATTACCGGCACCAACGGCAAGACCACTACCGCCCACCTGCTGTGCCACTTGCTGCAAAGCGCCGGGATCAAGACCGGGCGCATTGGAACGGACGGCATAGTGTGGGGAGAGAAAACCCAACCAAACCCCTATACCACCCCACCACCTACCGAACTGCATCGCAGTCTATACCAGATGGTAGAGGACGGCATCACCACAGTGGTGATGGAGGTAAGCAGCCAGGCGCTGGAGCAGCGACGGGTGGAAGGGATCACCTTCGCGGCTGCCGTGTTTACCAATCTTTCGCCCGAGCATTTGGATTATCATGGGGATATGGAGCGATACTTTGCCTCCAAGGCAAAGATCTTTAGCCAATGCCGCTGCGCGGTCATCAATACCGCCGACCCCTATGGGCGTCGCCTGCTGGACAGGGCCAATGTGCCGATCTCCGGTTACCACCTGCCGTGGCAATACCGCTGCGAACCGGGCAGGAGCATTCTTCCGTGGCGGGGCGGGCAGCTTATCGTTCCTTTGACGGGAGAAGTCTTTCTCCCCGATGCGCTGGCTGCGGCGGAAACGGCGTTGGTGCTGGGGCTAACTTCCCGTCAGGTGATGGCGGCGATGCCGCAGTGTCCACCCGTACCGGGCAGAGCCGAACTGCTGTGGCAAGGCATGGGGAGAACCATCCTGCGGGACTATGCCCACACCCCCGATGCGCTGGAACGCATCCTGCGCAGCCTGCGGCGGGTGCATAAGGGCCGACTGCTGGTGCTCTTTGGTTGCGGTGGCGACCGTGACCGCCAAAAACGCCCGCTGATGGCAAAAGCCGCGGCCCGCTGGGCAGATGGCATCATCATTACCGATGACAACCCCCGGAATGAAGCGCCGGAGGCGATCCGACGGGAGATCGTAGTGGGGCTGCCAAAAAACACCCGCTGGCGGGAGGTGCCCGACCGGCGGCAGGCCATAGAGCAGACCATTGCCATGATGCGGCAGGGCGATCTGCTGCTTTTGGCGGGGAAGGGCCACGAAGATTACCAGATCATACAGAATAAAACGATCCCCTTTGATGAAAGGGAGATTGTGACTGAGATACTAAAAAGCGGGAGGATCCCATGGAAAAACTGTCACTGCGAGAAATAGCCGCCCAGCTGGGCTGCCCCCAGCCTCCGGAGGGAGAGATCACCCGTGTGATCACCGATAGTCGGGAAGCCGGCCCCGGGACGCTTTTTGTTGCGCTGCCCGGGGAACGGGTGGATGGCCACGACTACATCAACCGGGCGCTGGCGGCAGGGGCCGAAGCGGCGGTGGCCGAGCATGACGGCGACTACACCCCAGCAGAGAAGGTACTGCGGGTAAAGAGCAGTTTGCGGGCGCTGCTTGAGATTTCCGCGCTGTACCGCGCCAAGATGCCTGCCAAGGTGATAGGCATCACCGGCAGCGTGGGCAAAACCACCACCAAGGAAATGGTAGCGGCAGTGATGGCCTCCTCCTTCCGCATCATCAAAACCGAGGGCAACCAAAATAACGAGATCGGCGCGCCCAAAACACTGATGAGCATTACCCCCGAAACTGAGGTAGCGGTGGTGGAAATGGGCATGAGCGCCCCGAATGAGATCAAGGACCTGTGCTATGCGGCAAAGCCGATGATGGGTATCATCACCAATATCGGCGTTTCCCACATCGAGCATCTGGGCAGCCGGGAAAATATCCTGAAGGCTAAGCTGGAGCTGGCCGACGCTTTACCGGATGGCGCCACACTGCTGCTGTGTGATGATAACGACCTGCTGCATACCGTTGACATTCCTCGCCTTCATGTAGTACGCTATGGCCTGAACAGCCCGCGGGCGGAGATCAAGGCGACCATCGTCAGTGCCACACCGCTTTCCACCAATTTTATGCTGCATGCAGAGGGCCAAAGCTGGCGCGCCACTATCCCCGGCACTGGGGAGCACCTGGTGCTGAACGCCCTGGCGGCATTTGGCGCGGGGCGGGCGATGGGTATTCCGGCGGAAACCGCCATAGAGGCCCTGAAGAATTATACTCCCAGCGGCCAGCGCCAAAAGGTGGTGGAGCATGAGGGCATTACCATGGTGGAGGACTGCTACAATGCCAGTCCCGATTCCATGCGGGCGGCCATCAAGACACTGGGGCGTTTCCCCTGTGACGGCCGTCGCATCTTTGTAGCGGCAGATATGCTGGAGCTGGGCGATATCGCCGAAGAAAGCCACCGGGAGATCGGTGCCCTGTGTGTCCAAGAGGGGATAGACCTGCTGCTGACCTGGGGCCCCCTGGCACAGTATGCCACCCGGGCCGCCAAAGCCGCCGGGATGGAAGCTCATCACTTTGAGGAAAAGGAAGCGCTGACCAAATATCTGACCGCCACGGCGCACCGGGGCGATGTGATATGGTGCAAGGCCAGCCACGGCATGGCGCTGGAAGAGGTTATTGCCGCATTTTACCGGGATTACCACGCATAATATAACAGAACAGAAAAGGGAAGTGCATCATGAATATTACCGCTGTCATCGTGGCCGTACTGCTGGCCAGTGTTATTACCGCTGTGGGGGGCTTTTGGCTGTTGCCCATGCTGCGCCGTCTGCATTTTGGGCAGACTATCTTGGAGATCGGCCCCAAGTGGCACCAGGGCAAGCAGGGTACCCCCACCATGGGCGGCCTTATGTTTATCATAGGCATTCCCATTGCGGTGGTGGTAGCCTATCTGTTCATGCATGCCTCTACCGTGGGCGATCCAATGTCGGCAATTATGCGGGCCCGTATGTTCTATGGCCTGGTGCTGGCGCTGCTATTCGGGGCCATCGGCTTCCTCGATGACTACCTGAAGGTCGTAAAAAAGCAGAATGAGGGCCTGACCGAAAAGCAGAAGATGGCGCTGCAGATTCTGTTTGGCGCGGTGTACCTGCTGCTTCTGCACATCAGCGGCACGCAGTCCACCATGGTAACCATTCCCTATATCGGCACCTACGATTTTGGGGTATTCTATTATGTGTTTGCCATGTTTGCCATCATTGCCCTTTCCAATGCTGTCAATTTCACCGATGGCCTGGATGGCCTGCTTTCCTCCGTGACGCTGGTATTGTCCATCGGCTATCTCATCTTCTGCTACCTGCTGGGCATGGGAGAAATGGGCATCATGGCGGGGGCATTGGGCGGCGGCTGCATCGGCTTCCTGTTCTGGAACCATTACCCCGCCAAGGTATTCATGGGCGATACCGGCTCCCTTTTTATGAGCGGTATGGTCATCGCGCTGGCCTTTGGCACCGGGCTGCCCTTCTTTGTGGTGCTGTTCGGCATTATTTATGTTATCGAGATCGGCTCGGTGGTGCTGCAGCGCTGCTACTTTAAGCTGACCCATGGCAAGCGCATCTTTAAGATGAGCCCCATTCACCATCACTTTGAGATGAGCGGCTACACCGAAAAACAGATTGTGGTGATGTTTGCCGTTATCACCGCCATCGGGAGTGCGCTGGGCATTCTAGCGCTCCGGTTTATCTGATGATTTAATTTAGAAAGCAACGGAAAGGGGGCGGAAAGCCATGGCAGAAAGTAGGCGCAGAGCGCGTCCCAAATCACAGGAGGGATTCTTCCGCCGCCTGTTCCCCCGATATGAGAATACCAGTGTGGACCTCACCTTCTTGGTAATGGTCATTCTGCTGCTGGTATTTGGGCTTGTGATGATGTTTAGCGCCAGCTATGCGCAGGGCTATTACCGCGAAGGCAACAGCTACCACTACATTGTGCGGCAGCTGCTGTGGGCGGTCGTGGGCCTTGGGGCCATGTTTGTTTTTTCCCGCATGGATTACCATGTGTGGCGCAAGCTGGCCTGGCCGCTGTTCCCGGTGGTCACCGCCATGCTTATCCTGTGCTACTTCATGCCGCCGGTCAATGACGCCCATCGCTGGATTTTCATCGGCAGTTTCCAGTTTCAGCCCTCGGAGCTGGCCAAATTTTCGCTGGTGCTGCTGTTTTCGCACCTGCTTGTTTCCAATGAAAAAAAGCTGGGGCGGTTCCGCTACGGTATTTTCCCCTTTGCGGTGGTGCTGGGCGTCTATGCCGGCCTCATCGTAAAGGAACCCCACCTTTCCGCCACCATTCTGTTGGTGGTGATGGGCGGCATCATGCTGGTGGTGGGCGGCCTGCCCATGAAGTGGATCGCCGCCGCGGGAGGCATTGCCGCCGCGGGTGTCGCCGCCATTATGCTGGTGCCCTCGCTGCACGAGCGCGCCATGGAGCGTATCACCATCTGGAAGAATCCGGCCTCTGATCCCTTGGGCACCGGCTATCAGATTCTGCAGTCGCTGTATGCCATCGGCTCCGGCGGCCTGATGGGCTCCGGTATCGGCAACTCCCGGCAGAAGTACCTCTTCCTGCCGGAACCGCAGAATGACTATGTGTTCTCGGTCGTCTGTGAGGAGCTGGGCTTCATTGGGGCACTGGTGGTCATTGTGCTGTTCGCCCTTCTCATCTGGCGGGGCTTTACCATTGTTATTAAGGCCCGCGATCGCTTCGGCGCCATGCTGGTCACCGGCTTCATTGCCCAGGTGGGGGTGCAGGCCATCCTTAATATGGCGGTCGTCACCAATACCATCCCCTCCACCGGCATCAGCCTGCCGTTCTTTTCCTACGGCGGCACGGCGCTGGCCATCCTGCTGGGAGAAATGGGCATCGTGCTTTCGGTCTCCCGCCAAACGACAGTAGAAAAGGAGTAACATCCGTATGAAAGTTCTGTTTGCCTGCGGCGGTACCGCCGGTCATATCAATCCCGCGCTGGCGGTGGCCACCGAGCTGCGCCGCCGGGTGCCGGATTGCGAGATCCTTTTTGTAGGCAACCCCGATGGTATGGAGGCGACCCTGGTGCCGCGGGCGGGCTTTCGGTTCGCGCCGTACCGTTCTATGGGCATCCAGCGGCGCCTTACATGGGAAAATGTGAAGCGCAACGCCAAAAGCGTCTGCCTTTTATTGACCGCCCGCAGCCGTGCCGAAAAGCTGCTGCGGGATTTTACCCCCGATGTGGTGATGGGAACCGGCAGCTATATTTCGGCACCCGTTTTATCGGCGGCAGCGGCCCTGCACATCCCCTGCATGACCCACGAGGCCAATGCGCTGCCCGGTGTTTCCAACCGTATGGTGGCGCAAAAGGTGGATAAGTTCCTGCTGGCGGTGCCGGAAGCGGAAAAGCACCTGCCGCAGCGCCAAGATTACATCGTCACCGGCAACCCCGTCCGTCCGGAGATCCTTGCGGCCGACCGGGCCGCCGCCCGCGCCCGTTTGGGGGTCCGTCCCGGGCAGCTGTGTCTGTTGTCCTTTGGCGGCAGCCTGGGGGCGCAGACCATCAATGAAGTCGTAGCGGCGCTGATGGCCTGGCATGTGCCGGAGGGAAAGCTGCACCACATCCACGCCACCGGCCGGTATGGGGTGGAGCTGCTGCCACGGCTGCTGCGGGAAAAGGGTGTCGCCTATGAGAATAACCCCAACCTGGATATCCGGGAATACATACATGATATGCCCGATTGTCTGGCGGCTGCCGATTTGGTCATAGCCAGGGCCGGTGCCATAACGCTGGCGGAGCTGACCGCAGTGGGGCGGGCCTCAGTGCTCATCCCTTCTCCCAATGTGGCGGAAAACCACCAGTACCACAATGCCATGGTGTTGGCCAATCATAAGGCTGCCGTGGTCATTGAGGAAAAAGATCTGACCGGCGAAAAGCTGGTGGCGGCTGTAAAGGAAATGACCGCCGACCCCGAAAAGCTGCGGAAGATCGGTCTGGCGGCCAAGGCACTGGGTGTCCCCAATGCATGCGGCCATATCACCGATGAACTGTTGGATCTTTATAAAACTCACAGAAAATAAGCTGTAAGGCCTGTTTTTTCACCCAATATTCCGTATAGGCATAGAATACCCCCGAAAGCCCAAGGGCAAATACAGGGGGGAGCGATGCCGTTTATGCGCGGATTGCGGATCACAGGAGGAAACAGACTAAGCGGGACCATAGCGGCGCACGGCGCCAAAAACGCGGTGCTGCCCATTCTGGCGGCTACCGTGCTGTGCAGTCGTTCAGAGATTAAAAACTGCCCTAACCTCAGCGATGTAGCGGTGAGCTGTCACATCCTGCGGCACCTGGGCTTTGCGGTAGAACGGGCGAGGGATACCCTGATCATTACCCGGGAGGATACCGGCTGCCGGGATGTTCCGTCGGAATGGATGCGGGCCATGAGGTCCTCTATTCTGTTCCTAGGCGGGATGCTGGCCCGCTGTGGGAGCGTGACCCTGTGCCCGCCCGGCGGGTGTGCCCTGGGCGGCCGTCCTATTGATTTGCATCTTTCCGCCCTGCGCCAAATGGGCGCGGTCATCAGCGAGGAGGGTGATACCCTGCGCTGTGCCGCTCCCGGCGGTCTGCATGGTGCCGCGGTGCAGCTGCCCTACCCCAGCGTGGGCGCTACCGAAAACCTGCTCATCGCGGCGGCGGGAACGCCTGCCGAAACCAAAATCACCGGCGCAGCTGCCGAACCGGAGATCTCCGATCTGCTGGCCTATCTGCGGGGCTGCGGCGCCCTAATAGAATCCCAGCCCGATGGCGCCATCCTGGTGCAGGGCAGGGAAGCGCTAACCGGCTGCTGCTGCCATGCCATCCTCCCGGACCGTATCGAGGCGGCGACCTACCTTGCTGCCGCGGCCATTACCGGCGGAGAGATCACAGTGTACGCCAGCCCGGAACACTTGGCGGCGCCCCTGGCGGCGCTGCGGCGTATGGGGTGCCGTATCACCACCGGGGAGCAGAGCATCACCCTTACCGCTCCAGAACATTTACAGGGGGCCGGCAGCATCGTTACGCTGCCGTATCCCGGCTTTCCCACCGATCTGCAAGCCATCTTTATGGCGCTGGCCGCCGCGGCAGAGGGCTACACCGCCTTTACCGAAACGGTCTTTCCCCGGCGCTGGGCCCATGTGGAGGAACTGCGCCGCTTGGGTGCGGATATCACGGTGGTCGGCAGTCATGCAGTCATCCGGGGGGCGCCCCTTATCGGGTCAGCCCTCACCTGCACCGATCTGCGCGCCGGAGCCGCTGTGGTACTAGCGGCATTAGCGGCAAAGGGAGAAAGCAGCGTTACAGCTATCTCCCACATCGAACGCGGCTATGCCGATTTTGTTCCAACCCTGCGCCATCTGGGCGCGGATATTTGCCTGACGGAAGTCTAAACCAAAAGAAGGAGAACCAAAGCCCATGACTGCCAAGCCTACCCGTAAACAGCAGACCCGTCGCCGCCGCCGAGCGGTGTTTATCCTGCTGTTCGCGGCGGTGCTGTGCGGCGTGGGCTTTTACTGTGTCAGTGTATTTTGCCGGGCCACCCATATAGAAGTGACCGGCAGTACCCGCTATGCCGCCGAGGATATCATAGAAGCCGCCGACATAGGGGAGGAGCAGAATATCTTCACCATTTCCCAAAAGGCCCTGAACGAGCGAATTACCGCCCTGTGTCCTTATATCGAGTGTGTAACGCTGCACCGCCGCCTGCCCGATACCCTGGAACTGGAGCTGCACGAGTTCAATACCATTTACGCCTGTATTGGCAGTATGGGGCGGGTCACCACCCTTTCCGCCGATGGCAAAGTGCTGGAGCAATGCGCATCCCTGCCGGAGTATACCTGTCTGCTGCTTGGTGCCGATTTTTCCGGCTATACCACCGGGGAAAAGCTGCCGGAGGAATGGCAAAAGACCCTGGCCGGTGTGGATAAGGTGCGCGCGGCCCTGGAGGACGCCGGGATGCTCTCTGAGATCGGGTATATTGAGATCGGGGAGGAGCAGAGCTACAAGGCTGTCTATCAGGACCGCATCCAGCTGCGCCTGGGCAGCGAATACGATTTGGCCACCAAGCTGCTCACCGCCCAAAAGATCATCCAGGATGAGCTTCCCGCCGATTTTATCGGGTACCTTGATGTTTCGGTCAGCGGTCGGGCCTACACCCGGCAGCTGCCTCTTACCCAGGTGGCGGATGCACAATATCTGGCCATTTTGGGTGGAAAACAGTAGCAGATATACGCCTTTTGGGTTGCATTTTCATGATGTTTCTGTTATGATAGATTAGGAGAAAACTCTAAACAGGAGGCAATAGTGCTGATGATGAATATAGAGCTGGATAACGACTATGAAAAAATGGCTGCGATCAAGGTATTGGGCGTCGGCGGCGGCGGCGGAAATGCCGTCAACCGTATGATCCAATCCGGCATGAGCAGCGTGGAATTTATCTCGGTCAATACCGATAATCAGTCCCTGCGTTTTTCCAATGCCTCTTACAAGCTGCACATCGGTGATAAGCTGACCCGCGGGCAGGGTGCCGGCGGCGACCCCATGAAGGGCGAAAAGGCAGCGGAGGAAAGCGAAGATGAGATCACCTCGGTGCTGCGCGGTGCCGATATGGTATATATCACGGCCGGTATGGGCGGCGGCACCGGCACCGGTGCGGCTCCCGTTATTGCCCGCATCGCCCACGATATGGGTATCCTCACCGTCGGTGTGGTTACCAAGCCCTTCTCCTTTGAGGGCAAGCGCCGCATGGATCAGGCCACGGCCGGCATCGAGCGGCTGAAGGAGCATGTGGATGCTCTGCTCGTTATCCCCAATGAGCGCCTTCGCAGTATCTCGCAGGAAAAGATCACTCTGGCCAATGCCTTTGCCAAGGCGGATGAAGTGCTGCTGCAGGCGGTACAGAGCATCTCCGACCTCATCAATATTCCAGGTATCATCAATCTAGACTTCGCCGATGTCACCTCCATCATGAAGGACGCCGGCTATGCCCATATGGGCCTGGGCGCTGCCAGCGGCCCCAATAAGGCCGAGGAAGCCGCCCGCATGGCCATCGCCTCTCCGCTGCTGGAAACCTCCATCAACGGTGCCCGCGGCGTTATCGTCAACTTCCTCGTTCCGCCCGATGTCGATCTGGAGGACATCACCAATGCTTCCCAGATGATCCACGATGCCGCCCACCCGGATGTCAACCTCATTTGGGGTGTCGCCTTTGATGAAAAGCTGGAGGATGAGATCAAGATCGTCGTCATTGCCACCAACTTTGACCATGAATCCGGCTTCCGCATCCCCACTCCCCCGGTGGATACCGAGGTTCCGGAGGACAAGATCACTGAAGTGGAGCCGCAGACCGAGCAGGAGCCCATCAATGATGACCTAGATATCAGTGCCCTCATTGATATGCTCAATCACGATCGGGACAAGCGCTCCTGAGCTTTTATAACTTTATCCCCCTGTCACTTTTGGCAGGGGGATTGATTTTACTGGGCAGTCGATTATAATAAAGCTAAAAAAAGAGGGGAGAGTGAACCCATGAATGTACTGTTGACCGGCGGGGCCGGCTATATCGGTAGCCACACCGCAGTAGAGCTGCTGAACCGGGGTTGTGATATTGTCATAGCGGATGATTATTCCAATAGCAGCCCTGTGGCAGTGGAACGCATTCGGCAGATCACCGGCCGGGATTTTCCTGCCTACCATGTCGATGTAACCGACCGCGAAGCCGTCCGCCGCATCTTCCGTGAGAATAAAATCGACTGTGTCATTCACTTTGCCGGGAAAAAGGCGGTGGGGGAGTCTGTCGAAATTCCCCTTTCCTACTACCGTACCAATCTCGATGCCGCCCTGACGGTACTGGAGTGTATGAAGGAGGCCAGTGTCAGCCGGTTTATCTTCTCCTCCTCCGCCACCGTGTATGGCTCACTTAATCCAATCCCTTACCGGGAGGATATGCCCCGCGGAGAGTGCTCCAGCCCCTACGGCACCACCAAGGCCATGATCGAAAAGATTCTGGAAGACGCTTGTCACGCTGATCCGACCCTTTCGGCGGTGCTGCTGCGGTATTTCAATCCCATTGGGGCGCACCCCTCCGGCCTCATCGGGGAGGACCCTCAGGGCATCCCCAATAACCTGCTGCCTTACATCGCACAGGTCGCGGTGGGCCGGCGGGAACGCCTTATGGTGTTCGGTGATGATTACCCCACCCCCGATGGCACCTGCCGCCGGGATTATCTCCATGTGATGGACCTGGCTGCGGGGCACCACCGGGCGGCCTGCTACACCATGGAACACCCTGGTGTCACGGCGGTCAACTTGGGCACCGGTACCCCGTACAGTGTGCTGGAGGTCATCGAAGCGTTCCGGAAAGCCAGCGGCCGGGAGGTCCCCTATGTCATTGGTCCCCGCCGGGCGGGCGATCTGCCGGAATACTGGGCTGATGCCGCCAAAGCAAAGGAGCTTTTCGGCTGGCAGGCACAGTATACACTGCAGGATATGTGCCGGGATACCTGGGCCTGGCAAAGCAAAAACCCGCAGGGCTACCCCAAAGCCTAAGCCTGCCCCATCCGGGCGGCGGCGCTCCGCTCTCCGTCGGGGCGCCATCCCTTTGGGATAGGCAACCCTCCCTCGCTCCGCCCCGCCGCCCTGCCTTTATGCATGCCGCAAAAAAGAGACCCTTCGCAGGGCCTCTTTTCGCGTTTTATTGATTATTCCACCGTTACACTCTTGGCCAGGTTGCGTGGTTTATCCACATCGCAGCCGCGGGCATTGGCCGCTCCCAGCGCGATGAGCTGCAAGGTGACAACTAACAGCAGCGGCACATATTCGTCCTCCACTGCCGGCAGCCGGATAATCTCATCATAGCATTCGGGGTCGACTTCCAGCCCTTCCAGCGTAATGAGCAGCACATGCGCCCCACGGGCTTTTACTTCCTTCACATTGCTTATCATCTTGCCCAGCGTCTTGCGCTGGGTCGCCAGGGCAATGACCGGGGTGCCGTCGGTAATCAGGGAAATAGTCCCGTGCTTCAGCTCTCCGGCGGCGTAGGCCTCGCAGTGAATGTAGCTGATCTCCTTGAGCTTCAGGGAGCCCTCCATCGCCAGCGAGTAATCCAACCCCCGCCCGAGGTAGAAGAGATGCTCGGCATTTTTCAGTCCCTCGGCATACCGGAAAAATTCCGGTTCCATGGCCAATACATGCGGCAGGTAGCTGACAGCATTCAGCAGCTTCGGCAGCTGGCGGCAGCACCAGTCCATCGGGGCGCCCTTATCCGCCGCAATGCGGAAGCCCAGCAGATACATCATTGCCACCTGCACCGAATAGGCCTTGGTGCTGGCCACCGCAATTTCCGGCCCGGCGTAGGTGTACAGGCAGTAGTCGGCCTCCCGCGCAATGGAGGAGCCTACCACATTCACGATACCTATAACGGGGATATGGTTTTCCTTAAAGAGCCGCAGCGCCGCCAGGGTATCTGCGGTTTCGCCGCTTTGGCTCACCACCACCGCCGCGCACCCTGGGGTAAAGATGGGATCGCGGTAGCGCAGCTCGCTGGCTACCTCCACCTCTACCGGCAGCCGCGCCAGCTTTTCTATGATCGCCTTACCTACCATACCGCTGTACATGGCGGTACCGCAGGCGGAGATATACAGCTTGGTCACATCCCGAAAGAAGCCATCCGGCAGGCCATCACCCTCAAAAGTCACAAACCCATCCTTGGTACGCCCATCAATGGTATCGGCCAGGGCGCGGGGCTGTTCATGGATCTCCTTCTGCATAAAGCAGGGATAGCCGCCCTTTTGTGCCTGCTCCACCGACCAGTTGGCAATCTTGGCTTCTTTTTCGATGGGGGTCCCGTCCGGGGCGTAAAAACGCAGCTCCCCGTAATGGGCCACCACCACTTCTTCCTCCTCCAGCAGGTAATACTGCCGGGTGTATTCTATAATGGCAGGTACATCGGAGGCCACATAGCTACCGGTCTCATCCTTGGCCGCAATCAGCGGGCTGCCCCGGCGGATGCCGTAAACGGTATCCGGTTCCCCTTCCAGCAGCATACAAAAGCCGTAAGCTCCCTCCATCTCCGCCGTAGCGGCATGGATGGCTGCCACAGGGCTCTCGTGCAGCTTCATATGGTGGTCCAGCAGTGCCGCCGCTATTTCGGTATCGGTTTGGGTCAGGAAGTGATATCCTTCACGCTCCAGCCGCTCCCGCAGCGCCCGGTAGTTTTCTATAATGCCGTTATGCACCAGCGTCACACGGCCTTGCCGGTGGGGGTGGGCATTCACATCATTGGGCACGCCATGGGTGGCCCAGCGGGTATGCCCTATGCCGCAGTGGCTGGCAAGGCACTGGTCGCCGCAGGCGGCGCGCAGGTTGCTCAGCCGCCCTGCCGCCTTGATGACCTCTATTTTTCCCTCGTCCCACAGGGCAATACCGGCGCTGTCATAGCCGCGGTATTCCAGGTTTTCCAGCCCATGCAGCAGCTTTTCCCGGGCGTATTCCGCCCCCGAATAACCAATGATTCCACACATAAATAATAAGGCTCCTTTCCCGCAGATATCCATGGTACGGGAGAGAAACCTTCGCTAAAAGTGCTTTTACCCTATGGCACGGCGGGCCGGTACAGCAGCTGCGCCGGCAGGATAACGAAAACCAAAGGGGAGAATACAGGCTGTTTCTCTCCGCGGAGTCCCGCAGGGATGCCAAAAACATTCCCCGCAAGGGATATCTGTTCTGTTCGTTATCCATGGCCGGCTCTTTGTTGCACGGTCGCCCGTGTTTTTGCGCCGGCCTGCGCTGTGGCAGCAGCGGGAGGGCATCCGCCGAATTTTCGATACTCCCTCCACCTCGTCATCCGCCCGCGGTACATAAACCGGGCGGTACTGGCGCTTTGACCATGTGATATTATAGCAAAATTCCGGTGTCTTGTAAAGAAAAAAGAGGAAAGAGCCTGCCGGTCCTTTCCTCCCATATTATGCAGCCTTATGCCGGAATATGCGGAGTCGCGGCTTGTTCGGCCTCCAGCTGGGCCAGGTGGGTCTGGTATCGGTCCAGGATCGCCTCTTCCAGGGTATGCCGCGCCTCCGGCGTGATGGGGTGGGCAATATCACGGAATGTCCCATTCTCATCCTTGCGGCTTGGCATCGCCACAAAGAGCCGCTCCGGCCCCTCAATGACCTTGATATCGTGTACAGCCAGGTCGCCGTCTATGGTGACCGAAACCAACGCCTTCAGCCGTGCGTCCTCGTAAATTTTGCGGATCCGAATATCGGTGATATTCTTGCCTGTTTCTCCTTTCAGATGCCTTTTATTGTTGTTGGGCGCAGGCAGCGAACGGAATGATCGGCGAGGGCTGTGTCAGGGCCTCGACAGGCGCCAGCCCGTCTTCACCGGGCGCCAGCCTGCCTTCGCCCCCTCCTTGCCTTCATCCGATCCTGCCGCCCGCCGCCTGCGCCTGCGGGCTTCGCTTGCCATTAGCCTTGTCCGCCGCCTGGCAAATTATGCACTTCCCGCCGCTTTTTGTATTAAAATGCCCGTCGCTATTGTCAAAAGCCCTGCTAATGGGGTATAATATACCATGTATGAAATTCTTAAAGGTGGCGGTCACAGTATGGTAAAACCGATTGAAACCATCCCGGAAGGGGTCAAACATATTCATTGCATTGGCATCGGCGGCAGCGGCATGTTCCCGCTGGTGCAGATCCTGCACGGCCGGGGCTATACCATTACCGGCAGCGATAATAACGAAAGCGACATTGTCAATTTGGAGCGTCAGATGGGCATTGAGGTGATGATGGGCCAGCGGGCGGAAAATATCCAGGGCGCCGATCTCATTCTCTATTCCGCCGCCATTATGGATACCAACCCCGAACTGATTGCCGCGCGGGAAAGCGGCCTGCCCCTGTGGGAACGCGCCAAAATGCTGGGCGCCGTCTCCAGCTGGTACAGCGAGGCGCTGGGCGTCTGCGGTACCCACGGTAAAACCACCACCACCGCCATGATCGTCCAGATCCTCTATATGGCGGGACTGGATCCCTCCGCCGTCATCGGCGGCAAGCTGCGGACCATAGGCGGGTACGGCCGCAGCGGGGCAACGCAGCGCTTTGTGTACGAGGCCTGCGAATTCAAGGACACCTTCCTTTCCACCCACCCGGATATCGCCCTCGTCCTCAATATCGATAATGACCACATGGAATACTTCCACACTGTGGAAAACGCCATGAAGAGCTATACCAGGTTCGCCCAAAAGGCCCATACCGTCCTGTATAACGGCAGCGATGAAAAAACCTGCCGTGCCATGGAGGAAGCGGCAGGGGAGGGGAGAACCTTCCTCACCTTTGGCTGGGAGGACACCAACGACTACTACCCCGCCAATCTCCGCCACCTGGGTGGTCTGGACCGCCGCTTTACCCTCATGTTCCGCGGCAAGCCCCTCACCGAGATCCATCTGCAGATCCCCGGCGACCACAATATCCTCAATGCCATTGCCGCCGCCGCGGGCGCCATGCAGCTGGGCGCCACCCCGGAGCAGGCTGCCGCCGGGCTTTCGGCCTTTACCGGGGCCGGCCGCCGCTTTGAGGTGCTGGGCAAAACGCATAAAGGTGCTACTGTCGCCGATGACTATGCCCACCACCCCGCCGAGCTGCGCGCCACACTCACCGCCGCCAAGGAGCTGGACTTTAAGCGTGTATGGGCCGTGTTCCAGCCCTTCACCTTTAGCCGCACCTATATGCTGCTGGAGGACTTTGTCTCCGCCTTGTCCATCGCCGACCGCGTGGTGCTTTCGCCCATCATGGGCAGCCGGGAGGTCAATACCTACCACATCACCTCGGAGGATCTGGGCGAAAAGATACCCGGCTGTGTCTGCCTGCCCTCCTTCCAGGCCATGGCGGATTATGTCGATCGGTATTCCGAGTCCGGTGATCTGATCCTTACCCTTGGCTGCGGCGATGTTTATAAATGTGCCCGCATGATCCTGCACCACGAATAACTTTTCCAGAGGCTCTCCCTTCGGCGGGGAGCCTCATTCTTTTTCGTTGTGCATTTACTACAAAATATCACGCAAAACTTCGTCAATATATTAGCGTGTCCCCAAAATGTGACCAATTTGTAAAAAAACACTTGCATTGTTCCGCTAACGGTGCTATAAATGTGACAACAGAATAAAGCCAATTTGGTAGAGGTTGCGGGTTTCATCAGTAACCATCCCCATACGGTCCGGGAGACCGGGGAGGGAGAAAGGGAAAGCCGCCGAAGCGAAAGGCTCCCCCGAGAGCATTTACGCTGGGACGCAGCAGAATATGCTGCGGACTGTCACAGAAACTGTGGAGAGCTATCAGCGGGTTCCTGCGTTATTGCTATTTGTTTTTATTACGCCGGCCATGAGATTTGTTTTCCGCATTTCTCATGGCTTTTTTCGTCCCATTTTTCAGGAGGTAAATCTTATGTTTGGTACATTCTGGGCACTCGTCCCCCCCATCATCGCTATCGGTCTGGCCCTCATCACCAAGGAAGTGTACAGCTCCCTGTTCATCGGCGCTGTGGCCGGCGCCCTGTTCTATGCCGGCTTCCATGTGGAGGCGCTCGACTCTCTGCTCAATGACGGCGTAGTGGCCGCCATCCGTGATAATGCCGGTATCTTTATGTTCCTGGTGCTGCTGGGCATCCTCGTTGCCCTGCTCAATAAGGCCGGCGGCTCCGCGGCCTTCGGCGCTTGGGCCAAGACCCATATCAAGACCCGCGGCGGCGCCATGTTCGCTACCTTCCTGCTGGGCGTGCTCATCTTCGTGGATGACTACTTTAACTGTCTGACTGTCGGCAGTGTCATGCGTCCCGTTACCGATAGTCACCATGTTTCCCGCGCCAAGCTGGCTTACCTCATCGATGCCACCGCCGCCCCCATCTGCATGATCGCCCCCATTTCCTCTTGGGCAGCTGCCGTCTCCGGCGTTGTGGAGGATTACAGCGGTTTCGATCTGTTCATTCGTGCCATCCCCTTCAATTTCTACTCCCTGCTCACCATCGTCATGGTGCTGTTCCTTTGCAAGACCGGCATGGACTACGGCCCCATGCGCCGCCACGAGCTCAACGCTATCCGCAATAATGACCTGTTCACCGAGGGCGAGCAGCCCGAAGCGGTGGAGGAGGTCTCCAACCCCCGTGCCCGCGTTATCGATCTGCTGCTGCCGATCATTGTGCTGGTGGTGCTGTGCGTCAGCGGTTTGGTCTACTCCGGCTACCTCAATGGCGCCAATAATTTCATCGAAGCCTTTGCCAACTGCGATGCTTTCTTCGGCCTGCCCTGGGGCGCTATTGTGGCACTGGTCTTTACCGTCATCTACTTTGTTCTCCGCCGGGTCATCTCCTTTAAGGATGCCATGAGCTGCATCCCGCAGGGCTTCTGTGCGATGGTTCCCGCAATCCTTATTCTCACCCTGGCCACCTCCCTCAAGAATATGACCACTCTGCTGGGCGCCAAGGAATTTGTCGCCGGCATGATGCACAGCGCTTCCAGCAGCCTTTACAGCCTGCTGCCCGCTGTTATCTATCTGGTTGCCTGCGGACTGGCGTTTGCCACCGGCACCTCCTGGGGCACCTTCGGCATCCTTATCCCCATTGTCACCGAGGTCTTTAAGGCTGACTTCACCCTGATGATTGTTGGCGTTTCCGCCTGTCTCGCCGGTGCGGTATTCGGTGACCATGTTTCTCCCATCAGCGATACCACCATCATGGCTTCCGCCGGTGCCCAGTGCAACCATCTGAACCATGTTTCCACCCAGTTCCCGTACGCAGCCACTGTGGCTATTGTTGCTTTCTTTACCTACATCATCGCAGGCTTCGTTCCCAATGCCGTCATCGTCCTGCCCATCGGCATTGTCCTTATGCTTGCTACCCTGTTCGTTATCCGCGGCATCACCAACCGCCGCGGCGCGGAGGGCTGATTGTCCCGCTTTGCTTTTCCGCCAGCCTCTCCGCAAAAGGAGGGGCTGGTTTCTGCTTCCCCGCAAATCCCTGCATACCGCGCATCGGCCCGCAGGGCGCCCCGGCTTCGCCGGGGCTGGCCGGGGCTCCGCTCCGGCCTACGGCCGCCTGCGGCGGCCGGCCCTGCGGGCCCGCCCCCTGCCGGGATTCCGCCCCTCCCCATAGCGCCCAGGCCCTCCGCACCCACCACCCCGCTTTTTCATAGAATAAACCATCCACGCATTGTATTTCTTGTCCCAAAGTGATATAATAGCCTATAATTTTTATTTTCCGTTACTCCACAGCAAGGAGGCTTTGCTATGCAGCCCATCATCCGTTCCGAAAAACTCTCGCAGGTCCATTCCGATATCCGCGGCCCCGTCTATGTGGAGGCCATGAAAATGATCGCGGAGGGAACCCCCGTCCTGCGCCTCAATACCGGCAATCCTGCCACCTTCGGATTTACCATGCCCCCCAGCGTGCGCCACGCCCTGCTGGAGAATGCCGATAAGGCCGTTGGCTACTGCGATTTCCGCGGCATGCCCGCCGCCCGTCAGGCCATTCTAGAGTACGAAACCGCCAAAGGCATCGAGGGGCTGACCCCCGATGATATCTTCGTCGGCAATGGCGTCAGCGAGATGGCTCAGTTCGCCATCACCACCCTGCTCAATTACGGTGATGAGATCCTGCTCCCCAGTCCCAGCTACTCCCTGTGGACCAATGTCACCCTCATCTCCGGGGCCAAGCCGGTGTTCTACACCTGCGATGAAGCCTCCGACTGGTACCCAGATGTCGCAGATATCCGCCGGAAGATCACCTCCCGCACCCGTGCCATCCTCATCATCAATCCCAATAACCCCACTGGCGCGCTGTACCCCCGCGAACTGCTGGAGCAGATTGTGGCGATCGCCCGGGAAAAGGAACTTATCCTCCTCTCGGATGAGATCTACGACCGCCTGGTCATGGACGGCAAGGAGCATGTCTCCACCGCTGCCCTCTGCCCGGATCTCCCGGTCCTCACCTTCAACGGCCTTTCCAAAAGCCACATGATCTGCGGCTTCCGCTGCGGCTGGCTGGCTGTTTCCGGCCCCCGCCAGATAACGAAGGACTTCATTGCCGGCATGGTGGCGCTCACCAGTATGCGCCTGTGCGGTAATGCCCTCACGCAGCTGGTCATTCCTGCCGCCCTGCAGGATGAACAAAGCACCCGTGAGCTGCTCATCCCCGGCGGCCGCCTTTATGAGCAGCGGGAAGCCGCCGTTCAGGCCATCCGCCGGTTCGATTGCCTCTCGGTGGTCAAAAATACCGGTGCCTTCTACATTTTCCCCCGCATCGATCTCAAAAAGTGCCCCATCACCGATGATAAAAAGTTCGCTATGGATCTCCTGCACGAAAAACACATCCTGCTGGTGCCCGGCAGCGGCTTCGATTGGCCTCAGCCCGATCACTTCCGGGTCGTTATGCTGCCGGAAGCGAAGGACCTCGCCCGCGCCATGACCGATGTCGGTGAATTCCTGCAAACCTACCGTCAGTAACTATCAGCAAAAAGGCCCCGGCGTCAAACCGGGGCTTTCTTTCCATCATAGTATTCACGGAGGACCTCATGAAAGCCATCTTCATTGATATCGATAACACCCTGCTGGATTTTGATGCCTATGTCCGCACCACCATGGAGCAGGGCTTCGCCCATTTTGGCTTGCCCGCGTATCACCCGGAGATGTACCACACCTTCACCGCCGAAAATAATAAGCTCTGGCGGCAGATCGAGGAGGGTACACTCACCTTCGCCGAGCTTCAAAAAATCCGCTGGAACAATGTTTTTGCCGCTCTTGGCATCCATTTTGATGGCCCCGCCTTTGAACATTACTTCCGTGCCGCCCTGCACGAGAGCGCCATCCCAGTCCCCGGTGCCATAGAGCTCCTGCAAAGCCTTTCCGGCCGCGCACTCCTGTGTGTCGCCAGCAACGGCCCCTACGAACAGCAGCTCCACCGGCTGGAGATCGGCGGCATGAAGCCGTATTTTGATTATTTCTTCATTTCGGAGCATGCTGGCGCCGCCAAGCCCGCCCCAGCCTTCTTCGATTACGCCTTTCACGCGCTGAACCAAGATCGCACCGACCCCATTCTCCCGCAGGAAACCCTCATCATCGGGGACTCTCTCTCGTCCGATATTGCCGGTGGCCTGCAATACGGCATGAAAACCTGCTACTACCGCCGCCCCGGTGCCCCAGCCGCCCCCGCCGGGGTGGACTACACCGTCACCGCCCTTTCCCAGATTCCCGCCCTGCTGAAGATGGCTTGACCTGTCCTTTAACGCCCACTGCAAGCCGCATAATACGGCCCCGCAGGGCGGCGCTCCGCGCCGTGACGGCCTTCGGCCGTCCCCGTGGCTTCGCCACGGCCCCTGCGGGGCCTCCCATCGGCAAACTTACCCTCATAAAAAACCGACCCATGTTTTTCCGCAGGTCGGTTTTACTTTTATTCTGCTTTGGCAGAGCGACCGCCCTCACCCCACCTCAATGGAGTTCAGGATCTTTTCAAACATTTCGCATTGCGTGCTGATGCCAAGTCCTATTAGCGGGGTAAGGGTCAGCCGGATCATTTCGTCGCCCGTATCAATACAGTAGATCACCTCGTGCATCATCATCGGCAGGGCGTCGTCCGGCTCCTCCCAGGAGCGATGATAGCTCTTGGCGGCATATCCGCCGAATTCGTGTTCCTCCACTCGGTAGGAGTCGCTGAATGTCTCGTCATACACCGCAAAAGGCGCCGCTTTGTCTGTGATGGATTCCACGGAGTGCACCGTGGCAAGGAATTCTGTTCCGGCTCGTTCGTTCCTCAGGCTGCCGTCCTCGCAAGTCGTTCCCTCCGGCAGCCACAGGCTAAAGCCGCCCAGCTCCATCTTCTCATATCCAACGGCATTCTCGGTCGTTTCCGGCGGCTTCTCTATTTCCAGTCCGGCAAGGATCTCCTCAAAATCCTCGATGGAAATAACCTGCTCCCGTTCCTGATTTTCAAACAGGGCGATCTCGTAGCTATCCTCTCCGTCAAAGAAATAATAGCTCCAAATGGTGTAGAGACAGACTTTTGTCTCCTCCACACCCGGTGTCATTTCAGGGCTTTCCAGTATACCGTATTCCGCCGAGGAAATATAGAATTCCCGTTTTCCCAGTTGCTTTATTTGGATATCGTCCCATTTTTGCATGTATCCGCGTTGTTCCTCTGCAGGGGTGTAATATACCTCAATCAGCTTCCGTCCCTGATAGTCAATGTCGTTGTGTCCATCGCTTTCCCAATCCGCAGGGCACTCAAAGATAAGCTGACGTCCGTCGCCTGTTGCTGGAGAAACCGCTATTCTTTTTGTTGACTTTGGGCTCTGTGTTTCTTCCGCAGGCGGGACAGGGGAGGGCGCCGGTTCTTCACTCGGTTTTGTACAGGCGCACAAGGTCAAAAGCAGCAGCAAAGCTGCCAGCGCAGGTAAAAATTTTCTCATGTTTTTCCTCCTAAGGTTTCTCTGCCGCAGCAGGTATAGAATATCTGCGGTCTTACCCTTATTATAACGGATCTGGTCTAAAATTGTAACAGTCTGCCCGCCGCAAAAATTCCCCCTCCCATGCGGGAGAGGGAAAATACGTTATAGGACATTTGTGAAAATAGAATACGGGGGATAGGGCGGTAATTATTTCTCCCAGCGGCGGCACAGCTCCTCCACCTCGTCCGCAAAGCGGGCCACATCGCGGTTGGCGCCCTGCTTGTAGCCGCTCGCAATGCCGGAAAGCCGCTCCACCGCAGCCAACAGCCGGCGGAATACCTCGCTGACAAAACCGGCCTTCTTCTCCTTGTCGCGCGGGAAGTCTCGTCCCTTGGCCAGGCACGCGCCGTCCATCAGGCTGTACTCCGATTCAAAGAGCGGCACCTCGGCCGTGTAGCCCAGCCCCTGCAGCGTTTCGCAGAAGCTCAGCGCCGCGGTTTCCTCGCCGTGCACAATAAAGACCTTCTGCGGCTTCTGTCCCTGCATCTCCAGCCAGTGGATGAGTCCGTTTTTATCCGCGTGGCTGGACATGAACTTAAAGGAGCAGATTTCCGCCCGCACAGCGATCTTCTCTCCAAAGAGCTTAATCGAGGTAAGACCATCCAAAAGCTGCCGCCCCATCGTTCCCTCACTCTGGTATCCCACAAAGACGATGGAACATTCCGGCCGCCACAGGTTGTGCTTCAGGTGGTGCCGGATGCGTCCGGCCTCGCACATGCCGCTGGAGGCAATGATGACCTTGGGGGTCGGGTCGGTGTTCAGTGCCATGGATTCCTGCGAGGTGCGGGAAAGCTTCAGCCCGGGGAAACTGATGGGCTTAAAGCCGTTTTTCAGCAGCTCTATGGTCTCCTCGTCGGCATAGCCGGTCAGGTCGCCGTCGTAAATCTGGGTGGCCTCCAGTGCCAGCGGGCTATCCACATATACCGTAAAGTTGGGGTTCGATTTCACCAGCCCCCGCGCCTTGATCTCCCGGATGTGATACAGCAGCTCCTGGGTGCGCCCCACCGCAAAGGAGGGGATCACCACATTGCCGCCCCGGGCCAGTGTCCGGTCTATGATCTCGGAAAGATCCTTGGGCACATCCTCACCGGTCTCATGCAGCCGGTCGCCATAGGTGGATTCCATCACTACATAGTCGGCCGGGGGCACCGGCTGCGGGTCCCGGATAATAGGCTTATCCACATTGCCGATATCCCCGGAGAAGATGACGGTACGGGTCTCAGCCCCTTCCGTTACCGTAAAGCGGATCGCCGCCGACCCCAGCAGATGCCCGGCGTCATACCAGTCCGCCGCAATTCCCGGGAAAAGCTCCACATGGTCGCCGTAGCTTACCGGCACCAGCAGCTCCAGGGTATCGGTGGCATCCTGCACCGTGTAAAGAGCGTCCTCGGTCGGGTCGCCGCTGCGTTTATTTTTCTTTGCTTTCCACTGGGCATCGCTTTCCTGTATCCGGGCGCTGTCCAGCAGCATGATCTTTAAGAGGTCGCAGGTTGCCCGTGTCGCGTAGATAGGCCCCTTGTAGCCGTTTTTCACCAGCAGCGGCAGCCGCCCGCTGTGGTCGGTGTGGGCATGGGTCACACATACCGCGTCTATCGCTGTCGCGTCAAAGAACAGCTCGTTTTCATTGTATACATCGCCGCCCTGCTGCAGGCCGCAGTCGATGAGAATATTCTTGCTGCAGGCGGTCAAACGGTGGCAGCTGCCAGTCACTACCCGGGCCGCCCCCCAAAAGCTCAGTTTCATAAATGCGCTTCCCCTTTCGATTTTCTTTTTCCAGTATACCACACCCCGCCGAAAAAGGAAAGGGGACAGCAGGGTGGGGGTGGGCGGCTGCCGCAGATTTTACACTCTGTTCATGGGGCAGGAGCGGCGCAGCCGCGCGCCCTGCGGGCGCGCTCCCGGCCCTTTGTGCCGGTGTGGGCGGGGCAAAACCCCGCCCGGCTGCGCCGCCTTGGCCTCTGTCGCCAGTTCCTCCCCAAACCGCAAAAAGCCGCCCCCGCGCAGGGAGCAGCCTTTTCTTTTACAGCTCTTTGTAGTAGGGACAGATATCCTCATAGTGCCCGTCCTTCATCCGGAAGCCCTTGGGAATGGTACCCAGCTGGATAAAGCCCAGCCGCTCGTAGAGGTGCCGGGCGTGCAGGTTGGTGGCTACTACGGCATTAAACTGCAGTACCCCAAAGCCATGCTTTTTGCCCTCCTTCAGGCAGTCCAGCACCAGCTTTTCGCCAATGTGCAGCCCACGGGCCTTTTTACTTACCGCGTAGCTCGCGTTGCAAATGTGCCCGCAGCGCCCCACATTGTTGGGGTGCAGGATGTAAAGCCCCAGTACCTTTCCGGCTTCGTCCTCCGCCACACCGCACCAGCTCTGCCCGGCAAAAAACTCTCTGCCGCTTTCCTCGGTCAGCAGCTCCTCCTGCGGGAAGGCAATCCCGTCCTCCACTACCTCATTCCAGATGGCTACCATCAGCGGCAGGTCCCGGCTTTCATATCCTCGTATCGTGATCTGCATGGGCCCAGCCTCCTTTTCGCTTCCTCGCCGATTCCTGCCTGCCGCAGGATACGGCCCCGCAGGGCGGCGCTTCGCGCCGTGACGGCCTGCCGGCCGTCCCCGCGGCTTCGCCGGCTTTTCAGCCTCGCCTTACTGCTCCATCAGCCCGGTGATCAGCCGGCACAGCTCGGCCGGCTCCTCTATCGGCACGCCGCCGATGAGACATCCCTCGGCATACAGCAGCTTTGCGTAGTCCGCCAGCTTTTTCTTGTCGGTCACGGCGTATTCCTTCAGCTTGGCCGTTACCGGATGGTCGGGGTTCAATTCCAGCACCACATCCGCCTTAAAGCGATTCTCCCGCCCCGGCATGGCGTTCAGCGTCTGCTCCATCTCCATCGAAAGCCCGCCCTCGGTGGAAAGACATACCGGGTGGGATTTCAGCTTGTCGGTAAAGCGCACGGCATGTACCTTTTCGCCCAGCGCCTCCTTCATCGCCGCAAAGAGATCAGCAGCCGCCTCATTTTCCTCGGCCAGCGCCTTCTTCTGCTCATCGGTGGAAAGATCGATCTCATCGGTGCGGATATTAAGGAACTTCTTGCCGTCATACTCCCGCAGCGTCTTGATGGCGAATTCATCCACCTGCCCGGTCATATACAGCATCTCGTAGCCGGCTTCTTTTATCTGGTCAGCCTGCGGCAGAGCGTCTATTGCCTCTACCGTGCGGCCGCAGCCGTAGTAGATGGCCTCCTGGCCCTCCTTCATACGGCCCACATATTCCTTCAGGGTCGTCAGCTTCTTTTCGGTGGAGGAATAGAACAGCTGCAGATCCTGCAGGGTGTCCTTGTGCATGCCGTAGTCCATGCACAGGCCGTAGGTCAGCTGCGTGCCAAATTCCTTCCACAGCGCCTCATATTTCTCACGGTCGTTTTCCAGTAGCTTCTCCAGCTCGCCTTTAATGCGCCGCTCCAGCGCCCGTTCAATGAGCTGCAGCTGCCGGTCATGCTGCAGCATCTCCCGGCTGATGTTCAGGGAAAGATCCTCGCTGTCTACCAGGCCCCGCACAAAGCTGAAATAGTCCGGCAGCAGGTCGGCACACTTTTCCATAATAAGCACGCCGCGGGAATAAAGCTGCAAGCCCTTCTCATAGCTGGTGGAGTAGTAGTTCATCGGGGCATGGCTGGGGATAAACAGCAGGGCGTTAAAGGTGGCGTTGCCCTCCGTCCGGGTATGGATCACCACCGCCGGGTCTTCATAGTCGTAGAATTTGTTCTTATAGAAGTCATTGTACTCTTCCGGCTTTACTTCGCTCTTTTGCTTGCGCCACAGCGGGATCATGCTGTTTAGAGTGGTTTCTTCCCACACCGTTTCATACTCCGGCTTTTCGGGGGCTTCCTCGCCCTCCGGCACGGCCTTGGGGCGGTACTGCGGCATCAGCAGGGTGATGGGGTAGCGAATGTAGTCGGAATATTTCTTCACCAGCTCGGAAAGGCGGTATTCCTCCAGGAATTCGCTGTATTTCTCGTCCTCGGTGTCGTCCTTCAAGTGCAGGGTGACGCGGGTGCCCCTCCAGTCCATTTCGCAGGGCTCTATGGTGTAGCCCTCGGCGCCGCTGGATTCCCACCGGCTGCCGGTTTCCTCGCCCCAGGCGCGGCTTTCCACCGTTACATGGTCCGCTACCATAAAGGCGGAATAGAATCCCACGCCGAACTGCCCGATGACTTCCACATCCTCGCCGGTCTCGTTTTCCCGCTTAAAGTCCAGACTGCCGCTCTTGGCGATGGTGCCCAGGTTCTTTTCCAGCTCCTCGGCGGTCATGCCGCAGCCGTTATCGGTGATGGAAAGCAGCCGGTTTTCCTTATCCACCGCCAGGGCGATCTTGTAGTCGCCGCGGGAAAGGGGAATGCTGTCATCGGTCAGCGAGCGGAAATACAGCTTATCAATGGCATCGCTGGCATTGCTGATAAGCTCCCGCAGGAAGATCTCCTTGTGGGTGTAAATGGAATTGATCATCATATCCAGCAGCTTTTTGCTTTCGGCTTTGAACTGCTTCGTTCTCATGGTCACAGGCTCCTTTGCTTCTTGTTTTATCTTTTCGCGTCCGCCCCGGCAACCGGATAGATCGGTTCCGGCGGTGTCGCTGGCGTCGCAAGGCATCAGCCCGTCTTTGCCGGGCAAGAGCCTTCCTTCCGCCGCTCCTTGCCGTACCTCGATCTCTCCGGCCGCCCGGGGCAGCCGCTATCCATTTTTGTTACATCGCCACCAGCTTTTCGCCGTCGTAGTCCACCGTAATGGCAGTCTCAGGGGCGGGGTCCTCAGCAATGATCCACCGGGCCAGCAGTGTCTCCACCTCGGTCTGGATGAGCCGCTTGAGCGGCCGCGCACCGTAAATGGGGTCGTACCCCTTGGCAATCAGATAATCCTTGGCGGCATCGGTCAGGGTGACGGTCAGCTGCCGCTGGGCCATCCGCTTCTGCAGGTCGGCCACCAGCAGATCCACGATGCCGCGGATGTTTTCCTTGGTGAGGGGCTTATAGAAGACGATCTCATCCAGCCGGTTCAGGAACTCCGGACGGAAGCTGCGGCGCAGCAGCTGGGTCACGCCGTCGCGGGCCTCCTCGCTGATCTCCCCGTTTTCCCCAATGCCCTCCAAAATGAGGTCGGAGCCCAGGTTGGAGGTCAGGATGATGATGGTGTTCTTAAAGTCCACGGTGCGGCCCTGACTGTCGGTGATCCGGCCGTCATCCAGTACCTGAAGCAGCACATTGAACACATCAGGGTGGGCTTTTTCCACCTCATCAAACAGTACAACGGAGTAGGGACGGCGGCGAACCGCTTCGGTCAGCTGACCGCCCTCCTCGTAGCCAACATATCCGGGAGGCGCGCCGATCAGGCGGCTGACCGAGTACTTCTCCATGTACTCACTCATATCGATCCGGACAATGTTGTGCTCATCGTCAAAGAGCGCCTCGGCCAGGGCCTTGGCCAGCTCGGTCTTGCCCACGCCGGTGGGCCCCAGGAACAGGAACGAACCGATGGGCCGCTTGGGATCCCGAATACCGGCCCGGCTGCGCAGAATGGCATCGGAAACCTTGGTCACGGCTTCATCCTGGCCAATAACACGGCGGTGCAGGATATCCTCCAGGTGCAGGAGCTTTTCACGCTCGCCCTCCATCAGCTTGGCCACCGGGATACCGGTCCAGCGGGCCACAATGCGGGAGATCTCCTCCTCGGTGACCTTGTCACGCAGCAGGGTGTCCTCCTTCTCCTCGGTCTCGCTTGTCTTTTCGGCCTCCTCCAGCTCCTTTTGCAGCTGGGGCAGTTTGCCGTATTTCAGCTCGGCGGCCTTATTGAGGTCGTAGCGGTTCTGCGCCATCTCTATCTCGGCATTGATCTTCTCGATCTCCTGCCGCAGGTTCTGCACCTTGCCGATGGACTGCTTCTCGTTCTCCCAGCGGGCCTTCATGCCGTTAAACTGCTCCCGCAGCTCGGCCAGCTCTTTCTGTACCTCCGCCAGGTGCGCCTGGGTCAGCTTGTCGGTCTCCTTCTTCATGGCCGCTTCCTCAATTTCCAGCTGCATGATGCGGTGCCGCAGCTCATCCATTTCGGTGGGCATCGAGTTCATCTCGGTCTTGATGAGAGCGCAGGCCTCATCCACCAGGTCGATGGCCTTATCCGGCAGGAAACGGTCGGTGATGTAGCGGTTGGAAAGGGTAGCGGCGGCGATGAGGGCAGCGTCCTGAATTTTAACGCCGTGGTACACCTCATACCGCTCCTTCAAGCCACGCAGAATGGCAATGGTATCCTCCACGGTGGGCTCGGCTACCATAACGGGCTGGAAACGGCGTTCCAGGGCGGCATCCTTCTCGATGTACTTGCGATACTCGTTCAGGGTGGTGGCGCCGATGCAGTGCAGCTCGCCGCGGGCCAGCATGGGCTTTAACAGGTTGCCGGCATCCATGGCGCCGTCGGTCTTGCCGGCGCCGACGATGGTATGCAGCTCATCGATGAAGAGGATGATCTTGCCCTCGCTCTGCTGCACCTCGTTCAGCACGGCCTTCAGCCGTTCCTCAAACTCGCCGCGGAACTTGGCACCGGCCACCAGGGAGCCCATATCCAGCGAGAACAGGGTCTTATCTTTCAGGTTTTCCGGCACATCCCCGGCCACGATCCGCAGGGCCAGCCCTTCGGCAATGGCGGTTTTACCTACGCCGGGCTCGCCGATAAGGCAGGGGTTGTTCTTGCTCTTGCGGGAAAGGATGCGGATGACATTGCGGATCTCCTCATCCCGCCCGATGACGGGATCGAGCTTCTGGGCGCGTGCAGCCTCGGTCAGGTCGCGGCCGTATTTTTTCAGCACATCGTAGGTTTCTTCCGGGGTATCGCTGGTGACGGTACGGTTGCCCCGCACCTGCCGCAGCGCCGCCATAAATTTTTCCTTGGTGAGCCCCGCTTCCCGGAACAGGGAGCGCAGGGTATCATCGGTTTTCTCAAAGAGACCGAGCATCAGGTGCTCGACGGAGGTGTACTCATCGTGCATCTCACGGGCGATCTTTTCGGCCTCGTTCAGGGCCTGCTCCAGGTCGCGGGAGAGGTACATCTGCCCGGCGCCGCTGCCGGAAACCTGGGGCAGACGCTCCACCGCGGCGGTAAGCTTCTGCCGCAGGGCGGCAGGCTCCACACCGGCCTTCTGCATCAGCTGGGGGATGAGCCCCTCTTTCTGCTCCAGCAGGGCAAGCAGCAGGTGCTCCTGCTCGATCTGCTGATTCTGCCGGGCGGAGGCCATCTGCTGGGCGGCCTGCACGGCTTCTACACTTTTTTGGGTGAATTGGTTGAGGTTCATAAAACATCCTCCTCACATGGTGAATTTGCTTGTTTTATACGGCGACATTCCGCCGCTCAAAGTATTCCCGGTACAGCCGTTCGATCTTCGCTTTTGTTTCGCGGGAATCCGGCTCCGGTTCCGAAAAATACAGCTTGAGGGCTGCATCGAAGGTGGAAATATAATCGGCGATGAGCTCGCCGAGAGCTTCGCTGCCCAGCAGCAGGCTTTGGGGGGTGGGGCTTTGCAGCATCAAAACCCGGAGATAGCGTTCGCCATCCACCAGGCTTTGCTGCCGTCCCAGGAAAACCGTTTCCACGGTATCCCACAGGCCGTAAAAATTGACCATGGCCATGATGAGCTGGGTATTCTGCGTCCGCAGCGAGACCCGGAGGGTGCCGATGGATTGATTATCCCGGGAAAGCTCCAGGCTGTAACGGACGGTGGGATTGTACTTGTAGCGCAGGGCCGTCCGGAGATTCATCATCCCGGCGGAGGCGGCCTCCGGCAGCTGGAAGCCCGCGGCGGATTCGAAATGGCGGCGGACCTCCGCAAGGAGGTGACTCATGCGCTTTTCCGGGGTGATAAGACTGGCGTATTCGGCCAAGATCTGGTTGACCATATTGCTGCGGTTGGTGCCGCGCTGGTAGGCCAGCTTATCGATCTCATGCACCACATCCTCCGAGAGGACGAGGGAATAGACATTCTTTTTCATGCCGCCGGTTCACCTCCTTTTTCGGCTTGCAAGCTTATTGTAAACCGAAATGTGAAAATTGTCAAGCGATTTATATAAATAAAATTGCAAATTTTTTGTGAACGGCGGTTTGCGGCCGGCCGGGGAATGTGGTAAAATGGGGGGAGAATTCCGGTGGGGAGGGGGGCCGCGCCCGCGCCCGCAGGGCGCGGAAAGCGCGCGAGCGCAGCGAGCGCGTACGCGTGTGTAACGCGCGCGCGACCCCCAAATCTGGATTTTGCAGGGAGTGGGGAAGGACAATGTGGGAAAAACTGAAGGCGACGGGGAAGCCCATCCTGCTGTATGGGATGGGGGACGGGGCGGAGAAGATAGCCGCCGAGCTGAAGAAGCGGGAGATCCCCATAGCGGGGGTGTTCGCGAGCGAGGGCTTTACCCGGGGGCAGGAATTTATGGGCTGCCCGGTGACCGACTACCGGACGGCCAGGGAACGGTACGGCGAGATGGTGGTGCTGGTGTGCTTTGGCACCCACCGGCCGGAGACCATGGCGCAGATAGAGAAGCTGGCCGGGGAGCAGGAGCTGTATGCCCCGGATGTGCCGGTGGCGGGGGAGGAGATCTTTACCCGGGAATACGCGAAAGCCCACCGGGAGGAGCTGGAGCGGGTATACGGACTGCTGGCGGATGATCACTCCCGGAAAGTGCTGCGGGATGTGGTGAAATATAAATTGACCGGTGATATTAAACTGCTGCGCGGGTGCGAAAGTGAGCCAAGGGAGGCGTGGGAGAACATCCTGCGGCCGGGAAAAGAGGAGCACTACATGGACCTGGGGGCCTACACCGGGGATACCATAGCGGAATTTATAGGGTATGCGGGGGAGTGGCGGCGCATCACGGCGCTGGAGCCGGATCCTGTGACCTTTGCGAAGCTGGAACGGAATACGGCGGGGCTGCATGATTGCATTCTGTACCGGCTGGGGGCGTACAGCCGGTACGCGCGGCTGCCCTTCGCGGGTGGGGCTGGGCGTGGCTCCCGCCTGGCGGCGGGCGGCGCCATGACCGAGCTGGACAGTGTGGATAACATCCTGTGCGGGCAGACGGTGAGTCTCATCAACATGGATGTGGAGGGGATGGAGGCAGAGGCGATAGCGGGCATGGCCAAGACGCTGCGGCGGCACCGGCCGAAGCTCCTAATCGCGGGGTACCACCGCAGCGAGGATCTGTGGCGGCTACCGCTGGAGGTACTGGCTATTCAGCCGGAATATAAGGTATATGTGCGGCATTACCCCTGCCTGCCAGCGTGGGATGTGAATTTTTACTTTGTGTAAAAATGGCGGTCGGCAAACTGGGCATACCGTAAAATAAAGGTAGGTGCAGGGGCAGGCGGCGGAGCCGCTGCCGGGCAAAGCCCGGCCTCCCGGCGTCCCGTTGGGGCGCCGGGGTACGCCCGCGAAGGCGGGTGTGCGGCGGAGCCGGTGGGCCTGCGGCAGGCGGAAAGAAGACCGAGAAAAATGGGATATGAACTGATCTACATAGATGAGCGGGCCGAGTGGCTGGAAAAAGCGGCGGCGTGGTTCCACCAAAAGTGGGGAATCCCGCTGGAGGCGTACCGGGAGAGCATGGAGGAGCGGGGGACAAAAATGCTGTACCTGCTGACCGACCATATCCGTTTTTATGAGCGGTATGGGTGGGAATACCTGTGTGATGCCATGGGCGAGGGAGAGGACACCCCCAGCTGGATGTACCGAAAAAGTACGGAATAAATGGGCTTCTGCCTTGTAATAGGGCAGGAAATGTGGTAAAATATATGCTTGTGATTTGCGCCGCGGTGGAAAAGCGGCAGAAAATAAGTGCCAAAGGAAGGACGAAACACTGTGGCAAGTTTGAAAGAGGAAATCAGCCGGCGGAGGACCTTCGCCATTATCTCCCACCCGGATGCCGGTAAGACCACACTGACCGAGAAATTCCTGCTGTACGGCGGGGCGATTCAGCTGGCGGGTTCGGTAAAGGGGAAGAAAACCGCGCGCCATGCGGTTTCCGACTGGATGGAGATCGAAAAGCAGCGCGGTATTTCGGTCACCAGCTCGGTAATGCAGTTTGAGTACCAGGGGTATTGCATCAATATTCTGGATACCCCGGGACACCAGGACTTTAGTGAAGATACCTACCGCACCCTGATGGCGGCGGACAGCGCCGTGATGGTGATCGACGCCGCGAAGGGCATCGAGCCGCAGACCCGCAAGCTCTTTAAGGTGTGCGCCATGCGGGATATCCCCATCTTTACCTTTATCAATAAGCTGGATCGTGAGGCGCGCAATCCCTTTGACCTGCTGGAGGAGCTGGAGAAGGAATTTGGCATTGGCACCTACCCGGTGAACTGGCCCATTGGCTGCGGCGTGGATTTTAAGGGTGTATTTGACCGCGACCGGCGGGAAATTCTGGCCTTTAATGAATTCCACAACGGGCAGAATAAGCTGGCGACCATCGAGTGCGATATTACCGATACTGCGCGGCTGGATGAGCTGCTGGGGCCGTACCAGCGGCAGGCGCTGGTAGATGACATAGAGCTTTTGGACGGCGCGAGCTATGAATTTGACCTGGAGAAGGTGCGGCACGGCAAACTCAGCCCGGTGTTCTTCGGCTCGGCGCTGACCAACTTTGGCGTGGAAACCTTCCTCGAAAACTTCCTGAAGATGACGACGCCCCCACTGCCCCGCAAGACCGCCGATGGTGTGGTGGATCCCTTTGACGAGGGCTTTTCTGCCTTTGTGTTCAAAATTCAGGCGAATATGAACAAGAACCACCGCGACCGTATTGCATTTATGCGGATCTGCTCCGGTAAATTCCAGAAGGATACCGAGTACCTGCATGTGCAGGAGGGCAAGCGCATCAAGCTGGCGCAGCCCCAGCAGATGATGGCGGAGAACCGCGAGATCATAGAGGAGGCGTATGCCGGCGATATCATCGGGGTGTTCGACCCCGGCATTTTCTCCATCGGGGATACGGTGTGCGATCCCAAAATGAAGGTGCAGTTCGAGGGAATTCCCACCTTTGCGCCGGAGCACTTTGCGGCGATAGAGCAGGTGGATACCCTGAAGCGCAAGCAGTTTGTAAAGGGCATTACCCAGATTGCGCAGGAGGGCGCCATCCAGATCTTTACCGAGCCGGGCGGCGGCATGGAGCGTGTGATCGTGGGTGTGGTAGGTGTGCTGCAGTTTGAGGTGCTGGAATACCGGCTGAAGAACGAGTACGGTGTGGCGATCCGCCGCAGCGACCTGCCCTATGGGTATATCCGGTGGATCGCAAGCCGCGACGCCGATCCCAAGACCATGACGCTGACCAGTGACACCAAGTGGGTGCAGGATCTGAAGGGCAACAATCTGCTGCTCTTCGCGAGTGAGTGGAACATCCAGTGGGCGCTGGAGCGCAACGAGGGCCTGCGGCTGACGGAATTTAACAGAGAATAAAAGAAAAGCGGCTCCGGGAGGGGCCGCTTTTTGGTGGGAGGGGAGGAACCCTGGTGGGGAGAGGAGGCCCGCAGGGCCGGCCCGCCGCAGGCGGCCGAGGGCGGCCGAAGGCCGCCAAACCCCGGCGAAGCCGGGGTGCCCTGCGGGCCGTAAGCTTGCGGGCCGCGCAAACCGGCCGGAAGGCAGAAAAAGCGACCCTGTGATGGGTCGCTCTTTTGGCGCGAAAATTATTCGGCTACTACAATGGGGGCGTCAGGGGCATTCTTGCGGACGCTCTCAATGCCATTGAGACAGCTGGCCTTGGCCTTGTAGCCCTCGGAGGTGGCGATGATCTCGCCATTGCGGGCCTTGAGGCGGAAGCGGAACTCACCGGCTTTATCGGTGTAAACCTCAAACTTGGGGTTGGTGACGGTCTCGAAGCCCTCAACGGTCTGGTCTTCCAGCTTGGCTTCTACGGCATTTTTACGCACGCTCTCGATGCCCTTTTTGCAGGCGGCATCGCCGGAATATGCCTCGGAGGTGGCAATGACTTCGCCGTTGCCGGCTTTCAGGTCGAACTTAACGCCGCCGTTTTTGGTTTCCTTCATAACAAACTTGCCCATGTGACAGACCTCCTAAAAGAAGTTTCTTGGTACTTCTATGTTACATTGTTTTGGGTAGGAATGCAAGCAAATGAGCGAAATTCGCCGGGAAAAGGTTTTCTTTTGGGCAGAATCGTGGTAAAATAGGGACGGAATTCACAGCGAAAAGGAGTGACTGACCATGCAGATGGTGGAGATAAACAGCAAAAATGTGGATAGCATCACCCGGGAGGGCAAGACCTACCTGTACTTTACGGCGGGGTTCAGCCCCTTTGCGGCGGCCATGGAGCCGGTCTATCAGAAATTTTTGATGGAGGCGGAGCAATACGATGTGAAGGTGTGCCGCATCAATGTGACCGATGATATCGCGCTGGGGGAGCGCTTCCATGTGAAGGACCTGCCCACTATGCTGGTGTTCCGCGATGGAATGCGGGTGCACACCACCGAGGGTATTGTGCTGCCGGAGCATTACACCAATTTACTGAAGTTTTATTGAGAAAAAAGAAAGCCTGCCGCTTGGCGGGCTTTTTTAATAACCCGAAAGATGGGGACAGTGGGAAGGCGGGCGCGCCGCAGCGGGGAGGGCTGCCCGTCAGGGTCAGCACGACAAAAGCGGAGGGGCGCCCACCGTGGTGCGCGGATAGAAAGACTCTGAAAAGAGCCGGCCGGGGGAGAAAAAACGCGGTCAATAAGGGTGAAGTACTTCAACCCAAACGAAAGGAGGCAGGAGCATGAAGGACGAGGAAATTCTGCGGCTGTACAGGGAACGAAGCGAAACAGCTTTAACCGAAACCGAGCGGCAGTACGGCGCCCTGTGCGGCACCATCGCCCAAAATATCCTGCGGAACAGGCAGGACGCCGAAGAATGTGTGAACGATACATGGCACCGCGCATGGAACAGTATCCCGCCGGAGGAGCCGAGAAGTTTGGCGGCTTATCTGGGACGCATTACCCGCAATTTGGCGCTGAACCGGCTGCAAAAACAGAACCGCTTGAAACGGGGCGGCGGAGAAATGACGCTGATCTGGGAGGAGCTGGGCGAGATGCTGCCCGACCGGGACACCCCGGAGCAGCATTGGGAGCGCAGGGCCATAGCGGCAGCGCTGGAGCGCTTTTTGCGGGGGCTGACCCCGGAGGAACGGATACTGTTCCTCCGGCGGTACTGGTGGGCGGAGCCGGTAAAAACGGCGGCTGCACACAGCGGCATTTCCCCGCGGCGGGCCAGGAGCATACTGGAGCGGCTGCGGCGCGATCTGCGCAACGAGCTGGAAAAGGAGGAGATCACGCTATGAAGCGAAAGGAACTGTGGGAGCTGCTGGGCGAGGTCCCGGCAGATATGATAGAGGAAGCGAGCATTCCCCGCAAGGGAAACAGGGTGCTGTGGCTGCGGCGGGTACTGCCTCTGGCGGCCGCTGTGGTGCTGCTGACCGCTACGGCGGTGGCGGCGGGGAAATACTTTGGCTGGAAAGACATACTGGGTACCCCGACCAAGGGAGTGGAGGAAAACACCGAGCCGCTGGCGGTGCAGGTGGATGCCGGGGATATCACCTTTACGGTGACGGAGGCGCTGGCGGATGAACGGGTGCTGTACCTGCTGTGGGAGATGCAGGCGCCTGCGGCGATCTTCGGGGAGAGGAGCACCGTGGATGGCCGGCTGGACTTCGGGGAGGCGAGTGTGGATACCGGCGGCGGGTATATTTTCTCGGCGGAGCGGCCCAAGGAAAAGAGCAATATTCTGTGCGGCTATCTGGTGGCGGACTGGAACGACGCCATGCGGGACAGCACCGCCCACCTGCGGGTAAGCGGGCTGGGACATCTGGAACGGACGGGAGATACCTTTATTGCGAAGGTGGATATGAAAGCGCTGTGCGACAGCGCTGTGCGCAAGGGGGTAGATCTTGACGAGTGGATCTCAAACTACCCGCAGATGATAGGTGACGGTGAGGGCAGCTATGAGGTGTGCAACACCGATGGTGAAGTGGTGCAAACCATTGATATGGCGTACTATGAAGATGGCAGGCTGTATGTTTTTTCGCGCAGCAGGGAGGACTGTACTGAACCGGACAGCCCGCCCCATGGAGTCCTTTGCGACAGCACAGGGGAGAGAGTGGAGAATGTCGGTGGACGTAATGACATTTTCTATAGTGTGGACTATTATGATGTGGCGGAGGAGGAACTGCCGAACCTGCAATTTATCCAGCCGGGAAGATGGCAGCGGGTGCCGGAGTATGATGCCGAGTGGGAGGTCAGCTTTGATATCCCGCAGACGGTGGAGAGTGTGGGGCTGGATGCAGCGAAGGGCGTAACAGTGAAATGCTCTCCGGTCTCGATGGAGATTACGGTAGACCGACTGATAGACCTGTCGCAGGGCTGGGCTGTGTATTTGAAAGACGGCACGGAGGTCGAGTTGAGAAGCAGAGACGGGAACCAGACAGCAACAAAAACAGAAATGAAGATGATATTCTGCAGGGCCATAGCGCCGGAGGAGATCGAGGCGGTCTACTGCGGCGGAGTCAACCTGCTGCGGCAATCCCCCGCAGCGGAGGACGAACCGGCTTTTGAGGAGATATTTGACCGATATTATTACAGGGAGCCGTTTGCCGGATACAGACTTGAGGAGCCGGTTCGGGGTGTGACGGCATTCTACAGCCGACAGAAAGGGACCCCGTTTACCGCACTGCAGGCTGGAACGGTCGTATATACTGCGGAGAAGGGCTGGAACCAGGGAATGGGTCGGTGTATCCTGATACGGCAGGAAGACGGACTGTATGCGGTATATGCCCATTGCGAGGAGATTTATGTGCAGGCAGGCGATGAAGTGATGCCTTATACGCAGCTGGGTACAACGGGAGACAGCGGAAATTTCGGAAACGGTTCTTCGGGAGTTTTCGGCATTGAGTTTAGTCTGGTGCGGGAGGAGGATATAACGCTGAAGACCGCCCGGGACGGAACCGTGACGGGCTTTACGGTGGGACATAACGCGTACGAGAACCCTGTTCTGCCGATGGAGACCGTGGAATGGACAGAGGACAGCGCATACATTGCCCCGGTGAAAAACGGGACAATGACCCAAGGAGTAATAGGGACAAGCTGTCCTACCTACCGGCTTTTTGAAGCGCCGGCCGGGACTGCAGCTGTGGCCATGCGGGACGGCGTGGTGGAACAGACTCCGCCGGAGTATAAGGAACGATGGATCGGTCTTATGGGCAGGCAGCCGGTATTGATCCGGCATGAGGACGGCAGCGCGATCCTGTACGGACACCTGAAAAATGTGACACTGAAGCCCGGCGATACGGTAAAGCAGGGTGAAAAGCTTGGTGAGTGCAGCGACAGCGGCGATACATGGGTAGCAGGGGTCGGTGTGATATACTACTCTGCTTCTACCGCAAAATAAATAAAAGCGTGGAAAATACCCCCGGCCGCAGGGTCGGGGGTGATTTTATGGCGTTATGGGGTCAGCACTGGCTCATCAGGCGGATGTAGAACTCCACCGCACGGCCGATGACCTCTGTGCGGATCCGCTCATTGTTGCCGTGGATGGTGCTGCGCTCCTCGGCGGTGAGATCCATGGCGGAGAAGCGGTAAACATGGTTGCTGACGGGGCCGTAATGACGGCTGTCGCTGCACTGTACCATCAGGTAGGGGGAAACAAGAGAGCCCTGCCAGGTGCCCGCTACGGCGGAGGCGACCTTATCCCATGCGGGGCAGTCGGTCTCGCTGATGGGGCTGGGATTCATGCCCTCGACGCAGCGCAGCGTTACGGCGTCATTGCCGATGACCCCGCGGATGTATTCCATGGCGCTCTCCATGGTATCGGCGGGATTGAGCCGCATGTTGCTGACCATGGAGGCGCTGGGCGGGATGACATTGCTGGCCTTGCTGCCCTGCATCTGGGTAAAGGCGACGGTGGTGCGCATCAGAGCGTTCAGCTCGCCGCCCTGCTTTTTGCACAGGTTATCCAGAATACCGCCGAACAGCCACAGGTTGGCGAAGATCATGCGGTAAAGGAAGGTGGAATGGCGACCAAGGGTATCAAACATCTTGGCGGCCGGGGCGGTGATGTGCATGGTAAAGGGGTGATTTTCTACCTTGCAGCAGGCATCCGCCAGTACTCCCACGGGGGTGTGGGGCTTGGGCGCGGAGGCGTGACCGCCGGCGGAGGAAACGCTGTATTCCAGGTTCATCATGCCCTTTTCAGCAATACCGATGAGCGCGCAGGGCTGCTTGACGCCGGGGAAAACATCCTCGACCACCGCGCCGCCTTCATCCACCACCAGCTGGATATTGATATTGTGCTCCTGGAACCAGTGGACGATATTGACGGCGCCGGGGCCGTTGATCTCCTCCTGACCGGAGAAAGCGAAGTAAACATCCTGCTCCGGCTGGAAGCCTTGCGCAATCAGATGATCGGCGGCAGTCAGCACGCCGTTAAAGGTGACCTTGGTATCCAGGGTGCCGCGTCCCCACAGCACGCCGTCCTCAATGATGCCCTCGAAGGGGGGCTTTTTCCAGTTCTCCTCCTCCACCGGGACAACATCAAAGTGCGCCATCATGACCGAAGCCTCATCGTGGGCCTTGCCCGCCCAGTAGAACAGCAGGCCGCGGTCCGGCAGGCGAGTGAGGGTGCATCTTTCATAAACATGGGGATATAATTCCGGCAGCAGGGCGATGAGCTTTTCGAATTCCGCCGGGTCCTCCTTGGAGGCATCGGTGTAGCTGACGGTGCGGCAGCGGATGAGCCGCTGAAGGTTGGTTACAGCGGCTTCGCGGTCAAATTCGACGGGGGCATAGGTCCTGAAGGCTTCGGCCTTGGGACGGAACGCCGCGGTGCGCAGCAGCACCACAGCCAGCAGCAGGACGAGAACGGCCAATATGATATACAGAACGATCATGACAGAAAACCTCCTTGCAGTATTTTATGGGATCACAGGATCCCCTTTTTATACAGGATGCGGGCCACCCCCACGGTGAACAGCACGCTGACCGGCACCATAATGCCGACGGTGCTGGAATTGAGGGCGGGAACGAAGATGAAGAGAACCAGCATCAGGCAGATGGGGGCGATGGAGAGCTTGGCGTTCTTTGAGATGAACACCACACCCAGGCCGCCGAACAGGGCGGGCAGGATCTGCGCGAAGGCGGGGGCTAGGGCGGGGCTTTCCAACACCGGGGTGAGCGGGATGATGAGAATGACGCCCAGAATGATGATGACGGTGGTGACGATGCTGGAAACGGCAATGGCCACGGTGGAAACGATCTCGCCTTCCTCGCTGTTGGCTTTCACATCGGCCTGCTCCAGCGCGTTGAGGGCACAGGGGAGCTTGAGATTACTGATATTGCCGGTGACGAAGGAGAGGTAGCTGCCGCCTGCGCCCAGCATGGGCACATAGGTCAGCGTTTCAATAAATCCGACCGCCCAGTACATGGGGGCGGTGGCGATGAGGCCCATCAGGAGGCCCTTGCCATCGGCAGGGGCGTGGAAGATGATAGAGACGGCGGCGGGGAACATCAGCAGCAGAACCATCATCGAAAGGTTCCAGACGCGGCCGTAGTGATGGACGGAATCCATATAAGTCATATTTGCTTTTTTCATGGTGTGATCCTCCTTTCCCTTAGGACAGCCAGCCGGTGATGGGAATGGCGGAGGCCATGCCGAGAATAAGACTCATCGGCAGGGCGTAATCGCCCACCCAGTGCCAGCCGGTTTTTTTCATGATAAGGCCGCACAGCGCCATAATAACGGCGGAAACGATCATAACGCATACCGGGATAAGGCCGGAGGGATCGCCGTGGAAGATGGTGCCGAAATCGCAGAACACATAGCCGAGGAAAGCGGCGATCATACCGATGAACAGGGCGGAGGAGAGGATATCGCCCCAGCGCTTATCCCGGTTTTCTATCTTGGTCATGCCGCCCTGCAGCTTTTTACCGATGAGCGGTACCAGCCAGATGCCCAGCATGATGCTGATGGTCATGACCCAGGCGATGGTGACATACTGGGAAGCGGTAAGGGCGGAAACCTGCCCGAAGGTGAGGCCCATGGCGCTTTCGGCATTGGTGGCGGCAATGGTCTCGTAGGAGAGGGAGCCAACCACCGAAAGGCGCAGCCAGGGCAGCGGCAGGCCGAGGTCCTTGGAGAGGGTGATGACGCTGATGACGATGGCGACGGCCGGGGCGATGGTGAAAACGCCGGCGGTGACCATGGTCTTGCGCAGCTTCTGCTGGTCCATGCCGATCTCCTTGCTGCGGCGGACGGCACGCACCAGGAAAAAGACCGACTGCAGCAGCACGGCCAGAATGATGATCCCGGCCAGCACGAACAGGATAGGGCTATTGACGGAAAAATTCACACACTGTCACTCCTTTTGCAGAGATTTGGCAGGGGCGTACCGGAGCGGGGGAGGGCTGCCCGGAAGGGCTGGCCCGACCGTATCGGTGGAACGCTCCCTATAATGCAATATTTTAGCACATAAAAGGGCGAAAGGAAAGACAATGTTTACAGGGGATTGGCATTTGTTTTTGGAGGAGGTACACAAATGGAGGCGAGATAGGGTGTGGGCGCCCGCCATGCCCCCTGCAAAAAGCCCTAAATGGAAAAGCCGTGCCCGCCCCACAGGGGGGAAGGACACGGCTCTGCAAGAAAAATCAGATGTATTTCCACTGTTCCACATCAAAGACCCCGTGGGTGGTGATCTTGAGGGCGGGAATGACCGGCAGGCTCATAAAGGAGAGGGTCATAAAGGGATCGATGCCCGGGGAAACACCCATGCGGTGGGCGGCGGCCTTGGCCTGCTCCAGCAGGTCGTTTACCTCCTCCAGCGGGGCGTCACTCATTAGGCCAGCCACCGGCAGCGGCAGCTCAGCGATGACCTTGCCCTCGTGCACGACTACGGTGCCGCCCTGCATTTCGGCAATGCGGTTGATGGCAAAGGCCAGGTCGGCGTCATCGGCGCCCACGGCGATGATATTATGGGAATCGTGGGCAAAGCTGGTGGCCACAGCGCCCTGCCGCAGGCCGTAACCTTTAATGTATCCCAGGCCAATGTGCCCGGTGCCATGGTGGCGCTCCGCTACGGCGATCTTTAGGATATCATGGGTGGGATCGGGGGCAGCCGCCCGGCCAAGGTTCTGGGTGATGATTTCGCCCGGGACGATGCCGATGACCGGCAGATCTCCGGCAGCCAGCTGCTGCGGCGTGACCGGCGCGATGCGGAAGGTCATGTGCGCGCGGCGGGAAAGGCTGGGCTCCACCGCGGGCGCGTCAAAGGGTAGAACCTCGCCATCCGCAAAGACGCAGCGGCCGCGCTTATACACCTCCTGGATATTGAAGTGACGGAAGTTATCGAAGACCACCAGGTCGGCCAGGTAGCCGGGGGCGATGGCGCCTTTGTTGTTCATCAGGAAATAGCGGGCTGCCTGATGGCTGGCCACCTTGATGGCAATGATGGGATCAACGCCGCAGGCAATGGCTTCCCTGATGATATAATCGATGTGGCCGCCCTGCAAAAGATCCAGGGGGTGTTTATCATCGGTGGCAAACATGCACCGGGAGTAGTACTGCTGATTGAGCAGCGGCAGGAGTGCCCGCAGATTCTGGGCGGCGGTGCCCTCCCGTATCATGATGAACTGGCCGAGCTGCAGCTTTTCCAGCGCATTCTGGCAGGTGCTGCACTCGTGATCGGAATAGACGCCGGCGGCGATATAGGCGTTGAGATCGGCGCCGGAGAGATCGGGTGCGTGGCCATCGATTTTTTTGTGGTGGGCCTGACTGGCCAGGATTTTGCTGATGACTGCTGGGTCGCCATTGATGACACCGACATAGTTCATCATTTCCGCCAGGCCAAGAACTCTAGGGTGGTCATACAGGTCATCGATGGCCTGATAATCCAGCGTGCAGCCGCTTTCATCCAACGGCGTGGCGGGCACGCAGCTGGGCAGCATAAAGTGGACATCCACCGGCAGGCCCTCGGTGGCCTCCAGCATATAGCGGATGCCATCCACTCCCATGACATTGGCGATCTCGTGCGGATCGGTGATGACAGTGGTGGTGCCGTGGCGGATGACCGCTCGGGCAAACTCGGCAGGGGAGACCAGGCTGCTTTCCAGGTGGATGTGGGCATCGATGAGGCCGGGGCAGACAAAGCTGCCGGAGACATCCACCTCTTTGCTGCCGTGGTAGCTGCCGATGCCGGCGATGAGCCCATCGGAAACAGCGATATCCCCATGGCAGAAGTCATTGCTGAACACATTGAGATAGGTGGCGTTTTTGAATACGATATCGGCAGGTTCCTCCCCGCGCGCCACGCGGATGAGACGGAGCTTGCGCCCCAGCTTGCGCTCCACGCACTGGGCGGTGGTTTCATGCGGCTTCATGACAGTCCCTCCTTTTATTTATACTGGGTGTTTTTTTCGATGAGCTTTTGGTAGATACGGTCGCGCATCCAGGGTTCGGTGCAGGCGGCCAGCGCCTCTCGCGGGGCGAACCACCGCACACCGCTGTTTTCATCGGGCTTTACCCGCAGCGGCTCAGTATCATCGGCTTCGATGAGATAGGTGCAATTGAGATGCAGATGGGAGGGGACATACCGCCCTCGTTTTTCGTGTCCATCCACGGTAAGGATCTCGACCGAGAACAGTTCACGACTGACAGGGCGGAGCGTTTGCAGTCCGGTTTCCTCGGCTACCTCCCGCAGCGCGACCGCCAAAAGATCGGTTTCGCCATCGGCATGGCCGCCGGTCCAGCTCCAGCTATTGTAGATATTGTGATAGATCATCAGCACCTTATCCCGCGCGGGGTTCACCACCCAGGCCGAGGCGGTAAAATGGGCGGTTTCATTCTGCCGGGTAAAGCTATCCGGCTGCTTTAGCGCAGCCAGCAGCAGCGGCAGATCGTGCTGCTCCTGCTCATTGTAGGGCCGATAGGCGGCAAGGCTGGCTTGCAGATCGTGTGGCATGGTGTTTCCCTCCTTGGCAGAGTGGATGCAGCGGGCAGGTATGGGGGCGCGGGGCAGGCCGCCCTGCGGGCGGCCTTACACGGCCCTACGGGCCGTGGCTCCGGCCTCCGTCCGGAGCGCCCCGCGCCCTGTGCCGCCCAGTCCGGTTCTGTCTCAAATTATACCACGGGCGGCACAAAGAGAAAAGCCCCCGAGGGGGCTTTTTCATTGCAGTAGGTTTAGTCGTGCCGAATGGCCTCCAAAGCGGAGATCTTAACAGCGCGGTTAGCAGGGATAAAACCGAAAACAACGCCGACCATCATCGAAAAGACCATTGCCAGCAGCACCAGCCACCACGGAATGATGGAAACCGCCCCGCCGTTGCCGAAGCTGAGCCCCAGCGATGCCAGAAGGTTTGCTACGATCGGCACATTGTTTAACAGATAGCTGATCAGGAAGCTGAGCCCAACGCCCACCACGCCGCCGATCAGACCGATCATAGCGGATTCGGTGAGGAACATGGCGCGAATGGCGCCCAGCTCGGCGCCCAGCACCTTCATGACGCCGATCTCCTTGGTGCGCTCATAGATGGACATGACCATGGTATTGGCAATGCCGATGGCGGCGACAAACAGAGAGATAGCCGCCAGACCGCCCAGCATGGTCTGGATCATGGTGAGTTGTTCATCGAACATCTTACGAGTATCCTCCATCGAGGAGCACTGGAAGCCCATATCGGTGATGGACTGCTGCACTGCGGCAACCGATGCAGCGTCTACGCACTTGACCCGTACCTCATCATAGTTGGTGGTGTCTGGAGCCTTTTCACCGCTGATCTTATAGTATTTCTGCTCCAGCGCCTTCAGCTGGTTGATGTCCATCAGGATGCATTCGCTGGTCTCCCAGCCCTTGTTCCAGTCCTCCACCATCACGCCGGTCACATTGGGGGTGACCTCCAGGCCCTTTTTCAGGTTGCCGTTGTTGTCATAGCTTTCGCTGTACAAAACCAGCTTATCCTTCATCATATCCACAAAGGGCTTTTTGGGGTTGCCCATGGCGTCGGTCTGGTTGCGATCCACATAGTTATTGCGCTTTTTCTTGGTATCCCGGAAGGAATACGCCACATTGGCGCCCGCCACCATGCTGTAATCCTTTTTGCTGTCCGCAAAGGAGGTGCCGTCGCTCAATTTATAGCCGAGAGCGTCAAACGCCTCGGGGTAGATACCGATGATATTGGTATAGGCCGCATAGCGCCCGTTGCGGGATTTCAGCCGGAAGCTGACCCGGCTGCTGTAAAACGGGGTCGCGATCTGTACATTATCCATCGCCTGTATTTTGGAGAGGGCTTTATCGTCCAGCTTGGTCTCGCCTCCGCCGTAATTGTAGACATTGATGATGGTAAGATCGCCCCACTCTTGCAGCATCTGCATCATGGATTCCCGCGCACCGATGCCGAGTGAGACCATCAAGATGATGGCGCACACGCCGATGACAACGCCGATAACGGTCAGGGCGGTACGCACCCGGCGGCGGGTCAGGTTTCGCAGGCAGACGCTCAGAAGGTCAGATATCCTCATCTTCTTCTACGCTCTCCTTTTTATTTTTACGCAGCTTCAGGTACACGAATACGCCGGCAGCCACTACCACCACACCACCGATGACCCAGAACCACGGGAAACCCGCAGGCTCTTCCATGCCGGGGTCAGTGCCGGGATCCATACCGGGGTCGACGCTGGGATTGCTGGGACCCCATACATCCTCGTAGCTGGTCACCTGCGTGGTAAAGGGCACCGAAACGGTGCGCTGGTTCATGTTGGTATCCTCGTAGGTGATAATGACCTCACCCACCAGCTCGCACTTTTCATTCCCGGTGATGTAGAAATCGGCGCTGGAGGTGGTGCCGGAGGCCAGGTTGCCCAGATACTGCTCCTCGCCGTTATTGGAAAGCCCCTCGCAGTTCAGCTTGGCGGAAAGATTGTAGATATCGGTACGGCTCTTATTGACGAAGTTGACGGAGAGGTTATTTTCCTCGCCTATGAAGATCTGTTGGGGCAGGTCGATGCCGGTCACGGTAAAGCGGTCCACCTGCAGCACCGGCATACTGATGCTCTCGGTGGTCTTGGCGTTGCGGCGGATGCCGTTATCGAGATAGTCATAGGTGAAGTCCACCGTCATGGAATGGGACTGGGCCGCCGCAGTGGGCTTCACGGTCACATTCACGGTCTTGGTGATGGTGCCCTCGGCTGCCAGCGATTCGATGTAGAAGGAATTGGAGCTGCTGGTCAGCATCATGGCATCGGGCAGGGTCATGGTCACCATCATGTTTTCCACGGCCATGGTCTTGCTGGTATTGCGGAAGGTCATGGTGATATTGCGGGTCTCACCGGCCACCAGGTCGCCCTTGCCGTAGCTGTAGCTGCTGATGATGACATAGGGCTGGGCCGCGGTGGTCTCGGTGTCGGGTTTTTCGTCGTCCGGCTTGGTGGGGATGATGGTGGCGTTATCGATCTTGCAGGTTACAATAGCATTGTAGTTGCCCTGGGTAATGATAAGCTTCAGGGTGTTATCGCTGCCGCCCACATAGTATACGCCGGTCAGCTGGATTTCCATACCTTTATCGGTGCTGCCTACTGTCCATTTTTCAATTTCAGCACCGGCGCCGGAGCCAGCCAGGAAGCTGCTGTCGCCGGGGGTGGTAACCGAGAAAAGCTCATTTTTAGTGGTATCGCCGTTAATAAAGGTGACATAGTCGGTATCAGTAACATACAGGGTCAAATCAACATAGTTGCCCTTTACGATCTCAGAGCTGGGATTGACCTTATCCAAAGGGGAGCCGGGATATTTGGTGTACTTTTTGTTATTGGCCATGTCCTTGTGGTACATCTGCCAGTAGTAGCTGCCGCTGCAAATAGCATCCAGCCGGAAACTGTCAGCGGTCTTTTCGCCGCCCAGGGTGCTCTTGGCCTGGAATACAGGGGTGATGGTTGCATTGCCAGTCAAAGTAAATTTACCGTCTGTTTTAATATCGGTCGTAGTTTCACCAATAGTGTAATTAAGGGCAACCAATTCATATCCGGCTTTGGGTTCAGCCACAACAGTAATGTCGGTGTCCTTTGCAATAGCGGCGGTTTTAGCGCCGGTGGTAAGGGGTTCTTGGGTGGAACCGTACTTAATAGTGAGGGTTCCGTTCTCGACGGTTCCGGCCGTAATGGTGTATGTAACAGTTTCTTCCTTCGTGGCAGGGGTTTTGGCGGCCGGCGTAGGAACCTCGGCCATCGCCACGGTGCCCAGCACCATGGCCAGCACCAGAATAAATGTCAGGATCTTGCTCATCTTTTTCACAGTCATACTCCTCCTTGGCCGGCGGCCAGTGTGTTATCGGTAAATTGCAGGGTCTCCGGCAGCTCCTCGGCAGGGGCGGCAGGAGGATCTTGGATCGCCTTGGCATGGCGGTGGTCCTCATTGGAAATGATGCGTCCATCCGAGATGGTCACGATGCGGTCGCAGTATTCTGCCAGGCTGCGGTCATGTGTCACCAGAATGATGGTCGTGCCCTTTTCCCGGGCAAACCGCAGGAACATCTCCATGACCTCTTTGGTCGTTTTGGTATCCAGGTTGCCGGTGGGTTCATCGGCAAATACCACCTCAGGATTGGTAACAAAGGCGCGGGCAATGCCCACGCGCTGCTGCTGGCCGCCGCTCATTTCATTGGGACGGTGGTCCATGCGCTCGCCCAGTCCCACCTGCTTTAGCATTTCACGGGCGGCTTCCTCACGCTTTTTGCGGGACACCCGGCGGAACATCAGCGGCATGGCCACATTTTCCACAGCGGTCATCCCCTGAATGAGATTGTAGGACTGGAACACAAATCCGATGTGCTTCTGCCGGAACACCGCCAGCTGCTTTTCGCTCATCTTGGAGATCAGCTCTCCCTTGATTTTTACCGTGCCGCGGGTGGGCTTTTCCAGCCCGGCCAGCTGGTTCAGCAGGGTGGATTTACCACTGCCGGAGGTACCCAGTATACAGCACACCTGCCCCTGCTCGATGGTCAGGTCGATATTATCCAGAGCGACTACCTTTTCATCGCCGGTCCGGTACACCTTGCGGAGATTTTTGGTCTCCACCATGTATTGCACATTTTTTCCCCCTCTCGCAGAAAAATCATATTTCACTAAAATAAGTGTACAGTTTGATGGATTTTATTGCATCCAAAAACAAAAAATGCAAAAAAACTTTGCAGCAAACTGTACTACTGGAGCTAATACAGTCAGCATACCATTTTGCCCCTATATAGTCAACGCAGTTCACGGTGAATTCATAAAATATTAAAGAACACAAAAAAGCTCCCGCACCTGTTACAGTGCGGGAGCTCCTGGTAAAACTGTTTCCTGCGGCCGTTTGCAGCCGGCGCAGGAGCTTGGGGAATGAGCCGAAGGGAAAAGAAAATGAGGACAAAACGAAAAAGTATAAAGAAGGATGAAGATAAGGAGGAGAAAGAAAAACCTTCGGCCGGGCTGTGCGCCCTTATTTATTCCACACCTTTATCATATACGGCCAATGTGATGGCTGTGTGAAGAAATCAGGAAAAATCGGAATGATTTTCTTCACTTTCGGCGGTTAAAGCGGCATCGGGCGGCAGCAGCGGCAGCCGGAACCAGAAATCGCTGCCCTCGCCCAGGGTGCTGGCTACGCCGTATTCGGCGCCGTGGGCCTCCAGCACGCCCTTTACAATGGAAAGTCCCAGCCCGGCCCCCACGGTGGAGCGGCGGTGGTTTTTATCCACCTTGTAGTAGCGGTCCCACACATAGGGCAGGCTCTCGGCCGGAATGCCTTCGCCGTGGTCGATGACCTCCACCTTCACAGTCCCATTCTCGATGGTCTGGCGCACCAGTACGGCCCGGTCGGCCCCGGCATAGTTGATGGCGTTATTGATGAGATTATACAGCACTTGGGTCATGCGCAGCCGGTCGGCCATCACCATGGCGTCGCCGTCCGCTTCCAGCGTGATGGCGTAGCCGTCATGCAGCACCAGCTTGGCGTACCGCCCCATAATGCCGCGGATCATCTTGGTGAGATTGAGCGGCTCCGGTTCGGGGGTCTGCGCGCCACTTTGTAGCCGGGAAAGATTCAGCAAATCATTGACCAAATCAGTCAGCCGGCGGGCCTCATCTATGATGATCTGCACATTTTCCGGGGTATTTTCACCCGGCAGATCGCGCATTACCTCGGCATAGCCGGTGATCATGGTCAGCGGGGTGCGCAGGTCGTGGCTCACATTGGCGATGAACTCCTGCCGCAGATGTTCCACCTTGCTCAGCTCCCGGCTGGCATAGTTCAGGGTGTCGGCCAGCTCGGTGACCTCCCGGTAGGTGCCGCCGGTAAACTGCGTGCCGTAATCGCCGGTGGCCAGCTGCTTGGCGCTTTTGGTAATGCGGGTGATGGGACGGGAGATCATGGAGGAAAGCAGCAGCACCAGCAGGATGGAAAACGCCGTCATGATGACCGTGATGATGACCAGCTGGGCCCGCAGTGTTTCCACCGTGGTATTGATGGGCGTGATGGTGGCATCCACCATGACCATGACCGGCTCGGCGCCTTCGTCCTCTCCACGCGTGGTCAGAATGCCGTACAGCAGCTGCTCGGTGGAGGCGGCCTGGGCGGTTGCTTTGCTCTGCATGGCGGGGGAAAGCTCCAGGAGCTGATAGTTTTCCAGCACGGTGCCGCCGTTTTCCTGCGCCTGCCGGAACAGCAGCGCCGCCTGATCGGTAAGCAGCATGTGCAGGATGCAGGAGGGCTGGTTGCCGGAGGTCAGTACCGGGGTGCCGTCCTCCCGCACGATGTGGACACAGATGAGATCCTGGCGGGTCAGGCGGTTCACCTCGGTGTAGAAGTTCTCATCATTGATGCTGGCGGCTACTTCCTCGGCGGTATTTTTAATGGAGCTGGTCTTGATGGATTTGTAGAAGCTCTCCAAAAAGACGATCTGCAAAAGCCACAGCAGCATCAGCAGCAGCGCCACAAACATAGCAAAGCTGCCCACCAGTCTCCAGCGGATGCCCAGGTGGGAAAAACGGCTTTGCTTATGCTGCGGGGCAGGGGAGGACTCAGTTGGCGTCTCCGTCTGCATCGCTTTCCGGCTCTGCCACAGTTTCAAAGCGGTACCCAACTCCTCTTAGCGTGATAATGCACCGGCTGTACCGGCCCAGGCTCTTGCGCAGCAGCTTTACATGGGTATCCAGCGTGCGGTCGTCGCCGTAAAAATCATAGCCCCACACATCGTGGATCAGCCGCTCGCGGGTCAGGGCCACGCCGCGGTTGCGCACCATATAGAAAAACAGGTCGTACTCCTTGGGAGACATCTCTATGCGCTGCTCGTCAATGAAAACCAGCCGCGCGGTAAAATCCACCGTCAGCCCCTCAAAAACAAAACGGTTGTTTTCCTCGCCGCCGCTGCGCTTGATGATGGCGGCCACCCGCATCATCAGCTCCTTGGGGGAAAAGGGCTTGACCACATAGTCATCGATCCCCAGCTCGAAGCCGTGGATGCGGTCATATTCTTCGCCGCGGGCGGAAAGCATGATGATGGGCGTGCGGTTGTATTTGCGGATTTCGCGGCAGGCGGAAAAGCCGTCCAGCTCCGGCATCATCACATCCATGATGATGAGATCGAACGGCTCGGTGCGGCACAGGTCGATGGCCTCCATGCCATTGGCGGCCTCGGTGACCCGGTAGCCCTCGAATACTGCGTATTTTTTAATGATCTCGCGGATCTTGGCTTCGTCATCCACGACCAGGATGTGATACATGGCGGTTACCTCCTTTGGGGGTGCAGGCTGGCATTCGGGCGGCCCCGTGCCTGGCTCCGCCGGGCTGGAGCGCCCCCCTGCGGGGGGCGCCCTTCGGGAGCCGGAGGCTCCCGCGCGGGGCCGCCCGAACCCGGCTTCCTGCAATGTCCATGGTTATTATAGCATACTCTCCCGCGCCGATGCTATAACCTTTACGAAATGTTAATATCTTTCCTCTTGCGTTCGTCCCGTTTTGCGCTAAAATAAGATTAGAAATCCCCGACCGACCGGTCGGTCGGAACATCTATCCCCCGGAAATGGAGAATCCTCTATGCTGTCTCGTCTCAGTGTCAAAAAGCCCATGACCGTATTCGTCTGCGTGGTGCTGGTGCTTATCCTCGGTGTCATGTCTTTCATCAATATGACCACCGACCTCCTGCCGAATATGGATCTGCCCTATGCCATCGCCTATACCACCTACATCGGCGCCAGTCCGGAGCAGGTGGAGCAAAGCGTGACCAAAACGCTGGAAAGCGCCCTGGCTACCACCAGCGGCGTCAAGAATATCACCAGTATCTCGCAGGAAAATGTCAGTATCGTGGTGCTGGAATTTGAGGAAGGCACCGGCATGGATTCCGCCATGATCGAAATGAACGCCAGCCTTGATCAGATCGCCGACTCCCTGCCCGAGGCCGCCGGCAGCCCGGTGCTCATGAAGATCAATCCCGATATGCTGCCCATCATGGTATTGGCGGTGGATAGCGATAATATGGCCCGGGAGGAGCTTTCTCAGTTTACCTCCTCCACCGTCATCCCGGCACTGGAGCGGGTGGATGGCGTGGCGTCCGTTTCCGGCAGCGGTCTGGTGGAAAGCCAGATCCGTGTGGAGCTGGATCAAGCCAAAATCGATGAGCTGAATGACAAGGTGCTGGCGGCCATTGATAGCTCCCTGGCCGATGCCGAAAAGCAGCTCAAGGATTCTCGCAGGCAGATCAACGACGCCAAAAAGAAGCTGGAGGAGCAAAGCGGCACCGCCTATGCCCAGCTGGTGGCCGCTGCCCAGCAGCTGGCCGATGCCAAGGATCAGGCCTCCCTCGGCTCCACCCTCACCTCGGCGGAGGTCAAGGCCATTCAGGCCGTGCTGGCCCAGTACGATAACATGGTAAATCTGCGCGATAGCTACAATGCCAGTGAAGATTACGCCCGTACCCATCTTTCCCCTGTAAAATATGCCGAGCTGCAATCTCTGCAGCTTACCCGCACCCAGCTGCGTGCCCAGCTGAAAGCCGCCCAAGCCTCGCTGGAGACCGCCGAAGCCGCCCTCAAGGAGATCGGCAGCAGTGAAGCCGCCCTGCAGCAGGATGTGACCAATGCCAAGGATGCGCAGGAAGCCGCGCAAACCGCCTACGATGAAGCGCTGGCCGGCGCACCGGAGCGTCTCAAGGACGATCCCGGCTGGCAGGACCTGTTGCGGCAGGAGCAGGAAAAGCAGGCGGAGGTGGACGACCTCCAGGCACAGCTGGAGAAGGACCCCGATAATACCGGGCTGCAAGCCCAGCTCAATACCGCCGAAGCCGAGCTTGCCGCCATCCAGGCGGAGCAGACCGCCTACCTTACCCGCAATGATCCCCAAACCGTTGCCGCCGCGGAAAAGCTCTCGGCTGCCGAGGAGGAGGTGACCCGCGCCAACGCCCGGCTGGAGACCTTCCAGCAGGCCACCGAGGCGAAGGCGGAGGCCGAGAAGGCCATCGCCGACGCCACCAAAGCCATCGAGGAAAACACCGCAGAGATCATTGCGCTGCTGGGCGAGGCCGAGGGCAAGAAGTGGATCGAAAGCCACGATAAGGTGCAGGATGACTACGGCACCATTACCGAGCTGAACGCCGCCATCGATGCGCTGGCGCCCCGCATCCCGCAGCTAAAAAAGGAGCTGGAAACCGCTCAGTCCAGCCAAAAGGAGCTGGACGCCGCCCTTTCGCAGCTGGATAAGGCGCAGAGCCAGCTGGAGACCGGCAAGCTGGAGCTTTCTCAGCAGCTCATTCTGGCCACCCTGCAATTACAGCAGGCCGAACAGGCCCTGGATGAAGCCGAGGAGCAGTTCCGCCAGCAGCGGGATGCCGCCTACAAGGCCGCCGGGCTGGACGGCATTCTCACCCAGTCCGCCGTTTCGCAGCTGCTCATGGCGCAGAACTTCTCGATGCCCGCCGGCTATATCCAAAGCGCCGAGGGGCAGAATGCCCTCAAGGTCGGCGATAAATTTACCAGCCTGGAGGAGCTGCAGAACTGGGTGCTCTTCCAATACGATGTCGGCGATGTGGGGGAGATTCGCCTGACCGATATCGCCACTGTCCGCCTGGCGGATAACGCCGAGGAGCTGTACGCCAAAATAAACGGCAATGACGGTGTGCTGCTCACGGTACAAAAATCCTCCATCGCTTCCACCTCCGGTGCCTGCGATAATCTCTATGCCGCCATGGCCCAGCTGGAGGAAAAATACGAGGGCCTGCACCTCACCGCCCTCAGCGATCAGGGCCAGTACATCGATCTGGTCATCAGCTCGGTGCTGGAAAATCTGCTGTTCGGCGCGCTGCTGGCCGTCATTGTCCTCATGCTGTTCCTGCGGGACTTCCGCCCCACTATCATTGTGGCGCTCAGTATCCCCATCAGTCTGCTTTTGGCGGTGGTGCTTATGCACTTCACCGGCGTCACTCTCAATATCATCTCCCTTTCAGGCCTTGCCCTTGGCGTTGGCATGCTGGTGGATAACAGCATCGTTGCCATCGAGAATATCTACCGTCTGCGCCAGCTGGGCTACAATGCCGCCACGGCGGCGGTTCACGGCTGCCGCCAGATTGCCGGGGCTATCACCGCCAGCACCCTTACCACTGTCTGCGTATTTGTGCCCATCCTGTTTACCAGCGGCCTTACCCGGCAGATCTTCGCCGATATGGGCCTGACCATCGCCTATTCACTGGGTGCCAGTCTGCTGGTCGCCCTTACCTTGGTGCCCGCCCTTTCGGGCAAAATATTGACCCGCGATACCGCAGGGGAAAAGCCCAACCGTCTCCTGAACCGCATGATAGCGGGCTACGAAAACCTTCTGCGGAAAGTACTGCGGCACAAGGCTCCCGTTCTGCTGGGCGCGGTGGCACTGCTTATTGCCAGCGCGGTGCTGGCGGTCAGCATGGGCACCGCCTTTATGCCGGAAATGGATAGCCCACAGGTGTCGGTCTCCATCGAGATGCCGGAGGACGCCACCCAAAGCGAAAGCTGGGCCATGTGCGATACCGTCCTGGAGCGGATCCTTACCGTGGATGGGGTGGATACCGTCGGCGCCATGGAGGGCCAGAGCATGATGAGCATGGGCGGCAGCAGCCTGTCCATCTATGTGCTGCTGGGTGATGACCGCAGCGATTCCAGCCAGGAGATCGCCAAAAAGATCGAGGAAGCCTGCGCCGATCTGGACTGCACCGTTTCCGCCAACGGCTCCACCATGGATATGAGTATGATGACCGGCGGCAGCGGTATTCAGCTGGCCGTCACCGGCGATGATATGGATGCCCTGCGGGCCGCCGCCACCGACCTGGCCAAAACCCTTTCCGCCGTGGAAGGGGTCGCTTCGGTCAGTGATGGGCAGGAGGACAGCAGCACCGAGGTGCGCATCACCGTGGATAAAGCCAAAGCCGCCGAGTACAACCTGACGGTCGCACAGGTCTACCAGCAGGTGGCTGCCGCCGTTCTTTCCCAAACCACCGCCACCAATATCACCGTGGATAACAGTGACCTGCCGGTTGTGGTCGTCCCCGATAGCGCCGGTATCACCACCCGGGAAACGCTGGAGGAGCTCCGCCTGACCGGTACCAAAAACCAGGAGGAATGCGAGGTCCGTCTTTCCGAGATCGCCGCAGTGACCGAGGCCGCATCCGCTTCCGCCATCCACCGTGAAAATCAGGCCCGTACCGTCACCGTCACCGCCCAGATCGCCGATGGCTACAATATCGGCCTGGTGAGCCGTGAGGTGGAAAAGCTGCTGGCCGATTATGAGATGCCGGAGGGCTGCTCCTATGCCATTGAGGGCGAAAATGAGATGATCCAATCCACCATGAGCGACCTCATCCTGATGATCGCCCTGGCCATCGCCTTCATCTACCTCATCATGGTGGCGCAGTTCCAGTCGCTGCTCTCGCCGTTTATCGTGCTGTTCACCATTCCGTTGGCCTTCACCGGCGGCCTTTTGGCCCTGTGGATCACCGGCAAGGAGCTCTCAGTCATTGCCATGCTGGGCTTCCTTATGCTCGCGGGTGTCGTTGTGAATAACGGCATCGTCTTTGTGGATTACGCCAACGGGCTGCGGCTGGAGGGGATGGAACGCGCCGAAGCGCTGGTACAGACCGGCCGCGATCGCATCCGCCCCATCCTCATGACTGCCATGACCACCATTTTCGGCCTGGCTACCATGGCGCTGGGCCTGGGCGCCGGCGGCGATATGCTGCAGCCCTTGGCCATCGTTACCATCGGCGGCCTGGCCTACGCCACCCTGCTTACTCTGTTCATTGTCCCCGCCATTTACGATATTTTCCTAAAGAAAGACCCCAAGAAAGTTGTCATCGAGGAGGTAGAAGAGGTATGAACTTGCCGGAGAAAAAGGCCGCGGTGTTCCGTGCGGTATTAAAGCTGCTGCGGCAGGGCCGTCCGCTGGGAGATTTGAAGGTTTCTGAGATCGCCGAAGCCGCTGGCATCGGCAAAGGCACTGTGTACGAGTATTTCCCCTCCCGGGAGGAGCTGCTGCGGGATGCCATGCAGTACAGCAGGGCCCAGGGCTTCCAGGAACTGTACGCCGCCATTTCCGGCGCCGAGGGCTTTGAAGCCCGCTGGAAGGTCATCGAGATCACCGCCCGCCAGCTGCTGGAGTGCAGCTCCGTTTTCTTTTCACAGGTGCCCTCCATGGGGTTTCCGCAGGCCGCCCTGTATGATATCTGCGGCGGTCCGCAGGAGCGTGCCGATACCCGCCGCATGATCGGGGAGATCATGAACTGCCTGACCACTGCCGCGGTGGAGGAGGGCCTGGCCCCCCGTATGCCGGAGCCGGAATACCTTTCCATGGTCGGAGAGGGCTGTATTTCCGGCTTTCTGCTGCGCTGTGCCCTCTCGGAGGGCCGGCAGGAGGAAATAGCCGCGGCCCTGGCCGATACCCGCAAGCTCTATATTGCCGCCCTGCAGTGATTTTGGTTTCTGCAGGGGGCCGGCTCGGGGCGCAGCCCGACCCATCCTGCGGATGGGTCCAGCGGACAAATGTCCGCTGCGGCGATGCTTTGCATCGCCGGGGCTGCGCCCCGCCCGCCTGCGGCCCGTACCGCCTTAGGCGCCCCACCCGCAAAGAGATTTGCACTCTTTCTCATTTTGCGGTATGATAGGGCCAGAATAAGCATGTGAACCCCAAGCCCCCAAAAAGAGAAGGGAGGACGCCCCCGATGAAACGCTGCCTAATGCTTCTGCTGCCGGTAATATTGCTGCTGGCGGGCTGCGGCCATGCCCCGCAGGAAAACGAATCGCTGGAATCCATGACCGCACCCATGACGGCGGATCATTCCCAGTGGCAGCAGGAGCCGTATTATATCCTGCAGTTCAATGTCGATTCCGTCATCAGCAATGCCCCCAATGTCACCGCCACCGCTTCCCGGGTCATCATCTCCCAGGGGGGCACCTACCTGCTCAGCGGTACTTTGCAGGATGCCCAGCTCACCGTGGAGATCCCGGCGGGGGAAACGGCCCGGCTGGTGCTGTGCGGGGTGGATATGCACTGTGAACGGGGCCCGGTCATCTACTCCAATGGCGGCGGCACCGTGGTGCTGCTGCTGGAGAATGGCACCGAAAATACCCTCTCCGATGGCAAAAGCTATCTCTATTCCGGCAGCAAGGTGCGGGAAGCCGCCATCAGCGTGGAGGGCGACCTGCTCATCACCGGCGGGGGCAGCCTTTCGGTGGAGGCCATCCACAATGACGCCCTGCGCAGCGAGGGCACCCTGGCCGTGGCGGAAGGCACTTTGGAGATCACCGCCTGGCGGGACGGCCTGCTTGCCGGGCAGGAGCTGCAGATCAGCGGCGGACAGCTTTCCATCGCCTGCGGCCGCACCGGCCTTTCGGCCAGTTCCGCCAAATCCGGGCAGGGCAGCGTGACGCTGGCAGGGGGCACAGTGGCCCTCATCTGCGGCGGGGACGGCATCACGGCGGCCGGGAGCCTTTCGGCCACGGCAGGGGAGTACCACATCACCACCGGCGGCGGCAGCGGCAACGCCAGTTATGGCGAGACCGCCGAAAAATGGGGCCTGTGGGGCGGTCTGCCCCAGCAGCAGCCCACCGAAGAACAGCCCATCATCAACCGGGAGCAGATCGTGAGCGATAGCGCGCGGGGCCTTTCCGCCGGCAAATCCCTGGCGCTTTCCGGCGGTACCTTTACGCTGGATTGCAGCGATGCCGCCCTCTATTCCGTGGGAAGCACCAAGCTGTCCGGCAGCCGTGTCACCATTTCCGGCGGCGATACTGCCATCACCACCCAGCAGCTCACCCTTTCCGCCGGAGATGTTTCCATTCTCACCGCCCGCCGCGGCGCTGTGGCGGAGGATATGACCCTTTCCGGCGGCAGCCTGTCCATTACCGCCGTGGAGGAGGGCCTGGCCCTCTCCGGCGGGTATGATAAATCCGAGAACGATCCCGCTACCGACCTGCGCAAAATGACCGTGACCGGCGGCAGCCTTTCCATCTGCGCCGGGACCCATGCTTTGGATATCGGCGGATCACTGTTCCAGTCGGGCGGCAGTCTGCTGCTCGGCTCCGGCCGGGAGCAGAACCCCCTGCGGGCTGCCACGGCCCATATTAGCGGCGGCACCCTGCTGGCGGCCGGCCCCCTCCCGGAGGAGCCGCAGCTGTATACCAGCCTGCCCCGCATCAGCGTGGAGCTGTGGCTGACCGGCGGCCGGCCCCTGACCGTCACGGCGGCGGAAGAGAGCACCCCCATGCTCTCCTTCACCCCGGAAACCTCGGTCGGTTATGTTACTCTCATCAGCGATGAACTGGAGAAAGATACCACCTACTATCTCGTCTCCGGCAGCGCCCGTATCGGCCTTTCCCCGGTCTGAACGGCGTACCAGACACCACAAGACCTGCAAAACTCCCTCCATAAATTTTAGTACGCAAAACACGGCAAAAATCCCTGCTTCCCGGCAGGGATTTTTGAGATTTTTGTTTAACTGACTAAATTATCATTTCAATATACGACAATAATTGTATAAAAGCACAACGAAATAAACGGCTATTGGTGTAGAGACGGCATCATTCGCCAAAGACGGTTTCCACCACCCGGCTGCATTCCGGCGGGGAATACCGCCAGCGCCGCAGCACCCCCTCGGTGAGGAAATACTGCACCGGCTGCGGGGCGTAGGGCGCGTCAAAGGCATCCACGATGATGAGCTTGATCTTCATTTTTTCCGGCAGGATGCTTTTAATATACACGCCCGCGTGCTGGCCGGCGCGCACGCCCTCGCAGGGCTCCGCCAGGCCGGCCAGGTTGGGGGTCAGCTCCACAAAGACGCCATAGTCCTCCACACTGCGGATGATGCCCGCCACCGTTTCTCCCGGCAGGTACAGCTCGGCGTTTTGGGCCCAGGTGCCCAGCAGCTCCTTGTGAGAAAGCTGCACCCGGCCCTCCGGCTCCACCGCCTTTACCACGGCGTAGATGCTCTCTCCCACAGCAAAGCGGTCCCGCGGGTGGCTGATGCGGGAGACCGAGATCTGATCGATGCTGATGAGGGAGGGCAGCCCGCAGCCGATATCCACAAAGCAGCCGAAGCTTTCCAGGTGCGTTACCCGCGCGGGGATGATCTCCCCAGGGGTCAGATGGTCTATGTATTCGGAACGGCAGCGCAGCTGGGCCGCCCGCCGGGATAAAATGGGCCGCGGTGCTCCGGCCTCATCGTGCTCTATCGCCGTGATGAGAAAGCAGACCGACTTATTCACCCGGGAGATGATGGCGATATCCCGCACCGTTTGCTCTTTTATTCCCAGGGCGCCCTCCTCCCGGGGGATGATCCCGCGGCAGCAGCCCATATCCACCACCAGGTTGTGGTCATAATCACACAGCAACGCCCGTCCCTCCAAGATTTGACCGATGCGCATGGCGCTTTGCAGTGTTTCCTCATTTTGCAGATAATATCGGTTTTCCTCAGTTTCCAGCAGCATGCCCTCCGGCCAGTAATATCCCATGCTTTACCCTCCTGTTTTGCCTATTGCTTTATCTATATTCGGCGGCAGGCGGGACTATACCGGGGGAAAATTTGGTCCGCCCGCGGTGGAGCGGCTTTTCCGGGATGAAAAGTGAGTAAAAGAATTTTTGGATCGAGATTGTAGTCGCCTTCGGCGGCGCGGAGCCTTTTGCAAAGGCATAAACTGTACGCCTGCCCGATGGGGATAGTTTGTGGTCGCCTTCGGCGTTGCGGAGTTTTACAAAAGGTATTCATTTGTACGCCTACCCGGCGTGGGCCTACTTTTGTTCGTGCAAAAGTAGGCAAAACACGGTCAAGGGGGACAGATTCCCCCTTGACAACCCCCTTTCTGTCGCTTGCAGTGCTGGATACGAATTTAGATTTTTCTTGAACGAAAAATCCAAATCCGTACTGCGCACAGATACGCTCCAAAAGTAGCCGCAGGCGCATCTGCCCCTTCCCCCTACCCCTCCCCCGTGGCGGGGGAGGGGCCGTCTATCCAAATAGCTGCTTATCCAACCCATAGGCTCGGCAGCGTGACTTCCTGCTATCGGTTTGCAGGTACCCCCACATAAAATGCGCCGCAGACCCCTTGAAAGCGTATCTGCGGCGCCGTACGGGCTGTCACCTTTTGGTGACTCAGCGACGCCGAAGGCGAAAGGAAACTTTGGCATAATTTGTGTCGACAATCCCTCCGTCACGGCTGAGCCGTGCCGCCTCCCCTTACACAGGGGAGACTTTAGGGGGCAGGCGAACAGTTTAGACCTTTGTAAAAGGCTTTCGCCGCCGATAGGCGACCACAATCTTAGCTTGAACACTTTTTGCTTACTTCTTCTCAAGGAAAAGTAAGCCCCTGCCCCCTCATTGCAAAAACTTTTCCCCCGTGGTATAATATAAAATCGACTTAATGGCAAAGGAGGGACTCCCATGGATGTCCGCGTCGGCGATATTCTGCTGATGAAGAAAAAGCACCCCTGCGGCGGGGAGGAATTCACCGTTACCCGCAGCGGCATGGATTTTAAGCTGGTATGCCGCACCTGCGGCCGGGAGATCATGATCCCCCGTGCCAAGGCCGAACGCCACATCAAAAAGATCACCCACCCGGAGGAGCAGTAGCGGTGCCTTATGCCACTAAATTCGCATAAGGAGTTTTTGCCATGCTCGAAGGACTTTTGGCGGCGCACCGCCGCTACGATGAACTTTCCGCCCAGCTTTCCCAGCCCGATGCCGCGTCGGATATCGGCCGCTACCGGGCCTTGATGAAGGAATATAAGGAGCTGGAGCCGCTCTCCCGCCAGTACCTGGCGCTGGCCGCTGCCGAGGAAGCGCTGGCCGAAGCCAAGGAGCTGCTCTATTCCCACGATGCCGAGCTTTCGGCTATGGCCGCCGAGCAAAAAGCGGAAGCTGAGGAGGAGATCACCCGCCTGACCGAGGAGGCCCGGCTGATGCTGCTGCCCCATGACCCGAGGGATGACCGCAGCGTCATTATGGAGCTGCGTGCCGGCACCGGCGGGGAGGAGGCCGCCCTTTTCGCGGCAGACCTGTACCGCATGTACAATCTGTATGCGGCGGCCCGCGGCTGGCAGGTGGAGCTGATGAACGCGGGTGAAACGGAACTGGGCGGCTACCGGGAGATCGTTTTCTCCATCGAGGGGGAAAAGGTTTTCTCCCGCTTAAAGTTTGAAAGCGGCATCCACCGGGTGCAGCGGGTGCCCGTCACCGATAGCCAGGGCAAGATACAGACCTCCGCCGTGACCGTAGCGGTGCTGCCGGAGACCGATGAGGTCGAGATCCGTATTGACCCAAAGGACCTGAAGATAGATACCTTCCGTTCCAGCGGGGCGGGCGGCCAGCACATCAATAAAACCGAGTCCGCCATCCGCATCACCCACCTGCCCACCGGGCTGGTGGTGGAATGCCAGGACGAGCGAAGCCAGTATAAAAATAAAGACCGCGCCATGAAGATCCTGCGCAGCCGCCTGCTGGAGCAGGCCGAGCAGGCTCAGAACGATTCCATCGCCGCCGACCGCCGCCGCCAAGTCGGTTCCGGCGACCGCAGCGGGCGCATCCGCACCTATAATTTTCCCCAGAACCGGGTCAGCGATCACCGCATCGAGCTGACGGTGTACCGGCTGGATGCCGTGATGAACGGCGAACTGGACCTGCTCATCGAGCCGCTGCTGGCGCACGAGCAGGCCGAAAAACTGCAGAACAGGGAGTATCCCGAATTATGATGAAAACCGAACTCATCCGAATATATGACCCCGCTGAGGACGCCGAGGGCGTGCTGCGCGCCGGGGATATCCTCGCGCACGGCGGACTGGTCGCCATTCCCACCGAAACGGTGTACGGCCTGGCCGCCAATGCCTATGATGAAGCGGCCGTCAAGGCGGTGTACGCCGCCAAGGGCCGCCCCAGCGATAACCCCATGATCGTCCACATCGCGGAGCTTTCCGTCCTGCCGGAGCTGGTGACCGCCATCCCGGAAAACGCCAAAATTCTGGCGGAGGCCTTTTGGCCCGGACCCCTCACCATGGTGCTGCCCCGCTCGTCCAAGATCCCCCTGACCACCACCGGCGGTCTGGAAACCGTTGCCATCCGGATGCCCAGTCACCCGGTGGCCCGTGCCGTCATCCGGGCGGCAGGTGTGCCGCTGGCTGCCCCCAGCGCCAACCGCAGCGGCAGCCCCAGCCCCACCACCTTCCGCCACTGTGTGGATGACCTGTGGGGCCTGGTGGATGCCATAGTGGAAAGCGATGACTGCACCGTTGGCGTGGAATCCACCGTCGTTTCCTTCCTGCCGGATGGCACCCCGCAGGTGCTGCGCCCCGGCGCTGTCACCCCGGAGGAGATCCAGCGGCTGTGCGGATGCGTCTCGGTCGCCGAGGCCGTCCTACATATGCTCCCGCAGGATGCCGCGGCCCCCAGCCCCGGCATGAAATATAAGCACTACGCCCCTGCCGCCACCCTTACGCTGCTGTGCGGCAGCCGGGAGGATTATGCCGCCCGGGTGAACGAATACTACGAGACCCTGCAGCGGGCAGGGGAGGAGGACGGCTTCTACGCCATGTGCTTCGATGAGGATGTTTCCCTGCTGGAGGCTCCCACCATCAGCTACGGCGTGGCCTACGATTATCCCTCCCAGGCACAGAACCTCTTTGATGTGCTGCGGCAGCTGGATAAGCTGCAGGCCACCGAGGTGTATGTCCACGCCCCGGAGCCGGAAGAGATGGGCCTTGCCGTCTACAACCGCCTGCTGCGCGCCGCCGCTTTCCGGGTGGTCCACCTCTGATTATTTGCTTTGCCCCGCTGCCGTCGGCGGGCGCCCGCAGGGCAAACCGCCTGCGGCGGTTTCGGCGGCTGAGCCGCCGGCTCCGGCTGCGCCGGAGCGCCCTGCGGGCGCCCGTCTTGGCAGCCACCGGCTTCTTCCTACCCCAACCAGAACCGAGGTGATCCCATGCTCCGTATCGGCCTGACCGGCCCCACCGGCAGCGGCAAATCCACCGTTACCGCCCTCATGCGCTGCTGGGGCGGCATCGAGATTTTGGATGCCGATACCATCGCCCACGAGGTGAATAACAGCCCCGCCTGCACCGCGGCCATCGCGGCGGCCTTTCCCGGTACCCGCCTGCCGGATGGCACCATCGACCGCAAGGCACTGGGCGCCATTGTTTTCTCCCGGCCGGAGGAACTGAGCCGGCTGGTCGGTATCACTTTTCCGCTTATCCTGGCGGAGTGCGAAGCCCGCATGGATGCCGCTGAAGCGGCCGGCTGCCGCGCCTGCGTGCTGGACGCCCCCACCCTGTTTGAAAGCGGCGGCGATAAACTCTGCGATGTTATTGTCAGCGTGGTGACCCCGCGGGAGGAGCGCCTGCGCCGGGTGCTGGAACGGGACGGCATCACCAGGGAAGCCGCCGAAGCCCGTATGAGCAACCAACACGAGGACGAGTACTATACCCGCCGCTCCCACTTTGTCATCACAAATTCGTCGGATCTTGCCCACCTGGAAAAAGAGGTGGAGCGCTGCCGCCGGTTTTTGTGCCTATAAATCCATAAAATTATCAAAAAACCGAAAGGAGTAAAATACCCATGAGTGAAAAAACCAAGGGCGAGCAGCTGCGCGAGGAGCTGCTGATGAACCCCAAGAATCTCACCGAGACCATGTCCGAGGAAGAGCTGAAGGCTGCTTACGATTTTTGCGAGGGCTACAAGACCTTCCTGGATGCCGCCAAGACCGAGCGCGAGGCTGTTACCACTGCCGTAGCCATGCTGGAAAAGGCCGGCTATGTCCCCTTTGACCACGCCAAGCAGTACAAGGCAGGGGATAAGGTCTACCTCAATAACCGCGGCAAGGCCCTCATCGCCGCTACCCTCGGCCGCCGCAGCGTCGCCGAAGGCGTCCGCATCGGTGTGGCTCATATCGACAGCCCCCGTCTGGACCTCAAGCCCCGGCCCCTGTATGAGGAGGGCGAGCAGTGCTTCCTCAAGACCCACTACTACGGCGGCATCAAGAAGTACCAGTGGACCGCCATCCCGCTGGCCCTGCACGGCACCATCATCCGCAAGGACGGCTCCAGCCTGTCCGTAGCCATCGGCGAAGAAGAGGGCGATCCCGTATTCTGCGTCACCGATCTGCTGCCGCATCTCGCCGCCGACCAGATGCGCAAGACCCTGGCCGAAGGCATCGAGGGCGAAAAGCTCAATATCCTCATCGGCAGCGCCGCTCTGCGGGATGACACCGGCGCCGAGAAGGTCAAGGTCGCCATTGCCAAGTTGCTGTTCGAAAAATACGGCATCGTGGAAGAGGACTTCCTCTCCGCCGAGCTGTGTGCCGTTCCCGCCTTCAAGGCCCGGGATCTCGGCCTCGATCGCTCCATGATCGGCGCCTACGGCCACGATGACCGCGTCTGCGCCTATCCCATCCTCATGGCGGAGATCGATGAGAAATCCCCCGAGTATACCTCCGTTACCATTCTGGCGGATAAAGAGGAAACCGGCAGCAACGGCCCCACCGGCATGAACTCCTACTTTCTCAAGGATTTCATTGAGGATCTGGCCGATATGGCCGGCTGCAAGGTGCGCCATGTGGCCGCTAACAGCCACTGCTTCAGCGCCGATGTCAACGCCGCCTTCGATCCCATCTACGGCGAGGTGCATGAGCGCCGCAACGCCAGCTACATCAATTACGGCGTCGTGGTGACCAAGTACACCGGTGCCCGCGGCAAGGCCGGCACCAATGACGCCACCGCTGAGATGATGGGCTTCGCCCGCCGTATTCTGGATGCCGAGCATGTTGGCTGGCAGACCGGCGAGCTGGGCAAGGTAGATCAGGGCGGCGGCGGCACCGTTGCCATGTATGTCTCCCAGCACAATATCGATACCGTCGATCTGGGCGTTCCGGTGCTTTCCATGCACGCCCCGTTCGAGGTCGTCGCCAAGGCCGATGTCTACATGACCTATCGTGCCATGCGTGCCTTCTACAAGTAATTTCCCCTCTGCGTCATCACGCTCCGGGCCTGTCCCATTTATGGGATAGCGTCCGGGGCGTTTCGCCGTCTTTCGGGGCGTTTCTGGTCAAAATTTCCGTCACTAAAATTTCACCATTTTTTTTGGAATTTCTGCTTGACAAGGCCCCGTTTCGGGACTACAATAATATACTGTATCATAATGGCTTTTTATGACTAAACGGTATTGTCAAGTGTGCATAAGTCACGATAATACTCTCGTGATACTGTGCATAATCAACAAATATTTATGCAGTCATTGATGTCCAAGTGATGGCGAAAAAATGATGGAATGGAGTGGAACATCGGATGGTAAACACCAAACCCGTAAAACTGGGCAAAAATATCCGCCAGAGCTTTGCCCACATCGATGAAGTGGCCGAGATGCCGAACCTCATCGAAGTACAGAAAAATTCCTATCAGTGGTTCCTGGATGAGGGTCTCCGGGCCGTATTCAAGGACATCTCCTCGATCACCGACTATCAGGGCAATCTGCAGCTGGATTTCATTGATTTTACGCTGGATGACAAACCCAAGTACCCCCTGCTGGAGTGCAAGGAGCGGGATGTAAACTATGCCGCCCCCCTGCGCGTGCGTGCGCGGCTCATCAACAAGGTCACCGGCGAGATCAAGGAATCCGACATCTACATGGGAGATTTCCCCCTGATGACCGATGCCGGTACCTTCATCATCAATGGTGCCGAGCGTGTCATCGTCTCCCAGCTGGTGCGTTCTCCCGGTGTCTATTATGGCATGCACCACGATCCCGCCGGCAAAAAACTGTTTGATTCCACTGTGATCCCCAACCGCGGCGCCTGGCTGGAGTATGATACCGACTCCGCCGATGTGTTCAGCGTCCGCATCGATAAAAACCGCAAGCTGCCCATCACCACCTTTATCCGGTCGCTGCTGCGCCTGCGGGATGATGTCACCGTCGAGCAGATCAATGCCGATGTGAATAACGCCCTGACCGACCTGCGCGGCACCGATGAGGAGATTTACGAGGTGTTTGGCCGCTATGCCTACCTGGTAAAGACCGCCGAAAGCAAGGATGCCGAAATGCTGGGCGATGAGGCCCTGCTGGAGGTTTACCGCAAGCTGCGTCCCGGCGAGCCCCCCACCATCGAATCGGCCGTGAAGCACCTCGCTCAGCTGCTGTTTGATCCCCGCCGCTATGATCTTTCCCGGGTGGGCCGCTACAAGTACAACAAAAAGCTCTCCCTGGTGCCCCGCATCACCGGCCAGGTGCTTTCCCGCCCTGTGGCCGATCCCCGCACCGGTGAGATCCTCTTTGAGGCCGGCGCCCTGCTGAGCCGCGACGACGCCCGCCTGCTGGAGTCCCACGGCGTTGATACCGTCTGGATCACCACCCAGGGCCTGACCCCCGCCGGCCTGCAGATGGCCGAGGACGATGGGGTGGAGGAGCTGAAGATCTTCTCCAACGGCATGGTGGATATGGCCGACTTTACCGACTACACCGCCGAAGAGCTGAAGGCCATGGGCATCCGGGAAAGAGTGCGCTTTGCCGTCCTTTCCGAGATCCTGGATATGGGCCTTAACCGCGAGGAAATGGCCGAAGAGCTGACCCGCCGCGCCGATGAGCTGGTCCCCAAGAACATCCGCAAATTTGATATTTACGCCTCCATCAACTACATGTGCGGCCTCCGGTACGATCTCGGCACCACCGATGATATCGACCACCTGGGCAACCGCCGCATCCGCAGCGTGGGCGAGCTGCTGCAGAACCAGTTCCGCATCGGTTTTGCCCGCATGGAGCGCGTCATCCGGGAGAGAATGACCACACAGGCCCAGGATATTGAATCCATCACCCTGCAGGCCATCATCAATAGCCGTCCCGTTATGGCAGCAGTCAAGGAATTCTTTGGCTCCTCCCCCTTGAGCCAGTTCATGGACCAGACCAACCCCCTGGCCGAGCTGACCCACAAGCGCCGTCTTTCCGCCCTGGGCCCCGGCGGCCTCAGTCGTGACCGTGCCGGATTTGAGGTCCGCGATGTGCATTACAGCCACTACGGCCGCATGTGCCCCATCGAGACCCCTGAAGGTCCCAACATTGGTCTGATCTCGTACCTTGCCACCTTTGCCCGCATCAATGAGTACGGCTTTGTGGAGGCCCCCTACCGCCCGGTAGATAAGGCCACCGGCAAGGTGCTGGATACCGTCCAGTATATGACTGCCGATGTGGAAGATGAATACATCGTGGCGCAGGCCAATGAGCCGCTGGATGAAAACGGCCATTTTGTCAACGAAAAAGTTTCCGTCCGGTATCGCGACAGCGTCCAGGAGGTCCCCCGCGACAAGGTGGACTACATGGATGTTTCCCCCAAGATGGTGGTTTCCGTTGCCACCGCTATGATCCCCTTCCTGGAGAACGACGATGCCAACCGTGCCCTGATGGGCGCCAACATGCAGCGTCAGGCCGTCCCGCTCATCAAGACCGAGTCCCCCTATGTCGGCACCGGTATGGAGTACAAGGCGGCCCACGACTGCGGCGTAGTAGTGGTTGCCAAGGAAGACGGCCATGTAAGCTATGTCGATGCTGATCGCATCATTGTGACCGATGCGGAAGGCGTGGAGCATGAATATGAGCTGGTAAAGATGCTGCGTTCCAACCAGGGCACCTGCATCAACCAGCGGCCCATTGTGGTAAAGGGCGAGGAAGTGAAGAAGGGCGATGTGCTGGCCGATGGCCCCGCCACCGCCAACGGCGAGGTTTCGCTGGGCAGGAATATGCTCATCGGCTTTATGACCTGGGAGGGCTACAACTACGAGGACGCCGTTCTCATCAACGAAAAGCTGGTGCGGGACGACCTGTTCACCTCCATCCACATCGAGGAATATGAGACCGAAGCCCGTGATACCAAGCTGGGCCCGGAGGAGATCACCCGTGAGATCCCCAATGTCGGCGATGATATGCTGGGCGCTCTGGATGAGCGAGGCATCATCCATGTCGGCGCCGAGGTACACTCCGGCGATATCCTTGTCGGTAAGGTGACCCCCAAGGGCGAGACCGAGCTGAACGCCGAGGAACGCCTGCTGCGCGCCATCTTTGGCGAGAAGGCGAGAGAGGTGCGCGATACCTCGCTGAAGGTGCCGCACGGCGAGTATGGCATCGTGGTGGACATCAAGGTGTTCACCCCAGAAAACAGCGACGAGCTTTCCCCCGGCGTCAACGAGGTGGTAAGAGTTTACATCGCCCAGAAGAGAAAGATCTCCGTCGGCGATAAGATGGCTGGCCGCCACGGCAATAAGGGCGTAGTTTCCCGCATTCTGCCGCCGGAGGATATGCCCTTCCTGGAGGACGGCACCCCGCTGGATATCGTACTGAACCCGCTGGGCGTTCCTTCCCGTATGAACATCGGCCAGGTGCTGGAGGTGCACCTGGGCATGGCCGCCAGCCGCCTGGGCTGGCATGTGATGACCCCAGTCTTCGACGGCGCCCACGAAGAGGATATCCGGGAGTGCTTCCGGATGGCCGGGCTGCCTGAGGACGGCAAGAGCGTCGTCTATGATGGCCGTACCGGTGAGAAATTTGATAACCGTGTTACCGTCGGCTATATGTACTACCTCAAGCTGCATCACCTGGTTGATGATAAGATCCATGCCCGTTCCGTTGGCCCGTACAGCCTTGTTACCCAGCAGCCTTTGGGCGGTAAGGCGCAGTTCGGCGGCCAGCGCTTTGGTGAGATGGAGGTTTGGGCGCTGGAGGCTTACGGCGCTGCCTACACCCTGCAGGAGATCCTAACCGTGAAATCCGATGATGTGGTGGGCCGTGTGAAGGCGTTTGAGTCCATTGTGAAGGGCCAGAACATTCCGGCGCCCGGCATCCCCGAGGCGTTCCGCGTAATGGTGAAGGAGCTGCAGTCCCTGGGCCTGGATGTCAAGATCCTGGATAAGGACAACGAGGAGATCGACATCAAGCAGACCTACGATGAGGACGAGAACATGCCCATGGCCAGCGACTACTACGATGAAAGCGATGTAGCCGTGGATTCCGAGATCGAGGACAACTACACCATGGAAAACCCCGATGAGGACAGCGATTCCTATGACGATGCCGACTTTGACGGCAGCGAAGATGAGGACGACGACGGATTTGATTTTTAATGATGGAGGGGAAGAACTTTGGATAATAAATCTTTTGAATCGATCAAGATCGGGCTGGCTTCCCCCGATGCCATTCGCTCCTGGAGCTACGGCGAAGTAAAAAAGCCTGAGACCATCAACTACCGCACCCTAAAGCCGGAGCGCGACGGCCTGTTCTGCGAGCGCATTTTTGGACCCACTAAGGACTGGGAATGCTACTGCGGCAAGTATAAGCGTATCCGCTTTAAGGGCAAGATCTGCGAGCGCTGCGGCGTGGAAGTGACCCGCGCCAAGGTGCGCCGCGAACGGATGGGCCACATTGAGCTGGCTGCGCCCGTTTCACACATCTGGTACTTTAAGGGCACCAGCAGCCGCATGGGCCTGCTGCTGAACCTGAGCCCCCGTGTGCTGGAAAAGGTGCTGTATTTCGCATCCTATATCGTCATTGACCCCGGCAACACCAAGCTGAAGAAGTACGCCTTGCTGAGCGAGCGGGAGTATAACGAGTACCGGGAAGCCTATGAGGATGAATTTGATGCCGGTATGGGCGCCGAGGCGGTAAAGAAGCTGCTGCAGCAGCTGGATATTGAGGCGCTCTCGGTTGAGATTAAGGAAGAGCTGGAGAAGGCCACCGGCCAAAAGAAGGCGAAGCTGCTCAAGCGCCTGGATGTGGTGGAAGCGTTCCGCACCAGCGGCAACAAGCCCGAGTGGATGATCCTGGATGTGCTGCCTGTCATTCCGCCTGATATCCGCCCCATGGTACAGCTGGATGGCGGCCGCTTTGCCACCAGCGACCTCAATGACCTGTATCGTCGGGTCATCAACCGCAACAACCGCTTGAAGAAGCTGCTGGAGCTGGACGCCCCCGATATCATCGTCCGGAACGAAAAGCGTATGCTGCAGGAGGCGGTGGACGCCCTCATCGATAACGGCCGCCGCGGCCGCCCGGTGACCGGCCCCAACAACCGTGCTCTGAAATCCCTAAGCGATATGCTGAAGGGTAAGCAGGGACGCTTCCGCCAGAACCTGCTGGGTAAGCGTGTAGACTACTCCGGCCGTTCCGTTATCGTGGTGGGCCCCGAGCTGAAGATGTACCAGTGCGGCCTGCCCAAGGAGATGGCGCTGGAGCTCTTTAAGCCCTTTGTAATGAAGCGTCTGGTAGATTTGAAGGTCGCTGAGAATATCCGCAAGGCCCGCAAAATGGTGGACCGCGGCTCCCCCAAGGAAGTTTGGGACGCGCTGGAGGTGGTCATCAAGGGCCACCCCGTGCTGATGAACCGAGCGCCTACCCTGCACCGTCTGGGTATCCAGGCATTCGAGCCCATTCTGGTGGAGGGCCGCGCCCTGAAGCTGCATCCGCTGGTTTGTACCGCATTCAATGCCGACTTCGACGGCGACCAGATGGCGGTCCATGTGCCGCTTTCCGCCGAGGCGCAGGCCGAGGCCCGCTTCCTGATGCTGGCGGCCAATAACCTGCTGAAGCTCTCTGACGGCCGGCCCGTGGCTGTGCCTTCTCAGGACATGGTGCTGGGTTCCTATTACCTGACCACCATCATCGATAAGGTGTACGCCACCGATGAGATCCGCAACCCCGGCGTGTTTACCTCCATTGCCGATTGGGAGAAGGCCTACGAGGCCAACCCACACGATGTGAAGATCTACCGCAGCCCCGATGAGGCGCTGATGGCCTATCAGACCGGGGTGCTGGATCTGCACGAGCCGATTCTGGTGCGTACCACCAAGACGCTGAACGGCAAGACCTATACCGGCAGCATCTATACCACCATCGGTATCAATATCTTCAATAATCCCATCCCGCAGGATCTGGGCTTTGTGGACCGCAGCATCCCCGGCAATGAGCTGATCCCTGAGGTCGGCTTCCAGGTGGGTAAGAAGCAGCTCTCCAAGATCATTGACAAGAGCATAAAGAAGCATGGCACCACCGATACCAGCGAGGTATTGGACGCCATCAAGAGCCAGGGCTATAAGTATTCCACCCGTGCTGCCCTTACCGTTGCCGTCTGCGATGCCACCATTCCCCCCAACAAGAAGGAGGTGCTGGCCGCTGCCGAAGAAAAGGTAGCCAAGGTCCGCAAGAAGTACGACCGCGGTTATATTTCCGAGGACGACCGTTACCAGCAGACCATTGCCATCTGGCGTGACGCCACCAACGAGGTAAAGGCCTCGCTGAAGGAGAACTTCGGTAAGCTGAACCCCATCTACATGATGGCGGATTCCGGCGCCCGTGGTTCGATGGACCAGATCAACCAGCTGGCCGGTATGCGCGGCAACATCGCCAATACCTCCGGTCAGACCATCGAGATCCCCATTCGTGCCAACTACCGTGAAGGCCTGAACATCTTGGAATATTTCCAGTCCAGCCGCGGCGCCCGTAAGGGTCTGGCCGATACCGCTCTGCGTACCGCGGACTCCGGCTATCTGACCCGCCGACTGGTCGATGTATCCCAGGAAGTGATCATCCGTGAGGAGGACTGCGGCACCCATGAGGGCATTGATGTGGAGGCCATCACCGACGGCAACCGCGTCATTGAGGAGCTGGCCGAGCGTCTGACCGGCCGGTACCCCTGCGAGGATGTGGTGAACCCAAAGACCGGCGAGCTGCTGGCCAGCCGGGAGGAGATGATCACCTACAAGACCGCAGAGGAGATCGTCAACGCGGGCATTACCAGCCTGAAGATCCGCAGTGTCATCAACTGCCGTGCCAAGAACGGCGCCTGCAGCCGCTGCTACGGCGCTAACCTTTCCAATAACGCCCCTGTTGCCATCGGCGAGGCCGTGGGCATCATCGCGGCGCAGTCCATCGGTGAGCCGGGTACCCAGCTGACCATGAGAACCTTCCACACCGGCGGTATCGCCTCCGCCAGCGATATTACACAGGGTCTGCCCCGTGTAGAGGAGCTGTTTGAGGCCCGCAAGCCCAAGAGCGTGGCTGTTATCGCCCATAACGGCGGTTTGGTCAGCTTTGATAAGGACAACAAGGGCGTGGATGTGGTGAAGGTGGATGACCCGCAGACCGGCGACCACTTTGAGCATCAGATCGTATTCGGCAGCAAGGTGCGCGTCCATGAGGGCGACTTGATCGAAAAGGGCACTATGATCACGGAAGGCTCCGCCGACCCCAGCGAGGTACTGCTGGTGAACGGCGAGCTGTCGGTTCAGGAATACCTGATCCGCGAGGTTCAGATGGTTTACCGGACGCAGGGCGTAGATATCAATGATAAGCACATTGAAGTCATTGTCCGTCAGATGATGAAGAAGGTGCGCATTGAGGAGCCGGGCGATACCGACTATATCCGCGGCATGATGGCCGACCGCGCTGAGGTACTGCACCTCAACGAGCAGATCGACCGCGAGAACGCCGAGGACGGCGGTAGCCGCCAGAAAGCGACCTATACAGCCATTCTGCAGGGTATCACGAAGGCCTCCCTTGCCACCGACAGCTTTATGTCCGCAGCGTCCTTCCAGGAGACCACTCGTGTACTGACCGAGGCGGCCATCAAGGGCAAGGTAGACCCGCTGCAGGGCCTGAAGGAGAATGTCATCATTGGTAAGCTGATCCCCGCCGGTACGGGCCTGGTGACCTACACCGAGGAGGAAAAGGCCGAGGAAGAAGCCGATGAGGCCAACCTGGAGGCGCTGATGGCAAGCACCAACGCCATAGTGATGTAAGCAAAAAGAAAAAGTCAAATTCCCCAAAACGGGACTGTAAAGTTGGTGAAAAATATCCAAATCACCGCTTGACAATCCCGGGGGGGATTTGGTAAAATATTTAACTGGGCGGGCATTGTTCCGCAAGCTGAATCCGTCATGTAAACACAACCCGGAAACTCTCCGGGTTTGTGCCCATGAATAAATACTTTTTGATGAAAGGAGGACAACCATGCCAACCTTTAACCAACTGGTTCGCAAGGGCAGAGAAACCGTAGAGAAGAAGGCGACCGCGCCTGCACTGCTGAAGGGCTGGAATGCCAAGAAGCGTGTAATGACCGATCAAAATTCTCCCCAAAAGCGTGGTGTTTGCACCGCTATCCGTACCTCTACCCCCAAGAAGCCCAACTCCGCGCTGCGTAAAGTAGCAAGAGTACGGCTTTCCAACGGCATCGAGGCTACCGCTTACATTCCTGGTATCGGCCATAACCTGCAGGAGCACAGCGTAGTGCTGATCCGTGGCGGTCGTGTAAAGGACCTTCCCGGTGTTCGTTACCACATTATCCGTGGTACTTTGGATACCCAGGGCGTCCAGAACCGCAACCAGGCCCGTAGTAAGTACGGTGCCAAGCGGCCTAAGAAGGCTGGTGCCGCGAAGAAGTAATCACACCCGTAATAAGTGCCAAGAAAGATGGCTTTTTAACATAGCCTCTGGACTGGCCGACGGGAGTGGGGACTTACTTTCGAGTACCGAAGATCTCATTTTATTATGAAGGAGGGAAGCGAAGTGCCAAGAAGAGGTAATATCGCAAGACGCGACGTTCTGCCGGATCCGCTTTATAATTCCAAGCTGGTCACCCGTCTGATCAATAACATCATGCTGGATGGCAAAAAGGGCGTTGCACAGAAGATCGTCTACGGTGCATTTGACATCGTAAAGGAAAAGACCGGCAAGGACCCGCTGGAGGCTTTTGAGCAGGCGATGGAGAACATCATGCCCGTTCTGGAGATCAAGGCTCGCCGTGTCGGCGGCGCCACTTATCAGGTACCCATGGAGGTACGCCCTGAGCGCCGTCAGACCCTGGGTCTGCGTTGGCTGACCACCTATAGCCGCAACCGCAGCGAAAAGCTGATGGCTCAGAGACTGGCTGGCGAGATCATGGACGCTATGAACGGCCAGGGCGGCGCCTGCAAGAAGCGCGAGGATACCCACAAGATGGCCGAGGCCAACAAGGCTTTTGCCCATTTCAGATGGTAATTCCGGCGACTAATGCATTTTTACTGTTCTTTGCCCCTGTGGGCATGGAATTCGCAAACTTATTAGGAGGGCATTATGCCAAGAGATGTATCCTTAGAGAAAACGCGTAATATAGGCATCATGGCGCACATCGACGCCGGCAAAACCACCACCACCGAGCGTATCCTGTACTACACAGGCGTAAACTACAAGCTGGGTGAGACCCATGACGGCAGCGCCACCATGGACTGGATGGAGCAGGAGCAGGAGCGTGGTATCACCATCACCTCCGCCGCCACGACCGCCTATTGGAAGGGCCACCGCATCAATATCATCGACACCCCTGGACATGTTGATTTCACGGTAGAGGTAGAGCGTTCCCTGCGCGTGCTGGACGGTTCCGTAACCGTTTTTTGCGCCAAGGGCGGTGTAGAGCCGCAGTCTGAGACCGTTTGGCGCCAGGCTGACAAGTACCATGTGCCGAGAATGGCATTTGTAAACAAGATGGACATTATGGGCGCTGACTTCTACAATGTAGTGCGCATGATGCGCGACCGTCTGAAGTGCAACGCTGTTCCGATCCAGCTGCCCATCGGCGTCGAGGATACCTTTAAGGGTATTATCGACCTGGTAGAGATGAAGGCCTATGTGTACTACGATGACCTTGGAAAAGATATCCGCGTGGAGGAGATCCCCGCCGATATGCAGGCCAAGGCCGATGAGTACCACCACGAGCTGCTGGAGCATGTGGCCGAGCAGGACGAGGAGCTGCTGATGAAATATCTCGACGGTGAGGAGCTTACCATCGAGGAGATCAAGAGCTGCATCCGCAAATCCACCATCGCCAACCACATGGTTCCCGTATGCTGCGGCAGTTCCTACCGCAACAAGGGCGTACAGAAGCTGCTGGACGCCGTGGTAGACTATATGCCGGCCCCCACCGATGTCCCTGACATCAAGGGTGTAAACCCTGACACCGAGGAAGAGGAGACCAGACCTTCCAGCGATGACGCGCCTTTTGCCGCTCTCGCTTTCAAGATCATGACCGACCCATATGTAGGCAAGCTGTGCTTCTTCCGTGTGTACTCCGGTACTGTGGATGCCGGCACCAGCGTCTATAACTCGGTGAAGAAAAACAATGAGCGCATGGGCAGAATTTTGCAAATGCATGCGAACCACCGCAAAGACATTGAGACCTGCTATGCCGGTGATATTGCCGGTGCCGTGGGCCTGAAGAACACCACCACCGGTGATACCCTGTGCGACGCCAAGCATCCGATCATCCTGGAATCTATGGAATTCCCAGAGCCGGTTATCCGCGTTGCCATTGAGCCGAAGACCAAAGTCGGTCAAGAGAAGATGGGCCTGGGCCTTGCCAAGCTGGCTGAGGAGGATCCCACTTTCCGCACCTACACCGATGAGGAGACCGGCCAAACCATCATCGCCGGCATGGGCGAGCTGCACCTGGAGATCATCGTAGACCGTCTGCTGCGTGAGTTTAAGGTAGAAGCGAATGTGGGTAAGCCCCAGGTTGCCTACAAAGAGACGGTGCGCAAGATGGCCGATGTGGACCACAAGTACGCACGCCAGAGCGGCGGTAAGGGCCAGTACGGTCATGTAAAGATCCGTCTGGAGCCGAACGAGAGCGGCAAGGGATATGAGTTCCGCAACGAAGTAGTGGGCGGCGCTATCCCCAAGGAGTATATCCCCGCTGTCGATGCCGGTATCAGGGGTGCGATGGCCAGCGGTGTACTGGCGGGTTATCCCGTAGTAGACTGCATCGTGACGCTGTACGATGGTTCCTACCATGAGGTAGACTCCTCTGAAATGGCGTTTAAGATCGCCGGTTCCATGGCCTTCAAAGAGGCAATGAGAAAGGCTGACCCCGTTATTCTGGAGCCGATCATGAAGGTTTGCGTGATCGTTCCCGAAGAGTATATGGGCGATGTTATCGGTGACCTGAACTCCCGCCGCGGTCAGATCCGTGGCTTTGAGGACCGCCCCGGTGCCAAGCAGATTGATGCCTTTGTACCGCTTTCTGAGATGTTTGGTTACGCCACCGACCTGCGTAGCAAAACGCAGGGCCGCGGCCAGTACACCATGGAGCCCAGCCACTACATTGAGCTGCCCAAAAACATCGCGGAGAAGCTGGTCACCAGCCGCACCAAGGCTGAGTGATGAACCCCAAGCATGATCCCGAACCCGGAAAACAAAAAAGGGTAGGGAAAAATAATATTAAAAAAACAAAGTATAACAAAGGGAGGATTTTACGATGGCTAAACAGAAATTTGAGCGCAACAAACCCCACGTAAACATCGGTACCATTGGTCACGTTGACCATGGTAAGACCACTCTGACCGCTGCTATCACCAAGGTTCTTGGTCTGAAGGGCGATGCCGAGTTCATGGCTTACGACATGATCGATAAGGCTCCCGAAGAGCGTGCCCGTGGTATCACAATCAACACTGCCCATGTAGAGTATGAGACCGACAAGCGTCACTATGCCCACGTTGACTGCCCCGGCCATGCCGACTATGTTAAGAACATGATCACCGGTGCTGCCCAGATGGATGGCGCTATCCTGGTAGTTTCTTCTGCTGATGGTCCCATGCCCCAGACCCGTGAGCACATCCTGCTGGCCCGTCAGGTAGGCGTTCCCTACATCGTAGTTTACATGAACAAGGTTGACCAGGTAGACGACGAGGAGCTGCTGGAGCTGGTTGAGATGGAGATCCGTGAGCTGCTTTCCAGCTACGATTTCCCCGGCGACGAGATCCCCGTAATCAAGGGCTCCGCTCTGCAGGCCCTGGAGTGCGACAGCAAGGATCCTTCCGATCCCGCTTACGCTTCCATCCTGGCTCTGATGGACGCTGTTGATGACTATATCCCCACCCCCGAGCGTAAGGCTGACCTGCCCTTCCTGATGCCCATCGAGGATGTATTCACCATCACCGGCCGTGGTACCGTAGTTACCGGCCGTGTTGAGCGTGGTCAGGTTAAGGTTGGCGACGAAGTTGAGATCGTTGGTATCCATGACACCCGCAAGACCGTAGTTACCGGTGTTGAGATGTTCCGCAAGCTGCTGGACTATGCTGAGGCTGGCGATAACATTGGTGCTCTGCTGCGTGGTATCCAGAGAACCGAAGTTGAGCGTGGTCAGGTACTGTGCAAACCCGGCTCCATCCATCCTCACACCAAGTTCCGTGGCCAGGTTTATGTACTGAAGCAGTCTGAAGGCGGCCGTCATACCCCCTTCTTCAACAACTATCGTCCTCAGTTCTATTTCCGTACCACCGATGTTACCGGCGTTATCTCCCTGCCCGAGGGCGTAGAGATGTGCATGCCCGGCGATAATGTTGAGATGGATGTTGAGCTGATCACCCCCATCGCCATCGAGAAGGGTCTGCGCTTCGCTATCCGCGAGGGCGGCCGTACCGTTGGTTCCGGCGTTGTTATCGATATCGAGGAGTAATTCCGAGAGTTGCGCAATTAGCCTAAATAAAAGAGAGTGTCCCGATGAGGGGCACTCTTTTTTTGGTATGAAAAAGGGGAGGAGCGCCCGCGGAGCGGGCGAGGATCGTCCGGAGCGAAGCGGAGGTGCGGTCCGAGGGGAAGCGGAGTGGGCGCCCCGGGCGGAGAGGAAAAGAAAACGGCTCCCATAGCAGAGAGCCGAAGATATATGAATTGCGGGCTTACAGTACGAGACTGAGTGCCAGCAGGAGCTGTCCAATATAGTAGGTAGTGAGATTGACGAAGCGCACCCAATGGGGGCACTTGCGGCGGGTGTAAAAGTAGAGGGGAAGCATGAGAAGATCCGAGACGAGGAAGAGGGTAACGCCGGCACCCAATGCCCAACCATTGAGAGGGCAGCGAATACTGAGCAGCGGCGACCATGTGACACAGGTAACGGCGACATTAAGCCCGACTGAGAACATGAGTGTGACCACCATATAGTAGAAGATGCCCGCGGGTCGGGTATGCCGACTGAAGTGAAAAGAGGGGTGCCGTGTGATGCGCAGCATGGCCAACATGGCGATGATAGGCAGAATAAAGTGGTACCATTCCATCGGGCAGAACTGGGTGAAGAACAGAAGGTAGAAAATATGCGCAATGGAGAAAAAGCCAACCCCTGCCATGCCGGAGATCGAATGGGAAGCGCCAGCCGCACCATGACGGTTATTGGCGACACCAATGGCAATATCCCCAAAGGCAGCGAGGCAGAACGCGGCAAGCAGCGGCCAATAGGTGAACATATTCATGCCTGAGTGGCGCCAGGCCAGAACAGAGATAACTACAAAAAGGATACTATTGATTGCCTTAAACAAGGTGTAGTTGTGGAACAAGCGGGGGGTGTAGGCCACGGTAAGCAGGGCAGCCAGCCAGATAATGTAGAACCCGGAAAGGATGAGAAGTGTCGTCATAGCGGGAAACTCCTTTAAGAGGGGGTGAGGGAGAGAAAAGGGGCGAAGCGTCAGGCGCCCCGCCCCCTTATTCAGGCTACTAATTCAGTTAGAATCAGGCATCCTCGAAGCCGGTGAAGGCTACGATACGAGAGATGCAGGACTCGCCGCCAACCAGTCTCCAGGGGAAGCAGCCGATTACGCAGCGCTTGTTGGAGAGCTGATCGATGTCGCCGCCCAGGCACTCAGCGTGAATGCACTCATAGGGCTGGCAGAACAGCTGGATGTGCATGGCCTGATACTGCTCGGGCCAGGGATACATCTCCTGCAGAGTCTTGCCATACTTCTCCTGCATGTACTTGTCGCACTTAGCAGCATCCATGGGGCACCAGTCACGAATCTTGGTGTTCATGGGATGGTCAGCGGAACCGCAGTCTACGCCGATCCAAGCGATCTTCTTATCCTGGCACCACTTAACGAAGCTCAGGGACGGACCGGGATGACGAACCATGTAGCGCTGCTCATCAGCCTCGGGGGAATCCCAACCATACTTATGATAACCAGTGTTGATGATGAGGATATCGCCCTCACGAACTTCAACGCGCTCCTCGATCATCTCGGGAGTGTAGATGCCGAAGTCTTCGCAGCAGGGAGCATCGGACAGGTCAACAACGACGCCGGGACGAACCAGCTTGGTCAGCTCGAGCTGATCAACAGTACGGCCGGAAGTATCGAAATGCAGAGGGCCATCCAGGTGGGTACCAACATGGTTGGAGTGGGTGAGGATCTGGCCGTTAGCGCCGTTGGAAGACAGGCGCTTGAAGAACTTCATCTGTACGGGCTCATAGGTGGGCCAGGGGGGGCAGTTTACGCCGATCGGGATAGACAGATCATAAATCTTGACATCAGACCACTTAGACATAGTGTTTTTCCTCCTAAATATTTGGTTTATGTTTGTGGGCGGGGGAGAGGGGGTTCCTCTCCCGACGCCAAAACAACTAAGTAATTATGTGAGAGAATCAGCCCTCAGCATACTTGGCTACAAAAGCCTCGATGGCCTGCTCAAAGCACTCCATGGGAGGATGAACAACGCCAGCGCCGACCTGACCAACACCACGACGGTTGCAAGCAATACCGGTGTTGATAACGGGGCGGATACCAGTCTCGATGACCTTGCGGATATCGATACCGGTAGCGGAACCGCGGAAGCCCAGAGCGGGGATCTGATAAGCAGTGCCCTCACCCTCAGTGATCTCGTACATCTCGGTGGAGTACTTGATGGAATCGGCAACGGTGCCGCCTACGAACTTAACGATAGCGGGAGCAGCAGCCATGCAGAAACCGCCGATGCCGGTGGTCTCGGTGATGCAGCTATCGCCCACATCGCGGTTAGCGTCAGCCTCGGTGAAGCCGGGGAAGTAGAGGCCCTCGACCTTCTCGGAGGTGTAGTGGAACCACTGACCGGGCAGACCGGCTACGCGAACACCAAACTCGGTACCATTGCGGCACATGGTGTAAACCAGGGAGCAGTACTCGATACCCTCGATGGCATCCATGGTGCACTTGCAGGCGGGCATGGTGAGGTTCAGCCAGGTGTGGTCGTTGGAGTTCAGGAACTCGAGAGCGCGAACCTTGACATCCTGATCAAAGTGAGTCTTAACGATGGCGGGAGCCAGCTCACGGATCAGCAGGGAAGTACCGGCACGGTTACGGTTGTGGCCGTCATCGCCCATCTGCAGCTCCTGAGCGATGAGGACCTTCAGGTCGATCTCGCCACGGATCTCCAGAGCTTCCTTGATGACAGGATAGAACTCATTGCGCAGCCAGTGCAGACGGGTGATAACGGTATCATCATAAGCACCGAAACGCAGAACCTTGCCCAGACCCTCATTGAAGGTGCAGTAAGCCATGTTGCCATGAGCCTTATTGATGACCTTCCAAACGGGCATGGAATAGGAAACGATACCGCACATGGGGCCTACGGCATTGTGATGGTGGCAAGGATCGAAGGTGATCTCGCCGGAAGCGGCCAGCTTTTCAGCCTCTTCGGGAGTCTTGGCCAGACCCTCATAGATCAGAGCGCCGATAACAGCACCCTTGGTGGGGTCGCACATGTTCTCCCAGGTTACGGGAGGGCCAGAGTGCAGAATGGTCTTTTTGGTCATGCCGGGAATGTCTTCGCCGGCAGTGCCAACGCCGATCAGGGTAGGCTGAGCGCCCAGAATGATCTTCAGGGCTTCGGCATTAGCGGCATTGATTTTCTCGCCCAATGTCATTGTTTTTCCTCCTAAATAAATTATTTAGAAAAATCACCTTCCCGCAGCGCGGGAGTGGGTAATTACTTCAACATACCGAGCATACCGGCCAGTTTCTTGTTGCCGCCGGCTACGGGTTTCCAGTCAACATGGATGACCTCGATATCCTGGGTGCCCGCTTCTTTCTGAGAGAGCATATCCTGGTAGAAGGTCTCTACGCCGATATTGACCATGTGGAGCTTTTCTCCGAACAGTTTATTGATCTGATGCATTAATACTTACCTCCATTCAGCTTATCCAGCATATGGTGTACCAGATAGGTGGACTGAGCGTTGGAGCGAACAACGATAGCGCCGGCAGCTTCCAGCTGCTTGCGGGTCTCGGTCAAGTTCTGGGGGTCGCCCTCGGTACCTACGATAGAGCAGATAGCGGAGATGTAACGGCCCTCGCTCGCAGCGATCTCCTTGGCCTTGGCAATGGCAGCGGAGAGCTCCTCGGCGGGGTTGGCATTGGAGCCATAGCCGATAACGCAGTCGCACTGCAGAATAGCCAGGGTGGGATCATGAGCATCACGCAGGATACGCTCGCAGCGCAGGGTCAGGTCGATCATCGGATGGGGTTTACCCTCGGTGAACTCGTCCTCACCAAAGTCGATGCAGGTGTTCTCCTTGTACTCAGCGGTCAGGGGATTCTCGATTTTATCCTCGGGCTTGAGGGGAATATTGGAATAGATGTGGCCCAGCTTGCCGATGGAGAGCTTCATGGACTCATCCGCCAGGGTGCCGCCGGAGAAGAAACCACGATAGTACTTCTGGGTGGGAGCCATCTTGGAGGTCTCGCGTTCGATGAGAGCTTCCAGCTCAGCCTTAGGCATATCGATATCCAACATATCAGCGGGAACGGGCTCGCCCTTGGAGAGAGCAACAGCCTTGCGGGCAGCGTCTTCCAGGTTGTAGGCAGCGGTCAGACCGTACTCCTTGGGAAGGTTGGGATCGCCGCCGATGAAGTCTACGACTACGGGCTTGATGTGGTCGTTGCACTCCTTAGCGATGGCCAGGATCTCCTTGGCAACATGATCCGCGGGCGGCTTGGAGAGCATGATAATGACCTTGGTATCGGGGTCAGCGATGAGGGCGTTGAGGCACTGCTTGAACATCAGGCCGCCGATCTCCGCCTTCAGGTCACGGCCGCCGGTGCCCAGAGCCTGGGTGATGCCGGAACCGAGCTGGTCGATGAGGATGGTGAGCTCCTGAGTACCGGTACCGGAAGCGCCGCAGATGCCGATCGGGCCCTTATGGATGACATTGGCGAAAGCCAGGGGCAGACCGTTAACAACAGCAGTACCGCAGTCGGGGCCCATCATGAGCAGCTCCTTGGAAACGGCGTACTCTTTGAGCTTCTTCTCTTCTTCCATCGAAACATTATCGCTGAACAGCATAACATTGATGTTCTTGTCGAGAGCGTCCTTGGCAACATCATAAGCATGACGGCCGGGAACAGAGATGAGCGCCAGGTTGATCTTGGGATCAGCCTTGAGGGCGGAAGTGAGGGTGGGGGGATAGTACGCAGCGCTGCGGCTCTCCTCCTTCTTATTCAGCTGCTCCTCCAGAGCTTTGAGAGCAGCAGCCTCGGCTTCTTCGTTTTCGCAATCCAGCGCTACGAAGAAATCGTTGGGGGTGATGGCTTCCAGCTCGGGGCTGGAAAGACCGGTTACCTTGGCAATGTCAAGGTTCAGATCGGTGCCCATGCCAACCAGAGCTTCCTTTACGCCCGGGACCTTCTTCAGCTCTTTGGAGATGATCATCAGGGTAATGGAGTCGTAGTAGGTGTTGGGTTTGATTTGCAGACTAACCAATGCCGTTTCCTCCTAATTTGGATAATTTTTTTGTCCGAAATATATACCGGTCAGGATATCTGTACCGGATGTTTCGCCAAAGGCGATAACATTCATCGCAGCAGACGGTAGCCGCAGCGATAGGACACTGGAATAAAGGGTTCGGATGAGAGTGAGCACATCCGAGGAGAGCTGCCCGGCGGCAGCCTGCCGCAGAAATGCGGCACTGATGAGATTGGTGCGGGGGGCAGCTCGTTCGGCCATAGCGGCGGTAAGGGGCAGCCATTCATTTTGTTCCCCGCGGGCAATGGCCGAAGCCAGTACCGACGCCATGACTCCGCAAAGGAAGTCATCGGCGGAGGGGGTGAGCCCAATGCCGCAGCCGGCGATGGAATAGGCAGCCTCAGCGGCGGCTTCGGCATCCTTCTGCCGCAGGGCGGCGAATAGAGCGGGGATGCGCTCTGCCGCATAGCGGACATAGAGGTTATCGGGCAGGGGAGAGGGGTCGTCCTCCAAAATAGTAAACAGAGGAGCGAAGCCTTCCGGCTTGCCGTTGGAAAGGATAATCTCCCGCAGGGCCTGCGGAGCCGCCGGGTGGGGCAGCTGCAGGGGAAGCAACGGAGAGAAAAGCGAAAGGGAAGTGACGGCCGCCCGGTGAAGCTCGATGGTGTGGCCGCTGTGGGGAAAGGTGATGCGCTCCCGCGAAAGGAGAGCGGGTTCCCCGGCGGCAACGGACGGAATAGAACCGCCAAGCCGTACAGCACAGGGATAAAGCGGACGGGTGTCATCCAGCAGAGTGACCAGTTGCCCCTGATACAGCAGATTGGCCGAGGTATGGAACACCGAATGAACGGTGGCCTCCGCGGGGTGCTGCGGCAGCAGGGCCAGCAGCTGGGCCGAGATGGCCTCAGCGGTGGAAGTTGACTTCATAGATCTTAAGGGCGATCTGCAGATTCAGCATCTGGTCGGCGTTATCAAAGCTGACATGGGCCAGCTCCTTGATGCGCTGGATGCGGTAGGCCACAGTATTGTAGTGGACCCCCATTTCTTCTGCCAGACGCTTGAGATTACCGCCGCACTTGAAGTAAAGCGAAAGGGTATGTACCAGCTCGGAATCGCGGTCGTGGTCGTAATCCACCAGCACCTTGAGCGTTTCATTGTAGAAGATGATGAGCTCCGGGCGGAGATTTTCGTAGGAAAGGAAGCGATAAACGCCGAGCTTTTCAAAGTAGTGGACACGGGAATTATCAATGTTCCAGCAGGCAGCCGCGCGGCGGGCTTCATTAAAGCTCTTCCACAGGCTGGTGGCATCAGCATAGCTGCGGCCGACGCCGATAGACGCCATGGCGAGAATCCCCTCCGCCTCTAAAGAGGAAAGTGCGGTATCGATGAACGCCTGCAGCAGCCGGCGGTATTCTTCATCTTCCCGCAGGGGGGATTCAAAGACCAGCACGATGCTGTCACACTTATTGACGAACAGAACCTTGATGCTGCTATCGCGGCTGATGCGCCGCAGGATATTGACAATGCTGTTGTTGGTTTTGTAAAGGGAGCTATTGCCGATGGTGGAGCTGCCGGAAAGGACCCGAATGACCGCCACACGGTGCTCAGCATCCACATCGAAATCGAAGTACTCGGCATTGGCCAGCGACTTGCGCTGCCGTTCCTCATCGTGAACCAAAAGGTCATCAAGAAAGGTGGCCTTGTGATTGTTTTCCATCTCGTACATCGAGATCTTTTTGATCATATCCAGCGCGATGAGGGAAGTAGAAGCTTCCAGAACGGCCAGGTCTACGCCGGTGATCTCGCGGTTGTCCTCCCAGATGTAGATACTGCCGTATTTTTTCTTATCGCTGTAAATGGGGATGATGATCTTATTGCAGATGAGGCCATCAATGCTATCGACCTCACGGCTGCTCATCAGGGAGACAGTCTCTTTGCTGGAGGAGCCGGAACGGACGAGATTTTCCATCCGACGCGAAATGCTTTCACGGCGCTGCTCGCTGCAGGCCAGCACAAAAGAAGAAAAGAAGTCATTGTAAATGGCGACGCTGTTGCCAAAACGGTCAAAGAGCGTCTGTACGATGGACTGCAGGTTGCCGCCGCCCAGCATGGTAGCGGTCAGCGCCTTTTGCAGCTCGTAGATATCCCCCAGGGTCTGTGCCTGATTATTGACGATGGTGGTCATGATGGGGGTGATGATCTGGGAGAAAGAGATGCTGTTGGGGATCTCGAACAGCGGGAAGCTCAGCTCATTGCAGAGATCGAGGATGTTCTGCGGCATCTCATTGATATAGCTGTTGAACTTCAAGCCAAGGCCTACCACGCCGTGTTCCTTCAGCTGAGGGACCAGCTGCATAAGTTGGGGGATATTCTCCCGGATGGCGTAGGCGGTGGAAACCAGCAGCTCACCGCCGGTCACAGCACTGACGATGTTGGGATCGACCATGACGCTGACCGAGGTAACGATCTGATCGGTGCCGGAAGCACCGGCCAGCAGGCGGGCATCATGCAGGATATCCATGCGGAGAATAGAGTTCATCGAGATGCCGTAATTGGTATCCATGCGTGTCGCCCCCTTTGCGGTTCCGCCTCGGCGGAAATAATGGAAACAGGGAGCAGCTGTTTACTACTTACCCATGTTCTTTCTAATAGCTATTCTACTATTAAATAATATAAAATGCAATAGGTGTTGTGGAATTTTTACATTGTAGAAAATTTGATTCCTTTTTGATGAATTTTGACATATATATTTTGCACAATAAAAAACTATATAAATGGTGCAATACACACAAAATAATAATGGTATGGAAAATATATCAAAAATGTTGCAAAAATGCGGCGCTATTGCATTGTGATAAACACACAAAACAATAGCGCCGCATTAGGCATTATGCTGTGAGAGTTTTTAGCCGAGAGTGAACAGCAGGTCGCCGGTATTGATGGCGGAGCCGGCTGCAACGGCAATGGAGGCGATGCGGCCGCCCTCGGGAGCGACGACTTCGTTCTCCATCTTCATGGACTCAACGATCATGACGACCTCGCCGGCCGCAACGGTATCACCGGTATTCTTGCACAGACGCAGAACGGTGCCGGGCAGGGGGGAGGTGACATTGGCGGGGCCGCCGGCTGCGGGGGCAGCGGCAGGAGCCGGAGCGGCAGCGGGAGCAGCGGCACGGGGGGCAGCTGCGGGCGCCGCTACGGGAGCGGAGACGGAGGTGCCGACGACCTCTACCTCAGCATCATAAGTTTTTCCATTTATTTTTATCAGGAATCTTTTCATCGATTTGTCCTCCATCAGAAATTAGTAAGGTGGGTCTCCAGGGAGAATCCTCACGCAGGGAAAGGATGCGTACCTGTTCCGGCGCGCAGCCCATCATAGCGGCAATGGCGGCGATGACTGCTGCGATCTCATCCTCATCCTCCTGCGGGGCGGCAGGAACTGCGGCCACAGGGGCCGGGGCAGGCGCGGGAGCGGCCTTTTTGCCAAAGAGCGCTTTTCCCAGCAGCAGCCCGACCAGCAGAGCAATGGCAATATACAGATACATCATATTATTCACGCTCCTTTTGATTAGAGCGGAACATTGCCGTGTTTCTTTCTGGGAGCTTCCACGACCTTGCCATCGAGCATCTCCATGGCAGCGATGATCATCTGACGGGAGGTGGAGGGGATAATGACATCATCCACCATGCCGCGCTCGGCAGCCTTGTAGGGGTTATTGAACTCGCGCTTGTATTCATCGATCAGCTCAGCGCGCTCCTCGGGAGTAGCCTTACGGAAGATGATGTTGGCGGCACCCTCGGCGCCCATAACGGCGATCTCAGCGGTGGGCCAGGCGTATACGATATCGGAACCCAGGTCCTTGCAGCACATGGCCAAGTAAGCGCCGCCGTAGGCCTTACGCAGGATCATGGTAACCTTCGGAACGGTGGCTTCGCAGTAGGCATAGATGACCTTGGCGCCGTGGCGGATGATACCACCGTGCTCCTGGGTGGAACCGGGCAGGAAGCCGGGAACATCTACCAGGGTGAGCAGCGGAATGCCGAAGGCATCGCAGGTACGGATAAAGCGTGCAGCCTTATCGGAGCAGTTGATATCCATGCAGCCGGCCATGGCCTTGGGCTGGTTGGCGATAATACCAACGGAGCGGCCATTGAAGCGGGCAAAACAGGTAATCATATTGGGGGCATACATGCCCATGTAGTCCATGTACTCGCCGCCATCGGTGATGGCCTTGATGACATCGTACATATCATACGCCTTGTTGGGATTATCAGGGATGATGGTATCCAGCTGATCGGCAATGCGGTTGGGATCGTCACCATTGAAGATGGTGGGAGCGGCATCACGGAAGTTGGAGGGCAGGTAGCTCAGCAGACGACGGATCTGGTTGATGCAATCGGTATCATCGGAGGCCATGAAGTGCGCAACGCCGCTGACGCGGTTGTGGGTCATAGCGCCGCCCAGCTTTTCAGCATCGATCTGCTCGCCGGTAACGGATTTGATAACATCGGGGCCGGTAATGAACATCTTGCCGGTCTTATTCACCTGGAAGATGAAATCGGTGAGAGCGGGGGAATAAACGGCGCCGCCGGCGCAGGGGCCCATGATGGCGGTGATCTGCGGAACAACGCCGGAGGCAGCGGTATTGCGGAAGAAGATCTTGCCGTAGCCTTCCAGACCGTCCAGACCTTCCTGGATGCGGGCACCGCCGGAATCATTCATGCCGACTACGGGAGCGCCGACCTTGCGGGCATTCTCAAGGATCTTGCAGATCTTATTGGCCTGAACTTCGCCCATGGAGCCGCCGACAACGGTGAAATCCTGGGCGTAAGCGTAGACGATGCGGCCGTCTACCTTGCCGTAGCCGCCAACAACACCATCACCGGGGAAGTGCTGCTTTTCCTGGCCAAAGTAGTAGCAGCGATGGACAACGAAGGCATCGATCTCAACAAAGGTGTTGGGATCGAACAGGGTCTCGAGACGCTCACGAGCGGTCATTTTGCCCTGCTCATGCTGCTTTTCGATACGCGCCTGGCCGCCACCGAGAGCGATTGAACCTTTGCGTTCAATCAGGTCTTCAAGTTTGGTCATAGTTTTATCCTTCTTTCAGAGAGTATATGGGTTGCCGCTTGCCGGAGGAGCGTCTCCGGCAAGCGGGACTTGCACAAAAAACTTAGTGGAACTTTTCGACATACTCGTCGGCCTTGGTCTCTTCCCAGCCCAGCATATTCACCAGAATATCGCGGGTGGAATCGCCCAGGGCGGGAGCAGGATGATGGTCGGCATCGGCCTCAACGGAAGCCATCTTCACCGGGTTGCCGGCGATCTTGACCTTGCCCATGCCGGGCTGGTCTACCTCGATGAGCATGTTGCGGGCCGCGACCTGCGGATCGGTAAACAGCTTATCTACGGTATTGATGCCGGTGCAGGGCACGCCGGCCTTTTCCAGAATATCCAGCCACTCAGCGGTGGTCTTGGTACGGGTCTTTTCAGTCAGCAGGTCACCAATGAGCTTGAGGTTCTGGTTGCGGTGCATATTGGTGTCGAAGCGGGGATCATCGATCAGTTCGGGGCAGCCCAGCGCGTTGCAGAAGGCCGCGTACAGGCGGTTATTGCCGCAGGCGGCGATGACATAGTTATCCTTGGTTTCAAATGCCTGGAAGGGAGTAACGGTGGGGTGAACAGCACCCAGAGGGCCGGCCACGACGCCGGTAGCGGAATACTTGATGATGGCGTTTTCCAGGATGGCGAGCTGGCAATCCAGCATACCCACATCCACCATATCGCCTTCACCGGTGATGGCGCGCTTATACAGGGCGGTAACGGCGCCAAAAGCACCAAAGATACCGGCAATGATATCGCCGATAGAAGCGCCGACGCGGACAGGCTTTCCGCCGGGCTCGCCGGTGATGCTCATTACGCCGCCCATGGCCTGCACTACCATATCGTAGGCGGGACGGGGAGCATAGGGGCCGGTCTGGCCAAAGCCGGAGATAGCTACATAGATGAGCTTGGGGTTGACTTTCTTGAGCTCCTCATAGCCCAGACCCATGCGGTTCATGGCACCGGCCTTCAGGTTTTCCACCACGATATCGACATGCTTCACCAGATCCTTGAACATCTCAACGCCCTCGGGATCCTTGGTGTTGCAGACGACGCTCTTTTTGCCGTGGTTTACACTGACAAAATAGCCGCTCTGGCCATTGACAAACGGGCCGTAGCCGCGGCTGTCATCGCCGGTACCGGGTTTCTCCACCTTGATGACCTCGGCGCCCATGTTGCCGAGCATCATGGAGCAGTAGGGACCTGCCAGCGCATTGGTAAAATCCAGTACACGGATGCCTTCCAAAGGTTTTTTGGACATAAGTAAAGACCTCCCAAAATGATGTAGGTAAGCACCGTCCGCAGCGGTAGGGAAGCGGGGCGGTGCCCATGACAAATAAAGCAGGCTGCAAGGCCGGAGCATGAAAAGGCCGCAGTTCCCCTACTCTATTTGTTATTTATCTACATTATAAAGGAAAGCAGAATAAAAGTAAATGGCGGAAGAGCTTTTTTGCCGCCAAGAAAGCAATAAATTTTTTGGTGAATTTTCATAGAAAAATGAAAATTATCGAAATAAAGTGAGTTAATAATTTAACAGGTATTAGGATATATGAACAAGAGCATAAGAACATTTTCGTTCATCTTATCAAAAGTGAACGAATCCCGCCGAACGGCGTTCTGACAAAAATCACGGACGGTTTTTTATTTTATTGTGTAGTATTTACAAGGTGCTATATTCCATTTTTCACAAATTAGAGGGCCGGAATTAGGCAGAATATCAAAATCGATCAAAAGGAATTGAATTGACAGGCCTCCAATATTATAATGTAGATGCTGTATAAGTGTTACTCTGCATAAAACCAATCAAAAAGGAGTGCTTACATTGAAGGAATTTAACTATTTCGCTCCGGGTTCTGTGGAAGAAGCTCTCGAACTGATGAAAGAGTACGAAGGTAAGTATACCATCCTGAATGGTGGTACCGATGTAATGATTCGTCTGCGCGAGCGCCTCATTAACCCGGAAGCCGTGATCGACATCAAGCGTATTCCCGGCTTGAAGGAGATCACTTTCTCCAAGAAGGACGGCCTGTACATTGGCGCATGCGTTACCTGTAAGGAGATCTCCGAAAGTGAGATCGTGAAGGAGAATTACCCCTTCTACGCTCAGGCGGCTTCCGTTCTGGGCTCCCAGCTGGTACGCGGCCGCGCTACCAGTGTCGGCAATGTCATCAACGCTTCTCCTCTGGCGGATACCGTCACTCCTCTCGTTGCCTGCGACGCCAAGCTGGTCGTAGTAGGTCCCGAGGGTCAGCGTGAGGTTTCCCTGGTGAGCTGGGCTGGCGAAAGCCAGGAAGAGAGAATCGCCCGCGGCGCATTCTTCATCTTCGTGCGTAAGGTCGGCCTCAAGCCCGGCGAGATGGCCATCGGCCTCAAGATCCCCTATGTGGAAGGCCAGAAGGCTGTATTCACCAAGTTTGACCGCCGTAAGGAGGTAGACCTTTCTACCGTTTGTGCTACAGTTGGTAAGTTTGGTGAGGACTACCGCGTAGCCATCGGCTCCTGCGCTCCTACCCCCATTCGTCTGCCCAAGACTGAGGCCCTGCTGAAAGGCAAGAAGCTGACCCCCGAGCTCATCGGTGAGGCAGCGGAGCTTGCCGGCAGCGAGGTTTCTCCCATCAGCGACGTCCGTGCTTCCGCCGAGTACCGTATCAGCCTGGTAAAGGTTGCTGTACGCAGAAGCCTGGCCGAGCTTTCTGTATGAGAAAGGAGCGTGCCGAAAAATGAAAACTTATCATGTTGATTTCTTTGTAAACGGCGAGGAATATGAGCTGGATGTACCGGCTAATAAGACCGCGCTGAATGTCATCCGCGATATGCTGGACCTGACCGGTGCCAAGGAAGGCTGCGGCGCCGGCGAGTGCGGTGCCTGCGCCATGATCGTTGACGGCGTACTGATCAACGGCTGCCTGATGCTGGCCCCCGAGATGGACGGCAAGCACTTCGAGACCGTTGAGGGCTTTGCGGATGAGAAGGGCAACCTGTCTCCCATCCAGCAGTCCTTTATTGATCACGCTGCCCTGCAGTGCGGCTACTGCACTCCCGGCTTCATCGTTTCCGCTACCGCTCTGCTGCGCGAAAATCCCCATCCCACCCGTGATGAGATCGTCCATTACATGTCCGGTAACCTGTGCCGCTGCACCGGCTACAAGAGAATTATCGAGGCGATTGAGGACGCTGCCGAGCGCATGAATGGAGGTGCCAAATAATGAGTAAATATATTGGCGTAAGTGTTCCGCGTGTAGACGGCGTTAAGAAAGTTACCGGCGCTGCCAAGTATGTGGGCGATATGAAATGGCCCCGTATGCTGTATGCCAAGTGTGTAAAGAGCCCCTATGCCCATGCCAAGATCCTGAGCATCGATGTTTCCGCCGCCAAGGCACTGAAGGGCGTTCATGATGTAATCACCGGTGACTACTACACCAAGCGTGGTGGTCTGTATCTGGAGGACAAGAACTTCTTGGCGGTTAATACCGTTAAGTTCTGCGGTGAGCCCGTTGTTGCCGTTGCAGCCGAGACCCCGGAGATCGCCGAGGCCGCCTGCGAGCTGGTCAAGGTCGAGTACGAGCCCCTGCCCGTTATCAATAACCCCATGGAGGGTATGGCCAAGGATGCCATCCTCATCCATCCCGAGCTGCATACATATAAAGTAGTTCCCATCTTCCACCCGCAGGCTCATACCAACATCTCCCACCATCACATCATCCGTAAGGGCGATGCCGATGCGGCCTTCAAGTATGCCGAGGAGCATCCTGACGAGTACTACATCACCGAGCATGAGTACCATGTTCCCCATGTTCAGCATACCCCCATTGAGAACCACATTGCAGTAGCCCAGTACGAGCCGGACGGTAAGTGCACTGTTTGGGCTTCCTGCCAGTCCCCGTATGCGGTTCGTCAGGCGCTGTCTGCCTCCTTTGATATCCCGCTGAACAAGATGCGTATCATCTCCCCCTATGTGGGCGGCGGCTTCGGCGCCAAGGCCGGTACCACCATCGAAGGTATCATCATTCCTCTGGCCATGCACAGCAAGGGCCGTCCCGTTATGATGGAATACACCCGTGAGGAAGAGTTTGTCAACTCCTATGTTCGTCAGGGTCTGTACACCAAGATCAAGACCGCAGTTCGCAAGAGCGACGGTAAGTTCCTGGCGGTTCAGAACGACTTCTACTGGGATGGCGGCGCCTACACCGAGTACGGCGTAAACATCGTTAAGGCCTCCGGCTTTGCTTCCACCGGCCCTTATGAGTTCGACAATGTTAAGACCGACGCTTACTGCGTTTACACCAACAACCCCGTAGGCGGCCCCTACCGTGGTTTCGGTATGTGCGAGATCCACTTCGGTATCGAGCAGAACATCGATGAGGTTGCTAAGGAGATCGGCATGGATCCCATCGAGATCCGCCGTGTCAACGGTCTGGCCCCCGGCAAGTCCACCGGTACCGGCGAGATCATGAAATCCTGCGGCTTCCTGGAGGCCCTGGATCAGGTCGCTGAGGCCATTCAGTACGATAAGCCCTGCGATCCTCCCTCCGGCCCCCACAAGGTACGCGGCAAGGGCATTGCCGGCGGCTGGAAGTCCCCCTCTCAGCCCACCAACGCTGGCTCCGCTGCCATCATTCGTATGAATGAGGACGGCACCTTCTTCCTGATGACCTCCGGTCACGATATCGGCCAGGGCTCCGATACTGCCCTAACCCAGATTGCCGCCGAGGTTCTGTGCTGCGATCCCTCCAAGTTTACCATCCGCACCGGCGATACCGACCATACCCCCTATGAGTGGCAGACCGTTGCCTCCCGTATCACCTACTGCGCCGGTAATGCGATCAAGCTGGCTGCCGAGGATCTGAAGGAGAAGCTTCTGGATCTGGCTCAGATCAAGCTGGGCTACATCAAGCGCGAGCTGTACCTCGAGGACGGCTGGATCATCAACCGCAACCACCCCGAAAGCCGTATGCCCATGTCCGATCTGGCACTGGGTCTGGCGTTTGAGGACGGCTCCGGTTACGGCGGTCCCGCCATCGGCGTAGGCACCTTTACCCTGCCCAATAACATCAACTATGATCCCGCTACCGGTTATTCCCCCAAGCCCGCCGCGTTCTGGACCACCGCTGTGGCCGGCGCCGAGGTTGAGGTCGATACCGAGACCGGTATCATCGAAGTAAAGAAGATGGTAGAGAGCTGCGACCCCGGTCACATCGTCAACCCCGAGCTGTATAAGGCTCAGGTAGAGGGTGGTATGATGCAGGCTCTGGGTACTGTACTGTTCGAGGAGCTGAAGCTCAAGGATGGTAAAGTCCTCAATAAGTCCTTCGTGGACTACAAGATCCCCACCATCGATAATGCCCCCGAGACCTTCATCGCCATGGGCGTTGAGCATCCCGAGGAGACCGGCCCCTATGGCGCCCGTGGTATCGGCGAGCCTGCAATGGTTCCCGGCGCCCCCGCCATCGCCAACGCGATCTACAATGCGACCGGCTGCCGCTTCACCGAGATGCCCATCACTCCCGAGCGGATGCTGAAGGCCCTGCAGGAAAAAGCCGCTGCTGAGAAGAAGTAATTCTATCCAAAAGCGCGCGCAATAGGCACTAAAAATGCAGGCACCTGCCCTCTGTGGTGGGTGCCTGTTTCTATGTCTTTGTGGTGTATTAACATAATCTTAACAGCATAAAATATCCCTCAAGGACCGAATTATCGAACAAGTTTATTGCAAAGGGTGCAAAAACGGAGAAAATAGCAGCATATTTTAGGACATATTTAACATATCTCAATAGGAATATGTTTATAACATTCCAAATATAATTGAAAATGATAGGGGAGATATTGGGGAGTTTCTCCAATGGGTGATGGCAAAATGCACAACATCAAAAACTGTAAATTGTGGAATACGGAAAAGTGGGGGGCGAGAGATTGAATTTTTTATGAACACACGATATAATAAGGATGCTGCATTAAAGAGATTTCGCAAGAAATCCGTGCCGATGTGTAAGTACATAAATGGGCGCACTCGGTCTTGATGCAGAGGTTCGATAGACCAAGAGAAATGGAGAATCCAAATCATTGAGGAGGCAAATTTAATGAGTACTAAAGTTACAGGCATTTATGATGCTCGTAAGGAACTCGGCTGGGGCAAGTCCATTATCATGGGCCTGCAGCAGTGCTTCGCCATGTTCGGCGCTACCATTCTGGTTCCCGTTCTGACCAACAGCTATGGCGAGGGTATTGTGGGCCTTTCCGCTTCCGTTACCCTGTTCTGCGCTGGTGTTGCTACCCTGTGGTTCCACTTCATCACCAAGGGCAAGGTTCCCGTATTCCTGGGTTCCTCCTTTGCTTTCCTGGGTATGTATCAGGCTATTATCCCCCAGTACGGCAAAGAGTATGCGACCGGCGGCGTAGTTGCTGCTGGCGGTCTGTATGTAATTCTCGCTATCCTGATCAAGGTTCTGGGTACCAAGAGAGTTATGAAGCTGTTCCCCCCTGCGGTCTGCGGCCCGCTGATCATCCTCATCGGTATTAACCTCGCCGGCTCCGCTATTGACAACCTGTTCACCAACTGGATGCTGGGCATTGTTCCGATTCTCGTGATCATCATCTGCAACACCTGGGGCAAGGGCATGATCAAGATCATCCCCGTTCTTATCTCCCTGATCGTTTCCTACATCGTTGCCATCATCATGGGTGCTGTTGATTTCAGCGCTGTTGGTTCTGCTAACTGGGTTGGTCTTCCCAACTTCCATCTGCCCAAGTTCAATGCTGACGCTATCGTTGCCGGTCTGGCGGTTGCCGTTGCTGCAATGGTTGAGCACGTTGGCGACGTTATGGCTATCGGCGCTACCTGCGGCAAGAACTTCATTGCTGATCCCGGTCTGACCCGCACCCTGCTGGGCGACGGTATCGGTACCTCCCTGGCTGGTCTGCTCGGCGGCCCTGCCAACACCACCTACTCCGAGAACACCGGCGTAGTAGCCCTGACCCGCGTATTCGACCCCTTCGTAATGCGTATTGCTGCTGTCATGGCTATCATCCTCTCCCTGTCTCCCAAGTTTGAGGCAGTCATCAACTCCATCCCTGCTGCCATCATCGGCGGTATCTCCTTCGTACTGTACGGCATGATCGCTGCTACCGGTATCCGTACCATCGTTGAGAACCAGGTTGACTATGTTAATATGCGTAATGTTCTGATCACCGCTATCATTCTGGTATCCGGTCTGGGCTTCAACCATAAGAACATCGTCATCGGTAGTGTTGCATTCGGTGGTCTGGCCTGCGCTGCTGTGTTCGGTATCATCCTGAACGCTATCCTGCCCGGCAAGGACTATGAGTTCAAAGAGGACTAATTCAGAGTAACTGAATGAAAATCCTTTTAGAGCTAAGGGATTGGAGATCATCTAAGGGATGAACTCTACCAAATAAGACAGCTCCATTTCTCATCGTGTTTTACACAAAAGCCCCCCGTCCGCAAGGACGGGGGTGTTTTTGCATGATAGCGGGTACGGCGCAGAAAAAAGGAACAGCCCGCCGGCTGCTCCTTCTCGGTTATTTTTGCTGTGCTGCAGTCAGGTCCGCCACGGTATCGATATCAAAATGCTCCTGCGGGGGCGCAGGGATGGTATGCACCAGCTCCGGGTGGGCCCGCATGACCTCCCGTCCGCCCACATCGCCATCCTGCGTCAGCAGCTCCCCATACACAGTGGCAGGGAAGATAGAGGGGATGGAAAAGCGCCCCTCAAACTCGCATCCCCATATGCCGCCGGGTTCCTTCTCCCATGCGTTAATCAGCCGGTGCAGGGTCTCCACGCTAAGGAAAGGCTGGTCCCCGGTGAGGAACAGGCAGCCGTCGCTCTCCCGGCAGGCGGCCAGCCCCAGCCGCAAACTGTGGCTCTGTCCCAGCTCCGGCTGCGGGTTCAGCAGCACGGTAAAGCCTGCCGCTTCCGCTAGGGGAGCGGTTTCCACCGAGCAGACAGCTGCCCGCTGCATAACGGGCAGCGCTGCCGCCAGCTCCAGCGTGTGGCATAACAGTGGCTTGCCATCTAGCAGCTGCAGCAGCTTATTGGCCGCCCCAAAGCGCCGGGAAGCCCCAGCCGCCAGTACAACCAGCGAAAGATTCATTCGGCGGCCTCCGGGAAGATCTCCGCAAGATGCTCCTTGGCATAAGCTTTGCAGTCGGCCTCCCACTGGCGGTAACGCTCCAACAGGGAACGCCCCTCCGGCGTCAGGGTGGAGCCGCCGCCGCCGGCGCCGCCTACCTTCCGCTGGATCAGCGGATAGCTGAGAGCAGCCTCGCAGCTGCGCAGCATGGTCCAGGCCTTGCTGTATGCTATTTTCATTTCCATGGTGGCGGTACGGATGGACTCACAGCGGTCAATACGCTCCAGCAGCTCCGCTATGCCGGGCCCAAATACCTTCACATCGTCCATACGGATCCGCACTGAGGTGCTGGCAGTCATTTGTTTATTGCTCATGGGGAACCTCCTTTATCCTTCCTTAATATTCTTATTATGACTGATATCAATTGACTTTTCAAGTGCCGCGTGTTATTCTTTGAACAGTATATCGGTGAAAACCGGAGAGGGGGAATAAATATGGAACGCCATTCGGCAATGTCGTCCTTTGGCCTAGAAAATTCCCATGTAACGGCGATCGTAGGCGGCGGCGGTAAAAGCAGCCTGATGGCTGCTCTGGGGGAAGAATACCACCGGCGGGGCGAAACGGTCATTATGACCACCACCACCCACATCCGCCCGCCCAGGGAGAATGGCTACATGGGCGATGACGCTGCGGTTTTAGGCAGCCTTTTGGCCAGCTGCCGCCTGATGACGGTAGGCACCATGAGTGAAGAAAGAAAATTCGGCCCCTCCCCGCTGCTGGAGCAGCTCCCGGAGCTTGCTGACCGTGTTATAATAGAAGCGGACGGCACCAAGGGCCTGCCGCTGAAGGTGCCCGATGACCGCGAACCGGTCATTCCGCCCTTCGCCGATGCGGTCATCGCTGTGGCGGGGCTTTCCGCGTTGGGCCGCCCGCTCGGTGAGGTGTGCCATCGCCCGGAGCTTGCAAAGCTGCGTTTTGATCTAGAACCGGACCAAATTGTAACCCCGGAGCTGATGGCGATGCTGCTTAGCTCTCCGCTGGCGCAGCGCAAGGATGTGGGCAGCCGTCCATATGCCGTTCTGCTCAACCAGGCGGATCGGGCCCGGCCGGATGAAATAGCGGCCTTGGCCACTCTTTTGTTGCAAAAAGGCGTGGAGCGGGTCGTAACCGCGGCCCTGCAGCGTCGGCCCGGAGAATACGAGGTTTGGAAGCGATAGGAGGAGAGAAATATGCTGATCGCCATTAAGGGCGCGGGGGACCTCGCCACCGGCATTGCCTGCCGGCTGCACCGCTGCGGGTTTCAAATCGTCTGCACCGATATCGAAAAGCCCACCACGGTGCGCTGCACGGTGGCCTTTTCCCGTGCGGTGTACGATGGCGCCGCGACGGTGACAGGGGTCACGGCCCGCCTGGCCAAAGATGCTGCGGATGCCCGCCGCATCATCGGGGAAGGGGAGATCCCCATTCTCATTGACCCCGAATATAAAGAGGCCAAAAAGTTGGAACCGGCTGTGCTGGTGGATGCCATCATCGCCAAGAAAAATATCGGAACAAAAATCACTGATGCGCCGCTGGTGGTGGGCATCGGCCCCGGCTTTACCTCCGGTGTGGATTGCCACTTCTGTGTGGAGAGCAACCGCGGGCATGATATGGGCCGCACCCTGTATGAGGGCTCGCCCGAACCGGATACCGCCACCCCTGGCAATGTGGGCGGGTTCAGCGGCGAGCGCATTATCCGCGCCACCGCCGATGGCATCTGGCACCCGGTGGTCAAGATCACCGATGTGGTGGAAAAGGGTCAGCTGGTGGCCTATGCTGGGGAGGAGCCTGTCTACGCCAATATGGGCGGCATCGTCCGCGGCATGCTGCCGGAGGGCACCCCTGTGACCAAGGGCCTCAAATCCGGCGATATTGACGCCCGGTGCAAGGTCGAAAACTGCTTTACCCCCTCCGATAAGGCCAACGCCATCGCGGGTGGCATTCTGGAGGGTGTATTGTACTATACCAAATTACTGGAGGGAAAATAAAATGCAGGGTGATATTAAAATGAGCAAACTTGCCTCCTGCGGGGGCTGCGGCGCCAAGGTAGGCGCGGGAATGCTGAGCCAGATCTTGCAGGGCATCCCCACGGTAAAGGATGAAAACCTGCTGGTGGGCTACGATACCAGCGACGACGCCGCCGTTTATAAGGTAAGCGATGATTTGGCCATTGTGCAGACGCTGGATTTCTTCCCTCCCATTGTGGATGATCCCTACATGTTCGGGCAGATCGCCGCAGCAAACGCCATCAGCGATATTTACGCCATGGGCGCCACCCCAAAGATCGCGCTCAATATCATGACCGTGACCCCGCAGATGTCCAAGGAGATGATCCACGAGGTGCTGCGCGGCGGCTACGAGAAAGCCTATGAGGCCGGCGTCATCATCGCCGGCGGCCATACCATCAATGACCAGGAGCCGAAATACGGCCTTTCCGTGACCGGCTTTGCCCGTCCCGATGAGATCCGCATGAATTGCACCCCACTGGAAGGGGATGTGCTCATCCTCACCAAACCCCTGGGCATTGGCATCACCACCACCGCCAACCGCGCCGAGCTGGCCCCGCCGGAGCTGTACCAGCGCGCCGTAAAGCAGATGGCAACCCTCAATAAATACGCCTGTGAGATCACACAGAAATACCGTGTCCACAGCATGACCGATGTGACCGGCTTTGCCCTGATGGGCCACGCCACCGAAATGGCCCGCGGCAGCGACTTAACCATCGTCATCGATAGCGCCAAGGTGCCGGTACTGCCCGGGGTACAGCCCCTGGCCGAAATGGGCCTCATCCCGGAGGGCGCCTACCGCAACCGTCAGTTTGCCGGGCCTACCGCCCGCTTCGCCGAAAGCGTCCCGCTGTATCTGCAGGATATCCTGTACGATCCGCAGACCTCCGGCGGCCTGCTCATCGCCGTGGATGCGCGCGATGCCGAAAAGCTGCTGGCAGAGCTCCTGCAGTGCGAAAATGTACCGGGCGCTGCCATCATCGGCTGCGTGGAGCAGTACCAGGATTGTTCCATCTATGTAAAATAAGCAAAAAATCCGGAGCCCCTGCGAAGGGAGGCCCCGGATTTTATTATAGCGGAAAGCCCGCAAAAAGGCGCCCCGCAGGGCACCGCTCTGCGAGCGGTGTGACGGGCTTCGCCCGTCCCGGCGGCTTCGCCGCCGCCCCTGCGGGGCGCCCATTGCCTTTCGAAAACCTTACGCCAGGTCATGGATCGCCCGGATGGCAGCATCCACTTCCTCCTCGGTGGTGGTATATCCGATGGAAAAGCGCACCGTCCCTTCCGGATAGGTCCCCAGCGTCTTATGCGCCAGCGGGGCACAGTGCAGCCCGCACCGCGTTAGGATGCCATACTGCTCCTCCAGCTGGAACGCCACCTCGGCGTTATCCTGCCGCAAAAAGTCCACCGAGATCACGCCTACCCGCCCCTTGGCATCGGCCGGGCCGGGGATACGGATATGTTCATTCCCGCGCAGCCCGCTGAGGAATCGTTCGGTCAGCGCCATCTCCCGCCGGTGCAGGGCATCCAGCCCCACCTCCTGCAGGTAGCGCAGCGCCACCCCCAGCCCCATAATGCCGGGCAGGTTGGGGGTCCCTGCCTCGTAGCGGTCGGGCAGGGTAGGGGGCATCTCCAGCGAGGCCGACATGCTGCCGGTCCCCCCCGCGATCAGCGGCGTCAGCGCCTTGTTCATCTCCTCGTTCATCACAAATCCGCCAATGCCGGAAGGCCCCAGCAGCCCCTTGTGCCCGGTAAAGCACAGGGCGTCTATCTGCAATTTTTGCATATCAAAGGCAAAATGCCCGGCTGCCTGGGCGCTGTCCACCGCCAAAAGCACCCCGTGCCGCCGGCAGATTGCCCCAATCTCTTCCATGGGCTGAATGGTCCCGCTGACATTGCTGGCGTATTGCATCACCACCAGCCGGGTTTTAGGGGTGATAAGCTTCTCGAATTCCTCCAGCCGCAGCACACCGTCCTCATCGCACGGGGCAATGGAAACCGCCACGCCCGCCGCCTCCAGCTGTGTGGCCGGGCGCGCCACCGCGTTGTGCTCCATCCCGCTGATGATAAGATGATCACCGGGGTGCAGCGTCCCCTTCATGATCATATTCAGGCTCATGGTCACGCCGCTGGTAAAGATGGCATAGCTGGGGTCCTCCCCGGCGCCGAACAGTCGGCACAGGTCCTCCCGTACCGTCAGGGTGGAAAGCGCTGCCTCCGCGGTGGCCCGGTAGCTGGAGCGGTTGACATTGACGCCCACCTTCTCGATGTAGTCCTTCATGGCCTGGCCAACCCCCGGTGCCTTGGGGAAGCTGGTCGCGCCGTTATCCAGATAGATTTGTTTCATAGAGGTCTCCGTTCTCCTTTTGCGGGAATAGTGTATCCGCAGTTATTGTACCACTCCCCACCGGCAAAAACAAGTAGAGTACTTCCGCATTCTATGTGGCATGGCCCATCCGGGTGCCGGGCAGGGCAGCGGGGCGCTTTTTGCATAGTATGGTATGGGGCACAGCCCCAATATGCCCAAAGGGGGCAGTACCATGGAGTATCTCGCGACCTTCCCCAACCAGCTGCAGGCGATGGAATACGCGCGGGCCCTTACCCGCAGCGGCATCCCCAGCCGGATGATGCCCCGCCCCCGCGCGCTGGAGGCCAGCTGCGGCACGGCGGTGCGGTTTTCCAGCCGCCAGCCGGTGGATATCCTGCTGACACTGGCCCCGGTCAAAACGCTGTATCGGGTGGAGCAGGGCAGCTACTGGCCGGTCGGCTAAAAAACAAAAGGGCGGCGTCTATCCGGCAAACAGAGGGGCGTCGCCCTTAGTGGGCTTGCCATGCGGGTGAAAAGCGGCTATACTTAGGAAGAATCCGACACGGTTCTCCCCAAATTCTTATGGTACAATGAAAAAACACTCCACGGCTGGTGGATGGCCGCAGGGGAAAGGATAAATAAAATGCAAGGATTTCTGCTCTCCATCCGGGTCGTGACCCCCATCCTGCTGATGCTGTGCGTCGGTATGCTGGTACGGCGGCTGGGCTGGGTGGATGAAAAAACGCTGAATGTCATGGACCGCCTGGGCTTTAAGCTGCTGCTGCCCACCCAGCTCTTTTACAGCCTGTACCGCGCGGAATGGAATGTCTCGGTCTACGGCAAGCCACTCTTGGCCTCCATCGTCATTATCCTCATCATATTGGTGCTGGCATTGCTCATTTTCAGTCGGCTGGAGCCCGACCCCAAGCGCCGCGGCCCGGTCATCCAGTGCGAGATCCGCGTGAACTTCGTCATCTTTGGCATGGCCATCATCGCCTCCCTGTACGGCAGCGAAAATACCGGCCTCATCGCCATTATGGCGGCCATCATCATTCCGCTCACCAGCACCATCTCCGCTATCCTGTTCGAGGTCTACCGCGGCGGCCGAGTAAAGCCCACTATGCTGCTGCTCAATATCATCAAAAACCCCTACCTCATCGGCGCGGCGCTGGGGCTCATCTTCCTGCTGCTGCGCATCCCGCTGCCCCAGCCGGTGGAAAAAACGGTCAGCGATATCGGCGGCATGGCCACCCCTTATTGCCTTATTGTGCTGGGCGGCAGCATCCACCTTTCCCGCTTCGGCGATTACGGCCGTTCTCTGTGGCTGGCAGTGCTGGGTAAAAGCGTCATCATCCCACTTGTGTTCATTCCACTGGTGGTGTTGGCTGGCTTCCGCGGGGATGCCCTGGCGGCATTGGCAGTTATGCTGGCCTGCCCCACGGCGGTCTCCGGTTATACTTTGGCCAACCAGTGCGGCGCCGATGGCGAGCTGGCGGCGCAGCTCATTGTGGTCACCACACTCTTTTCAGTCGTCACCATGTTCCTCACCATCTGGGTTCTTACCTCCATGGCGTTGATATGACAAAAGCAAGAAAAACGGACCTATCCGCTTTGGGATAAGTCCGTTTTTTGCTGTAAATGGAAGGAGTGAACCTGTAAGCCGAGTTCTGTCTGGGACAACAATCTATCTAGGCCTGCTGTTGCCAGCAGGCTCCAGCCACTCTTTTGGGGATCGGGACGGGCAGCCCCCTGTGATCCCGCTTGGTGTTGCTCCGGATAGGGTTTACATAGCCTTTGGGTCACCCCAAAGCTGGTGAGCTCTTACCTCGCCTTTCCACCCTTACCCCTTGCGGGGCGGTATCTCTCTGTTGCACTTTCCCGGGCGTCGCCGCCGGCTGCCGTTAGCAGTTATCCTGCCCTGTGGAGCTCGGACTTTCCTCATGCGGGGCCTTTCGGACACCCGCCCGCTGTTGTCCAGCTCACTCCTTCGGTTTTACGAGTATAACACACTGGCCATGTCAAAATCAAGCGTCCCCGGTAAGTTTGGCATTCACCGCCCGGAAAATCGCCTCATTCGCCTTACATACCTTGCGGTCATAGGTCAGCAGGCCGTTGCGCTCGCCCTCCACATCACTCACTTGGGTGTAAACGGCCGCGGCCAGCCCCCTCTCCTTGGCGGGGATGATCTGCTCCTCCATCAGCTTTTGGAACGCTCGGTTAAATTCCGTCGGGTCAGCGATCTTCTTGTAGCCGAATTCTGCTCCCTCGCCCCAGCAGTGGCCGGGTACAGCGCAGTTGTAGCCGCCGTATTCGGTCAGGCAAACGGGCCGCTGCTCCCCCGGGGGCTGCCGGTGACGGTACGGCCGGAAATACCAGTGGATGCTCTTAATATCGCCGCCGCCCTGGTCATACCAGCCGCTGGCATGGTCGATGGTCCGGGTTTCATCCCGTCGGCGGATCGCCTGAACCGCCTTCAGGGCGTCAAACTGCCCCCAGCCCTCGTTAAATGGCACCCACATCGCCAGGCTGACGGTATTATACAAAAGCTCCACCAGCTGTCCCAGCTCCTCCATGTAGTGCGCCCGACCCCTTGCATCGCTGCGGGAAAAATAGCGGTAGCGGTCGTCCTTGACCCGCAGCCCCAGGTTGGAGAATACATAGATAGACAGCGGGGAATAGCTCTCGCCGCCGTTCATCATATCCTGCCATACCAGCATCCCCAGCCGGTCACAGTGGTAGTACCAGCGCAGCGGCTCCACCTTGATGTGCTTGCGCAGCATATTAAAGCCCAGCCGCTTCATTTCAGCAATGTCATGGATCAGCGCCTCATCGCTGGGGGCGGTGTAGTAGCCATCGCTCCAGTAGCCCTGGTCCAGCAGTCCGTTTTGGAAATAGGGCTTTCCATTCAGCAGCAGCCGCGGCAGCCCCTTTTCGTCCTTCCCAATGCCGAAGGCCCGCATCCCGAAGTAGCTTTCCACCCGGTCGCCGCCCGGCAGGACGATGGAAACATCGTAGAGGAACGGCTCCTCCGGGCTCCACAGGCGCAGTTCCTCTGCCGGGATGGTAAGCGTGCTCTCTCCATTTTCGTCGGTTTGCCCTTCGGCAATGATGCCCCCATCCCTGCAAATCGTGACAGCGGCCATGGCAGGGTCATCCGCCTCCAGCCGAATGTGGACCGCATTTTCCTCCGGCTTTGGGGTAATGCGCAGGGACCGCAGATAATTTTCCGGTACGCATTCCATCCACACCGTCTGCCAAATGCCAGACTGCGGCGTGTACCAGATGCCGGTGTTTTTCAGCCGCTGCTTGCCGCGGGAAAGGGAACCGGTATCGGTGGGGTCGGTGACACGAAGCTCCAGCGTAAAGGCATCGCCCTCAATAAGCTCGGTAACATCCAGGGCAAAGGGCAGGTAGCCCCCGGTGTGACTGCCCGCTTCCTGGCCGTTGACCCACACGGTGCAGCGCTGGTCCACCGCCCCGAAATGAAGGAGCAGCCGGCCGCCCCGGAAAAAGCCCTCCGGCAGGGTGACGCTGCGGCGGTACCACAGGTACTCATCCGGCTGCAAGATGTGTCCCACCCCGGAAAGCGGGGTCTCCGGCGAAAAGGGCACCACGATCTCCCCCTGCATGGCAGCGGGCTTTTCGGCCGTTTTGGTAATGGCATATTCCCATATGCCGTTCAGGTTCAGGTAGCTGTTTCTCCTCAGCTGGGGGCGGGGGTATTCCGGCAGCGGGTGCTCCCGGTCAAGTGCCTCTCCCCAGGGTGTCAGCATGGCTTCGGTCATGGCAGTTCCGCCTTTCTGTCTTGGTTTCAGCAGGGTGCGGGGCGACTTTCCCGTGCACCTGCCCTTTTCAAAAAAATCTCCGTTTCACCGGTCTTTCCTGTGCCGCACCTGGCCAGTGAATGTGGCCGCTCCGCCCCAGCCGGTTTTCCCGGCGAGCAATATTCATTGACTCTCTCGTCGCAGAACCCAACCAGTGGACATTATCTTACTCGGATAGCCTCTCCACTTTGGCGGACTTTCCCGGTGAAAGATGTTTTTTAGGCTTTGTAGCCGACCAAAGGCCTCTTATCTTGTCCGAATGGTTGCTTTAATGGGACAGTTTTTCCAGTGAGTAATGCTCATCGGTCCTCCCAGTGCTGCACCCGGCCGATGGCCTTATCCCAGCCGCGCAGATTGCGTTCCCGGATCTCCTCACTCATCTGCGGGGTGTACAGCTTATCCAGCGTCCACTGCTCCCGGATCTCGTCCAGGTCGTTCCACACACCGGTGGCAAGACCCGCCAGATAAGCGGCGCCCAATGCCGTCGTTTCCCTTATCATCGGCCGGCGGATGGTGGTATGGATGATGTCGCTTTGGAACTGCATCAGGAAGTTATTGGCGGAAGCGCCGCCATCCACCCGCAGCTCCTGCAGCCGGATGTCGGTATCCCGCTCCATGGCCACCAGCACATCCCGGCTTTGGTAGGCGATGGATTCCAGCGCGGCCCGGATGATGTGCTTGCGGTTGCAGCCGCGGGTCAGCCCCATAATGGCTCCTCTGGCATACATGTCCCAGTAGGGGGCGCCCAGCCCGGTAAAGGCCGGGACCACATATACGCCGCCGTTATCCTCCAGCCGGGTGGCAAAGTATTCGCTGTCGGCCGCCTCGTGGATGAGATGCAGCTCATCCCGGATCCACTGGATGACCGCCCCGCCGATGAAAACGCTGCCCTCCAGGGCATAGCGGGCGGTGCCGTCGGCGCTGGCGGCCATGGTGGTCACCAGGCCGTTTTTGCTCTGGAAAATATCCGTCCCGGTGTTCATCAGCAGGAAGCAGCCGGTGCCGTATGTATTCTTCGCCTCACCTGGGGCAAAGCAGGTCTGCCCAAAAAGCGCGGCCTGCTGGTCGCCCGCGCACCCGGCAATGGGTATCTCCACGCCGGCATAGTTCATGCTGCCGTATATGGCGCTGGAGGGCTTGACTTCCGGCAGCATGTTCATGGGGATATCCAATGCCTCGCAGATTTTTTTATCCCAGCACATGTGGCGGATATCATACAGCATGGTGCGGCTGGCGTTGGTGTAGTCGGTCACATGCGCGCGCCCGCCGGTCAGTTTCCAGATGAGCCAGGTATCCACCGTGCCGAAGAGCAGACGGCCTTCCTTGGCCATCTGGCGGGCATCCGGCACATTGTCCAGGATCCACTTGATCTTGGTGCCGGAAAAATAGGCATCGATGAGGAGGCCCGTGCGCTCGCGGATGTAGTCCTCCAGGCCCCGGCGCTTGAGCTCCTCGCACAGGGGGGCAGTACGGCGGCACTGCCAGACAATGGCATTGTAGATGGGGCGGCCGGTTTCCTTATCCCACACGATGGTGGTCTCGCGCTGATTGGTGATGCCGATGGCCGCGATTTCCTCCGGCTGGACATTGCTTTTTGCCAGCACCTCCACCATTACGCCGTACTGGGAGGAGTAGATCTCCATGGGGTCATGCTCCACATAGCCGGCCTTGGGGTAGTGCTGGGGGAACTCCTTTTGTCCCATGGCGATGATATTCTGCTCCCGGTCGAACAGAATGGCGCGGGAACTGGTGGTACCCTGATCCAGGGCGATAACATACTGCTTCATGGCGGGGCCTCCTTGCGGCAAATTTCTAATTCTCATTGTAGTCTTTTTTGCCGCATCTGTCAAAGAAAACCGGCCAGAAACGCCGGTGAAACCCGCCCCCACATATGCAATGTTTCACTGATTTGATGCAATCTTATCCTGTACCATCCAGTATTCATGCAATATGCGCCCATACATTCCCAGAATTGTAAAGGTTCCGTAAAAGATGGGGCTTTTTTATCCGCCTGATTCCACAGGAGAAAACAAAGCAACTGCCCCCGTATCCGGAAATACAGGGGCAACTTATAATGCGGTCACTTTATTATTTTCTTTTTGCGCCTTTACATATCACGGCAATACCGGCCAGCATTTCGGCGACAGACAGCCCCAGCAGAAGCCCTGAGAAAAAATCTTTGACATCGGAGCCGCCCAAGGTATGCGACAAGGACTGAAAAGCAACGCCCATGACGATAAGAACAACGCCGGTCAGCATGACTTTTTGCTTTTCCAGTTCCTGTGTTCTTCTCAGCAGATCAAGGATCTGTTCCTCATCATACATACGAATACTTTTATCGTCGGTTTCCTCGCCGTCCATGAGTTCAGAAACCGAAACATTTAATTCCTCACACAAGTTCTTTACTACGGCATAATCGGGCATACATTTTCCTGTTTCCCATTTTGAAATGGTTTTATTGGAAATACCCAAGCGCTCGGCAAGCTGCTCCTGGGTTAAATTCTGTTCTTTCCGTTTTTTGGTGATGAATCTGCCTACTTTGATCTGCTCCATTTCAGATGCCTCCTTTGTTTCCTTGATTGATAAAATAGCATTTTTACCGGTAAAATGATACCCACTGTAAGGCGAATATGGGTGGAAAAATGTATTTTTGTCGTTTCCATGCTTGTAAGCGTTTGCTTGCCTGCCTTGGTATGCCGCTTTTGGACAGACCATTGTAAAGCGGGGCTAGGATTTTTACCGCATGAATAAGCGGGGGAGAAGTGTTTCTTCTACATAAACCATTGTAGAACAGGGCCTGGATTTTTACCGCATG